>DHCMJ07802__coassemble_936_pt1 | contig 26893 bp, 25 predicted proteins | sample DHCMJ07802__metabat2_low_PE_012 | metagenome-assembled genome bin DHCMJ07802
CACAGATCGCCGTGTTTGGCGCGCTGATCGGTGCGGCGGTGGGCGTCTACCTGGGCTGGGCGTTCGTCACCGTGCTCGCGGCGAGCGGCCTGCAGATGACGACGATCCCGTGGGGGATGATCGGAATCGTGCTGGTCTGCTCGGCGTTCGTCGGCGTGCTGGCCTCACTCTGGCCGGCGCACCGCGCCGCCAAGACGGGCCCGCTCGAAGCGATCACCGACTAGCGGACCCCTGCGCAGCCCGTTCGTGGAGCCTGCGCACCTCGTCGTCGAGTCCCGGCACGGGGCCGGCGACGGGGATGCCGGGCGCGACCTGCGTGATCGACAGCCCGGCCACCGGCCCCGGCGCCACGCCCAGCTCGGCCATCCACGCGGCGTACTGGGCGCCGCTGGAGGCGAACACGATCCGTCCGAGGCCCACCAGGGCGTGCGCGGCGCTGCACATGGGGCAGTGCTCGCCCGAGGTGTAGACGGTCGCCGCCGCCCGCTCGTCGGGGGTGAGGTTCTCGGCGGCCCACCGGGCGATCGCGAACTCGGGGTGCCGGGTGGCGTCGCCGCCGGAAATCCGGTTGCGGTCTTCGAACACGACCCGCCCGGCGGCGTCGACCAGCACGGAACCGAACGGCTCGTCCCCGGCCTCTACCGCCGTAGTGGCCAACTGGATGCAGTGGCGCAGGTGGGTGATGTCGTCGTCGTCGTATTTATTCTGTCCTGTCACGGTGCCTCCTCCAGCAGGGCGACGACCCGCTGCTGGCCCCGCGCGGCGGCCAGGTCGCGCGGCGAGGTGCCGTCGCCGTCGGGCAGTGACGGGTCGGCGCCGCCGGCGAGCAGGATGCGGATCGTCTCGAGGTGGCCGCCGGTGCCGTCACCGTAGATGATGGCCTCGTGCAGCGCGGTCCAGCCGAGGTTGTTGACGTGGTCCACGGGCACGCCGGCGTCCACGAGGATCTGCGCGGTGCTCGCGTAGCCGCCCTCGCCGGCGGGGATGAGCGCGGTGCCGCCGAAGCGGTTGGTGCTGGTCACGTCCGCGCCGTGCGCCAGGGTCATGGTGAGGATCTCGTCCAGCCCCTCGGCGCCGGCGTAGAGGAACGCCGAGTCCTGGATGTCGTCCTGCGCGTCCGGGTCGGCGCCCAGGTAGAGCAGCAGTGCGGCGACCCGCGGGTGATTGTTCCTGGTGGCAACGACCAGCGGGGTCTGGCCCTGGGCGTTGCGGGTCTCGAGGTCCGCGCCCCGGCGCAGCGCGAGCGCGGCGGCGTCGGGGTCGCCGCTCGCTGCGGCCTGCAGCAGTTCGGCGTCGGCGTCGCGGCCGGGCGCGTCGGCGTGGTCGGCGGCCACGGCCTGCTCGATCAGGCTCGCCTGCGACGTCAGCCCGTGGCGGCGCGCCAGCTCGAGCGGGGTGGCGCCGTCCTGCTGCGCGGGGATCGTGAGGTCACCCCCTGCGGCGACGATCACGCGCACGCTGTCCATGAAGTCGGTGCTGTCGCCCCGCGCGGGGCGTCCGGCCTGGTCGGCGAAGATGAGCGCCTCGTGCAGTCCGGTCCAGCCGAGGTTGTTGACGTGGTCGATTTCCACGTCATGGCGGATGAGCCGGCCGATGATGTCGGCGTGCCCGCGCTCGGCCGCGCGGATGAGACCGGTGCCGTCGTAGGAGTCCAGCGAGGACATGTCGGCACCGTTGGCGAGAGTCAGGTCGAGCAGTTCGGTGTACCCCTCCGAGGTGGCGATGAGGTAGGCGCTCTGCACGGTGTCGTCGGTGGCGTTGACATCGGCACCGCGGGCAATGAGCTCACGCGCGGCGGGCACATCGTCGGCCCACGCGGCGGCGATGAGCTCGGTGTCGAGCCGCTGCTGTTCCTCGGGGCTGAGGGTGGGCGCGGTGGTGGGCGTCGCGGTCTCGGTGACGATCGTGGAGGGGGCCGCCTCGGGCGTGGGGGTGGCATCGGTCGCGGTGTCGGTGGTGCAGGCGGTGAGGAGCAGGGCCAGGGCGGTCACGCCGACGGTGGCGCCAGCTCCTCGCGGGCGGTGACGGATCATGTGGGGTCCTTCAGGTCGTGAACCGCCTGCCGGCTGGAGGCGGCGTGGGAGTGCATGAGCGCGGCCGCCGCGGTGGTGTCGCCGGCGGCGATCGCGTCGGCGATCGCCACGTGCTCGGCGTGGAGCACCGCGGCGTCGCCGTGTTGTCGGTGCACCCAGGCCAGGCGTGGCCGGATGGTGCTGAGGAGTTCGTGGGTGATGCTCCCGTGCGCCTGCTCCAGCAGGACGTCGTGGAAGCGGGCGTTGAGGGTGATCGCGCGGGTGGTGTCCCCGGCCGCGATCGCCGCGCCGGCCTCCGAGGTGGCCGCGTGGAGGGCGACGACGACGAGCTCGTCCGCTTCTTCCGCGAGCCGGACGACCAGCACCGTCTCGAGGACTTCGTTCAGGACGATCAGCTCGTCGATCTCGGCCTCGGAGTAGTGCCGTACCTCCATCCCGCCGGCCGGTCGCTCGTGGGTGAGTCCCTCGGCGAGGAGGTCGCGCAGGGCGTCCCGGACGGGGACCCGCGATACCTCGAGTTGGGCGGCGATCCGCTGCTCTATCAGGCGGGATCCCGGCGCGTATTCGCCGGAGAGGATGCGGTCGCGGATCGCGTCGCGAACGGTCGGGGTGGTGAGTGAGGGCCGTGGCACTCGTTTAGTATACAAAATTTCGGAGGAGGTGCGAGGCTACGCGACGAGGCTCACGCGCAGACAGGCGAGCCCCCGACGGCCTGGGGTCAGGGCGTCGGGGGCTCGGGATGGTGGAGTGGGGCTGGCGGCGCCTGGCTAGCGGCGCAGGCCGAACAGGTTGCGCGGGCCGCGGTGCTCGTGGCGGGCGAGGGCAGCGCTGAGGAGTTCGGAATCGTGCGCGCGGTCGACCGGCTGACCGGCGAGACGGCCGACGGTGCGCTCCCACAGCAGGCCCTCGTAGACGACGAGCAGGTCCATCGCGGCGACGGCGGGGTCGCGCATCCCGGTGGCGTCGAGCGCGGTGTGGAGGTCGCTCGGGTCGAGCAGCGCGGACACGAGGTCGCTGGTGTCCTCCCGGCCGGTTAGCTCGATGATCAGCGCGGAGCGCGCCGCGAGCTCGCCCCGGTAGTCGGCGAGGAGGGCCTCGATCATGCGGGAGAGCACGTCCAGCACGTCGTCGGCCTTGTTCGACGCCAGCTCCTGGATCCCGGACACCTCGACGAATCCGCGCAGCAGCGAGGTGACCCTCTCGACGGTGAGCGCGACCAACTGTGCCCGTGTTCGGCAGTAATACGAGGTGGAGCCGGAGGGGAGTCCGGCCTCGGAATCCACCGCGCGGTGGGTGAGGGCCCTGACACCGTCCCGCGCCACGACCTCGATCGCCGAATCGGCGATCAGCATTCGCCGGTCCTCCATGGGTGCCCCCGTCGTCACGTTTGTCCGGCATCCGGCCCGGCCCCTCGTGGGCGTGCGGGCGTGTGCTCGGTTCCGGTCGCTTGCTGCAAGTCAGCTTATAGCCGGTTCTACGTTTGGTGCGTCGGAATCACGGACGCCCCTGACACCTGGTGAGATGTCAGGGGCGTCGGGGAGTGCTCGGGGAGCCCTCGGGGTCAGGCCGCGGGGACGTACTTCTTGCCGCGGCGACGGTCCCGTGCCTGGCGCATCGCCGTCTTGAGGCCGGCGCGCGTGCCGTTGCCGGCGGGCTCGGGCGCGGGCAGGCCGTCGAACATCCGCTCCGAGTGCGTCTCGGGCGCGTCGTCGGCGGTGTCGCGGAGCATGTGGTTGGGCAGCGACATCTTGGCGATCGTGCGCCACGCCTTGAAGTACTGGACCGGCAGCGGGCCGGCCACGTACGGCAGGTCGTATTCCTCGCACAGCGCGCGCACCCGCACGGCCGCCTCGGCCAGGCGGTTGGACGACATGTCCGGGTAGAGGTGGTGCTCGATCTGGTACGACAGGTTGCCGGACATGAAGTCGATGACCGGGCCGCCGGTGAGGTTCGCGGAGCCGAGCATCTGGCGCAGGTACCACTCGGCCTGCGTCTCCTCCGCGAGGTCCTTCTTGGTGAACTTCTCCGCGCCGTCGGGGAAGTGGCCGCAGAAGATCACCGCGTTGGTCCACACGTTGCGGATGCCGTTGGCCGTGAGGTTGGCGGTGAGGGTGGACTTCCAGCCCTTGCCCGACAGGGCCGGGTAGAAGACGTAGTCCTTCGCGAGCTGCTTACCGGCCTTGCGCAGGAACAGGGACACGTTGCGCTTGGTGTGCTCGCGGTCATCGCGGCCCTTGACGACCTTGCCCAGCTCCAGGTACTGGATGCCCACGCCCCACTGGAACAGCAGTGCCAGCAGCGTGTTGTACGCCAGGTTGCCGTAGTAGAAGGGGTGCCAGCGCTGGTCGCGCGTCACGCGGAGGAGGCCGTACCCCACGTCGTCATCCATGCCCAGGATGTTCGTGTACTTGTGGTGCATGTAGTTGTGGGTCTGCTTCCAGTGCTCGGAAGTGCCCACGTTGTCCCACTCCCAGTTGGTGGAGTGGATCTCGGGATCGTTCATCCAATCCCACTGGCCGTGCATCACGTTGTGGCCGATCTCCATGTTCTCGATGATCTTGGCCACGCCGAGGGTGCCTGCGCCGATGGCCCACGCCGTCTTGTTGCGCGAGCCCACGGTCAGCAGGATCCGCGCGCCGACCTCGAGGCCGCGCTGGAAGCGGATGGTGTTGTGGATGTAGGCGGCATCTCGCTCACCGAGTGACCCGATGATGTCCTGCCGGATCTGCTCCAGCTCGGCGCCGAGTGCCTCGATGTCCTCGTTGGTGAGGTGGGCGAACTCTTCAACGTCAGTGATTGCCATGAACCTACGGTACCGTAACTTACGGTCGCGTAGGTAGACCCAGTTGCGCGGGTCACAGATTTTTTGACCTCGTGGGGCGGCTGGGGCCGGTGTGGATACGGTGAGGATTCGTTCCGGATCCGGTGGTCGGCGGCATGTCGGCGACCACTTGTGCTGCGGCACTGGGCGTCCCGGGGATCGGCGACAGGCCCTGTGGCCTGCGGCGAACGGTGTGGGAGTCGCCACACATGTCACGGTTGTGTAACGTCGTGCTGGTTCGTCACGACATACGGACGTACTCGGTCGCATGCAGCCGGGAAGTGACACTGACGAGGGGACCTACATGAGCAACGCCAACGACATCTTCCTGCAGGCAATCCAGCCCGTGGTCGACATCTTCTGGACCATGGTGTGGACGGCCACCGGCTCGACCATCAGCGTCCCGCGGCCGGTGAGCCCGCAGGCCTGATAGGCCCCACACGCACCGGGCCTGATAAGCCCCGCACGCGTAAGCGGCCCGCCCCCTCGATACCGAGGGAGGCGGGCCGCTGTGGTTTGTGGGGGGGTGGGGTGTGTGGCGGTTAGGTCCCGAACTTCTCGCTTCCGCCGAGGTCGACGGGGATCGAGGCACCGGTGATGCCCGCCCCGGCGTCACTGCACAGGTAGAGGGCCATGGAGGCGATCGCCTCGGGCTCGATCCACGGCTGCGGCATCTGGTTCATGCCGGCGAACGTCTTTGCCGTGTCCTCGAGCGTGGTGCCCTGGCCGCCGCTCATCATGGAGATCATCGAGGGGTTCTCGATCATCGGGGTCCGCACGTTGCCGGGGTGAATCGAGTTGCACCGCACATTGGAGAAGCCGAGCTCGCCGGCCAGCGCCTTGGCGAGCCCGCGGACGCCCCACTTGGAGGTGGCGTAGCTGGAGGTGAAGGAGCCGCCGCGGAGACCGACCATGGAGCTGATGAGAACCAGCGCGCCGCCGCGGCCGGTGGCGAGGATGTGGGGGATCGCCACGGTGGTGGTCACCCAGGTGCCCTTGAGGTTGATGTCGATGGTGGTGTCCCACTCCTCTTCGCTGCGCTCCCACGAGGTGGTGGGCTGGGGTGAGACGCCGGCGTTGGCGATCACGAAGTCCAGTCCGCCCAGCTCGGCGACCCCGGCGTCCACCAGTTCCCGCATCCCGGGCATGTCCCGGACGTCGACCTGGCCGGTCACGCAGCGTCGCCCCAGTGCGCGGACGGCCTCGGCGGTGGCGTCGAGATCCGCTGGGTCGGCCATCGGGTAGGGCACGGTCTCGATGTCGCGGCACAGGTCGAGCGCGATCACGTCGCACCCGGCGGCGGCGAACGCCTCGCAGTGTTCCCGGCCCTGACCTCGGGCTGCGCCCGTGACCAGCACGACCCTTCCGGTCAGGTCGGGTGGGGTGATGGCGGGGTGGGGCATGTACTTCTCTCCTGAGGTTGATCGACGCCGACCCCTGCGGGTCTCAGCGCCCTGCGGCATGCTGGAAGTCTACGAATGACAAACAGAACAGGTCGTGATCATCATGCTTCAACGGACACTTGTCCTCGTCGATACCTCTTATCTATTGGCTAGTTTTTACAATTCCTGGGAGGAGGGGGCGCGCGGTCAACTCGAGATCTCGTTGGCCACGGTCGTGCACCGCTTAGATCAGGTTTCCCATGGTCTGGTTGATCAGCCGGTCCAGCGTCAGAACTGGTATGACGGCATCCCGGATTCGGGTCCGCACCGCTACCAGCGGACGTTGCGGGTTATCGAGGGAGTGCAGCTCCGGGCCGGTCAGCTGATCGAGTGGGGGGATCGCCGCACGCAGAAGGCCGTCGACACTCTGCTGGTCGCGGACATGATCAAGGCCGCGTTCAAGGGGCACTGTTCGGACATGGTCCTGGTGTCCGGGGATGCGGACATGATTCCCGGGGTGAAGGTCGCGGTCGATCAGGGCGTGCGTGTTCACCTGGTCGGTTTCGGTTGGGATTCCATCTCCTCGGCGCTGCGCCACGCCTGTGACACCACGACGGTGCTCGATCCCCGCACCGATTTCCACGACTCCATGCAGATCCGGGTCCTCGAGGGGCCGATCCCGCCGAAGGTTCGTACCACTCCGTCGCGTCCTGCCCACCCGGGCGAGGAGGACCATGATCCCGAGGTGGAGGAGACCGTCGGCATGGTCGACGTGCAGCTGCGCTCGGACCGCGCGGCGGCTACCACCGTCGCCGATGAGGCGCGCCAAACCGTGGCGGATGAGGAACTGGCCGCCGACGCCGAGGAGCTCGCCGCCGATGAGCAGGAGTGCGCGACCATCACCGAAACGGCTTACCGCGAGGATGGTGCTCACCGCCCCGACGGTGCCTATCTCGAGATCGGTGCTCACCGTCAACCCCATGGTCACGACGACGACAACACCACCGGCACCCCGATCGACCCGTCGAGTGCGCCCGCTGGCCCACCGTCTCCGGCCTCCCTCGCGGGGGCGGGCGCTTCTGCCGACACCGCGCCTGCTGCGGGATCTGCTGCGCCTGCCGCTCCCAAGCCCGGCCCTGGACCGCGATCTCCGCAGGCCGACTCTCCGGCGCAGGCACACGCTGAGTCGTCACGCGTTGAGGCCTCGCACAACGAGGCCCAGGCAGCGCCGAAGAGTGCCACGCCCGGCCCAACATCGGCCCCCACGCCCGGCCCCGTGCCGGGCCCCAACTCCGGCTCGGCGTCGGCCCCTAGCTCCGCCCCCACACCTGGCCCCACGCCTGGTTCTGCCGCTGGCCTCACGCCTGGCCCGACGCCCAACGATGCTCCGGGCGCTCAGGACGCTCCGCGTTCGGACGAGTCGCCGGCTATTGGCTCGGGTCGCCCCAATCCGTCGATGATGGCTCCGCATCGTCGTCCGCTTCGGTCCAAGTTCGTGCCCCTTCCGGAAGAGGTGTGGACGTCGTCCGGGGAGCAGACCCCGTTCGATGTGGGCCAGCAATACGCCATGTGGTGGTACGAGCAGGCTGCGGACGAGCGGCAGCGCGACGAGGCTCATCTCCTCTCGGGTGGCACCCTGCCGCCGGCGATTGACCGGCCGCTGCTGCAGTTCGCCTGCCAGATGCTCAACGAATTCACGTTGACGGAGCATCAGCGCGTCCATCTGCGTGACGGCTTCCACGAGGGGATCCGCGCGGTCTTACTCAAGCAACGCTGAGCCGGACCGCTACCGGATTAGCCCGCCGTCGACCCTTTCCATTCGCCCTTCCGCGATATGGCCCCGGATACGACGTTGCCCGCCCCGCGAGATGCGGGGCGGGCAACGTCGTGTCAGCTTCGGTGAGCTGGTGAATGCTCCGGGCTAGCGCAGCGCGGGCATCACGTTGTCACGCATGGGGGCCAGGAAGCGGCTGAAGTTATCCCAGTTGTGCATGCCGGTCGGAAGGTAGTCGACGCGGGCCGGGATATTGAGCTCCTTCAAGCGATGGTCCATGTCCACCGTGCAGGCATGAGTGGCGATCTCCAGACCGGCACCCTGACTGAACTTCAGCAGGTCGTTGTCGTTGCGCTGCCATTCGTTGGCATCGGGCATGCCGGTCGCGGTGGCGAAGTAGAGGGCCTTGCCGCGCAACTTCTCGGCATGCAGGAGGCCATCGTTCTCTGCGTACGCGGGGTTGTTGCGCTGTCCCCACATGTTGGCGATGTTGCCGCCGCGGGTCTCGGCAACAATCTTGGCGAGCAGGAAGCCGAGATCATCGCGGGCGGTGTAGCAGCCGGCAATCGCGCCCACGGCCTGGTACATGCCGGACGGGGCACGCTCGGCGGTGGTGACGGCGCTCGCCGCACCCATCGACAATCCGGCCATTCCGCGCTTTCCGTTGAACGGGATGGCGTGCTCGCCGGACTCGAGCAGGGGCGGCAATTCCTGGGTGAGGAACGTCTGCCACTTGTTGCGACTCAGGACCGGGTCGTCGTGCTGCCAGTCGGCGTGCAGCGAACCGTCTGCGCGCGTGGGCATGACCAGGGTGACGTGCTCGTCGGCAAAGACATCTTGGATGTGGCCCGGCAGTAGCCATCCACTCGGCGACGGGGAGTCCACGCCATCGAGGAGATACAGCATCGGTGCCGGAGCATCCGAAGAGGCGCGCCAGATCTCGACCGGGAGGATCCGGTTCATGGACTTGGACTCGATCCACCAGCGCTCGAAGCGGGGGTCACCGCCAGCGACCATCGGGTCGCCGATCTCGATGTTGCGGACCTTCGTGGTCTCGATCGGCTCCGCCTCCATTCCGATCGGCGGGGTGGCCGAGGTGTTCTGGGAGCCGGTACCGATCGGAGGCAGCGTGCCCAGTCCCTCGAGCGAGTGCGTACCGGTAGAGCCGGTGGAGCCGACCGTCGCCGAACCGGCGGCGGCACTCGACGGGTCGACACTGCCGCCCATCTTGGTGATCGACCCGATGTTGCCGATCGAGGTCGGGTCCAGCGATCCGGGGTCGGACTGCGCCATGGCGGGAGCCGCGGTCCCGCAGACCAGGGTCATTGCGACCACGGGCACGAGGGCCTTGCGCGTCGCGGAAGGCGGGAAAGATTTCAAGTTCACAGGGTCACCTTGGTTGTGCCGGAAAGGTTTCCGGCCCCCCTGTTAACGCGGTGGTACTGCGTCCGCGGAGGCCGCAGGCCCGATAATAAACCAAGAAGAAGCCCACACGGGTATCAGAGCCAGCTGAGCATTCGCCATGCAGACACCTGAGCACGGCGGTTGAACTGCGCGAATGCCTCCGCGTGCGGCGCGGATTTACTGCCGGGTATCGCGGGGCAGTGTGGGGCCGGAGCCGCCGTCGGCCTCGGCTGCACCTGTCTCACCCTCGGCGCCGGAACTGCCCGCGCCAGCCGACTCAGTCGCGCCAGCCGACGTACCCGGGCCACCCGCACCGGCCCCAGCGTCTGCGCCGCCCTCGGTCAGCTGCCGATCGGCACCTGAATTCGCGCTCGAACCAGCCTCGAGCCCCATCGACGCGCGGATCTGCTCCAGCTTGGACCGACCCTCGGTTTCGCGGGTGAGCGCGGCGGCGTCGAGCTGCGCGGACGACGTGGCTCCGGTGGCCTCGGCGAGCTCCTGCTTGCCCAGGGCGGTGGTGTAACGGCCCTCGATCTTGGCGCGGATCTCGTCGAACGTCGGTGAATTACCGCCGCCGACGCCCTCCATGGAGGTCAGCGATTCGGTGGTCCGGTGCTGCATCTCGGCCTGGGTGGCCTGCAGGAGCAGCTGGTCCTCCTGGGCGAGGGTCTCCTTGAGGCGACGCTCGGACTCGCCGACCGCCTGCTTCGCCTGCTCGGCCGCCTGAACGGCTTGGCTGTGGAGCTGCCGGGTGTGTTCGAGGTCGGACTCGACGGTCACGAGCCGCCCGGCCATCTGCTCGGCCTGCATGTCGAGCCGGGCGGCCTTGTCCTGGTCGCCTTCGGCGCGCGCCGTGTCCGCCAGCTGCAGCATCTGCCGGATCTGCGCCTGCACCTCATCGAGCTCCCGGGCCTTCTTGCCCATCGAGATCTCGAGCTGCTTGGCGTTACCGATTACCGCGGCCGCCTGGTCGGCGACGGCCTTGTGCTGGTCCCGGGCGCCCTGCATCGCCTGGTGCACGAGAACCTTGGGATCGGCGTTGTCGTCGACCGTCTTGTCCAGCGAGGCCTTGAGGTAGTTCCAGCCCTTGGAGAACGGATTCGGCATGGCGGCGTCCTAACTGTCGACAAGTGGCGAGCGCCGGGCGGCGGGTGTCGGGCGCTACCTCTTCACGGTACCGAGCAGCGCCGCGACCGGCAGGGCGGTCCGCGGCAGGTACGGCTGACGCCACAGTCCGCCGGAGGCAGCGCCGGACGACTCGTGCTGCCATTGCACGTCCACCTCCGGCCGGCCCACGTTGAGGTCGTGGACGAGCAGCGCCGCGAGCATCGCCGACGAGGTGGCCGGGTCGAAGATCTCGATCCCAAACGCGCCCGCGCCCTTGTAGGTGCTGGCGAGGATCTTGTTCTTGGTCACCGAGTAGGTGTCGGTGGCGGGGGCCACGTTGACCGAGACCGTATGGCCGTCGGCGAACGCGGAGGTGGCACGCCAGCGTTGGATGCGCTTGGCGAGCGTGTAGTTGGGGCCCTGCTGGGGGACGAGCGCGTCGTGGACGGCGGGGCCGTTGCCGGGCTCGTAGTTGCGGTGGAACACGCGTCCGCCGGTGAGGGTGCCGACGATCTTCTTGATGTCGGTGGCCTTGCGGGCGGCGAGGGCGGCGTCGGAGGCCTCCCGGACGTCGGCGGGGACGACGAACGTGTCCATCGGGGTGGCCAGGTAGGCGAGCGCGGTGGCGGTCGAGTCGGACAGCAGGTCCACGACGAGCGCATCGGCCGCCGACGACAGTTGCACGTGGGTCCCGCCGTCCGCGTAGAAGTAACTGCCAACTGTCAGCGGCGCGGGGGCGGCGGCGCGGGCCCAGGCGGCGAGTTCGGGCAATTGCGTCAGCAGGTCGATGCCGGGGCGCCCGCTCGCGTCGGTGGGGATGTGCAGGCGTCCGGCGAACTCGCCCGCCTCGGCGCGGAAGCGCTCCCAGGCGGGGCTGGAGGGCAGGTCGACGCCCATCACGTCGGCGCCCCAGCGCAGGAGTTGGCGGGCGGGGCCCATCTCGGAGCCCAGGCCGAGGACGAGCATCGCGCGGCCGGGAAGAGAAAGCCACTGGGGGTTGTCCTGAACCAGGCGCAGGGCGTCGGCGCAGCTGGGTTCCACCACGCCGTCGCGCACCCACCGGTCCAACAGGTCGCGCAGCGCGGCGCCGGTGAGGTTCTCGCCGCGGTAGGGAATGGCCAGTTCGGTGACGGGCTCGGCCGTGCCGGTGATGGTGTCGGTGCCCGGGGTGGAGGAGGGGGCGACGACGACGAGGTACTCCGACATCGGAGCCTCCACCGTCTCTCCGTTCACGGTTCGGGCTCCGACCATTCGGGTCTGCAATGAGGCGAGCGCGGCTCGGGCCACTCCGTCCCAGTTGCCGGAGTCGTGGACGCCGGCGGCGACGAGCTCGGTGAACGGTTCGATGTATCCCTTGCGCCAGTCCTTGATGCGGTGGACGCGTTCGGCGGCGGCGGGGTCCACGGTGGCGAGGGCATCTGCCACCACCTGCTTGGCCAGATTCCCGGTGGAGCGGTTCCCTGACGGATCGGCGGGGAACTGGACGCCTGTGGCGCCGGCGGTGTTCGGGGTGTTGGCGGTGCTGGTGGACATGGGACTCCTGACAGTGCTGACAATGCGAGGTTTTCCTCAAGTTTGCCCATGTATGACCGGTTTTGGCGACTTACGGTGGTGATCCGAAAGAAAAATTATTCTAAGCTCTCGGCTGGAAACTGTAATTGGCGAGCACGTTAAAGGTAATCGGAAACTTAAGTTATAGTCGATTTATATTTGCAGCTAATGATGCATTTAAGCTGCGTATGCCGAGGTGGGGCGGCCTGCAACGGCGGCACCTAAGACCCCGTCCGACTTAGCAATTGCTGTGCCTAAACACATTTTATGTGTAACAGCGTCAGCAAATCTGTCGATAACCTGGCGACACGATCCGACGGTCGGCGGCTTGCCGCTGGCTTGACCGGGCGGCGGGGGGGAATCCGGTCGCCGAGTCGTTCACAATCGCTAAGGAAGGCATTTCCTATGAAGAACCAGAAGCGGATGCTCGCCGTCATCGCGGCCTCCGGTCTCGCGCTCGGCTCGCTGCCGGGTGTCGCCAACGCGCAGAGCGAGGGCCTGCTCGATCTGAACCTCGGCGTCAATGTCGGCGACTCCGTCGAGGTCGGCGTCAACCTGGGTCTCGGTTCGCTTGGAGTGGGCCCCGGGGACTACCCCAGCGACGGCCCGCTGGCAGGCTCGCTGGATAATCTCGATGGCGCCGGCTCGTCCGAGCTGTCTTCGGGTTCCGATGACTTCGGTCCGGCTCTCGAGGAGGCCCTCGAGGCCGGTTCCTCGGGCGGTTCGGGCTCGGACTTCGATGACTTGTCCTCAGGCTCGGATTTCGATGATCTGTCCTCCGGCTCGGACAGTGCCAGCGATGACCTTCCGTCCGGCTCGGACAGTGCCAGCGATGACCTTCCGTCCGGCTCGGACAGTGCCAGCGATGATCTTCCGTCCGGTTCGGACAGTGCCAGCGATGAGTTGGAGGAGGAGCTGGACGGCGGGCTGTCGTCTGACTCGCTCGGCTCGGACAGCGAGGGCTCGAGCGGCTCCGACAACGGTGGTGACACGGCTGATCCCTCGATCTTCGACCGGATCAGCGAGTGGATCAGCGACCTGTTCGACTCCGGCTCGGACTCCGCCAGTGATGAGGCTGGCTCGGACAGCGCGAGCGACGAGCTGGAGGAGGAGCTGGGCGGCGGGCTGTCGTCTGACTCGCTCGGCTCGGACAGCGAGGGCTCGAGCGGCGAGAGCGAAACTCCGGGTTCATCGGGCCTCGGCTCGAGCGACAACGAGATCATCCTTGGTGGCGGCTCCGATGATCTTGTTGAGAGCTCCCAGGCGCTCGGTACCGGTTCGGGCGTTGGCGCCGTCGCGGCGGTCGGCTCGCTGGCGCTGCCGGCCGTCGCGATCGGCATCGCGGTCAGCGGCAACGCCGGCCTCCCGCCGCTCCCGGAGGTCAACGTTGGCGCGGTCTGCAACCTGCCGCCCGAGGCCATCGACTTCCTCAAGGGCAACGGCTCCATGGAGCCGGAGGAGTGCCTCCCCCCGGAGGAGCAGCCGGCTCCCTGAGCCACTGGTTCACAGTCCGGCCCGGCCGGACCATGAACTGAGCCCACGGATTGAGCCCTGACTCAAGTCCCGGCTCGACGCGATCCCCCGCCGACCACACGGTCGGTGGGGGATCGCCGCATTTCACGACGGCCGGGCCGCGCTGTCGTACCCAACCGATACCCTCTGGACCATGTCGACCCCCGACTTCGTCCTCGAACTCCGCGAGCACGTGGGCACAGCGCCCCTGTGGCTGGCTGGCTCCACCGCGGTGATCCGCAACGCCGACCACACGCAGGTGCTGCTGGTCCGGCGCGCTGACAACGGCTGGTGGACCCCCGTCACCGGCATCGTCGACCCCGGCGAGCACCCCGCCGACACCGCAGTCCGCGAAGCCCGAGAAGAGGCAGCGGTCGAGATCCGCGTGGACCGGGTCGCCTCCATCGGTGTCTCCCGGATGGTCACGTACTCCAACGGCGACCGCGCCCAATATATTGACCACACCTTTGCCTGCACCTACCTGTCCGGCGACCCCCACCCAGCCGACGGCGAGAACACCGACGTCCGCTGGTTCCCCGTCGACGCCCTGCCCGAGATGCGCCCCCACATGCTCGAACGCCTCGACGCGGGCCTGTCCGGCGAGGAAACCGCACGAATCGTTCGCGCGGCCGAGACGGCTTAGAATCAATTCATGTCCGCCGATCGCCTGAGTAGCGAGGTCCCACCCGTGGTGACCTCCGTCGTGGGGATCATCGTGGCCGTGGTCAGCGGCGTCTTCGGCATCAGTGCCCACGGCCTCGCCGCCGGTGCGGCCGGTGCAGCAGGCGCCGGAGGAATCGGTGCCACAGCGCTGCCGCCCACATCGGGCGACCTGCTCATGGTGGGCGCCGCCAGCGCCGGAATCGGGGCCGTCACCGCCGCACTCGCCAGGCGCCGACCACCCGTGCTTACCGCGGCCGCCGGACTGCTCGCCGGCCAGGGCCTCGTCCACCTCGTCCTGTCCTCGGGGCATTCGCACGCGCACGCGGGCGGGATGAACGCGGGCGGGGGGAGCGCGGCCCGAGCACTCGGCCACCACGCCACTGACCCGGCCGCGGTCCGCGCCGCCATGGACGCCAGCGCCACCGGAATGGGCGGAGCTGCAGGAATCGGCGGAACTGGAGGGATCGGCGGAGCCGGCGCAGGCGGAGGCCACCTGAGCTCCCTGCTCACCCCCGAGATGCTGGGCGCACACGTGGCCGCCGTGGCCGTGACCCTCGGCCTGGTTGCGATCCTCTCCCGGACCCTGTCCTGGGTCGCGGCACGGGTGTCGCCGCTGTTGGGGAGGGTGCGCGTTGTCGTCGTCGTGCCGCTACTGGCCTCCTACGACGCGCTCGCCCCGCGCGCACGGTACCTCCTGGCCGGCGGGGGAACGCGGGCCCCGCCCGCCCTCGTGTGATCCGACCACCCACGCCCGCGCCGGATGCGCCCGGGCGACCCACGCCCCGCCGAAGCAGCAGGGCGAACATCCCTGTCCCAGGAGGACACACATGCGTAACACCCGTATCACCCGCGCCGCCGGCACCGCCCGCGCGGACCGATCCACCCTCGCCCCGCGCACGACCCGCACACTGCTCGGCGCGACCGCCGCGATCGCCCTCACCCTCGGCCTGGCCGCCTGCACCGAGGACTCGGGCTCCACCGACGCGAGCGGGAACGGCACCGGCACCAACGCGCCCGCCGCGACCAGCCAGCCGAACGACGGCGGCGAGTCCGAGGCTGCCGTCGTGGTGTTCCAGAACGGCTGGGCCAAGGCCACCGACACCGACATGTCCGGCGCGTTCGGCACCCTCCGCAACACCGGCGACGTCCAGGTCCACATCACCGGCGTGACCTCACCCGTCAGTGAGCGCGTCGAGATGCACGAGATGGTCCCCGGCGGCAGCGGCATGATGATGCAGGAGAAGGAAGGCGGCTTCGTGGTGCCCGCCGGCGGCGAACTGTTCCTCGAGCCCGGCAAGGACCACTTCATGCTCATGGACCTCACCGAGCCCATCACCACCGGCCAGGTGATCGAGCTGGTCCTGGAGTTCGACGACGGCTCCGAGCAGGCCATCACCCTCACCGCCCGCGACTTCAAGGGCGGCGAGGAGGAGTACGTCGGCGGCGCACACGGCGGTCAGGGCAACGGGGAGGGCGCCGATCACGATGGCTGACCAGACCTCCCGCGGTCTGTCCAGGCGGTCGGTGCTCACCGGCGGCGTCGCGGCGGTCGTGGGTGGCGGCGCCGCGGGCGCCCTCGCCGGCTACGCCGGACGTGGAATGGTCGACGACGACGAGACCGTCGACTGGAAGACCGTCGCCGACTCCCGGGTCGTCGGATCGGCCACCGAACCATTCCACGGAGACCGGCAGTCGGGCGTCACCACGGCACCGCAATCGCACGCCGCCTTCGTGGCATTCGACATCGTTCCCGGAGCGACCCGCACCGAGGTCCAGGGCGTCCTGCGCGCCTGGTCCCAGGACGCGGCAAGGCTCACCCAGGGCCTGCCCGGGCTGGCCGACATCGAACCCGAACTGGCCGCCGACCCCGCGCGACTCACCGTGACCATCGGGCTCGGGCCCGGCTTCTTCGACGTAGTGGGGATGCCGGACCGCAAGCCCGACTGGCTCGAGCAGCTGCCGGCGTTCCCGCAGATCGACCAGCTCGAAGACCGCTGGTCCGAGGGGGATCTGCTGCTGCAGATCTGCGCCGACGACCCGCTGATCGTCTCGCACGCCGCCCGCATCCTGGCCTCCGGGGTGCGGGGGGTGGCGCAACAGAAGTGGGCACAGCGCGGATTCCGTAAGGCCGTGGGCACCGACCCGTCCGGGCGGACGCAACGCAACCTGTTCGGGCAGATCGACGGCACCGTCAATCCCACGCCGGAAGGGGACATGGACTTCGACCAGATCGTGTACTCCGACGGCAGCGATCAGCGGTGGATGCGGGGCGGTTCGGCACTCGTGCTGCGGCGAATCCGCATGACGATGGACACCTGGGAGGAGATCGACCGCAACTCCCGCGAACTGTCCGTCGGCCGCACGCTCGACACGGGGGCGCCGCTCACCGGCACCGCCGAGCATGACCCCGCCGATTTCGAGGCCATCGACGACGTGGGGCTGCCGGTGATCCCGCCCGAGTCACACATGGCCCGGGCCCGGCAGTTGAACCGGGGTGAGGCCATGCTCCGGCGGCCGTACAACTACGACGACCCGCCGGAAGGCGGCGAGATCAGCAACACCGGACTGCTGTTCACCGCCTACATGGCCGATCCGGTGCGCACCTATATCCCGGTGCAGCAGCGGCTCGCCGAGCAGGACGCCCTCAACACGTGGACGATCCCCATCGGGTCGGCGGTGTTCGCGATCCCACCCGGGGCGCCCGCGGGCGGGTACGTGGGGCAGGGGCTCTTCGAGGGCTGATGTCCCGGCCGTTAGCGGCTGCGCTCTGACGCCAGCTGGAGTCAGAGCGCAGCGGCGATCGCTGCCGCCATGGCCTCCTGGCCCAGGACTGTGGGATGGAACGGCGCGGCGTTGGTCGGCCCCCCGCCGGCGAAGTCGGTCCAGCGCTCGTCCGCGTCGGCGCAGCCCGAGCGGTCGATGTCCGAGGTGGGCAGGACCGAGACGTGGCCGTTGCGCTCGGCGGCCGCGTCGACCGCGTCGTTGATCTCCTTGGTGATCTCGCGGGCCCAGTCGAGATTGGCCTGGCCGATCAGCGTGGTCAGCGGGCACTGAGCCGGGCCCGGGTCCTCGGCGGGCATGAGCGGCAGGTACTGGGTCGCGATGACGGTGGCGCCGGGAGCCTTCTCGGCAATCGCGTCGTAGATGTCATCCACCGGGCCGTCCTCGCCGAACACCGCGGCGATGTCGGCGGAGACCGTCTCGCCCATCACCGCCTCACAGTCGATGGGCTCTCCAACTGTGCCGGACATGATGCACTGGACAATGTCTCCGAAGTGGACGTCGTTGCCCCCGATCGACAGTGTCACCAGATCGGAGTCTTCGGTAAGCGCGTCGAGCTGCGGGGCCACACCCTCGTGCCGCTCGGTGAACATGTCGGTTGTGATGGCCCCGCCGCAGGTCACGTCCGTCAGATCGCCTACCGCGGGATTGGCGTCGAGCTGGTGGGGGTAGTTTGCTGAGCTCTGGCTGCACGGGGCTGGAGTGGTAAGCGATTCCTGGTCCCCGAACGCCGCATAGGAGTCACCCAACGCGACGTATTCGCCGTACGCGGGCGCGGCGAGCGAGCCGAACGGGCCGAGCGAGCCCGTGGAGCTGCCGGGGGCGTCGGTGGTGGAGCCGAGCGAGCTGACGGCGACTGTACCGTCCGCCTCGGCGGTGGATTGCGCGGCCGAGATCGGTGCGACGGCCAGGGTGAGGGCCGCGCCCACAGCGAGCGCGCCGGTCAGGCGAGACGCGGTGCGGCCCGGGGAGGTAGGAGGAGACGAGAAGGGACGACGACGAGGTGTGAGCATGCCCACAGTGTGCTCCCGCCGGAGCCGCGCCAAAGGCGAATTGCTCCGCCCCGGGACTGGTGTGGCAGGTGAGGCGGAATCCGGCCCAGCTGGCCGGGGCGCGCTGGCCGTGATCGCCGACCTCGTCGTCGTCGTTGTCGTCGTCGGGCTTGTCGCAACCGAAGGGCTACCCCTCCAGCGCCTTCAGGACCCGGTCGGCGACGTGCGCGTGACCCAACGATGTGGGGTGGATGGGTGCGGCTCCGGTTTCCACGCCGAGCAGGTCCACGTAGCGGGTGTGGGCGGGCGCGCACATCGAGTGGCCGGGCTCGTCGGGGATCACCACGGTGGCGCCGTTGCGTTCGGCCGCCGCGCGGACCACGTCATTGAGTGAGTTCTGGAATCCGCGCACCTTGTCCCGCTCCTCACGGGTGGCGGCCATGAGCGGCGCACACGCCGGCGACGACGCGATGAGCTCCTCGGTTTCCGGGATCGCCGCGAGGTATCCGGTCGTCACGACCTGGGCATTCGGGGAGCGGCGGGCGATCTCCGCGTAGACCTCGTCCAGATGCGTGTCGAGTTCATCCAGGGCCGCCGCGGCCTGACGGTCGATCACGTCCGCGCACCCGGTGGAGGAGTCGAAGCCCTCCGAGATCGACGGCATCAGCTGGTCCACTGCCGGCCGGAGGGGCTCGGCGACATTGGTCCGCACCGCGCACGCGAGGATGACCGCTCCGAAGCCCACGTCGTTGCCGCCGATCGACATCGAGACCAGGTCCGTGTCGTCGGTCAGGGCGTCGAACTGCGGGGGCACGCCCTTGTCCGGGGCCCAGAAGTCATCGGTGACGGCGCCGCCGCAGGAGGCGTTGACGAACGTGTCGACGCCCAGTTCGCGCGCGACCACGGTGGGGTAGGAGTCGTCGGTCCGGACGCAGCCGACCGGGCCGTCGCTCCACGCGCCCGGGGCGATGCGCCCGACCGCCGCGTACGAGTCACCGAGTGCCACATACTTGCCGGGGCCGTCCCCGTCGCCCGAGGTCACGGCAGGGAGGTTGCCGTCCGGGGTCATTCCCGCGCCGATGTTCTCGCCCATCGCCTGCGCCGAGCCGCCAAACTGCTCAGCTGTCGATCCGGCCATCGGCGGCGCCGCCGGGATCGGGGGAGCGGCGGCGGCCGAGGGTGCCCACGCCATCGACAGGGCCAGCGCGTACGCGATCAGTCCGGGGGCCAGACGGCGAGCAGTGCGGGATGAATGTGGCGTGAACATGGTCACACCCTCGCACGGACGGGCCTCTGGCGGGCTGGAATTGGCATCCGGTGCCGGTGCCGGCACCGGAGGCAGAGCGGGCAAAGCGAAGGCCCCGGTACGCCAGTGGGAACCGGGGCCTCACGCGGCAACCGCTGCGGGCGCGCGCCGTGGGCTAGCGCTGCAGGCTAGCGCTGCGTCAGTCGACGGGCGGCTTCGCGGGCAGGCGGACGACCTGACCGGCGTAGGACAGGCCCGCGCCGAAGCCGATCAGCAGGGCGATCTGGCCGGGCTCGGCCTCGCCGTTGCGGAGCATGGTCTCCATCGCCAGCGGGATGGAGGCCGCCGAGGTGTTGCCGGTCTGCTCGATGTCGTTCGAGATCGCGACCGTGTCCGGCAGGCCGAGGTGCTTGGCCATGGCGGAGTTGATGCGGCCGTTTGCCTGGTGCGGGATGAACGCCTGGATCTGGTCGGCGGTCACGCCGGACGCCTCGAGGGTGCGGGCCGAGGCCTTGGCGATCTGCACGGCGGCCCAGCGGAACACGCGTGAGCCGTCCATCGTGACGTACGGCTGCTCGGTGGCACTCTGCTTGGCGTCGGCGATCAGGGTCTTCCAGTCCTTGGTCTGGGTGATCGCGTCGGCCTGCTCGCCGTCCGAACCCCAGACGACCGGGCCCACGTCGTTGCCCTCGTCCGACGGGCCCACCACGACGGCACCGGCACCGTCGCCAAAGATGAACGCGGTGTTGCGGTCGGTCAAGTCGAGGCCGTCGCTCATGCGCTCGACACCCACGACCACCGCGTAGCGGGCGCCACCGCCGCGGATGACGTTGGTGGCCACGGCCAGGCCGTAGCCGAAGCCCGCGCAGCCGGCGGTGATGTCGAACGCGGGGATGCCGTTGCGGCCGATCGCCATGGCGACCTTGGGGGCCGCGTGCGGAACCTGGGCCTCATACGTCGAGGTGCACAAGATCACCAGGTCGACCAGCTCGGGATCGATCCCGGCGGAGGCCACGGCCTTTTTGGCGGCCTCGCCTGACATGTAAATCACGGACTCGTCGTCACCCGCGAACCGACGGTTGAGGATGCCCGAGCGCTCGTAGATCCACTCCGAGGTGGAGTCGATGGTCTCGCAGATCTCCTCGTTGCTCACGACTCGGTTGGGCCGGTAGGCGCCGATGCCCAGTAGTCGGGTGCCGGCTGCGCCCTCGCCGGTCGCGATGGTCACGGTGTCGTTCGATTCCGCCATTCGGGTCTCGCTCCTCATGCGTCTACGGTCCGTATTCGATATACGACTCGTGCTGAATGCCACACTACTGCGGCCCTGACAAGGGATCGCTCAGGACCGGCTACATGTTTCCCACGATGTCGCCGAGCCACTGCCGCCAGCGCGTCGTGTCCCAGGTCGACGCCACGTCCACAGCCGCTGCGCCCAAGGGGCTTCCGTCGCCCTCGGGGGCGTCCACGTACTCGAACACCCGCACCGCGAGCGCCGCGCTGCCGGCCGCGTCCTCGTGCGTCTCGCCGGCCGGGAACGCGAACAACTCCAGCATCCCGTCGACCGGTCCAGACAGGATCAGCGTCATGGAGGCCTCGGATTCCGCGGCGACGATGCCCCCGACCGCACCGTCCTTGGCCACCGCGCCGACCCGTCCGGAGCCGGAGCCGGACTCGCCACCGCCAGCTCCCGGAGTCGCCGCCGGGGCCACGAGCCTCGAGGCCACCCGCGCCCAGAGTTCCGGCACGGTCACCGCGACGGGGTCGATCGCCGCGGCGACGGTGGACACGCCGTCCGCCGACCGGTGCGTGAGCCGATGCGCGAGTACGGTCAGCGCCTGCGACCACCCGTCGACACTGCCGGCCACGGCCTCCTCCGGAAGCTGACCCCCGGAATCGAACCCGGAACGCAGGCGGAGAACGCAGCCGACGGTGTCGTCGTCGTCCCCGATTTTTTCTCCCACGTCGCCGGATGCGACGTCCTCGATCTCGCAGGAGGTCTCCCACGGCGGGACCGGGACGCCCTCGCCCATCCAGTCGCGCTCGACGTAGGTGAAGACGCCCGCCGCACCGCCGCCGGACGCGCCACCGCCACTACCCGCCGCGCCACCCGCGCCCCCGGCGGGCGGCGAGTAGACGGTGATCTCCCCGACGGTCGCGGTGAGCATGGCCTCCGCGGCGGCCTCGGGCCCGGTCGTGGGGTCGGGCGCGCCGGGGTCGGCGAACTGGATGATCCGCCCGCCCACCTGCGGTTCCAGGGCGCACGGCACGTACCACGACGAGATCCCCTCGCCCGTGGCGATCGCGTCCCACACCACCGCGGAGGGCACCGGGAGCGGCACGGAGCACTCCACGCGGTGGCCGCCGTCGTCGGTCCGGATCGCCGCCGTCACCTGGTACATGTCCGCTCCTACCTGCCCACTCACCGTTACCCGCGCCACGCTACCGCCGCACTCCGACAGGCCCCGCCGCGCCCCGGGATCTCACCCCACGTTGTCGCCCAGGGTCGTCGCCCCGCCGCGCCCCGGGATCTCGCCCCCGAACGTACTGTGGCGGGCGTGACCTCGAGGGCCGGGAGTAGAGACCACGACGACGACAACGTCGGCACCCCCACCCCCGCAGGCCCCGGCTCCGGCCACGATTCGGTCTCTATCCCGGACGGGTCCGCAATCGTGATCCGCCGGCCGATCGCTGCCACCGCGCTGCTGTTCGCCGCCAACGGCGCGATTTTCGGGGCGATCGTGCCGCGACTGCCCGACCTCAAGAACGCCCTCGAGCTCAGTCCGGCGCTGTTCGGGCTCGCGATGGCCTGCTACCCGCTGGGGGCGCTGTTCGGCGGGCTGCTCACGCCTCTACTTCTGCGGAGACGCTCCGACGGTGCGGTGGCCGTGGGCACGATGGTGGTCGCGACGGTCGTGGCCGCGCTGATCGGGTTCTCGCCGGTGCTGGCCGTGTTCGCGGGGCTGCTGCTGCTGTTCGGGGTATGCGACGCGATCACCGATGTGTCCATGAACGCGCACGGCATCCGGGTGCAGCTGCGGCACGGGCGGTCGCTGATCAACCGGTTCCACGCGGTGTGGTCGCTGGGCGCGGTGCTCGGGGCGGCCGGCGGGTCGTTGTCGGCCGGGTTCGGGGCGCCCGTGCAGGTGCAGATGATCGGCGCCGCGATCGTGTGCGCGGCCGCGGCCGCCGCGGCGTATCCGCTGCGGCTGGGCCCGCCCGTCGCGGAGGACGAGTACGGGCGCGACCTCGACTGGGCACACGACGCCGATACCGCCTCCACCAGGCACGACGCGGCATCGCACGATGCCGCAGCGCACGGGGCAACGCCCTCCCCCGCCCAGTCGGTCGACCCCGTCGTGCGGCGGCGGCTGCCGGGCGGCCGCGCGTTGTTGCTACTGGTGGCGTTGGGTCTCTTCGCGTGCTGTGCCGAGATCGTCGAGGACTTCGCCCAGACCTGGTCGGCGCTGTACCTGCGGGACGTCGCCGCGGTCGGCGCGGGCGTGGCCGGGCTCGGCTTCATCGCGGTGCAGGGCGCGCAGCTGATCGGCCGGCTCACCGGCGACAGGCTCGTCGAAGGCTTCGGCGCCGTCCGCGTGGGCCGGATGGGTGGCGTCTGCGTGGTGCTGGGCGCGGGCGCGGCGCTGACCGGCTCGTTCGCGCTCGACGGACCCGCGATGGTGGCCGTGCTGCTGGCCGGGTTCGCCGTGGCCGGCTGGGGCATCGCGACGATCATCCCCGGCGCGATGGTCGGCGCCGATTCGGTTCCCGGCCTACCCGACGGCGCCGGCCTGGCCGTCCTCAACTGGGTCATGCGCCTCGGCTTCCTGCTGGCCCCGCCGCTGGTCGGGCAGATCGCCGAGTACGCCGGGATGCGGTGGACCGTCGCGCCGATGATCGTCGGGGGCGTGCTCGTCGCTGTGCTCGCCGGGCCACTCCTCGGCCCCTCGGCGGGCCCTGGTCGCGCCACGCGTCCCGAGCGCGAGGCGGCGGGATGAGCGGCCGCGCATCGCAGCCGTTCGTCAAACGCGGCTCAGATCACGGTTCCGACTTCTTCCGCCACGAGGCCGCGGGACTGCGGTGGCTCGCCGCGGCGCCCGGCGGGCCCCGCGTGGTCGAGGTGTGGGGAGTCGACGACGACGAGATCGTGCTCGAGCGGATCCCCGACGGTCGCGCGAGTTCGGACGGAGCCCTGCGGTTCGGCCGATCACTGGCGGCGATGCATGATGCCGGCGCCGCCGGATGGGGCGCACCGGCCGGAGACTGGGCGGGCCGGTGTTTCATCGGCAACCGACCCCAGGAATGCGTGCCCACAGACTCGTGGGGTGAGTTCTACGCCGAGCAGCGGGTCCGCCCGTTCGTCCGGATCGCCGTGGATCTCGGAGTGCTCGGCGGCGCCGAGCTGGCGGTGGTGGAGCGGGCCTGCGACCGCGTGGCCTCCGGCGAGCTCGACGACCCGGCCGACCGTCCCGCCCGCCTCCACGGCGACCTGTGGACGGGAAACGTGCTGTGGACGCCGGACGGGGAGGCGGTGCTCATCGACCCCGCCGCCCACGGCGGCCATCGCGAAACCGATCTGGCGATGCTCGCCCTGTTCGGCGCGCCGCACCTGGACCGGATACTGCACGGATATGACCAGGCACGCCCCTTGACGGAGGGCTGGCGCGACCGCGTGCCGCTGCACCAGCTGCATCCGCTGGCCACCCACTCGGCGGGGCACGGCGCCGGCTACGCGGTCGCGTTGGCCGACGCCGCCCGCGAGGTCCTACGGCTGTAGGCCTGCCGCGGTTACTCGGCGGCGGCGGGGCTGATCCGCAGGACCTCGTCGTTGCCGCCGCCGTTGGAGGTGGTCACCAGCAGCGAGCCGCCCGGTTCCGGGGTGATGGACCGCATCCGGCCGTGGACGTCGCGCAGGAGCGTCGCCATCTCGGTGACCGAGTTGCCGTCCGGGGACAGCTTCATCAGGACGATCTGGCTGGTCTTGAGCATCGCTACCGCGATCGCGCCGTTCCACTCGCCCCACGCGGGGTCGTCGAGGAACGTCATCCCGCCCGGCGCCAGCGTCGGGGCGCCCGAGCTCCAGACCGCCGACACCGCATCCGGGAATGCGCCGGTGTCGGTCATGGGGACGTCCTGGTTGTATTCGCCGCCGCGGTTCGGGTTCCACCCGTAGTTGCCGCGTGGCTGCACAAGATTGACCTCGTCGTCGACATTCGGGCCGTGCTCCGCGGAGTAGATGCGATCGGTGCCGGGCTGTGCGGCGAGTCCCTGCACGTTGCGGTGGCCGATCGTCAGAACGGGGGAGTCGTCACTGATGGTGTCCGCGGCGGGCGAGCCGTCGCCGTTGACGTGCAGGATCTTCCCGGCGAGCGAGTCCGGATCCTGCGGGCCCGGGCCGGAGAACGTGTCGCCCGTGCCGATGTACAGCGAGCCGTCGGCCATGGGCAGGATGCGGCAGCCGGAATGGAATCCGCCCTCGCTGAGCGGGATGCCGTCGACGACCACCCGCGGCGACTCGATCGCAGACCAGTCGCTCGTCGCGGTCCAGGCGGTGACCCGGTTGTCGTTGTGGTCGGCCGAGGAGTGACACGTGTAGAGCTCGCGGCTGGTCTCGAAGTCCGCAGCCAACGCGATCCCCATCAGCCCGCTCTCGGCCTCGTTGAACACCGGACCGAGGTCGGCCTGGATGGCCGACTTATCGCCGCCGGGACGGATCGCGTACAGCGCGCCCGAGCCACGCTCTCCGGTGACGACGACGCCACTCGGATCGCGGGCCACGTCCCACGGGATCGTGAATCCGTCGGCCAGCACATCGACCTCGACCTCCGGGCCGGGGGACAGGGGGCGCTCCGGGGCCAGGGATCCGAGAGAGTCGGTGCTGGACCCGACGGGTCCACCGCCCGGGATCATGCTCTGCGCACACGCGGTGAGTGGCAGCGCGACGGTCACCGCGGCAGCGGCGGCCACCGCGGAGAGTGTCCGCGGGAGTGCGGTGGGTTTGGCGGCGATCGTGCGGAGAGAGGGCTTGCGGTGGTCGGTGGCGAGGGACACGAGCACTCCTGTGGGACGGATTCGGGGGAGGGCGCGTGAGTCGCCCTGCGCCCGAACCTATTCGATCCGGGACGGAGACGACACCGGATTCTCAGACGCCCACCGCTCGCGGGTCGCCGCGGGCACACCCCAAGGCGCGAGCCGGGGACGCCACGACCGCGGGGCGGTGTCGACGGCGGTCGGCGGCGTGAGCTCCCGCAGGACACGGCGGAGGACGAGGAAGGTGATCACCGCGGTGACGAGGCTGATGATGTTCCCGCCCACGGCGCCCTCGACGACGTCGGTCATCGACAGATCATGATCGGTGGTGTCGTTCTGGGTGCCCCCTTGTTCCAGGAGAAGAGGCCGTCGTGCAGCGAATGCAGTCCCGCGGCGACGAGCCACCCGACCAGCCCGGCCCAGGTCAACACCCGGCCCGACCGATGGGCTGCCAACCAGATCGCGCCGGCGGCGATGGCGGCCTACAACGGATGGGAGATCTCCGCGAGCGGGCGGACAAGCGACTGCAGCAGGTGACTGTTGGCGCCGCTGCCCCCGCTGACGTACTGCAGACCCTCGCCGACCCCGAACACCGCTGCGCTGACCAATACCATCAGCACGCCGGCGCGGGGATCTCCGAACCGCGTGCGGGCGAACACCAACAGCAGCACGGGGACGGCGATCTTGCAGGTCTCCTCGATGGGCCCCGAGAGCCACAGATCGAGCGCGAACGGCATCCGCAGATGTGGTTCGAGTCTGCCCCTCAAGTAGGAACGCCACCGCCAGCCCGATGAGCCCGGAGACCACGTCGGCCCCGATGATCACGGGAAGGTCCGCCACCTCGGCGAACCGCAGCCGCGGGCGGAACAGGAGCACGATCCCCGAGAGGGCCAGGATGAGACCGACCGCTACCGGGGCGATCCACCACGCGGATTCGCCGGAGTTCCACATCGCCCCGGCGGCCGCCGTGATCACGACGCCCGCGACGATCAGCCAGAACCACGGCCGGGTGAGGAACTCCAGCGGCCGGCGGTGGGCCGGGAGGAAGGAACCGCCGGGTCCGCCACGTGGTGACCGGTCCAGGCCCGACCGTCCCACTCCGCCGCACTCTCGGCCGGGCCGTACGGATACCAGCCAGGGGCCGGCGCAGTCGTGGTCAATTCCTCGCTCCATCCCGGTCTTTGCAGGTCAGGCGCCTACTCAGGTGATGAAGCGGATGTTACTCGGCCGCCGAGCGAAAATGCTGGAACTGTCGGTTGCTTAACAGTGTGTCTATCTCGTGCTGATCCAGCAGGGCGTTGTCACGAGAGTGTCAGTTGCGAGTTGTCGCGAGGTCGGCAGGATCCGAGCCAAGGGGACGATCCAAGAAGCGCTGGTGCTGAGAGGGCTCACGCATCCGAGACTATTTTGGACTGCCCCTACGGCCAGGATTCAAGCGATCCCCACCGACGTTCTTACTGGGCTGAGTCTGGTGCGGCTCCTCGTTCTCTCAGAGAATCCGTTCGCTTCAGATAAGTACACCCGTGCGGGACGGCCGAGAGGCCGCCATCGGCGCTGTGTCGCAGGGTGTGTTTTGCTATTTATGAAACGTCGTCCCGTT
>DHCMJ07802__coassemble_947_pt1 | contig 26519 bp, 20 predicted proteins | sample DHCMJ07802__metabat2_low_PE_012 | metagenome-assembled genome bin DHCMJ07802
CGGTGCGGTCGCGGGTGCCGGTGGGGACGAGGGCGGCGGTGCGGTCGGCGAGTACGACGACGACAACGCCACCGAGTTCGTCCGCGTGCCGGTCGGCGATCCCGCGCGCGACGTCGACACCTGGTCCGACCTGGCCGGACGCGGACCCGTGGCACTCGAGCACGTCGGCCCCGTCCTCCGCGCCGGACTACCCACCGCTCCGGCCGTGTTCCGCGCCCCCCTCGACGTCGTGGGCGGGGTGCTCGCCGAGCCGATCGTCGCGGCCGACCCGATGCCCCGGGGGCGGGTCTCGGCCATGGACGGTTACGCCCTGGCCGGCCCGGGACCGTGGCAGCTGACCGGCGTCCCGCGGCGGGCGGGCGACGGTTCACCCGCGACCCTCGCACCCGGCACCGCGGCGACCATCGCGACCGGCGCGCTGGCACCCCTCGGGACCGAGCGCGTGCTGCGGCACGAACTGACCTCGATATCCGGCTCCCCCGAGGGCGTTCCGACGGTCACCGCACTCCCGGAGGCCGGTGACACTGACGATCTCCGGCCGGTCGGAGAGGACTGGCCGGCGGGGGTCGTGCTCGCCGCAGCGGGAACGACCCTCGACGCGGCGCTGGCGTCGGCGGCGTTGTCCGGCGGCGTCGACGGGGTGCAGGTGCGGGGCCCGCTGAGCGCGGCGGTGGTGACCACCGGCGACGAGGTCGTGCCCGCCACGACCCGCGCACCGCTGCCCCCGGGCCACATCAGGGACACGGTCGGCCCGCTGCTTCCCGCGGTGCTCGCGCGCGCAGGGTTCGCCTCGGCCGCCCCCTCCGACGCGGTCGCGGTCGGGCACTGCCCCGACACCCCGGAGGCGTTCGATGAGCTGCTCGGCGGCGGCACCGGGGAGGACGTGCTGGTCCTGGTGGGCGCCACCGGCCGCGGCGTGGCCGACCACCTGCGGTCCGCGCTCGACCACGTGGGGGCACGGGTGGTCCTGGACGGCGTGCGTGTTCGACCCGGTGGCTCACAGCTGGTCGCGATGCTTCCGGACGAGCGTGTCCTGCTGGGCCTACCGGGCAACCCGCTGGCAGCGGTGTGCGCGGCCGCGACCACCGGACGCGCACTCGTCGACGCGCTCACCGGGCGGCAGCGGACCCCGGTGCTCGTGTCGGTGCCCGAGCTCGCGGAGCTCACCTCCCCGGGCCGGTCCCGCATCCTGCCCGCCCGCCCCGACGGCGCCGGCGGATGGGCCGTGGCCGAGCGCGTCCGCACCGCCCACCTGGCGGATCTCGCCGGGGCACCGTCGCTGGCCCTGATCCCCGAAGCCTGCGGTGGCGACGAACCCGTGGTGTTGGTCGACTGGATCTGACCGGACAACCCAGGCCGAACTTAATGCGCACTTTGATTTCGCATTTATGGGACCATGACCACGTGAACATCTCCCGCCACTCCGACCTCGCACTGCGCACCCTCATGCTGCTCGCCGTGGGCGACAGGGACGGCGAACGGATGACCGCCGGCGCGATCGCCAACTCCGTCAACGCCTCACCCAGCCACGTCGCCAAAATCGTCTCGCGCCTGGTGGACCTGGAGGTGATCGCCTCCCGCCGCGGCCGCGGCGGCGGGCTGCGGATCACCGACACGGGCCGACACCACTCCGTGGGAGCCCTGCTGCGCACCCTCGAGGGCCCCGGCGAGGCCGTCGAGTGCGAGGGCGACCAACCCTGCCCGCTGGCCGGGAACTGCCTTCTGCGCCGGGCGTTCGCCGAGGCGCGCGAGTCGTTCTTCGCCACCCTGGACCCGCTCACAGTCAACGAGATCGTCCACTCCCCCACAAGGCAGGTCCTCCTCACCCTCGAGCCCCGATTCGCCCCGGGCGGCCCCTAACCTGCACCTCTTTCGCACTACAGAAGTAGATCTGTAAATACCCAGCTCACATAGGTATTCGATCTCACACGCACTTAATGCGCAATCTGGAGTCGCATTCTGGCACGCTCGGGACAACGCCTCCTACACCCGTAGGAGCCGGTCCGGAAAGGCTGCCATGACCACGTCACTGATCTCCCTCGAGTCGATCCTCGCGCACCCCCGGGAGCTGTCCGCCCACAACGTCCCGGTCATCCGCGAGACGTTGCCGGTGATCGGCGCGCACATCGACGAGATCACGCCGCTGTTCTACAAGACCATGTTCGGAAACCACCCCGAACTCCTCCGTGACACGTTCAACCGCGGCAACCAGAAGCTGGGCGCCCAGCAGCGTGCACTGGCCGCGTCGATCGCCACGTTCGCCACCATGCTGGTGGACCGCAAGAGCCCGGTCGACCTGCTCTCGCGCATCGGCCACAAGCACGCCAGCCTCGGTATCACGCCCGACCAGTACCAGATCGTCCACGACAATCTGTTCTCTGCAATTGTCGAGGTTCTCGGTGACGCCGTCACCCCGCAGGTCGCCGAAGCCTGGGACGAGGTCTACTGGATCATGGCCTCGGTCCTGATCGACTTCGAGAAGGGCCTCTACGCCGAGGCCCAGGTCGAGCCGGGCGACGTGTTCCGCACCGCGACGATCATCGCCCGCGAGGACGTCACGGATTCGGTGGCCGTGTTCACCCTCGCCGGCCCCGACGGCGCACCACTGCCCGACTTCCGTCCGGGCCAGTACACCTCGGTTGGCGTGGTCCTGCCCGACGGTGCCCGCCAGCTGCGCCAGTACTCGCTCTCGACCGCCTCCGGTGACGGCACCTGGCGGATCGGTGTCCGCCGCGTGGACCCGACCGGCGGCTGCCCGGCCGGCGAGGTCTCGGGCTGGCTGCACGCCACCGCACAGGTCGGCACGGAGCTGCAGGTCACGCTGCCCTTCGGCGACCTGGTCCTGGATCAGGCCGAGGTCGGGACCGACAACGCACCCGTCGTGCTCTGCTCGGCCGGTATCGGCATCACCCCGATGCTCGGCATGCTCGCCCAGTTGGCCGCCGACGAGCCCGCACGCCGCGTTCTGGTCCTGCACGCCGATCGCTCGCCCGACCAGCACGTTCTGGCCAGCGAGGTCGCCGGCGAGTCCTCACTGCTCGCCGATGCGCAGGTCCACACCTGGTACGAGGATGGCGCCCAGACCGCGTCCGGTCCCGGCACCGTCCATCAGGGGCTCATGGATCTGTCGGCCGTCGAGCTCCCCGCGGACGCGCACGTGTTCCTGTGCGGCTCACCGGGCTTCCTCCAGGCGGTGCGTCCGACCTTCCTCGAGGCGGGGATCCCCGCCGAGCGGCTCCACGCCGAACTCTTCGCCCCCAACGACTGGCTGGTCTAGTCGCGGTGCCCTACCCCTGCCGACGGCGCTCGGCGTCGTCGGCGGGAAATGGGCGAATCGCGCGGCCCCAACTCCAATTCACACTTCGGCTGCGAGATAAATTTTCTTCGATAGCCTGAGGTTTCGTGGCTGAGAATGGCAAGGAAACGATGTCCGCTGACGGCGAACCCACGGTCAAACTCGACCGTCGGACGGTCTACGTCATCTTCGGCGCCCTCGTCGCCGCGATGTTCCTGTCCTCACTCGACCAGTCGGTGGTCAGTACCGCGTTGCCGACCATCGTCGGTGACCTCGGGGCGGTCGCCCACGAGGGCTGGATCGTCACCGCCTACCTGCTCACCATCGCCGTCGCCATGCCGGTCTACGGCAAGGTCGGCGACATGTACGGCAGGCGGTGGCCGTTCCTGTTCGCCATCGCGGTGTTCGTCATCGGCTCCACGGGGTCGGCATTGTCCGGGAGTTTCATCGAACTCGTGACCTGGCGGGCCTTCCAGGGTCTCGGCGCGGGCGGGCTGATGATCTCCTCGCAGGCGATCATCGCCGATATCGTCTCCGCCCGCGAGCGCGGCAAGTTCATGGGACCCATCGGGGCGATCTTCGGCATCGCCGCGGTCGTGGGCCCGCTGCTGGGTGGCTGGTTCACCGAGGGCCCGGGGTGGCGATGGGTCTTCTGGCTCAACGTGCCGGTCGGGATCATCGCTTTCACCGTGGCCTGGTTCGCCCTGAAACTGCCCACTCAGCGCAGTGCGCGACCGTTCGACGTTCTCGGCACGTTCCTGTTGGTGGTGTTCACCTCCGCGGTGGTGCTGGTGACGAGCTGGTCGTCGATCGCGCCCGACGGGCACTACAACTGGTCAGACCCATGGTTGATCGGTCTCGTGGTGGTCATCGTCGTCTCCTTCGGCCTGTTCATCTGGGCAGAAACCCGCGCTTCGGAGCCGCTGCTCCCGCTCTATCTGTTCAAGGACCGGGTCTTCTCGACGTCGGTGTCGATCGCTTTCGTCCTGGGCATCACGATGTTCGCCGCGCTGTCCTACCTGCCCACGTTCCTGCAGATGGCGCGAGGCCTCGACCCCACCGACTCCGGTCTCTACATGCTGCCGATGACCGTGGGCTTGATGATCACGTCTGTCGGCTCGGGCCTGCTGATCACCAAGACGGGCAAGTATCGGATCTACCCGATCATCGGCATGGTGATCACCACCGGCGGGATCGCCTGGCTCACCCAGATCAAGGGCGATATGTCGATCGTCCTGTTCGGGGCGATGATCTTCGCCCTCGGCTTCGGGCTCGGCCTGGTCATGCAGACCATCGTCATCGCGGTCCAGAACGCGGTCGCGTCCACCGAAGTCGGAACGGCGACATCCACCAACAACTTCCTGCGCGAAATGGGTGCGGCGATCGGCACGTCGCTGTTCGGTGCGGTGTTCACCAGTCGGCTCGCCTCCGAACTCGCCCCGATCTTCCACGCGATCCCCGCCGGCGACCTGCCCCACGGATTCTCCGCCGATGACCTGACCCCCAGCACCATGAAGCGGCTGCCCGAGGAAATCCATACCGAGGTGGTCAACGCCTACGCCCAGGCCATGGCACCGACGTTCCTTTACCTGGTGCCGATCGCCGCCCTCGGGTTCGTCATCTCTCTGTTCCTGCGCGACCGGCGGCTGTCCACCGAGGCCGGGCTCGTCGCGCGAGGTGAAGCCACCGGAATAAGCACTGTTCAGGAGCCATCAAGCGACCAGACAGCCCCCGCCGAACGGTAGCGACCGAACAGTTCGGAAGCACCGTCTAAATCACTTTCGAGGAAGGTATTTACCCGGTAACGAATACCAACACATTCGCCCAACTCGCCACCCCAGTCCCACCCTGTGTCACACACTCAAGATTCGGGCCCGAGCCTCCCAGGTTCGGTTCCACCGCCGCGAGACTCTGACGTGAAAGGACATCCCGTGTCCTCAGGCTCCGACCCCGTTCCCTCCTCCCCTGCGCCTCACACAGCCAACGAAGCCCTCGACCCGAAGAAAGCAAACCTCGTCCTCGGACTGGCCTTCGTCGGGTTCCTGCTCACCTTCTGGGCATGGGCTCTCATGGGGCCGCTGGGCGCAACCTACAAGGAGGACCTGGGGCTGACCTCGTTCCAGCAGTCGCTCGTGGTGGCGCTGCCGGTGGTCGTGGGTTCGCTCGGCCGCATCCCGGTCGGTGCGCTGACCGACCGCATCGGCGGTCGCACGATGTTCCCGCTCATCGCGGCGCTGACGATCATCCCCACCCTGTTCGTGGGATTCGTCAACAACAGCCTGGCCGCCCTGCTGATCGGCGGCTTCTTCCTCGGCATCGGCGGCACCTCGTTCGCGGTCGGCGTCCCGATGGTCAACTCGTGGTTCCCCCCGCACCGCCGGGGCACGGCGATCGGCATCTTCGGCGCCGGCATGGGCGGCACCGCCATCGCCGCGTTCACCACGCTCCGGCTCCGGGACGCCGTCGGCGACCAGGCCCCGTTCATCCTGGTGGCGGTCCTGCTCGCGATCTACGCGGTCGTCGCCCGGATGCTGCTGCAGAACTCTCCCGCGTGGACGCCGGCCACGGGTAACTGGGTGGTCAAGGCCGCCAAGACCCTCGCGCGGCCGGTCACCATCAAGTTGTCGTGGATGTACGCGATGGGCTTCGGCGGGTTCGTGGCGTTCTCGGTCTACCTGCCCACCTACCTGCACAACTTCTACGAGCTGGACGTCGAGGACGCGTCGCTGCGCACCGCGATCTTCGTGGTGATCGCGGTCGCGTGTCGCCCTCTCGGCGGTGCGCTCGCGGACAAGTTCGACGGCGCCTGGGTCCTGGTGGTCAGCTACGTCATCACCGGCCTCATGGCCGCCGCGGCGTCCGAGAAGATGCCGTTGATCGGCATGGAGAACCGGCTCTACCCGGTGGGAACGGCGGTGTTCCTCATCATGGCCGCTTCGCTCGGCGTCGCCTCGGGCGCGGTGTTCGCCCTCGTCGCCAAGCTGGTCGAGCCGTCCTCGGTCGGCTCCGTCACCGGCATCGTCGGCGCCGTGGGCGGCCTCGGCGGCTTCGTCCCGCCACTGCTGCTCGGCTACTTCTGGACCCAGGACAGCAACTACCGCACGGGCCTCCTCCTGCTCTTCGCACTGTCGATCGTCACCGCGGTACTCACCTGGCTGTGGTTCCTCCGCACCCCTCGCACTGAGTCCACCGCTACGGAAAGGACACCGGCATGACCAGCCTCGACTCACCCCGCCCCTCGTCCGGCGAGGACCGCGCGCGATCCCACGGCTCGGCGGAACTCGACGGCCCGGCCTCGGACGCCATCCTCAAGGCCGGCCGGTTCTTCCGCCGCGGCAAGACCTCCGACGACCTGCGCACCGTCACCCTCGAGGGCGGCCGCGAGGCGGACGTGTTCTACCGCGACCGCTGGAGCCACGACAAGGTGGTCCGCTCCACCCACGGCGTCAACTGCACGGGCTCCTGCTCGTGGAAGGTGTATGTCAAGGAGGGGATCATCACCTGGGAGGCGCAGCAGACCGACTACCCGGACATCGGCGACGACATGCCCGGGTACGAGCCCCGCGGCTGCCCGCGTGGCGCCGCGTTCTCCTGGTACACCTACTCGCCCACCCGGGTGCGCTACCCGTACGTCCGCGGCCGCCTGCTCGAGCTGTGGCGCGCGGCCCGCAATGAGCACGCCGACCCGGTGGATGCCTGGGGGTCGATCGTCGAGGACGCGGAGAAAACCGCCTGGTACAAGCGCGCCCGCGGCAAGGGCGGGCTCGTCCGCTGCCGGTGGGAGGACGCGCTGGAGATCGCGGCGGCCGCCCACGTCTACACCGCCAAGACGGTCGGTCCGGACCGCGTCGCCGGCTTCTCCCCGATCCCGGCCATGTCGATGGCCTCGTTCGGCGCCGGCTCCCGCTTCGTCGAGCTGTTCGGCGGCTCGATGCTCTCGTTCTACGACTGGTACGCGGACCTGCCGGTGGCCTCGCCGCAGGTGTTCGGCGACCAGACGGACGTGCCCGAGTCCGCGGACTGGTTCAACTCGTCGTACCTGGTCATGTGGGGTTCCAACGTCCCGGTCACGCGTACGCCGGACGCGCACTTCATGACCGAGGCCCGCTACAAAGGCCAGAAGGTCGTGGTGGTCTCGCCGGATTACGCGGACAACACCAAGTTCGCCGACGAGTGGCTGCACCCGCACCCGGGCACGGACGGGGCGCTGGCCATGTCGATGGCGCACGTGGTGCTCACTGAGTTCTACGCCCGTAGAGCGACGCCGGAGTTCGAGCGCTACGCCAAGCAGTACACGGACCTGCCGTTCCTGGTCACCCTCCGCACGCGCGAGGACGGGTCAGTCCAGCCGCATAAGTTCGTCACCGCCGACTCGGTCGCCGCGGGCGTGCTCGCGGAGGATCCGGGCGAGAACGCCGCCAACAAGACGGTCCTGTTCGACTCGGTCACGGGCCGCCCCGTGGTGCCGAACGGCACGCTGGGTCACCGGTTCGGCGAGCAGGGCGCCGGGGACTGGAACCTGGACCTGGGCGAGATCGACCCGTCACTGTCGATGTTGGACGGCCGGGACGGGACCGCCGAGGTGGTCCTGCCACGGTTCGACACCGCGCGGGGCGAGGCCGGCACGATCACCCGCGGGGTGCCCTTCCGGACCATCAAGGGACGGGACGACGACGACAACCCGGTCGACATCCGCGTCACCACGGTGCTCGATCTGATGATGGCCCAATTCGGTGTGGCCCGCGAGGGCCTTCCCGGTGAGTGGCCGGCCGGTTACGACGACCCGCATCCCTACACCCCTGCCTGGCAGGAGGAACACACGGGCGTACCGGCGAAGCAGGCCGAGAAGATCGGTCGCGAGTTCGCGCAGAACGCCCTGGAGTCCGGCGGCCGCTCGATGATCCTCATGGGTGCGGGCACCAACCACTGGTTCCACTCGGACCTGATCTACCGGGCGTTCCTCTCGCTGACCATCCTCACCGGGACGCAGGGCGTCAACGGTGGCGGCTGGGCCCACTACGTCGGCCAGGAGAAGGTCCGCCCGCTGACCGGCTTCCAACAGGTCGCGATGGGTCTGGACTGGTCGCGGCCGCCGCGGCAGATGATCTCGACCGCGTTCTTCTACCTGCACACCGGGCAGTGGAAGTACGACTCGTACGGCGCGGACACCCTCGCCTCGGCGACGGGCGAGAACCGCTTCGCCGGGATGAGCACCCCGGACCTGGTGGCCATGTCGGCGCGTCTGGGCTGGATGCCCTCGTTCCCCACGTTCTCGGAGAACCCGCTCGATCTCGGCGACGAGGCCGCCGCGGCCGGGGTCTCCGCGGCCGAGCATGTGGTGAGCCGGATCAAGGACGGCTCGATGCGGTTCGCGGCCGAGGACCCGGACGGGCCCGGCAACGCGCCCAAGGTCCTGACGGTGTGGCGCTCGAACCTGCTGGGCTCGTCGGCCAAGGGCGACGAGTACTTCCTCCAGCACCTGCTGGGCACCGACTCGTCGCTGCGTGCCGACCAGGCACCCGAGGGCCATCGCGGGCGGGACATGGTGTGGCGGGAGGACGCCGAGGACGGCAAGCTCGACCTGCTCACCACCCTCGATTTCCGCATGACCTCCACGACCCTGTTCTCGGACCTCGTGTTCCCTGCGGCCACCTGGTACGAGAAGCACGACCTGTCCTCGACGGACATGCACCCGTTCGTGCATTCCTTCAACGCGGCGATCAACCCGCCGTGGGAGACCCGCACGGACTTCGAGACCTTCCGCCTGCTCGCGGAGAAGGTCTCGGAGTTCAGTCACGGCCATCTCGACACCCGCACCGACGTGGTCGCGGTCCCGCTGACCCATGACACCCCGGACGCCCTGGCCAACCCGGGCGGCACGGTGTCGGACTGGAACGACGGCTCGTGCGAGCCGGTGCCGGGGCAGAACTTCCCCAAGATCGTGGCCGTGGAACGCGACTACCGACTGCTCGGCGAGAAGTTCGGCTCACTCGGCCCGCTCGCGGAGAAGGTCGGCATGCCGGTCAAGGGGATGATGCTCAAGCCGGACAAGGAGATCGGCGTCCTGCTCAAGGCCAACGGCGAGACCCGCAAGGGCGTCGGCAAGGGCCGGCCCCGCCTGGACACCGACATCCGCATGTGTGAGGCCATCCTCGCGCTGTCCGGGACGACCAACGGCCGACTGGCGACCCAGGGCTTCGAGCAGCTCGAGGCCCGCACCGGCCGCGAGCTGGCGGACCTGTCGCGCGACGAGGCCGGCAAGCGCATCACCTTCGCCGACACCCAGTCCCGTCCGCAGCCGGTCATCACCTCCCCGGAGTGGTCCGGTTCCGAGCACGGTGGCCGCCGGTACAGCGCGTTCGTCATCAACGTCGAGCGTCTCAAGCCGTGGCACACGCTCACCGGCCGGATGCACTTCTTCATGGATCACGACTGGATGGCCGAGGTGGGCGAACAGTTGCCCGTCTACCGCCCGCCGCTGAACATGCACCAGCTGTACGGCGAGCCGGTGCTCGGCAGCACCGACGGTTCGGGGGCCGGCGCGGCGCTGACGGTCCGGTACCTGACCCCGCACAACAAGTGGTCCATCCACTCCGAGTACCAGGACAACCTCCTCATGCTCAGCCTGTCGCGAGGCGGGCCGACCATCTGGATGAGCAAGGAGGACGCCGAGTTGATCGGGGTGGTCGACAACGACTGGGTCGAGGCGGTCAACCGCAACGGCGTCGTCGTCGCCCGCGCGGTGGTCTCGCACCGGATGCCGTCCGGCACGGTCTACATGCACCACGCCCAGGACCGCACGGTCGACGTGCCCATCGCGGAGGCCTCCGGCAAGCGCGGCGGCATCCACAACTCGGCCACGCGCATCCTCATCAAACCCAGCCACCTCATCGGCGGCTACGCGCACTTCAACTACGCGTTCAACTACATCGGCCCGACCGGAAACCAGCGCGACGAGGTGACGGTCATCCGTCGCCGCTCGCAGGAGGTGAAGTACTGATGCGCGTCATGGCTCAGATGTCCATGGTCATGAACCTGGACAAGTGCATCGGATGTCATACGTGTTCGGTGACCTGTAAGCAGGCGTGGACCAACAGGTCCGGCACCGAGTACGTGTGGTGGAACAACGTCGAGACGCGGCCCGGCCTCGGCTACCCGCGGACCTACGAGGACCAGGAGCGCTGGAAGGGCGGCTGGGAGCTCGGCAAGAACGGCCGCCTCAAGCTCAAGGCCGGCGGCCGCGTGAAGAAGCTGCTGGAGATCTTCTCCAGCCCCACGATGCCGTCGATGGACGACTACTACGAGCCGTGGACGTACGACTACGACACGCTCGTGTCCGCCCCGCTCCAGGAGCACACGCCCGTCGCCCGCCCGTATTCGCTCATCAGCGGCGAGCCCATGAAGATCTCGTGGTCGGCCAACTGGGACGACGACCTGGGCGGTTCCCCGACCCACATGAAGGACGACCCGATCCTCGCCAAGGTCTCCGAGGAGATCAAGACCGAGTTCGAAGAGACCTTCATGTTCTACCTGCCGCGGATCTGCGAGCACTGCCTCAACCCGTCGTGCGTGTCCTCGTGCCCCTCCGGCGCGATGTACAAGCGCGTCGAGGACGGCATCGTGCTGGTGGACCAGGACAAGTGCCGCGGCTGGCGGCAGTGCGTGACCGGCTGCCCGTACAAGAAGGTGTACTTCAACCACCGGACGGGCAAGGCCGAGAAATGTACGTTCTGTTTCCCGCGCATCGAGGTGGGCATCCCCACCGTGTGCTCGGAGACCTGCGTCGGCCGCCTGCGCTACATCGGCCTCGTCCTCTACGACGCGGACAAGGTGCTCGAGGCCGCGTCCGTGCCGGATGAGCACGATCTGCTGGCGGCGCAGCGCAGCTGCTTCCTCGACCCCAATGACCCGGAGGTCATCGAGGCCGCCCGCGCGGAGGGGATCCCCGAGGACTGGATCGAGGGCGCCCAGCGCTCGCCGATCTGGAAGCTCATCAACGACTTCGAGGTGGCCCTGCCACTGCATCCGGAGTACCGGACCATGCCGATGGTCTGGTACATCCCGCCGCTGAGCCCGATCGTCGACCGGGTGACCGCCGACGGCGGCGACGGCGAGGACGCCGACACCCTGTTCGGCGCCATCGACACCATGCGCATCCCCATGGAGTACCTGGCGGAGCTGTTCACCGCCGGCGACGTGGACAAGATCCACGAGGTCCTCAACCGACTCGCCGCCATGCGCACCTACATGCGTGACATCAACCTCGGTCGGGAGCCGCGCGCCGAGATCTGCGAGGCCGTGGGAATGACCGAGGAGGAGGTGTACGACATGTACCGCCTGCTCGCGCTGGCGCACTACGACGAGCGGTACGTCATCCCGTCGGCGCACCAGGAGCAGGCGCACTCCCTTGAGGAGCTCGCGACCGAGTGCAGCCTCGACTACGAGGGCGGCCCCGGCATGATGGGCGAATCCGGCCCGTTCGGCGAGGGCTCGGGAGACCAGGCGCTGCCGATCGCCGTGGAGAACTTCCACGCCCTGAAGCAGCGTCAGACCTCCGACACCATCGCCTCCCCGGCGGACAAGGGTCGGCGGGTCAACCTGCTCAACTGGGACGGCCTCGGCACGGGCGGGTTGTTCCCGGGAAAGAAGGACTGAGCCGTGGCGCCCACCTTTCTCGCCGGCACAGGCTTCGGGACCGACCTGTTCTCCCGCGTCCGGCAGGCGGTCATGCCGGGCTCCGCGCCGAAGGTCGGCCGTGGGGTCCCGGAGGACCGCTCCCTCTACCAGGCGGTGTCACTGCTGCTGGACTACCCGACGCCCGAGCTGATCGAGCGGCTGCCGCTCATCCGTCAGCTCATCGACGACCGGGGCACGGTCGCGAGGCCGCTGCTCGGCCTGATCGAGCACCTGGAGTCCAGCGACCTGGCCGACGTCCAGGCGGAATACGTCGAGACCTTCGACCTGCGTCGCCGCTGCTGCCTGTACCTGACCTACTTCCGCTACGGCGACACCCGCAAGCGGGGCGTCGCGCTAGTCGACTTCGTCGAGGCCTACAAGGCGTCCGGCGCGGAGCTCGATGCGCAGGAACTGCCCGACCACCTCGGGGTGCTCCTCGAGTTCGGGGCACAGCACGACCTCCAGCGCTGCCGGGACCTGCTGGTCACCCACCGGCCGGGACTCGAACTGCTCCGGCTGTCCCTGAACGACCGCGGGTCCGCCTGGGCCGGAGCCCTGGACACCGTGTCCGCCACCCTGCCGCCGATCGGCGGAGATGACCACGAGGCCGTGCGTCGTCTCGTCGCCCAGGGCCCGCCCGACGAAGAGGTCGGGCTCGAAGCATTCACCTCCTCGTCCTACCTGGAAAGCGGGGCCCGACCATGACCGACGCCAACGTCAGCCTCCTCGATGTCTTCCTCTGGGTGGTACTGCCCTACGTCTGCCTCGCGATCTTCATCGTGGGGCACTGGTGGCGGTACCGCTACGACAAGTTCGGGTGGACCACCCGCTCGAGCCAGTTGTACGAGTCGCGGCTCCTGCGCTGGGGTAGCCCGCTGTTCCACTTCGGCATCCTCTTCGTGGTGGGCGGCCACATCATCGGCCTCATCATCCCCAAGTCGTGGACCGCGGCGATCGGCATCACCAACGAGATGTATCACTGGCTCGCCGTGGGCATCGGCGCCGTCGCCGGCGTCTGCACCGTCGTGGGGTTGGCGATCCTCATCTACCGCCGACGCATGGTGGGCCCGGTCTTCTCCGCGACCACCACCAACGACAAGGTGATGTACGTCTTCCTCGCCGCCACGATCTTCCTCGGCATGTCCAATACGGTCGTCGGCAACATCATCGGCCACTACGACTACCGCGAGGAACTGGCCGTGTGGTTCCGGCAGATCTTCTACTTCCAGCCGCACCCCGAGCTGATGGTTGATGCGCCGTTCACCTTCAAGGCCCACGCGATCGTGGCGTTCCTGCTGTTCGCGATCTGGCCGTTCACCCGTCTGGTCCACGTCTTCTCCGCACCCGTCGGATACCTGTGGCGCCCGTACGTCGTGTACCGCTCACGCCCGGCCGGCCAGTTCGGCAACCGCCCCTACCGCCGCGGCTGGATCCGCGAGGACGTGGGCGACGTGAGCCGGGAGATCGGCCACGACAGGTCCCGCCACAAGGCAGGCCGTGGCGCCCGCGGCTGATACCGCCCTGCCGCGACGCCTCCCCACTCCGGAGCACCTCTCCCCGGGGTACTTCGCGATGGTCATGGCGACGGGCATCGTCGCCATCGGCGCCGAGCAGCGCGGCTGGCACACCCTGTCGGTCGTGCTGCTCATCGCCACCGCGATCGAGTACATCGTGCTGGTCATCCTCAACATCTGGCGGTTGGCGGCCTACCGCGCCGCGGTCGGGGCGGACCTGCACAACTCCCGCACCGCGTTCCTGTTCTTCACCTTCGTCGCCGGGACCAACGTCCTCGCGGTCGGACTCGCCGGACAGGGATTCCTCACGGTCGCGGCGGTGCTGCTCACCATCTCCACGATCGCCTGGCTCCTGCTCGGCTACACGGTCCCGTGGGTCGCCGTCCTGTCCCGCACCCAGCGATCGGTCCTCACCGAGGCCAACGGCACGTGGTTCATCTGGGTGGTCGCCGCCCAGTCCGTGGCAGTCGGTGCGGCCACCCTCGAGCCCCACTTCGACAACGCCCGGGACGCCCTGGCCATCCTCGCCGTCACCGCGTGGTCGGTCGGCGTCGTCCTCTACGTGGCCTGCGCCGTGTACGTCTCACTCCGGCTCATGGTCTACCCCTTCGATCCGAAGGAACTCGACCCCCCGTACTGGGTGTCCATGGGCGCGATCGCCATCACCGTCGTCGCCGGCGCGCGGATCGTCGAGATGTCCAGCGCGCCAATGGTCGACGCCGTCCGGGGGCTCGTCGCAGGCCTGGTGGTGGTTTTCTGGTGTTTCGCGACCTGGCTCATCCCGGTTCTCACCGCCGTAGGCTACTGGCGACACGTGGCCCGGGGCGTCCCGTTCCGCTTCGAACCCACCTGGTGGTCGATCGTCTTCCCGCTCGGCATGTACGCCGTGGCCGGCATGTACCTCGGCCGCGCCGACGACCTACCGATCGTGGCGTGGATCGGCGAGACCTGGATGTGGGTCGCGGTCGCCGCGTGGACCGTCGCGTTCATCGGGATGGTCGGCTCGAGGTTTGTCCGGACAAGGCGATAGAGGAGCGTCCCATGTGCCAGTACTGCGGTTGCCACGAGAACACGATCATCGGACGGTTCGCCGACGAGCATGTGCGGCTGATCAACCTGTCCGGCGAGATGCTGCGCGCGATCAACACCACCGACACCGGCCGAGCGCACGACCTCGCCGTCCAGACCCGGGACCTCCTGCATCCCCACACCGGCGCCGAGGAACGCGGCCTGTTCGCCGCCCTCCGCCGCGAGGAGGAGGCGTACGGCGACGCGATCGACCGGCTCTGCGGCGAGCACACGACGCTCGACGGATTGATCGACCGGATCATCGACGGCGAATGGGACCTGGGCGAGGAGTTCGTCCACGGTCTGCGGGAGCACATCGATCGGGAGGAGAACAGCCTCTTCCCCGCGTCGGTGGTCAGCATCCTCGACGGCGACGTGTGGGACCAGATCGAGGCCGACGACGCCGCCGCCCGCGGCGAGCCCCGCCCGGCCGCCGGACCGCATGACCACACGCATCCGCACGATCACGACCACGACCATGCACACGGTCATCACCACGAGTAGAGGCCGGGACATGACAACCGAACACAGGCGAGAAGGCGAGGCCCAGGCGTGTCAGCCTCCGAGACGTTAACCAGTACCCAGCCGGTCAGCCCCCGCGGCTGGCCCACCCCCAAGCACATGTCGCCGGGCTACTTCGCCCTGGTCATGGGCACCGGGATCGTCACCATCGGCGCAGACCAACGCGGTTGGCACACCGCCGCCGACATACTCCTGATCGTCACCGGACTGGAGTATGCGGTGCTCGTGCTCCTGGCTCTCTGGAGGCTCGGCGCGTATCGCCACGACGTCGTCGTCGACCTTACAAACCCCCGCACCTCCTTCCAGTTCTTCACCTTCCCCGCGGCGACCAACGTCCTGGCCGCCGCGCTCGCGACCCACAAGCACCTGGCGGCCACCGCACTGCTGGTCGTCGGAACCGTGGCGGCGATCGTGCTCGGCTACGTCGTCCCGTGGCTGATCCTCCTGTCCCGTAAGACGGGCTCGGTTCTGGCCGACGTGGACGGCACCTGGTTCCTGTGGTCGGTGGCGATCCACTCGGGGGCGATCGGCGCGGCGATCCTCGAGCACCACGCCACCTCGGGCAAGGACGTGCTGGCGGTGGTTGCGGTGATCTCGTGGTCGATGGGCATCGTCCTCTACCTCTGTACCGCCGTCCTCGTGATGATGCGGCTGATCACCCTGCCGGTCGGTCCCCGAGACATCGGGCCGCCGTACTGGATCCTCATGGGGCTATCGGCGCTGGTGGTGGCCGGCACCCACATCGTGGGCATGGATTCCACCCCGATCGTCGACGACATCCGCGGGCTCGTCAGCGGGCTGCTGGTGATGTTCTGGGGGATCGCCGCATGGCTGCTGCCAGTGATGGTGGCGGTGGGCATATGGCGTCACGGCATGTGCCGCGTGCCGCTGACGTACACGCCGGCGCTGTGGTCGATCGTCTTCCCGCTCGGCATGTTCGCCGCCTCGAGCATGGCGCTCGGCGACACCGACCGCGTCCCGCTCACCAATTGGATCGGCCGGGAACTGATGTGGGCGGCCGTCGCGGTCTGGGCTGTGACGTATCTGGCCATGGCGTGGTCCGGGGTCAAGCGGCTGCGCGCCATCCGAGGCTGAGGGCGGGGTTTCAGGCCAGCACGCGAACGAGCAGAGAGTTCTGCACACGTTTGCCGAGAGGAGGGTGCGCCGAACCCACTTCTCGATGCGCCCGCCCTCACTCCACGTCGATGAACCCGGTCGCGCCCTTCTCGGCGTCGGCGAACGAGTGGTCGACGAACGTGTACCGGCCGGGCTCGGCGAAGGTCATCTCCACGAACCCGCCCTGCGCCGGCGCGAGGTCCAGAACCTGGGCCCCGCCGCCGCGACCACCGAAGGCGTCGCGCCCGTCGCGCAGCAGGTAGCCACCCTCCTTATAGACGGTGTCGAACTGCGACCCCACCACGTGGAACGCCGTGCCGTCGCTCGGCCCGGCCACCACCACCCAGATCCGGACGGTCTCGCCGACGCGCGCGGTGAGCGGGTCACGCCGGTACTGGGTGGCGTGCCCGTTGAACATCACCAGGTCGGGCTGCTCGGCAGCGATCTTGGCCATGTCGAACGGCTCGTCCTCGGCGCCCAGGTAGGACTCGGATTCGACCAGCAGGTACTCGCGATCGACCTCCGGCAGGTCCGGCGGGTCCACGATCAGCGCGCCGAACATCCCGGCGGCGACGTGCCCGGTCATCGGCATGGTGGCGCAGTGGTAGAGCCACGCGCCGGCGCGTTTCACGGTGAACCGGTACTCGAGTTCCTCGCCGGGCGGAATGGTGCGCATCACCTCGTCGGGGCTCACATCGCCGGCGTGAAAATCGATCGAGTGTCCCATCGTGCCCTCGTTGCGCAGGGTCACCACGAACTCGTCGCCGACCTTGCCGCGCAGCGTGGGCCCGGGCATCTCGCCGTTGTAGGTCCACACCGGCCTCCTCACCCCGGGCGCGAGCTCGTCGACGGTCTCCTCAACGGTGAAGGTGACGCGGTGCACGCGGCCGGTCGGTGCGGGTTCCAGGACGGGGTCGCGGGTGACGACGTCGTCCGACGGCGGCGAGAGCACGTCGATCGCGTCGGTCGGGCCGCCACCACGGCCGTGCATGGAGTGACCGTCCGAGCCGGGCCCCATGCCGCCCGCGCCGCTACCCTCGCCGCCCACCTGCGCGGGATCGCCTCCCTCGACGTGGACCGCGAACGTCATGCCCATGGCCCGGTGCCCGGCGATCGTGCACCACCCCTCGAGCGATCGGCCGATCACCCCCGCGTCGATGGTCACCGTGTCGCCCGGCTCGACGCGGCCCGAGTCGGTGCCGTTGGTGAGGTACAGGTCGTGGACGTTGGTGTCGTCGTCGTTGGTGAAGACGATCTTCAGTCGGTCCCCGGCGGGGACCGTGACGGCGTCGGGGACGAACCGCATCCCCACCGCCGCGACCTCGACGGTTGTAGTGTTCCCGGTAGGGGCGACGACGACGTCGTTGTTCGCTCTCCGAAGTGGCGAGGACGGGTCCACGGCCAACGCGGTTCCCGTCGCGAGCACCACCACCAGTGCGGCGGCCACTGCGCCGGCAATATTTCTGCGGGCACCCGGCGCGATCTCCGGCCGAGGAGTGTCAGCGGAGACCCGGGCCGGTTTCTTACCCGCTGCCCGGAGTGCGGCGGTCTCCCGGATCACGGCCAGTTGGGCGCGGACCGCGCGGATCATCACCGGCAGGAACAGCACGAAGCCGAGGAAGGCCAGGGACGAGCCGACGACGCGGGTCCAGCTGGTGCCGCCGGGTAGCAGGAACACGATCAGCCCGGCGTTGACCAGCACCAGCCGGAACATCGCGAGGCGGTTCATCTCGATCATCCCGGCGCGCACGGCGGCCGGCCCGCCGCGCATGACGGTGGGCATGAGGAAGCTCATCGCCCCGAACAGGATCTGGGCGGCCGCGCCCGCCAGGAGCGGGACGGTCACCGCGCCGAGGTCGTCGACGCGCCCGTCCGCGACCAGCCACGCGGCCCAGCCCACGGCCAGCGGCAGCCAGATCAGGCCGCAGCCGATGCTCATCGACGCGAACTCGCGCGGGGGCGTGGACCTGGCCATGCGGGCGAGGTAGTACAGGTGCCACAGCACGGCGCCGAGGTACACGACCAGCGCAGCGGCGGTGATGAGCCAGGCCCCGGTGAGCGAGGCGAGCGCCACCGCGACCACCGACACGGAGAGTAATACCAGCGACTGGGTGGCGGCCTCGTCCTGGCCCTTCGCCATGGGCGCGCGCAGCACTGTCGCCCAGAAGGTCACCAGCGTCGTGAGTACGGTGATCCCCACGAAACCCAGCACGTTGACCGCGAGGTGGAAGGCGTGGAGCCGGATCGCCCACTCCTCGGGCACACCGATACCCATGAACGCCCCGGCGATCGCGCCGGCCGGCAGGAACGCCGCGGCTACGGCGTAATACTTGACGATCGGCTTGAAGCGGGTCGGGGAGGCGGCCCGGATCTGCCGGACCAGGTCCACGATGTACCAGGTGACGGCGCCACCCACGATCGCCGCCCCCGCGATGACCGCCGCCGGGAACGCGGCGATCATTCCGGCCACGAGCACCACGATGCCGCCGTTGAGCACCATGATCCGGCGCACCTGGATGGCCCGGGCGCTGTCCGGCGGGCGCCGGTGCAGGAGCGTCTCGGTGAAGTGCTGGCCCCACACGAGGATCGAGTTGGTGATCAGCCCCAGGGTGAACAGGTGCACGATCACCCAGGTGGATGCCGGGACCCAGCGGTGCACGACGCCCATGATCACCAGGGCGATCATCCATATCTGGACCGGTCGGGTCGCACGCCGGTGCCACGATCCCCGTTGCCGTGACCGGGCGTGCGGTTCAGCGGAGCTCATGCCTGCAGAGTCTAAGACCTCGTTAATACCCACACGCGGTGCGGATTTTCCACGCCGCGGGTCGGGCGCCGTCACCCCTCGACGGCTTCAAGCCCCGAATTGTTGAGGGCGAGCCGTCCCCGATCGGAGAGCACGAGTTCGATGAACTCCTCCGTCGCGGTGGCCTCGCCTTCCTCGGAGGCGCTGACGATCGCCCCCGGGACCCGTGCCAGAAGATAGTTGACCGAGCCGGCGGCCCGCTGGAGCTCGCGGTCCCTGGCGTCCACGTCCACCTCCGTGACCCACCCGTGGGAGCTCGCCACATCGGTCCGGTAGACGATGCCCACGCCGACATCGTTGTCCGCCAATTGCGAGGTGAGGGCCCGCGAACCGGACGCGTACTCGACGTGGACCGGCGTGATCTCCGCCTCTGACAGTAGGACTTCCGAGGCCTGTCCACAGGGCACGGCGACCTCGCACAATCCGACCTCCAGGTCGTCGCGCTCAAGATCCTTCAGGCTCCTGACGTTTTCGGGGTTTCCGGAGGGCACCGCCATCACCACATGGTTGTGGGCGAAGAGCCGGGGCTCGACCGCCACACCGGCGGCCACGGCGTGATCCATGGCCTCCTGGCTGGCGGAGGCGAAGATGTTGATGTCCTGTCGCGAGGTCAGCCCCTCGGCGATCACGGTGGACTTGCCCAATTCGATGCTCACCCGCACGCCCGGGTGCTCGGCCTCGAAAATGCTGATGAGCTCGGAGAACGACTCGGCCAGCGACGGTGCCGCCGCCACTCCGATGGTGACGACCTCGGACTCGGGCTCCTCGTTCGTGCATGCTGCGGTCCCCGTACCTATGAGGACGGCCGTCAGGACGGAGAGTGCTGGGCGAACGCGCACCAGTCAGCCTCCTGCGAACGGCGGTAGGACGTCGACCTCCGAGACCGAGGCAATCGAAGCATTGGGATCCCTGGTGGTCTCGTCCCCGACCAGGAACGACGAGACGGTCACGATGCTGGCCAACGGTTCACCGTGACGCTCGCACACCTCCCGCGCCAACTCTCCGACGGTCGTGGCGGCGGTGTGCAGGTGCTCACGGGCGGTGCCCGCTGCGTCCTCGGCCGCGGCGTAATAGCCGACGGTGATCACTCTGGGATTGCTGCTCACATCGTCGACCCTAGCGCCCGTCTCGGACATGTCACCCACCGATGGCCCCCATCGATCGTCGCGGGCGGTGGAATGCCGTGCCGCCGATGCCATGTCCGGCCTGCTTGCCCCACATCGCGCCTCGCCAGACCTCGGCCACCTCCTCGGAGGAGGCCCCCGAGCGCAGGACCCCGAGTACGTCGGTCTCGTCGTCGCTGAACAGGCACGACCGGACGGTGCCCTCGGCGGTGAGGCGGGTGCGGTCGCAGGCTGCGCAGAAGTTACGGGTGACCGTCGCGATCACGCCGACCGTCGCGGGACTCCCGTCCGGCCGCGTGTGTCCGACGACCTCCCACAGTTCGGCAGGCGCGGACGGGTCATCTCGTCCCGCCGGCTCGAGCTCGAAGCGGGTCGACAGGGAGTCGAGCACCTCCTGCGCCGTCACCATCTCCACCCGTGACCAGGTGTTATCCGCATCGAGCGGCATCTCCTCGATGAACCGCAACTGCACGCCCTCCGCGAGCGCCCATTCGAGCAGGTCGGGGGCACCGTGCAGGGTGGCCCGCATGGGCACGGCGTTGACCTTCACCGGCGACAGTCCGGCCGCGACCGCCGCCCGGACGCCGCGCAGTACCGACGGAAGCCGGTCACGACGGGTGAGTTCGGCGAACTCCGCGCGGTTGACGGTGTCGAGCGAGATGTTGATGCGGTCCAGTCCGGCGTCGACGAGTCGACCCACGCGGTGCTCCAGGCCCACTCCGTTGGAGGTCATGGCTATCGGCAGGTCCGGGCATTCCGCGCGGGTCCCGGCGATGATCTGCTCGAGGTCGGCCCGCATGAGCGGCTCCCCGCCGGTGAACCTGACCTCGTGCACTCCCAGCTTGCGGTGTGCCAGAGCGACCAGGCGCACGACCTCGTCGGCGGTCATGCGCCGGTCGTCCGGGATCGCCGGCAGCCCTTCCTCGGGCATGCAATAGGTGCAGCGCAGGGAGCATTTCTCGGTCAGTGACACACGCAAATCTCGTGCCACGCGACCGAAGGAGTCGATGAGCAGCGGCGTCGTGGGGCGTGGAGAGTGCGTCCGGGTCTCGGGACTTGCCACGGCGATACCTCCCCTCTGAGGGCGTTCACGCCAGTCTAGGCCCGATGCGGCCGGTCTATCAGCGTCCTCGGTCACTCTCTGGCCGGACTTCGGTCGCCACCGGACCCCGCACTCCGGGCAACATCCGATCGCCGCTGGTGGAATACGTCATCACGACCACCCGCTCGACCCCGGCCTCGGAGGCCAGATCGCGGAACACCACATCGCCATCGGGGACCGGCGCACCCTCAGGCGCCTCGACTGTCACCTCGACCGGGTCGCCGTCGAGCACGATGATCTCCGTGACGGCGTAGGGCCGTTCAGTGAAGGCCAGTTTTCGGTGCAACTCCAGTGCTCTGTCTGCGGAGGTGTCATCGAGGAGCTCGATGTCCGGTCCGTCGAGCCGGAACCTGACAGTGTTCTCCCCATCCGGGCCGCCGTAGTCAAGACAGAGCGGGAGTGCCTCCTCCACTCGGACGTTCTCGTCGGCATCGGGCGGGAAGTGCACGTCAAGGACCGTCCGGGGCGGGTCGAACGGGAGCGGCGGCTCGCCGCCACCTGAATCTCCTTGATCGGCCCCACGACCGTCCCTGACCGAAGTCACCAGCAGGTCGTCGTACCGGCTGGTCACTTCCAGCCAGCAGCCCGCGGGGGCATCGAGTTCAGTGGCCCACCCGTCCCAGCCGACGTCGAATTCGGAGTAGTTGGTGTAGATCGCGTTCCGGTTCGAGCGGATGAACTGCAGCGTCTTGTCGTAGCCGTCATACCCGACCCGGGTGTTGTTCTCTTTGACGAGGTCGCTGATCGCAGCGACCTGCTCCACGGCCGCCGCGTCCTCGATCTCCACACGTGCAGAGACGATCGAGCCCTGCTCATCGTTGTTGTAGTAGCGGGAGTGAACACGAGCAACGCCCGGCATCTCCTCGATCTCGGCGACGAGCATGTCGAACTCGATCATCCGGTCCGCGGGCCGCGCGGAGCAGGCTGTCCCGGCCGCCATGGCGGCCAGGGCAACCACCACCGCAGCGGCGACCCTCACTCGCGCCCCACCGCCAGAGCTTCTCACCCGGCCAGTCTAAGGACGTGAGTCACGATCAGCCGGGGTATCGCCGAGTCCGCCGGAGCACCCGCTACTCCGCCACGAGTATGCGCGGCTCGCCCACCTCACCACCAGGAACCCCCGCCCCCGCGGTCGCCGAGTCAAGATCGCGGAGAACCGCCTCCGCATCCGGCTCAGCCACCCCTGCCGCCTCGGGCACCGCGGCGACCGTCACCTCCGCCAACTCGTCCCCGTCCATCCGGAACCCGGCGACCGCGTACTCCTCGCCCGAGCCACCCAGCCCCGCCAGGACCCGATGCAGGGCCAGCACACGCCGAACATCAGGCGCACTGCCGGCCAGTTCAACGACAGGACCGTCGAGCCGGAACCGGATCTCGTATCCGCCGCCGGGCCCGCCGACCTCCAGGCAGCGGGTGATAGCCCGCTCGGCGGTGACGGTGTCCGGGCCGGCCGGCCCGGCTTCCGCTGTCGGCCCGGTCCGGAGGTAGACGTCGAGCAGGTTCCGCTCGGCTCCGGGAGTGTGGCCGATGGTGTCCACCACGAGCCCTGGGTACAGGTGGGTCAACTCCAGCCAGCAGGCCGCGGGGGCGTCGTATCCCGCCTGCCACCCGCCCCAGCCCACGACGAACCTGGAGACCCCGGAGTAGAAGCGGGAGTCCTGCGGCAGCGCGAAGATCAGGCGGCGGGTGAATCGATCGAACTGCCCGCCTGCATCCGCTGACCGCACCGTGTCGCTCACCGCGGCGAGCTCGCCCACGGTCGCGGCGTCCTCGACGAGCACTTCCAGACGCAGCTCCCGGCCCTGACTGAAGCCGCTGGAGTAGCGGTCGCGGACCCCGTTCACGCCCGGCATCGACCTGAGCTCGTCGACCAGCTCACCGAACTCGGCGCTCCGGTCGGGCGGGGCGAGAACGCATCCGGAACTCACCGACATCACCACGGCAAGCGTCGCGAGGATCCCCCGCGGCCTCATGTCTTCGCGCCCTCCCCGGCCCCCGGGCCCTCCCCGGCTTCCGCGCCCTGACCAGCCCCCGGATCCTCGACCTCCGGATTGGGCCCGAGCAGGGTCAGCTCGTGGATCTCGTCCCGCTCGGCCTGGGCGCGCAGGCCCGGCGCGATCACGCGGCCGAGGTGGTAGCCGAGCACCACGACGAGGGTGCCGAGCGCGATGCCGCCGAGCTGGAAGGAGTCGGTGATGTGCAGGGTCGTGTCGCCCACGGCGATCACCACGCCCGCCGCGACCGGCACCAGGTTCAGGGGGTTACCGAAGTCGACCCGGTTCTCCTTCCAGATCTTGGCGCCGAGCAGGCCGATCATGCCGTAGAGCACCACGGTGATCCCGCCGAGCACGCCGCCGGGCGTCGCGGAGATCACGGCGCCGAGCTTGGGCGAGCAGCCGAGCAGGATCGCGGTCAGCGCGGCCACCACGTACGCGGCGGTGGAGTACACCTTGGTCGCGGCCATCACGCCGATGTTCTCGGCATAGGTGGTGGTCGCGGAGCCGCCGAAGGAGGTGGCCAGGACGGTGCCGGCGCCGTCGGCGGCCAGGGCCCGACCCATGAGTCCGTCGGTCTCGGTGCGGGTGATCTCGCCGATCGCCTTGACGTGTCCGGCGTTCTCGGCGATCAGCGCGATCACGCCGGGCACCACCAGCAGCACGAAGGCGAGCGAGAAGTCGGGCGCATGGATGCCCACCACGCCGGCGGCCTCATCGGTCATGGGCGGCAGCCCGAACCAGGCCGCGTCGGCAACGCCGGACCAGTCCACGCGCATGTGCTCGGTCACCTCGCCGGCGGTGGCACTGAACGACGTGATCGGCCCGGTGACCAGGTCCAACACCCAGGACAGGACGTAGCCGAAGATCAGCGCGAGAAAGATCGCGATCCGCCCCGCGAACCCCTTGAGGCCCACGGTCATGAGGACGAGCACGATCATCACGGTCAGCGCGACCCACTGGTCCTGCGGCCAGTACGTGTCCGCCACGACGGGCGCGAGATTGAACCCGAGCAGCATCACCACCGCGCCCGTGACCACCGGCGGCAGCACGGCGGTCACCACGCGCCCACCGACGAAGTGCACGATCACGCCCACCACGAGCAGCGCGGCGCCGGCCACGAGCATCGCGCCGGTCACCTCGGCGCTGGTGCCACCCTGCGCACGGATCGCGGCCACGGCACCCACGAACGCCACGGACGTTCCGAGGTAGCTCGGCACCTGCCCCTTGACCACCGCGAGGAACAGCAGCGTGCAGACGCCGGAGAACAGGATCGCGAGCTGCGGGTTGAGCCCCATGATGATGGGAAACACGAAGGTCGCCCCGAACATCGACACCACGTGTTGTGCGCCGATGCCGATCGTCCGCGGCCAGCTCAGCCGCTCCATCGGGCCCACGACCTCGCCCGCAGCGATGTTCTTCCCATCGCCGTGGACGGTCCACAGCCCTGATCGTGTCTCAGTTTTCGCCTCGGCCACGCGTTGTCGCCACCCTTCGCCGCTCATCCGGGCCGCCGCGCGCGGCCGGTAGGGACAGTACAACGCGGTTACCGTGGAGGCATGACAGATCTGCCCGAACGGCCGTCTCCCTCCAGCTACCGCGAGCAGGTGCGCGCGCATCTGGCGCCGATGCTCGAGCGCGCCGCGCAGTCCACCCACCTGCCGCTGGCCGCCTGCGCGGACTCGGTGCTGGCCCGCGATCTGCTGGCGCCGGTGGACCTGCCCCTGTTCGTGAACTCGCAGATGGACGGGTACGCGGTGCGGTCCGCGGACGTCGCCGGGGCGAGCGCCGAGGCGCCGGTGCGTCTCACCGTCGTGGGTGCCGTGCACGCCGGCGACGGGTCCTCACCCCGGGTCGACGACGACGAGGCCTGCAAGATCATGACCGGCGCGCCCGTGCCCGAGGGGGCGGACTGTGTCGTCCCCGTGGAGGACACCTCCCTCGACAGCGCACCCGCGGACGCCCGCGACGGCCATCCAGAGACCGTGCTGGTCCACACCCCGCGGGCCGCCGGGGAGTTCCTGCGTCGCCCGGGTGACGACGTCCGGGCCGGTGATCCCGTCATCCCGGCCGGCACGCAGATCGAGGCGCGGCATCTCGCGGCGGCGGCCTCACTCGGCGAGTCCGGGCTGGACGTCCGGCCGCGCCCGCGCGTCGGGGTGATCGCCACGGGCTCCGAGTTGGTCGCGCCGGGTCAGCCGCTGGGGCCGGGCCAGATCTGGGAGTCCAACTCACTCACACTCGCCACCGCCCTCAAGGCGTGCGGCTGCGAGGTCACCGCGACCCTGACCTCCAGTGATGACCGGGCGGAGTTCACCGCCGCCCTCGACTCGGCCACCGGCGACGCCGACCTCGTGGTGACCGTCGGCGCGGTGTCGATGGGCGACGCCGAGGTGGTGCGCCAGGTCCTCGGTGATCGCGACGGCGCCCGCTTCGCCCCCATCGCCATGCAACCCGGTGGGCCGCAGGGCATATCGTCGTGGCGGGACACGCCCGTCGTGTGCTTGCCCGGCAATCCGGTGAGCGCGCTCGTGTCGTTCACGGTGCTGCTGCGGCCGGTGATCCTCGAGGCGGTAGGCCGCGCACCGATCCGTCCCGTCCGCGCCCGCCTGTCCCGCGACATCACCTCGCCGGCCGGCCGTGTCCAGTACCTCCGGGCCGCGCTGAGCTCCCCCAACACCGCCGACGCCACCGACCGGCTCCCCACCGCCACACCCGTCTCGGGCCCCGGCTCGCATCTGGTCGCCTCGATGGCCCGCGCCGACGTGCTCGTCGAGATCCCGGCGGACGTCACCGAGCTCGCCGCCGGCACCGAGGTCGAGGCCCTACCGCTGTAGCTCCGGTGACACCGCCCCGCCGCCGGCAACCAGCGGCAAGACCACGCTCAACCCTTGCGGGAAATGAGCGATTGCGGTGCGTCAGCCTCGTGTGAACCAGTGCTACGAGAAGGCAAGCAACTGGTCGACCGAGCTCGTTGCCTGGGTTGCTTGGCGGGCGGCATCCGCCAGCCAAGTCAGTTTCACCGAGGTCGCTCACCGTCCGCAGCCAACTCGGCCGCCTCCACGACCCCCGCCCAGCGGATCGAGGAACCGTGAAAGTATCCGTTCCACACCTTTTCCTCGAACAGGTCGAGTTCCTTATCGTCGCGAATGAGCACCACTGAGATCGACACGTCGTGGGAGTACAACATGCGGACGAGTACCACAGATCCTGAACGAGTCGTTTCCCGGCCTTGTAGACGCGAACGGCGGTGGCCTCGTCAAAGACTTGAAAGCCGATGACGACGGCCGAAGGCGCCGACT
>DHCMJ07802__coassemble_961_pt1 | contig 25144 bp, 21 predicted proteins | sample DHCMJ07802__metabat2_low_PE_012 | metagenome-assembled genome bin DHCMJ07802
GTCAGGGCTGTCGGGACGGATCTCGGTGTGATCGTGCCGGTCGGTACTCATGACGTCAACGGTAGATTGACAAGAGCGGTGCGTCAACAGCTAATTGACATGCGAGTGGGGGGCTGTGGGTGTTGTCGTCGTCATACTTTTCTTGGAGGGGACTTAACGTGCGGTAAGCACGGCACAAACGACGACCCGAGCGCAGGTCGGGGGGGCTTGTCTCGCGCCCTGCGCTGGGCGAGGGTGAGGCCATGAGAACCGTGACACGCCCCGCCCTCGCCGCCGCCTCCACCGCCGCACTCGGACTCGCACTGGCCCTCGGTGTCCCAGCCGCGAACGCCCAGGATCGCGGCGTCCCGGACGATTCGGGGCCGCTCGGCTCCATCGGCGCGACCTCGGTCGGCGTCGCCGAGAAGGCCGGCGTCGGCTCGGCCGCCGGATCGCTGCCCGGGCAGTGCTCGGCGATGGGCTCGGTCGGGATCGGCGACAGCAACCACACCGGCGCCGTGCCGGGCGAGAACCCCGGCGAGACGGTGTTCCTCGTGGACCAGAACCTCAACTCCGAGGGCAGCACCACCACTGAGAACCTCGAGATCACCTGGGCCAACACTGACACCGGCGCCACGGGAACCCTCGTCCGGGGCCACGGTGACGGCGACATCGGCTGGATCGACTTCGAGGGCGACAGCACCCTGGGCGCGATCGTCGACACCGGACCCGGAATCATCGAATGGACCATGGACGCCACCGAGGACGGCATGTTCCTGCCGACCATGTCGCTCCACATGGTCGGCCTGGACGTGGGATCGAACAGCAACCCCTACGGCGGCTGCGGCGGAACGGTCACCGTGCCCTGATTCCGTCGGCCGCCCGCGTGCGGCCCCGGCGTCGTGCCGCCCCGTGGAGTCGTTCCGCGGGGGCGGCGCCCTTTCTGGCGGGGGGATCGGTGGGGTGGCGAGGGTGCGGCCCTTCTTGACCTATACCCATAGGGGGTATAGGTTTACTGGTGTCCGGGAGGAGTCGGACCACACACGTCGAAGAAAGGAGCCGTCATGGCTGCCACCACCAAGGAGTACACCGTCGAGGGCATGACCTGCGGACACTGCGAGATGTCCGTCAAGGAGGAGGTCGGCGAGATCGCCGGCGTCACCGCCGTGGAGGCCTCGAGCAAGACCGGCGCCGTCACCGTCACCGGCGAGGACTTCACCGACGATCAGGTCGCCGCGGCCGTCACCGAGGCCGGCTACACCGTCACCGCCTGATCCCCGAGAACCGACCGACCCTCTTCATCTGACGAAGGACTGATCTCCGATGGCCACCATCAACCCCGTGGCCGACCTGATCCAGGTCGACCTGGGTGTCACCGGCATGACCTGTACGTCCTGCTCGGCCCGGGTCGAGCGCAAGCTCAACAAGCTCGACGGGGTTGACGCGACGGTCAACTACGCCACCGAATCGGCAACCATCTCCTACGACCCGGCCAAGGTCGAACCGGACGTCCTCATCGACACCGTGAGAGGTGCGGGATACGACGCCTTCACGATGGGGGACGACGACGACAACGTCGACGGTGACCCGATCGGGGGCTCCGGAGGTGTTGGCGGTTCCGGCGGCGGGTCCGGGTCACACGATCCGATCGAAGCGGCACGGGAGCGCGAGACGGCCGATCTCAAGCATCGGCTGATCGTGTCCGCACTGCTGACCGTGCCGGTCGTGCTGTTGAGCATGGTTCCGGCGCTGCAGTTCACCAACTGGCAGTGGGCCGTGTTGACCATGGTCACGCCGATCTTCTTCTGGGGCGGCGCACCGTTCCACAGGGCCACCCTCGTGAACCTGCGCCACGGGTCGTTCACCATGGACACGCTCGTGTCGATGGGCACCGCGGCCGCCTACCTGTGGTCGCTGTGGGCGCTCTTCCTCGGCAATGCCGGAATGCCCGGCATGAAGATGGAGATGCACCTGCTGCCCTCGGGCTCGACGATGGACGAGATCTACCTCGAGACCGCCGCCGTGGTGATCTCCTTCCTGCTGCTCGGTCGCTGGTTCGAGACCAAGGCCAAGGGGCACTCCTCGGCCGCGCTCAAGGCGCTGCTCGACATGGGCGCCAAGGACGCCGCCGTCCTCCGGGACGGCCGTGAGGTCCGTGTGCCGATCGGGCAGCTGCAGGTCGGCGACGTGTTCGTGGTCCGTCCCGGCGAGAAGATCGCCACCGACGGCCGCGTCACCGACGGGTCCTCCGCCGTTGATGAGTCAATGCTCACCGGCGAGTCCGTGCCGGTCGAGGTCACGCCCGGGTCCACGGTCACCGGCGCGACGGTGAACACCTCCGGCCGACTGCTGGTCGAGGTCACGCGGACCGGCGAGAACACAACGCTGGCGCAGATGGCCAAGCTGGTCACCGAGGCGCAGTCCAAGAAGGCGCCGGTCCAGCGACTGGTCGACCAGATCTCGCAGGTTTTCGTGCCGGTCGTGATCGTCATCGCGATCATCACGCTGATGGTCCACATGTTCGTCCTGGGCGCAGGCCTGGCTCCGGCATTCACCGCGGCTGTGGCGGTGCTGATCATCGCCTGTCCCTGTGCTCTCGGACTGGCCACCCCGACAGCCCTGCTCGTCGGTACCGGCCGGGGCGCGCAGATGGGCCTGCTCATCAAGGGCCCTGAGGTGCTGGAGTCCACCCGGCGCGTCGACACCATCGTCATGGACAAGACCGGCACCGTCACCTCCGGAATCATGTCCGTCAGCGACGTGGCCGTGGCCGAGGGCCGCGACCGTGCGGACGTCTTGGCCAAGGCTGCGGCGGTGGAGGCGGCGTCGGAGCACCCGATCGCCCAGGCCATTGCCCGCGAGGGCGCGCGGGCCGGCGAGTTGCCGGAGGTCACCGACTTCGCCAACACCGCGGGGCGGGGCGTCACCGGCACCGTCGACGGCGCAGTGGTGACGGTCGGGCGCCCGGCCGGTGACCTGCCCGCCGCGCTGGCGACCGCCTTCACCGGAAGCCAGGAGCAGGGCGGCACCCCGGTGGTCGTGCAGATCGACGGCGAGGTCGCCGGCGTGATCACTGTCCGCGACACGGTCAAGCTCACCTCCGCCGAGGCCGTGGCCGGTCTCAAGGAGCTCGGCCTGACCCCGTGGCTGCTCACCGGTGACAACGCCGGAGCCGCCCGGGCGGTCGCCGCCGAGGTCGGGATCGATCCGGAGAACGTGATCGCCGAGGTCATGCCCGACGACAAGGTCGCGCAGATCGAACGACTGCAGGACCAGGGCAAGAACGTGGCCATGGTCGGTGACGGCGTCAACGACGCGGCCGCACTGGCCCGCGCCGAGCTGGGACTGGCCATGGGAGCCGGCACAGATGTGGCGATCGAGGCCAGCGACATCACCCTGATGAACGACGACCTGCGGTCAGCGGTCGACGCGATCCGGCTCTCCCGGCGGACCCTCGGCACCATCAAGGGCAACCTGTTCTGGGCGTTCGCGTACAACGTGGCGCTCATCCCGGTCGCCGCGATCGGCCTGCTCAACCCGATGCTCGCCGGGATCGCCATGGCATTCTCGAGCGTGTTCGTGGTGACCAACTCACTGCGCCTGCGTGGTTTCTCCTCCAGCTACCGGACTGCAACGACAGAAGGAGTCAAGGCATGACCTCCACCGAGTCTGACGGCGACTGCCACGCGCACCACGGCTACATCCAGGACCAGGACCGCTACAAGGCGCGACTCAAGCGGATCGAGGGTCAGGTCCGGGGCATCCACCGGATGATCGAGGAAGAGCAGTACTGCATCGACATCCTCACGCAGGTCAGTGCCGTGAACTCGGCGCTGCGCAACGTGGCCCTCGGACTGCTGGACGATCACATGCGGCATTGTGTCCGCGACGCGGTCGAGGAGGGGGACGAGGCCGCCGAGGCGAAGTTCACCGAGGTCGCGGACGCGATCGCCCGCTTCGCACGCTGAGCGACCTCACTGCGTAAAGCGCGCTGGAGCCGCCGGACTGATCACGTCCGGCGGTTCCACATGTGATGGGTGTAGCCGGATGCCGTGGAAATGGACTCGCGGTCGAACCGCTGGGCGAGATCCAGCCCCTCGGGGTAGGCGCGCTGGCCCTCATCGAGCGTCACGGGCACCACGACGGTGTGCATGAAATCCACGAGGTCCGCCGCGAGAAACTGACGCACCACCGACGGGCCGCCGCCGATCCGGACATCGCCGCCGGGCGCGAGTTCCCGGGCTCGCGCCAGCGCCTCTACGGGTCTGGCGTCAAGAAAATGGAAGACGGTGCCGTTTCCGAACTCCAGAGGCTCCCCTGGGTGGTGCGTCAGCACGATCACCGGGGTCTGAAACGGCGGGTCCTCTCCCCACCAGCCGCGCCAGGCGTCGTCGGACCAGGGCCCGGACTGCGGGCCGAACTTCCGGCGGCCCATGATCTCCACGCCGATGTTCTGGCCCCACAACGTGGTGAGCGCGCGGTCGACGGTGATCGGCGCCTCCACGTGGTCCAGTCCGTGGATGAACCGTCCGTCGAATCCGGCGAACAAGGCTCCCGCGTCTCCGATCGGATGCTCGGCGGTCACATAGGTGCCGGCGGCGAAGCCGTCCAGTGAGGTGAAGTAGTTGTGGATGCGTACGCGGGACATGGGTGCCGCCCGTCCAGGTAGGGGTCCTCCGGCCATGTCGACGCTAAACCTTTCCCGGTCGGGCCCACAAGGGCCCTGTGGCCCCACGGGATTAGCGACCAGCGCGTGGGGATCGGGAGCGGGATCGGGATCGAAACCAGCGAGTCTGAGCATCGCCTGAACGTTGCGCCGCCGCTCGCGGAGTGGGGCGCGAGCCCCTTGCACCGAGTGGCCTCGTCGGTAGCTTTGGGTTGCCCAGCAGCGTCCGTACCGAGGAGGAACACGAGTTTGACTTCATCCGCCACAGCACACGAGACGGCCGACAGCACTCGATCGAGCACACTCGATCCGAAAATTGACCAGCGAGATGCCGACAAGGGCTACGTGGCGCTCCTCGGCTGGGCCCCCGGCGCCGTTGACGCGGTGGACCGGTTCGACCGCCGCTACGTCGTGGTGGCACCGGACTGGGCGGAGGACTACTGCCGAGAGCACGGGATCCCGTACGTCCCCTGGAACTTCGAGCGACTCAACGACCGGTCCATGGAGATCGCCGAGACCCTCAAGGACATGGGCGTCGACGTGGCGATTCCGCTGTTCGAGGAGACCGTCGAATGGGCCGGCGCCATCAACTCGATGCTCATGGACAATCCGACCCTCTACGGTCAGTCCCTGCTACTGCGCGACAAGGCGCTGATGAAGCGTCGAGCACAGCTCGGCGGAATTCGCGTGGGCATCTTCGAGGAGGCTCACGAGCGTGATGACGTGATCCGCTTCCTCAAGCGGGTCAACCAGACCCTGCTCAAGCTCGACGGCGACCCCAACGACCCCATCCACCTCAAGGCCTTCGACAAGGCCGGTTGCCTTGGGCACCGGGTGATCAGCACTCCGGACGAGGTCGACTCCATTCCGGAAGAAGAGTTTCCCGTATTGATGGAATCTCACCTCGACGGCTGGGAGTTCGCTGTTGAGGCCTGGGTCCACGACGGCAAGATCGTGTTCCTCAACATCTCCGAGTACGTGCGACTCGGTTACTCCGTCTTCGTGCCCGCCTCCCCGGAGCTGGAGAAGTACCGGCCCGAGATCACGCGTCAGCTCGAGAAGCTCATCAAGACCTTCGACATCAAGTTCGGGTTCGTGCACCCCGAGTACTTCGTCACGAGCGACGGAGAGATGTACTTCGGTGAGGTGGCCTACCGGCCGCCGGGTTTCAAGGTGTTCGAGCTGCTCGAGCGGGCCTACGGGTTCAACGCGTACCAGGCGCTCGTCTTGTCGTTCGACCCCAAGACCACCGCCGAGGAGATCGCCGATTTCTTCCCCCGTGAGGTCGTCGACGCCACCGGCCATGCCGGCTGCTTCGGTGTCTACCCGCGGCGGCGTGTGGTCTCGCAGCTCGAGATCCCGGAGGAGACCGAGGACCACCCGTACTTCGAGTCCCATGAGCTCAGCGCCCCGCTGGAGGAGACCGTCACCAAACGCACCGCGTTCGGCACCCACTGGGGCCTGGTGTACTTCTTCGGCGACGACGCCTACGAGATGCGAACCGTCCTGACCCGCCAGGAGGAGCTCGACTTCTACGTGTGACGCACTCGGTCAGCGACGTTCGACCGTGCACGACGCCCGCCCGTTCACAGGGCGGGCGCGGGTACGGTACCGGGAACGGGAAATGATGTCGCATGCACCAGCAGATCGCATGCGCAGACGGGAGTGGTGGCCGGTGACCGGGAACGAGCAGGTGCTGGACAAGCGAGTGGCCTCCCTCGATGACGCCACCGCCGCGCTCGCCGACGCCGGCGGACTGGGCAAGGCCACCGCGCTGCGCCGCGTCCTCGACGGACTGCGCCTCGTGCTGCTGCAGGACGGTGGCGCCCGCGCCGTGCAGGACCGCGCGGCGCGACTCGACGCCGCCGGCCTGTTCGACGGCACCGACTGGGCCAGCCCCGGCTCCCTGGTGCCCGCGCTGAGCACCGGATCGCTCAGCAGCGCCGAGGCGGACACGGTGGTCATGGAGATCACCAGCGACCTCCGACTGGTCGCCGTGGCGATGGGCGAACACACCCACACCGACGTGACCGCCGAGCAGGCCCGCGCGCACCTCAGTGAGGTTCTGGCCAACAACGCCACCCTGCTGTTCTCCGTCGCAACCGAGGCTGAACGGACCAGGCAGGGCCGCATGGCCACGGTGACCCGGTCGGCGATCAGGTACATCGCCCACGAGATCGGCCTCGACAGTGTCCTGGACCAACTGGTGGAGGAGATCTGGCGGATCCTGCGCCAGCGGCCCATCCAGGTGGAACAGATCAAACAGACCATCACCGAGATCGAGGTGGCCCGCCAGGACCCCGACATGGACATGAGCCGCGGCGGCGTCGGCGTGGACCGGCTCATCACGAGCATCTACGGCACCACCGAGGCCAGTCGCGAGGATCCCGGGGTGGACGTCTACCGCTCGAGGCTCGAGTCGATGGACGAGGGCGACCTCCAGTACGAGGCCGCCGGCTTTGCCCGATCGATGCACGACACCGGACTCGTCTCCCCCTACCATCCGGTGCTGCTGCGTTTCCTCCGCGAGAAGGGCAGTCTCCTGCTGGTGGAGGCACTGGGCCTGTCCAGTACGGGCCGCGAGAGCCTGCTGTCCTTCCATAGCCTGGTGGACGCCCTCATCGACACCGCCGTGCATCCCGAGACGCCGCAGGCCGTGTACGGGCTCGCTCTCCTGCTGGAGCGGGGGATCCTCTTCCAGCCCCCGGTCGGGCCGGCCCTGTGGCGACAGCTCGCGCTGCCGCTGTCCGAGCACGCGCGGGAGCGGCTGGCGCTCGCCTACGGACCCGCACACGAGGGCCGCGTCTGGCTGCTGGCCGGCACCCTGTCCATGCTCGGCCAACCGCTCGGGGTGGGGCAGGGTGACAATCCGACCTGCCAGTCCGCGCGCGCACTGTCGATGTGGGCGTACAACGATCCCGACTACCTGCTGCAGACCATCGCCCGCGCCGCCCGCGACGACGAGGTGGTGATGCATTTTGAGGGGCGTCCGATCTCCTCGCAGGAGGTCGATGCCGGACTCGCCGCGACCCTGCCCGTGGACCTGGACCCGGTCTCGCTGCTCGTGGTCCCGCATCTCGACCGCATATACGCCGAGATGGGACGCCTGTGCATCGACCGCGAAGGCGACCCGCACCGCTGGGTCAACCCCGAGTTCCACGGCTGGTGGGCGGCCCGCGGATTCCGGATCATCGTGGACGTGGCCACCGGAAGACTCACCGGAATCGACGACTTCCTGCGCCACTTCTACGGCAGCTACCACCCGCTGCACAACGGCAACCAGCCGCTCATCCACCCGCAGCCCGCGGGCGTCGCCGTGACCGACAGTTCCGCCAGGTTCGTCGGCTGGCACGCCATCACCATCCTCCGGGCCGCGCTCGACCCCGAGGGCACCATGCGGGTCTACTTCTTCAACCCCAACAACGACAGCGGCCAGGACTGGGGGGACGGTGTCGTGGTGAGCACCGCCGGACACGGCGAGCGATTCGGCGAATCGTCACTGCCGTTCGAGCAGTTCGCCTCGAGGCTGTACATCTTCCACTTCGACCCCCTCGAACCCGGCGAGACCGGATCGGTGACGCCCGAGGAGATCGACGCGGCCGTGGGCTACCTGCACCGGAGCTGGGGCGCCGATCGGCTGCCCGAACTCGAGCCAGCGCCCTGATGCCCGATTTGGTTACCTAGCCAGCTGGGCGGCCAGCGCGGTGATCAACGTGGTGGCCAGCCTGGCAACCGCCGGGCCGTCGAGTGGGGCTGAGCCGGTGTTGTCGTCGTCGTCAGATCTTTTTTCTCCCTCGTTGAGCCACACCGACAGCAACTGGGTCACCCCGCCCACCACGAAATGGGCGGCCTGGACCGCATCGATCCCCGGCGGTGCCGCATCGCCGACCGTCTCCGCGGTGATCTGGGCGAAGAAGGCGGTCGACTCCTGTCGCTTGCGCGAGATCAGCGGATTGTTGATCCGGTTCGAGAACAGGATGTGCGCCGCCCGCGGATTGGCCTCCAGGCTCGCCACCAGCACGGTCATCGCGTTGGCGATCTGCGCCTCCAACTCGGCCGGGGCGCCGAAGGCCTCGGTCACGGCCGCGGCGAGCTCCGCGACGCACGTGTCGTACGCGGTGTCGGCGAGCTCGTCCGTGGAGCGGAAATTCTCGTAGAAATACCGGGACGTCAGGCCGGTCCGCGCGCACACCCCGCGGACGGTGAGCTTCTCGCCGGCGACGAGCAGATCGATCGCCGCGTCCAGCAGGCTCTGGCGGCGCTGGGACTCACGATCGGCCGAGGACAGGCCGCCGTAGACGCGACCCTTCTTGCCCTGCGTTGCCATGTCCGTGGTGGATCCGTCCTGCTCCGTGTCGGTGATCGTCGATCAGACATTAGCAACGCGGGGAGGCGGGACGCAGCCGGAACCAATCTGACTACACTCTTGCTCAGATGGCGTGTGGGGGTCTACCGTGAGGTCATCCGCCCGGGCACCCGCCCGAGGACTCTCGCACCGTCCAGGAGGGATGCCGATGACCGCGGTACAGATTCCCGCAAGTACGCCCGGACCGACCAACCCGACAGCCTCCGCTCGTGTTGCGACCCGCTCGGCGCTGCGCTCGTTCGTCGCCCGCCGCCGACCGGCTGAGCGTGACCTCACACAGATCGACTCGCTGCTCGACCTGTCCAGCGGACTGTGGCCGTGGCTCGCCGGGGCGAACGTCGTGATGCAGCTGACCAACCCGGGCGTCGGCCACGGGGTCGTGGAGAGTCGCGTCGAGTCCGGCCGCGTCGACCGGCACCCCATCAAGCGGGCCCGCACCACCGCCCTCTACCTGGCCGTGGCCACCCTCGGCAACGCCGACGACCGGCAGTTCATGCACGAGGAGGTGAGGCTGATCCACGACGAGGTGATCTCCACGCCCGACTCGCCCGTCCGCTACTCGGGCAACTCCCAGAAGCTGCAGCTGTGGGTCGCGCTGTGCCTCATCCGGTTCTTCGTGGACCAGTTCGAACTGCTCTACCGGCCGCTGACCGCCGCCGAGTGCGAGCATGTCCTCGAGCTGGGGGAGCCGCTCGCGACAGTGCTCAACGTCCGCGCCGACGCGTGGCCCGCCACGTGGGACGAGTACGAGCGGGTGTTCGCCGAGGGCATGGAGGAGGCGGCGATCGACGAGTCGGTCCGCGAGATGCTCGACGACCTCTGCGCGTTCGGGCCACTCGACGGCAGGCTCGCCGGTTCGGGCACCCTCCTGCACCGCACCGTCGGCCCCGTGCACCACTCGTACACGCGCTTCGGCGTCCCCGGGCGCGCCCGCGAGAAGATGGGCTGGGAGATCACCGCAGCCGACCTGCGGCACAAGCGCCTGATCCACACCGTGGCACGCGCGACCGACCTCGTCGTCCCCACGCCGCTGCGCACGCTCTACACCGTGGCCCTGTGGGACATGCGCGCCCGCCGGGCGCTGGGGATCGACGTGTTCTAATCGCGCCGGTCGACCGCAAGATCTGCCCGCTGGCCAGCACGGCTGTGGAGGCCGCCGGTGGCGTCGCGGTGCACACGGCCCGACTACCATCGACCCGTGACTTCCTCCCTGCTCATCGCCGGTACCACCTCCGATGCGGGCAAGACGGTCGTGGTGACCGCGCTGTGCCGGGCGTTCGCGCGCCGGGGGATCACGGTCGCGCCGTTCAAGGCGCAGAACATGTCCAATAACTCGATGGTCGTGCGCTCCTCGCGCGGTTCTGCCGACGCCACGGATATCGATACTTCCGGCTCCGACCCCGACCGCCATGCCGGTCACGGCGAGATCGGGCGCGCCCAGTGGATCCAGGCCGTCGCGGCGGGGGCCGCCCCGGAGCCCGCGATGAACCCGGTGCTCCTCAAGCCCGGCGGCGACCGGCGCAGCCATGTGGTGGTGATGGGGCAGCCGGCCGGGTCGGTGTCCTCGCGCGACTTCGTCGACGGTCGCGCGCACCTGGCCGAGGCCGCATTCGCCGCCTACGACGACCTCGCCTCCCGCCACGACCTCGTGATCTGCGAGGGCGCCGGCAGCCCCACCGAGATCAACCTGCGCGCGAGCGACTACGTCAACATGGGTCTCGCCCGACACGCCGACATGCCCGTCGTGGTGGTGGGCGACATTGACCGCGGAGGCGTGTTCGCCGCCCTCTACGGCACCGTCGCGCTGCTCGAGGCCGCCGACCAGCGTCTGCTCGCCGGCTTCGTGCTCAACAAGTTCCGCGGCGATGCCTCCCTGCTCACCCCGGGTCTGCGCGAGCTCGAGGCGCTGTCCGGCCGGCCCACACTCGGGGTGTTCCCCTGGCATCCCGACCTCTGGCTCGATTCGGAGGACGCGCTCGCCGTGCCCGCTCCGGGCGGCGTCGCATCCGGCGGTGCCGCGTCCGCCGGCGCTGCGACGGTCGCTCTGCGCGTCGCGGTGATCCGGTTGCCGCGGATCAGCAACTTCACCGACGTCGACGCACTCGGCCTCGAACCGGATGTCGAGCTGCGATTCGTCACGGAGCCCCGCGACCTCGCGGGGGCCGACCTCGTCGTCGTCCCCGGGACCCGCGCCACCCTCGACGACCTGGACTGGCTCCGCGCTCGGGGCCTCGACCGCGCAATCTCTACGCATGTCGAGCGCGGCGGTGCGGTCCTCGGCATCTGTGGCGGGTGCCAGATGCTCGGCCGCGAGATCGCCGACACGGACGGCACCGAGGGGCGCCCCGGCGCGCGCGTCGACGGCCTCGGAATGCTCGGCCTGACCACCCGCTTCGCCGCCCAGAAGGCGCTACGTCTGCCGGCCGGGCGGGAGTTCGGCGAGGACGTGACCGGGTACGAGATTCACCACGGGAGAATCACGCGGGGCGACGACGACGAGTTCATCGGCGGAGCCCGGCGGGGTCGGGTGTTCGGCACCATGTGGCACGGCACGCTGGAATCGGACGGCTTCCGCAGCGCGTTCCTGGCCGAGGTGGCCCGTGGCGGCGGTGCCGGGGCCGCGGCGGACGGGCGGGCCGGATGGGTGCGCGAGGCGTCGGGCGTGAGCTTCGGCCGGGCCCGCGAGGCGCGACTGGATCTGCTCGCCGACCTCGCCGAGGAGCATCTCGACCTCGACGCGCTGCTCGGGCTGGCTCAGGCCGGAGCGCCCGCGATGCCGCTGCTCGAGCCGGGGGCGAGCCGATGAGCGGCCCCTCCGCGACCGCCGGATCCGGTACGGCCGGTGATGCCGCTGCGGGCGGGGCCGTACTCATCCTCGGCGGGACGGGGGAGGCGCGTGCGCTCGCCGGGTTGCTTGTCGACCGTGGGCTCCCGGTGGTGTCGTCGCTGGCCGGGCGGGTCTCGAAGCCGCGGCTGCCGGTGGGGGAGGTGCGTGTCGGGGGCTTCGGCGGGGTCGACGGGCTCGCGGCGTACCTGCGGGAGACGGGCGCGCGCGCGGTCGTCGACGCCACCCACCCGTTCGCGCGGGTCATCTCCGGGAACGCCGCCGCCGCGTGCGCCGCTATCGGGGTCCCGTTGCTGCGGCTGGAGCGTCCGGGCTGGTCGCAGGCGCCAGGAGCGGAGAGCTGGCACTGGGTCGACAGCCACGATTCCGCCGCCGACACCGCCGCCCGCCTGGGCAGGCGCCCCCTGTTAACGGTGGGCCGGCAGTCGCTGGATCGTTTCATCGGGCCGCTGGCCGACGTGCCGGCGGTCGTGCGCGTGGTGGATCCGCCGGATCATCAGCTGCCCGAGCAGTGGCTCGTGCTGCGCGCGCGGGGCCCGTACACCGAGGACGGCGAGCGAGCCCTGATCCACCGGTATGGCATCGACGTGCTGGTCACCAAGGATTCCGGCGGGGCGCTGACGTGGCCGAAGATGGCGGTCGCGACGGCCGCCGGCATCCCGGTGGTCGTGGTCCGCAGGCCCGGCCCGCCGCCCGGGGTGCGGGTCGCCGCGACCGCAGCCGATGCCGCCCGGGGTGTGTTGGACATGTACCCCGGGGCGGTATCGGGTTAGCTAGCGCGCGGCCAGGGCGATCGCCTTGATCTCCACCAGGGTGCCCGGCATGCCGAGCTTCTCCACCCCGACCGCCGTCCAGGTCGGGCGTGCGGCGCCCTGAAACGCGGCCTTGGCGGCCATGAACTCGTCGATGTGCTCGGGGTAGCTGGTGTGGTAGCTCATCAGGTCCACAAGGTCGTCGGGCGTGCACCCCGCTTCGCCCAGCACCCTGGCCAGTGCCTCGAACGCCAGGCGGTACTGCTCGGCCGGATCGGAGGGCGGGTTTCCGGCCTCGTCCAGACCGACCTGGCCGGAGAAGAAGACGAGACCGCCCGCTTCCTTGAAGTCGGAGTATTTGAACTGCTCGGCCCAGTCGCCGTGTGATGCCATGGTGATTCCTTTGTCGGTTGGGTGTTCGGGTCTCAGGTGCTCAGTTCACGACCAGCGGGCCTGCCCGCCGTCGAGGGGGATGGTTGCCCCGGTCAGGTAGGAGGCCTCGTCCGAGCAGAGCCACGCCACAGGCGCGCCGATGTCGGTGACCGGGTCGCCGATCCGCCGGGAGGGGATGGAGTTGAGGAAGCTCTCGGCCTTCTCGGGGTTGTTCTCCATCCACCAGTCCAGCCCCGGTGAGTGTGCGTGAGGGGCGACGGACAGTGCCCGGATACCGTCGCGAGCCCACTCGTGGGAGGCGGTGCGGGTGATCGACCGCTGAGCCTCCTTGATGGCTGCGTAGATGCCGTACCCGACCGAGTCCCACCGCACTGCGGTGGAGCTGGCGAGGTTGATGATCACTCCGCCGCCGCGCTCGGCCATGCTGGGCTTGGCGGCCCTCATCAGGGACAGCCCCGCGCGGGGGCCGGACTCGAACGCCTCGCGGAACGCGGCCTCGTCCGACTCGTCGAGGGGGGCGGGCACAGCGGAGTTGGCGTTGTTGATGAGAATGTCGACACCGCCGAAATGCTCGCGCACGGTCGCAATGATGTGTTCGGCCGCGCTGTCTCCAGCGATATCCACAGCTAGTGTGGCGACCTCGACCCCCAGCGCTCGGACTTCGTCGGCGACAGAGTCGAGTTTGCTCTGTGTGCGGCCCACCAGTAGCACTTGCGCTCCGCTGGCGGCGAGGGCGAGCGCGATCCCGCGTCCGACCCCCTGACCTCCGCCCGTGACCACGGCGACCTTCCCAGCGAGTCGGGTGGTGGTTTCCATCTGTGTTCTCCTTGTTGCACTAGTGAGTGGCCGGCATGGTGACGGCGGGCGGTCGTCGTACTCGAGACCCCGCCGTTGAGGCCCGGGGGCCAGGGTGTCAGGCCGCCATGTGCTTGGCGGCGAGGTGACTGAACAGCACGGACGTGCCGATCGGGTTGCCGCCGCCCGGGTAGACGGTCCCGCTGGGAGCGGCCATGGTGTTTCCCGCCGCGTACAGGCCCTCGATGGGGGCGCCGTCGTGATCGAGGACGCGTCCGTGGACATCGGTACGCACACCGCCCTTGGTCCCCAGGTCGGAGAACCCGAAGGCCGCGGCGTGGAAGGGGCCCTTCTCGATCCGCGTGAACGGGACCGCGCCGTCGGTGAAGAGCCGGTCGTAGGCCTCATCGCCCCGTCCGAAGTCGGCGTCGCGTCCGGTGTCCACCTGCTCGTTGAACCTGCGCACGGTGGCGACCAGCGCCTCGCCCGGCACCCCGATCTTCGTTGCGAGTTCCTCGAGTGTGTCCGCGCTGTGCCACAGCCCGGCCGCCACGAACTCGGCCGTGTCGGCCATCGTGACGTTGGGCGCGAGGATCGGCGGCCGGCCCTCGCCGGCGTCGTCGTAGATCATCCAGTACCGTTCGGCCAGGTCGCCGGAGTCCACGAGGTCGAGCATGGTGCGGGCCAGCGAATCGTACGGCGCGGATTCGTTGACGAAGCGCTCGCCGTTCTGGTTGACGAAGATCCCGCCGACGAAGCCCAGCGCGAACGCGGACCTTCCGTCGGGGTGTGTGAGGCCCGGTGACCACCACGCTTGGTCCATGAGGTCGGTGTCCGCGCCGGCGGCGAGGGCGGCCCGGAGGGCGGAGCCGTCGTTGGTGGGCGGCCCCATCGTGTCCTCGGCCCGCCCGGGGACCCCGTAGTGTTCGCGCAGATTACGGTCGGCCTCGAACCCGCCGGCCGCCAAGAGCACGCCGCGCTCGGCGCGAATGCGGGTCGGGGTGCCGTCGCGATCGACCACGGCCCCGATCACTTTTCCCGAATCGTCGGTGAGGAGCTGCGTCATCGTCGTGCTGAGGTGCAGGGAAGCGTTCTCGTATGCGCTGATCGCGGTGAGGAACCTGGCGATCAGGGCGCGTCCGCCGATGAAGAGGTCGTCCGGTTTCGGTGTGCCCAGCCGGTCGTTGTCCAGCGGGCCACGTACCAGTTCGCGCAGTTCGGGAGCCTGGCTCACCGGAAGGGGTGTGGGAATGATGTGGCGCTTACCGTCCAGCCGGGCCTTTGGCGCACTACCGAAGTAGTCGATCCACGGGTAGGCCTCGAATGACAGGTGGGCATCCTGCTCCAAGTACGCGATCAGCGGTGATCCACCCCGGATGTAGGTCTCCTGCAGGTCCAGTGGAGTCCGGTCGCCCACCACGGCGTGGTAGTACTCGAACGCGTCCTCGACGGTGTCGTCCACCCCTTCTCGTTGATAGACCGGATTGGCGGGATACCACATTCCGCCACCGGCCGAGTAGGCCGTGGTCCCACCGAATTGGTCGCTGGCCTCGACCAGGGTGACGGTGAGCCCTTCGCGAGCCGCGGTGTAAGCGCCGCACAGTCCGCCACCGCCCGAGCCCACCACCAATACATCCACGACCTCGTCGTAGCCGGATGCGGAATCTGTCATCGGGTGTCTCCCTTGTTCAAGCGGATCGCGAGCCTCGGATCGTCACGGTGATCCGAGTCACATCACGTCCGACTGTAGGGCGGCACGCGGGGCGACAGTCCGGAAGTCCCGGTGAGCGGAATCCGCGAGACGGCGGACTCAGACGAGGTGCCGGGACACGGCGTGGTGTGGCATCACCCGGGTCCGGACGCTCAGAGTCGCGCGGGCCGACGCTTATCGGCGAACGCTCGGACCCGAGCGACGAATCGCGCCGCCAGAGCCGGGTGCCCAGCCCAGTGGGTGTGCAGGTAGGAGGCGTGTACCGATCCGGCGACAAACCCTTCGGCTCCGGCGCTGCTGACCCAGGCGGGTGCGGTTCCGGAGTCGTCGGCGGCCCCGGCCGCAGGGCTGACCGCGGTGCGATGGAACTCGTGGCCCGTGACCTGGGTGCCCGCGACGGCCAGCACGCTGTCGGCGGGCGCGGTCGACCGGCGGTACGCCAGCGTGAGCCGGGGGGCCATCGCGGCATCCGCGGGCACGGCCCCGACCATGGGCGAGCCGTCGACGGTGCGACAGAGATACAGCAGCCCGGCGCACTCGGCGACCGTCGGCGTGCCGGCCGCGATCGCCGTGCCCAGCGAGGACAACATCGGCCCGTTCGCGCTGAGCTCGGCGGCGTGCACCTCCGGGAATCCGCCCCCCAGGTAGAGCCCTGCGGTCCCCTCGGGCAGCGTCTCGTCGGCCAACGGATCGAACGGCACAACCGAGCAGCCGGCCGCCTCCAGCAGTTCGACCGTCTCGGCGTAGCGGAAGGTGAAGGCCCGGCCACCGGCCACGGCGATTCGAGGGCGGGCCGCGTGGTCGTCGTTGTCGTCGTCGACCCCGCCGCCACCGACCCCCGCCAGCGCGTCGGCCGCGTCCCACGGTGCTCCCACCAGCGGCGGAGCGCTCCGCGCGATACGCATGGCGGCCTCCAGGTCGATCGATGCCGCCACCCGCTCGGCCAGGTGGTCCAGCGACCGCGCGGCCTCGGGGCGCTCGGCGGCGGGCACCAGGCCGAGGTGGCGGGAGGGGGCGGTGACGTTGTCGTCGCGGTGCAGAACGCCCAGCACCGGGATGCCCAGGGGCGCCAGCGCGCGGCGGACCTCGTCGGAGTGCCGCTGCGAGCCGGCCTTGTTGAGCACGACCCCCGCGATGCGAATCCCCGGCTCGTAGGTCGCCATGCCCAGCACCACGGCCGCGATGCTGCGGGAGGCGTGCGAGATGTCCACCACGAGGATCACCGGGCTGCCGGTCAGCGCGGCGACGTGCGCGGTGGAGGCGAACCCGTCGCCGCCGATGTGGCCGTCGTAGAGGCCCATCACGCCCTCGATCACCGCGACGTCGGCCGGGCCCGTGCCCGCGGGAGCCCCGGAGCTCGCACCGACGCCGGCCGCCGCCGAGGCCCCGTGGCGGAGCAGCGGCACGATCCGGTCCTCACCGACGAGGTGCGGGTCGAGATTGCGGCCGGGCCGCCCGGTGGCGAGGGCGTGGTAGCCGGGGTCGATGTAGTCGGGGCCCACCTTGTGGCCCGAGACCCGCAGGCCAGCGCGGCGCAACGCGAGCATCAGCCCCGTGGCGACGGTGGTCTTGCCGTGCCCCGACGCGGGCGCCGCCACCACGAATCGAGGCAGGTCAGTGCTCACCGCGCGTCACCGTGCGCGCGGGGGCCGCGGTCGCTGTTGTCGCGGAAGCCGCAGTGACGACGCCGGCCCTGCTCACCACTCAATGCCCCGCTGCCCCTTCTGGCCCGCGTCCATCGGATGCTTGACCTTGCCCATCTCGGTCACCAGATCGGCCACCTCGATCAGCTTCGGATCAGCGTCGCGGCCGGTGATCACCACGTGCTGCCGACCGGGCCGGGCCGCGAGGGTCTCGGCCACGTCCGCCGCATCCACCCATCCCCACTTGATGGGATAGGTGAACTCGTCGAGCAGGTACAGGTCGTGCTGCTCGGCGGCCAGGCGGCGCTTGATCTCGGCCCAGCCCTCGGCGGCATCGGCGGCATGGTCCTCCTCGGTGCCGTCCTTGCGCGACCACGACCAGCCCGACCCCATCTTGTGCCACTCGACGGGCCCGCCCTCGCCGGTCTCGGTGTGCAGCTGCCCGAGCCGTTCCATGACGTTCTGCTCGCCGATCTTCCACTTGGCGGATTTCACGAACTGGAACACGCCGATGTCCCAGCCCTGGTTCCAGGCGCGCATCGCCATGCCGAACGCGGCGGTCGACTTCCCTTTGCCGGGCCCGGTGTGGACCATGACCAGCGGCCGGTTGCGGCGCTGGCGGGTGCTGAGCCCGTCGTCGGGCACGGACAGCGGCTGTCCCTTGGGCATCAGGCCACCTCGTTTCGGGGGGTGAGGTTTCGGGGAGTAAAGGGCATGTCGGCGGGGTGCGGTGCGGCGGCGCCGGGGGAGGTGCGGCCGGCGTCGTCGAGTCCGCCGGTCGCGCCGCGCGTGTGGGTGCGGGCGCGGACGGTGGCGGCGAGCCCCTCGGCGGTGACCTCGCCCAGGGGCACGTGCTCGGCGCCGAGCCGCGCGGCCAGGTCGGCGGCCAGTCCCATGCGGAACCGGCCGGTCTCGCAGTCGACCACTACAGTTGTAGCGCCGAGGGTCGAGAACCCGGCCGCCGCGGTGCGCGCCCGGGCAAGGGCGTCCGGGCTGTGGGTGGCGCGGCCATCGGTGACGACGACGACGAGGGCCCGCCGCCGCGGATCGCGCACAGCGGCAACCCGCAGCACCTCGGCGGTGGTGAGCAGGCCCTCGGCCAGAGGTGTGCGTCCCCCGGCGGGCAGTTGCTCCAGGCGTGTTGCCGCGATATCGACCGACGAGGTGGGCGGCAGCGCCACCTCCGCGCCCGATCCGCGGAACGTCACCAGCCCCACGGTGTCGCGGCGGCGATAAGCATCCAGCAGCAGGGAGAGGATCGCGGTCTTGACCTGCTCCATCCGCTTACGCGCGGCCATTGAGCCGGAGGCGTCGACGCAGAACAGGACGAGGTTGGATTCGCGGCCCTCGCGCACGGCCGACCGCAGATCCTCGGGGGCCAGCAGCAGGCGGTCGGCACCACGGCTGGCTCCGCGGACCCCACCGCGGCCCCCACCGCGGTTGGCGTTGCTGTCGTCGGCACCGCGACCGCGGGCGGACTGCCACCGCGCGGCGGCCCGGACGGTGGCGGGTAGGTGCAGGTCGGAGCCGGTGAAGGCCCCCGAGCCGATCCGCCTTCCCGACGAGGTGAGGGCCCGCGAGCGCTTGCCCGCCGCGCCGTGACCGGTGCCCGCGACAGAGAGCAACCGGGTGCGGTATGGCTCCGTTGCGCTGGCGACGGTGCCCGGTGGGGCCGCCTCCGGGCCGCCGGTCTGGCCATCAGCCGGGCCGTCGGCAGACCCATCGGCGGGGGCGCACTCTACCGGGGCCTGCGCATCGTCGGAAGTCTCCTGACCGTCGGTGGCATCCGCGGCATCGGCGTCATCCCGGCCACCGGACTGTCCGTCAGCGTTCGCGTCGCCCTGGGCTTCGGCCTGCGCATCGGCGGGGACCTCGGGGGAGTCGGTCGTGGGGCTGTCCGCCGAGCCACCGTCGTCGCCGGAGGCGTCGGTGTCGGCAGACTCGTCCGCACCCTCGGTCCGGTCGGCCTGATCGCTGTCTGCCGGATCGGGGTCGGGCTCGTCGTCGTCGCCCAACAGTCGTTCCAGAAGGTCCTCGTCGAGGCCCGGCGCATCGAAGGGGGCGCGCCGGCGGCGGTGGGGCAGGGCCATGCAGGCGGCGACGCGGATGTCCTCGCGCGTGATACGGGTGCGGCCCTGCCACGCGGCGTGGGCGGCGGCGGTGCGGGCGGTGACGATGTCGGCGCGCATGCCGTCCACGTCGAACCCGGCGCAGACCCGCGCGATGGTCGACAGCGCCCACGGGGATAGCTCGACCTGTTCGAGCAGGGTGCGCGCGGTGGCGATCCGCTCGCGTACCGCAGTCTCGTCGGCGGCGTGGTCGGCGACGAATCCCGCCGGGTCGGCCTCGAACGCGATCCGGCGGCGCACCACCTCGGCGCGCAGCTCCGGGTCCCGGGGCGCGGCCACCTCCACGGTGAGGCCGAAGCGGTCCAGCAACTGGGGCCGGAGCTCGCCCTCCTCGGGGTTCATGGTGCCGATCAGCACGAAGCGCGCGGCGTGCTCCACCGAGATGCCGTCGCGCTCCACGGTTACCCTGCCCATCGCGGCGGCGTCGAGCAGCAGGTCCACCACGTGGTCGTGGAGCAGGTTGACCTCGTCCACGTAGAGCAGTCCGCGGTGTGCGCGGGCGAGCAGGCCCGGTTGGAACACGGTCACCCCGTCGGTGAGCGCACTCTCCAGGTGTAGTGATCCGGTGATGCGGTCCTCGGACACCCCGATCGGCAGCTCGACCAGGCGGACCGGCCGCCGCTCGGTGGGCGCGTCGTGCGGGATACGCCCGTCCGGGGTCTCGGAGCCGCGGTCGTCGGGTGCGGAGGAGAAGCGGTCGCCGGTGACGACCTCGACCTCCGGCAGGATCCCGGCGAGGGCGCGGACCATCGTGGACTTGGCCGTGCCCTTCTCGCCGCGGATCAACACGCCGCCGACCGCCGGTGACACCGCGGTCAGGGTCAGGGCCAGCGCCATGTCGTCGGAGCCGACGACAGCGCTGAAGGGGTAGTGCAGTGGCATGGGGGCTCCCGCTCTCGTCTGCCAGGCTGGTCAGCGCGAGGCCGGTCTCCGGACTTCCCGGCTCATCTCGGGCGATCGCGCGGAGCGCAGACGCCTGAGAGACCGGGTTACCGTAGCGGGCCCTGTGCCGGATTCTCACCGGCTTCCCAGATTCTCCCCTCCGCTCCGCCTGTGGCGGGTCGTGGGGCACCTCGTGCTGTGGGGTCTGTTCGGTTGTGTGGTCCCGAGGCTAGCCCAACGGCCTGTCCCGGGACGCCTCAGGTGTCGCGGTAGGGTTCCGCGTCATGAATGCACGGGTGGTGGTCGTCGGCATCGGCGGCGACGGGTGGGCAGGGCTCGACGAGGCCCGCCGTCGCGCCGTCCTGCGCGCCGATGTGGTGCTCGGCGGGGAGCGTCATCTGGCGATGATTCCGGGCGACGTGACGGCCGAACGAGTGCCGTGGCCGCGGCCGCTGCGGGACGGGTTGCCGGAGCTGCTCGAGCGGTTCCGCGGGCGGTCGATCGTGGCCCTGGCCTCGGGTGATCCGCTGGTTGCCGGGATCGGCACCACCCTGATCGATGTAGTCGGCGTGGACGCGGTGGAGGTGCTCCCGGCGGTGTCCTCGGTCGCGCTGGCCCGCGCCAGGATGCGGTGGCCGGCCGAGTCCGTGGCGGTGCTGCGCGACCACCGCGGGCTCGTCCGCGAGATGGCGCCGGGACGGCGGGTGCTCGTGCTCTCGGCCGACCGGCACACACCGGGAGAGGTCGCCGCGACGCTCCGGGGCGCCGGCTTCGGGGGGAGCGCGATGACCGTGCTCGCCGATCTCGGGGGCCCGGCCGAAGCGCGATTCAGCTGCCCGGCGCGCGACTGGTCGCACGGTCGCGAGGTGCCCGCGCTGCACGTCCTGGCGGTTGAGTGCGTGGCCGATCCCTCCGCCCGCCCGCTCGGGCTGGCGCCGGGATTGCCCGACGACGTCTTTGAGAACGACGGCCAGCTCACCCGCCGCGACCTGCGTGCGTCGGCGCTGTCGCGGCTCGCACCTTCGGCCGGCGAGCTCATGTGGGACGTGGGCGCCGGCGCCGGGTCGGTGGGCATCGAGTGGATGCGCGCGCACCCGTTGTGTCGGGCTGTCGCTGTGGAGGCCGATCCCGAGCGGGCGGCGCGGATTGAGCGCAATGCGGCCGCGCTCGGGGTGCCCGGGTTGGAGGTCGTCCATGGTCGTGCGCCGGAGGTCTTGGAGGGTTTTCCGCGGCCGGATGCGGTGTTCGTCGGAGGGGGCGGCACGGCCGCTGGCCTGCTCAGACAGTGCTGGGACGCGCTTCGTCCCGGCGGACGGCTGGTCGTCCACGCGGTGACGCTGGAGACCGAGCGCGTGGTGGTCGACGCCCGCGCCGAATTCGGCGGGGAGCTGACCAGGATCCAGGTCGAGCACGCGGACTCGATCGGCCGGTTCACTGGCTGGGCGCCAGCTCGGGCTGTGGTGCAGTGGGCGGCCGTGAAGCCCTTCGTCGCTGCGGCTGATACTTCGGAGACAGGGGAGAGCTCGTGACCGTTCACTTCGTGGGGGCCGGCCCCGGCGCCGCCGATCTGCTGACACTGCGCGCGGCTGCGGCGCTTGCCGCCGCCGACGTGTGCCTGTACGCGGGGACGTATCTCAACGACGGTGTGCTCGACCACTGCCGACCCGAGGCCCGGTTGGTGGACACCCAACATCTGGACCTGGACGGAATCATCACGGAGATCGTCGCCGCCCATGCCGAGGGACTCGATGTGGTCCGGCTCTGTTCGGGTGACCCGTCGCTGTACTCGGCGCTCGCCGAGCAAACTCGCCGACTTGACGCGGCGGGCGTTCCGTGGGATGTGGTTCCTGGTGTTCCGGCCTATGCCGCGGCCGCCGCCGAGCTGGGCGTGGAGCTCACGGTTCCCGAAGTGGTTCAGTCGGTGGTGCTCACCCGTGTTCAGGCGCGGTCGACGGCGATGCCGTCGACTGAGTCGTTGGAGAACTTTGCCGCCACCGGCGCGACGCTTGTGTTGCACCTGGCGATCACTCGGATCCGTGAGCTGGCTGAGCGTCTGGTGCCCACGCACGGTGCCGACTGCCCGGTGGCGGTGGTGGCCAACGCGAGCCGCCCGCACCGCGTGGAGCTGCGCGGCACTCTTGCTGACATCGCGGCAGCGGTGGAGGCGGCTGGCCTGCGCCAGGCCGCGGTGATCCTCGTGGGCCGGGCGTTGGTCCGGCCGGGCGAGGCGGAATCGTGGCTGTACGCGTCGAGCCCGGAGCGGGAGGCGAAGCGGCGGAGTGTCGCCGATACGCTCGGAGGGGATTGAACGCGGCCGGCGCCCGAGCGCTGACCAGGGAATTTCACATAACCCAACATTCCCGGCCCGAGAAGCGGCCGCACTGCGGGACTCATGTCCGAGCGATGAGCGTCGCTCTAGACCCAGTCGACCGACAGTGGTGACCGACGTCCCCAGCCGACGGTCTGCAACAGCGGCTCGCGGAGCTGCAGAGCGGGATGCCCCAGGCACAGGTACGCCAGGGGGCGGGCGCCGTCCGGTAGCGGCACCCTGTCGGAGAGGTGGTCGGGGTCCACGAGACTCACCCAGCCCATGCCCAGGCCCTCGGCGGTGGCGGCGAGCCACAGCAGGGTGATGGCGGAGATGACGCTGTACTCCGACGCCGCCGGTATCGAGGTGGTGCCCAGCACCGGCCCCTCCGGCGGCAGATGGCTCACCACCAGGCCGACGGGTGCCTGCAGGATGCCCTCGAGCCGCAGCGAGTTGTAGAGCTCGCGACGTGCGCCGGTGAACCGCTCGGACTCGGCGGCGCGCACGTCCCGGAACCCGGCATGAACGGCTTCGCGAACGGCCCGATCCTGAACCACGGTGACGTGCCACGGCTGGCTCAACCCGACACTCGGCGCCACGGCAAACACCCCGAGCAGCCGCTCGATCGTCTCTCGCGGCACCGGTGTCGAATGGAAGTGCCGGTGGTCGCGGCGGGTGGCCAGCACCCGCCAGAGCGCGTCGAGGTCGTCGGGATTCACGCCGGTCATCCTCGCACGAAGCGCGGGCTCCACACCCTCCCTGCGTCGGTCACGCGAGTGCCGGAGGCGCCCACGATGAGCAGACATTTCATGTCGATGGACTCGCAATCGAGTTCGCCGAGCGTGGTGACGGTCAGCGACTCTTCGGACCGGCCCACGTCGCGACCCACCACGACGGGCGTAGAGGGCTCGCGGTGCCGCAGCAGAATGTCACGGGCATCTCGTACCTGGTGGATCCGCGAACGCGAGGCCGGGTTGTAGACCGCCAGTACGAGGTCGGCGGCGGCGATCGCGTCGAGCCGGCGGGCGATCACCTTCCACGGCTTGAGTCGGTCGGACAGACTCACCACCGCGAAGTCGGCGCCGATCGGTGCGCCGGCCCGTGCGGCGACGGCCTGCACCGCGGACACGCCGGGCGCGACGCGGATATCTACGTCTGTAAAGCGCGGATCGGCGGCCGCCTCGAACACCGCTGAGGCCATACCGAACACGCCCGCGTCACCGCCGGAGACCACCGCCACCCGCTCGCCGGCCACCACCAGGTCCAGCGCGAACCGGGCGCGGTCCACCTCCACGGTGTTGCCCGAAGAGTGCCGGGTGAGGCCGGCCCGCTGGGGGACCCGGTTCACGTAGGGGGCGTAGCCCACCACGTGGTCGACCTCGGCCAGCACCTGGCTGACCTCCGGGGTGAGCCAGCCGTCCGGGCCGGGCCCGAGCCCGACCACGTGCAGGACGCCGTCCGGCAGGGCCTCCATGACGGGAGCCGGATCGGCCGACACTTCGTGCGCCCCGGCGCTGACCAGGGGCACCGACCGGCGCCCCGTCGGATCGCTGTGCCGTGAGTCGCCGGGGACCACAATGAGTGAGAAGTACGGGACGGTCGCCGGGTCGACGTCCCCCACCGCGTGGAACTGCTCGGTGGTCATCGATGCCCGCTCCACGTACACCGCGCCGTCCAGCCGCCCGGCGGCCTCGAGCGCGCGCCGGACGGCCGGGAAGTTCCGTCCGAGTTTCATGATGATCGCGCCATCGGTGTCCGCGAGCCGGCGGGCGAGCTCGGGCTCGGGAAGCGTTCCGGGCAGGACGGTGAGCACGTCGGTCTGCCGGACCAGGGGAGTGGCGGCGGTGGCCGTGGCGGCGGCGAACGCGGGCACGCCCGGAACGATCTCCGTGTCGAAGCGGGGTGAGAGTCGGTCGTGCATGTACATGAACGAGCCGTAGAACAGCGGGTCGCCCTCCGACAGCAGCACCACGTCGCGGCCGGCGGACAGGTGCTCGGCCAGGCGCTGCGCACTGTCTTCGTAGAAGTCGGCGATCGCGCCGGCGTATCCGCCGGGGTGTTCGGTGAGTCCGATGGTAACGGGGTATTCGAGCACTTCCTCGACCGCGCCGGCCGGAATGAGGTCGGCGGCGATCCGGCGGGCGTTGGACTGCTTGCCGCGCCCCGCGTGATAGGCCACGATGTCGGCGGCGCCGATCAGTCGGGCCGCCTTGAGGGTGAGGAGTTCGGGGTCGCCGGGGCCCACGCCGACGCCGTAGAGCCGACCGGACGCGACGATGGGGGCGGTGGACTGGCCGTTCGCACTGCTGCTGTTCACTCTGCCGCTGCTCACTCGGTGGCCTGCGCGAGTGCGTTGAGCGCCGACGCGGTCATGGCGGAGCCGCCGCGGCGGCCGTGGACGGTGACAAAGGGGATGTCGATCCCGTGGTCGTGCTCGAACGAGGCCAGCGCCGCCTTGGACTCGGCCGCGCCGATGAAGCCGACCGGGCAGCCGACGATCGCCGCGGGCCGCGGAGCACCGTCGAGCAGCATCTCCAGTAGGTGGAACAGGGCGGTAGGAGCGTTGCCGATCGCCACCACGGCGCCGCTCAGCCGGTCGCCCCACAGGCTGAGGGCCGCGGCGGAGCGGGTGGTGCCCATCTCGGTGGCCAACTCGCGGACCCTCTGATCGGACA
>DHCMJ07802__coassemble_964_pt1 | contig 24959 bp, 22 predicted proteins | sample DHCMJ07802__metabat2_low_PE_012 | metagenome-assembled genome bin DHCMJ07802
CGCTTCGCTCGGTCTCACCGCTCGGGCGCGGCTGCACCTCCTCGGTGCGGCCGCGTCGTCGTATATCCGGGCAGTGGGGCGACGGACCTGCGGGGAGACTGGGCCATCAGTCTGCGGCGCTACTGGGTGGCCGCGCCCATCTGCCGGATCGTCTCGAGGTGCTGGGACGGAGCGTCCGGGGCGAACTGGCCCGGCCGGATGGTGACCGTCTCCCACCTGCCCGAATAGGGGAACATGCCGTGCTCGCGGTGCAGCCGCGCCGACACCGGGGACCGGTGCATCCGGCCCACCGAGAGGCCGCTGAACGGCACGAGCCACGACAGCTGGGTGAGTTCGATCCCCTCGGCCACCGCGACGCCGTCGATCTCGAGCGTGACCTGCCACCTGCTGCGACCGGGCGCCTCGACACGCATGCCGAGCCTGGTCGCGCCCGCCGGGATCGGAGCGGGGAAGGCAGCCGAATCCGTGACCCGCCCCCACGCGTTCTGCTCGACCCGCAGATGACCGTCCTCCACGAACAGGACAAGCCCCGACTCCTGCCCTCCATGGGCGTAGAGGACACCGGCGTCGCCGGGCCGGTAGCCGGCGCCGAGCGTGACCTCGACGCTGAAGCTGCGGCCGTCGACCAGCTGACTCACCCGGAACCGCTCGAGCGGCGGCGTCTCCGGCACCATCACCGTCTCGGTCGCGAGCCGCTGCTCGGCGGGATCGCGCTGGTAGAAGTGCAGCGGACTGCCGTTGGACATCGGGTACACCTGGTTCTCGCGGGCCGCGCGCTCCCAGCGGGACACCAGGTCGGCGACCACCTCCGGATGCTGCTCGGCCACGTCCTCCAGCTGCACCGGGTCGGACGCGGGCCGGAACAGCTCCCAGCGGTCGTCGGCGAACGGCGTGGCCGGGGCGTGCCGGGCCACCAACTCGAACTCCCCGGCGTAGTACGCGCGCTCGCCTAGACATTCGTAGTACTGGTCGCCGTGCGCGCTCGGGGCGTCGGGATCGCGCAGCGCCGCCACCATCGAGGTGCCGTCCAGCGGGCGGGCGTCCAGACCTTGCCGACTCGCGGGAATGTCCACTCCCGCGAGCTCGGCGAGGGTGGGAAAAATGTCCGTGACGTGCGCGTATTGGTGGCGGACGGCGCCGGTGGGGGTGGCGTTGTCGTCGTCGTGACGGTTTCGGTCTTGTGGTTTTTCCGGTTCTTCACCGAGGCCGAGCCCCGCGGGCCAGGACATCACGCACGACACCTGGTGGCCGCCGCGGTACGTGCTGAACTTGTGGCGCCGGAACGGAGTGTTGGCGACGGTTGCCCAGGCGGAGGCGTAGTGCGGCCAGGAAGCGGGGCCGCCGAGCTCATCGATCCGCCCGATCTCCTCCGCGACGCGCTCGTCGACGCTGAGCTTGCGACTGCGGTCCATGTTGGCCAGGAAGTTGAACATCCCCACGGTGCCGCCGGGGCCCGCGGTGGCCGCGCCGTTGTCGGAGAAAAAGACGAAGATCGTGTTCTCCAGGCGGCCGAGGCGGCGCTGGATCTCGCGGATGCGGCCCACGGACTCGTCGATGCTGACGACCATCGCGGCGTAGTTCTCCATGTGCCGCGCCGCGAGCCGCCGCCCGTCGTCGGTCAGCGAATCCCACGCGGGGACGTCGGGGCCCAGGTCCTCGTTCATGGGACCGGTGCCCGCCGCGTCGGGAACCACGCCCAGAAGATCTTGACGACGACGACGCTCCGCCCGCACCTGCTCCCAGCCGGAGTCGTACTGCCCGCGGAACGGTTCGGCGGCACCGTCTTTGATGTGCATCGGACTGTGCACGGCCGCGTGCGCGTAGTACATCATCAGCGGCTTGGTCGGGTCGCATGCGTGGGTCTCGGCGATCATCTCAACGGCGCGGTCGGTGAGATCGTCGGTGAGGTAGTAGCCGGGCGGGTACTCCTCGGTGCGGACCGGGCTGTTGCCCTCGTACAGCTGGGCCGGCGCGTGCAGGTTGGCCTGGGCCTCGAGGAAGCCGTAGTACTGGTCGAAGCCGCGCTGCAGCGGCCACGAGTGGCGGTCGCCGGCGGCGTGCATGTCCTGCTCGCGGCACAGGTGCCACTTGCCGATCGCCATGGTGGCGTAGCCGGCGTCGCGGAAGGCCTCCGCCATCGACGGCTGGTTGGGGGCGAGCTCGGCGGCGTAGCCGGGGAAGCCGTCGTCCACGTTGGCGACCGCGCCCATCCCCACCGCGTGCGAGTTGCAGCCGGTCAAAAGCGCGGCGCGGGTGGGGGAGCAGGTCGGGGTGACGTGGAAGTCGGTGAGGCGCGCGCCCTCGGCGGCCACGGCGTCGAGGTGCGGGGTGGGGATCTCCGAGCCGAACGCGCCGATGTCCGAGTAGCCCATGTCGTCGACGAGCATGACGATGACGTCGGGCTTCCCTCCCGGCCCGCGCCGGTTCGGCCGCGGACGGTCGGGCCAGGCGGGCGTCGCCGAGGGCAGGTCCTCGGTGATTGTGCCTCCGAAGTCGGCCGGTGCCCCGAACTCGCTGTCACTGGTGCTCGTCATGACGGCGATCGTAGCCGCCTTTGCGGGTTGGCGTAGACGTTTGTCTACACTTGCGGAAGAAGTGAGCCCTGAGCTGGGCTTTGCTGCCCGGCTCAGGGCTCAGGTTGTGGGGCTCAGACCAGGCCGAACTTGGGTGCCTCGATCGCGGGGCAGGTGTTCATCACCACGTCGAGGCCCGCTTCCTTCGCGCGCTCGGCGGCGGCCTCGTCGATGACGCCCTTCTGCAGCCAGACCGCCTTAGCGCCCTTGGCGATGGCGTCGTCCACGACAGCCCCGGCGAGCTGGGAGTTCACGAACACATCCACGACGTCGATCTCGCCGGGAACCGACTCGAGATCCACGTAACCCTGCTGGCCGTAGACCGTTTCGGCCTTGGGGTGGACCGGCACGATCTCGTGACCGAGGTTTCGGACGTACCCGGCGATCTCGAAGGCGGTGCGCTCTTCATTGGCCGACAGGCCCACGATGGCCCACCGACCCTTGTCCGCCAGGAGACGCTTCATGACTTCGGGATCATTGGTATGGCTCATACCCAGTGCAGCGCCCGCGAGCGCCCATTCATTCCTGGCGACGTGGCCGATCACGCGCAAATGCGCAGCCTGACCTGCTTCGGGCGCATCGAGAAGTGGGTTCGGCCCGGTCTCACTCGCGAAACGTGGGCTGAACCCTCTGCGCGATGCGCGGTGCGTCGGCCGTCCGGCCTGCGCAGCATCGAGAAGTGGGTTCGGCCCGGGCGCACTCGCAAAACGCGAGCTGAACCCTCTGCAGGCTGCGGGAGCGATGGGCGGCGGCGCCGACAGGCCGAGATCAGTCGCCGACGGCGTCCTTGCCGCGCTGAACGATCTTCGGATCCGGGGCAAACACGACCTGCGTGTCCTTCTCCGGGTAGTCGAACTGGTTGAGGAAGTGGCGCAGTGCGTTGATGCGGGCGCGCTTCTTGTCGTTGGACTTGATGGTGGTCCAGGGTGCCCACTCGGTGTCCGTGCGCCGGAACATCTCTTCCTTGGCGTCGGTGTACTTGTCCCACTTGTCGAGGGACTCCAGGTCCATGGGGGAGAGCTTCCAGCGGCGCACCGGGTCGAGCTGGCGGATCGCGAAGCGGGTCTTCTGCTCCTCCTGGGTGACCGAGAACCAGAACTTGGTCACGCCGATCCCGGAGTCGACCAGCATCTTCTCGAACATGGGCGCCTGCTGCATGAACGTCTCGTACTGCGCGTCCGTGCAGAAGCCCATCACCCGCTCGACGCCGGCGCGGTTGTACCAGGACCGGTCGAACAGGACGAGCTCGCCGCGGCTGGGCAGGTGCTGGACGTAGCGCTGGAAGTACCACTGGTACAGCTCGGTCTCGGTGGGCTTGATCAGGGCCACGACCCGGGCCTGCCGGACGTTGATGTACTCGGTGAACCGCTTGATGGTGCCACCCTTGCCGGCGGCGTCGCGGCCCTCGAACACGATGATCTGCCGGTGCCCGGTCTCGGCCTGCCACCGCTGGAACTTCAGCAGCTCGATCTGCAGGAGGTACTTCTCGACCTCGTACTGGTTCCGGTCCATCCGGCTGTTGTACGGGTAGTTCTCCCGCCAGGTGTCGACGGCTTTGCCGTTGATGTCGATGAGGTCGGGATCCTCGCCGTGGTCATCGCGGACGGTGAAACCCTCGGCGCGGAGCCGATCGATGTAGTGACGCAGCTGGAACGTGGACATGCGGTCGATCTCCTGGTGTGAGGTGGTGTCGAGCGATTTGAGAAAGTCTGTCTGGCTGGCGGGCCGGGCTGCGGGGTCTGGTGGGTCGGGCTGGTGGGCCGGGCTGCGGGGTCCGGCGGGGGCGCGGTCAGTCGAGGTCCACGATGACCGGCGCGTGGTCGGAGGCGCCCTTGCCCTTGCGTTCCTCGCGGTCGATGCTCGCCCCGGTCACGCGCTCGGCCAGTGCGGGGGAGTGCAGCTGGAAGTCGATGCGCATGCCCTTGCGCTTGGGGAAGCTCAGGCCGGTGTAGTCCCAGTAGGTGTAGACACCGGGGCCGGGCGTGTACTCGCGGGTGACCTCGCGGAAGCCGGCGCCGTCGAAGGCCGTGAACGCCACCCGCTCGGGCTCGGAGACGTGGGTCTTGCCCTCGAAGACCTCCATGTCCCACACGTCCTCGTCCAGGGGCGCGACGTTCCAGTCGCCGACCAGCGCGATCTGCGCGGACGGGTCGGCGTCCACCGCGGCCCCGGCGTGATCGCGCAGCCGGGCCAGCCATTCGAGCTTGTAGGTGTAGTGCGGGTCGGCGAGTTCGCGGCCGTTGGGCACGTACAGGCTGTAGACGCGGACGCCGTCGCACACCGCGGAGATGGCGCGCGCCTCCGGATCCTGCGAGACCTCGGGATCCTTGTGGAAGCCGGGCATCCCGTCGAACCCGATCTGCGCGTCCTCGAGCCCGACCCGCGACGCGATGGCCACGCCGTTCCATTGGCTCAGCCCGTGATGGGCGACGGTGTAGCCGATCTCCTCGAACGCCTCGTGCGGGAACTGATCGTCCTTGCACTTGGTCTCCTGCATGGCCAACACGTCACAATCCGACCGTTCGAGCCACGCGAGGACCCGATCTTTACGTGCACGGATGGAGTTGACGTTCCAGGTGGCCAGGCGCATGGAGTCCAGTCTATTACCCGCCACGACGGCGCGAGTGGTGCGCGGGTGAACACGTGGGAACGGTGACGGAACAGCAGAGTCGGGTCAGGAAGGGGCGACGACGAGGTGCCGCAACGAATGATGCGGCTGCAGCCCCAGTTTCGACCAGAGCCCCCGGCCGGCCGAATTGTCTGCGAACACGTGGAGGTGACACTCGGTCGCCCCGAGGCCCAGCCCCCACTGGACGAGCGAGCCGGTGACGATCTCGGCCAGGCCCCGGCGCCGGTGGGCGTCCGCGGTCTGGACGCACGACACTGCGATCCGAGGCAACCCGTCCGGGCCGGTGGCCACCGCGCCGCGGGCGATCGCCGCGAGTTCGCCGCCCTCCTCGAGCCGCGCGAACACCGCGTGGCCACCGGGGCCGGGCTCGTCGCTGTCGCCGGACTGCCCGCCGGAGGTGGGGGTGCTGGCGGAGGCCGGGATGCGGCCGGAGGCGTCGGCGGTGGCCAGCATCGCCGGGCGCACGCGCTGCGGGTCGAGGTCGGCGGTGGCGTGATAGAGCGCCAGCCAGTCGTCGTCCGGGGACTCGGCGAGCGTCACGGCCGGCCGGGTGTCGGGGGGAAAGGCGGCGTCCACGATGTCCAGCAGCTCGCGGCTGTCGGCGGTGCACAGCAGCAGTTCGCGGTCCGCCCGGATGCGGGCCGGGTCGACGGGTCGGCCGTCGAGCATCAGCTGCTCGAGCCGGACCAGCCGGTCCACGTCCACGATCCGCAGCGGCAGCCCACGCGCGGCGTACCAGTCGCGGACCCCGTCGAGCTCCGCGGCGCTGGCCCACGGCAGCACCGGCACGGCCGAGTCGCGGCGATACGACCAGTCGTCGCCGGCCCGGCAGAACCAGCCGTCCACGATCTCGAACTCGGTGCCCGGCCAGGCGAGCGCCCCCGAATACTCGTGGGCGCGGATGTCGCGGGCACGCACCGGCCGCGGGGGCAACACCTTGAGGACCGCGATGTCGGCGTCCGGGATCCGGACCTCCTCGCCGGACTCCCGCCGCACCACGAGCTCGGGATCGAGCGTCACCACGTGACCGATCACGTCCGTGTACAGGTGCGACGTCTCACCGGGAGCCAGATAACGGCGAACGGTCACCCGCTCGCCGACGTCCACCTCGCGACCGCCGTTCCAGCGAGATCGGCCTGATAGCCCACGATCCGGGGAGGCGGGGTCCGGTCCGCCGGGGGACTGCTCACCCATGGAGTGGGGTGGTGTTGTCGTCGTCGTAAAGTTCTTCATCCTCGTCGGCGAAGGGGTCCGGGTCGCGCGCCGGATCCCAGCTCAGGCCCGGCACGCCCCACCCCTCGTCGCGGATGTGGCGCTTGGCGGCCTTCTTGTTCCGGCCGATGAGGTGATCGGTGTAAAGGTATCCGTCCAGGTGGCCGACCTCGTGCTGCAGGCACCGCGCGAGCAGGCCGTACCCCTCGATCGACACCGGCTCGCCGTGCTCGTCGGTGCCCGTCACGCGCGCCCACCACGCGCGGCCGCGCGGGAAATTGATGCCCGGGACGGAGAGGCAGCCCTCCATGTCGTCCTCGGGATCCGGCATGGTCTCCGGGATCTCCGAGGTCTCCAGCACCGGGTTCACCACGCAGCCGCGGCGAGTGATCCAGCCGCCGCGCGCCTCGACCTCCTCGCGGGACAGACTGCCGCCGTCCTCGGTGTCCAGGTCCGGGCAGTCATAGACGAACAGGCGCTTACGCACGCCGATCTGGTTGGCCGCCAGGCCCACGCCATGCGCGGCGTCCATCGTCTCGTACATGTCCGCCACGAGCTCGGTGAGCTCCTCCGGGGACTCGGTGACGGGCTCGGTCGGAGCGTGGAGCGCGGGATCGCCGAGGATGACGATGGGACGGATTGCCATGGGCACAGATTCTAGTGGGCAGTCGGCCTGGTCACCGCTTCGCGTCTGGCGGGGCGGCGGGATCGAGTGTGGTGGGGCGGCGCGACTGTGTCTGGCGGGGGCCGGCCAGAGATCTGGCAGGGTGTCGGACGTCTGTGGTTCACTACGGGGGAATCACAACAGTGTGATCCGATCCCGGCGAGGAGGCACGCACATGGGTCGAGCGGCCGCGGCGGCACCGCAGGTGCAGGTCGGAGACGAGCAGGACATGTCAGGTAAGCACACGGCAGAGCTGCATGCGGCGGACCCCGTGCTGTCCGACAGGGACCAGGCCATGCTCGAGTTCGAACGCCAGTGGTGGAAGTTCGCCGGGTCCAAGGAAGAGGCCATCCGGCAGAAGTTCGACATGTCCGGCACCCGCTACTTCCAGATCCTCAACGAGCTCATCGACAGGCCCGAGGCGCTGGCCGCGGACCCCCTCCTCGTCAAGCGGCTGCGCCGCATGCGCAGCAGCAGGCAGAAGGCGCGCGCGGCCCGCAACCTGGGAATGCGCCTCGACTGACTTACACTCGGGCGCGTGAGTACCCAGTACGAGAACCCGCAGTACAACGGCGAGTACGAAGACGCCGACCCCGACGCGCACGGCGAGCCGCCCCACGCCGATGAGCCGAGCGGCCCGCCCTACCGCGCCATCGCCATGGTGCTGCTGTCGGCCGTGGTGCTCGCGATCGGCGTGGGTCTCGTCCAGCTGTTCGGCGGAGACGACGAGGGCGCCACCGCAGTTGAGGAGTCCACCTCCCAGGTCGAGCAGGGCGGCGACGGACAGGGCGCCCCCGGCGCTGACGGCGCAGGTCAGGGCGGTCAGGGCCAGGATGGCTCCGCCCCGGCCGACGGCGGTCAGCCGCTTCCGCCGCCCCCCGGCGCCGACCAGGACCCCGACGCTGCGTCGGCCCCCGGTGCAGACGGTCAGACAGTTGGCCAGTCGGCCGGTCAGGCCCAGGCGGCCGGTGGCGGCAATTCCGGGGTGACCTCGGTGCCGGTGACGATCTACAACAACAGCACCGTCGTGGGCCTTGCCGGCCGGACCGGTGAACAGCTGCGGGAATCCGGATTCGCGGTGGGCGATGTGGCCAACCTGCCGTCCAACCGCGGCGTCGTGGCGGAGTCGACCGCGTTCTACGGCAACGGGCTCGGCGAGCAGGAGGCTGCGCAGGCGGTCGCGCAGCAGCTGGGCATCGTCGCCAAGCCGCGACCGGCGGATATGGCCGCGGACGGGCCCGGCGTGATCGTGATCGTCACCCAGGACCTCCAGGGCTGAGGACGGGGCCGAGTGCAGGGCTGAGGGTAGGGCTGAGGGCGTCTCGTCCCCCATGCCCTCGTGAGCAAGGCCCTGAGGATATGATGAGTCCACCGATCCCGCCGCGCGGGATCCATGCACCGTAGAGACTTGCAGCTGAGACTTGCAGCCACCCGAGATCGAAGGAGCCCCCATGGCCCCGCGTCAGACCGCCCGCCGCCTCTTGGTTGCGGCTCCCGCCCTTCTGCTCGCACTCGGCGTGGCCGCGTGCAGCCCGCCCAACGAGCAGCCGGCTGATCCGGACGCGCCATACACGCTCCCCAGCTACACCCTCGATCCCACCACGCCCACCACCACCTCCATCGCTCCGGAGTCCGCCGGTGGCGTCGACGCCGAGGAGGAGCAGTTCCTGGAGGGCACCCCGACCGAGAACACCAACCCGGGCCTCGGCCTGCTGGGTGACCCGATCGGTGAGGAGAACGCCCAGGGCCAGGACGGCGCCGTGGTGCCTGAGGCCGAGCGTGAGCCGGCTAGCGGCCAGACCAACTGATCTGACACAGGCTTCGGGCCCCGTCTCCTTCAAGGGAGGCGGGGCCCGAGTCGTTGTGGGGGGAGTGCGCCGCGCGGGCGTGGCTGGCGCGGGCGTGGCTCGCGAGCGCGGGACCTCCGGCGCAGCTGACTAGGTGCCCCGCTCCGGGGTGATACACCGGTCGTCGAAGGTCTCTAGGCTCGGCGCTTCGTGCGTGATGGTGCCGTCCTCGACGCTTTCCCGGTAGGCGACATTGCCCACGCGGTTTGCGATCACCGGGGCGGTACACACCCCCACGATGGCGGCGAGAACGAGCATGCCCAGCGCCGGGTTCGGGACGATTCTGATCGCGGCGCCGATGAGGATGAGCACCAGTCCGAGCACCTGCGGCTTGGCGGCCGGGTGCATGCGGCTGAGGGTGTCCCGGAAACGCAGGAGGCCGATCGCGCTGGCCAACGTCATGAGGGCTCCGGCCAGGACGAACAGGGCGGCGATGATCTCGCGGGGATTGTCGGTCATGACTGGGGCTCCTCGGGGACGCCGATCGTGTCGTTGACTCGGAAACGCGCCACGGACACCGAGCCGAGGAAGGCCACCAGAGCGAGCGCGACAAGAGCGGCGGCGACGGTGGTGTCCTTGGTCCAGGCCAGGTAGATGCCGATACCGCCCTGGGCGATCGCTGCGAGCATGTCCAACGAGATCATCCGGTCCAGGGTGCCCGGGCCGCCGACCAGGCGGATCATCGCGATGAACAGTGCGATCGACAACGCGATCACGGCGAGGATCCACAGGACGAGGGTGAAGCTCATCAGGGGGTCTCCTTCTCCGTGTCGGGGCTGGTGTCGGCGGAGCGGCGTCTGATCCGGTGTGCGCGGCCGACGCTCTGCGGGGCGCCGTCGGCGGGGGCGGTGTAATGCTCGGGACTCGGACGCCAATCCTCGTCACGCTCGAATGCGCGCTGGAAGAGATTCTCCACGTGCGCAGTCTGGCGGTAGAAGGCGTCGACGGCCTCGTCGGTGCCGGTATCGAGCACGTGGACGTAGACGTACCGGGCCACCGGGTCGACTCGCACCACGATGCCGCCGGGCATGAGGTTCAGGGAGTTCACCGCGAGCGCCAATGTGAAGTCGGACTTCAGGCGCATCGGCGCCCGCAGAACGGCTGGCTGCGGCGGGGCCGACGGACGAACCGACTGCCATGCCACGATCAGGGAGGACCGCACGAGGTAGAAGCCCACCATGATGACCAACCAGATCGTGGACATCGGGCGAAGCAGACCCTCGACCGGGACCCGGGGGAGCGGGAGCAGGACCATGATGGCGATGGCCACGAGCAGCCCGGCCGCGACGGTGCCGACGGTGTAGGAGCCCCACAGGAGCGTCCAGGCGAAGACGAGCCACAGGGTCATGAAGATGCGGGAACCGAGTACCCTCAGGTCCAGCTTCGGTGCCTTGTTCACGTCAACGCACCCCCGTCACGTTGCCGACGTGCCGACCAGGTGTGTCGTCGGCGGGGACGGAATAGAGGTACTCGCCGCGTTCCATCAGACTCTCCGCCGCGCGATCCGATACGCCCAGCAGTGGGCCGGCGAAGACGGTCATCAGGAGTGAGACGACGACGAGGGCGAGGGTGGGCGTGAGCATGCTCATCGGCATCTTGCCCACGTCGTCACGCTCGTCGAACTCCACGTACTCGTCGGATGGCAGCAGCGCGAGAGGCTTGGCCAGTGCCATGGCGCCCTCGGGGGCGTCGGCGCGGGGCCGCCAGAACGCCTTGGACCAGACGCGCACCACCACGTAGAGGGTGAGCAGGCTGGTCGCCATGGCGCCGGCGATGAGGATCCAGTTCAGCGGCCCGCCGACCTCGGCACCGGCCTGGACCACGGCGAGCTTGCCGACGAAACCGGAGAACGGCGGGATGCCGCCCAGATTCAGTGCCGGGATGAGGAAGGTGACTGCCAGAACCGGGCTCAGCACGGCGAGGGATCCGAGTCGACGCAGTGACGACGATCCCGCCTGCCGCTCGATGAGGCCGACGACCAGAAACAGGGTCGTCTGGACGATGATGTGGTGGCCGACATAGTAGATCGCGGCACTGAGCCCCGATTCGGTGGACAGGGCGATGCCGTACACCATGTAGCCGATGTGGCTGACCAGGGTGAACGACAGTATTCGTTTGATATCCGACTGGGCGATCGCACCGAGGATGCCCACCACCATCGTCAGTAGCCCCGCCACGAGCAGGACGTTGTCCATGCTGCCGCCGGCGAAGACCAGGGTGTGGAAGCGGATGATCGCGTAGACGCCGACCTTGGTGAGCAGCCCGGCGAACACCGCGGTGACGGGTGCGGGCGCGGTGGGGTAGGAGTCGGGCAGCCAGGTCGACAGGGGGAAGACGGCCGCTTTGATGCCGAATGCCACGAGGAACACCGCGAAGATCGTGTTGCGCAGTCCATCGGGAACGTCCGCCATGCGGGTGGCGAGCTGAGCGAGGTTGAGGGTTCCGGCAGCCGAGTAGGTCAGCCCGATGCCCAGCAGGAAGACCATCGACGACACCATCGACACGACGGTGTAGGACACGCCTGCGCGGACACGTTCCTGGCTGGCGCCCAGCGTGAGCAGGACGTAGGACGCGGCGAGCAGGATCTCGAACCCGACGAACAGGTTGAACAGGTCGCCGGCGATGAACGCGCCGTTCAGCCCTGCCGCCAGGGCGAGGTAGGTCGGCAGGAAGATCGAGACCGGCTGGTCGCCGTCGCCGTCACGGACACCCTGCCCGACGGCGTAGATGATCACCGACAGCAGGACGACGGCCGAGACACAGAGCATCAGCGCGCTGAGCCGGTCCGCGACCAGGGTGATGCCCACCGGGGCGTCCCAACCACCGACCTGGACCGTGTGCATCCCGTGTTGGTCGGTCAGGACGAGCAGGAGTCCGGAGATCACCAGGAGGGCGAACAGGGTGATCACGGTGATCAGGTTCTGGATCCGCGGGCGCCGGGAGACCACGAGGGTCAGCGCCGCCGCGAGCAGCGGAAGGAGGAATACCGAGGGGATGAGGTATCCGAAGAGGTCTGCAGACATCATTTGACCTCCTCCTCGTCGTCGTCCCGGTATTGCTTCTTCCGCAGGGCCTTGAGCCGGGCCTCCGCTGCTGCCTTGGCCTGGGCTTCTGCCTCGTATTCGGCTTCGGCCTCCTCGAGATCCTCGTCGTCGTAGTCGACGTGTTCACCGAGTTCGGTGGGCATACCCGTGGTCGGGTCGTCGGAGGCGTCGCGGTCGGGGGCGGACGCGGGGTCCAGGGCCGAACGCTTGGCGATCTTGGCATCCTCGGCGTCGTCGGCGACCTCGTCCATGGTGGTGAACTGGTACGAGCGATAGGCCATCGCGAGGATGAACGCCCCGACCCCGGCGGTGATGACGATCGCCGTGAGGATCATGGCGTGTGACAGGGGATCCGAGTCGGCGGTGTTGTCGCCCCAGCCCCGGCCGCGGATCGGCGGGTTCCCGGGGGGACCACCGGCGGCGAGGATCAGCAGGTTGACGCCGTTGGACATGATCATGATGCCCAGCAGAATCTTGATGATCGCTCGCTCGAGGAGCAGGTACACGCCGGCGGCACAGAGGATGCCGGCCAGGAGCAGTAGTGCGAAGTCGGCGGTCATGACATCCCCTCCGGCGAGGCGCCCAGGTTCTCGGCGGCCTCGAGTCGCTCGGCGCGGCGGACGGCCAGGTCGGACCGCGGCCCGGGGAAGTCGACCCCGGGGACGCGGCGCAGGGCAGCGGTGGACGGCGAATCCGTGGCGTCGACGTAGACGGCGCGGAGCTCCTCGAGATCCTCGGCGTTGAGGTCGAGCCGGGCACCGAGACTGCGGAGGATGTCGAGGACGAGGCCGACGACGATGAGGTAGACGCCCGCATCGAAGAAGAGGACGGTGACCATCTTGACGTGTCCGAAGACGGGCATGTCCCACTCGAAGGTCGCGCTGGACATCGGGGGCGCACCGAGGAACATGGAGAACGCGGCCGTGCCGGCGGCCAGCAGCAGACCCACGCCGAGGATGCGGCCCGCATCGAACGGGATGGCCTCACCGAGCTCGTAGCGACCACCGGCGAGGTAGCGCAGGACCAGGGCCAGGCCGGCGACGAGGCCGCCCGCGAAGCCGCCACCCGGATTGTTGTGACCGGCGAAGAAGAAGTACAGGCTCAGCACCATCATTGTCGGGAAGATGAGGCGCGTGGTGACCTCGAGCACCAGCGAGCGGGCGCGCGGGTCGCGGACCGTGGCGCCGGCGAGCCATCGGCCGGGAGAGGCGCCGGGAGCCTCGATGACGATGCGCGCGGCCTCGATGCCGCGACGGCCGGACACGGTCTTGTCGGCGTCGGAGATGCGCGGTCCCGAACCGTAGCGGCGGTTGCGGAAGACGAGGCTGGCGACGCCGGTGGCGGCGACCAGCAGCACGGTGATCTCGCCGAGGGTGTCCCAGGCGCGGATGTCGACGAGGGTGACGTTGACGGAGTTGGCGCCGTTGCCGATCCGGTAGGCGAGGTCGGAGAAGACCGTCGACACGGCCGGGTCCTTGCGGGCGTTGATGGCGTAGGCGCCGACGATGATCACCAGCAGCCCCACGCCGATGCCGAGCCAGGCGCGCGCCCGGCGGAAGCCGCTGGACAGCGGCACCTCGGCGGGCATGGTCCGCAGGACCAGAACGAACGCCACCATCATCAGGGTCTCGACCAGGACCTGCGTGAGCGCGAGGTCCGGTGCGCCGTGGAAGGCGAACACCACTGCCACGCCGTAGCCGGTCACGGACATGGCGATCACCGACGCGAGACGGTTGCGAAGCAGCGTGGCGGCGATGGCGGCAATCGTCATGGGGATCATGACGATGAGGACGACCGGGTTGCCCGACAGCTCCATCTGCAGGCCCTCGCGGGTACCGACCAGGAGCGAGATGAACGGGAACACCACGAGCGTGACCAGGATGACGCCGAGGGTCAGGGGGAGCGAACCGCGCTGGGTGGCACCGGTCAGGCGGAGCGACAAAACGTCGAAGAAGTGCAGGACACCGTCGTAGATACGGTCGGCGTTACCCAGTGCCGGCGACTGGAACTTGAGGCGCTCGACGGTGCGCTGCGCGATGTACAGCAACAGGCCCAGCACGTAGACGACGATCGTCAGGGCCAGCGGGACCTCGAATCCGTGCCACAGTCCCAGGTGGTACTCCTCGTCGCCGCGCCACGGGCTTCCGGGCGGGAAGGCCGAGTTGACGAAGCGGGAGATGAGGGTCTCGACGGGGGCGGACCACACGCCCAGTACCAGGCCGGCGGTCGCGAGCAACGCAGGTACGGACAGGAAGAAGAAGCCGGACGGGCGGGACTCGGCGACTGCGGGGCTCATGCCCTTGTCGAAGGTGCGCTTGGAGCGGAAAGCGCCCATGACCAGGCGTGCGGTGTAGGAGAACGTGAGCACCGAGCCCACCACGAGGCCGGCGGTGATGACGAGCGAGGGCATCCCGTGCAGCCGCTCCTCGTTCAGCACGGTCGAGAACGCGGCCTCCTTGCCGACGAATCCGAGGAACGGCGGCAGCCCGGCCATCGAGGCGGCGGCCAGGGTGAAGAACACGGCCAGCGCCGGGCGCTTGCGGCCCAGACCGGACAGTTCGCGGATCTCGCGGGTGCCGGTGGTCTTGTCGATCACGCCGACGGACATGAACAGTGCCGACTTGAACAGGGAGTGGGCCAGCAGCATGGTCAGTCCGGCGAGCATGGTGTCGCGGGAACCGATGCCGACCAGCACCATCAGGAAGCCGAGCTGGGAGACGGTGCCGAAGGCCAGCACCAGCTTGAGGTCCTGCTCGCGCAGTGCTCGCCAGCCGGCCATGAGGAGCGAGACCAGGCCGAGTGCGATGAGCGGCATCTGCCAGGTCGAGGAGCCGGACAGCCCCGGGCTCATGGCGGCGACGAGGAAGACTCCGGCTTTGACCATCGCAGCGGAGTGCAGGTACGCACTGACCGGAGTCGGCGCTGTCATCGCGCCGGGGAGCCAGAAGTGCAGTGGCGCGATGGCCGATTTACTGATCGCGCCGACGATCACCAGCACCAGCGCCCAGTGCACCAGCGTCCCGGACGGGGGCGAGGCCACGATGTCGCTGAGCAGGTACGACCCGGTCTGCTGGGCCAGGATGATCATGCCGACGAGCATCGCGAGGCCGCCGAGGGTGGTCACCAGCAGTGCCTGGGTGGCTGCGCGCCGGGATGAGGCACGTTCGGCGTAGTGGCCGACCAGCAGGAAGCTCAGTACTGAGGTGATCTCCCAGAAGATGTAGAGCAGGATCAGGTTGTCGGCCACCACGAGGCCGAACATGACTCCGGCGAAGGCCACGAGCTCGGCGGCGAACAGGTGAAGACGCGGTTCGGAATCCTCGAAGTACCAGGTGCAATAGAAGAGCACCAACGCGCCGACACCGAGTGCGATGAGCGCCATCAAGGCGGACAGCGCGTCCATGCGCAGGTCGATCGTCAGGTGGATGCCGGGCGCCCACTGCAGGGTTTCGGTGGGCGTGCTGTTCAGCTTGGTCGCCACCCACACCGCGCCGGCGGCGGGCACCATGGCCAGCAGTGGGAAGGCGCGGCGTCCGAGGCGGAGCACCAACGGGATCGCGATCAGAGCGGCCACGGCATGGGCCGCGAGAATCGCGATCACAGGCGACTCCTCTCCGTACGTCGGTCGGCTGACGACATGCGGACATACCCACCCTCTGGGGCGGGTCGCATTAGGTCAGCCGAGGCGTAGTTCCTGTGAACACTTTACAGAACACCGTTTCGGCAGCGACGTCAGCGCAGATGAAGCCTGGTCGCGGCATTGAGCAGAGCCGCGATCGACGACTCGGATGAGGACTGCCCGAAACCCATCGCCCACTCGTGTCTCCGGCCGCTGGTGGCGCGCAGGATCGTGCACCACGATTCGGTGCCGGGGAACTCGGTGCCCTCGTACTGGTGGAACTTCTCGATCTGCACGCGCGCACCGACGCGTCCGAGCATCTCGGACATCGCGGTGAGTTCCCCGCACGATTCGGTGGTCAGTCGGTGGGCGGTGAAGTGCCCGGGCTGGTCGTCGGGACTGCGGGTGGCGAGGATCGCCTCGTAGGCGGTGATGCCGCGCCCGAGGTAGCGCCGCGAGAAGTCCGCCAGGTGGAAATGGTCGGAGGACGGGGCGAAGGTGTCGACCATGGTGCGCCAGTCCATGTGGGAGGCGAGGTCGCGAAAACCCCTGGGGAGACGACGACGATACCGTTCTGTAAACGGATGGCGCTCACCGGTCTGTGGCGCGGCGACTGTGGTGTGCGGCGCTGCGTCAGAGGTCTGCGGTGCGGCGACTCGGGTATCGAGGGCAGTGGTGGTCCGGGCGGACGGGTGCGCAATGGCGTTCATGGTTCTCTCGTGTCTCTCGACGTCGGTGCGGCGACCGACGGAGTAGCGAGCAACCACGCAACGGGGATGCCGGTCTGTCAGACCCCGTTACGTCCGGTTACTACGAGTAGATTCCGCATGCCCCGTACTTTAGCCGCGTCCCGCTGAGACCGGCAAGGTGTTCCCGGCGCGCCGACGCGCCCGAATGAACCCGCGCATCTGAGTGCCCGCCCTCGTGCCCGCGTCGTTGCGAGCGCGCCAACGAGAACCGGCCAGGGCGAACCGGCCAGGCCGAACCGGCCAACGAGAAGTGGGTTCGGCTCACCTGCATCTCGAGCGATGTGGGCCGGACCCACTTCTCGATGAGGGGGGCGGTCTGTTCGGGCGGCGGTCAGTTTTCGCGGCGGTCGGCGTACTGGCGCAGGTTCTCGACCTGGTCCGGGTCGAGGGAGGGCTTGACCGACTCCCGGGCGCGGGCCACGTCCTCGGCGGTGACTTCGGCGGCGTCGATGTCGCGGCGCATCGCCGTGAGCGCGGACTCGCGCAGGAGGGCGGCGCAGTCGGCGGCGGAGTAACCGTCGAGTTCCTCGCTGACGACAGCCAGGTCCACGTCGTCGGCCAGGGGCACGTTCCGGCCGGCTGCGCGGAGGATGTCGGCGCGAGCCTCGGCATCGGGCGGTGGCACGAAGACCAGGCGCTCGAGCCGACCCGGCCGCAGCAGTGCGGGGTCGATGAGCTCGGGGCGGTTGGTGGCGCCGAGGATCACCACGTCGTCGAGCGGTTCGGCGCCGTCGAGTTCGGTGAGCAGGGCCGCGACAACGCGGTCACCGACTCCGGAGTCGCCGGTCTGGCCGCGGCGCGGGGCGAGCGCGTCGATCTCGTCGAGGAACACCAGCGACGGGGCGGAGTCCCGGGCCTTGCGGAACAGGTCGCGCACCGCCTTCTCAGACGAGCCCACCCACTTGTCCATGAGTTCGGCGCCCTTGACCATGTGCACCGTCAGCCGGCCGCTGGCGGCCAGCGCTCGGACGACGAACGTCTTGCCGCAGCCGGGCGGACCGTACAGGAGCACGCCCTTGGGCGGCTGGACGCCGAGTCGTTCGAAGGATTCCCGGTGCTGCAGCGGCCAGAGCACGGTTTCGGTCAGGGCCTGGCGCACCTCCTCCATGTCGCCGACGTCGTCGAGGGTGATCGAGCCGAGGCTCAGCTCCTCGGTGCCCGAGCGCGACAGTGGCCGGATCACGCTCACCGCGCCGAGCAGGTCCTCCTGCTCGAGGCGCGCGCTGGACTGGTCGGTGGCGTCGGTGGCGGTGGCGTCGGTGGCTCGGGCGGCCGCACGGAGGGCGGCCTCGCGGGTCAGCGCGCGCAGGTCACCGGCCACGTAGCCGGGGGTCCGCTCGGCGATGGCCTGCAGATCGAGCTCGCCGGCGGGGACGTCACGCAGCATGACCGTTAGTAGGGCTGCGCGATCGGCCGCGCCCGGCAGCGGCAGGTCCAGGACGCGGTCGCAGATCTCCGGATCGCGAAGCCTCGCGTCGGCCTCCTCCGGCCGCACACACGTGGCCACCAGCACCGAGCCGGGGTGCGCCACGACCGAGCGCAACCGGTCCAGGATGAGGGTCGAGACCGGCTCGGTTTCGGCGGGCAGGAGCGCGTCGACGTCGGTGACCAGCAGGATCCCGCCGTTCTCGCGGGTCCGTTCGGCGGCGGCACGCACTGCCTCCAACCGGGAGGCGGGATCGATCGCGCCGACGGACGGTCCGTCGAGCACCTCGAGTCGGCGGTCGCCGGCGACGGAGCGGACCATCGTCGCCTTACCGACCCCGGGCGGGCCCGCGACGAGCACCCCGAGGTGCGGCGACGTCCCGAGCGACCGCAGCAGCTCCGCACGATCAAGGGCCAGCGAGAGCCACTGCTCGAGAACCTCGGCCTGGTCGTCCACGCCCACGAGGTCCTCACGGGCGACGATGGTGATCGACTCTGCACTCGTTCCGTGGTCCGTGCCAGCGCCGGCGGCTGCCCCACCGGGGGACTGGGGATGGCCGACCCCCGCGTGTGCAGCGCCGCCGGTGGGGGCGGACGGGGTGGAGGTGTTGGACGTTGTCGTTGTCGTCGTCGTGGTGGGGTTGTTTTTGGTGTTGGCAGTGGGGGATGCGCTGGGGTGCGCGGCGCCGGGGCTGCCCGCGTCGACCACCGCTGTCGTGGGCTGGACCGAGACGATCCCCTCCGGCGCGGTCGCGGTGACCGTGAGCAGCTGGGTGCTCCACTGCATGCCGATGGTGTTGCGCAGGGTGCGGGTGGTGTCGGAGGTGGGGAAGTCGGGGCCCAGGTCGCGGGGCATCAGCGTCACGGAATCGCCCACGCGCAGCACCTTGCCCAGCAGCGCCGACCGCAGGACCCGCTCCGCGACGCCCCGGCCCGCGAGCGGCAGGCCCTGGACCTCGATGCTGTGCGCGCCCGTCACCTGCGCGGCCCGCACGGTCACGCGGGAATCTTCGCCGAGCCCGCAGTTCGCGGCCACGACCTCGTCCACCACCAGCACGCCGCTCGGCGAGTCGGCCTGGGCGGCCGCGACGACCGCTCCCGTGGTCCGCGCGCCGATGATCTCGATGGCGTCCCACTCGCGCATCCCGAGCGCGAGGATCACCTCGGGGTGGGCGCGCACGATCCCTCGGCGCGAGTCGGCGGCCGACGCCGTCATGCGCAGGGTCAGGTCCAGATCCGGGCGAGGGTTCACGTTCAGAAGCCTAACGGCGGACGGTTGGTCGGGGAGGGGCGCCGGGCTGGAAGGCTTGCCGGGCGGGGCGCGCGGAGGGGTGCCGGTGGGGCGGGCGGAGGGATGCGTGTTCTCTTTGCACGAAAACAAATGAGGTACGCGCCCGGAATGGACCATTCCGGGCGCGTACCTCAGCGCGATTTGTCATTCGGGGCGCGTAACCCCGCCCGCGTCAGCGCAGTGAGTGCGAGGTAAGCGGGTCAGCGCGCGTAACCCCGGTCGGTCAGAGGCCCACCGAGTGCTTGATGGAGTCCCAGGCCACGGGGATCTGCCGCGAGTAGTACGACCAGTTGTGCATGCCGGTGGGCAGGTGGTCGATCTCGGCGGGGATGTTCAGCGAGCTCAACCGGCGGTCGGCGGCGTGCGTGCACTGGCCGGTGGCCTGCTCGAGCGCCATGCCGGCGACGAAGTTGGCGACGTCATTGTTGTAGTCGTCCCAGTCGCCTGGCTCGGCGACGCCGGTGCCCGAGGACATGTAGATGGCCTTGCCGCGGAGCTTCTCGGCGTTGATCATCGCGTCGTGCGCGACCCACTGGTCGTTGCCGGGCTCGCCCCACATGTTGGTGAGGGTCGCGCCGCGGCTCTCGACGGTGTAGCGGGTGAGGATCTGGCCCAGTGCGTCGGTGGAGTAGCAGCCGGAGACGCCGAAGACGCCCTTGTAAAGGTCAGGGTGGCGGGTGGCCATAGTCATGGCTGCGCCGGCGCCCATCGAGATGCCGCCGATCGCCCGGTTGCGGTTGGTGCTGATCCTCGGCTCGAGGACCGCGGGCAGATCGCGGGAGATGAACGACTCCCACTTGCTGATGCCCAGGACCGGGTCCTGCTCGTTCCAGTCGGCCCACATGGAGCCCTGGCCGCCGGTCGGGATGACGACGTTGACGTTCTCGTTCGCGAACTGCTCGGCCGCGCCCCACTGCGTAAAACCGCTGGGCAGCTCGGAGCCGACGCCGTCGAGGAGGTAGAGGAACGGGGCGCCGGGGTTGGCGGCGCGGTGCACCTCGACGGTGATGCCGCGCTTCATGTCGGCGGAGTCGATGAGGTAGCGCTCGTAGCGGCCCTCGACCACGGGATCGCCGACGATCTTCGTCTCGGTGATCTTCGGGTTCGGCTGCGGCGACGGCGGCGGCTCACCGGCGAACATGTTGGGCGAGAAGCCGAGCGAGTTGGCGATCCCCATCATCGAGGACCCGGAGGAACCGGGGAAGTTGCCGAAGTACAGCAGCTGGCTCAGGCTCTCGGGCGTGACCACGCCGAGCACGGCGTCGTTGGCAACCGACTCGGGGCTGATGGCGCCCGTCTCCTGGGCGTTCGCGACGGACGGCGCGAGGCCGGCGGCCAGGGCGGTCGCGGCGGTGGCGGCGATCAGCGCGCGGCCGGCGCGACGCATGAACGGGACGGGCGCAGCATGGGTGCGCTCAGCGGCGTTGGTGGCGTCTCCAGTGGGGACAGGCATCGAGGCTCCTTATAGCTGGACGGCCAGGGGCACAGCCGCCACTGGTGTCACTATCGAGATATCTCATCACACCGTTACCGGCGGCGCACCTGTCAACTTTCCCGCGCCGCCCGCGGTCCGGACCTGGTGGGCGGTCGTCGGTCGGGTCAAAGAGCTTGTCCCCGCACATATTTCGCACAGCTCCCGCACGCCTCCTGTGCAGCTTCCCCGCAGGTCAGCGGTAGCGCTGCAGGAAGGCCGCCTCGGCGAGAGCGATCCGCTCGATCTCGCGCGGGTCCACGCTCTCGTCGGGGGAGTGGATGGCGGCGGCCGGGTCCTCCACGCCGAACAGCGCGATCGACGCGGACGGGTGCGCGCGCTGGAGCGCCGTGCAGAGGGGAATCGAACCGCCGGAACCGATCTCGGCCACCTCGTCCGCGCCGTACGCCTGCGCCAGGCACTGCGACAGCAGTTCGTGCACCGGGTCGGTCTCGCCCGCTGCGACCGAGCGGAAGGGGTGCCCCACGGCTTCGGTCTCCACGGTGACGCGCGCGTTCCAGGGCCGCCGCTGATCGATGTGTTCGACGAGTGCGCGCTGGGCCCGGGCCGGGTCCATGCCGGGTGGCACGCGCAGATTGACCAGGGCGCGGGCGCGGGGCTGGACCGCGGCGATGGCGCCCTCGACCGGCGGGCAGTCGATCCCCAGGACGGTCGCCGTGGGGCGCGACCACACCAGGTCCGCCACGGGTGCCGCCGCGGACAACTCCACGCCGTCGAGCACGCCGGCGTCCGCCCGGAACGTCTCGACCGGGTAGTCCTGCCCGTCCCACTCGCCGGTGAAGTCCAGGCCGTCGATGGTGGTGGCCCCCGTGGCGGGGTCGCGCAACGAGGCCAGGATCGCTACGAGCGCCGCGAGGGCGTCCGGGGCTGCCCCGCCGAACTGTCCGGAGTGGACCCCGGTCTCCATCGTGTCGACGACGACGACAACGTTCGCGATCCCCCGAAGGCTGGTTGTCAGGGTGGGCGTCCCGGCCGCGACGTTCCCCGAGTCGACGATCAGGATGGCGTCGGCCTCCACCAGCTCGGGCCGCGCCGCCACCAGATCGTCGAGTCCGCCACCGCCGGTTTCCTCCGAGCCCTCCACCACGAGGCGGATGCCCAGGCCGTTCAGCGGGTCCTGACCGGCGTCCCCGTTCGCGGAACCGGCGTTGCCTGCTCCCGCGGTGGCGAGGGCGCGCAGGGCGGTGAGGTGGACGACCAGGTTGCCCTTGCAGTCCGCGGCCCCGCGGCCGTACCAGCGGCCCTCGCGCTCGGTCAGCTCCCACGGGGAGGAGGTCCACTCGGCCGGATCCCCGGACGGCTGCACGTCGTAGTGGCTGTACAGCAGCACGGTGGGGCGGCCCGGTGCCGCGGGACGGTGCGCGAACACGGCACTGGAGCCGTCCGAGGTCTCGACGACCTCCACCGACTCCGGCCCCAGGCCCGGCACCGGGAGCTCGGTGAGCAGCTCGCGGACCATCTCGCAGGCCTCGGCGCACGCCTGGGGCTCGGCATCATGCACCGAGGGCAACGCCACGAGGTTCGCCAGGTCGGTTCGGGCCCTGTCCATCTGCGCGGCGACGGCGGCGGCCAGCGACGCGAGCTCGGGGTGCGGATCGGTGAACGTGGGGGAGTCGGGCATGGGCCAAGGATAGGTCCCGGGTCCGACACGCGACACAAGGTGAACGCAAGGTAAACGAAAGATGACGTACAGTCTCCGGGTATGAGTACAGAGATTGTGGTCACACCGGCCGAGGCGGAGTACCGCTCGGTCGAGAGCCTGGACGCTCTTCCCGCGCACGTGCGGGCGGACCTGGAGGCCCTGTGTGACGAGATCAATGCGCGCTTCCCCGAGGCCGATGCCGTGGGCGAGACCGGCGCGCTGTCGGAGAGGGCGGCCATCGAGGTCCTCGGCGAGGACTGGATCGACGGACCCGGCAAGGGCGTGGGCGTGGTCATCCGGCCCGAGGTCATCACGCGGCCGCTGGTCCTCAACTCCGTCATGCGGCTTGCCGCGCCCCGTCAGCTGCTGGCGACCGCGCCGCGGCTCGGGGTCCTGGCGGATCCGAGGTGGCGCATCGATATCGACGTGCACCGTCGTCCCACGGTGGCGGGTGCCGCGATCACCGATCACGCCGTCCGCGGACGCCCGTTCGGCACACTGCCGTGGGTCACCCGGGAGATGCTCGGGTTCCTGATCGGCGAGCTCGAGGTGGACGGCGACCGGCTCGAACTCGACGCCGACGATGAGCGCTGGTTCCTCTACGAGCGCGTCAGCGGGCAGCTCGAGGTCTCCGTCGCGGACGGGCCGGGCGTCCCGGTCCGGAACCGGACCCTGTCGTTCCTCGATCTGGGCACCGCCGCGGACGCGGGCTGGGCGTGGGCGCGCAGCGACGGCGACTGGCCGGCGTTCTTCGGCGGACTGCTCGGGGACACGGCCGCCTGACCGCGGCGGCTGGCGGCAGGGCGGCTGGCGCTAGACGGTGTTGTCGTAGCGCAGCGAGGCCACCACGGCGTCGATCGTCTCGGTGGGCTGGACGCCCGCCTCGTCCTCATCGGCCATGAGGACGAAGACCAGCGACGCCGGCGCCCCGTCCGGCGTCCGCGTGGACACCGCGATGGTGTCGAAACGGATCGTCGGCGGCGTGCAGATATTGCGCGGCGGATGGACCTCCGCTCGGAGTGAGACGTACCAGGCCGGCACCCCGGACACCCCGATGCTCTGCGGCTCGGGCACCGGGACGTCGGCGCCGGCCTGGGTGAAGTAGCGGTCGATCGAGTCGGCCATGGCGCGCGACGCGGACGCGGCCTGGTCGCGGGCGTCGCCCGGCACCGGGTCGGCGGTGATCCCGGTCAACGCGCGAAAGCTCATCCCGGCCAGGGAGCAGTAGTCGCGGCCGGCGATCGCGTTGGCCGTGGTGACGTATCCGGATCCCCAGTCGGTGCCCGGGTCCGTCTCGCCCTCGGGGATCGGTTCCGGGTATCCGACCTCCCACTCAGGGGGCACCGAATAGACCAACCCGGAAGCATCGCGGACGTCCTGCCAGTCCGCCGGGGGCGGTCCGGCGGCCAATGTCGGCCCGGGTTGTGGGCGGTCGACCTCGTCGTCGTCGTCAGATTCTCGCGAGAACAGGGCGCATCCGGTCAGCGATACCGCCAGGGCCCCGGCGACCACCGCCGCCCCGGCCGACCGCAACACGGGTGCCTCAGCCCTGCTCGACGAGCGTCTTGATCCGCTGCAGGGACAGCGACATACCCTCGTCGAGTTCCGTGGTGAACGCCGGCTGGCCGCCGAAGGCCTTGTCGGTGAGGAAGGTGGACACGAACGTCAGCCCGTCCCGGACCTCGCGCCGCTCGGTCAGGCGCGTGCCGCCCGAGGTGGTGGGCTCGAGGTCGAAGAACCAGACCGAATTGTTCTCGTGGATGCGGTTGGCGAACCGGCGGCCCGGCTCGAACTCCACCACGCGGCTGGTGGTGGGCCAGACCAAGGGCCCGCGCTTGTTGATGTTCAGCGCCCACGTGCCCTTGGTGGTGCGGCCGCCGAGCGCGAAGATCTTGACCGCCTGGCTGCTCCACTGGGTGGCGTTGCGGACGTCCGAGATGACCTCCCAGACCCGCGCCGGCGGGGCGTCGATCTCGATTGAACTCACGATGTCGGCGATGGGAGCGGACTCGGTCGGCATAGGAAGGGCCTTTTCGACGGGGGTGGGCGGGCTGATGTCTCCGATCGTATGGCAGGGCGCGGCCGTGCGGGGGCGGGGTGCGTGCCTCGGGCCCGGCGGGGCGCGTGTCCAGGGCGCGGCGGGGCGTGCGCCGTACGCCCGTCGCGAACACCGGCCCCGAACCTTTGCACTCGGTGGGGGCGAGTGCTAGAAAAGCGATTGGCACTCGGTTACCCTGAGTGCCAGCAATACCTGAAAAAGAAGGTCGCAAGGTGAGGTGTGGATCCGACACGGTCCGCTCCGTCCGTCGCGGGCACCGATGCCGACCACATGCGTGTCACCCCACACCCGGAGGATGATTCACCCCATGGCAAAGATGATCGCGTTCGACGAAGAGGCCCGGCGCGGGCTGGAGAGCGGTCTCAATCAGCTCGCCGACGCCGTCAAGGTCACCCTCGGCCCCAAGGGTCGCAACGTCGTGCTGGAGAAGAAGTGGGGCGCCCCCACGATCACCAACGACGGTGTCTCCATCGCCAAGGAGATCGAGCTCGAGGACGCCTACGAGAAGATCGGCGCCGAGCTCGTCAAGGAGGTCGCCAAGAAGACGGACGACGTCGCGGGCGACGGCACCACCACCGCCACCGTGCTGGCCCAGGCGCTCGTCCGTGAGGGCCTGCGCAACGTGGCCGCCGGTGCCAACCCGATGGGCATCAAGCGTGGCATCGAGAAGGCCGTCGAGGCCGTCACCGCGCACCTGATCGACTCCGCCAAGG
>DHCMJ07802__coassemble_989_pt1 | contig 23894 bp, 19 predicted proteins | sample DHCMJ07802__metabat2_low_PE_012 | metagenome-assembled genome bin DHCMJ07802
TGAACAGGTCGCGCACGACCTTGACCAGCAGGTCGGGCTCCTCGTACAGCGCGACGGGGGTGCCGGAGCCGGACCCCTTGCGCTTGTCGGCGGCCTCGGAGATCTCGGTCCACTGCGTGGCGAGCCGCTCGACGTCGCGGCCGATCTCCTCCTCGGACACGCCCTCGGCGGCGGTGCGGATGATCACGCCGGACCCCTCGGGCACGACGTCCTTGAGGATGGCCTTGAGCCGACGCCGCTCGGTGTCGGGCAGCTTGCGGGAAATGCCGGCGGAGTTGCCGTCCGGCACGTACACGAGGAATCGACCGGCGAGCGAGATCTGCGTGGACAGCCGGGCGCCCTTCTGCCCGATGGGGTCCTTGGTGACCTGCACCAGCACCATGTCGCCGGGCTTGAGCGCCTGCTCGATGCGCCGGGCCTTGCCGCCCAGTCCGGCGGCCTCCCAGTTGACCTCGCCGGCGTACAGCACGCCGTTGCGGCCGCGGCCGATGTCGACGAACGCCGCCTCCATGCTGGGCAGCACGTTCTGCACGCGACCGAGGTAGACATTGCCGACCATGGAGCGCGCGGATTCGGTGGTGACGAAGTGCTCGACCAGCACCTTGTCCTCGAGCACGCCGACCTGGGTCATGATGCCCTTGCCGTCCTCGCGCTGCTTCTCGCGCACCACCATGACGCGGTCCACGGATTCGCGCCGGGCGAGGAACTCGGACTCGGACAGGATCGGCTGGCGGCGACGGCCGGCCTCGCGACCGTCCCGTCGACGCTGACGCTTGGCCTCCAGGCGGGTGGAGCCGGTGATGCCCTGCACCTCATCGCCGGACGTGCCGGAGCCGGAGCCCCCACGTCCGGAGCGACGGCGCCCGTCGCGCTCATGGATCTCCGTGTTGGGCGGGTCGTCGTTCGAGCCCTGGTTGTCGTCGGAGCCGGAGCCGCCACTGCGACGACGACGACGTCGACGCCTGCGCGAGCCCGACGGCGTCGAATCCGACCCGTCCGAATCCTCCCCGGAGGTGTTCTCGGTCGAACCGCTGCCGTCTGACTCGGTTCCGCCATCCTGGTTGTCGCCGGTTCCGGTGGCGTCGCCGGCGGAGTCGGCAGCGCGGCCCGAGCCGGAATGATCGTCTACTCCCCTGCCGGAGCCGGAATCGTCCCCGGAGCGGCTGTCGCCGTTGGCGGAGGCGTCGTTGTCGTCGTCGTTCTGGTTCTGGTTCTGGTCGTCTCCACCCTCGCCGCGGCCACGGCCACGACCGCGGCGACCACGGCGGCGTCGACGGTTGCCGCCCTCGCCCTGGCCGGACTGATCGCCCGACTGGTCGCCGGACTGCTGTCCGTCCTGCTGGCCCTGCTGGCCATCCTTATCCGAATCCTGGCTCGAATCCTGGTCCGCGTCGGTGTCCGGCGACAGGAACAGTGGGGAGAACGACGGGCTGGCCGACGAGCGCCGGCGGCGGTTCCCGGAGTCCGCCGCGCCGACCTCACCGGTGACGATCGCGATCTCCGGCAGCTCCGGGCGCGACTGGGACCGGGACGACGCGCGAGAGGTGTCGGCGGCCGCTCCCCGACCGTCGGCCTGCTCGGCGCCCTGATCACTGCCCGAGGCGGACTGCTCGGTCTGCTGGGACTGCTCGGCTTCTGCGGCCTTCTGCGCCGCCGTCTTGCGGGGGGTGCGCTTGCGCGCGGGGGTCTTCTTGGCAGGCGCGGCGGCGGTGTCGCCGGTGGAGGCGGTGGCCTCGGCGTCATCCGTCGTGACAGCGCCCGCGCCGGCGCCGGTGTCGGCAGTACCCTCGGCGGGATCCTCAGCCGGGGCCTGCGCCCGCGTGGACTTGCGGGCCGGGGCCTTCTTCTCCGGTGAGTTCTCTGGCGTCTTCTTTGCCGGGGTCTTCTTCGCGGCAGCCTTCTTGGCCGGGGCCTTCTCCTGCTCCGCCGACTGCCCGGCCGACTGCCCGGCCGCGGGGGCCTCAGCGGCCGGCGCGGCCGAGGCCTCGCCCCCGCCACGACCCTCGAACCAGGTCAACAGCACCTCGCGGGTCACGCCGGACTGGGCGCTCTTGATCTCCACGCCGATCCCGGACATGGCGGCGAGGAACTCCTTGCTGGTCATGCCCACGGCCTTGGCGGCCGCGTGTGCGCGCATCCTCTCGGGTAGCGCGTTGAGATCGTCGATTGTCAGGTTCGGATCCGACACGTGTCTCCTCTGGCCGGACTCCGGGCGCGATCACGTCACCGTCTCCGGTGACCCACGCCGCCGCACGGGGTCGGGCGTTTCTGGTCTCGGCCCCGCCTGAGCGGGGGCAATGTCTTATAGTCCGCGGAACCGATCTTGATCGGCCACGGGTGGCGGGCGCCCGTTCCGGGGTGGACTGGTAGACCACGCGCCAGGATGAGCTCCGGCCATTCTCCCACATCTGGGGTCCGAACGTCGTCGCGCGGGCACCACGAACACAGAACGCGCCCGCCGGTAGGAGAAACCGGCGGGCGCGTCAGGCGTTCGGAGCGTGAAGCCGCCCCGTGGGAACTACGGGATCAGGCCAGGCCCGGGAACCAGAGTGCGATCTCGCGGGCCGCGGACTCCTCGGAGTCCGAACCGTGCACGAGGTTGAACTGCGTCTCGAGGCCGAAGTCGCCACGGATCGAGCCCGGCGCGGCCTTCTCGACCGGGTCGGTGCCGCCGGCGAGCTGACGCCACGCGGCGATCGCGCGGGGGCCCTCCAGGACACCGGCGACGACCGGGCCGGAGGTGATGAACTCGAGCAGGTCGCCGTAGAACGGACGCTCGGCGTGCTCGGCGTAGTGCTCGGCCGCGGTCTCCCGCGGCACCTGCCGCAGATCCATGGCGGAGATCGTGAGGCCCTTGGCCTCGATGCGGGCGAGGATGGTGCCGGTCAGGCCACGCTCCACGCCGTCGGGCTTGATGAGGAAGAAGGTTCTCTCGGTCACGGGCACAATGTTACAAGCTGACGGCGCCCCGGCTCGGCCGGGTCGAGATCAGTCGTGCTGGCTGGGCAGGAAGCCGCCGGCGATCCGCTTACTCAGGTCCCGCCGCAGGTACAGGATGTAGCCCCACACTGCCGCGAACATCAGTCCGCACACGCCCATCGACCAGTGGACGATCCAGCCGGGGAAGACGGCCAATCCCGCCAGGACCACGTTCATCGGGATCGCCCAGGGCCGCCGCTGCAGACCCGCCGCGACCAGCATCGCGATCGCGAGCAGGCTGACGAACCACACCTTCCAGGTCTGGAAGTGGTCGCCCCCATCGAGGCGGGCGATGACCGTGAGCACCAGACCGATCACGATGGCCTCGAGGAAGAGGGTGCCGGCCATGATGCCGCGAAGCCCCTTCCACGGATCCACCGACGGAGCGTGCGCCGCTGCCGGATCGGTCTCGGGGCCGGCGCCGGCGCCGGTCTCGGGGTTGGTCACTGTGCGTCCTTTCCGAACAGGCTTCGTGCGGCCCCGGCGGTCACCACGGAACCGGTGACGAGGACGCCGACACCGGAGACGTCGTCATCGGCCGTCGGGTCGGGCACCCCCACCAGGTCCAGCGCGGCGCTGACCGCATCCGGCAGCGTCTCCACCACGTGGACGCGCTGGGCGGTGAACCGCTCCTCGGCGATCCGCGCGAGCTCGGCGAGCTCCATCGCGCGCGCCGAGGCGGTACGGGTGACGACGACCTCCTCCACGACCGGCTCGAGCGCGGCCAGGAACGCATCGGCGTCCTTGCCGTCGAGCATCGCCACCACCGCGACCAGCCGCTTGAAGTCGAACTCGGAGGTGATGGACTGCGCGAGGGCTCGCCCGCCGTGCCCGTTGTGCGCGGCGTCCACGATCACGGTCGGACTCGAACTGAGGCGCTCGAGCCTGCCGGGGTTGTCCACGGCGGCGAACCCGGCGCGGATGAGCTCGGGGTCCAGCATGCGGTCGGGTCCGGCACCGAAGAACGCCTCGACGGCGGCCAGTGCAGTGGCGGCGTTCTCGGCCTGGTGCTCGCCGAACAGCGGGAGGAACACGTCCGTGTACTCGCCGCCGAGGCCGCGGAGGGTGAGCTGCTGGCCGCCGACGGCCAGCTTGCGGTCGACCACGTCGAACTCCGAGCCCAGGCGTGCCACGACGGCACCCACCTCGACGGCCTGCCGTAGCAGCACCTCCATCGCCTCGGGTTCCTGCCGGCCGATCACCGCGACGGGGTCGCGGGGCAACAGGTCGTCCGTGGGTGCCGGTTGGATGATCCCGGCCTTCTCCCCCGCGATCTGCGCAAGGTTGTCGCCCAGGTAGTCGGTGTGGTCCAGGCCGACGGGGGTGACGACGGCGACGGTCGGCCGCACCACGTTGGTCGCGTCCCACGTGCCACCCATTCCGGTTTCCACCACGGCCACATCGACCGGTGCGTCGGCGAACGCCGCGAAGGCCATCCCTGTGAGTACCTCGAAGTAGCTCATCCGCGGGCCGCCGGCCTCCTCGGAGCGCTGGTCGACCATCTCCAGGTAGGGCTGCAGTTCGCGGTAGGTGTCCACGAAGGTCCGGGCGGTGATCGGCTCACCGTCGAGGGCGATGCGCTCGGTGACGCTCTGCAGGTGCGGGCTCGAGTTCCGTCCCGTCCGCTGGTGCAGGGCGCGCAGGAGGGCGTCGATCATGCGGGTGACCGACGTCTTGCCGTTGGTGCCGGCCACGTGGACGACCGGGTACGCGTGCTGGGGGTCGCCGAGGACGGACATCAGCTCGGCGATCCGGTCCAGACTCGGCTCGAGCTTGGACTCCGGCCACCGGGTGGTGAGCTCCTCCTCGACCGCGGCCAACTCGGCGGTATCGGCCTGCCACTCCGGGCTGCCGACCTCGGGGATCGGTCGGGGCGGCAGATGGTCGTCGCCGTCGTCGTCCTCGTCCCCGGGCAGGGGCCCACCCAGGGAGACCCCGGCCACGAGGCCGTCCTCGCCGAGCAGGTCGGCGACGTCCTCCTCGGTCGGGGTGTCCCACCCCTCCTCGGGGTCGTGCGGCGGGAGCCATTTCCGATCACTCACGCCGATCAGCTCCCGGCCGGCATGGCCTCGAGGCGGGCGCTGATGCGCTCCACCTCGGCCTCGGCCAGGTCTCGCCGTCCGCGGATCTTCTCCACCACGTGATCGGGGGCCTTGCCGAGGAACGCCTCGTTGCCCAGCTTCGCTCCGGTGGTCTCCAGTTCCTTACGCGCCGACGCGAGGTCCTTCTCCAGGCGGCGACGCTCGGCGGCCAGGTCGATGGTGCCGGAGGTGTCGATCTCCACGCCCACCGTCGACAGCCCCAGCCGGACCTCGAGCGAGGCCGTCGCGGTGAAGTCCTCCTCGGCCGGCGTCAGCCGCGCCAGGGAGGTGACCTGCTCGAGCAGGTCGGCGGGCAGGTCCGCGTCGTCGGTGCGGGTCAGTCGAGCGGGGACCCGCTGGCCGGGCTTGAGCCCCTGGTCGGAGCGGAACCGGCGGATCTCGGTGACGAGATTCTGCGCATCCGACACGCGTCGGACCGACACCTCGACGTCCGCCGAGGGGGCGACGTCGGTGGGCCAGTCGGCGACGACGAGCGACTCACGCCCGGTCAGCGCCACCCACAGGGTTTCGGTGACGAACGGGACCACCGGGTGCAGCATGCGCAGCACCACGTCGAGGACGTGGCCCAGGACGAGTCGCGTGTAGCCGGCCCGATCGGAGGAGCGGGCCTCGTCGTCGCCACCGAACTGGACCTTGGCCAGCTCCAGGTACCAGTCACAGACCTCGTCCCACGCGAAGTGATAGAGCGTCTCGCACGCCTTGGAGAACTCGTACCGCTCCAGCGCGTCGTCGACCGACACGCGGACCTCGCCGAGTCGGTGCAGGATCCAGCGGTCGGCGTCGGTGAGTTCGGAGGAGGTCGGCAGCGTCCCCACGGTGGCGCCGTTCATCAGGGCGAAGCGGGTGGCGTTGAACAGCTTCGTGGCGAAGTTGCGGGAGGCCTGGGCGGAGTCGTCGCCCACGGACAGGTCGCCGCCGGGATTGGCGCCGCGGGCCAGTGTGAAGCGCAGGGCGTCGGCGCCGAAGCGGTCCACCCAGTCCAGCGGGTCGATGCCGTTGCCCTTGGACTTGGACATCTTCTGGCCGTGCTCGTCGCGGACCAGGCCGTGGAGGAAGACGTCGGTGAACGGGACCTTGCCCGGTGCGGCCTTCTCGCCGGTGAGGGTCTGTCCCACGAAGGTGCCGAACATCATCATCCGCGCGACCCAGAAGAACAGGATGTCGTAGCCGGTGACCAGCACGGACGTGGGATAGAACCGCTCCAGGTCCGTCGTCTGCTCCGGCCAGCCCATGGTCGAGAACGGCCACAGCGCCGAGGAGAACCACGTGTCGAGGACGTCGGTTTCCTGGGTGTAGCCGGCCGGTGCCTCCTCGTCCGGTCCGACGCAGACGACCTCTCCCTCGGGTCCGTACCAGATCGGGATCCGGTGCCCCCACCACAGCTGGCGGGAGATGGTCCAGTCGTGCATGTCGTCGACCCAGTCGAACCAGCGCGGCTCCTGGCTCTTGGGGTGGATCACGGTGTCGCCGTCGCGCACCGCGTCGCCGGCCATCCTGGCAAGTTCTTCGACGCGGACCCACCACTGCAGGGACAGTCGCGGCTCGATCGGCTCGCCGGAACGCTCGGAGTGGCCCACCGAATGTAGGTACGGGCGCACCTCCTTGACGATCCGCCCCTGCGCGGCCAGGTCCTCACGGACGGCCTTGCGTGCCTCGAAGCGATCCATGCCGTCGAAGCGGGTGCCCGTATCGGCGATGTGGCCGGTGGCGTCCATGATCGTGGGCATCTCGAGCCCGTGACGCTGGCCGATCGCGAAGTCGTTCGGGTCGTGGGCGGGCGTGACCTTGACGGCACCGGTGCCGAACTCGGGGTCGACATGCTCGTCGGCCACCACTCGCATGGTCCAGCCCTCGCGGAACGGGTGCGGCAGTTCGGTGCCGACGAGGCTGGCGTAGCGCTCGTCGTCCGGGTGCACCGCGATCGCGGTGTCGCCGAGCATCGTCTCGAGGCGGGTGGTGGCCACCACCAGGTGCGGCTCGGAGTCGTCCATCGAGCCGTAGCGGAAGCTTACGAGCTCCCCCTCGACGTCCGCGTACTTGACCTCGATGTCCGAGATGGCGGTCTGGAGGGTGGGTGACCAGTTGACGAGCCGCTCGGCCCGGTAAATCAGGCCCTTGTCGAAGAGCTCCTTGAAGATGGTCTGCACCGCGCGCGACAGGCCCTCGTCGAGGGTGAACCGCTCGCGGGACCAGTCCACCCCGTCACCGAGTCGGCGCATCTGCTCGCCGATCGTGCCGCCGGACTCGGCCTTCCACTCCCAGACCTTGTCGATAAAGGCCTCGCGACCGATCTCGTGTCGGTCGATTCCCTGCTCGCGGAGCTTGCGATCCACGAGGGTCTGCGTGGCGATGCCGGCATGGTCCATGCCCGGCAGCCACAGCACCTCGAAGCCCTGCATCCTCTTCCGGCGCGTGAGCACGTCCATCAGGGTGTGGTCGAGCGCGTGGCCCATGTGCAGGCTGCCGGTCACGTTCGGCGGCGGCAGCACCACGGAGTAGGCCGGCTTGTCGCTGGAGGCGTCGGCTTCGAAGAAGCCGGCGTCCACCCAGCGTTGATACAACTCCGCCTCTACCTCACCTGGATTCCAGGAGGCGGGCAGGGCGTCCGCGCGGTCTGTGTTCGGGGCGGGAGATGCTGGAGTCGTCACCCGCCCATCGTAGGCCGTGAGCGCGCGGGCTCGACACACGCCGTGGTCTCCGGCTCCACCCCCACCGCTGGGCCGACCGTGCCGACTCGGCCAGGCAGCGTCAGTCGACCAGTCCCAGCGCGTGGACCTGGTCACGCTCGTCGACGAGTTCGGCCACCGACGCGTCGATCCGTGGCCGCTGGAACTCGTCGATCTCCAGGCCCTCGACGACCTCCCACTCCCCGCCGTCACTGCGGCACGGCAGTCCGGTGACGACACCCGGGACCGTCCCGTACTCGCCCTTGGACGGCAGGGCAACGGTGGTCCAGCTGTTGTCGGGGGTGCCGCGGACCCAGTCGCGCATGTGGACGATGGACGCCCCGGCTGCCGAGGCCGCCGACGAGGAGCCCCGGACCTCGATGATCTCCGAGCCCCGCTTGGCGACGCGCGGGATGAACTCGTCGGTGAGCCACTGCTGGTCGAGCCCCTCGGTGACGGGGACACCGCCGCGGGTGAGGTAGCTGACATCCGGGAACTGGGTGGCCGAATGGTTTCCCCACACCACGACGCGGTCCAGCTCGCCCACCGGCGCGCCCAGGCGGGTCGCGAGCTGGCTCAGTGCCCGGTTGTGGTCCAGACGCATCAGGGCGGTGAACCTCTCGGCGGGGACGTCGGGGGCGTGACGCTGGGCGATGTAGGCGTTCGTGTTGGCGGGATTGCCCACCACCAGGACGCGCACGTCATCGGCCGCGTGATTATTAATGGCGCGGCCCTGCCCACGGAAGATCGCCCCGTTGGCGGTGAGGAGGTCGGCGCGCTCCATCCCCGCACCGCGGGGGCGTGCCCCCACGAGGATCGCGGCGCTCGCGCCGTCGAAGCCAACGACGGGGTCATCCGTGATGTCGATGGAGGCCAGCGCGGGGAACGCGCAGTCCTCGAGTTCCATGGCCACTCCCTCGGCCGCGCCGGTGGCGGCGGTGACCTCGAGCAGTCGCAAACGGATCGGCACGTCCTTGCCGTAGACGCCGCCCGCGGCGAGCCGAAAGAGCAGTGCGTAGGCGATCTGACCGGCGGCGCCGGTGACGGTGACGGTGACCGGGGCGGAGGTACTCATGCGCGTGTTCAGATCCTTTGGGAAGAGACGACGACGGGGCCGGTCCCCACAGTACTGAGGATCCGACCCCGTGTTCACCGCACCGCGAGCCGTACACCCGTTGTTCCCCGACCGTCTGCCGGGGCGCTCGCGGAGCCGGCACACTGCGCGCGCCGCGCGGTGGGCGACAGCATGCGCGGCTATCTCATTCGTGGACCTGCGCGTCGGTCTTCTCGCGGACCTCATCGAGGGTGACGTCCGGCGCGAGTACGACCAGCTGGAAACCCTTGTCGGTGATGTCCAGGACGCACAGGTCGGTGACGACCCGCTGGACGCATCCGCGGCCGGTGTAGGGCAGCGTGTTCTCGGCCATCAGCTTGATGTCGCCCTTGCGGGTGACGTGGTCCATCATCACGATGACCTTGCCGGCACCGTGGACGAGGTCCATCGCGCCGCCCATGCCCTTGACCATCGCGCCGGGGATCATCCAGTTGGACAGGTCGCCGGCCTGCGAGACCTGCATGGCACCGAGCACCGCGACGTCCACGTTGCCGCCACGGATCATCGCGAACGAGTCCGAGGAGCCGAAGAACGCGGCGCCCGGGGCAGCCGTGATGGTCTCCTTCCCGGCGTTGACCATCTCGGGATCAAGCTGGTCGCGGGTGGGGTACGGCCCGACGCCGAGGATGCCGTTCTCGGAGTGGAGAGTGACCTGAACGCCCTCGGGAAGATAGTCCGGAATGAGGGTCGGCATGCCGATGCCGAGGTTGACGTACTGGCCGTCCTGGAAGTCGGCGGCGATGCGGGCCGCCATCTGCTCGTGGGTCCAGCTCATGACCGGTCCTCCCCCTTGCTGCTGAGCTTCTCGATCTCGATGCCGGTCTCCTGGCGACCGACCTCGACGAGACGCTGGACGAAGATGCCGGGAAGGTGCACGTCGGCCGGGTCGATCTACCGGACTGCTTGTAGCCGCCGAACGCCGCACTGCGGGTGGTCGACACCGCCGCGCGTCGCGTGGACGACCTGGAACTGGATCTGCTCGCCCCCGTCATCCACTGGTCCGGTGCCGTCATCCGCTCCATGCGGGGCGACCATCTCGGGGCCGCCGCCCACCTCCGCAGTCTCACCACCAGCAACGACGCCTACCCGGTCCAGGTCATCCCGTCAGCGATGGCCCGCATGCAGGTCGCCGCCGCGAGCGGTGACTACACCTCCGTCCGCCTGGCCGCCGAGCCACTCGTCGCCCTGTCCGAGTCGATGGACATCGACCAGCCCGGCTTCTGGCCCTGGCACGACCTGTACGCCCACGCACTCGTGCTGGGCGGCAGGCTCGACGAGGCCGAGTCACTCATCGGATCATCCGAGTCCCGGGCCGAAGCCCAGGGGCACCGCTCCACCCTCGCCCGTCTCGGCGCCGTCCGCGCCCGCATCGCCGCGGTGCGTGGGGACGTCGACGAGTGCAACCGAATCTTCCGACGCAGCCTCGAACACCTCGACGGACTGGCGATGCCCTACTACTCGGCCCGCATGCATTTCGGCTACGGGCAGACCCTGCGGCGGGCCGGCCGCCGCCGCGACGCGCACCTGGCCCTGGGCACCGCCCGCGACATCTACGAACAGCTCGGCGCACGCGCCTATGTCGAGCGCTGCGATCGGGAGCGTCGTGCCGGCGGCGTCGACGTCACCCGCACCGGCGGCAACAGCACCCTGACCCCGCAGGAGCGGGCCGTGGCCACGCTGGTCGCCGACGGCCGCACCAACGCCCAGGCGGCCGAGGAACTGTTCCTGTCCGTCAAGACCGTCCAGTACCACCTGACCCGCATCTACTCGAAGCTCGGCATCAACGGCCGGACCGAACTCGCGGTCTATGTCTCCCGCAACGCCGAGCCGTTCAGCCCCGACCCACCCGGAGACCTATGAGTAACAGCCACGACCTCCGCTCGCCCGCATCCCCGAACCGGGAGGCTGCGGCGAGTGCCGCCTCGCCCGGAGACGACGAGCGCAACCCCGCCCCGCCCGGCCGCCCTTCGCCGCGACGGGTCCTGGCCGACCTGGGGCCCCGGGAGTTCGCGAACGCACTCATCGCGCTCATCTTCTCCGCGACTGGGCCCGTGGCCGTGATTCTCACCGCCGGCGCGCAGGGCGACCTGTCCCCCGCCCAGCTGTCGTCGTGGATCTTCGGCGTGTTCTTCGCCAACGGTCTGCTCACCATCGCGATGAGCTGGCTGTACCGCACCCCGCTGGCGTTTTTCTGGACCATTCCCGGGACTGTCATCGTCGGGAACTCACTCGGTCATCTGGGCTGGTCCGAGGTCTTGGGCGCCTACATCGTGACCGGTCTGCTCATCGTGGCGGTGGGACTGTCCGGGCTCGCCCGCCGGCTCATGGACTGGATCCCGATGCCAATCATTATGGCGATGGTGGCCGGTGTCTTCCTCCAGTTCGGGCTCGGCCTGATCGACGCCGTCTGGACGTCCCTGTCAGTGGCGCTTCCGATGTCAATCGCCTTCGTCGTCGTCGGCGCCGTTCCGCGGCTTGCCCGCGTCTTTCCACCCATCCTCGCGGCCATGCTCGTCGGGGTTTTCGCGGTGGTCCTGACCGGCGGCCTCACGCGAGGGGTACTCGACGACGGTCTTGTGGCGGCCCCGTTACTCCAGGCCCCCGAGTTCACCCTGCGCGCGATCACCGAGCTCGTGGTCCCGCTGGCCATCACGGTGCTGGTGGTGCAGAACGGACAGGGCGTCGCCGTGCTGCGTGCCCGCGGCCATCATCCGCCCGTGTCGGCGTGCGCCACGGCGTCCGGCGTGTGGTCGCTTCTGGTCGCCCCGATCGGTGCCGTTTCCAGCTGCCTGACAGGGCCGACCAACGCGCTGCTCGTGTCCTCCGGTGAGCGAGCGCGACACTATGCCGCGGCGATCGCATGCGGTGCCCTGGCCCTGATCGTGGGCATCCTCGCGCCGGCTTTCGTCGGGCTGAGTCTGGGCACTCCCGCAGCATTCATCGCCGCTCTCGGTGGACTGGCGATGCTCGCCCCGCTGCAGGGTTCGTTCGTCACCGCGTTCCGGACCGATCGTGCCCTCGGCCCGTTGATCTGTTTCCTCGTGACCGTCGCCGATGTCTCACTGCTGGGCATCTCCGCACCGTTCTGGGGCATCGTGCTGGGAATGGCCGTGACCGCACTGCTCGAACGGCGATCGTTGTCCTGACGGGCAGCCCGACGCTGAGGTCTTAATCACTCAGGCCGCCCCGCGATGTGCGAGGCGGCCTGAGGCTCTTGAGCGTGTGACGCGAAGTGCAGTGTCCTACGCGGACTTCTCTCGTGGCTCCTCATCCGAGGTAGGCACGATCGTCGGAAGGACGTTGTCGCGGACCGTCTCCCCGGTCACCACGACGCGGGCCACGTCGTCCCGGCCCGGGATGTCGTACATGACCGGCAGGAGGACTTCCTCCATGATGGCGCGCAGGCCACGGGCGCCGGTGCCTCGCAGGATGGCCTGGTCGGCTACCGCCTCGAGGGCATCGGTGGTGAATTCCAACTCCACCCCGTCCATGTCGAACAGTCGCGCATACTGCTTGACCAGTGCGTTCTTCGGCTCGGACAGGATGTTGACCAGTGCCTCGCGGTCCAGGCTGGTGACCGTCGCGACCACCGGCAGGCGGCCGATGAACTCCGGGATGAGCCCGAACTTGACCAGGTCCTCCGGCATGACCTCGGAGAAATTGTCGGTGGTGTCGAGCTCGGTCTTGCTCGCGACCTCGGCACCGAATCCCAGACCCTTGCGACCGACACGGTCGCCGACGATCTTCTCCAGGCCCTGGAAGGCACCGGCGACGATGAACAACACGTTGGACGTGTCGATCTGGATGAACTCCTGGTGCGGATGCTTGCGGCCGCCCTGCGGGGGAACCGAGGCCTGCGTGCCCTCGAGGATCTTCAGCAGCGCCTGCTGGACGCCCTCACCCGAGACGTCGCGGGTGATCGACGGGTTCTCCGCCTTGCGGGCGATCTTGTCGACCTCGTCGATGTAGATGATGCCCATCTCGGCACGCTTGGTGTCGTAGTCCGCGGCCTGGATGAGCTTGAGGAGAATGTTCTCGACATCCTCGCCGACGTAGCCGGCCTCCGTCAGTGCCGTGGCATCGGCGATCGCGAACGGGACGTTGAGCATCTTGGCCAGCGTCTGCGCGAGGTAGGTCTTGCCGCAGCCGGTAGGGCCGAGCATGAGGATGTTGGACTTGGCCAACTCCACGTTGTCACCGCGACCGAGGGACGCGCCCACCCGAATGCGCTTGTAGTGGTTGTAGACGGCCACCGCGAGATTGCGCTTGGCGGGGTCCTGCCCCACCACGTACTCGTCGAGGAATGCGTGGATCTCGGCCGGCTTCGGAAGCTCCTCGAGGCCGGACTCCTGAGCGTCCTCGACCTCGGACTCGATGATCTCGTTGCACAGCTCGATGCACTCGTCGCAGATGTAGACCCCGGGGCCGGCGATCAGCTTCTTGACCTGCTTCTGGCTCTTTCCACAGAAGGAGCACTTCAGAAGGTCTCCGCTCTCACCTACACGTGCCATGAGTCTTACGTCCTCGCAATCCAGGGGCGCCGATGTCCACCCCCAACTCGACGGTACGCGCAGCCGGTCGAAAAGCCGACCCCTGCGCGATCAATCCATTGCACCCGACGGCGCGCCACTACCCGTAGCGGCGCGCCGTCGAGACCTCAGTTGCTCGCCGACAGCTTGCGGTAGTCGAAGACGGTGTCGATGATCCCGTACTCCTTGGCCTCCTCGGCCGTGAGGATCTTGTCGCGGTCGGTGTCCTTGCGCACCTGGTCCGCGTCCACGCCGGTGTGCCGCGCCAGCGTGGTCTCCATGAGGCGACGCATGCGCTCGATCTCAGCCGCTTGGATCTCCAGGTCCGAGACCTGTCCCTGCATACCGCCGGTGGCGGGCTGGTGGATCAGGATGCGCGCGTTGGGCAGTGCGGCCCGCTTGCCGGGCGTGCCGGCCGCGAGCAGGATCGCCGCGGCGGAGGCAGCCTGACCCAGGCACACGGTGACGACGTCCGGGCGGACGTACTGCATCGTGTCGTAGATCGCCATCAGCGAGGTGAACGAGCCACCCGGCGAGTTGATGTACATCGTGATGTCACGATCCGGGTCCTGGCCCTCGAGGACCAGCAGCTGGGCCATGATGTCGTTCGCCGAGGCGTCGTCGACCTGGGTGCCCAGGAAGATGATGCGCTCTTCGAAGAGCTTGTTGTACGGGTTGGACTCCTTGACGCCGTAGCTGGAGTGCTCGACGAAGGACGGGAGGATGTACCGGGAGGACGGCATTGAGGTCATCTGGGACTCCGTTGCTCTGGTCTGGGATGGGCGGACGGCGGGATGAGTCCCGCGAGGGGCGGGCTCGATCACGACGGGGAGGTTCCGCCGGACTGCGACGCACGCTCGATGACATGGTCGACGAAGCCGTACTCCTTGGCCTCCTTCGCGGTGAACCACCGGTCACGATCGGAGTCCTCGGTGACCTGCTCAAAGGTCTGGCCGGTGTGCTGAGCGATGAGCTCGGCCATCTCCCGCTTGGTGGCCGCGAACTGCTCGGCCTGGATGGCGATGTCGGCTGCGGAGCCGCCGACGCCGGCCGAGGGCTGGTGCATCATGATCTTCGCGTGCGGCAGGGCGTAGCGCTTGCCCTTGGCGCCGGCGGCCAACAGGAACTGACCCATCGAGGCGGCCAGCCCCATGCCGTAGGTGGCGACATCGCACTCGACGAACTGCATCGTGTCGTAGATCGCCATGCCCGCGGTGACCGAGCCACCGGGCGAGTTGATGTACATCGCGATATCCCGGGTGGGATCCTCGGCGGCCAGCAGCAGAATCTGGGCGCACAGCCGGTTGGCGATGTCGTCATCAACCTGGGAGCCGAGGAAGATGATGCGCTCTTGCAGAAGGCGCTCGTACACCGAGTCGCCCAGGCTGAGGCCATGCCCTCCCGGCGAGTTGAGGGCGGGCTGCGTCGAACTGGGCTTGGCCGCTGAACCGTTCTGTGCCACGGGGAACCTACCTTCGCTCATCGTGATCGCCGCTGATGCGGCGCCCGGCCGACCGGTGGCCGGGAAACCGTTACGTCAAACACTAACCAACTACACCGACCGAACCGTCCCGCCGGGGCGGGTGTTCGCTCTCAGCGTCGGTCCGGTGCCGCCGCGGAGCCCCACACGCCCACCCCGGGCGGCCTGAGATTCGCTGAAGAACTCACCCCATCGTGTGAGCCCGGCCGACCCAGGCCTGCTCCACCAATGCCGAAGGCCGGCCACTGTCGCACAGTGGCCGGCCTTCTTCAGCCTGGGACGGAGACCTCGCGGGCCCCGTCCGGAGGACTTACTCCTCGGTGGTCGCCTCGTCGGCGGCAGCCTCGTCGTTGGTCTCGTCAGCGTCAGCATCGACATCGGCGTCCTCGGCGGTGCCGAAGAACTCACTGGTGTCGACCGTGTTGCCCTCGGCGTCGACGACGGTGACCTGCTCGATCACGTCAGCGAGAGCCTTGGAGCGACGCACGTCGGCGAACAGCGACCCGAGCTGGTTGGCCTGCTGGATCTGCTGGATGAACTGGTTGGGGTCCATGCCGTAGCGCTGCGCCTGGAACATGATGTGCTGCATGAGCTCGTCCTGCGACACCTCGGTGTTCGCCTCCTCGGCCACCTGGTCCAGCAGGAGCTGGCTACGGATGGCGCGGGCGGCGGCCTCGCGGGTCTCGGCGTCGAACGTCTCGCGGTCCGTGCCCTCGGCCTCAAGCATGGTGTTGATCATCTCGTCGTTGTGCGCGGCGTCGCCGAAGATCTGGTGCAGCTGCTGGTGCGCTTCGTTCTCGACGATGGCGTCCGGGGTCGGGACGTCGGCGGCCTCGAGGATGGCCTCGAGAACCTTGTCGCGGATCTCACCGGCGAGGCCGGCCTTGGCCTGCTCGGCGACCTTCTCGACCAGATCGGCACGCAGCTCGTCGAGGGTGTCGAACTCGCTCGCCATCTGCGCGAACTCGTCGTCGGCCTCGGGGAGCTCGCGCTCCTTGACGGACTGCACGGTGACGGTGACGACCGCTTCCTTGCCCGCGAAATCTCCGGCGACGAGCGAGGAGGTGAACTCCTTCGACTCGCCGGCCTGCAGCCCCTCGGCGGCCTCGTCGAGACCCTCGATCAGGGTGCCGGAGCCGAGCTCGTAGGACAGCCCCTCGGTGGAGGCGTCCTCGACCGGCTCGCCGTCAACCGTGGCGGCCAGGTCGACGGACAGGAAGTCGCCCTTGGTGGCGCCACGCTCGACGCCCTTGAGGGTGCCGAAGCGAGCGCGCAGGTTGTCGAGCTCGGCATCGACCGCGGCATCGTCGGTCTCGGGCGCCTCGACGGTGACCTTGAGCTCGGAGAAGTTCGGCAGCTCGAGCTCGGGGCGGACGTCGACCTCGGCCGTGAACTCCACGACGTCGTTGTCCTCGAGCTTGGTGACCTCGACCTCCGGCTGCGCCAGGACCTTGAGGTCATGCTCGTCGATGGCCTCCGAGTAGCGGGCCGGGATCATGTCGTTGATGACCTGCTCGAGCACGGCCGGACGACCGATCCGCGACTCCAGGAGCTTGGCCGGGGCCTTGCCCTTACGGAAACCGGGAATGTTGACCTGGCCGGCGAGGGCCTTGTAGGCCTTGGCGAAATCCGGCTCGAGCTCCGCGAACGGCACCTCGACGGTGACCTTGACCCGGGTCGGGTTCAGCTGCTCGACAGTGCTCTTCACGGTGATGTTCTCCTAGAAAGTCTTGTGGTGTTCCGTGTCTGAATACCGCTGGTCGGGATGACAGGATTCGAACCTGCGACCCTCCGCTCCCAAAGCGGATGCGCTACCAAGCTGCGCCACATCCCGGTGAGTCGCGCGGCCGGCCTTCCCACGTCATGCGAGGGAAACCTACCGAGCCGCCAAACCAACTTGCCCAGTGTACGACAGGCCTCACCTGGCGCCGATTCCGAGTTCAAGCCCCGGGAGTTGGGGCCTCCGGCACCGTCCGGTATTGTTGGCGGAGCACGGATGAGATCAGGACTAAAACGCCAGGTCACGCCGTGGATGCGGGTGTAGCTTAATGGTAAAGCCTCTGCCTTCCAAGCAGAATACGCGGGTTCGATTCCCGTCACCCGCTCCATCAGATGCCCCGTTCCCACCGGTCACCGGCGGGAGCGGGGCATCGCCCGTTTCGAGCCTCAGGCCACCCCGCGCCACACTGCCGCAGACATGGGCGCGAGCGGTCCGGCGATGAGCGGCGGCTACCGGCGCGCCCGCCCCGCCTGACAGCTCGGGCACCAGAACAGCGTGCGCGCCTCCATCGTCTCCAGCGCGATCTCGTCGCCGCACACGCGGCAGGCCCAGCCGTCGCGTTGATAGACGTAGTTGCGCGGCCGGTCTTCGCCGCGCCGCGGCAGGTCACCGTAGTCGTGCTCGGCGCGGATCGTGTGGATGTGCCCGGTGTCGACGCCGATCGCCATCATCGCGACGAGGTCGTCCCACAGCTGGCGGAATTCGGCCTCGCTGATCGAGGTGCCCGGCCGGAACGGGTCGAGTCCTGCGCGGAACAGCACCTCGGCGCGGTAGACGTTCCCGACGCCGGCGAGGACCTTCTGATCCATGAGCAGTGCGCCGATCGGCCGGGTGCTGCGCCGGATCCGGTCCCACGCACGCTCGGGATCCGCGTGGGGGTCGAGCGGGTCGGGGCCGAGCCGTGCGCGGACGGCAGCGACGTCGTCGTCGTCAATAACGTCGCACCGCGTGGGTCCGCGCAGGTCCACTACGTGCGCCGAACCAACGGCGCCCGGCTCCACCACCCCGACGCCCGGCCCCCCGGGTACCTCGCCGCGCTCCCCCGCCCCGTCGACGCGCATCCGCACCTGCCCGACCGGCGCGGGCGGCGCCGCACCGTCGGGGACGACATAGGTGTTGAAGAAGCCGTAGAGACCGAGGTGGATGTGGACCGTCAGGCCACCCTCGTAGTGGTGGAAGAGGTGCTTGCCCGTCGCCGTCGCGCGGTCGAAGTACCGTCCGTCGACAACGACGCTGTCGACGAATCGGCCCTGCGGGCTGGAGACACGGACGGGCCCGCCTGCGAAATAGTCGGTGTGCAGGCGGGCCAGTCGATGAAGGGTGTGCCCCTCCGGCATGGTCGTTGACTCCGGGCTCAGGCCCCGGGGACCTCTGGCGCCACGCCGGTGCGCTCGTACTCGGCGAGGATGTCGATGCGGCGCTGGTGGCGCTCGGCCTCGGACCAGGCCTGGTCGAGGAAGGCGTCGACGATCGCGAGGGCCTCTTCGCGGGAGTGCATGCGGCCACCGATGCCGATGAGCTGGGCGTTGTTGTGCTCGCGGGCCAGGCGCGCGGTCTCCACGCTCCAGGCCAGCGCGCAGCGGGCGCCGGGCACCTTGTTGGCGGCGATCTGCTCACCGTTGCCCGAACCGCCCAGCACGATGCCGAGGCTGCCGGGGTCGGCGACGACCTTGGCGGCGGCGTCGATGCAGAAGGCCGGGTAGTCGTCCTCGGCGTCGTAGGTGTGGGCGCCACAGTCGATCACCTCGTGACCATCGGCCTTGAGGTGCTCGACGATGGCGTTCTTGGTCTCGAAGCCGGCGTGGTCCGCTCCCAGGTAGATGCGCATGCGGACGATTCTGCCACGCGCGCCCGGCGCCGAGGTCGAGCGGTGGAGCCGGGCCGGCGCGGTCAGGGCCGCAGGCCGACGATCATCGTTCCCGGCGCCGAGCCCGTCGCGTCAGAAAATCCCACGTCCCGGTAGAGACGCGTGGCCGGATTCCCGTTCTCCACGCTGAGGCTGACCCGCCGGATGTCGCGTTTCCGCGCGGCGAGGAACGCCTCCTCGAGCAGCAGTCGACCGATCCCCACCCCGCGGTATCCGGGCCACACGCACACGCTCAACTCGGGCACCCCGTCGGCGACGTAGCCGTATCCGGGATCGGAAGCGTCGAGGAAGAGCAGCCAGACCACGCCCACCGCGCGGCCGCCGATCTCCGCGACCAGCCCGAAGTCGCCCCTGCCCGGATGGAGCACGGTGTAATGCGCGAGTGAGCGATCCGCCAACACCCCGGCATCGTCCACGCGTTCCTCGCCGGTCCAGTTGACGTTGAGACGGGTCGCCTCGAGCAGCAGCACGGCGGTGTCGTCGTCGTCGTAAAATTCCAGGTCGCGCAGCTCCACGGTGACCTCTCCCCCGCGCCGACCCGCGGGGCGGTGATCTCCGGCGGGATCGGACGGGGGCATCGGAGGGACCTCAGTCGAACCGCGGGTCTTCGGTGCGGGAGCGCTTGATCTCGAAGAAGTACGGGTAGTCGGCCAGCGTCACGGCGCCGTCGAAGATCGTGCCGGCCTCCTCGCCGCGCGGGATGCGGGTGATCACGGGGCCGAAGAAGGCGGTGCCGTTGACGTGCAGGACCGGGGTGCCCACCTCGTCGCCGACCGGATCCATGCCCTTGTGGTGGGAGGCCTTGAGCGCCTCGTCGTACTCGGTCGACGTGGCGGCCTCGGCGAGGTCGACGTCCAGCCCGGCGGCCGCGAGGGCCTCACCGATCACGGTCGGATCCGTGATCCCGCGGCCCTCGTCGTGGATGCGGGTGCCCAGCTCGGTGTAGAGCGCGCCGAGCACGTCCTGGCCGTGGCGCTCGGCGGCGGCGATCGCCACGCGCACCGGACCCCAGCCGAGCTTCATCTTCTCCAGGTAGTCCTCGGGCAGGTCGCGGCCGTCGTTGAGCACCGACAGGCTCATGACGTTCCAGGTCAGGGTGATGTCGCGGACCTTCTCGACCTCGAGGATCCACCGGCTGGTCACCCAGGCGAACGGGCACAGGGGGTCGAACCAGAAGTCGACGGTGGCGGGAGCGGACGAGCTGCTAGTTGTCATGACTCCATCATCCTCGTGGCGGGCGATCACCGCCACTGTCCGCCCGCACGTGGGGCGCTACCGCTCCTCACCGTCCCCCGCAGGGGCCGCTACCGCCCGGCCCGGCACCGGCGCGACTGGTAGACCTGAAGCCAAAGCCGGTGACGGCGCGGTGCGCCGCGTCGCCGATCGGTGCCATCACACTTCCCGCCCCAGGAACCGAGGATCCCGTCATGCGTTCGCTCAATCTCACCCGCGCCGATGCCGCCCAGCGGGCCGATCTGATCAGCGTCGACTCGTACGAGGTGGAGATCGACCTCACGGACGGTGCCGGCGGTCCGGGAGTGGACAGGTTCCGGTCGCGCACCGTCGTGCGGTTCACGGCCCGCCCCGGCGAGGAGACGTTCATCGACCTCCGTGACGCGGCCATCCGGTCCGCGTCGCTCAACGGCGTCGAAATCACGCCGGACGACTACGACGACGAGGCCGGGCTGACACTGCCGGGACTGCAGGCGACGAACGAGCTCGTCGTGGACGCCGATCTGGCGTACACGACCACCGGCGAGGGCCTGCACCGGATGGTTGACCCGGCCGATGGAGAGGTCTACCTCTATTCACAGTTCGAGACCGCCGATGCCAAGCGGGTCTTCGCCTGCTTCGACCAGCCGGACCTCAAGGCCACCTACACGCTGACCGTGACCGCGCCGGCGTCGTGGGTCGTGGTGGCCAACACGCTGGCCTCCGAGTCGCCGGCCGAGCACGGCGCGGTGGTGCACCGCTTCGCGACCACCGAGATCATGTCGACGTACCTCGTCGCGCTCATCGCCGGGCCGTACCACGTGGTCTCCGACGCCTACACCGACGAGCACGGAACCATTCCTCTACGGCTGTTGTGCCGCACGTCGCTCGCCGACCACCTCGACGCCGAGCGACTGTTCTCCGAGACCAAGGAGGGTTTCGGCTTCTACCACCGCGAGTTCGGGCTCCCCTACGCGTTCGGCAAGTACGACCAGATCTTCGTCCCGGAGTTCAATGCCGGGGCGATGGAGAACGCCGGCGCGGTGACCTTCCTCGAGGACTACGTCTTCCGCTCCCGCGTCATCGGCTACCGCTACGAGCGACGCAACGAGACGATCCTCCACGAGATGGCCCACATGTGGTTCGGCGACCTGGTGACCATGCAGTGGTGGGACGATCTGTGGCTCAACGAGTCGTTCGCGACGTTCGCCTCGGTACTCGCCCAGGTCGACGCCACGCAGTACACGGATGCCTGGACCACCTTCGCCAATGTCGAGAAGTCGTGGGCCTACCGCCAGGACCAGCTGCCCTCGACCCACCCGGTGGCGGCGGACATGACGGACCTCGAGACCGTCGAGGCGAACTTCGACGGCATCACCTACGCCAAGGGCGCCTCCGTTCTCAAGCAGCTCGTGGCCTACGTCGGCCGGGAGCCGTTCCTCGCCGGCCTGCGCGCGTACTTCGCCGAGCACGCCTTCGGCAACGCCCGGTTCGATGACCTGTTGGGGGCGCTCGAGAAGTCCTCGGGCCGCGACCTGTCCGGGTGGGCCGACCAGTGGCTGCGGACCACCGGGATCAACCCGATCTCCGTCGAGGTCGCCACCTCCGGGGCCGAGGACGACGACGCCGACACGACCATCTCCGAACTAACCCTGGTCCAGGGCCCCGCGTCACCCGGCGCCGGCGAACTGCGCACCCACCGGATCGGCGTGGGCCTGTACAGCCGCGACGACTCGGGCGCCCTCGTCCGCACCGCCCGCGCGGAGCTCGACATCTCCGGTGAGCGGACCATCGTGCCCGACCTCGCCGGACAGCCGGTGCCGGACCTGATCCTGCCCAACGACGACGACCTGACGTACTGCTCGGTCCGACTCGACGACAGGTCGGCGGCCACCGCTCTGGACTCCCTCGAGAACGTCACCGATCCCCTGGCCAGGACGCTGTGTTGGTCGGCCCTGTGGGAGATGACCCGCGAGGCCCGTCTCCCGGCACGTCGGTTCGTCGAGGTGGTGGCCCGGGCGACCCCGCACGAGCCGCACATCGGGGTGGTCCAGCGCGTCCTCACGCAGGCGCAGACGGCGCTCGCCCGCTACGCCGACCCCGCATGGGCCGCCTCGACGGGGTGGAAGACGTTCTCCCGCGCGATGCTCGACGCCGCGCGGGGGGCGGAGCCCGGCTCCGATCATCAGCTCGCGTTCCTCACAGCGCTGTGTGCCTGCCCGGTCGGCCCCGACCAGGCTCGGGTGCTCGAGACGCTGCTCGACGCCGGCGCCGACGAGGCGGGCCTGCCCGGCCTCACCGTCGATACCGATCTCCGCTGGATGGTGCTCACCGCACTCGTCGCCGCGGGCGCCGAGGACACCGAGCGGATCGACGCCGAGCTCGCGGCCGACGCCACCGCCGGCGGTGAACGACGTGCCGCCACCGCACGGGCCGCCCGTCCGACCGTCGAGGCGAAGGAGGCGGCCGAGAAGCTGCTCCTGACGACGGGCGCCGAGGCCCCGAGCAACGCGATCGTCCGGGCCACCCTTCTGGGTGTCGACCTACCCGGCCACGAGCACCTGCTCGCGGGACTGGCGGACCGCTACCTCGACGACATCACCGGCCTGTGGTCGGCCCGTCCCGGCGATCTCGCCCAGACCGTCGCCGAAGGGCTCTTCCCGTCCTGGGAGGTGGACGCCGCGACCGTGTCGCGGTTCGAGACCGCGATCGCCGACGACTCGCTGCCGTCCTCGCTGCGCCGCATCCTCGCGGAGCACACCGCTGACTTAACCCGCGCTCTCGCGGCCCGAAAGGTCGACACGGCCGCCGGCGACTGATCGCGGGGCCGGGCCGCCAGCGACTGATCGCGGGCGCCGCCTTCAGCATGCGAGTGTCACCGTCAGCAGCGGCGAGGCGGTCGCCCGGGTCCGGTCAGGCGGCGTCGAGATAGAGGTAGTCGTCCCAGTGCGGGCCGATCTCACGGAGCTGCGACACCAGCCGCCAGGTGCGACCCCGCGGCGCGACAAGCGGCACCCGCAGCTCCCACCCCAGCTCCGACAGCAGCTTGTCGGCTTTGCGGTGGTTGCACGGCGCGCACGAGGCCACGCAGTTCTCCCAGCCGTGCGCTCCCCCGCGACTGCGCGGGATGACATGGTCGATCGTCGTGGCCTTGGCGTTGCAGTAGCCGCAGCGGTGCGAGTCGCGATGCATCAGCGCGGACCGTGTCATGGGGATCTGCGAGTGGTACGGGATCCGGACGTATTCGCGGAGTCGGATGACCGACGGCACGCGTACCGCGGTGTCCACGGAGCGCACCAGGACCTCACGAGGGTGCTCGTGGACGACGTCGGCCTTGCCACCGATCAGCATGACCACCGCCCGGCGTGCGGGCAAAGCGGTGAGCGCCTCGTAGCTGGCGTTGAGCAGAAGCACACGCGGGGCGGCGGAAAGGGCGACCGGTGGAGTTGCTTTATCAGGGTCGGGCACGCCCTCGAGGCGGCCGCGGCTTCGCGAACCGGGTTGTCGGTACTCCGTGTTCTCGCGCACTGCTGTGCCCATGTGTGGTCTCCGCTCGTGTCTCCCGAGTCCAGTGCACCATCGGCGACCGGGCCCGCAATGAACCTCGCCTGCCACGATGATGCACCTTCGGTGAACTCTTCGTACGGCTAACGCGAGGCTGCACCTCGAGAAAGAGTCACCCCCGGCCGACGTCCGATCCCCTGCCGGCCACCGATCTGGACAATGGGGGCATGAGCACCAGTACGTTCTATGACGAGGTCGGCGGCGCGGAGACGTTCCGCAAGTTGGTCCACGAGTTCTACAGCCGGGTGGCCGAGGACGCCGAGTTCCGGAAGATGTACCCGGAAGAAGACCTGGGACCGGCGGAGGATCGGCTGCGGATGTTCCTCGAGCAGTACTGGGGCGGACCCACGACCTACTCCGAGCAGCGTGGCCACCCGCGACTGCGGATGCGCCACCACCCGTACGTGATCGACCAGGCCGCGCACGACACCTGGTTGAAGCACATGTTGGCCGCGGTGGACACCATCGACAGCGAGACCATGGATGACCGTCACCGCGCCGAACTGGTCGACTATCTCCGCCGCGCGGCCGCGATGCTGATCAACGCCCCGGACGCGATGTGAAGGCCCCTTCTCACGCGGCACGGCCGTGGGAAGACATG
>DHCMJ07802__coassemble_1009_pt1 | contig 23200 bp, 20 predicted proteins | sample DHCMJ07802__metabat2_low_PE_012 | metagenome-assembled genome bin DHCMJ07802
GCGACCTCACCGAGGGTGCGGCCGCGTTCTTCGACAAGCGCGACCCCGTCTACCCGGACTGAACGCGGGCCGGCTGGCGGCGCCCGTGGGGCTCTCCCGTCAGCCGGCGGCGCCCGCCGCGGCCGAGACATCGGCGACCAGCTGGTCGGCCATCGGGTGGTCGACAGCGATGAAGGCGGCAGGCGTGCCGATGGGTGCGTCAACGGTGATCGTGACATCACCCTGGAACACCTGCCCGGTGATCAGGTGACGCCAGGTGCCCGGCGGCAGTGTGACCTGCACCGTCGACTGACCGGGAGCCAACACCGGCGCCACGAGCACCGAGTCCCCGAGCATGAACTGCTCATCCGCCTGGGCAGCTGCGGTCCCGGGGAAGTTGATCCAGGTATGACGGACCGCCGGCACACCCGTGCTGGCCGCCTCCGCCAACACGTCAGACCGATACGGGGCAAGAGCTGAGAAAATGCGGCTGTTGCGGGCGAACGCGGCGACTTCGTCGTCGTCATATACCTGGCGGTTCACCGCCGGGCGGTTCCCCTCGTGACTGCGGAACATGGGGCCGAACGCCGAGTACTCACCCCAGCGTGCCAGGAGTTCGGCATCGCGCACGTAGTCAGTCACCACCAGGTCCACCGAGGTGTACCCGCCGACGTCGGAGTGCACGACCGGCCAGCCCGACAACCCGGACGAGAACGTGCCGCGCAGGGCCGAGGGCAGGCCGTCCTCGTCGGACCAACCGACCATCTGATCGCCGTTCCAGAACGCGGGGGTCTGCGAATCCATGCCCGAGGTGCCGGCGCGGAACCAGGTCACGCAGTCCGGTCGGCCGGCCTTCTCGCAGCCCTCGCGGACGGTCTCCGCCCAGAGGCGGGGCCAGGCGTTGTGCATCAGCTCGGCGTCGCCGTCATAAAGCACGGCATCCATGGGCAGGCCCTCGCCGAAGTCGGCCATGAAGCCGTCGACCCCGTGGGCGAGCACCTCCTCGGCGATGACCGTCGACATCCAGTCGCGGCCGGCCGGGTTGGTGAAGTCCACCAGCGCGGCCGAGTATCCGCCCTGGTCAACCATGTACGGACTGCCGTCCGGCGCCTTGACCAGCAGCCCGGCATCGCGGGCCTCGGCCCACAGGTTGCGGATCGCCGGATCGTTCTTGGGCGCGGCGTCCACGAGCCACGGGTTGACGTAGGTCGTGGTCTTGATCCCGCGCTCGTGCAGGTCGCTGACCAGCTCGTCCCAGCCGGGATAGCGCTGCTGATCGAGCTGCCAGGTCCACCACAGGCGGTCGCCGAAATCGGTGGTGCGCTGGCCGGTCCAGTCCTGCAGCCACACCCCCGAGACCTCGGTGCCCGCGGCCTCCAGCGTGTCGATCGTCTGGCGGACCTTGTCGGTGCCGCCCTGGATCCCGACGATCGCACCCTCCTGGGTCCAGTCGGCCAACGCCGGGCGGTCGACCGCGCCCTGCTGGGTGGCGATCAGGTCCGCCGGGGTGTCGCCGCGGGTGAGCTCGAGCCGCATGGACGGCGCCCACACCTCCAGGCCCACGGTGTCGGGGCGGCGCGTGTCGCCGATCGCGAACGCATGCGCCGCCTCATCCCCCGGGTCGACCCGGACGCCCTGCATATCGCTGGTGACATAGGTGGGCCACGCCGCGAACGTCATGGAGGTGGTGCCGCCGGCTCCGCCATTGGAGAGGTCGGCGAGAAGGGTGAGCGGTTGCTCGCCGCGGCCGACACCCTGCTCTCGGGCGACCACGGGGATGAGGCGGCCGTCGAGATTGAACTCGTCGAACTGCTCGCCGAACCCGTGCACCTCCGCGCCCGGGGTGCGGCCGCCGGTCCACTGCACGACCTCCGCGTTCCTGTCACCGCCCGCCGCGGTGCCGGTGTCCACGTCCGCGGTCACGCCGCCGCCTGAGCGTTCGGTGAAACTCACGGTGAACGGGACGGCCCCGCCCTCGGAGGCCAACTCGCCGGTGAGGGTGACAGCGCCGCCGGTCGCCTGGACGCCGGTCACGCGCTGCGTGGTGGACTGCTCCGAGTGGGCCACATCCGCCCAGAAGTAGCCCCGGTTCTCCTCCCAGCCCACCTGGCCGGTGCCGGCCGTGAGGAACGCGGTGCCGGGGGCGTTGGACCAGACGGGCTGCCCGTCCTCGAGAACCGAGACGGAATCGTCGGTGACCACCACCGTGTGGCCGCCGACCACGTGCTCGCCGACCGCCTCCGGTTCAATGACGAGCTCGTGCGGCGACATCACCGCGAGGTGGTCGCTCGGCACTCCCAACATGTCGACACTCGCGGTGCCGCCCATGGCGAGCGAGCCCGTCACGGCCGCACCGACGGCGCTCAGCGCCCACTGACGAATTGTGTCTCCGATCACAGCACCGCACTCTAGTGGCCGGGTAAGATAAAAGATAATCGTTTGTTAGCCTGGCAAACCCTCGCCAGAGCTGGAGATTCGCCCCCTCAGTCCACCGCGGGCGCGGCCAGGGTCGAGGTGATGAGTCGACGGGCCCGTTCGCCGTTGGCCGTGGGAAGCAGCGGATAGTCGTGCAGGCCGCCGGGCTGCTCGTGGTACTCCACCTCGACACCCGCCTCCTCGAGCTTCGAGGCGAGAAGGCTCGCATCGGGGTTGAGGATGTCGCGGGTTCCGCTGAAGATCACGACGGGACCCAGGCCTGCGAGGTCACCGAAGAGGGGGCTCACCAGGGGGTTGGTGAGTTCCAGGTCCCCGCGCCACACGCTTGACAGGTAGTGGCCGCCGGGCACCGCGAGCCACGGATCGTCCGGCTGTACTTCCGGGATGCGGGGGTTGGACCATGTCAGGTCCGCCGCCGGGGAGATGAGAACGGTCCGACTCAGCGTGACGCCGTGGCTGTCGCGCAAGACCTGTGCGGCGGACAGGCTGATCTGGCCCCCTGCCGAGTCACCGGCCAGCCGGACGTCCCCGTATCTCTCGCGGGACTCCAGGGCGATGTCGACGGTCTCGGCCACCACGGTCGCGGCGGTACCGACCGGGATGAGTGGATAGATCGGGACGACGACGGTGGTGCGCGACTCGATGGCGATCTGGGCGATCAGCTTCCAGTGCTGACGCACGATCTCGTTCACCCAGCCGCCTCCGTGGACGAAGACCACGCAACCCGACGGCCTCGCCCCGGACGGCACGACCGTGTAAACCGGCCATCCCTCACGCACGGTCATCGAGACCTCGACACCGCGCAGTCTCGCGGGCGGGCCGAAGGGGCGCGGCTGACGCGCGACCTTCTCCGCGTGCGCCTTCGCCGCCTCCTGCGTGAGGAAGACCTTGTTGCGGCCCGTCACACGGACGAGCCACGGGATGAGATTCTCGGGGACCTTCACCGGACCGTGCGCCTCGAGAAGATCGGGCCCATGCCGTCGATCATGCCGTTCAGGACCGTGAGTCCTGTCCCTGCTGGCTCGTCACCGTGGTCAGCAGAAACACACTGTCCTCGAGTGCCAGCACCGAGTGCCGCTCGTGGGTGAGAATCCACAGTTCTCCCTCGCCGAACTCGCCCTGGGACTCCTCGTCCAGATCCACACGGACGCGGCCCTTGAGGACCTGCAGGCTCGCGGCCGGCGGAGAGTTGTGCTCTGCCATCCGCGTTCCGTTTCGCAGGGCGATCACCGTCTGGCGCAGTGGGCCGTCGTGCGCGACGAGCTCGGCGCTGCGCCCCCGCTCCTCGGCGAGAGCGGTAGCGAGGTGCGAATCGGCCAGTTCCTTAATGTTCGCCATGAATGACCTTCCCTAGTTGTCCAACGCCATGCCCGCCGTTACAGGCGCGCACGGCCCTTCATTCCAACGTACCCACCCGGGACACCTCTTCGAGCCGAGAACAGCGAGGCTATCCGGGGAAACCGCTGGATCCGCTGGGGAAAGTCACTCCCTTGTGGCCCGGAGGCCACGGGGGGCGACCGAAGGGCTCCCGGCGAGACTCAGTGCAGGGAGGTCGACGCCGCGCGACAAGCGAAATCTGCCGGAGAGTAATTAACGCCTCATCGACCAGCTAGCTCGGGCCCCACGTCTCACCGGGCACTCCCCTCCTACATAGCCGCCTCAGGCCGCCCGATCACTACCCCTCCTCCGGCATGACGCCGCGGAGTCCGTCAGCGCCGAACAACGGCTCGAGCATGGGGGTGAAATCGGGACCGCGGCGCAGCATCTGGCCACCGTCAACGTTGACGACCTGTCCCGTCAGCCAGGTGGACTCATCGCCCAGGAGGAATGCGGCGAACTTCGCGACGTCGTCGGCCTGACCGATTCGCGGGATCGGGGTATTGGCGCGGTAGTCCTCGGCGATCGCCGGATCATCCAGGATCGGGGCGACCAACTCGGTCTCGATCAGTCCGGGCCGGATGCCGTTGACCCGGACATTGCTGGCGCCGAGTTCGTCAGCGGCGAGCGCCACCATGTGGTCGACCGCCGATTTAGTGGGGCCGTAGGCGCCGAACCAGCGGTGGGTGTTGCTGGCGGCGATCGAGGAGATCGCCACGAACGAGCCGCCGCCTCGGGCCACGAGTGCGCGTGCGGAGTGCTTGAGCGTGAGCATCATGCCGTTGACGTTGAGGTCGACCGTGCGCTTCCACGCGTCGGTGTCCATCTGGGTGAGCGGGCCGATCGTCTCGCTACCGCCAGCGCAGGCCACCACGCCGTCGAGCCCACCACCGTGCTCGACCGCCGCCGCGACGGCACCGGCCACAGCGTCCTCGTCGGTCACGTCGGCCGAATGCGCCAGGACCTGGTCCGGGCGACCGACCAACTCGCCGATGCGGCGCGCGGTGTCCGCCAGCCGGTCGGCGCCGCGCCCGACGATGGTCACTCGTGCGCCTCGCCGTGCAAGTTCTTCTGCGGTGCCGGCACCGATCCCACTTCCGCCGCCGGTGACCAGTACAGATTTCCCCTCAAAGCTCATAACGGCAGCGTAGAACGTGTTCCAGTATTGCGTGTGCGATTCGCGCACTACAGCCTCCCCGGCCGATCCACGCAGCCTCAATCCGCTCCGGCCGACACGACGTCGTGATAAGCCACTGTTTATGGACTTCCAGGAATCGATGGAGTTGGTCGGGCAGGTGATCGACGCGGCGGGCGTCGCCGCGATCGTGATCGGCGCGGTGGCCGCCACGATCATGGCCGGCCGGGGCCTACTGCGGCGCGAGCCGGGCGTGTACAAGGAGTTCCGCCGGTTCCTCGGACGGTCCATCCTGCTCGGACTCGAACTACTGGTGGCGGCCGACATCATCAAGACCGTCGCCGTCACCCCCACACTGAACGACGTCGCCGTGCTGGCCGCGATCGTCGTGATCCGAACCTTCCTCAGCTGGTCGCTGGAACTGGAGATCTCCGGCCGCTGGCCGTGGCAGAAGGAGGAAGCGTCGGAGGGCGAGTCGACGAAGAAGCAGGGGAAGGCGACGGAAAACGCGCCCGAAAAGGAGTCGGGCACAACGCCGGGTGGGACGCCGGACAGGGCCTCCGAAACCGCCTGACCACCCGATGCAGTCAGACTTGCGACTCCGCGCCATTCGGCTGTCCGTACGGGACCAGGGTGCCCGTGTTCCGCCCGGTCTCGTCGAGGACCCACCCGAGCCGTTTCACCTGGTGCAGCACGATTGCCGAATCCACCACCATCAGCGGTGCGAGTTCCCGCTCGAGCATCTCCTGGATCCGCATCGCGTCGGCGGCCGAGCGGTTCCACGTCGTCACCATGAGGTTGGGCGATCCGGGCATGCTGACGACCTGCCGCACCGACGGCTCGGACCGCAGCCGCGAAACGCTGCTCGCCATCTGCGCCATCGGCACCTGGCACCACCACTGCACGATCACCGGCAGGCCAATCGCGCCCTGCGCCACGTCGCAGCGGAACGTCATGGCGCCCGATCCGACGAGGGTGGCGAGTTGGCGCCGGGTTGTCGACAGGGGGCGTCCGGTGATGCGAGCCAGGTCGGCCGCGCTGCGACGACCGTCCTCGGCGAGAGCCTCGGCCAGGTCCAGGTAGGGCTCCGCCCACGGGTTGACGGAGGTCGTGCGGTCATCGCGCTCCCCCTCCCCCGCGGGCCCCGCCTTCCGGCCGAGCCTGGAGACCGCGCGGGAGTCGAGCCCTCCGATGCGCCACTGGTTGGCCCCGAGGTGGAGCTGCCCCACCAGGTGCGTCCGCATCCCGGTCAGGCCCTCCAGCCGGGGCAGGTGGTCGAGAAGCATCTCGGCGAGGTCGCCCTGGGACCGGCCCGCGAGCGTCGCCACCACGCCGTACTCCCGCGAGGCGATCTCGACCGTGACGGCCATCGGCTCCGAGGCCAACTCGCGGGCGAGCGACATCACCCGGCCCGGCCCACATGCGAGTTCGATGATCGCCAGGCGATTGCCATGCACGCCGTCCACCGCCGGATACGCCATCACCCAGGACAGCCCCTCCGCCCGCAGCCGCGCCCACCGCTTGGCCAGGGTGACCGGCCCTTCACCGAGCGCGTCGGCCAACTCCCGCCACGACGCGCGCGGACTCAGCTGCAGCGCGTGGATGAGCGAAAAATCTTCCTCATCGAGGTCGGCCATAGCGGATATATACCAGGATCCTCCGCAGGCGATCGGTCCTTATAGATTCTCGGCCACATTCGACTTCCCGAGGATTCTTGATGTCAACGAAGTCCACCCCGGATCCCGACCGCAGAAGGCGCCTCGGACCCGGCCAGCCAGATAAGGACACGAGCCAATGAACCGTCGAATCGTCTTCTCCTCCCTGATCGGCCTCCTCATCCTGATCATCATTGCCGCGACCACGTTCTTCATGGTCGGCCCCGCGGTGATCGAGGAGGGCCGCAACAAGATCGTCCCGGCCACGATGCCGGAGGTCACCGCCGAAGCCCAGGAGCTCCACGACACGCTGCAGATCGTGGACATGCACTCCGACACCCTGATGTGGGATCGGGACATCCTCGAGCGTTCCGATCGGGGCCACGTCGATGTCCCCCGCCTGAAGGAGGGGAACGTGGCGCTGCAGGTGTTCTCGTCGGTGACCAAGTCACCGAAGGGACAGAACGTCGATGGGAACGACGACGACTCCGACAACATCACCCCGTTGGTAATCGCCCAAGCGCAGCCGCCTCGCACTTGGTTCTCGATGACGGAGCGATCTCTCTACCACGCCGAGAAGCTGCAGACCGCGGCGGACAACTCGGATGGTGAGCTGATGTTCGTCAAGACCAAGGGCGATCTCGAACAGCTCATCGACGAGCGGGTGGCCGGCAACGACGTGACCGGGGCGATGTTCTCGGTGGAGGGCCTGCACAACCTCGAGGGCGACATCAGCAACGTCGACCGTCTCTACGACGCCGGAATGCGGATGGCCGGGTTCGCGCACTTCTTCGACAATGACGTGGCCGGCTCCATGCACGGTGTCGAGCGCGGCACGCTGACCCCCTTCGGCGAAGAGGTCTTCCACACCCTCGAGGACCGCGGCGTGATCATCGACCTCACCCACTCCAGCCACGAGGCCGTCGCCACGATGCTCGAGATGGCGACCAACCCGGTGGTGTTGAGCCACGGCGGTGTCCAGGGCACGTGCGACAACAACCGCAACGTCACCGACGACGAGATCCGCGGCGTCGCCGCCACAGGCGGGGTCGTGGGGATCGGCTACTTCGAGAACGCGGTGTGCGAGATGAGTGTCGACGCGGTGGTGGACGCGATCGACCACGTGGTGGCGATCGGCGGCATCGAGACCGCCGCGCTGGGTAGCGACTACGACGGCAACGTCACCGTCGGCTGGGACACCAGCAAGATCGCTTCCATCACCCAGGTGCTGATGGACCGCGGCTACTCCGAGGAGGACATCGCGGCGATCATGGGCGGCAACACCCTGCGGGTCATGCAGCAGGTCCTGCCGGCCTGACACAGCCCGGGCGGCCTGCGTCACCTTCCCCGACTCTGACGCCTCCCGAACAGCGATCCCCCGGCGCGCGAGCCTCACTCGCGAGCCGGGGGATCGCCCCATTTCAGACCGTCGGCGTCAGGACCCGAACCCGAAGCGGCTGGCCAGGTACGGAAACCAGCCCATGCACTCGGGCGTCAGCGCCATGCAGGTCATCTCGTCCGGGCCGGGGCCGAACAGGAAACGCATCGGATCCTCGATCGAACCTTCTGGGAACATCAACCTCACTCCTCACAGTGAATGTGTTGTCCTGCAAGGAATATCGGCGCGGCGGCGCCATTCGTTAACGTCTCACCCCGCCAACGCCACCCGCGGCCCCTCGACCGTCACCGGATTGACGCACGAGTCAGGAATGGTCGAAAGTGAGCACCAGCCGCCCGGGAGCACCGGACGGTAGTCGGGCCCCACTCCCCCGTTCGCGATGATCTCCCGGTACGCCTCAACGCCCGTAGTGGGCCTCCGCTCGAGCGCCGGGTCGGTGAGCACATCCACCTGGTAGAGCCCGAATCGCGGCGCGTAACTGCCCCACTCGTAGTTGTCGACGAGCGACCACTGGTTGTAGCCGATCACCGGGTAGCCATCCGCCACGGCCCGCTGCAGCCAGAACGCGGTGTCGCGCAGGAAGTCGCCGCGGTCCACGCCGTCGGCTCGGGCGCCGTGGTTGGTGGGCATCCCGTTCTCCACGATGTAGATCGGCTTGCCCGGGTACGAGCGCGCGTAGTGGGCGATCGCCTCGTAGATCACTTCGGGCTGCGGCCGCACCGCCGCGAAATCGTCCCACGCCGCATTGATCGCGGTGAGGTTGTTCAGCGCGACGCCGTAGTAGTAGTCGATGCCCACAAAGTCCACGACGTCGGCCACGCGGTCGCCGATGAGGGTGTCGGTGAAGTCGGTGGCTAGCGGCAAGTAGGCCTCGTTGATGGTCACCATCGCGTCGGGGTCGGCGCGGTGCGCGGCGGCGTAGCCCAGCCGGTGCGCGGCCACGATCTGGTCGAGGAACCGCCCGAAGTCCTGCGGTGCGACCTGCCCGATCGTCATCTCATGCTTGAAGAACACCAGCGGTTCATTGAGCGTGACCCACATCGTGCCGTCCCCCGCCCACCGCTCGGTGATGAGGTCCGCGAATCGCCCGAATGCCGGCACGGCCTCGTCCGAGAGCATGCCGCCCCGGTCGTCCAGCCAGCCGGGATAGGTGAAGTGGACCATGGTGATCATCGGGGTCATGCCCTGTGCGCGGATGGAGTCGATGATCCGGTCGTAGTGCCTGAGGGCCTCGTCGTCGTACTCGCCCGGCGCCGGTTCGATCCGCGCCCACTCCACACTCAGCCGGAACGTGTTGATGCCCATCGCGGCGGCGCGCGCGATGTCCTCGGGATACCGGTTCCAGAAGTCCACCGCGTCACCCACCGGATCCACCTCGCCACCGGGCGAGGTGGCGTCGGTGTAGCGCTTCCAGTTGGAGTCGGGGTTCGAGCCCTCGACCTGGAAACCGGAGGTGGCCACGCCCCAGTGGAAGCCCTCCGCCACGGGCGCGCCCGGCCCGGCGCCTGTCGCCTGCGCACCCGCCCGCGGCGCCTGCGGCAGCACGGCGACGAGCATCACCGCGGCCAGCGCCGCCGTGAACCTGATGATGATCGACCGGTCCCCGCTTGCTCTGCTCCCCCGACTCATGCGGGCATTGTAAGCAGATATGCAGGCGTTTCATGCGCAAAGTGGGTACTTAGCGGCGGAAGCGAAAAAGTCCGGGAACGCGTGTGACGAACCGGGGACTCGCGACGTCTTAGTGGTGTACCTGTTCATCTCAGGCCGGCCCGTCGCCGGCATGGCCGCCCGTGAGGTACCCGGCGTCTACGACGTTAATCCGCGACGCCGTGGACGCTGTACCGGGCGCCATGAGTCTGCGCATATCCGTCGACCACGCCGAGCATCCCGAGTGGGGCACCCGCGGACTGCCGGAGCGGGTGCGGTGCCGGGTGTCGCTGTCCGCCGCGAGCCGCGATCTGCGGGCACTGGCCGACGATGTCCGCGCGTCCGTCGTCTCCGAGTGCGTCCGCGAGCTCGACCTGGGCGGCCTCACCGTTGATGTGCACATCGAGGATCTCCATGACTGAGCCACAGAAGACCACCGAGGCTGCCGCTGCCGAGTTTTCTCGCCCAGGGCCTGCCGCTGCCGACCTGCTCGCCGTGGTGACGTCCGTCCCGGGCGTCCACGCGATCGAGCCGGGGCTCGGCACAGCACTGCGCACGATCGACGCCCGCGTCCGCCGCAGTAGTGCCCGGACCGCCCACTTCGGGCTGCACATCGACACCGCCGAGGGCACCGCCCTGGTGGAGGTGTGCCTCGACCGGTCGCGGCCGGTGCGCGAGGGGGTGCGGGACATCCAGCTCGCGCTGCGCCGGGCGCTGGCCGCTCAGGCAGGCGAGACCGCCGCCGAGGTGACGGTGCGGGTGCAGTCGCTGCAGCGGTGACGTGTCACGGGCCCTGCTGACTCAGGTGCTCCCCGCGCGCAGCCGCCACAGCATGGTCCGCTCACGCGCCCGGGCGACATGGAGCGGATCGGCCTCGTCGGTCGCACGCGGATGTCGCGGGGTCGTCTCATGCATGCCGACGACAGTCAGCCCCGCGTCCTCAATGCGCTGGAGGAACTCCTCGCGGGTGCGCAGCCCCAGTAGCTCGGCGAGGTCAGACAGGATCAGCCATCCCTCGCCGTTCGGCGTCAGATGCCGGGCCAGCTCACCGAGATAGCGGTGCAGCACGTCGGACTTCGGGTCGTAGATGCCCTGCTCCAGCGCCGACGTCGGACGGCCCGGGATCCAGGGCGGATTGCACACCACGACGTCGGCACGCTCCGGGGCGGCGGGCCAGAGATCCGCCTCCTCCGCCCGCACCCGATCCGCGACTCCGAGACGGTCCGCGTTGTCCTTCGCGCACCGCACCGCGCGCGGGTTGATATCTGTCGCCACGACTTCCCTGGCTCCGCGCCGGGCCAGCAGGACCGCGAGAACTCCCGTCCCCGTGCCGAGGTCAAAAACCAGCGGCCGGTCGACTCCCCCCGGCCAGGCCGCGTCGGCGACCAGGTCGATGTACTCGTCACGGGTGGGGGCAAAGACGCCGTAGGCGGGATGGATGCGCTCACCCAGGGCGGCCACCTCGATGCCCGTGCGGTGCCACTCGAATGCGCTGATCACGCCGAGGATCTCCGGAAGCGAGACGAGCGTCGACTCCCCCGGGCCTTCGCTGGCCGGCGTCCCGTATGCGTGCGCGCAGGCCTCTCGCACGTCGGGCGCTCGACGCAACCCGATCGCGTAGTCGGGCTCGAGTTCGATGAGGATCTTCCCCAGGACGGCCGCCCGCTGGGATCGCGCCAGCCGATTCGCGTGGAAGAGGTCGCCGGTCTCGACGCCACGAGACGACTTCGGTGTTTTCGACGACTTCGACGCCTTACGGGAGGCCTGCTTCTCCAGCCGCCGATCGAGGGCACGCATCAGTTGCCGGGCATTGTGGAAGTCGCCTCTCCAGAGCAGCCCGGTGCCTGCCCGCGCCATCCGGAGGGCGCTGTCCGCGGCGATGTCGTCGTCGATCACCACGATGTCCCGCGGCGGCTTGGCGCCGTTCTCCGGACGCCAGCCCGCGCGGCGCTGCGTTCCGCCCTCGCTCCAGGTGATGGCCGTCATGATGCGCTCAGGCACGCGTGTACACAGCAGATGTCGGCATCCTCGTAAATCGCGGCCAAAAACTTGCTTCCACCTTCAAGTTATAGCTGGTAGGGGGGCTTGCGGCAAGGCCGGGGTGGGGGCGCACACTAGCGCGATGCCCTGCCAGAACGCCTCCGCCTTCGCCCTTCCGGACCACCTCGCACACAAGACCGATCCGACGCTGATCGGCGCCGACGACCGTCACTTCGCCGCGATCTCCCACGCACTCGCTGACAAGGTCTCCGCGCTCTCCGCGCGCTTGGACAGGCGTCGTCGCGACCCGGCCGGGCGCGGCGCGCAGACCATCGATCGCGACGCCGACATCCGCCGCCTGGTCGCCGAGCTCACCACGCTGCGCCGCTTCGGGTTGGACGTGTGCATCGGGCACTTCGCGACCGCCGGCGGCGAGCGCGTGTACGTGGGGCGCATCGGCCTGCTCGACGCCGCCGGCACTCCCCTTCTGGTGGATTGGCGCACCCCGGCCGCGGAGCCGTTCTTCGCCGCGACGCTCGCGGATCCGCTCGGCGTGACGTATCGACGTCGGTACCGCTGGTCGGGCGGGCGCATCGTGGATTTTTGGGACGAGGTCATTGGCGACGACGAGGTGGCCACCCACACGAGCCTCGACGATCAATCCGCGTTCGTGGCGAGCCTGGCCGGGGCGCGCACGGGCCGGATGCGCGACGTGCTCTCCACGATCCGGTCGGATCAGGATGCGATCATCCGGGCCAGCGCACGGGGTGCGCTCGTGGTGGACGGCGGGCCCGGCACGGGCAAGACGGTCGTGGCGCTGCACCGCGCGGCGTACCTGCTGCACGAGCAGTCGCGGTCCGGGCTCAGTCGCGGCAACCTGCTGCTGGTCGGTCCGCACCGGCCGTACCTCGACTACGTGGCCGACGTGCTTCCGGCACTCGGCGAGCACAGCGTGCAGACCGCGACGGTCGCCGACCTCGCCGCGGCCGGGCTCGGCGGCCTCACTGATCTCGCCGACGAGTCGGACGCGGAGGTGGCCCGCCTCAAGTCGACGGTGGAGATGCTAGCGGCGATCGAGGCGGGCGTGCGGTTCTACGAGCACCCGCCAGAGGAGTCGATGCTGGTGCAGACCGAATGGGCGGACCTGCGACTCTCACCGGCCGACTGGGCCGAGTCCTTTACGTCTGTGGAGGCCGGCACACCCCACAACGAGGCGCACGCACAGATCCGCGAGACGCTGGTGGAGATCCTGCTCGAGAAGGCGGGCGCGGACGTCCCCGTCGCCCACCTCAGGGCCGAGCTGCTGTCCGATCCCGAGCTGCACCGTGCGCTTTACCGGGCGTGGCCGATGCTCCGGCCCGAGGATCTGGTGGGCGACCTCTGGACGGTTCCCGCCTACCTGCGACTGTGCGCGCCGGGACTCAGCACCGAGCAGATCCGGCTCCTGCAGCGCACTGACCCGCAGGCGTGGACCAGCGCGGACCTACCTCTGCTGGACGCGGCCCGCCACCAACTGGGCGATCCTGACCGCGCGCGTCGCGATCAGCGACGGAAGGCCGAACGTGCCGCGGAGCTAGAGAGGCGCCGGATGGTCATCGACGAGGTTATCGCCGCGAACGACGACCCCGAGGGTGTTGCCCCCATGCTCCGGCACGGGGATCTGCAGGAGGCTCTGCTGGACCCGTCTATGGAGGAAAGCACGGGAATCGCCGGGCCTCGCCTGGCGGGGACATTCGGGCACATCATCGTGGACGAGGCCCAGGAGCTCACCGATGCGCAGTGGCTGATGCTCCTTCGCCGGTGCCCGTCCGGGAGCCTGACGGTGGTCGGTGACCGTGCGCAGTCCCGCAGGGACTTCGACGAATCGTGGGCTGACCGGCTCGAGCGAGTCGGACTGTCCCCCGAGCGCGTCTCGCAGGTGGGGCTCAGCATCAACTACCGGACGCCGTCGGAGGTCATGGATGCGGCCGCGCCCGTGATCCGATCCGTGCGGCCGGACGCCAACGTTCCCGAATCAGTGCGCAGCAGTGGTCTGCCGGTCGAGTACGGGCGGATTGACGACTTCTCGGTTGTCATCGACGGCTGGCTCGCCGAGCACTCGGAGGGCACCGCCTGCGTGATAAGCGCTCCTGGCGTGGCGCTTCCCGCTCTACCCAGCTCGGATCGCGTCCGTTCGTTGGGTCCGGCGGACGCCAAGGGCCTCGAGTTCGACCTGGTGGTGCTTGTCGATGCGGAGTCCTTCGGCACGGGTGCCACCGGTGCGGTAGATCGCTACGTCGCGATGACCCGGGCGACGCAGCAGCTGGTGGTGCTGAATTCAGAGCGTGCGGATCGTGCCACGACCTGAGCCCCACGGTGCGCGACCGCGACGACGCCACGATGGCGCCGCGACCTGACCGAGGGCGCCGCTGTCATCTTCGACAAGCGGGACCCGACCTACCCCGACTGACGGGGTCAGGCCTTGGGTTGCCTTTCTTCCAGCGCCCGGGCCGGATCGACCAAGCGGAGCATTCCGGCGCGGAAGACTTCGGGATCAGGTAGGACGTCTGCGGCCAGGAGAATCAGACCGGCCCCCTGGTCCAGTGCAGCCAGCAGCGTACCGACTGCCGAGGCGGGGAGCGTCTCGTCGTCCGCCCGGGCCGTCCTGGCGATCTCGTTGTAGTGGCCGAGGACGTCCGCGAGGCGCTTGTGCAATTGGGGCGCGACTTTCTCATCCCGGGCCGCGCTGGCGATGAACTCCAGCGTCGCCAGTGCAAAACCCTGTGTGGCACTGGGCGGGTATCCCTCTCGCTGCGCCAGATCCTTGCCGGTCGAGGCCGGGCTGCAGGCCTGTTCGAAGGGGTCTCGCAGGTCGACCTCCGCAAGCTCCAGGTTCTGGTCCATGACTGCCAGGAACAGTGAGGGCTTGTCTTCGAAGTTCGAGTAGACCGCGCCCTTGGAAAAGCCGGCTTCGCGTGCGATCCGATCCACGCTTGCCGAGTGGTACCCGTCCTCGGCGAACACCTCTCGTGCCGCGGAGATCAGCGCGTCGCGAGTCTGCTGCTGTCTATCTCGGCGCGAGAGAGGTTCGGGACGCTGTGTCATTCCTCGATGGTAAGTCGATTGCGTCCCTTGACGTACTCGCGGTATCCACATACCGTCAGTATCCGCATACCGATGGTATTTGAGGAGTTCGCAATGAGCACCGACGTTCTACGCATCACCCACCTCACCCGCCGCTACGGGCAGGTCATGGCGAACGACGACATCTGTCTCCACGTCCAGCCCGGGGAGGTCGTGGGGCTCCTCGGCCATAACGGTGCCGGCAAGACAACTCTGGTCTCGCAGATCGTGGGCCTGCTTAAACCCGACGCGGGCGAGATTCACCTCGGCAATACGGACGCCGTACGCAACCCGGCGGCCGCGCGCCGACACGTTGCACTGCAGCCGCAGGCGCAGGCCCCGATCGACGGCCTCACTCCACGGGCGGCGATCGAGATTGCCGGTCGCCTCCGGGGCCTGTCGGACCGCGACACCCGAACAGCCGCACAAGACCTGGCCGAGGAACTGGACATCGGCCCGTGGCTGGACCAACGCGCGCTGCCCGAAGGCGGCGGACTTTCCGGTGGGATCAGGCGGCTGACCGGCTTCGCCATGGCCGTGGTGGCGCCGACCCCACTTCTCATTCTGGACGAGCCCACCAACGACATCGACGCCTCCCGACGCCGCCTGCTATGGGATGCGGTACGCCGCCGTGGAGACCTCGGCAGCGGGGTCCTGCTCGTCACGCACAACGTCGCTGAGGCCGAGCGAATAGTGGACGAACTGGTCATCCTCAACCGCGGGAGAGTTGCGGCCGACGGGTCTCCCGCACGCCTGCGCGGAACGCAGGACAGCGACCTGCGCATAGAGCTGCAGCTACCGCCGGGCGGAGCAGACCCGTCCGAGGACAGTCAGTGCCCGCCGGTTCTCCGCCGAGTCCGGACCGGTCGGCGCATCCTGCTCACCGTCGCGGCGGGCGAGGCAGCGAACGCCGTCGCCTGGGCCACCGCCCAGAATTCCGCCGGCCGGATCGAGGGCTTCTCCCTGGCGCCGGCGACGCTGGAGGACGCATACCTGGCGCTGACCGCACAGTCCGCCCGCGAGCGCAACCCTGCTGCCAACACCAATCCGCACACCGGATCCTTGGAGCCCACCGATGCGTGAACCGACCGCCGCCAAGACCACTGCGCCGAGCCTGCAGGTCACGCCGATCGCACCGGTCCAGGTGAACCTCTGGACCAGCTTCGGCGCCCTCATGCGATGGTCGCTGGCGTCGATCGGCGCGATGCTGCCGCTGATCGTGGTCATCCAAGCCATGTTGGCCGCCGGGATCGTCATCGGGTTCGGCTTCCTGATCCCCGACATCTCCTCCGAGAGCGCGCTATTTCTCTCCTCCGGTGCCCCGACCATCCTGCTGCTGACCATCGGGCTGGTGATCGTCCCGCAGGGCATCTCCCGCGCCAGAGCCTCCGGGGCGTTGGACTACCAGCGAGCGTTGCCCATATCCAGACCGCTGCTCCTGCTGGTCGACCTGGTGGTGTGGACGCTCATCGCGCTGCCCGGGGTGGCGATCGGTCTTCTCGTCGCCTGGCTGCGCTACGACCTCACCTTCTCGTTCGACTGGCCACTCCTCGTCCTGGCCTCGGTCCTGGTGACGACAATGGCCACGGCACTGGGCTACGCGATCGCGGTGACATTCCCGGCGATGCTGGCCCAACTGCTGTCGCAGGTGCTGGTGTTCTTTGTCCTGCTGTTCTCGCCGATCACGTTTCCGGCCGGCCAGTTACCGGGCTGGTTCCAGGCACTGCACGGTGTCCTGCCCATCCAGGCGGCTGCGGATCTCATGCGGGCCGGGATCGCGTCGGACGCCTTCCCGGCAGAGGGCCGCGACCTGCTCGTCCTGGCACTCTGGACCGCGCTCGGCCTGCTCGTCACCTACCTGGCGCTGGCGCGGCGGAAGTAACCGGCCACGCCCGGAATCCCTAGGCGCGGCCCGGGTCAGCCCACCGCCGCGACCTTCCACGCTGAGTGAATGGCGCCGTGGATGTAGCCCACGTCGCCGGCGTCACCGATGACCTCGCAGTCGATGCCCGCAGCACGAAGCGCATCGGCCAGCGGCGCCGCGGCGGTGGTGCCGTCGGCGTAGATGACCATGTCCGCCGGGGCAGCGGCGGCGCGGCCCTTGCGGTCGGTCCATTCGACTGACGACTCCGTGATCCTGTCGACGGTCACCCTCCGATGGATCACCACGCCGTGCTCACGAGCATGCCGCACCACAGTCCAGCGCCGCGGCATCGCCAGTGGCAGACCGAGCTCCTGCTGCTCGTGCAGCAACGTCACGCGTCGTCCGCGCTCCGCCAGGAACTCGGCGAGCTCCAGTCCGACCAGCGAGCCGCCGATCACCACGATGTCCTTGCCCATGGGCAGGGCGATCTTGGTCAATCGTCGGATGAGCGACGGGCTCCTGGTGATCCGCGTCAGCTTCCCGAGCTTTCCGGCCATGCGGAGGAAGAACCCGGCCTCCTCTGCGGACGCGGTACCCAGGATGAGGTCGCGCAGGCTGTCGCCGGTCTGGACGAGCGGGAGGTCGCCGCCGGGGATCGACGGCGCAGGCCGGACGGCACCGGTGGCCACCACCACGCGGTCCGGCTGCAGCGCGCGTACGGACTGAGGCGTCGCCTCCGTGTTGAGCCGGACATCGATGCCCAGTCGCTTCACCTCGGACTCGAACCAGCGCACCAGCGGTTCATTGGCCTCGGTCGTCATGGTCGAGAACCACATCGTCCCGCCGAGCCTGTCGGCCTTGTCCAGGACCGTCACACGGTGACCGCGTTCAGTCAGTACGCGTGCCGCCTCCAGCCCCGCCGGTCCGGCGCCCACCACCACGACGTGGTCGCGCCTCGGAGCGGGCGTCAGCGGCAACAATCCCTCGTTGCCCAGTGGCGGATTGACCGCGCAGAACGGGGTGTCGTCGAAGAAGTTCTCGGTCACGCACAGGTAGCAGTTGATGCACGGCCGCACCCGCTCCGGAGTCCCCGCCTTCAGCTTGTTGGGCAGATCGGGATCCGCGAGCAACTGCCGACCCATTGCGACGAAATCCATCTTGCCGTCGTCGATCCCCTTCTCGGCGACCTCCGGCAGGATCCTCCCCACGCCGATCACCGGCACCGAGACCGCCTTCTTGATGGCCGCGGCGTTGTCCACGTACGCGCCGACGGCGTCGGGCAGAGGACCGTCGGTGAAATTGTCGAACGGGTTGCGGCCCCAACCGGTCACGTCGATCGCGTCCGCACCCGCCTGTTCGAACAACTGCGACGCCAGTATCGCCTCGTCCAGCGTGAGGCCGCCGTCCTGCCCGTATTCCTCACCTGCGATACGCACGAGCACGGCGAGCCGGTCCCCCACCCGCTCCTTCACCGCGGTGATGACCTCGCACGCCAGCCGGGCCCGGTTCACCAGTGCCCCGCCGTATTCGTCGGTGCGCTTGTTGTCACGACGGTTGAGGAACACACCCAGGATGTAACCGTGGGCCACGTGGATCTCGATGGCGTCGGCACCGGCGCGCGCGACGCGGTCGGCGGCGTCCGACCACTCGGAGATGAGCCAGGTGATGTCCCCGTGGTCCATCTCTTTGTAGATGACCGGCTTGCCGCCAGTGGCGGCGCCGAGTTTGCCCAGCTCCTCGCGGGTGCAGTCCTTAAGCGCGGACATGTCATACTCGTAGTCGGGCGTGCTGGGTGCCAGCACGGGGCGGTCGTTCGCCATGTCCACCCGCGCGACCTTGCCGTGGTGCGTGGACTGCACGCACAGCTTGGACCCTGCGGCGTGGACGGCGTCGGCCAACGCCTTGAGTCCTGGGATGAACTTGTCATCCGACAAACCGGGTTCCTTCATCGACGCCGCGCCCACCGGGAACGCGATCGCGCACGCGCCCGTGATGATCAGGCCCGCACCGCCGGCCGCGCGGGCGACGTAGTGGTCGATCTCCCGCTGCTCGATCTCGCCCTCCTCGGACACGTTCATGTCCATGGCCGGCAGCACGATGCGGTTGGGCGTCGACATGGGGCCGATCCGGCCGGACGACATGAGGTTGGGGAAGGTGGCGAGGGTAGTCACCTTAAGGAGATTACGCCGCGGTCGACAGGTGTCAACAAACGAACCTGGCCAGCGGCACAGGAACACGAAAACCGGCCCGGCCAGGAAAGGGACGATGCGAGTTCTTCTGAATACCCCCTCAAAAAATAAGAGTTCGATAATGTAACCGACGTTCGCACTTCTCCCACTGCAAGATAGGAATCCGATCATGGAAACCCTCACCGTGCTGGGAACCGGCGTCCTCGGTTCGCAGATCATCTTCCAGTCCGCCTATTCCGGGAAGACCGTCGTGGCATACGACATTTCGGACGAGATCCTGGCCAAGCTCCCCGCCCGCTGGGAGCAACTCGGGGCGTCGTACCTGAAGGACCTCCCGGACGCCACGCAGGACAAGATCGATGCTGCCGTTTCGCGAATCCGCGCCAGCTCGGATCTCGCCGACGCGGTGAAGGACGCCGACCTGGTGATCGAAGCGGTCCCCGAGCGTCTGGACATCAAGCAGGACACCTGGAAGAAGGTCAGCGCGGTAGCGCCCGAGAAGACCGTGTTCGCCACCAACTCGTCCACCCTGTTGCCGAGCGAGATCGCGCCGTTCACGGATCGCCCGGAGAAGTTCCTCGCGATGCACTTCGCCAACCAGGTGTGGATCTTCAACACCTGCGAGATCATGGGGCACGCCGGCACCGACCGCGCGGTATTCGAGTCCGCTGCCGGGTTCGCCGAACAGATCGGGATGGTCCCCATCCGGATCCACAAGGAGCAGCCGGGCTACGTCCTCAACTCGCTCCTGGTGCCGTTCCTCGAGGCCGCCGCGAAGCTCTACATGCGTGAGATCGCCAGCATCGAGGACGTCGACAAGACGTGGCGTATCTCCACCGGTTCGCCCATGGGCCCGTTCCAGATCTACGACATCGTGGGGATGATGACGCCCTACATGCTCAACAAGGACAGTGATGACCCGGAGATGAAGGCCTTTGCGGACAAGATCAAGTCCGACTTCATCGACAAGGGCTACCTCGGAACATCGACCGGTCGCGGCTTCTACACCTACGGCTGACGTCGGCCAGAAAAGACTGAGGTAACGAAGCCATGACCAACGCGACCAGTAACTACCAGGTCATCATTGTCGGCGCCGGCTTTGCCGGCGTGGCAGCAGCCAGGCGGCTCGGCAAGGCGAAGATCCCAACACTGCTGATCGACCGCAACAACTATTCGCAGTTCCAACCACTGCTCTATCAGGTCGCCAGCTCGCAGCTCCCGCCGAGTGACGTGGCCGAGCCGCTGCGCACGATCTTCCACAAGCGTCCGAGCGTGCGCGTGCTGACCGCCGAGGTCACCGCGATCGACGCCGCTGCACACACGGTCACAGTGGACGACGGAACGGTGTATTCCGCTCAGACACTCGTGATCGCCGCCGGCGCCGTCGTGAACTTCTTCGGTACCCCCGGCGCCGCCGAGCACGCGTACCCGCTGTACTCGGTCAGCGATTCCACTCGGCTCGGGGCGGCGATTATCGAGCAGTTCGACAAGGCCGACGCCAGGGTGGCCGCCGGCGAGGCGCTCGACCCCACGAACATCGTCGTGGTGGGCGCCGGGCCGACCGGAGTCGAGATGGCGGGTGCGATCGCAGAAACCCTCAACACGGTGGTGCCGCGAACGTACTCCGACGCGGTTCGCGAGGCCTTCACGGTCCACCTCGCTGATCTGTCCAAGACGGTTCTCGGCCCCTTCACCGAGGAACTTCAGCAGTATGCGCAGGAGCACCTCGAGGAGCTCGGTGTTCAGCTGCACCTGGGCACCAGCGTCAAGGAGGTGCGCGCCGACGGCGTGACACTCTCCGACGGCGAGGTCCTCGCCGCGCCGATCGTCATCTGGGCGGGGGGCCTGCATGCACAGCCCGTGGTCGGGCAAGCGGGCATCACGCCCGGCAGGGGCGGCCGACTGGATGTCAATGACGACCTCACAGTTCCCGGTTTCCCAGGCGTCTACGCGCTCGGGGACGCGGCCAACATCCCTGACGGTGCCGGTAAGACGCTCCCCGGCCTGGGTGCGGTGGCCAAGCAGGCAGGGGCGTGGGCCGGCGAGAACATCCTCGCCGACCTCAAGGGCACACAGCGCACGGCGTTCGAATACCACGATCGCGGCTTTATGGCGATGATCGGTCGGATGGCCGCGGTGGCGGAGGTCGGCAGATCGCACAAGCAGCTCCACGGGTCGCTGGCATTCGCCGGATGGCTCGCAGTGCATGATGTCCTGCTGCCGTCGGCACGTCCCCGCTACAACGCCCTGGCCAACTGGGTACGCGACTACTTCACCGAGGACCGCACCGAGTTCATCGTTGGCGACGCCACCCGCACCTGAGATGTCGCCGGCGCATCCGTCACCAGCATCTGACGGATGCGCTGGCGTCAGGAGGGGCGCTCGCCACAGCACGGAACCGCCCTCGGGGTCCGCGCGCAGTCGTCGAGCGCCGAGAGAGGGTGGCCGCTGGTCGGGAGGGAGGTGGCGGGACGACGACGAGGTGGGCAGTCACTGAACATACGCGGCCCATCCGGTGTACCTGCGGTGCCGAATAGCGGACATGGACCAGGTTCCTCACTCCCCCGCCTACTTCCGCGTCGGGATCGCCGGCCCGGACATTGCGGACGTGTTCACCGGTGCGCCATCCACAGCGCCCGCTGAGGAGACGCGGACGAACTCGCGCTTGCCGAGCTACTTCGATGACGCCAGCGTGTGGTGGAGCAACTGGGTGGCGGTCGCGGCGACGGGCTGGGGCGCGCTGGTCGTCATTGCACCACTGATCGCCACGCACTTCCTCGTGTGGGCGGTCGGCACCCGACGGGGGTGAATGATCCGACTTCCCGAACCGAACCGGGACCGGGCGGAGCGCAGGGACAGGACGCCTCGAACGCCGACCGCATGACTACGCCCGGTAGACGAGCTCGATGGCGTTGGCCCGGTCGTCGTCGCATGGGCACGAGTAGGGAGAGGCGTTGGTGGGTCACATCAGGTACGGCCGCTTTGCCGCGAAGTCGGCGACGGGCCTGCTCGTGGCCGATGCGGGTGCGGTGGTCTCACCGCGCGGCAATCCAGGCGGCCCCTGTTGTCCGTCACCGGCAAGGCACGCTGACGCCGACGCGTAGGCTGAGGGGCGACACGGGGTGCCCTGGACGGGGCTGAGATCACACCCGAGCGAACCTGATCGAGTTAGCACTCGCGGAGGGATGTCATCGGCGTAGCCACGGCTGCTCCTGCTCGAGCGGTGGTCACCCCTCACACGACCACCGCAAGGAGAACCATGGCTTCGCGACCCGACGCTGCGCACGATCAGCACCCCCGGAGGATCAGGTTCAACGCCTTCGCCATCAACGGCGTGGGGCATCAACTCCCCGGGATCTGGCGGCACCCGGCTGACCGGTCGCGGGACTATCGCGACCTCGAGCACTGGACTCGTCTCGCCCGGCTGTTGGAGGGCGGGTTGTTCGACGGACTCTTCCTCGCCGACGCCCTGGGCCCGTACGACGTCTACGGCGGGAGCGGCGACGCTGCGCTGCAGACGGCGGCAAAGATCCCGATGAACGATCCGATGATGCTCGTCAGTGCCATGGCGGCGGTGACGGAGAACCTCGGCTTCGGCATCACCGCGAGCACCTCGGCAGAGCACCCATACACCTTCGCCCGGCGGATGTCGACACTGGACCACCTCACCCGGGGCCGGGTGGGCTGGAACGTCGTGACCGGCTACCTCAAGAGTGCCGCGCAGAACCTGGGCGAGAGCGACCAACTCTCCCATAACCAGCGCTACGACCGGGCGGACGAGTACCTGGAGGTGCTCTACAAGCTGTGGGAGGGCTCCTGGGAGGACGACGCGGTGGTGCTCGATGCGAAGCGGGACATGTACGCCGATCCGGCGAAGGTCCACCCGATCCGCCACGAGGGAACGTACTTCACGGTCCCCGGCGTCCACCTCTCCGAGCCTTCTCCGCAGCGGACCCCGGTGATCTACCAGGCCGGCGCGTCCGCGCGGGGAATCCGCTTCGCGGCCGATCACGCGGAGGCGATCTTCGTGGCGTCCCCGACCATCGGCCAGACCAGGGACCAGGTCAGCCGGATCCGGGACGAATTGGAGGTCGCCGGCCGCGGGCGGAATGCCGCACGCGTGTACGCGCTGCTCACGATCGTTGTGGATCAGACCGATGAGGCGGCCGCTGAGAAGTACCGAGACATCTTCGCCCACGCCTCGGAGACTGGGAATCTGGTGCTCAACTCGGGATGGTCCGGAATTGATCTATCCCGACAGGACCTCGACGCACCCATGGACCCGGTCGCAACAGAAGCGATCCAGACCACTGTGTCGAGCCTGTCGGGGGCCTCGGACGCCGACGGACGCTGGACGTTGCGTGACAGCGCCCGGTTCAACGCGACGGGCGGACCCGTGGTGGTGGGCTCGGCGGTCACCGTGGCCGACGCCCTGGA
>DHCMJ07802__coassemble_1015_pt1 | contig 22893 bp, 23 predicted proteins | sample DHCMJ07802__metabat2_low_PE_012 | metagenome-assembled genome bin DHCMJ07802
ATCCTTAGCTCGGCAGCTCGTTCACCCAAGGATAGACCCTTATCCTTGGGTCGAGCGTCCGTCGAGCGCGGGATACATCAGATCCTTGGGAGCGGTCCCAGCGTCGGCAGCACCTGAAACTAGCCGGCCTTGTGGGCGTCGATCTGCTCCGACGTGGCCTGAAGGAGCTCGGCCCAGGCCACCTCGAACTTGGACACACCCTCGGCCTCGAGCTTGGCGAACACCTCGGCCAGGTCCACGCCGACCTGCTCCAAGCCGCGGAAGATCTCCGCAGATTCCTCGGCGCGGCCGATCACGGAGTCCTTCTCGACTCGGCCGTGGTCGGCGAAGGCCTCCATTGTTGCCGCGGGCATGGTGTTGACCGTGTCCGGGGCGACGAGATCGCTCACGTACAGAGTGTCGGGGTAGTCGGGGTTCTTGACGCCGGTCGAGGCCCACAGTGCACGCTGCGGGCGGGCACCGCGGCCGGCCAGCTCAGCGAACCGATCGCCGGAGGAGAACACCTTGAGGTACTCCGCGTAAGCGAGGCGCGCATTGGCCAGGGCGGCCTTGCCCTGCAATTCGAGCGCCTGCGGGGTGCCGAGCTTCGCGAGCCGGCCGTCGATCTCCGTGTCGACGCGGGAGACGAAGAACGAGGCCACCGAATGGATGGTGCTCAGGTCGTGGCCCTTCTCGGCGGCCTCTGCAAGACCCTCGAGGTAGGACTGCATGACCTGCACGTAGCGCTCGACAGAGAAGATCAGCGTGACGTTGACGCTGATCCCCTCGGCGATCACCCGGCGGATCGCATCGAGCCCCGCGATGGTGGCGGGGATCTTGATGAGGAGATTCGGGCGGTCGACGACCTTCCACAGCTCGATGGCCTGCGCGACGGTCGCGTCCGCGTCGTGCGCCAGGCGCGGGTCCACCTCGATCGACACCCGGCCGTCCACCTCATCGGATGCGGCGAACACCGGCTGCAGCACATCACAGGCGGAGCGGACATCGTCGGTCGTGGTGGTCCGGATGACCGTATCCACATCCGCGCCCTGGGTGGCCAGGCTCGTGACCTGCTCGTCGTACGCGGTTCCGGAGCTGAGGGCGGCCTGGAAAATCGACGGATTGGTGGTGACGCCCACGACCGAGCGCGTGCCGACCAGCTCGGCCAGGCGGCCCGAGCTGATGAGGTCGCGGGAGAGATCGTCGAGCCATACCGAGACACCGGCGGCGGACAAGGCGGACAGATTCTCGTTCTGCTTCATGATGACCTTTCTGTGGTGGCGAGTGACGGCCACGGAGCGGATGTGGGAGCGGGAACGTGTGGGGCGAGAGCCTCTACCGAGTCAGGGCTACGGGGTTGGGCGGGCAGGATTGGGCAAGCGGGGCGGGCAAGCAGGGCGGGCACGTCATTGCTCGAAGTCGACCCGTTCCAGGCGCGATCCGTATTTGGCGGCGATGGCCGTGTCCAGACCGACGTCCGTGACCAGGTGGTCCACCTCGTCCAGGGCCGCGACGCGTGCCAGCGTCCGGGACTCGAACTTGCTGCTGTCGGCCACGACGATCGACGTGCTGGCTGCCTCGATCATCGCGCGTTTGACGGGCACCTCCCGGGTGTTGGTGTTGGTGATCCCCGCCTCCGAATCCAGGGCGTCGGCACCGAGAAACGCCCAGGTGGCGGAGAAATCGGAGAAGAACTCCGTCGCGCGCGGCCCGGTGAGGGTGAACACCGAATTGAGCAACTCTCCCCCGGCAAGGAAGAGCCGCACGTCCGGCACCGCGGCGAGCAGGGTGGCTATTCGTAAGTCGTTGGTGATGAAGGTCAGATCCGGGATATTGCGCAGTGCCATCGCGACCTGGAAGGTCGTGGAGCCACTGTCGAGGACGACGCTGTCCCCCTCGCGCACACGAGCGGTGGCATGGGCGGCGATCGCCACCTTCTGCTGCCTGCGCTCGAATTCCTTCACCGCGTACGGCACGTCCAACGCCGCACCACCGACAGCTTTCGCACCGCCGTGCGTGCGCTCCGCCTGACCGCTACGTACGAGGACGTCCAGGTCCCGCCGGATGGTCGAGGTGTCCACGCCGAACTCGCCGGAGAGCTTCTTGGCCTCGACATATCCGTCGCGATGGAGCTGCCTGATGATCTCCACTCGCCGCTGCTGGACCGACACATTTCCCCCTGCACTGGCGTTCATCACCGGAACTGCACGCAAGTGTAAACGATTGCGCGCAAATCGTTGACAATTTTTGCACATATACCGATACTCAAGACCATTACTGCACGATTTCGTGCACTCATTGTGAATGCGAAAAGGGAAGAAACATGCTTCGACTCGGCCTCAAGGCATCGGCGGAACAGTTCGCCCCGCGTGACCTGGTGGAGATCGCCGTCTCCGCCGAAGCGCACGGGATGGACTCGGTCACCGTCTCCGACCACTTCCAGCCGTGGCGGCACAACGGCGGGCACGCCCCGTTCTCCCTGGCCTGGATGGCAGCCGTGGGTGAGCGGACAAAGCGCATGCAGATCGGCACATCGGTGATGACGCCGACCTTCCGCTACAACCCCGCCGTGATCGCCCAGGCCTTCGCCACCATGGCGTGCCTATACCCGGACCGCATCATGCTCGGCGTGGGCACCGGCGAGGCCCTCAACGAGGTGGCCACCGGCGGACTCGACGGCGAATGGCCCGAGTTCAAGGAACGCTTTGCCCGGTTGCGCGAATCCGTGCGTTTGATGCGGGAGCTTTGGACGGGCGAAGAAGTGACGTTTGAGGGCGAGTACTTCCACACCAAGGGCGCGTACATGTACGACGTCCCAGACAAGCCGGTCCCGGTCTACATCGCCGCCGGTGGACCGGTCGTGGCCCGCTACGCCGGCCGCGCCGGCGACGGATTCATCTGCACCTCCGGCAAGGGAATGGAGCTGTACAACGACAAGCTCATCCCGGCCGTCAAGGAGGGCGCCGCCAAAGCCGAGCGGGACGTCAACGACATCGACCGGATGATCGAGATCAAGATCTCCTACGACACCGACCCGGACGCAGCCCTGGAGAACACGCGATTCTGGGCGCCGCTCTCCCTGACCCCTGAGCAGAAGCACAGCGTCGGCTCCTCGCGCGAGATGGAGCAACTGGCAGACGAGCTGCCCATCGAGCAGGTGGCCAAGCGGTGGATCGTCGCCTCCGACCCGGACGACGCCGTGGAGCAGGTCAAGCAGTACGTCGACGCGGGCCTGAACCACCTCGTCTTCCACGCCCCCGGCCACGACCAGGAGCGCTTCCTCACGCTGTTCGAGCGCGATCTCGCTCCGCGCCTGCGCAGGCTCGGGTGACAAGGATCCACCGCCAATGACTCCCTCACCCCGTACCGGCTCCGCCTGGAAGGCCCTGGCCGAACACGTCGAGACCGCACGGTCGCAGAGCATCTCGCAGCTCTTCGCGACCGACCCCGGCCGTGGCACCGCTCTCAGCACGGCCGTCGGCGATCTGTACATCGACTACAGCAAGCACCTGGTCTCCAGGGAGACGCTGTCCCTGCTGCTGGACCTCGCCCGCGAACGCGGCGTCGAGGACCGTCGCGACGCCATGTTCGCCGGTGCCCACATCAACACCACCGAGGACCGGGCCGTCCTGCACACCGCCCTGCGGCTGCCCGCCGACCACGACCTCACCGTCGACGGCCAGAACGTCACCGCCGACGTCCACGAGGTCCTCGGCCGGATGTCCGACCTCGCGGGCCGGGTGCGTGGCGGCGAGTGGACCGGGGCGACGGGCCAGCCCATCACGGATGTGATCAACATCGGGATCGGCGGATCCGACCTCGGCCCGGCCATGGCCGCTCGCGCTCTACGCCATTACTGCGACGGCCCGAAGGCGCATTTCGTCTCCAACGTCGACCCGGCAGACCTGAACTCCGTGCTCGCCGGACTGGACCCGGCCACGACCCTCGTCGTCGTCGTCTCCAAGACCTTCACCACCCTCGAAACAATGACCAATGCCGCGGCGGCCAGGACCTGGATCGTCGAGGCCTTGGGCGAGGCCGGCGTGCCCCGCCACTTCGTGGCGGTCTCAGCCGACCCGGGCCGCGCGGCCGAGTTCGGCATCCCCGCCGCGAACGTCTTCGGGTTCTGGGACTGGGTGGGAGGACGCTACTCCGTGGGCTCGGCGGTGGGGCTGAGCCTCATGCTCGCGATCGGCGCCGAGCGGTTCCGCGAGTTCCTCGCCGGCATGCGCGCGGTCGACGAGCACTTCCTCACCGCACCCGCGCGCGACAACGCGCCGATCCTCCTCGGGCTCCTCGGGGTCTGGTACGCCAGCTTCCTCGAGGCCGACTCCCGCGCCGTCCTGCCCTACTCCCACGACCTCGCGCGCCTGCCCGCCTACCTGCAGCAACTGTCCATGGAATCCAACGGCAAGTCCGTGCACAACAGCGGCAGTCCGGTGATGGTGGGCACCGGCGAGATCATCTGGGGCGAGCCCGGCACCAACGGTCAGCACGCCTTCCACCAGCTGCTCCACCAAGGCACGCGGCTGGTGCCGGTCGACTTCATCGGATTCGCCGAGGCCACCGACGACCTGCCCTCGCTCGATGGGCGCGGCACCATGCACGACGTGTTGCTCGCCAACATGCTCGCCCAGGCCAAGGTCATGGCATTCGGCCGCTCCACCGAGGAGCTGGTGCGCGATGGCACGCCGGAGCGGCTCGTGGGGCACAAGACCATGCCCGGCGACCAACCGTCCACCACGATCGTCGCCCCGCGCCTGACCCCCTCCACGCTGGGCCAACTCATCGCGCTGTACGAGCACCAGGTGTTCGTCCAGGGCGTCCTGTGGGACATCAACTCGTTCGACCAGTGGGGCGTCGAACTCGGCAAGGCGCAGGCGCTCGAGCTGGCTGGAGCAATCACCGACGTCGAGCCTCGTCCCACCGGCGACACCTCCACCGACGGCCTCGTCGCCGCGCTGCGGCGCGCCCGCACCAGACACTGACACCCCGACGACTCCCGCAAAGGACACACATGGCCGACTCCACTGCCCGCGCCCAGATCGGCGTCACCGGACTCGCGGTGATGGGATCCAACATCGCGCGCAACTTCGCGCGCCACGGTCACACGGTGGCCGTCCACAACCGGTCGCGCGCCAAGACCGACGCCCTGATCGCCGACCACGGCCACGAGGGCGACTTCCTCCCCGCCGAGACCACCGCCGAGTTCGTCGCCTCGCTCGAGGTGCCGCGCCGCGTCCTGGTGATGGTCCAGGCCGGGCCCGCCACCGACGCGGTGATCGCCGACCTGGCCGATCACATGGAGCCCGGCGACATCATCATCGACGGCGGCAACTCCCTCTACACCGACACCATCCGCCGCGAGGCCGAGATCCGCGCCCGCGGCCTCCACTTCGTCGGCGCTGGCATTTCCGGAGGTGAGGAGGGCGCACTCAACGGGCCGTCGATCATGCCCGGCGGGCCCGCCGAATCGTACGAGCACCTCGGGCCGCTGCTCGAGTCGATCTCCGCGCAGGTCGACGGCGAGCCGTGCTGCACCCACATCGGCCCGGACGGCTCCGGACACTTCGTGAAGATGGTGCACAACGGTATTGAGTACGCCGACATGCAGCTCATCGGCGAGGCGTTCGACCTCATGCGCACCGCCCTGGACATGCCGGTCGCCGAGATCGCCGATGTGTTCCGGCAGTGGAACACCGGCGACCTCGAGAGCTACCTGGTGGAGATCACCGCCGAGGTGCTCAGCCAGGTCGACGCCCACACCGGCAAGCCCCTCGTCGACGTGATCGTCGATTCCGCCGGGCAGAAGGGCACCGGCCGCTGGACCGTGAAATCGGCCCTCGACTTGGGTGTTCCCACCACCGGCATCGCCGAGGCCGTCTTCGCCCGGGCCCTGTCCAGCGCGACCGCACAGCGTGAGCGCTCCCGCGGGCTGGGTTCAGGGCAACTCGCCGCCGCCCCCACCGACAAGGTGGAGTTCGTGGACGCGATCAACCAGGCTCTGTACGCGTCCAAGGTCGTCGCCTACGCGCAGGGTTTCGACCAGATCCTCGCCGGCAGCCAGGAGTACGACTGGGACGTCAAGCCCGGCGACCTGGCCACGATCTGGCGGGGTGGCTGCATCATCCGGGCGAACTTCCTCGACCGGATCCGGGAGGCCTACGCCGCCGACCCGCAGTTGCCGAGCCTGCTGCTGGCGCCCTACTTCCGTGAGGCCGTGGAGAACGCCGTCGACGCCTGGCGGCGCGTGGTGTCCACGGCGACGCTCATGGGCATCCCGGTGCCCGCGTTCGCCTCGTCCCTGTCGTACTACGACGCGTTGCGCGCCGAGCGGCTGCCCGCCGCCCTGACACAGGGGCTGCGCGATTACTTCGGCGCCCACACCTACAAGCGCGTCGACGCCGAGGGCAGTTTCCACACGCTCTGGAGCGGTGACCGCAGCGAGCAGCGGGTCTGACAAACGCCAAGCGGGTTCCGCACACCCCCTTCTCGGGCGATGTGTGCGGAACCCGCTTCGCGATGAACTTCGGCCAGGCCAGGCCAGGCCGACCCAGCCAGGCCAGCCCAGCCAGACAGGCCCGCCCAGCCAGCCGACCAGGCCAGCCCCCTACTTCTCCAGCGCGTTGAGCACGTTGAGCTCGCCGTCGGCGTGCGAGGAGCGGATGCGCTTCTTGTCGAGCTTGCCGACGGAGGTCTTGGGGATCTCGTCGACAAAGGCGAAGCGCTCGGGCACCTGCCACTTGGCCATGCGCTCGGCGAGGTGTGCGCGCAGCTCCTCGACGTCCGGGTCGGCGAGGCCCTCCTTGATGACGACGGTGGCCAGCGGCCGCTCGTCCCACTTGGGGTCGGGCACACCGATCACGGCCGCCTCGGCGACGGACGGGTGCTCGAGCAGGTAGTTCTCCACCTCGACCGACGAGATCCACTCGCCGCCGGACTTGATGATGTCCTTGGCGCGGTCGGTGAGCTGCAGGAACGCCTCCGGCTTGATGTAGCCCACGTCGCCGGTGCGCAGCCAGCCGTCGTCGAAGGAGTCCGGGGCGTCCACCTTGTAGTAGCTGCCGGTGATCCACGGGCCGCGCACCTCGAGCTCACCCACGGACTCGCCGTCCCAGGGCAGCGCGTTACCCGCGTCGTCGACGATCCGGGCCTTGACGCCCGCGAGCAGCCGGCCCTGGGTCTGACGCAGCTCGAACTGCTTCTCCTCGGGCAGATCCGCCTTCGGACGGGAGAGCGTGCCGATGGGGGAGGTCTCGGTCATGCCCCAGGCGTGGGTGATGTTGATCCCGTACTTGTCGCGGAACTTGCGGATCAGCTCGGGCGGGCAGGAGCTGCCGCCCACCACGACGGAACGGAAGCTCGACATGTCGATCGGGTGGTCGACCGAGTAGGCGTCGACAGCCTGCCAGATGGTCGGCACGGCGGCGGCGAGGGTCGGCTTCTCACTGGCGATCATCGCGGCCAGCGGCTCGGGCTGCAGGAAGCGCTCGGGCATGAGCAGCGAGGCGCCCACCAGGAACGCAGCGTACGGCAGGCCCCAGGACATGGCGTGGAACATCGGCACGATCGCCAGCACGTTGTCGTCGAGCGAGATGTTCATGCCGTCGGACATGCAGACCTGCATCGAGTGCAGGTAGATGGAGCGGTGCGAGTAGACGACGCCCTTCGGGTCGCCGGTGGTGCCTGAGGTGTAACACATCGCGGCGCCCGTGTTCTCGTCCACCTCGGGCCAGTCGAACTCGGTGGGCTGCGCGGCGAGCAGCGCCTCGTAGTCGTGGACCTGCACGCCCTCGGGGGCCTCGAGCGTCGCGGCGGCGCCGCCGGTGACGATCACGTGCTCGACCGTGGAGAACTTCGGCAGGAGCGGCTGCAGCAGCGGGATCAGGGTCGGGTCGACGATCACGACCTTGTCCTCGGCGTGGTTCGCCACAAAGGCGAGCTGCTCCGGGAACAGTCGGATGTTCAACGGGTGCAGAACCGCACCCATCGACGGCACGGCGAGGTAGGCCTCCATGTGCTCGGAGTTGTTCCACTGGAACGTGGCCACGCGCTGGTCGCCGTCGATCCCGAGGCCGCGCAGGGCGTGGGCGAGCTGGGCGGCACGCTTGCCGATCTCGCCGAACGAGACCACGCGCGGGCCCTGGTCGGTCCAGGTGGTGACCTTCGCGTCCTTGTGGACGGTGGCGCCAAAATCGAGGATCGTGCTGATGTTCAGCTGCGTCGGCTGCATGGTGCTGAGCATGCGAGGGCTCCTTTAATCGCTGGAGGTAGTGTGGTGGGGGTCACGCCTGGTGTCGAGTCTACTCATCGTCCAGGTCGTCGAAGACCTGCTGGACGGTCTTCATCGCCGACAGCGCGGCGGGCGCCCCGCAGTAGCCGGAGGCGTGGATGACGGCCTCGGTGATCTCCTCGCGGGTCAGGCCGTTGGTCAGCCCGCCGCGCACGTGTCCGGCCAGTTCGGCGTCGGCGCGCATCGCGACGAGCATCCCGATGTTGAGCAGACTGCGATCCCGCCGCCCGAGGCCCGGCCGGTTCCAGATGTTGCCCCAGACGTTCTCGGTCACCACGTATTGGATGGCCTCCGACGCCGTCCCGCCGGCACGGTCCATGGCCCGGTCGACAAAGGCGTCACTCATGACCTCGCGCCTGGTCGCGAACCCCTGCTCCCGCAGACCTGCGGCCGAAGGCCCCTCTGCGGAACCACTCGTCGTCGTCGTCATCGTGTCTTGTCCTTTCGCCGGTACGGACGTGTCACCGCCCATCCTCCCCGCCCCCACCGCGCGCCGCGCTGCGAGGGGACGTCCGCCACCACCAAGCGCAATGTCGGGTGGGGACGTCGCCGGTCCGGTCACCCGTCGCCACCACGAGCGGAAAAGAAGTGTGACGACGACGCCGTCACCACCCACCACGATCCGGTTGTGCACTCTCGTTGTCGACGTACCGGACCTTATGCGGCACCTGGTCGGCAACCAGGCCGCGTAACCTCTCGGGGCGACCGCGGGGCCACACATGCGGTGGCGGGTGGGGCAGTGATCGGCGTGACCTGACCGCGTTCGCGGCGGACAGCGGGGACTGTCCGGGGCGTCGGCTACGCTCACACCTGTCCGGCTCTCTGCGCCGGGCACCGTGGCGCGCGGTGGAAGCCGGTGAGAGTCCGGCGCTGTCCCGCAACTGTGATCCCGCCGGTGAGCGGGCAAGCCAGGTCGGCCGTCGCCGCGGAGACGTACGTACTGACCTCGGACGAAGGACGGCCTACGTGCAGCGGCCCGTCGGCCGCGGCCCTCGCTGTTTTCGTCCTCCGAGAACCGGAGGATGCCATGCACACCCCACGCGCCCGCGTCAGCGCCAGCGCCCGTTCGCGCGCCCGCACCCGCGCCCGTTCCCTGGTGGCCGCGCCGCTCGCCGCCCTGGCCCTGGTCGCTGCGGCATGCTCGCCGGCGAACGAGGAGCCGGCCGTCGACCAGTCCGCCAATGGCGAGGCCGCCGGTGAGCCGTCGGCCATCGTGTCCCTGGCCCCCACCACCACGGAGATGTTGTTCGCGGTGGGCGCCGGCGAGCAGGTGGTGGCCGTGGACGAGCGCTCGGACTACCCCGAGGACGCGCCGGTCACCGACCTATCCGGATACACGCCCAACCTGGAGGCCATCCTCGGCTACGACCCGGACCTGGTGGTGCTGTCGGATGACAATGGCGGGATCGTGGACGGGCTCGAGCGCGCGGGCGTCGAGGTGCTGCTCCTGCCGGCCGCGGCGAACCTGGACGACACGTACACGCAGATCGAGCAGGTCGGCGCGGCCACCGGTCACGTGGGCGAGGCCGCCGAGGTGGTGTCGCAGATGCAGGTCGAGATCGACGAGATCGTGGCGTCGGTGCCCGAGCGCGAGACGCCACTGACGTACTTCCACGAGCTCGACGACACCTTCTACACCGTCACCAACGACACCTACATCGGCGAGATCTACTCGATGCTGGGCATGACCTCGATCGCCACCGGCGACAACCCGTACCCGCAGTTGTCCGAGGAGCTCATCCTCGAGGACGACCCGGACGTGGTGCTGCTCGCCGATGCCCAGTGCTGCGGCGTCACCCCGGAGATCGTGGCGCAGCGCCCGGGCTGGGATCAGATGACGGCCGTGCGCGAGGGCCACGTGTACGTGGTGGACGAGGACCTGGCCAGTCGCTGGGGTCCGCGCGTGGTGGACTTCCTGCGCGAGGTCGCCGGCCTCGTGTCCGGTATCCCGGCCGGGACCGGCGCCGACGCGCCCGCCGGAACCGGAGCCGGAGCCGACGCGCCCGCTGACGCCGACGCACCCGCCGCCCAGCCCACGCCATGACCCGCCCGTCGTCCCGCAGCGCCCTGGTGCTGGGCGGGGCGACGCTGGTCCTGCTGGCGGCGCTCCTGCTCGGCACCCTCGTGGGGCCCGCCGGCCTCACCGCGACCGGTGTCCTGCTCGAGTTGCTAGACAGCATCCCGTTCCTCCACGTCGACTCCGGGCTCACGCAGCGTCAGCAGGTCATCCTGTGGGAGATCCGCATCCCGCGCGTGGTGCTGGGCGCCATCGTGGGCGCGATGCTCGCGATCGCCGGCGCCACCTACCAGGGCGTGTTCCGCAATCCGCTCGCCGACCCGTACCTGCTGGGCGTGTCCAGCGGCGCGGGCCTGGGCGCGACCCTGGCGATCGTCCTGGGCGGGGCCGCCGCCTCGGGCCTGGTCCCGGCCGCGGCGTTCGCGGGCGGCATGATCGCCGTGCTGGCCACCTACGCACTCGGCAGCAGTGTGGGCGGGGGCCGCAGCGAGGTGGTGATCATCCTCGCCGGCGTGGCGGTGGCCGCGTTCGCCAGCGCCATCCAGACCTTCTTCATGCAGCGCCACGACGACACCCTGCGGCAGGTCTACTCCTGGATGCTCGGCCGGCTCACCACCAACGGCTGGGCCGAGGTACTGCGAGTGCTGCCGTATGTGGTCGTCTCGATCGCCGTGATCTTCCTGTTCCGCCGCATGCTCGACGTCATGGCCGTGGGCGACGTGGAGGCCGCAACCCTCGGCATCGCCCCGTCGCGCGTGCGGATGATCCTCATCAGCGTGGCCACGCTCGGCACCGCGGCGGTCGTATCTGTCTCGGGCCTCATCGGGTTCGTCGGCATCGTCATCCCCCACGCCGTGCGCATGATCATCGGCCCCGGCCACCGTCTGCTCCTGCCGGTGTCCCTGCTGGTGGGCGGCGCGTTCCTGGTGCTCGCGGACGTGGTGGCGCGCACCGCGATGAGCCCGTCCGAGCTGCCGATCGGCGTGGTCACCGCCGCGATCGGCGCCCCCTTCTTCATGGTCGTCCTGCGTCGCAGCCGGGGTCAGATATGAGCGCCGCCATCACCTGCCGCAACCTGCGCGTCTCCCGCGACCGCACCCCGATCCTGCACGGCGTCGACCTGACGGTGCCCGCCGGTTCGTGGGTGTCGCTGGTCGGCCCCAACGGCTCCGGCAAGACCACCCTCATGTTCGCGCTCGCGGGCCTCATCGGATCCACCGGGCACGTCGAGATCGAGGGCATGACCCCACGTGGGGTCGGACGCCGACGCCTGGCCCGCACGGTGGCGATGATGCCCCAGCGACCGGTCGTCCCGGAGGGCGTCACGGCCCACGAGCTGATCGCCCTGGGCCGCACACCCCACATCCCGCGATTCGGGACGGAATCGGCCAGCGATGTCGTCGTCGTCGACACCATCATCCACCGGCTCGACCTGCACGATCTCTCCGGGCGCATCGCCACCACCCTGTCCGGCGGCGAGCTCCAGCGGGTCGTCCTGGCGCGCGCGCTCGCGCAACAACCGCGCGTCCTCCTGCTCGACGAGCCGACCAGCGCGCTCGACATCGGGCACCAGCAGCAGGTCCTCGATCTGGTCGATGAGCTGCGGCGCGAGACCGGCCTGACCGTCGTCGCCGCGATGCACGATCTGACCTCTGCGGCGCAGTACGGCGAGCGGTTGGCGCTGCTCGCCGACGGGCGGGTCGTGGCGGACGGGCCGCCCGGCGCGGTGCTCACCGCCGAGCGGATCGCGCAGGTCTATGGCGCGCGCGTGGAGGTGGTCGCCCGCGCCGACGGGCCCGCCGTCCTGCCGCTGCGGGGCGCGGCCGGTGCGGCGCCTGGCCCCCTCGACGGGACGGGGCCGGCGTGATGGAGGTCCTGCTGGTCGGCACGGGTGCGGCGGACGGGTGGCCGTCACCGTTTTGCCGGTGCGGTTCGTGCGAGGCGGCACGAGTGCGCGGCGTGGTGCGCGGCCAGACCTCCGGGCTTGTCGACGACGACGTCGTCATTGACTGCGGCCCCGAAACCCCCGGCGCAGTGGTACGTCACGGACGCTCCCTCGCTGCGGTCCGCCACGTCCTGTTCACGCACGCTCACTTCGACCATCTTGGTCCCCAGGTGTTGCTGCAGCGGTCGTGGATTCCGGGGCTGGGTGAGCTCGAACTCGTCGGGCCGTCAGGCGCCCTCGACATGTGTCGCGATTGGGTGGGGCCGGGGGATCCGGTGCGGTTCACGCCGGTCGCCGCCGGGGATCGCGTGCGCGTGGGCCGATATGACGTGCGCGTTCTGCCGGCGAAGCATCGGGTGTTCCGCGACGGCGACGCAGTCCTGTACGACCTGCGCGGCCCCGGCGGCGAGCGGATTCTGTGGGCCACCGACACCGGGCCGTGGGAGCCGGACTGGTTCGCCGCCGTGCGCGGCGCGCGCTTTGATGCGGTGTTCCTGGAGGAGACGCTCGGGCACCGCGAGGAGATCTCCCAGTTCCACCTGGGGCTCCCGCGTTTCGCCGCGATGCTCGATGGTCTGCGCGAGGTCGGCGCGGTCGATGCCGCAACCGAGGTGGTGGCCGTGCACCTGGGCCATCACAATCCGGGGCCAGACGAGCTGGATCGCTCGCTCGCCGCGTTGGGCGCGAGGGCCGGCGTCGACGGCGAGGCCGTCACCGTGCGCGCCCGCACCGAGTGAGGCGGAACGGCCGGCAGCTACGTGCCCGGTTGCTTCGGCGGAGTATCCGCGATGACCAGGCGCGCTATCCCGACCAGTGTCGACGCGAGCATGCCGACCAGCCCCACGACCAGTAGCGTCTGCCCGGCCCCAGATCCGGCTCGCTCGCCCGCACCCGCACCCGGGTCCGCACCCGCGTCCGCGCCGACGCCCGCGAAGGTCTGCAGGACGATCCCCAGGTAGAGCACCGCCACGCTCACCAGGACCCAGACCATCATCCGTTCGCCCTCGCGATATATGCGTTGGGCGTTGGCCTCGGTGATATCGCCCGGATAGTTGAGCGCGTTCGGCTTGGTGGACAGCCACGCCATCAGCACGCTGATGGCCAGCATCACGCCCGCGAGCCACAGCATGCTCGACCGACTGCCGAAGCCGTCCGCGGCTCCCGAGAAATTGAAGTGGACGGGCACCACCTCGGGCAGCGACGGGTAGCGCACGAGGACGTAGACCGTGAGCGCCACCACGCCCAGCAGTGAGGCCAACCGCAGGCCGCGCGTGACCGGGCCGGTTGCGTAATCGGGGGCGGGTCGCTGCTGTTTCACGGCCGTCACCCTAGCCATCCGGTCGGACATTCCCACGGGGACGGACACTTTCACGCGCGAGGTCGCACAGGTGCGGCGTGCGCGCTGATCACGGCCTCACCTCGCGATCCTTCATTGTCGGACCTGTCAGCTAACGTGCGGAACATCGGTGGGAAATGCCCCCGATTCAAACACCGGAGGTAGCCGTGAACTGGGACGCAGTGTCGTCTCCCCACCCTCGCGCCGCAGCCGAGAAGGCCCGCGCACTGGCCGAGCGGGAGCGTGCCGACGCCGGGATTGCACTGGCCCGGTTTGAGGCCATGCACCGCACCCGTGACGTCCACCGCCGCCGGCTCGCCCTACAGCCGTTGGGCTTGGATCCCCGCTCCGCGGCACCGGCCGGGTGGGCAGCGGACCGTTCGCACATGCTCGTCTCCGCCGGCGACACCGCTCAACCGCTGACCCCGTCGCAGGCGGCACGGGAGCGTACGCGGCTGCTGTGGATGGCGATCGGCAAGATCTTCGCCGGGCTCGCCGTCGCGGCCATCGGACTGGCCATCGGCATCGCGATTCTCGGTTCGATGGCGGGCTGACCGATGAGTTCAAAAGGAAATGTCGGATGCCTCGGGATCATCGGCCTGCTCATCGTGGTCTCGATGATCATCAGTCTCATCGTCTTCCTCGTGGGCGTGGCCGCAGCACTGGCTGGTCTCGCCGCGGGCGGCTGGCTCCTCTACTCCGCCTTCACGGATCTGAGCAATCGCAGTCGACTCTCCTCGGGCGCGGATCCGCGAGCGGCCACCGGTACTCGCGCACACCAGATCGCGGCCGCCTCGCACGCAGAAGCCCGTGAGGCGCTGTCCAGCACGCTGGCGTCGTGGCAGCACCTCACCGTGACACGCGCGATCGGAACGCCGCTGCAGGGACGCTTCGACCAGCTCGAGGCACAGGCCTTGCGCGACCCGGCGTTCCAGGACCTGCTGCTCAGGGCGGAGACCACGCATGCGGAGTCGGTCCTGGCCACCCCGTCCACGGCGCGCGACCTCGCTCGGCAGACCGTCGACATGGACCAGTTGACCGCCGAAGTACGCGAGGCCGTGCACCGGATGAGCAGGGGTTAGAGAACGCCATTCCCCCGTCGTCGAGAACCACCCCCACGGCAGACCCTGTCGAATTCGGATAGGCTGGCCTAAGTTTCTCGTATGTGACGTGTCAGGAGTTTCAGTGACCAGCGCCCCTCAGCCCACCAGTCCCAAGCCCCGCACGCCGGTGACCCTTACGGTCCTTCGCACCGAGCAGGTCAGCGCCCACCTGGTGCGGGTGGTTCTGGGCGGCGCGGGGTTCGACGCGTTCACGCCACGCGAGGAGACGGACAGTTACGTCAAGCTCGAGCTGACCAGCGGCGACGAGACGGTGATGCGTACCTACACCGTGCGCCACGTCGACCCGGAGGCGCGGGAGATCTGGATCGACTTCGTGGTCCACGGCGACGAGGGCGTCGCCGGGCCGTGGGCGCGCAGCGTCACCGCCGGCACCGAGATCGCGGTGCGCGGACCGGGCGCCGGATACCTGCCCGACCCGGCCGCCGACTTCCATCTGCTCGCCGGCGACGAGACCGCGGTGCCCGCGATTGCCGTCGCCTTGGAATCCCTTCACCCCGACGCCAAGGGCGCGGTGTTCATCGAGGTCGGCAGCAGCGACGACGAGATCGCGCTGACTGCACCCGCGGGCTTCGAGGTCACGTGGCTGCACCGCGGCGCCTCCTCCGCGGACGCCGGCCCCGAGGTCATTGACGGCGCGGCCCCACTCGTCAGCGCGGTCCGCGGTCTGCCCTGGCCGGAGGGGGACGTCCAGGTGTTCGTCCACGGTGAGGCCGAGACCGTCATGAAGCACGTGCGCCCCTACCTGCGTCGCGAGCGCGGGGTGCCCGCCGCCCGGGCCTCCATCTCGGGATACTGGCGGCGCGGCCGCACCGAAGAGGGTTTCCGCACGTGGAAAAAGGAACTCGCCGACACCGAAAGTGCCTCTTCATAGCAGAAATCTGCGCCGGTGTGCGCCGGGGATGAGAGTCCGACCTTCTGCGCACAGTTCTACCGAGTACCCTGAGAGACCGTTGAGTTCACTCATCCGGCCCCTCACGTTCACCGTGACCGTAGACAAGGCGTTGCACATGGCATTCTCACGCGCGAAGCTCATCACCGGACTGGTCGCCACCTCGGCACTCGTCCTCACCGGCTGCTCCGGCGGCGACGATTCCGCTGGTGGTGACGGCGAGACCTACAAGATCGGCATCAACCAGCTGGTCCAGCACCCCGCGCTGGATTCCGCGACCGCCGGGTTCATCGAGGCCTTCGAGGAGGCCGGTGTCGACGCCGAGTTCGACGAGCAGAACGCCAACGGCGAGCAGGGCACCGCGCTGACCATCGCCCAGCAGTTCGCCGGCGACGACCTCGACCTCGCCCTGGCCGTGGCAACCCCCGCCGCCCAGGCCATGGCACAGAACATCATCGACATCCCGCTGCTGTTCACCGCGGTCACCGACCCGGTCTCGGCCGACCTCGTGGAGTCGATGGAGGAGCCGGGCAGCAACGTCACCGGAACCTCGGACGCCGCGCCCATCGATCAGCAGCTCGAGCTGCTCAAGGAGATCGTCCCGGACGCTGAGACCGTCGGCATCGTCTACGCCTCCGGCGAGGTCAACTCGCAGGTGCAGGTCGACCAGGCCACCGAGGCCGCCGGCCCGCTCGGCCTGACCATCGAGACGCAGACCGTCACCAACGTGACGGAGATCCAGCAGGCCGTCGAGGCCCTCGGCGACGTCGACGCCATCTACGTCCCCACCGACAACATGGTCGTCTCCGGCATCGCCTCGCTCGTCCAGGTCGCGGAGACCAAGCAGATCCCGGTTATCGCCGCGGAGGAGGGCACCGTCGAGGGCGGCGCGATCGCGACCCTGGGCATCGACTACACCGAGCTCGGACGCCAGACCGGCGAGATGGCCCTGCGCATCCTGCAGGACGGCGCCGACCCGGCCACGACGCCGGTCGAGACCGCCGAGGTCTACACCTACGTCGTCAACGAGGCCGCCGCCGAACGCCAGGGTGTGACCATCCCCGAGAACATCCTCGCCGAGGCTGAGAAGAAGTGATCGGCGCCGTCGAGCAAGGCCTGATCTTCGGGGTCATGGCACTGGGGGTCTACCTGACCTTCCGAGTGCTCAACTTCCCCGACCTCACGGTCGACGGCAGCTTCACCACGGGCGCCGGCACGGCGGCCATGGCGATCCTCGCCGGCTGGAACCCGGTGACCGCAACCCTCGCCGGGTTCGGCACCGGGTTCGTGGCCGGCACGGTCACGGGCCTGCTGCACACCAAGGGAAAGATCGACGGCCTGCTCGCCGGCATCCTCACCATGATCGCGCTGTGGTCCATCAACCTGCGCATCATGGGCAGCGCGAACGTCCCGCTCCTGCGCGAGACCACCCTGTTCACCCCGCTCCGTGAGGCGGGGCTCCTCGGCACCTGGGGTGCCGTCGCGATCCTCGCCGCCGGCGTGGTGGTGCTGGGTCTGATCGTCATCTGGTTCCTCAACACGAACCTGGGGCTGTCCATCCGGGCGACCGGCGACAACGGACCGATGATCTCCTCGTTCGGTGTCTCCACCGACTTCACCAAGACGCTCACGCTCGCCCTGTCGAACGGGTTCGTCGGCATGAGCGGCGCGATCCTGGCCCAGTACCAGGGCTTCGCCGACATCTCGATGGGCATCGGCCTCATCCTCGTCGGCCTGGCGTCGGTGATCATGGGCCAGGCCATCCTCACCCAGCGGTGGCTGTGGCTCGGCGTGATGGCCGTGATCGTCGGCTCCGTGATCTACCGCCTCATCATGGCCGTGGCGCTCGACCTGGGGCTCAACCCCAACGACATGAAGGCCATCACGGCCCTGCTCGTCGTGATCGCCCTCCTGATCCCGAGGTGGCGCGGAGCACTGGGACCATTCGGCCAGCGCATGAGCGCACTCACCGGCAAGGGTGGCGCCGCGACCGGAGCCACCGTGGACGGCGGCCCGGCCTCCGCGAGTAGCGCCTCCGCCGGCGGGGCCTCGGTCAACGAGACCGCGCTCTCTGGCTCCTCAACCACACCGACCAGCTCGACCGGAACCTCCGGCGCGATCGACGGACAGGGGTGATCCGGCCGTGTTGACCGTCAACTCCATCAGCAAAACGTTCTTCCCCGGCACCATCAACGAGCGCCGGGCCCTCTCCGAGCTCGACCTCACGATGGCCGAGGGCGACTTCGTCACCGTGATCGGCTCCAACGGTGCCGGCAAGTCGACCCTGCTCAATGCCGTCTCCGGCCGGCTGCCCATCGACTCGGGGGCCATCGAGATCGACGGCAAAAACGTCAACCGGCTCCGCGAACACCGACGTGCCAAGTACGTCGGCCGCGTCTTCCAGGACCCGCTCGCCGGCACCGCGCCGAACCTGACGATCGAGGAGAACATGTCGCTCGCGCTGCTGCGCGGCAAGCGACGTGGGCTCGGCCAGGGACTGTCCTCCAAGCGCCGCGCGCAGTTCGTCGAGCAGCTCGCCATGCTGGAGCTCGGCCTCGAGGACCGTCTCACCGCCAAGGTCGGACTTCTCTCGGGCGGCCAGCGGCAGGCACTGTCGCTGCTCATGGCCGGCTTCACGCATCCGCGCATCATGCTCCTCGACGAGCACACCGCCGCGCTCGATCCGCAACGCGCCGAGCTGGTCACCACCATCACCGAGCGCATCGTCCGCGAGGGCGGCCTCACCACGCTGATGGTCACGCACAACATGGAGCAGGCCATCCGGCTCGGCAACCGGCTGATCATGATGCACGAGGGCCGGATCGTCTACGAGGCCGACGCCGCCACCAAGTCCAAGCTCACCGTCCGCGACCTGCTGGCCGAGTTCGCGAACATCAAGGGAGCCACGCTCTCCGACAAGGCGTTCCTCGGCTGACGAACGCCACCGCCGCCCCAGGTTGGCTGAACTGAGTCGCGAGAATCGCCGGAACGTCGCGACTCAGGTCAGCCAAACGCGAGGGCGGGACCGGAGGGCGTGCCCGGAAAAGCTCGGCTCGGCCCCGGAGAGATTCAGCCCTCCTTGCGGCGCACCATCTCGCCGATCCACTCCGGCGCGAACGGCGAGGTGCAGTTCGGCGGCGTCGGATAGTCGCGGAGCACGCCCAGTCGCTCGCCGATCTCCAGCGCGCGCGGCCGCAGATCCGCGTTCTCGATCCCGATCTGCGCGAGCGTCGTGTTCATCTCCCACTGCAGCCGCTCCTGCGCGCCGGCCATCTCGGCCTCGATCTCATCGAGCAGCGCCGGCTGGTCCAGGCCCTCCGGCTTTTTGACCACCCGGTCGGCCGTCAGCGCCCAGCCGGCGCTCGCCACCACCGGATCCGCATCCTCCAGCCACGTCAGGCGCAGCTCCTCGGCGTGCGGGCCCTTCATCACCACGTAGCCCACCAGCCAGTCGTGCACCTTCCGGGTGCGGGCCTCGCGGATCATCGCGTCGAGCTCGTCGGCCGAGAACTCCTTGGGCCGGCAGATCAGCAGCGCGAGCAGCCGCGCCGCCGAATCCCCGGTCGCCCACAGCTCCACGGCCAGGGGATGGTTCTTCTTGACCCGCTTGGCCACGGCGCGCAGCTTGGTGAGGTTCACCGCGTGGTCGTCGCCATGCTTCTCATTGACCGCCAAGATCTTGGGGTCCGCCAGATCCGCGAGCTCGGCCATCAGCTCGGCGACGGTCGGTGCCGGCGCCGGTGTCGTCGTCGTCAAAATTCTCTCCTTCGCCCGCGGCCACGCCGCACATCACCACCACGGGGTCGCCCCGAGACCTGGGTCCCGCCCTATACTCGCCGGATGCGCCTGTGGAGCATCCATCCCGACCTGCTCGATCGCGCCGCGCTGGTGGCCGGGTGGCGCGAGGGACTCCTGGCTCAGAAGGTACTCCGCGGGCTGACGACCGGCTATCGCGCGCACCCGCAGCTCGACCGGTTCCGCACCCTCGACGACCCCGTGGCCGGCATCGCGACCTGGCTGCACGGGCTCGCCGACGCCGCCGACGCGCGCGGATACCGGTTCGATCGGACGCGGGTGGTGCTGCCGGCCGGCGCCGAGCGGCTCGACGTCACCGACGGGCAGCTCGCGCTCGAATGGGCGCACCTGCGGGCCAAGGTCACCGCGCGCGATCCCGACTGGCTCGCCCGCCTCGCCCCGTACGACGCCCCCGGGTCGACGCCACCGCCGCACCCGATGCTCGACGTGGTGCCCGGGCCCGTCGCCGACTGGGAACGCGCGCCCCGACCGGAAGGCCTGACATGACACCGCCCGCCTCGCCGCGGCCCACCTCCTCGCGGCCCGCCCTGTCGCTGCGAACCCTGCCGATGCCGCTGCCCGTCCTGATCGCGCCCGCCGCCGCCTCAACGCTGCTCGCGCTCGCCCCGATCCGCCGCCCCTTCGCCGCGGCCACGGTCGGGTGGGCGCTGAGCATGCCCGCCGTCGAACTGCCGGTGCATGTCGGCGCGTACGTCGGTGCGATGGTGGCGCCGGCGTGGGTTCGTCGCCTTGGGCAAGGCCGGTGTCAGAGCCGGGGTCACCGGCGGAATCGCCGCCGCACAGCCGACCTGCTGGGAGGCGCGATGGCCGCGGCGACCTGCGCGGGGCTGGGGGTTCTGGTGGCGCGCCAACTCGCCGCGGCACCGGCGCTGGAGCGCGCGCTCGCCGAGGTGCGGGGCCAGGTTTCAGGCGAAAACCCGGGGACGACGACACCACCGCCACCGGCAACCCGACACCGTGTGCCGTGGCCGACGGTGCTGTTCGCGCCCTGGCCGGGCGTGCCGCGAGACGTCCGGGCCCGCCGCGGCCTGGTGTACGGCCCTGACTCCACGGCCAACCGGTGTGATCTCTACACCCGTAACAGTGCTGGGTCGGCCCCGGGGCGGGGCGTACTCGTACACATTCACGGCGGCCATTTCCGGGCGGGCGGGCCGAGCCGCGAATCGCGGGCCATGCTCTTCGACCACGCGAGCCGGGGCTGGGCGGCGATCAGCACCACCTACCACCTGTCGCCCACGCCGGAGTCGGGATTCCCGCAGCACCTGGTAGACATCAAGCAGCTCATCCGCTGGATCCGCGTCGAGGGGCCGGCGCACGGCATCCCTGAGGATGCGCCGATCGTGGTCGCGGGCAGTTCCGCGGGCGCGCACATCGCGATGATGACCGCCCTGACCGCCGGCGACCCCACCTACCAGCCCGGATTCGAGGACCTCGACACCCGACCGGCAGCAGTGATCGGACTGTACGGCTACTACGGGCGTCTGGGGAAGGCCACGAAGGACATCTCCGACCCGGGGCGTCTTCCAGCCGAGGGCGCGCCCCCGGTCGCGATCATCCACGGCACCGCCGACACGTACACGCCGGTCAAGGGTTCGCGCCGGCTGGTCGAGCGCCTGCGCGCGGGCTCGGCGAACCCGGTGTTCTACGCCGAATTGCCGGGCGCGCAGCACGGTTTCGACGCCGTTCGCACGCCCCGCTATCTGGCGGTGGTGGCGGCGGTCGCCGAGTTCACCGAGTGGGTTATCGGGCAGCCTTCCGCCTGATCGGGTGCAGGCCTCCGCCGAGGTCGATATCGGGCAGGCGGTTGCCCGGGTCGGCGAGGCCAACGGAATGACCGTCGGCGGCGAGGCGGCGCATCCCGTCGAGCAGCATCCGGCGCGCACTGGTGTTGACCGAGGAGACACGGCTCAGGTCGAGCGTCACCTCCTCGACTCCGGGCGGGATCTCGGCGAGGCGGCGCAACGCGAGCTCGGCGCTGGCGAAGGTCATCGCGCCCTGCAGTCGGAACGTGCGGCGGCCCGTGGCCTCGTCGACGCGCACCGAGCGCACGACCTCCACGTCCATGACCGCGGTGTTCATCAGGTGCAGGTCCAGGTCGCGGGACATCCGCTCGAACGCCCGCACCCCCTCGACGCTGTGCCCGTGCGCATCCAGCCGCGGGGAGAACACGCCGAGGCCGACCTGGGCGGGCAGCGAGCCGAAGATCCCGCCGGACACCCCGCTCTTGGCCGGGATCCCCACGGTGGACATCCAGTCGCCGGCCGCGTCGTACATCCCGCACGTGGCCATCACCGCGAGCACCTGGCGCGCCACCTCGGCAGAGACCACCCGCTCCTTGGTCACCGGGTTCACGCCACCGGCAGCCAGGGTCACCGCCATGATGGCCAGGTCGCGGACGGTCACCCGGTAGGCGCACTGCCGGGTGTAGCCGCGGACGGCTTCGTCGGGGTCGCCGTCGATGATCCCGCCCGCGCGCACGAGGTTGGCCATCGCGCGGTTGCGGAACGCGGTGCGCAGTTCGGAATCCAGGACGGTGATGTCCACGTCGAGCGGCCGGCCCGCGAACGCCGACAGACCCTCCTGCACGGCGGTGTCCCGCTCGATCTCGGTCGCGTCAGGCGGCCCGACGAGGGTGTGCGTGGTGATGGCGCCGACGTTGATCATCGGGTTCTCCGGACGCCCGGTCTCGGGCTCCAGTGAGATCTCGTTGAACGCATCGCCCGAGGGCTCCACCCCGACCTTCTCCAGGACCGCGGCGATCCCCCGGTCGCGCAGTGCGAGGGCGTAGACGAACGGCTTGCTCATCGATTGGATGGTGAACTCGGCGTCGGCATCGCCGGCCGTGTAGACGACGCCGTCCAGGGTGCAGGCGGAGACCGCGAACCTGTCGGGGTCCACGGCGGCGAGCTCGGGGATATAGCTGGCCAACTCTCCGTCCTCGCCCACGGAGCAGGCGTTGCGGATCTCGAGCAGATAGTCGGGTACCGGGGTTTTCACGGCTCCAGAGTGTCATGGAAAAGCCTGGTCTGCGGATAAGTGACGCGCGTCAGTGTTCTTCGTGTCGAACCCTCGTAACTTCACAGGTGACGGGCCGGGAAAGGCCCGCGGAAGACCCCAGAAAGAGGGATGGAAATGGCACCGAACAGCCAGAACATCGTCAAGAGCATGCTCCGTGCGGAGGGATTCTCCTGCCCCTCCTGCGTGGGGAAGATCGAGAAGCAGGTGGGTCGCCTCAAGGGCGTGGAGGACGTGAAGGTGCATTTCGCCTCCTCCCGCATCGAGGTGGAGCACGACCCGGAGGTGGTCAGCGTCGACGACGTGGTGGCTGCCGTCGGTAAGGCCGGCTACAAGGCGCGCGCGAGCGCCTTCTGACCGGGCCACGCAGGACACTAGAGAGGAAGAGACCATGACCACGATCCGTAGATGGGTGTACGGGCGTTGGTTCGTGCCCATCGTGTCCGGGCTGCTCATCATCGGATCGTTCATCGCATCCG
>DHCMJ07802__coassemble_1028_pt1 | contig 22395 bp, 21 predicted proteins | sample DHCMJ07802__metabat2_low_PE_012 | metagenome-assembled genome bin DHCMJ07802
GCGTCTACATCGTCGACTCGGCCGGCGCGCTCGTCATGGACCAGGTCTCCGACCGGGTCTCCGCGCTCGTCGCCGAGCTCGGCGACGACGCGCAGGTCGGCTTCCACGGCCACGAGAACCTCGACGTGGGCGTGGGCAACTCCATCATGGCGATCCGCGCGGGTGCGCAGCAGATCGACGGCTCCACCCGCCGTTTCGGCGCCGGCGCCGGCAATACGCCCGTAGAGGCCCTGGTCGGGGTGTGCGACAAGCTCGGCATCTCCACCGGCGTCGACTTCTTCCGTGTCGCCGACGCCGCCGAGGACGTCGTGCGACCGCTCATGCCGTCGGAGTGCGTCGTCGACCGCCAGGCCATGATGCTCGGCTACGCCGGCTGCTACTCGTCGTTCATGAAGCACGCCGAGGGCCACGCCGAGCGCTACGGCGTCCCCGCCGCCGAGATCCTCATCCGCGCCGGCGAGCGTCGCCTCGTGGGCGGCCAGGAGGACCAGCTCATCGACATCGCGCTCGAGATCCAGAAGGAGCGGGCGAACGCCTGATCCGCACTGGTCAGTACGTCACCGCCCCGGGGCCACACGGCCTCGGGGCGGCGTCGTTCTCGCTGGGATGTCCTCAGCCGGCCGCCCACGCGACGATCGGGTCGAGGTCGCCCACTTCCACCTGCTCGATGCGCGTGTTCGACAGCAACAGCTGCGCGGCGGAAGTGTCGGGGGTGCGGCGCAATGCCCTGCGCAGGGCGGCCATGATCACGCGGTCCTTGAGGGACAGGCGTGCCGGGTCGAGGTCGCCGCGCAGGTCGAACGTGGTGACGGCGCGGCCGCTGGAGGCGGCGAGCTTGGCGGCGAGGGTGCCGCGCCCCGGGTCGTCGGCGGGGGAGAGTCCGACGACGACGAGAGCAACCCTTCCCGGAGCCGACCGGATTGCCCGCAGGAGACGTTTCCGGCCACGAATCCGCGTGGCGTAGATCGGCGCGAGGACGATCAACGGGTCGGCCGTAGACGCGGCCTCGAATGAGGACAGCTCCACCGCCGGAGTGCCCAGACGCTCCGACAGAGCGAGGGCGTACCGGCGAGTGGAGCCGTACTTGGAGTTGTAGGCGATGGCGGGGCGAGACACATCTACGAGTCTGTCACCCGACGGCGTCAGTCGTTGTAGGAGATCTCGACGTGGTCGGACTTCGGCAGCAGCTGGCAGCCGAGAACGTAGCCCTCCTCGACCTCCTCCGGATCGAGGATGCCGTTGTGGATCATCTCCACCTCGCCCGACTTGAGGATGCAGGCACACGCCGAGCACTCACCCTTGCGGCACGAGAACGGCGCCTTGATGCCCTTGGACAGGAGCACATCCAGCAGGGGAGTGTTGCGGGGCCAGTCGATCTCGTGGGTCTGGTCGTCGAGCTCGACTGTCGCCTTCGCCGGGCCCTCGCCGCCCTCCTCGGCCGGGGTGTCGTCGATGATGATCTCGGCGAACGGATCGCCCTCGATCGAGGAGAACACCTCGGTGTGGATCAGGTGCATGTCGGCGCCGGAGCGACGCAGACCGGCCTTGACGGTCTCCATGAACGGCGCGGGTCCACAGATGTAGGAGTGACGCTTCCGGGCGACCGGCTGGAGGATGTTGCCGATGATCTCAGCGGTGGGCAGACCGGAGACGGACTCCAGCCAGTGGATCACCGTGAGCCGGTCCGGGTGGGCCTGCTGCAGGTCGCGGAGCTGCTGCTTGAAGATGACCGCGTCCTCGTTGCGGTTGGCGTACAGCATGACGATGTGGCCGGTGCCCTGCGCGAGCGCCGAGCGCAGGATCGACATGACCGGCGTGATGCCCGAGCCCGCGGCGAGCAGGATGAAATCCTGGTCCAGGTTCTTGGGCGTGAAGATGCCGGACGGTGCCAGGACGTGCATGTTCATGCCGGGCTCGGCGTTGTCGCAGACCCAGTTGGAGCCGTAGCCGCCGACCGTGCGCTTGACCGTCACCTTGAGCTGGGTGTCGTCGGTGGGCGAGCTCGACAGCGAGTAGCAGCGGGCCACGGACCCGGTCTGTTCGCTGGGGATCCGCAGCGTGAGGAACTGGCCCGGCGTGTACCGGAAGTCCTCCTCGGAGCCGGCGGGGATGTCAAAGACGATGGACTTGGCGTCCGCGGTCTCGTCGATCACCTCCGCGATGGTGAGTTCGCGAACGAAGGAGCCCAACTGGGGGGTTTCGGTCATGGGAAAAGCCTATCGGGTGGATGAAGAGAACAGGCGCCGACAATTCCGCGGAGCGGTAGGTGCACCGCCCCGCGGAATGCTCGTGTCGGTCGACTCACTCAGCGACGTAGAACGGATTGACCATGTGCTCGGCGTCGACCGGGTCGACTCCCTCGGCGAGGGTGATCAGGCCCTCGGCGTAGGCATAGCGAATGCTCGCGAGCATGCGTGGGCACGTGTCCTCGCCCTCGGGGATCTCTGCGCCGGAGCGCCACTCCGTGAGGACGGGGCATTTGTGGTCACTGCCGTCGCGCCACTGGATGGACGTGTGCTTCTCGCTGTTCTTGCGGACGAACGCGCGGGTGCCGCAGTTCTGGCAGTCCACCGGCTGGAAGCCGGCCCGCGTGTACGTCTCCCGGTCCAGGTCGGTGTGGGCGTGGAGCTGTGCGGCGCGCGCCGGGTCGGTCTCATCCCAGGTGGGTGCGCGCCGCGAGTCGCCCTGCTTGAAGGTCACTTGTCCGCGCGGGAGGACTCGGCCTCGCCGGCGACCTCGGCCATTCCGGTGTACTGGGTCTGCTCGTCGGAGACCTCGGCCTCACCGGCTTCCTGCTTGCGCATGTTCTCCTCGACCTCCTTCTCCCAGTACTGGTTGGCGGCGGTGGTGTCGACCTCGAACTCGAAGCGCTCCTGCATGTCGGGCTCGACCTTGTCGCGGTCCACGTAGAACTGCTCGTACCAGCGGCGCAGCTGGTAGACGGGGCCGTCCTCCTCGCAGAGCAGCGGGTTGGCGATGGCCGACTTGCGCTGCCAGATGCGGACGTCCTGGAGGAAGCCCTCGCCGAAGAACTCGGCAATCTTGCTGGCCATCTTGGTGGACGTCTCGTCGTCGAAGCCCTGGGGCTTCTTGACCATCAGGCCGTACATGAGCACGAACGAGTTCTGATCGACCGGGTAGTGGCAGTTGATCAGCACGACCTCGGACTCGAAGTCGCCGTACTGCTGCTTGAGCGGGTTGATCATGAACGACGGGCCGTAGTAGGAGGCCACGGACTCGAGCAGGGTGTCGCCGTACTTGCCGCCCGAGGGGTCGTGGTCACGACGGCCCTTGGTGTTGAGGTACTGCGTGGCGGTCTGACCCTCGAAGACGTTCTTGAAGTAGGTCGGGAACGCGTAGTGGATGTAGAAGAAGTGCGCCATGTCGACGACGTTGTCGACGATCTCCATGCAGTTGGAGCCCTCGATCTCGAGGCGGTTCCACACCCAGTCGGTCCACTCGCCCGAGTCGTACTCCTCGAGGTAGGGGATCTGCTCCTCGTCGGTCGGCGGGTTGCCCTCGTGATCGTGCCACACGAAGACCAGGCCGTTCTGCGTCATGGTGGTCCAGGCGCGGGTCTTGGCCCGCAGCGGGACGCGCTTGGCGTACGGGATGCCCTTGCACTTGCCGTCGCCGCCCCAGCGCCAGTCGTGGAACGGGCACGCGATGTTGCCGTCCTTGACCTCGCCGTCGGAGAGGTCTCCGCCCAGGTGGCGGCAGTATCCGTCGAGGACGTTGATGCCGTCGTCGTTGGCCCAGACGACCAACTTGGTGCCGAAAGCGTGGATGGAATGCGGCTTGCCGTCGGAGTATTCCTTGACGGTTCCGATGCAGTGCCAGCCGCGCGCGTAGCGATCGCGCACCTCACCGGTGTCGATCTCGCGGATGGCGCCGGGAGCCTTAGTGGGTGTGGACATGGTAATGCCTCCTGATGGCGTGAGCCTGATGAGAACAGGTTATAGAATCGTGTGAGGGGCCACAACCAATCCCGTCAGTGCTGGCACGCCGTGCCAGTCCAAGGGATCGGCAGTTGATGTCTGGTGAAAAACTGGAACGTGTTCTAGTCTAGATCACGCGCCCCATACTAAGCCAGAGAGGGATCACATGAGCGAGTACGCCAATCACGAGGTCATCGACCGGATCAAGGCCCTGCTGCCCGGATTCGCCGAACGTGCCCAGGAGACCGAGGAACTGCGCAAGGTTCATCCGCAGAACATCGCGGAGCTGGACGAGGCCGGTTTCTTCAAGCTCTGCCAGCCCTCCCAGTGGGGTGGCTACGAGGCGGACATGGAGACCTTCTACACCGCGGCGATGCTCGTCGCGACGGCGTGCCCCTCCACCGGCTGGTGCGCCAGCATCCTCGGTATCCACAACTGGCACCTGGCACTGTTCCCGCAGAAGGCGCAGGAAGAGGTCTGGGGCGAGGACCCGACCGTGCGTATCTCGTCGTCGTACGCCCCGATGGGTGCGGCCAAGAAGACCGCCGACGGGCTGGTTCTCAACGGCAAGTGGTCCTGGTCCTCGGGCTGTGACCATGCGGACTGGGTGTTCGTCGGCGGCCCGGTGCTCGACGAGAACGACAAGATGGTGGACTTCTGCACCTTCCTCGTCGAGAAGTCGCAGTACGAGATCCTCGACGTGTGGCACGTCGCCGGGCTCAAGGGCACGGGCTCTAACGACATCCTGGTCAAGGACGCGCTCATCCCCGAGCACCGCGTGCTCTCCTTCGGCCTGATGGCCGCCACCAAGAGCCCGGGACTCGAGATCAACACCAACCCGATCTACAAGATGCCGTGGGGCACCATCCACCCCACCACCATCTCCACGCCGATCGTCGGCATGGCGTTCGGCTGCTACGAGGTGCACCGCGAGCACCAGCGTGACCGTGTCCGCGCCGCGTTCGGCACCGCCGTCAAGGACGATCCGTTCGCCAAGGTCCGCCTGGCCGAGGCCGCGGGCGACATCGACGCGGCGTGGCTGCAGCTCATGCGCAACGTGCGCGAGGAGCAGGACATCATCACCGCCGGCGGCTACCCGGACATGGACATCCGCACCCGCGCCCGCCGCGACCAGGTCCGCGCCACCCAGCGCTCGATCGACGCGATCGGCCTGCTGTTCCAGAACTCCGGAGCCCGCGCCCTGCAGGACACCTCGCCGATCCAGCGCTTCTGGCGTGACGCCAACGCCGGCCGCGTCCATGCGGCCAACGAGGCCACCAAGGCGTACATCATGTATGGACAGAATGAGTTCGGCGAGAAGGTCACGGACTCGATGGTCTGATCCGGGCGACTCGGATCGAAGGGACTAGAAGCGAACATGGCTATCAACAATTTCGGGTATGTCCGGATCTTCGCCACGGACATGGACGCCTGGCGCGAGTACGGCACCAAGGTGCTGGGCTTTGTGGTGGGCACCGGTGACAACCCGGACGCGCTCTACTTCCGTATGGACGACCACCCGCACCGGTGGATCATCGTCCCCGGTGAGGAGGACAAGCTCGGCCAGGTGGGCTGGGAGTGCGCCAACGAGGGCGAGTTCGAGGACGTCAAGGCCCGCCTCGACGCCGCCGGCGTGCCGTGGGAGGAGGCTCCCGACGAGGTCAAGCGTGACCGCAAGGTCCGCGGCCTGATCACCTGCCAGGACCCGGCCGGGTTCACGCTGGAGATCTACCACACGATCGCGCTGCAGCACCGCCGCATCCCGACGCCGTACGGCCACGAGTTCGTGACCGGCGACCAGGGCGCGGGCCACATCGTCCTGTCCACCCCGGACGAGGTGGCGGCGCTGGAGTTCTACCGCGACGTGCTGGGCTTCTCGCTGCGTGACTCGATGAGCCTGCCGCCGGAGATCGTGGGCCGCCCGGCCGACGGCGAGCCCGCGTGGCTGCGCTTCCTCGGCTGCAACCCGCGGCACCACTCCCTGGCCTTCACCCCGTTCCCCAACCCGACCGGGATCATCCACCTCATGGTCGAGGTGGGCTCGGCGGACGACGTGGGGCTGGCCCTGGACCGTGCGGCGCGCAAGAAGGTCAAGATGTCGGCCTCGCTCGGGCGCCACGTCAACGACAAGATGATGAGCTTCTACATGAAGACGCCCGGTGGCTTCGACTGCGAGTACGGCTGCGAGGGCATGCAGGTCACCGACGACGAGAACTGGGTGGCCCGCGAGTCCACCGCCGTGAGCCTCTGGGGCCACGACTTCTCCGTCGGCTTCAAGTAGGCGCCTAGGCTGGGCCCACATCCGCATGCGCCGCCACCGGCGCGCGGGTGTGGGCCCCGGCTGTACGCGCAGCACGTCCACACGACACGACATACGTCCACTGGGAGGACCGAGACGATGACCAGCACCGAAGACCGCCCCGAGGGCCAGAATTTCTCGAGTCGGGAGCTGCGTGACGCGCTCGGCCAGTTCTGCACCGGCATCACCGTCATCACGGCGGTGTCGGACGACGCCCCGGTGGGTTTCGCCTGCCAGTCGTTCTCCGCGCTGTCGCTCGAGCCGCCGCTCGTGCTGTTCTGCCCCATGAAGACCTCGGGGTCGTGGAAGGGCATCGAGAAGGCCGGCAAGTTCGTGGTCAACATCCTCTCGGAGGAGCAGGAGGACGTCTCCTCCACCTTCGGTCGTCGGGGCGACGACAAGTTCGCCGAGATCGACTGGGAGCCCAGCCCGCTGGGGTCGCCGGTGATCAAGGGCGTCATGGCGTGGCTGGACTGCGAGATCGACCAGGTCCTCGACGGCGGCGACCACTGGATCGTGCTGGGCCGCGTCCACGATCTCGGCCCCACCGAGCGCGACATCCGCCCGCTGCTGTTCTACCGCGGCGCCTACCTCAGCATCGAGGAGGATGTCGTGGATCCCACTCCCGAGCAGGAGGAGTTGGCCAACTTCATCACCTCCGCGGACTCCTACACCTGGCTGTGAGGCAGATACGATGACCGGGAACGCGACCGCCCCGCTGGCCGCCGCGCTGGCGGAGGCCGAGGAGATCATCCGCACCGCGCCGCACGTGCGCACCGAGGCCGACGTGGCCGAGGGGCTCGACTACCTGATGGGCACGATCCGCGGCGCGATCGAGACCGGTCAGCACCGCGGTCGTACGCATCCGCAGCTGTTCCAGGCCACGGGCCCGTACACCAAGATGGGTCTGGACAATCCGGACACGCTGTACTTCTACGCCAACCTCGCCGACGGCGCCGAGTACGTGGTCGAGGGGCGCCGCGGCACCACCGCGGACCTGTCCTTCCAGGTCATGGCCGGTAACTATTCGGCCGACGAGCGCGCCGCGTCGCACGCGGCGTTCGACGACCGCGCGCTGGAGATCGACGCCGATGGCCGGTACTCGTTTCGCATGGGGCCGGCCAGGTCCGACGACGACGAGGGCGACCCCGGCTACGTGGTGCTCCATCCCGGCTCGTCGATGATCGCGGTCCGAGAGGTGTTCTCGGACTGGGACGTGGAGGAGGCCGGGTCGGCCACGCTTCGTCGTGTCGATGCCGCGGGTACCGCACCGGACGCCCCCACGCTGGCGGGCCAGGAGCGGTTCTACGCCAAGCTCGCCGAGGCGCTCATCGGGCGCCTTCGGACGTGGCTGGCGTTCCCGGGCTGGTTCTTCGGGGAGCAGGAGCGCAACACGCTCTACACTCCGCGGAGCACGCCCGGCGGGCTCACCACACAGTTCTCGTCGGCGGGCATCTTCGAGCTCGAGCCCGATGAGGCCATGGTGATCTCGGTGCCCGTCGCCGGGGTGCCCTACCAGGGCTTTCAGCTCGGCAGCCTGTGGTACATCTCGCTCGAGTACGTCAACCACCAGACCAGCCTCACCGCCGACCAGGCGCACGTCACCGACGACGGGATGATCCACCTGGTGCTCTCCGAGCGGGATCCCGGCCTGGCCAACTGGCTGGAGTTGCTCGGACACCGTGAGGGCATCATGCAGTTCCGCTGGCAGCGGGTCGACGAGCCCATCACCGACGCCCTCGGCCCCACCTGCAAGGTCGTGCCGTTTGACTCCCTGGCCGACGAGGTGCCCGGTTACGCCGAGCAGCGCGTCACGCCGGAGCAGTGGCGGGAGCGCATCGCCGCCCGCCAGCAGGCGTTCGCGCGCCGCGGACTGACCTGAGCCCGGCGGCCTCCGCTACCGCCGCGCAGCCCCTCCACCCCCGATCCCCTCAGGAGACAAGCCAGTGAGTGACGCCGATCGCGTGAACGTCGGAACCGTCGAGGACCTGCACGCCAGCGCCTCGCGCACCGTCGGCCTGGAGGACTTCGGCGACGGCGCGGACGGCCACCGCGAGGCCCTGGGCATCCTGCTCGACTCCCTGCACTCCGATGCCGGGCTCACGCCCGCCGGCAGCAAGTATTGGCGCTCGGTCCTCAAGAGCGCGCTGACCGCCAGGCTCATGGCGAACGCCGGGTTCGCGGCCGCCCCTGAGCAGGCGGATACCCCGATCGAGCGACCCGTCGTCGTCACCGGGTTGCCCCGGACCGGCACCACGGCGCTACACCGGCTCCTGGGTGCCGACCCGCGCAACCAGGGGCTCGAGCTCTGGTTGACGGAGGTCCCGCAGCCGCGGCCGCCGCGCTCGACGTGGGAGGATGACCCGGCGTACGCGGGCCTGCGCGACCTGTACGCCGGGTTCATGTCCGAGAACCCCGACTACGGCGGCGTGCACTACATCTCCGCCGACGATCTGGAGGAGTGCTGGCAGCTGCTGCGGCAGTCGGTCACGTCGGTCTCGTACGAGTGCCTCGCCCGGCTCGACGGCTACTCGACCTGGCTGCAGGGCGCGGACTGGGTGCCGGCGTACCGGCGGCACAAGCGGAACCTGCAGCTCATCGGCGCCAACGATCCCGGCCGGCGCTGGGTGCTCAAGAATCCCAGTCACCTGTTCACGCTCGACGCGCTGCTGCAGGTGTACCCCGACGCGGTGGTGGTGCAGACGCACCGCGATCCCCGCAAATCGATGGCGTCGATGTGCTCGCTCGCGCACCGCACGGCCGCCGACTGGTCGACCCGGTTCACGCCGGAGTACATCGGCTCGTCGCAGCTGGACCTATGGGCGCGCGGCGTCGAGACCTTCGATGCGGTGCGGGCCCGGCACGAGGCGGACTCGTCCTCGCGGGCGACGTTCATCGACGTCGAGCACCGCGAGCTGGTGGCCGACCCGGCGGGCGTGGTGGAGCGCGTCTACGCAGCGACCGGCGAGACGCTGACGGACGATGTGCGCGCGGCCGTGGAGGCCGAGAACGCGCGCAGCCTGTCCGGCGACCGGGCGCCCGCGCACACGTACACGCTCGCCGACTACGGGCTCAGCGAGTCCGCGATCGCCGAGCGCTTCGCCGGCTACCGCGGCCTGGAGGCCTGACGCGCGGCTCGAGGCTCACGGCTCGCGGATCACGGCTCGCGCCCCCGCTGCCCCTCCCGCCCCTGCCACCTTGCGTTTGGCTGACCTAAGTGGCGAATCCGGGCCGATTTTCGCGACTGAGTTCGGCCAAACACGGCGCCGCTCAGACGCCGTCGGCGGTTGCATGACATTCTCCGGCGGTTGCACGACGTCAGGTGCGAGAAATCGCTGAAAATCGCACCAGATGTCAGGCAGAGGGCAGGCGATGTCTTGCAGTTGCGGGCGGGGTGGGCGGAGTGGGCGCTGGCGAGGCTAGATGTACTGCGCGACCGCGCCGATGATGCGGTCGGCGACGTCGGGCTTGCACACGAGCAGGTCGGGGAATTCGATCTCGTCGATGTTGTAGTGCAAGTCCGTGCCGTCGAGGTGGCTGGCGTGCAGACCGCGCTGGCGGACCACGCCGTAGGTGGCGGCGGAGTCCCACTGGTGGTGGCCGCTGGTGTGGATGTAGGCGTCGCACTCGTCCTCGACCACGGTGGCGGTCTTGCCGCCGCCGGAGCCGAGTCGGGTGAGCGTGGCGTCCAGCTCGGCGGCCAGGTCCTCGGCGAACTCGGGCTCCGCCGCCTCGGACACCGCGATGCGCAGCCGGTCATCTGCCCGCGGCGGAACGAGCGGGCCGGGCGTGGGGCCGGGGATGATCGACATCGGCTGATAGGTGGTGGCGCCGCGCCCGGTGAGGACACGTCCGTAGGCGGGCATCGCGATCGCGCACGCGGTGATCCCCCCGACTCCCTCGGGATCCTTCTCCCACAGTGCGACCTGCACGGCCCAGTCGGGGCGGCCCTCGGCGACGTAGGACCGCACACCATCGAGGGGATCGACGAACCACACCCGGTCGGCGTGGATCCGGGCGTTTGAGTCGGGGTCCCATTCGCCGAACACCACGTCGTCGGGGCGGGCGACGGCGAGGCGGTCCACCATCACGGCCTGGGCCTCACCCTCGGCGAACGCTCCCAGATCCTCGGGGGCGATCTTGGCTGCGCGGAGGCTGGTGAGCAGGCGCCCGGCCTGGGCGGCCAGGTCCTCGGCGAGTCGTTGGTCGTTGGTCCGTCCGTGGTCGGGGAAGGGGGTCATGCGCCCGATTCTAGAGGCCGGTCAATGATCCAGAGGCCGGTCACCGACGGGCGGACGGCTTACAGCCCCGCGGCCGTCTCGAGCGCCTGCAGGATCTCGTGGGGCTGGCCCAGCAGTTGGGCGGTGCCGTGCGCGCGCTTGAAGAACAGGTGCACGTCGTACTCCCAGGTGATCCCCACGCCGCCGTGGAGCTGGATCGACTCGCCGGTGATCCACTGCAGCGCCTCCGAGCAGTAGACCTTGGCGGCGGCCGCCTCGATCTCGGCAGCGTGGGCGGCGGCGTCGGACTCCGGGCCGGGGCCCTGCTCCGCGTCGATCGCCTGCGCCTCGGCGACCAGGGCGGCAGCCGAGTAGGACAGTGAGCGGGCGGTCTCGGTCTTGACGTACATCTCGGCCATGCGGTGCTTGAGCGCCTGGAACGAGCCGATCACCCGGCCGAACTGCTTGCGCTCCTGCGTGTACTGCACGGTCGCGTCCAGCACGGACCGGGCGGTCCCGACCTGCTCGGCGGTGATCGCGGTCCAGGCTGCGGCCCGCAGGCGCGACAGGAAGCTCGAGCGGGTGGCGATCGCGGTCGCGGCCGCGCCGGCGAACTCCACCCGCGCCAGGGTCCGGGTGGGGTCCATGACCGGCACGCGGGTGACGGTGACGCCGTCGGCGGAGGCCGGCAGTTCGAAGAGCCCGACGGTCTCGCCGGTGACGGCCACGACCAGCAGGGTCTCGGCGGTGTCGGCGCCGAGAACGTGGTGGGCGGTGCCGGTCAGGGTCGAGCCCTCGGCGGTGACGCCGGGGGCGGCCCAGCCGTCGAGGCCGGCCCAGCACAGGGCGACCTGCTCGCCGGCGGCGATCGAGGGCAGCAGGCGGGCGGAGGCGTCGGCATCGCCGGCGGCGAGCACGGCCTGCGCGGCGAGGACCGCGGAGCCGAGCATCGGCGACGGGGTGAGTCGCCGGCCGAGCTCCTCGCACACCAGGTGCGTCTCGACGAAGGTGGCGCCGGCGCCCTCGTGCTCCTCGGGAATCGACAGCGCGGCCGCGCCGATCTGCTCCACGAGTGTCGACCACAGGGCCGGGTCGAAGCCGTCGGCCGAGATCATCGCGGCGCGCACGGCCTCGGAGTCTGACTTCTTCTCCAGCAGCGCGGCCACCGACTGGCGCAGGGCGGCCTGCTCGTCGGTGTCGACGCCGGGGGTCGAGGCCGGGGCGGCGTCAGCGGCCTCGGCGGAGCCGGTGGCGGTCATCGGGCGGCCTCCAGCGACTTGAGGACCCGGCCGCGGTGGAAGCTCTGCGTGCCCCACGCCGTCTGCAGGGCGCGGGTCTTGGTCAGCCACAGGCCCAGGTCGTGCTCGAGGGTGTAGCCGATCGCGCCGTGCACCTGCAGCGCGGTGCGGGCCGACAGGTAGGCGGCGTCGGCCACGGCCACGCGGGCGGCGGAGACATCGCGGACGGCCGACGCGGGAACGTCGGGATTCTCGGCGATCGCCAGGGCACCGGCCCACAGCAGCGGCTGCGCCATCTCCAGCGCGATGGCCACGTCGGCCAGCTGGTGCTTGAGGCCCTGGTACTCGCCGATGAACTTGCCGTACTGCTTGCGTTGCTTGGCGTAGTCGACGCTCATCTCGAGCATCGCCTTGCCCAGCCCCAGCAACTGCGCCGCGGTCCCGAGGGCGCCGTGGTTGATCAGGTCCACCGTGCTGGCGGCGGCAAGATTGCCGCCCTTCGAAGGAACTGTCACGGTACGGGCGCGGTCGACCGACCGACGGATCTCGCCGGCGGTGCCGGTGAACACCTCGTCGTCGTCGGCGACCCACAGGTACTTGGCGACGGCGGGGTCGGGCGCGAAGGGGGAGACGCGCGGCGCGGCCACCGAGGCGAGGGCGCCGGAGGCCAGGTCAACGGCGACGTCTGAGCCGAGGGCGGCGGCGATGCGCGGGGCGACCATGACCGTCTCCACGACCGGCCCGGGCACGGCGTGGCGGCCAAGCACCTCGAGCGCCACGACGGCCTCTACGGCTGTAGCTCCGGCGCCGCCGGCGTCCTCGTCGATGAGCAGCGCGGCGGCACCGGTCTCGGCGACGCGGCCCCACACGGTCTCGCCGGGCGCGGTGTCACCGGCGGCCCAGGCACGCAGGACCGACGGCATGTCGGACTTACCCAGCAGCGAGTCGATGCTCGCGGCGAAATCGGTGATGTCGGGATCGATTGCGAAATCCATGGGGTCCCCCGTTATCCGCGCGGAAGGCCGAGAAGGCGCTCGGCGATGATGTTCTTCTGGACCTCGTTCGTGCCCGCGTAGATGGGCCCGGAGAGGGCGAACAGGTAGCCGTCCATCCACTGCTCGCCGGCCAGTTCGCCGGAGGTGCCGAGGATGTCGAGCGCGGTCTCGTGGGTCGCGATGTCCCACGTGGACCAGAAGACCTTGTTGATCGAGGACTCGAAGCCCAGGTTGGCGCCGCCGGTGAGCTTGGTGACCGTGTTCCAGGTGCTGAGCTCGTAGGCGCGGGAGCCGATCCAGGCGTCGACGACGCGGTCGGCCAGGGCGCCGCGGGTGCGCTCGTCGAGCTCGGCCTCGGCGCCCGACCACGTCTCCAGCAGGCGGTCGGTGGTGGCGAGGAAGCGGCCCGGGGAGCGCAGGGACAGGCCGCGCTCGTTGTTGGCGGTGGACATGGCCACCTTCCAGCCCTGGTTGACCTCGCCGATCACGCCGGACTCGCCGGGGTTCGCGGGATCGTCGGGGACGAAGACGTCCTCGAGGAAGAGCTCCGCGAAGCCGGGCAGGCCGTCGAGCTGGTCGATCGGGCGGACCGTGACGCCGTCGGCGTGCAGGTCGAACATGAAGTACGTCAGGCCCTTGTGGCGCGGCTCGTCCGGATCCGTGCGGAACAGGCCGAAGCCCTTGTCGGCGAACGAGGCGCGGGTCGACCACACCTTCTGGCCGTTGAGGACCCAGCCGCCGTCGACGCGCTTGGCGGTGGAGCGCAGCGACGCCAGATCGGACCCGGCCTCCGGCTCGGACCAGGCCTGCGCCCAGATGTCATCGGCGCGGGCCATGCGCGGCATGATCCGCTCGAGCTGCTCGGGGGAGGCGTGGTCGAACAGCGTGGGGGCCAGCAGGAAGATGCCGTTCTGGCTCACGCGCAGCGGCGCGCCGGCGCGGAAGTACTCCTCCTCGAAGACCACCCAGTTGACCAGGCCGCAGTCCCGGCCGCCGAACTCCTCGGGCCAGGACACGACCGACATGCGCGCGTCGGCCATCTTGGCCTCCCACGCGCGGTGGGCCTCGAAGCCCTCGGCGGTGTCCATGTGGGGAAGCGGCTCGGCGGGCACGTTGTCGGCCAGCCACTGCCGGACCTCGAGGCGGAACTCCTCGGTCGCGGCGTCCAGGTGCAGATCCACGGCGTCAGCCCTCCTTGTTCTGGTCGGCGGAGCCGGACCCGGTCGTGCCCTTGTTGGCGGTGTCGCGCATCGAGCGGGCGTCCATGCCGCCGAGGGAGGCGGAGAACGAGTCGGTGTCGTCCGGCTCGGCGTTGGCCGAGTGCGCGAACATGTGCCAGCCGAACGCGGAGTCCAGCGAGGTCTGCAGCCCCATCTGGTCCTCGTTGCCGTTGATGACCTTCTTGGCCAGCGTCAGCCCGAACGGCGGCATGGCCTTGATCTCGCCGGCGATCTCGTCGACCTTGGCCTGCAGATCCTCGCGCGGCACGACGTGGTTGAGCATGCCCCACTCCAAGGCCTCGGCCGCACCGAACCGTCTACCGGTGTAGAGGATCTCCTTGGCGCGGCGCGGGCCCAGCACGAAGGCGTGCGCGAAGTACTCGACGCCCGGGATTCCCATCTTCACCACGGGGTCGGAGAAGAACGCGTCATCGGAGGCCACGATGAAGTCGCACACCCACGCCAGCATGAGCCCGCCGGCGATGCAGGCGCCGTGGACCTGCGCGATCACCGGCTTGGGGATCTCGCGCCAGCGGCGGCACATCTGCACGTAGACCTCGGTCTCGCGCGCGAGACGCCGGTCGCCGCCGCCGCGGGTGGTGTGGTCCCACCAGATCGAGGCGCGGTTGGGGTACTCGATGTGATGGTCGCGCTCGGTGGTGCCGATGTCGTGCCCGGCGGAGAAGTGCTTGCCGTTGGCGCGCAGGACGATCACCTTCACGGCGTCATCGGAGACGGCCTTGATGAAGGCGTTGTCCAGCGAGTACGTCATGACCGAGTTCTGCGCGTTGCGGAAGTCCGGCCGGTTGAGGGTGACGTACGCGGTGCCGTCGGTGACCTCATAGGCCACGGGCTGCGTGTCCGGGCCGAGGTCGTCTACCCCGAGAACCGGGGGGATCGGTGCATCGGTCATGAGCTGGGACTCTCCTTACCTAGCAAGTGCTTGGTTGGTACTGTACCCGACGCCGTCACACCCCGTAGCCGCCGTCCACGTCGAGCTTCTGGCCCGAGATGAACCCGGCGCGCTCGGAGGCGAGGAAGGCCACGGCCTCCGCGATGTCCGCGGCCGTGCCGAACCGCCGCAGCGGGATGTTGGCGCGCGTGATCTCCAGCGCCCGCTCGTCCAGCTCGCCCGACGAGATCAGCCGCTCGGCCATCCCGTCGGTGAGCATCCCCGGCCCCACGCAGTTCACGCGCACCCCGAACCGCCCCTCCTCGGCGGCGAGCGCCCGCGCGAGTTGCTCGACCGCGCCCTTGGGGCCGGCCGACAGGCCGTCGCGGACGGGGTAGCGGGTGGTTGCGGCGGTGGTGACGACGACGACGTTGCCGCCCACGTCGCGCAGATGCTCCAGCGCGGGGTGCACCAGCGCGAAGAATCCGCCCGCGTCATCGCCGAGCTGACGCCGGAAATCGGTCGGCGATACGCGCGACAGGTGGACCATGGGCACGTGCGGGCCGGCGCAGTGGGCGAGGACGCGGATGCCGCCGAACCGGCGGCCGATCCCGTCGACGGCGGCTGCGATCGCGGTGTCGTCGTCGTCAAATTTCACACACTCGACGGCGCGCCCGCCGCCCAGTTCGCCCGCCAGCCGGGCCGGCTCGGTGGAGCGGTACCCCAGCACCATCGGCGCGTCCGGGAACTCGGCGGCGAGGCGACGCGCGACGGCCGAGCCGATCCCGCCCGAGGCCCCGGTGACCAGGACCGCGCCGCTCATCCCAGCTCCGTCTTGAGGATCTTGCCCGAGGCGTTGCGCGGGAAGGCCTCCACGAACTCCACGGTGCGCGGCCGCTTGAAGCCCGCCAGATGCTCGGCGGCGAACTCGCGCACCGCCTCCTCGGTGAGGCCGGACCCCTCGCGGCGGACGATGAACGCCTTGCCGACCTCGCCCATCCGCTCGTCGGGCACGCCGATCACCGCGGACTCCACCACGCCGTCCAGGCGCGCGAGGGTCTGCTCGATCTCGGCGGGGTACACGTTGAAGCCGCCGGTGATGTACATGTCCTTGAGGCGGTCGGTGATGCGGAGGTTGCCGGCGTCGTCGATCTCGCCCACGTCGCCGGTGTGCAGCCAGCCGTCGGCCTCGAGGGTCTTGGCGGTGTTCTCGGGATCGTCGAGGTAGCCCTGCATCACCATCTCGCCGCGCGCCAGCACCTCGCCCTTGTCGCCGATGCGGATCTCCATGCCGGGGTAGGCGCGACCGCAGGTGGTGGCGACGGTGTGCGCGTCGTCATCGGGGCGGCAGGTGGTGATGAAACCCATCGTCTCGGTCTGCCCGTAGGCGGTGATGACGGTCTCGAGCCCCAGGTCGGACTGCATGCGCTCGACCAGCACGACCGGCACCACGGACGCGCCCGTGACGGCCAGCCGCAGCGACGACAGGTCGTACTCGCCGCGCGTCGGCTCGTCCAGCAGCGTCTGGAAGATCGTCGGCGCGCCGGGCAGGACGGTGGCGCGCTCGGCCTCGACCAGCCGCAGCGTCTCGGCGGTCGAGTACACGGCCAGCGGGATGATCGGCGCGCCGAACAGCAGGCACACGAGGAACCCGGCCTTGTAGCCGAAGCTGTGGAAGAACGGGTTGACGATCAGGTAGCGGTCGTCCTCGGTGAGCGCGCCGTTCGAGCCCCACGCGTGGGCGCCCGCGACGGTCTGGCGGTGCAGCGCCACGACGCCCTTGGACTTGCCGGTGGTGCCGGAGGTGAACAGGATGTCCGCCACGTCGTCGCCGGTCACGGCGTCGGCGCGGGCCTCGGCCTCGGCGAGGAGCTGGTCGGTTGCGCGGGACTGAAGGTCGGAGATGTCGACGACGACGACACCGTTTCCAGTCGCCGAATCGCCGCCCTCGAGGGGGATGCGGATCAGCGTCTTGAGGTCGGTCGCCTCGGTCAGGGAGCCGTCGGCGGCGGCGGTGAGTTCGGCTATACGTTCGGATCCGAGGAAGGTGCCGGCCACGACGGCGGCCACCGCGCCCGTGCGCTGGATGAGCTCGAGCGTCTCGCTGCCCGTGTAGCGGGTGTTGGCCGGGACGAGGGTCGCGCCGACGTACTGCACGCCGAGCGCGGCCACCACCCAGTGGTGCGTGTTGGGCGCCCAGATCACGACCCGGTCACCGACGGCGACGCCGCGGTCCAGCAGTCCGGCCGCGAATCGGCGCACCTCGTCGAGCAGGTCGGCCCAGGTCCAGCGGGTGTCCTGGCCGGGCTGGACGTCGATGACGGCCTCCCGGTCCGGCCACAGGCTGGCGGCGCGTCGCAGTGCGGCGGGGGTGGTGTCCACGGGCGGGCGGTCTGCGGCGGCGCCTGCGGCTCCGTGGGCTCCGGTCGCGGCTGCGCCTGCATCTGCGGGGTGGGACATCTGGGGCTCCTCCGTGCTGCGGGTGTGGCGTGCGCAACCCTACCAAGCAACTGCTTGGTCCCGCCGCCTCCGCTGCTTCCGTCGCCCGCCCCGCCCGCGCCACCCGCGCCGGCCGGCGGTTGCACGACAGGGCCTCGCAGTCGCAAGACATTTGGTGCGATGCTTGCCTCCTTTTTCGGACCTGAGGTCTTGCGGGTCGAGGTGGATGTCTTGCAGGTGGGCGAGGGGCAAGGCGGAGTCGGCGGGCTTGGCGGGTTGCCCCGGTGCACAACCAAGCAAGTGCTTGGTAGTGTGTCGGTATGACCGAGAACACCAGGCCTGCGTCGGAAATGTCCGACGACGAGTTCGCCGCGGAATTCCGCGCCTGGCTGGACGCCAACCTGGTCGGCGAGTTCGCCGAGATCAAGGGCGCCGGCGGGCCGGGCAGTGAGCACGAGTTCTTCCCCCAGCGTCTGGCCTGGGAGCGGCACATGGCCGACGCGGGCTGGACCTGTGTGGGCTGGCCGGTCGAGCACGGCGGGCGCGGCGCGACGCTGAGCCAGCAGGTGCGCTTCCACGAGGAGTACGCCAAGGCGGACGCCCCGGCGCGCGTGTCCCACCTGGGGGAGACGCTGCTCGGGCCGACGCTCATCGCCCACGGCACGCAGGAACAGAAGGACCGGTTCCTGCCCAAGATCATCGACGTCACCGAACTGTGGGCGCAGGGCTACTCCGAGCCCAATGCCGGCTCGGACCTGGCGAACGTCTCCACCACCGCCAGCCTCGGTGAGGACGGCAAGTGGCACCTCAACGGCCAGAAGGTGTGGACCTCGCTCGCTCACTTGAGTCAGTGGGCTTTCGTCGTGGCCCGCACCGAAGAGGGCACGAGCCGCCACAAGGGGCTGAGCTTCCTGTTGGTGCCGCTCGATCAGCCGGGCGTCGAGATCCGGCCCATCCAGCAGCTCACCGGCACCTCCGAGTTCAACGAGGTGTTCTTCGACGACGCCGTGACCGACGCGGAGATGATCGTCGGCGAGCGCGGCGAGGGCTGGAAGGTCGCCATGACGCTGCTCGAGTTCGAGCGCGGCGTGTCCACCCTCGGCCAGCAGGTCGGCTTCGCCCGCGAGCTCGAGCAGATCACCCAGATGGCGCACGCGAACGGCTGCGCCGAGGACCCGTCGGTGCGCGAGCGCATCACCCGCGCGTGGATCGGTCTCAAGGTCATCCGTGCCCACGCCCTGCGCACGCTCGCCGAGCGTGACTCCACCGGCGGCAACGCCTCCGCCGCCAAGTTGCTGTGGGCCAACTGGCACCGGGACCTCGGCGAACTGGCGATGCTCGTCCAGGGTGCGCAGTCGCTGACCGGCCCCACGGAGACGTCCGAGGGCGCGCCCAACGACCTGCGGGATCCCGAGAACGTGGAGCTGGCGCTGTGGCAGCGACTGTTCCTGTTCACCCGCTCCGACACCATCTACGGCGGATCGAACGAGATCCAGCGAAACATCATCTCCGAGCGCGTGCTCGGACTACCCCGAGAGGCCAGGCCGTCATGACCGAGCGCAAGTCCCCCCTCGCTGTCGTTCCCGAGGAGACCCCGGGCCACGGGCTGCTCAAGGGCAAGAAGGTCGTGGTGACCGCGGCCGCCGGCACCGGCATCGGCTTCTCGTCCGCCCGCCGCGCCGCGCTCGAGGGCGCCGACGTGCTGGTCTCCGACTTCCACGAGCGGCGCATGAACGAGGCCCGCGACGCGCTGGCCGCCGAATTCCCGGACCAGCAGTTCGAGGCGATCACCTGCAACGTGCAGTCCACCGCCGACGTGGACGCGCTCATCACCGGCGCCGCGGAGAAGCTGGGCCGGATCGACGTGCTCATCAACAACGCCGGCTTCGGTGGCGAGAACGAGCTCGTCGACATGACCGACGAAGACTGGGACCGCGTCCTGGACATCACCCTGAACGGCACGTTCCGCGCCACCCGCGCCGCGCTGCGCTACTTCCGCGACGTGCCGCACAACGGCGTGATCGTCAACAACGCCTCCGTGCTCGGCTGGCGCGCGCAGCGGGCGCAGGCCCACTACGCCGCGGCCAAGGCGGGCGTCATGGCGCTGACCCGCTCCTCGGCCATCGAGGGCGCGGACTTCGGCGTGCGGATCAACGCCGTGGCGCCGTCCATCGCGCGCCACAAGTTCCTCGAGAAGTCGGCCTCGTCCGAACTGCTCGACGAGTTGGCCTCGAAGGAGGCTTTCGGCCGCGCCGCCGACGTGTGGGAGGTCGCCGCGACCATCGCGATGCTCGCCAGCGACTACACCACCTACCTCACCGGCGAGGTCATCTCCATCTCCTCGCAGCGGGCCTAGCTGTTCTGTAGGTCTAGCGGCGCGCGGCCACGCCGGCTGCCCGGCGCCCTAAGCCGGTCGTCCAGCACGGTGTTTCGCCCCCGCGGGGGTGCGCCGTGCTGGACGTTCGTGCATTCCGGGCACGTGTCGCCAGCGAGCTCCAGGTGCGGGGCCGCAATTGGGTCACGATTCCTAGGCAAGCTTCTGAACTGCGGTTTTCGGAGCATACTGAGCGTCACTCGGGCCGGACGAGTCGCGTGCGGCCGGTGAGCTAGGAGAAGGCAGTGAACAGTAGCGAACCACTGTGGGATATCGGGGATGGCCTGTGGCACTTCGTCGACGACCTTCAGCCCGCCGGATCCGTCGGCGACGTGATCGGCGGATTCTTTAAGATTCCGGCCAACTTTCTGATTTTCCTGAGCAACGTGGCCTGGGACTTCGGCTCGTAAGTCGTAGCCGCACGACCGAAGCACCGAGGGCCGTGCACCCCGCTCGAAACGGAGTGCCCGGCCCTCGACGCGTCGCGGCCGAACCGACTGAGGTCGGCGGAATCAGGCGTGGTCGCGGATCTTCTGCGCCTGCCGGGCGAAGATGTCAACCGCGAAATCCTTGTCGGCCTGCGCGACCGGGCCGTTCGGGGCGGACGCGGTGACCGAGACGCCGAGTCCCTCGACCATGCCCGTGAGGGTGAAGATCCCGGACTCCACGAACTGCCCCATCATGTCCGCCGTGGTGACCTGTGTGACCGCGGCGAAGTCGCGGACACCGGCGGGTGCGGCGACGTCGTCCACGGTGCTTCTGGTCTCCGAGGTGACCTCAGTCCCCTGGAAGGGCATGGTCATGCGTACGACCGGGCAACGCTCGGTTTCCGCACGGCGTTCGGACAGGCCCTCGTCGAGGGTGGTGACGGTTATCGCGAACTCGGTTCCGTTCCGGTTTCCGGACTGGAGGGCGAGGTTGCCGGGCTCGGCGCGCTTCAGCAGCGCGTCCTGGTTGACCTCCATGCAGTCCGCCGGTTCCGTCTTCAGTCCGGCGGTGAGGTCCCCGATCGAGTTGAGACCGAGCGCGATGTCCTCGGCGGGCGTCGGCTCCAGTCCGAGTCCCGGAATGTCGTCTGCGTTGACGATCAGCGTATCGACCGAGTGGAGTCCCGCAGCGGTCTGAGCTGATGACTCCTCAGAGGCCGGGATCGACGTGCCCGGTGCCGAGGTGGCCGTGGTCGTCTCGCTCGCCCCGCTCGTCTGCGTGTCCGCGACATTCGCTGTGGTCGACGCCGTGTCGGTGTCGTTGACGCCGGGGACCTCTCCGATCGTGCAGGCGGACAGGCCCAACACGAGGCCGAGCGCCGCGGACGCCGCGAGGATCCGGCGGCCACGCCGTCCGGGGAGTGACGAGGCAGGGGAGGTCATGCCGCGCAGTCTAAACGCGGTCGCCCACGGACGGTCCGAAGCGTCGGTGGGCGCGCCGCGACGTGGCGAGGACTCGGCCAACTGCCCTAACAAGTGCTTGGTTGGTATTGTGGTGCGTATGACCGCCACGACCAGACGCGAGGAGCTCCTGTCGATCGCGGCCGGCCTATTCGCGGAGCGCGGCCTGCGCGCGACGACCGTTCGCGACATCGCCGACGCCGCCGGCATCCTCTCCGGCAGTCTGTACCACCATTTCAAATCCAAGGAAGCGATCGTCGACGAGATCCTCCGCGGCTTCCTCGATTCGCTGTTCGGCGAGTACCGACGGATCGTAGACGCCGGGCTCGGCCCGCGCGAGACGCTCGAGGCGCTGGTGGTGGCCTCCTTCGAGGCGATCCACGATCAGCGCGACGAGGTGGCGATCTACCAGGACGAGGTCAAGCACCTGCGCGGCAACCCGAGGTTCGACTACCTGGGCGAGCGAAACACCGAGTTCCGCGAGATGTGGACCGGGGTCCTGCGCCGCGGCATGGAGACCGGCGATTTTCGCGACGACCTGGATGTGCGCCTGACCTACCGGTTCCTGCGCGACACCGTCTGGGTCGCGGTGCGGTGGTACCGCCCTGAGGGGGACGACGACCACGACGCCATCGCCACCCAGTATCTCAATATCGTGCTCGACGGTCTGGCCGTCAGCTGACAACCCCGTTTACCCAAGGAGAGACATGAGTTCCGTGACCGGCCGCGAGGCCTACGTGATCGATGCCGTCCGTACGCCGGTCGGTAAGCGAGGCGGCAGCCTGGCCGCCCAGCACCCCGCCGACCTCGGCGCGCACGTCATCAAGGCGGTTGTCGAGCGGACCGGGATCGACCCGGAGATCGTCGACGACGTCGTCTTCGGCTGCGTCGACACCATCGGCCCGCAGGCCGGCAACATCGCCCGGTCCGCGTGGCTCGCCGCCGGCATGCCGCTCGGTGTTCCCGGCACCACGGTCGATCGCCAGTGTGGCTCCAGCCAGCAGGCCATCCACTTCGGTGCGCAGGGCATCATGTCCGGCACCCAGGACGTCATCCTGTTCGGCGGCGTCCAGAACATGAGCGCCCTGCCCATCTCGTCGGCGATGCTCGCGGGACGTGAGTACGGTTTCGACGACCCGTTCTCCGGCTCCACCGGGTGGACCGAGCGCTTCGGCAAGCAGGAGATCTCGCAGTTCAACGGCGCCCAGATGATGGCCGACAAGTGGGACATCTCCCGCGAGGAGATGGAGAAGTGGGCGCTGCAGTCCCACACCCGCGCCCGCGCCGCGATCGCCGAGGGGCGCTTCGCTAACGAGTACGTGCCGCTGGCGGGCCTCGAGGCCGACGAGACCACCCGCGAGACCACGCTCGAGAAGATGGCCTCGCTGCCCG
>DHCMJ07802__coassemble_1035_pt1 | contig 21712 bp, 23 predicted proteins | sample DHCMJ07802__metabat2_low_PE_012 | metagenome-assembled genome bin DHCMJ07802
TGATCACCACGGGCGGTGACCACAGATGTATCTGCGAGCGGTCCGCCGACGGGTATCCACCCGTGTCCGCCATGAAGTTTAGGCCCGGAAAATGCCCGGTCAGACCGGGTCGGGGCCATCAATGACGAACCTAAGGGCAAATAGCAGCCAGCGCAACGACCTAATCTAGCCGATACGGGCGCCTGTGTCCAGCCCTCGACGGGAAGAGCCCCGGAGGCTGTCGGCATGTGTGGCGCGGCGTCCGTCTCTGCGCTGGTTGCCCTCGTGGCTCTCGCCTCATCGGCTCCCGGTCGGGACGTCGCACCCGGGCGAGGCTTCTCGCTTCACGCCCGATGCACCTAAAGGGTGACGGGTCCGCGCCCGTTCGTCAAGGATTTGGCGCGGACAGTCTCAGATCCACAGCCTTCTGCGGCCCGAAAACTCCACCATCGCAGCCGAAATTCCCTGTTCAGGAGGGCAGATCCGGGATCCGGGACAGCTTCCACACGCCGTTGACCTTGTCGAGTCCGACCTGGTAGGTGCCGGTCGTGCTGCCCGCGGCGGCGCCTTCGCGTTCCATCGAGACCTCTTGGACCAGAAGCACCTCCGCGCGATCGCCTTCGAGGTAGGCCACGCCGGCCTCGCTGACGCGCGCGTCGACGGTCGTCGCGGACTGCTCGTAAGAGTCCCGCAGCGCCGGCCAGTTCTTGTCCAGTTCCTCGACGAGGTTGGGGGTCAGGAACTCCCCTAGCGACGCGTGGTACTCGTCGAGCGTCTCGTAGTCGATCGACACGAGTCGCTGCACGTTCGAGATCGCTGCGGTGAGGACCTCGTCGGTCGCCGCGCGGTCGACGAAGGCCTGATTGGGCACGTCGACGCCCGGTTCGGTCGCGAGGAATCCGCCCGCCGCGCCTGCCGCCACGCCGACGGCCAGCATCGCGTAGGCGAGTTTTTTGCCGGGACGACGACGAGATGACGCGTCCCCGGCGACCGTCGACCTCCCGGTGGCAGTTCGCCGGGCTCCGGTCTTGTCGTCGTCGCCCCTTCTTTTTCTCTTGGGCGTGGTCACCGGATCGGACGCGCTCTCCGCTGACCCGCCGCTCCCCGGGCGGACGGGGCCCGTGTGGCCGGCGAGGCGGCGTGTCGAGGGCGTCTGGGACGGCTTCTGGTTCCTCTTGATGGGTGGCATCCGGGTATCCCTGCCCTTCCTCAGCGTCCGCCGGAGGTGGTGGGGGCCGGCGCGGTGGTCGACTCCTCCCCCTCGGCGGTGTCGTCGTCGGCGTCATCGCCAGCATCGGTGTCTTCGTCGGCGTCGGCGTCGGCGTCGCCACCGGAGCCCTGGCTCCCCGATCCGGTCTCGCCGGAGAGTTCATCGGGATCCGGGAGCTCGAGATCCTGCACGGACTCACTGGACTGGCCGACCGGGACCGTCACACCGACCTGGTTGACCGCGTCGGCCTTCCACTGGCCGTCGACCCGGGTCAGGTCGACCCGCATCGCCTGACGACCGGTGATGTCCTCCTGCCCCTCGCGCTCGGAATGAGCGGTGAAGACCAGGATGACGGCCGCGTCGCCCGCATCGAGATTCATCTCCTCGACCGCGGAGTAGGAGACGTTGGCCGTGGTGACGGCCTTCTGCTCCGTCACGCGGGTCCGCACGTCCTCGGCCCACTGCTCCTGCTCCGTGAGGAACGTGCCCGTGGACGAATCCGCCAGCTTCTGCAGCGACTCGTCGACGTTGCGGTAGTCGAAGCTGAACGCGTTCTCCACGACCTGCGTGGCCACCTGCACGATCTCGTCACGCTGGTTGGCGGTGTCCTGGTCCTGTCGCGCCTGCCGGTACTGCAGCCCGAACACGACGAGAGCGACCAGACCCGCAACCAACACGATGGCGGCGAACACCATCAGCAGGGTGTGCTTACGGTCCTCGCTACCGCCTGTGCCGGTGTCAGCGTCATCGGCGCTTGCTTTAGCGCTTTTCTCCCCCGAACTCATGGCGGCGACGGTACCGGATGCGCGGCGGGCCGGATCATCGGCCGGTCGCCGCGTCACCGGGGAATCAATCCCTGCAGTACCGCGAGCTGCTCGGCAGCCACCGACAGATTGAGGCGGTCCGGGTCGACCTTGGGCTTGGTGTCCCAGGGCTGCTCGACGCCCGGGTAGGCGTACTCGACACGCTCGGCGCCACGCACGGTGGTGGGGCTACCGAACGGCACGGTGCAGTGCGCGTCGTAATTGGGCGGGAAGTTCTGCTCCTGCGGATCGAACGCGGGGTCCGTGGCCTTGATCTGGTCGATGATCTCCTGGGTGCCCTCGTACCCCATGGTGCAGGGCGTCGGGTTGTCCATCTCGAGCACGAGTCCGAAGTGGATCGTCCCGTCCCCCGGCGCGACGGACAGTCCGCCGGCGGCCAGGGCGGGCAACAGCTGGAGCAGCACCTTGAAGGACGGTGCGAGCGGATCCACCGTCATCATGGTGTCGGACAGGTTGGACACCGCTCGGGTCAACGGTTCACCCGAGTTCTCGATCAGGTACCGCGTCTCGTCCGCGAACTCCGGTGCCGTGGTGATGAGTCGCTCGATGTCCGAGTCAGAGTCGCGGAGTGCCTCGGTGACGACCCGCAGGTCGCGCGAGAAGCTCATGATCTCGCCGGACTGGTCCGCCTGGGTATCCAGCACCGTCGCACCATCACGGATGAGCGCCTGGAGCTGCGGCATCGTGCGGATGCCGGAATCGGAGATCCGGATCAGCGAGTCCGACAGGCGCTGGAGCTGTGGGCCCCGGCCCTCGAACGCCTTGCCCAACTCGTCGACGGTGACCTCGAGGTCGTCGAGCGGAACCGATCGGGAGAGCTCGTCCACCGACAGCAGCAGGTCCTCGACGCGGACCGGGAGCGCCTCGTCCCCGGCGGCGATGACGTCGCCCTCCTTGAGGTACGGCTCCGACAGGCTGTTGGGGCGCAGGTCGACGTACTGCTCACCGATGGCAGAGCGGTTGGCTACGACGGCGACGGTGTCGGCCGGGATGTCGGGCGCACTGGAATCCAGGTCCAGCTCGACCCGCACGCCGTCGTCGGTCAGTGACAGCTCCCCGATCCGGCCGACCGGGGTGCCCCGGTAGTTCACGGCTGCGTTGGTGAACACTCCACCGGTGTCGGGCAGGTCGAGATAAACCTTGTACTGCCCGATCCCGAACAGCGAGGGCAACCGGACGTAGTTGGCTCCCACGTAGGTGATGCCGACCGCGGCGATCACCAGGAAAACGATGAGCTGGGTTCTCAGTGTCTTGGTCACAGGTATCCGGGCTCCCCTGGTTCGGGCAGGTAGTTCTCGGAGAACTCCGAGGTACCGGGCGCTTCTGGGGGGTCGACTGCTCGGTCCATGATCGGCGGGACCGGGAGCAGCGGCAGCACGATGGTCGTGCGCCGGTCCGGCCCGTTATCGCCGATCCAGGGGTTTCCGGGATTGACGTTGTACGGACCACTGGTGGTGGTCGGGTAGACCGGAACCGGATTGCCCTGGTTCGCGCCGAGATTGCGGAGCGTTTCGGAGATCGTGGCGTCGACCGACAAGAACACGTTGGCTGCGCTGCCGACCGTCGTCTCGATCGACGTGTCCGGGAACGGGAACGTCGGGACGAATCCGGTCAACTCGATCAGGTCGGGTGTGGACCTGGCGAGGTACTGCAGCACCGGACGCAGTGCTCGCAGGTCGGCGATCAGATCCTCACGACTCTCCAGCAAGATGTCGGAGCCGACCTGGCCCAGCGCGTCGACCTTACGAAGCATCTCCACGAACTGCGGACGCTGCTCTTCGAGAACGGCCACACCGGCGGGCAACTCGTCGAGTGCCGCCTGGATCTGGGCACGCTGGTCATTTGCCCGGGCGGACATGAGGTTCACGCCCTCGATCGCGGTGGTGATGCTGTCCCGCTGACGGTTGAGCCCGGCGATGAGCTCCTCGGCGGAGCGGAGGGACTCGGTGAGGCCTTCCTCTCGGCCTTCTGTCAGCAGTCGCATCTCTTCGACGATCGGCTGGAGCTGGTCGACGCCACCGCCGTTGAGCAGGAGTGACAGGGCCCCGAGAACCTGCTCGATGTCGGTGGCCGTGCGCGTATTGGAGGTTCGGATGACGTCGCCGGACTCGAGTTGGCCAACCGGCTCCTCGTCCTCCGGCGGGGTGAGCTGGACGAACTTCTCACCGAGCAGGTTGGTCTGCTGGATCGACGCCTCCACGTTCTCCGGAAGGTCGACGTCGTCGTTGATCACCACCTCGACCTGCGCTGTCCATCCGTCCTCGGCGAGCGCGATGTCGGTGACCCGGCCCGCATCGAGACCGTTGACCTTCACCGAGGACTGCAGGACGAGGTCCAGCACGTCATCGAATTGGATGGCGACGTTCATGGGGTTGTCCCCCACATCGGCACCGCCCGGAAGGGTGTAGTCCTCGAGATTCATGGAACAGCCGGCAGCCATCGCGGCCACGAGTGCGGTCGCGCCCACCGTTCGGCCGAGACGTCCCACGACGCCGGGTCCCCCGCTATCGCGGTCAGAATTTCGGAGCTGACTCATCTCACTGGCCCCCTTCGGACGCCGGGGTCATGGGCCAGCCCTTGATCCCCGGGACTGTTCCGGGCACCGGGATGGACTGCTTCAACTCCCCCTGGAGGATTCCCATCGGCAGGTCTGGATTGTCCGCCCGAAGCTGCGCATTGCGCTCCGGCGCGAGTGCCTCACATGCCTCGATGTCGGCGCGACGGAGGTTGTCGAGCTCGTGGAACATCTCATTGCCCGGATTCAGCCGGCCCAGCTTCATGAGCGTGCACAGGAGGCCGGCGGGATTCTGCTTCTCCGGAATGTTCGCGCGCATCGACAGGGTGCCGGACTCGGAGTCGTAGGCGTTGATGAGGTTGGCCAGCGCCAGCGGTGCGGTGAGGAGGATCTCCTCGATGTCCTCACGCTGGTCCGCCGTGATCTGGCTGATGGTGGCCAGTCGATCGGCGTTGCTCCTGATCACGTCCTGATTGTCACGCACGAGCCGCGCGACGTCGGCGAGCGCGTAGCTCAGTTCCGCGAGCGCGCCCTGCAGGTTCTCACGCTGTCCGGCCACGGTCGCGTTGAACGTCGCCATCTGCGAGTTGAAGTTCCGGACCTGGGCGTCGTTCTCCGCCAGCATGGTGACGAAGGACTGAAGGTTGACCACCGTCTCGCTGATGTCCTGACTGGAATCGGCGAGGGTGGTGGCGGCCGTGGACAGCTCGTCGATCGAGCGTCCGAGCGCCGCACCGTTTTCTCCGAGCGTGTCTGCGGACGAGGCCAGGAAACGGTCCAGTGAACCGTCCTTGTTGGCGCCGTCCGGCCCGAGGGCCTCGGTGAGTTCCTGAACCGACGAGTACAGCTTGTCGACCTCGACAGGTGTCGCGGTGCGATCGAGCGGAATGTGCGCGCCGGATTCCATTTTCGGACCGCCGGAGTAGGCCGGGACGATCTGGACCGTGCGGTCGGGGATGACCGACGGGGTGACCTGGACGGCCTTGGCGTCGGCGGGGATCTCGATCCCGCGGTCGACGTGCAACTTCACCTCGACGGTGTCGCCCATCGGGGTGACCTCGTCGACGGATCCGACGGTCACGCCGAGGATCCGCACGTCGGTGCCCTTGGAGATACCGACGGCCGACGGGAAGGTCGCCGTGATGGTGGTCCGACCCATGCGCGTCACCGCGACGTAGATGACCGAGACGATGGCGACGACGACGACGAGGATCAGTGCCAGTAGCCAGTAAGGAAGCTTCTTGTGCATCAGTTGATCCCACTCAGTCGTGCGGGGGTACGGGCACCCGGGTAGAAGGGCGGCTCAGGCGCGCCAGGCGGAAGCAGGTTGGTGACCACGGAGTCGAACCACCGGCCCGTGCCCAGCATGTTGGCGTACAGCCGGTAGAACGGGGCGAGATTGTGGATCGACTTCTTCAGTTGTTCTTCGTGGTCGGTGAGGATTCTCAGCGTCGAATCAAGACTGTCCAGTGTCGGTCCGAACTCTGCCTCGTTCTCGGCCACGAGGATCCGGAGTTCAGCGGACAGTCCGCGAGTGGCGGCCAGGACGAGCTTGAGGCTCTCCGAACGTGCGTTGAGCTCGCCGAGCAGCTGGCCGGTTCCCGCGATGAGGCGACGGAAGTCGTCATTGCGTTCCGCCAGGATCTCGGAGCTCGTCCGGGTGGCCTCGAGAAGCTGTCGCAGTTCCTCGTCGCGACTGGAAATGGTCTGCGAGAGTCGGCTGACCCCGTCAACGGCGCTGCGGAATTCCTCGGGCGAGGCTTCCATCGCATCGGTGAGGGTGTCGAGGCTCTCTGCGAGCTTGGCATCGTCGATCTCGTCGAGGGTCTCGGCTGCCGAGGAGAACGCGGTCACGACGTCGTACGGGGCCACGGTCCGCTCGAGCGGAATGGGGTCATCGCGGTCCAGCTCGTTGTTGCCCGCGGGTGTCAGTGCGAGGAACTTCTGGCCGAGCACAGACTTGATCTGGATGCTGGCCCGGGTGTCGTCGCCGAGCCACACGTCCTTGGCGCGGAACCCGACGGCGACCTTGTCACCGTCGAGCTCCACTTCGGTGACCACGCCGACCTTCACCCCGGCGACACGGACCTCGTTGCCGTCGCTGAGGCCGGCCGCTTCCGAGAAGTAGGCCTTGTATTTAGGTCCGGCACCCACGATCGGCATCGCGTCGAGCATGAACGACCCGATGGTCAGGGCGAGGATCACCACGATGCCGACGGCACCGATCAGTGCGTTGGAGAACCGGGGTTCCCCTGCCTTTTTCTTACTCACGGGATCCCCCCTTCATGGCACCGAGGTGCGGAGTTCGTGTACAGGACGTGGTTGACGGTGGGACCGCCGGTTGGCAGCAGGTTCGGCACGTTGTTGCCCGGGCCGGAGACGATGTCGGCGCCACACAGATAGAACTGGAACCAGGACCCGAACGAACCCATTCGAATGAGGTTGTCGGTATTGACCGGCATGTTGTGCAGGACTTCGCTCACCTTGGACTCGTTGGCATTGAAGTCATCGGTCACCTTCTTGAGGTGATCGAGGGACTCCGTGACGCTCGGCCTGGTCGCGACGACGATGTTCTCCGCGGCCGAGGTGAGATCGGCCATCGACTCGATCGAACTGCCGACCGCGTCACGTTCCTGGGCGAGTCCCTCGACCAGTTGCCGGGTCGTCACCACGAGTTGCTGGAACTGGACGTCCCGTTCATTGATCGTCTGCAGCACCTGGGTGAGGTTGTCGATGACCTCACCGATCACCTGGTCGCGGTCAGCGAGGTGGTTGGTCAGCTGCGCGGTCTGCTGGACCAGGCTGGTGACGGTTCCACCCTCGCCCTGGAGCACCTTGACCAGGGAGTCCGCCAACTGATTGACGTCTTCCGGCTGCAACGTGGTGAACAGCGGGCGGAATCCGTTGAACAGCGCGGTCAGATCGACGGCCGGTGTGGTCTTGTCGATCGGGATCGTGGATCCTTCCGGGATCTCCGGCTGGACCGGTCCCGGGACCCGCGCGATATTCATGTACCGCTGGCCGATCATGTTTCGGAACCGCAACGTGAGGTGGACGTTCTCCGGCAGTGTGCGTTCACCGGACAGGGTGAAGTCCACCTTGGCCTTGTCCCGGTCGTACACCTCGAAGCCCGTCACGTGTCCCACCACGACTCCGGCGATCCGGACATCGTCACCCTCTTCCACCATGGTGGCGTCGGAGAAGATGGCGGAATACTCAGTTCCCTCGTCGCGGGTACCACCGCGGATCGTGGTCGCGAGGATCATGCTGAGAATGACCGTCACCACCACGAAGACGGTCAGCTTGATGAACGAGCTGAGTAGTCCCCCGCGGAAAAGTGCCTTGAGTTTCGCGTTCATCCGAAGGCCACCTCCGTCCCGCGAAGTGCGGGGGCGCCTACGGCGCCGACCCAGCCGGGGATCTCATCGGCGTCACGTGAGGCCGCGATGCCATAGACCGTGCGGACAGTGTCTGTCTCGAGCGGCGACCCGGCATAGGCCATCTCCATGGCGTCGTTCTCCTGTCCGGCTGTCACCGTTGACGGGAACGGCCGGTTCGGCTGCTCGGGAACGGCGCGGCCGGGGGCCTCGGGCACAGATCCACGAGTGCGCATGCTCGGCACGGGGCCGTCCTCAAGCAGCGGGCTGGGCAGGGTCGCGACGAATTCCGGCCCGGGGTTGCGGGTCGGCGGCTGGTACGAGCCGTCGGCCACCGCTCCACCGGGCGCCGAACCGAAGTGATAGGGCTCCTGGACCGGGTCGTAGCACCGCGGACCACGGGTGTCGAAGAATCGGGGCTCATCCTGGTTCGGAACGTATCGTCCCTTGGGGTTGATGACCTCGATCGTCACGCGGATCCCCGGGTTGGGTGTGCCCACACCGAGAATGTCGTCGGACCTGCCGAGTGCTGTCTTGAAGTGCTCGACCGTGCAGGGAAGTGCCGGCACGTACTCGGCCAGCGCCTCCAGGGAGCGTCGCGAGTTGATCGACAGGTCGATCAGGTCGTCGCGGTTGTTGGCGAGGAAGCTCGTCGCAGCCTCGGATCCTGAACTGATCCGCTGGAGTCCGTCAGCGATGTCGGTGCGTCGCTGAATCACCGTGTCACTGGTCGTGCGGAGTGCGTCGAGCGCGTGGATCAGGTCGGGGACTGCCTCGGCGTAGGTCTGGGAGAACGTCGCCAAATCCTGAAGTCCTGACTCGAGTGCGGGCATCTCCTGGGAAATGCCGTCGAAGACCTGCCCGATGTCGACCAGGCTCGCTCCGATCTCGTCACCGCGACCGGCCAGTGCCTGGTTGATGGCACCGAGTGTTCCGGCGAGCTTCTCCGGCGGCACGGCTTCGAGCACGGGCAGGAGCCCGTCGAGAACGCGGCCGAGTTCGGTGGCATTACCCCTCTCGTCCTGTTCGATCGTGGTGCCGGCCTCCAACGTGCCGACCGGCTGATCCGGGAACCCGAGAGAGACATAGCGCTCACCGAAGAGCGTCTTGGGCAGCATCCGGCCGGTGATGTTCGACGGCAGCTGGTCCATGTAGGCGGGATCGAACTCCATGTCGACGCGCACCTGATCGCCCTCGGGCTCGACACCGGCAACGCGACCGACCAGCACTCCCCTGGCCTTGATATCGGCGTCGTTCGGAAGGGTGAACGCCATCTCGTCGGTGTACATCGTGACACTGTCGGACGCGGTGAACGCGCGGTTGTAGATGGCGACGGTGACGCCGACGAACGCGACCACGATGACGATGAACAGCGTGGCCAGCAGTCGCTTCTTGGTCTTGGACATCTCGTTCATCCGGCCACCCGCACAGTCGTGGTCGTGCCCCAGAGGGCGAGTCCGACGAAGAAGTTGAGGATGGCCACCACGACGATCGTCGTCCGGACCGCGCGGCCCACGGCGACACCGACTCCCGCGGGACCGCCGGAGGCGGTGAACCCGTAGAAGCAGTGGATCATCACCAGCACGAACGCGAAGATGATCACCTTGATGAACGAATATATGACGTCTTCAGGTGGCAGGAAGAGATGGAAATAGTGGTCGAATGAGCCCGTCGATTGACCTTGCACCATCGTGTTGACCCCTCGGGTCGCCAGATACGACGCCAGGAGTCCGACCACGTAGAGCGGGATAACCGCGATGAAGCCGGCGATGATCCGTGTGGTGACCAGATACGGGACGCTCGGGATCGCCATCACTTCCAGTGCGTCGATCTCCTCGGAGATCCGCATGGCGCCCAGCTGAGCGGTGAATCCACATCCGACGGTGGCCGACAGTGCGAGGGCCGCCACGACCGGGGCCACCTCACGGGTGTTGACGTACGCCGAGAGGAAGCCGGTGAGGACCGAGCTGCCGATCTGGTCCAGGGCAGCGTAGCCCTGCAGACCGACGACGACGCCGGTGAAACCACTCATCATGACGATGACGCCGATGGTGCCGCCGAGAACGGCGAGCACGCCGACGCCGAAGGTCACCTCTGCGATGAGCCGGAGGACCTCGTGACGGTAGTGGACGAGGGTCTGCGGAATCCAGCCGATCGCGCGTAGGTGGAAGGCGAGTTGGTCGCCCAGCGAGTCGAACGAGGAAATGGGGCCACGGACCAGGGCCCGCAGCCTGGCCCGGCCGGGCCCGACATCGGTATGAATCGCCATTTACGACCCCTTCGGCGGAACGATCTGCAGGTACATCGCCGTGAGGATCAGGTTGGCGAAGAACAGCAGGAGGAAGGTCACGACCACGCCCAGGTTGACGGCGTCACCGACGCCCTTGGGCCCACCCTTGGGGTTCATGCCGCAATAGGAGGCCACGACGCCGGCGATCAACCCGAAGACCAGAGCCTTGATCGACGCCATGATGAAGTCCGGCAGCTGTGCGAGAGCACCGAACGACATGAGGTAGGCGCCTGGGGTGCCGCCCTGCAGGAGGATGTTGAACACATACCCGCCGGAGATTCCGACGATCGAGACGAGTCCGTTGAGCAGCACCGCCACCAGCATCATGCCGAGCACGCGCGGCACGACGAGACGCTGCACCGGATCAATGCCGAGCACGCGCATCGCGTCGAGCTCCTCACGGATGCTGCGGGCACCGAGGTCCGCAGCGACCGCGGAGCCCGCGGCGCCGGCGATGAGCAGCGAGGTCACCAGGGGCGCACCCTGCTGAACGACCGCCAGGACGCCTGTCGCGCCCGTGTACGCCTCAGCACCCAGCTGCTGAACGAGTGAGCCGGTCTGCATGGCCACGACCGCTCCGAACGGGATCGCGACGAGCGCAGACGGAAGGATCGTTACAGACGCGATGAACCAGGACTGCTCGATGAACTCGCGGAACTGGAACGGCCGCTTGAATATCCCCCTGAGCACCTCGAGGAACAGTCGGAACACCGCACCGGCCTGGCCGATCGCCGTCCGTATCCCCCCGCCGATATCAGCGGCGGAGAGTCCGACCTTCTCCTCTGGCTGTCGGGTTGCACCCTCCGCCATTTATTCTCCCCCCGGGCCTTGTAAGTGACTCAGCGCTCCGCAGAACCATAGTGGTCGTCGAGTCCCGCACCGGAGGCGGAGTCTCCACTGGCCCCGGCGGCCGCTCCCGCGGGGACCGCACCGGGGGTCGAGCCGTTGCCGTGACCGCGGGCGGCCCACTCCTCGCGGATGGCGGACTGCGCCTCCGGAGGCAAGGTGTCGAGCATCTCGGCGACGCGCTTCTCGCGTCGCAGTTCGCCCTGGCGCACCGGGCCGCCCGGGGTTGGCTGCATCTGGGCCGGAACTCCGCGGAGCTCGTCTTCGCCCGGGGAGCCGTCGTTGTGCCCCGCCTCGGCCTGCTCGAGCTCCGCCCGCATCTGGGCGTCGTCCTTCTCCTCCGACATGCCGATGGGGCCGAGTTTGGAACCACGGAGGAACTGCCGCACCGACGGTTCCTCGCTGGTGAGCAGAACCTCACGGGGGCCAAACATGACGAGGCGCTTGCGGTAGAGCATGCCCAGGTTGTCCGGGACCGTACGGGCGAGGTTGATGTTGTGCGTCACGATGAGGATCGTGGCATCGATCTGCGCGTTGATGTCGATGAGGAGCTGCGCGAGATAGGTCGTACGAACCGGGTCCAGACCGGAGTCCGGCTCGTCGACGAGGATGATCTCGGGGTCCAGCACGAGCGCTCTCGCGAGGCCGGCGCGCTTACGCATACCACCGGAGATCTCGCCGGGGAGCTTGCCCTCGGCCCCCATCAGGCCGGTCAGCTCGAGCTTCTCCATGACGATGTTGCGGATCTCGGACTCCGACTTGCGCGTGTGCTCCCGCAGCGGGAACGCGACATTGTCGTAGAGGTCCATCGAGCCGAACAGGGCCCCGTCCTGGAAGAGGACGCCGAACAGCTTACGAACCTCGTAGAGCTCCTTGGCGGTGCACTGGAGGATGTCGGTGCCGTCGATGATGATCTTGCCGCGCTCAGGCCTCAGGAGGCCGATCAGCGACTTGAGAAAGACCGACTTACCTGTACCCGAGGGGCCGAGCAGAGCACTGACCTCTCCCTCGGGAAGGGTGAACGTAACGTCCTCCCAGATCTTCTGTGAGCCGAAAGACTTGGTCAGTCCTTCGACGGAAACCTCGACACCCACGTCAGCACTCCTCACTTCAGCCCGCGTTTGTGGCCACGGTCACTGTAAACTACCGCTCGCCGAATGTGCTTTGTTACATGCCCATCTGATCCGTTACTGAGCGAGATCACATCGGCTGGGTCGGTGCAGTTCGCGCCATCGAAGGGGGTGAACCGGCTCCAGAGATGCCGCAGGGGCGGCCCGACAATACTGTCGGACCGCCCCTGACGAGCGGTGGTGCGTCAGCTCACTTGAGCGAGACGGAGGCACCGGCCTCCTCGAGCTTGGTCTTGGCGGCCTCGGCGGCCTCCTTGTCGACCTTCTCCAGCAGAGCCTTAGGAGCGGACTCGACGAGGTCCTTGGCCTCCTTGAGGCCCAGGCCCGAGACGATCTCGCGGACGACCTTGATCACGCCGATCTTCTTGTCGCCGGCCGACTCGAGGACGACGTCGAACTCGTCCTGCTCGGCAGCACCGGCGTCGCCGCCGGCAGCCGGGGCACCGGCGGCCGCGACGGCAACCGGAGCAGCAGCGGTGACCTCGAAGGTCTCCTCGAACAGCTTCACGAACTCGGACAGCTCGAGAAGGGTCATCTCCTTGAAGGCCTCGAGGAGCTCGTCGTTGCTGAGCTTCGCCATGGTGGCGTCCTTTCGTTGTGTCCCGGTGCCGTCACGCGGCCCGGAAGCGTGTGGGGTCTGTCAGTTCTTCTTGTCCTGGAGGGCGCCGAACAAGCGCGCCAGCTGCGAGGCGGGCGCGTTGAACAGGCCGGCGGCCTTGGTCTGGTTGCCCTTGAGGGCACCGGCCAGCTTCGCGAGCAGGACCTCGCGGGACTCGAGCTCGGCGATCTTCTCAAGGTCGGTGGCGGACAGCGGTGCGCCGTCCATGATGCCGCCCTTGATGACGAGCTCCTTGTTGTCCTTGGCGAAGGTCTTGAGCGCCTTGGCGGCATCCACGACCTCGCCGGTGACGAACGCGATGGCGGTGGGGCCGGACAGAAGGTCATCGAGACCCTCGACGCCGGCTTCCGCTGCCGCGCGCTTGACCAGGGTGTTCTTGGCCACGGTGTACGTGGCGCCTTCACCCAGTGCCTTACGCAGTTCGGTCACCTGCGGAACGGAGAGTCCGCGGTACTCGGTGACCACAGCGGTCGTGGAGCTCTGGAAGTGCTCCTTGATCTCCGCAACGGCCTCGACCTTGGCGGGCTTTGCCATGTTTCGCCTCCTTTCTGCTTCGTCTCGCCCGAGAGAAACACGAACGCCCCGTGCGCAGGGGGCACGGGGCGTGGAGGCTCGGCCGCACCCCGGAGGGGCGGCAGTTGTATCCAACGCTGACCGGTGTTCTCCTGCGCGGGCCGTCCGAGCGCTCTCGGACCCTTCGACCGCCCCCGGCGGGAGCGGCGACCTGCGGTCTTCGGTGAAACTTGATCAGACACCCGGCGACACAGGTCCGTCGGGCATTCAAACTTCGGTGACCAGAATAGAGGCACTTGCCGCGCCTACCAAATCGGCTGGCACGTGGGAATGGCGGGCCGGTCCGGATTCTGACAGATTGGTGCAGTGGCCCCATCCTCATCCCGTGTCGCTGTCGTCTACAACCCGATCAAAGTAGGCGCCGACGAGATCCGTCGACGTGTCGAGAGCCGAGCCTCGCGCCATGGGTGGACCGACCCCGTGTTCTACGAGACCACCGAGGCCGATCCGGGGACCGGGCAGGCGGCCGACGCCGTAGCCGAAGGGGTCGGGCTGGTGATCGCCTGCGGCGGGGACGGCACGATCCGGTCCGTCGCGCAGGGCCTGATCGGCAGCTCCATCCCCATGGGCGTCGTCCCCCTGGGAACCGGCAACTTGTTGGCCCGCAACCTCGATATCCCGCTGGATGCGGTCGACCGGGCCCTGTACGTCGCGATGAGCGGCCGGACCCGGTCCATCGACCTGGGCGAGGTCAGATACACGGACGGCGACGGTCGCACGCATGACGACGTGTTCCTGGTGATGCTCGGGGCGGGCATGGACGCCGACATGATCGCCGGCACAGACGATCAACTCAAGAATCGGGTGGGGTGGCTGGCGTACGTCGGCGCGTTCGCCAACACGCTGCTGCGGGGGCACCGGATCAAGGTCGAGTACGCGCTCGACGACGGAGAGTCCACCTACGCCAAAGCCCGGACCCTGCTGGTGGCGAACTGCGGCATGCTCCAGGGCGGCATGGTGCTCCTGCCGGCCGCGGTGATCGACGACGGCCAGCTGGATGTCATGGCGCTGCGCGCGAAAGGCGTTCTCGAGTGGACCCAGGCCGGAGCCGTTCTGGCCCAGCACACGGTTCGGCACCGGGTTCGGTCGATCCGCGGTTCGGGCACTCCGCCCGAGGAGCGGGAGTATCGCCGGAATCCGCCGGTGGATTTCCGCCAGGGGGTGGGAATGCACGCCCGGATCCTCGAGAAGCCGGCGTCGTTCCAGATCGATGGCGAGGATTGCGGCACGGTGACCGAATTCAATGCCCGGATCAAGAACCGGGGCCTGATGGTCCGGGTCGCGCTCTGACCGCGCCAGCCGCAGTCGAGTCAGACTTCCAACCTGCGTCAGTCGTCCCGCCTGAGCAGGAGAGCAAGGACGTCGTGGATCTCCTCCACGCTGGGCACGGGGAGGGCGGATCGCCCGTAGACGAACCCGATCCCGGCGTAGACGAGCACGCCGGCCCTGATCCTCGCCTCCCGTTCGGAGAACCCCAGCTCCGCGAAGGCGTCGTGCACGACGCGCAGGATCCGTCGATCCAACTCGCCCACCGCTTCGGCGACCGTCTCGTCCGCGCGAGCCCATTCGCGGATCGCCGCCTCGCCCTCCCAGGCGCGGGACTCGACCAGCATCGCGCTCATGGTCTCGAGTCGCTGATCGGGCGGCATCCCCTCCATCGAGACCAGGCCGCGCGCGACATCCATCTCCTGTGAGAAATACAGGCGGGCAACGGCGGTCATGAGGGCGTCGAAGTCATTGAAGTGCCAGTAGAAGCTCCCCTTGGTGACGCCGAATTCCGCGCACAGTCGACTGATCTTGACCGCGGAGCGCCCCTCGGTCATGAGCAGGTCCAGGCCCGCCCGGGCCCAATCGTCCGCCGAGAGCCGGCCGGTCCTGGCAGTGGCGGGGCGGGCGGTCCATCCGGTGCCCTGGGTCATGTGGACACACCACCTGGTCCGCCCTCGTGGCCGTGTCGAGTCGTCATCCTGTTGACCTTACGTCGCCTCGAGCACGTCGAGGACCAGAGCGCGCGAGGCGGGGTCGCGGCCGAGTTCTCCGTGCCAGGCGGGAAGCCCACCGTCCGGTGGCGGGACGACGTGCAGCGCGACTGGCGGGGGCGACTGTTCGAGCGGCGGGTGGACGAGCAGGTCCGTGGCGGTCGCGATGTCCGTGTACTCGACACCGGGGCTACGGATTCCCTCGCGGTGCAACGTCTCGAGTAGCTCCGAGCCCCGCACGGCCTCGCGACAGCCCTCGCAGAGCGGGTCCATCCAGGTCTTCTCCCAGGCCAGGATCGCCTCGAACGTCCCGAGCTCGCGACTGAGGACCGCCGGCGCCGCGCTCGCCGGCCACCCGGGCATCGACAAGATCACGTTCACCGGCAGCCCCCGCGTGGGCCGGCAGATCCAGTCCCTGGCGGGCGACAAGTTCCGTAAGGTCGCCCTCGAGCTGGGCGGAAAGACGCCGTCAACGAGCGCCAGTTCAACGGCATCATGAGCTAAATCGAGAAGGGCAAGGCCGAGGGCGCCGAGCTGATCACCGGAGGTGGCCGAGTCGGAGACAGGGGCTACTTCGTGGAGCCCACCGTCTTCCGCGGCGACAACTCGCTGACCATCGCCCGCGAGGAGATCTTCGGCCCGGTCGCCACGGTGATCACCTTCTCCGATACCGATGAGGCGGTAAAGATCGCCAACGACACCAAGTACGGCCTCAACGGCTTCATCTACTCGACCAATCTGTCCACCGTCCACTCGGTGATCCCGCAGTTGCGCGTGGGCACGGTGTGGGTCAACGGCTGGGGCGTCCCCGATCCGTCTCTGCCCTGGGGCGGCCGCGAGGGCAATGGCATCGGCCGCGAACTCGGGGTCAGTGGCCTCGAAGCCTTCACCGAGGAGAAGACCGTCCACCTAGGGTTCTAGGCAGAAGGCGGCATGACGTCCGCAGGGGCACGGCCATCGCCGTGCCCCTGCACAGGCAGCAGGAGGGATCTAGACGTGGAGTCGACGACGCAGGACCGGACCGGCCCCCTGGCGGGAATGCTCGTATTGGAGCTGGGCACCCTCATCGCGGGGCCGTTCGCCGGTCGTCTGCTCGGCGACATGGGCGCCCGGGTCATCAAGATCGAGGACCCCGGCCGACCGGACCCTCTACGAACGTGGGGCCAGGGCGAGCGCAACGGCCGCCGCCACTTCTGGACGGTCCACGCCCGCAACAAGGAGTCGATCACACTCGACCTGCGCTCTGAAGACGGCGGCGCGATCTTCCGCGACCTCGTCGCCCGCGCGGACGTGGTGGTGGAGAACTTCCGCCCCGGCACCCTCGAAAAATGGGGTCTGGGCCCGGAGGAGCTGCACACGCTCAACCCGGGTCTGGTGATCGGCCGGGTGTCAGGGTATGGCCAGACGGGCCCGCAGGCCACGCGGGCCGGCTACGCCTCGGTCGCCGAGGGCGTGTCGGGCCTGCGCCATCTCAACGGCTTCCCCGACCAGCCCCCGCCGCGAATGGCCCTGTCGATCGGCGACACCCTCGGCGGCATGTTCGCCGTCCAGGGCATCCTTGCCGCGTTGCTGTCCCGCGCGACCACCGGCCGCGGCCAGGTGGTGGATGTGGCGCTCACGGAGTCGTGTCTGGCGGTGCAGGAGTCGGTGATCCCAGACTTCGACGCGGCCGGGGTGGTCCGTGGGCCGTCCGGGACCAGGCTGGAGGGGATCGCGCCGTCGAATCTGTATCGCGCCGCGGATGGGCCGTGGGTGATTATCGCCGCCAATCAGGACACGGTGTTCCGCCGCCTGTGCTCCGCGATGGGCCGCCCGGAGCTCGCCGAGGATCCGCGCTTCGTGGACCATTCCGCGCGCGGCATCCACCAGGACGAGATCGACGCGATCATCGCGGACTGGGCCTCAGAGCGCACGGCCGAGCAGATCCGCGAGACCCTCGATGCCGCCGGCGTGGTGGTGGGGCCGGTCAACACGGTCGCCGACGTGGTGCACGACGAGCAGTTCCGGTCCCGCGGGATGCTGGTTCCGCACACGGTGCCCGGCGTGGACGACAGCGTCCTCGGCCCCGGCGTCGTGCCGGTCCTGACCGACACCCCGGGACAGGTCGGCCGCGGCGGCGCGCCGGAGCCTGGGTTCGACAATGATTCGGTCTACCGTGACGTCCTCGGGATGGACGACGCGCGCATGTCCGCCCTGGCCGCGCGTGGCGTTATCTGACGACCGCGGCCCGCGGTCCCTGCGGCAGGGTCCAGTCGAACTCGCGGCCGTTGCCGTGCGCTCCCGCCGAGGCCCGCGACCGCGAGGCCTCCCCCAACTCGGCGAGCATGCGGTCACCGGCGGCGATTAGCTCGTGGAAACGCTGCGGATCCAGCCAGTCGGGCCGCAGCGCGAACAGCACGTCCTCGATGGCCGTGTTCCCCGAGGCGCCCGGGGCGAAGGGGCAGCCGCCGAGTCCGCCGAGGGCCGCATCCACCATGGTGGCGCCCGCGCCGACGGCGGCCAGCGTGTTGGCCACGCCCATCCCCCAGGTGTCATGCCCGTGGAAGACGATCCGGCGGTCGCCAGCGGCCTCCTGTGCGGCCGAGACCAGATCGGAGACCTGACGCGGGTGCGCCTGGCCGAGGGTGTCGGCCAGGACCACGTCGACCGTCCCCGCCCCACGCGGGTCGCCGATGAGTTCCAGGACCCTGTCCGGGTTGACCTGCCCGGTGATCGGGCAGGTGAAGGTGGTGGCCAGACACAGCTGGACCGTGCCATCCACCTCCGCGGCGACCTCGAGCGCCTCGGGCAGTGCGGCCATGGACGTCTCGGTGTCGCGGCCGATGTTCGCGGTGTTGTGCTCGTCGGTCACGGACAGGCAGTACTGGAAGCGGCGCACGCCGGCGTCCGCGGCCCGACGGACGTGCCCCGGGGTGGCCGCCCAGACCCAGCAGCGGTCGCGTTCGGCCTCGTCCAGCGCGCCGATCACCTCGAGGGTGTCGGCCAGCGCCGGCACGAGATCGGGGCGGGCCATCGACCCCACCTCCAGCTCCGGCACCCCGAGCCGGAGGAGGGTGCGGACGAGCTCGACCTTCGAGTCGGTGCTCAGACGTCCCTCGGTGAGCTGCAGGCCGTCCCGCAGGGCCACATCCCGCACCGCGACGGGGTGTACGGGCGAAGGCGACCCGGCGGGCGAGCTGTTCGGCGAAGTGGTCATGTCGACATCCTCCCGTATCCGTCTGCGAGGAAGCGGAAATGCGAGTGGGCCCCGCGACCGGATTCTGGTCGCGGGGCCCTCCCCCCTGCCGGGGGTTACCTCAAGTCGAGGATCAACTCACTCGTCTCCGGAGCCGGCCTCAAGCAGCTTGGACACCGCGGAGGTGTCGACCGGGATGCCGGGGCCGGTCGTGGCCGAGAAGGTGATCTTCTGCAGGTAGCGGCCCTTCGAGGAGGACGGCTTGAGGCGCATGACCTCGTCGATCGCGGCCTGGTAGTTCTCCGTGAGCTGCTCGGCGCTGAAGGACGCCTTGCCCACGATGAAGTGCAGGTTGTTGGCCTTGTCGGTGCGGAAGGTGACCTTGCCGCCCTTGATGTCCGAGACGGCCTTGGTCACGTCCATGGTGACGGTGCCGGTCTTGGGGTTGGGCATGAGGCCACGCGGGCCGAGCACGCGGGCCACACGGCCGACCTTGGCCATCTGGTCCGGGGTGGCGATCGCGGCGTCGAAGTCTACCCAGCCGCCCTGGATCCGCTCGATGAGCTCATCGGTGCCCACGACGTCGGCGCCGGCGGCCTCGGCCTCGGTGGCCTTCTCGCCCGCGGCGAAGACGATGACGCGGGCGGTCTTACCGGTACCGTTCGGAAGATTCACGGTGCCACGGACCATCTGGTCCGCCTTGCGGGAGTCGACGCCAAGTCGCATGGCGACCTCGACGGTGGCATCCATCTTCGTCGAGGAGGTCTCCTTGGCCAGGGCCAGGGCTTCCAGAGGCGAGTACAGCTTGGTGCGGTCGACCTTTTCAGCTGCGGCCTTGTAGGCCTTGCTGCTCTTGCTCATGTCAGTTCCATTCCTGCCGCGTCAACACGCGCGACGGTTGGGTGTGGTGCGGGCCTGAGCTGCCCTTCCACAGGTGCTTACGGGGAGAGAGGTCAGCTGACCGTGATGCCCATGGAGCGGGCGGTACCGGCGACGATCTTCGCGGCTGCGTCGACGTCGTTGGCGTTGAGGTCCTCCATCTTGGTCTGCGCGATCTCGCGGACCTGGTCCATGGTGACCTTGCCGACCTTCTCGGAGTGCGGGGTGCCGGAACCCTTCTGCAGGCCGGCGGCCTTGAGCAGGAGCTTGGCGGCCGGGGGCGTCTTGAGCTTGAAGTCGAACGACCGGTCCTCGTAGACCGTGATCTCGACCGGCACGACGTTTCCGCGCTGGTTCTCGGTGGCGGCGTTGTAGGCCTTGCAGAACTCCATGATGTTGACACCATGGGCACCCAGAGCCGGGCCGACCGGCGGGGCCGGGTTGGCTGCGCCGGCCTGGATCTGGAGCTTGATGAGCCCTGAGACCTTCTTCTTCTTCGGAGGCATCGTCTTCCTGATTCTTCGACTGGATCTCGGCGCCGCGCTGTACACGCGGGGAACCGACTGTCGTGTGCGCCGCCCACGCCGCCCGACCAGATGGTGGACATGCGGGAATACAGCGCAACCTGAAAGAGTCTACGTCCAATAGGGTCCCAACACCCAATCGGCGAGGTAACCCGAAATGACGAACCCGCCCGGCGCGGAGAGCGCGGGGCGGGTTGGTCGAGGAGCGGGTGCCCGGTCAGTCGATCTTCTCGACCTGGGTGAAGTTGAGCTCGACCGGGGTCTCGCGGCCGAAGATCGACACCAGCACCTTGAGCTTCTGCGCGGCCGGGTCGACCTCGGAGATGCTGGCGGGCAGGGTCGCGAACGGGCCGTCCATGACGGTGACGGACTCGCCCACCTCGAACTGGACCTCGATCGCGGGTGCGGCCAGGCCACCCTCGCCCTCAGCCACTCCAGCGCCGGCGGTGCTCTTCTCCGGCTTGGGCGCTAGGAACTTGGCCACGTCGCTCAGCGAGAGCGGGGTCGGCGCGCCGGTGGCACCGCCGGTGGCACTGACGAAGCCGGTGACGCCCGGGGTATTGCGCACAACGCCCCACGACTCGTCGTCCAGCTCCATGCGCACCAGCACGTAGCCGGGCAGCACCTTACGGTTCGCGGTCTTCTTCTGTCCGTTCTTGACCTCGGTGTACTCCTCGATCGGGACCTCGACCTGGAAGATCTTGTCCTCGGCACCGAGGGTCACGGCGCGGGTCTCGAGGTTGGCCTTAACCTTGTTCTCGTACCCGGCGTAGGAGTGGATGACGAACCAGTCGCCGGGCAGCTTCCGGAGCTGCCGCTTGAAGGCGATGATCGGGTCGATGCCCGGGGAGGCCGGCTCGGCCGCGGCCGCGCCGTCGGCGGGAGCATCGGCGCCCTCGCCCTCGGCGGAAGCGTCGGCGACGTCGGTGGTCTCGCCCTCAGCGGCGGCCTCGTCAGTGTCGGCCTCGCTCTCGGCGGCCGGGGGAACCGCGGCGTCGGCCGGATCCGCACCCGTGTCACCGAGCACCGCGTCGGCCTCGATCTCGGCCTGCTCGACGGCAGCGGGGGTCTCCTCGACGCCGTCGGCCTCAGGGCTCTGGTCGATGTCGCTCACGGAATTGCGGTCCTCTCGAGTTTCGTCGGTCCGGTTAACGCCCCAGACCTCCAGCGGCGGGTCAGCGGCGGATCGTCAGCGGTCGAAGACGAGCTCGACGAGCTTGCCCGCACCGAAGTCGACGCCGGAAACCAGCGCCGTCATGAAGATAAGGAACAGGAACACCACGACGGTGTAGGTGACCATCTGGTTGCGCGTGGGCCAGATGACCTTGCGCAGCTCCTCGACCACCTGCCCGATGTACGCGATCGGGTTCGCACGCGAGATCCGCGTGTCCTCGGGCTTGTCCGCATCGGTCCGGACGCGACTTGCGACGGTCGTGTCGCCGCGGCCGGCCTTGCCGGTGGGAACGGCGGCATCGGAGTCGCGGGCGCCGCTGGTGTCGACGTCGTCGTCGCGATCCTTGCTCACGCGCCTACCTCCGGGTCGTCTGGCTGTGCGGGAAGTGCAGGGGCGACAGGACTTGAACCTGCAACCTGCGGTTTTGGAGACCGCTGCTCTGCCAATTGAGCTACGCCCCTTCGGCCGGTTTCCCGACCACCCGTGCCAACCGCGTCTGCGGTCCGCACGAACGCCTCGACTCTACAGTGTCGGCTGCTACCTAGGGCAGCGTGGGCCGCGACCGCGTTCGGTCGGGCATCCCAGTGTACGACAGCGATCGCCGTCCCCCGAAATCAC
>DHCMJ07802__coassemble_1093_pt1 | contig 19909 bp, 19 predicted proteins | sample DHCMJ07802__metabat2_low_PE_012 | metagenome-assembled genome bin DHCMJ07802
AGACGATCACCGACCTGAACGCCTACCTGGAGGAGATCAACCCGCAGATCGAGACGCTCCAGCGCGATCTGGCCAAGGGCTCGCGGGTGGCGAACCTCTACGCGGACGTCACTCCGGATGTCATGCGAATTCTCGACTCCGGCACCGACGTCGGCGCCAACATCGTCAACAACCAGGCTCGCTTCGAGCAGTTGCTCGCCTCCGCGATCGGCACCGGCGAGACCGGTAAGCGGCTGCTGAGCGAGAACGGCGACCAGCTGGTCAAGGCACTGTCCGATCTGCGCGCTTCGACCAGTCTGCTGGGCGAGTATTCGCCCATGCTCACCTGCCTGATCGTCGGCCTCAACCAAGGCGTCGAGGGCGCCGGGCAGGCGTTCGGTGCGTCCAACCAACCGGGCCTGACATTCAGGGCAGGCTTCCAGCAGGGCGCACGAGCCTACGAGTATCCCAAGGACCTGCCCAAGGTCAACGCCAGTACCGGCCCGCACTGCTACGGCCTGCCCTTCCCCGACCCGAGCGTCCACGCGCCGTTCGTCGTCACCGACACCGGCTCCAACCCCGTGGAGGGAATGCCCGACGTGTTTACCTCGCGACCCGGCCCGCTTTTCGGCCCGCTTCCGTCGACCGAGCCCGGAAGGCCCGCGCCGCCCACACTGCTGCAGGTCATGCTCGGCATGGACGGAGGGAACCCGTGAGCGCCGGGCGCGCGGCAGCGCGCGCGGGCCGGGTTACCGCGGTCAAGCTCGGGATCTTCACCACTGTGATGGCCCTGGTGCTGGCCGGGCTCGTCGTGGTGTTCAGCGAGTACCGCTCCGGCGACTTCGAGCGATATAACGCCCACTTCACCGACGTCTCAGGGCTCGAGTCCGGCGACAAGGTGCGTATCGCCGGCGTCGAGGTCGGCCAGGTCGGGAAGGTCGAGCTGGCCGAGGAGAACACCGCCCGCGTCCGCTTCACGGTCGCCGGAAACCAGAGCGTCCACCAGAGCACCGAGGCCGTGGTGCGGTACGAGAACCTGACCGGCGACCGCTACCTCGAGCTCAAGCGCGGAGAGGGGAGCCAGGCTCCGCTCGAGCCAGGCGGCACCCTGCCCCTCTCGCAGACCGCGCCCGCGCTTGACCTGGACGCGCTCCTCGGCGGATTCCGACCGCTGTTCAAGGCGCTTGACCCCGGGCAGGTCAACCAGCTGTCCGAGTCGATCGTCAAGGTGTTCCAGGGTGAGTCCGGCACCATTCAGGACCTGCTCGCCTCGACGTCGTCGCTCACCCAGTCCCTCGCCGACCGCGACCAGTTGATCGGCGACGTGATCACGAACCTCAACTCCGTTCTCACCACGGTGGCCGACAACAACGAGAACGTCGACTCGATCGTCGACGACCTGCAGCAGCTCGTCTCCGGGCTGGCCGCCAACTCGGAGCCCCTGGCGGAGTCGGTCAGCCGACTCAACGACACGAGCGCCAACATGACAACGCTGCTGGCCGACGTGCGGCCCTCCCTCAAGGAGGACATCGCCCAGATCGATCGCGTGGCGACTCTGATCAATGACGACGAGGAGTTCGTCGAGAACGTCATCAATCGCCTGCCGTCCGACTTCGAGAAGATGGGCCGGCTCGGCGTCTACGGCAGTTTCTTCCAGTTCTATCTCTGTGGCGTCATAGTTCGGATCACCAACCCGGCAACCGGCAATGACCTCTTTCTTCCGCAGTATGAGCAGACGACGGGACGGTGTGCGTTCCCCGATGAGTAAGAACAACAGTGACGGCGCGCCCCCCAAGGCGCCCCGCGGACAACTCCGGTTCCGGGACCGCGACCCGAAGGTCATCGGCGTGTGGGGCGCGGTCGGCGTGGTCGCCCTCATGGCCGTCTCGCTGAACTACGACCGCATCCCGTACATCAACGGCCTGCACGGTGGCACCGTCTACGTGGCGGACGCAGCCGGGCTCAAGGCCGGCGACGAAGTGCAGGTGGCCGGTATGCGCGTCGGATCGGTCCGGAAGCTCGACCTCGACGGTGACCAGGTCAGGGTCAAGTTCGACATCGATACCGACGTCGACCTCGGCGCGGACACCTCGGCGCAGATCAAGACGGACTCGATCCTCGGCCGGCGTGCACTGGGGATCTACTCCGACGGTCGCGGCGAGCTCGAGGACCGGACGATCCCGATTGACCGGACCTCCGTGCCGTACTCGCTGACCTCCGCCCTCGGCGATCTCAGCGACACCGTCGAGGCCATGGACACCGACTCGGTGCAGGACGCCCTCGACGTGTTGGCGGAGACCATGGAGGACTCCTCGCCCGAGGTGCGTGGCGCGATCGACGGCATCACACGACTGTCCCGTTCACTCAACGAGCGGGACGAGGCCGTCCGCGAGCTGCTGGACAAAGCGGCCGGGACCACCGACGTGCTGGGTCAGCGCAGCGACCAGATCAACCAGCTCATGGTCGACGGCAACATCTTGTTCACCCAGCTCGACATGCGTAAGCGCGCGTTGAGCGAGCTCATCGTGAACATCGACGAGCTCGCCCGTCAGCTGTCGGGGCTGGTGCAGGACAACGAGGCTCAGATCGGCCCGGCGCTCGACAAGCTCGAGCAGGTGTCTGATCTGCTGATCCGTAACAAGGACGACATCGACCTCGGACTGCGGCGGATCGTTCCGTTCTCCACTGCACTCAGTGAGGCAGTCTCCTCCGGCCCGTGGTTCAACGCGTACGTGTCCAACCTGTCACTGGGCCAGTACCCGCAGACGATCCTGCGGGATCTCATGCCGCTCATCGACGACCGGGTCCAGCCCGAGCCCGGGCTGGTCAGAGAACCAACCATGCCCGGCACCCCGGGCCTGACCCTGATGGACGAGTTCCCCGGCTGGGGCGAGAAGAGGTTGCCGCGATGAACCGATTCCTGCCGGGCACCGCCGCGAAGGTGGTCGCCCTGATCGCCGTGGTGGCCCTGATCGCGGGAGCCGTGTGGATCTTCTCCGGTCGGACCAAGACGATCACCGCGTTCTTCCCGTCGACGCAGGGCGTCTACGAGGACGACACCGTCCGTGTGCTCGGCGTCGAGGTCGGCCGCATCACCGACATCGCTACGGAGGACGGGATGTCCAAGGTCACCATGAAGGTCGCCCACGACGTCCCTGTGCCGGAGGACGCCAACGCCCTGCTCGTGGCCCAGTCGCTCGTCGCCGAGCGGTTCATCCAACTCACCCCGGCCTACACCGGCGGCGAGGAGATGCCGGACGGCGGCACCATCCCCGTCGAGCGCACGGCGGTCCCGGTCGAGTGGGACGGCGTCAAGGAGCAGCTCATGAAGCTGTCCACCGCGCTGAGCCCCGCCAAGGGGGAGAAGACCGGCCCGCTCGGCGACTTCGTCGACTCAGCCGACGCGATGTTCGAGGGCAACGGCGCCGACATCCGCGACGCGCTCAATGAGGTCTCACACACCATGTCGATCCTGTCCGACGGTCGCGAGAACCTCTTCACCACGCTGAAGAACCTCCAGCTGTTCGTCACCGCGCTGTCCCAGAGCGAGGAGCAGATCGTCTCCTTCGGCGGCAAGCTCGCCAGCGTCTCGCAGGTGCTGGGGGACCAAACCGAGGATATCGACGCCGCCCTGCGCGACCTCGATCTCGCGGTGATGGACATCAACCGCTTCCTCGAGAACAACGGGGAACGGCTCTCCGTGGGCGTCGACAAGCTCGGCCGCGCCACCCAGGTGATCCGCGACCGCCGAGCCGATCTCGAGGGCATCCTCCACGTCGGCCCCACCGCCATGGCGAACTTCTACAACATCTACCGCCCGTATCAGGGCACACTCAACGGTGTACTGGCGATGAACCAGATGGCCAATCCGACCAACTTCATCTGCGGCGCCATCGCCGGCCTGGCCAACAACACCGCGGAGTCCGACGCGGAGCTGTGCGCCCAATACATGGGGCCGCTGTTCAACTCGCTGACCTCGAACTACCCGTACGGTGTGGTCGCCCCGCCGATCACCCCGACCGCCGAGCCGGACCAGATCTGGGACCTACAGAAGCCGGGCACACAGACGGCGCCGGGCGTCCAGCCCGTCTCGGACCGCCCTGACCCGCTGGTCAACGTGGTCAACAAGGGCGACAACCTCACCGACACCCTGCTCGTGACGGGAGGCGCATGATGAGCGGCATGACCGTACCGACCGGAAGGATCCTCCGTTCGCGGGTCCTCGCTGCCGGCGCGCTCGCCAGCACAGTCCTGCTCGTCGGGACCGGTTGCGCGTGGGACGGGCTCAACTCGCTCCCGCTGCCCGGAGCCGAGGGCAAGGGCGACGGCGCCTACGAGGTCACCATCGAGATGCCCAACGTCACCACCATCACCCGGAACTCACCGGTCCGGGTCAATGACGTCAATGTCGGCTCCATTGCGTCGATGAGGGTCGAGGACTATACCGCAATCGTCACCGTCTCACTCAACGAGGAAGTACGGCTCCCGGCCAACGCCTACGCCAAGATCGGGCAAACCAGCCTGCTGGGTTCGCAGCACCTCGAGCTGTTCCCGCCACCGGACGGCAGCGCGGAGGGGACGCTCGCGGCAGGTGATGTCATCCCCATCGAGCGTGCCGGTGTCTACCCGACCACCGAGCAGACGCTCTCGGCACTGTCGGTGGTCCTCACCGACGGTGGCCTGGCGCAGTTCGAGACGATCTCGCAGGAGCTCAACACCGCCCTCGACGGCCGTCAGCTCGACGCCAAGGAGGTCATCACCCAGCTGGAGACCACCGTCAGCGGACTCGACGACCAGCGCGCCGACATCGTCGCCGCGATGGAGGGACTCGACCGGCTGGCCCGGCAGATCGACGAGCAGAACGACACCCTCGCCCGTGCGCTCGCGCAGATGCCCGAGGCGGTCGGGCTGATCAACGACCAGAAGCAGGAACTGACCACCGCGCTGGTCTCGCTCGGCGATTTCGGCAACAAGGCCAACCAGATCATCGACGCCGGCGGCGGGCAGAATCTCGCCGCGAATCTGCGTGACCTCACGCCGGTGCTCGAGGGACTGGCCAATTCCGGCCGCGATATGACCCGGGTGCTGAGCACGCTCATCACCTTCCCGTTCCCGCAGGCCGGCATCGACAACTTCCTGCGCGGTGACTACGCGAATCTCTATATTGACGCCGACTTCAGCAATCCTCGTCTGGAGGAGAGTTTTTTCCTGGGCACGGAGCTCGGCAACCGGATGGCGGGCCTCGAGGGCTACGTGGGGCTTGCTCCCGGCTCGGTGGTCAGTCCCGACCCGTTCTCCTTGGACGTGCCCCGGCCCGACCCGGACGCCGAGAACCCGCCCGCCGGTGAGCATCCGGCCGACGACCCGGGCAGCCCCGCTACCCCGACCGAGGAGGCCCCCCGATGACCCGGCTCGTGAAGATCCAGCTGACGATCTTCTCTGTGGTCACCGTCGTGGCGTTGCTGGTCATGTCGGTGGTGTACCTCCAGGTGCCTCGTGCGCTCGGCTGGCAGCGCACGGATGTCGCACTAGAGATGCCGGACACCGGCGGCCTGTACCAAAACTCCAACGTCTCCTACCTCGGTAAGACCATCGGCCGTGTGGACTCCGTGACGCTCAAGCCCGGCATGGTCGTGGCCGAGCTCCACTTCGACTCCGGTGCCGACGTGCCCGAAAACGTGCGTGCCGAGATCCGCAGTGTGTCCGCGGTGGGCGAGCAGTTTGTCGAGTTCGTGCCCGAGGGGAAGCCGGAGGGCCGCATGGCCGACGGCACCGTGATCGGCGAGGACCGCGTCGACATGCCGCAGAGCATCGGCCCGGTCCTCGACCAGGCCACCGTTCTCATGGCGTCGATCGATGATGCCAAGATGCGGCGGGTCATCTCCGAGTCGTTCGACGCGTTCAACGGATCTGCCCGGGACCTGCAGCAGTTCCTGGACTCCGCGCAGCTGCTGCTGGAGGAGGCCCAGCGCAACTCGGGAGTCACGCGTCAGCTCATCGAGGACGCGGAGCCGGTGCTCGACTCGCAGTTGCGCTCGTCCGACTCGATTCGCGCCTGGACCCGGAACATCGCCGACATCACCGATCAGCTGCGTGAGAACGAACCCCAGGTGACGTCGTTGATCCAGCGCGGCCCGGACGCACTGGGCCGGGCCACCAAGGTGCTCAACGAGCTTCAGCCCACCATGCCCGTGCTCGTAGCCAACCTGGTCAGCGTGGGTGAGGTCGGCGTGGTCTATAACCGTTCGATCGAGCAGCTGTTGGTGATCTACCCGGCGCTGGTGTCATCGCTTATCACCGCGATCGAAGGGGCCCGCGAATCCGGCCAGATCAAGGTGGACTTCAACCTGCAGATCAACGAGACCCCGCCCTGCACGACGGGGTTTCTACCAGCAGAAGACCGGCGGTCCCCGGCCGATCTGTCGGTGCCGCCCCTGATCAACGGGATCTACTGCAAGGTGCCGATGGACTCGCAGATCGCCGCACGAGGTGCACGCAACCTGCCGTGCATGGAGTTCCCGGGGCGTCGGGGAGCCTCCCCCGAGGAGTGTCGCGCCGGCAACTACGTGCCCGAGGGCCATAACCCGCCCAACACCAGCGAGGTCGGGCCGCCCGGCAACAACCCGAACGCCTATAACGTGGTGCCGTCGGGCACCAGCGGTGAACCGGAGATCACGACGTCCGCCGCGGTGTACGACGCCGAGACGGGCGAGTACTTCGGCGCCGACGGCAAGACGTATCGTCAGCTGAACCTCGGAACCGAGAGCCGGCTCGCCGCGGACGCCGACCTGGCTGACATCCTGACGAACGGAGTGACCTAGTGCCACAGTCTGACCAGACGCCCACCGGAGGTGGGCGGACCGGACTGATCGTGGTTTCGCTGATCGCGGCCTTGTGCCTCGTCGCGGCGGTCGTCGCGGCCGGGTTGTGGGTCAGTGAGCGGAACGAGGCGGCCACGGTCCGTGCCGACCGCGCTTCGGCCGCGGAGCTCGACGCGTCCTACCGTGACTTCGCGACAGACGTTATGACCAAGCTCATGACCATCCGGCAGGAGACGCTGTCAGAAGATGTGGACGAGATCGTCGGACTCATCGAGGGCGACTTCTCCGAGCAGTTCGCCCCGCGCCGCGACTCGTACGAGGACGTCGTCACCACCACCAACGTCGTGGCCGACGGCGCGGTGTCCGCGGCGGCGGTCGAGCACTCCTACCCCGATCGAGCCGAGGTGATCATGGCCATCGACCAGACCATCGGCAATCCCAAGTCCGAGGAGGGCCAGGACCGCCAGTACCGCGTCCGTGTCACGGTGAACCGCCACGACGACGGCCTGATGAAGGTGTCGGGGGTGAACTTCATCCCGTGAGTGAGTCAGAGGACAAAGCGACCGAGAACGAGGCCGGAGACATCACACCCGTGACCAGCAACCGTGGGTCCAGCGCAGCCGAGAGCAGCGCAGCCGAAAGCTCGGCTCCTGAGACGAACGTCCGCGCGGCCCGCCGCGCCCAGCGCGAGGCCGAGCGTGCAGCTCGAGCCCAGCGCAAGGCCGATGCCGCGCGCCAGCGTGCGATGGAGGCGGCCCGGGCCGGCGGGCTCTTCGAGGGGATGGAGGCGTCGTCCGGCGCAGCAGGTGGAGCCGCTGCAGGCCTCGCAGCCAGCGCGGACGCAGCGACCTCCCCGGGAGCCGCCACACCGGCGGCGTCTCCCACGTCCGGCGACTCCGCTGGCCTAGCGGGACCCACGGCGAACGTGCGGGACACCCCGGCCCGCGAACCGATGGACCCGGCCCGCCAGCGCGCCCTGACCAGGATTCTGGCGGCGGTGTCGGTGGTCCTCGTCGTCGTCGCGGGGTTGGCCACCTGGCAGTACGTCGAAGCCCGCGAGGCCACGGCGGCCGAGGAGCAGATCGCGAACGCGCCGACCGCGGCCACCGACGCGGCGCGTGAGATCGCCACCCAAATGTTCACCTACGACCACCGCACCGTCGACGCGGACCTCGCCGCCGTGCGGCCCGGCCTCACCGAACCGGCGCTCGGCGAGTTCGTGGAGCAGTCCATGCCGACGGTCGCCTCGGCGGCCAAGCAGCAGGAGGCCACGGTCTATGCGACCGTCGCCGCCGCTGCGCCGCAGGAGGTCGTGGACGAGGACAATGTGACCGTCCTGGTGATGCTCAACCGGATGGTCTCCACCAAGGACGCCCCTGAAGCGGCGAGCTCGGCCTCGCGGCTGAGTCTGCGGATGGAGCGCGACGGTGACACCTGGAAGCTGGCCGAGCTCAACGCCCTGTAGCGCTCCACACGCGTGACCATTCCCAGCCCAGGGCCGGTCTTCAAATGGTCCCGCGCCGCCCTCTGGTCGACATCTCGCAGGTTTTCGGCCTGTATTTCGCGAATAATGTCGACAAAACGAGTGGCTGGGGTCACAGGCGTGTGGGTGGCGGGCCTGGGGCCACAGGCGTGGCGGTGGCGGGCCTGGGGCCACCTGCGCGGCGACCTGCGTCTGTGACGCGTGTCAGTTGTCAGCTCTCGGACGTCGCGTCGAGCGTGTTGAAGAAGCGGCGCGCCCACGCGTGGACGTCGTTGCCCAGCACTTGGCGGCGCAGCGCGCGCATGCGGCGGCGTCGCTCTTCTGGCGGATCGTCGATCGCCGCGGCCATGATCGCGTCCTTGACGCCGTCCAGGTCGTGCGGATTGCACAGGTAGGCCTGGTGCAGCTCGTTGGCGGCGCCCGCGAACTCGCTGAGCACCAGCGCCCCCGCTCCGTCGGTACAGGTGGCGACGTACTCCTTCGCGACCAGGTTCATGCCGTCGCGTACGGGCGTGACGAGCATGACGTCGGCGGCCGCGTAGAAGGCCGTGAGCTCGGACTTGGGCACGGGCCGGTGGATGTAGGTCACGACCGGCTGCCCGATCTCGCCGTACATGCCGTTGATGCGGCCGACCGACTCCTCGATCCGCGACCGCATGATCTGGTACTGCTCCACCCGCTCCCGGCTGGGCGTGGCCAGCTGCAGGAACGTCACCTCGGCGGGATCGAGTCGGCCCTCTTCGATGAGTTCCTCGAGCGCGCGCAGCCGCACGTCGATGCCCTTGGTGTAGTCCAGCCGGTCGACGCCGAGCATGAGCACGCGCGGGGACCCCACCTCCTCGCGGAGCCGGGCGGCGCGGGTGAGTGCCTCGCGGGAGCGCGCGGTGCGGTCGACCGCCGCCGAGTCGATCGAGATGGGGAACGCGCCGACCCGCACCATGCGGTCGTCGACGCGGATCTCGGCGGCCTTGGTCTTGCTGGAGGTCAGCCGCACGGACGGGTGCCCGCGGAGTTTATTGGCGAGGATGCGGAAATTGTCGGCACCGCCGGGCAGGTGGAAGCCCACCAGGTCGGCGCCGAGCATGCCCTCGACCAGTTCCACGCGCCACGGCAGCTGCATGAACAGCTCGACGGGCGGGAACGGGATGTGCAGGAAGAACCCGATGGTCAGGTCGGGTCGCATCTCCCGCAGCAGCCGCGGCACCAGGAGTAGCTGGTAGTCCTGCACCCACACGGTGGCGCCGTGGGCGGCCGCGTCGGCGGTGGCGCGGGCGAAGCTGGTGTTGACGTCGCGGTAGGCGTTCCACCATTCGCGGTGGTATTCCGGCGGCACCACGACGTCGTGGAACAGCGGCCACAGCGTGGCGTTGGAGAATCCCTCGTAGTACAGCTCGACGTCGTGCGCGGACAGGGGGACCGAGTGGAGCCGGATGCCGTCCGAGTCGAACGGTTCCGGTGCCGCGTCGGGGACGCCGGGCCAGCCCACCCAGGCGCCGTGGTTGGCCTTGAGGATGGATTCGAGCGCGGTCACGAGGCCGCCGGGGCTGGCCTTCCACTGCTCGGTGCCGTCCGCGGTGCGGACGAGGTCAACGGGGAGACGGTTGGCGACGACGACGAAGTCGGCTCCAACCCCGGACGAGCTCGTGCCGGCATCGCGTCCCACTCGTCTCGCTCCTCACGTCGGCGATCTGGCTGGTGACCATCCTGCGCTACTGGCCGCCTGCGGGCCGGTCTCGTCGGCCGGTCTCGCCGACCAGTGTCGTCGGTCGCCTACTCGGCGTCCACCGGCTCGGGCGCCTCGGGGCCGATGCCGAGCATGTCGAGGAGCATGCGGCACTCCTCGGCGTCGGTGGCGTAGGAGGCCACGACCAGGCGGGCCTGGTTCGCGGTCTCGTCCGCGACCGGCTCGACTTCGATGTCGGTCTCTTTGCTTTCGGCGGCGGCTGCCATCGATGTCCTCCTGTGGTCGGTGACTGGCCCCGGGTGTCCCGGGGCGGGGCGCGGAAGTCCGCTGCTGATTCTACGTCACTGGTCGGCGGCGGCCGTCCGGCGCAGATTGCGGGCCACCCATTCGCCGAAGACGATGCCCGCCGCCAGTGACAGCGCGATCGCCAGTGCCGTGAACATCAGGCCGAGACCGATACCGGTCTGGTCGCTCGTCAACGCCGACAGACCGCGGTAGACGGACAGGCCCGGCAGGAAGGGCGTGATGCCGGCGATGGTCACGACCAGCGGTGGGACCGTGGCGATACGGGCGAAGATGCCGCCGACCAGGCCCATGGCGCAGGCGGCCAGTCCGGATCCCACCACGACGTCGAATCCGGATCCCACGACGAGTTGGTAGATCGTCATACCCAGCGCCCCGACGGCCGCGGCGAGCAGTGTCGCCCGCACGGTGGCGTAACTGGCCACGGCAAAGCCGGCGGCACCCACGGCGGCGGCGAGGATCGCCACGTGGACGGGGGCGTTTCCGTGGATGGCCGGGTCGATCGGGGGAGGGGACAGCCCGAGTCGGCCGAAAAGTGCGAGCGCGATGGTGATCCCGCCCAGGACGCCGCCGGTGAGGATCATCGTCTCGACCCCGCGGCCGGCGGAGGTGACGGGGAACCCCGTGATGGCGTCCTCGATCGAGCCGACGAGGGTCAGCCCGGCGAGGAGGACGATGATGCCCGCGGCGACGAGTTGGGATGGTCGGATCTCGATGAACACGTCCGCCAGCAGGACGAACGCGATGAGGGCCCAGGCGGTGGCGATGAATCCACCCACGACCTGCTGGAAGAACGTCGGCAGCCGCTTGCCGTCGAGGTAGCGGTTCGCGTACATGAGCGCGAAGGTCGACACCATCGACACCAGCCCGGCCAGCGGGGTGCCGCCGAGCTGGACGACCACCGCGCAGCCCAGCATCGCCCAGCCGAGCACGGCCACCCGGAACGAGTGGGGGTGCGGCGACTCGACGATTTTCTCGACCTCGTCCACGGCCTGTTCGACGGTGAGTTGTCGGCGGACGATGAGGTCGATGAGCCGGGCCACGCGCGTCACCCGCGTCATGTCGACCGTGCGGTAGTTGACGACCCGGATGACCGACAGTGGTGGGCGACCGCGCCGGCGGTTGACGCCGATCGTCAGCGACGTGAACGTCACCTCGACCGTGGCGTTGGGCAGGCCGAAGGCCGCGGCCACGGACTCCGCCTGCGCCACGGTGTCGGCGGCACCCTCACCCGAGGAGAGGAGGATGCCGCCGATCTCCAGTGCGAGGTTGAGTACGTCGGTGACGGCGCCGTCGTCGTCGAGATTGACCGGCGCGAAGGGGGACAGCGGCGGTTCCGCCGCGAGGTCCATCGCTGACTTGCGGACACCGAGCCACGCCAGGGGGCGGGTGATGCGGTTGAGTGCGTCGCGGGTCTCCACGGGGGATACCGTAGTCGGGAGTCGCGTCGGTGGTCAGGTTAGGATGATCGCAGGCCGTCGGCGACCCCGAAGGCCGTGCTGGAGTGGCGCAATTGGTAGCGCACCCGACTTGTAATCGGGCGGTTGCGAGTTCAAGTCTCGTCTCCAGCTCTCCTGCCGGTACCTCGACCGGCACGCCGGAGCATCACGGCCGGCACCGGGGAACGGGAGTGACCATGTCACGCACACTTTCTGCGGTCGGGTGCATACTCGCAGCCATGGTCCCGCTATCCGGATGCGCCTCGTCCGAGCCCGAGTCACCCTCGCCCGTGGGTATCTGGGGGCCCACCGACGGCGCCCACCTGGAGCTCGCCGAGGACGGCGGCCTAACCGGCTCCGACGGCTGCAACCGGCTCATGGGGTCCTGGGAGGACACCGGCGAGGCCGTGGAATTTGTGGGCGTGGCCACGACGATGATGATGTGCGAGGACGTGGACGACTGGCTCGCCCGCCTCCACACCGGCGCTGTCGACGGTGACGCGCTGACGATCTTCAACATCGATGGCCAGGAGATCGGCGTCCTCGACCGGCAGTGACGCGGCCCCGCCTCGGGCCCCGCCTCGGGCTCTGCGGAGCTCCCCGCCGCGCCCAGGACTCTGCTCCATCTCAATCGGAGGCGAGCCGACCCACCGCCGCCCAGGCCCCCTCGATCCGGCCTCGCGCCGCGCGCAACGATTCCTCCGCCCCGGCGAGATCGCCGAGGACCGCTGCGACCGATTCGTCCGTCGACCACGACGAGCCGGAATCGACCCGCAGCTCAGCCGTATCCCAGGTTTCGCACGTCGCGCGCAGGATCGCGAGCTCGTCGGCCAGTTCGGCGACCGTGCGCGCCATGTCACCCATCTGCGGATAAATGTCCTGGGGCCGTGACGTCATCTCGTAATACTCCTCACCTGTCGCTGGGTAGGATGTCTTCATCACTTATCGGCTCGAGCATCACTGACCGTGTCGACCACGACCTTATCGAGGGAGCGGGGCCCGCGATGGACCAGTTGGCGAGTGAGATCGCGATGGCGTGGATGACTGCGGTCGTCTCAGGTGATGTGGACACGGCGATCGCGTTGTCGTCGTCGTCGATCGTTTATACAACCGGCCAGATCCGTCGCTACGAGGGGCACGAGGGGATTCGCGACATCGTCGCGGATTTCGCGCGTCTCGCCGGATTCCTCGAGATCTCCTTCGAGGGGGAGATCCTGGAGTCCGACGGGGTCGTGGCGCTGCGCCGGCTCGAGCGGTACACGATCCCCAGCGGCGGCGTCGAGATCCGCGGCTGCTCGTTCGTCGAGGTCTCGGACGGACTCGTCACCCGGTGGGCCGACTACAAGAGCCTGGAGACTCTCGATGCCCTCGCCGGATAGCGGATCGGGCGGGCCCGCCGACGGCGCGGGAGCCCCCGGCGCTGGCTCTTCCGGCGCTGGCTCTTCCGGCGAGGGCAACCTGCGGGTCGCGCGGGCACTGATCGAGGCCGCCTTCTCCGGTGACATCGATGGCGCCCTTGCGTGCTGCGCGGAAGATCTGGAAGTTCGGACCGAGGGCACCCAGGTCGTTCACGGGTACGAGGGGCTGCGACAAATCATCGAGTTCCACACCGAGCTGTTCACGAGCGTCGACGTCACGATGCATCACGCGCTGGCATCGGGGGACACGGCGGCGATCAACAGGACCACCCACCTGGTGATCGACGGCAAGGAGATCGACCTCGAGGTGGGGTCGTTCTTCGAGTTCCGTGACGGCCTGGTGTGTCGCTGGGTGGACTACCAGGACATGGGCATCGTCATGCGCGCGCTCGGACACTGAGTCCGGGCCGTGGGGCCGGGGGCTCGGTCCCGCGCCCCGCGAACCTCAGTCCTCGGGGACGAACTCGCCGTGACCCAACTCCCGCAGCGCGGTGCGCAGGGTCGCCGCGGCGGCGTCGAACTCCTCGGCCGGGGTGTCCGGGTTCGCCAGGGACAGGTCGAATCCCGACATGTCGTTCGCGGGGAAGACGTGGATGTGCGTGTGCGGCACCTCGAACCCGGCGATGAGGTAGCCCGCGCGGGACGCACCGAATCCGCTCAACACGGCCTTGCCCACGGCCTGCGCGACCTCGTTGAGCCGGGCCAGCAGTTCGGGCTCGAGGTCGGTCCAGCGGTCCACTTCGGCACGCGGGACGATCAGCGTGTGCCCGGCCGCGACCGGCGCGATGGTGAGGAAGGCGACAACGTCCTCGTCTTTCCAGACGAACCGACCGGGCAGCTCACCGGCGATGATCTTGCTGAATACCGTCGACATGACAACTAGACTACGGATTCGAGCGCGCGGTGGAGCCGCTCTCGGGCCGTAAGGTGGTCTAATGGCATTTGTGTGATTCCGCCGACAGGCGCACACTGAACAACCCGGTACCAAGACTGATGAGTTAGGAACGTGGTCATGGGCGAGGCTCGAGTTCCAACAGTGGCGGAAGCCACGGAGGCGGGCGCAGTGAACGAGGTCGGTAAGAAGAAGTCTTACCACCATGGCGATCTGCGCAACGCCATCATCATCGAGGCAACGGCACGGGCACGTGAGTCCGGCGAGAAGGCCATCGTCCTGCGCGAGATCGCGCCGCAGATCGGTGTCTCTGCGACCGCCGCCTACCGGCATTTCACCAACCGTCAGCAGCTGGTCGAGGAGGTCTCGGCGCAGGGCTTCATCGCCATGCGCGATCGGGTCGCCGCGGTCGCGCCGACCACCGCCACCTCCGACCCCGTGCTGGCCGCCTACATCGACCTGCGCAACGCCGCGATCGCGGTCGTGCGCTTCGCCGTCGACGAGCCCGCGTGGGCCCGCATGATGCTCGAGAACCTCGGGACGTCCGCGGTCGTCGCCGAGCAGGCCATGGGCGCCCGCGAGATCATGCAGGCGATCATCGACCGTGGGGTGGAGCACGGCACGTTCATCCCCGGGATCCGGTTGCAGAGCCAACAGGCATTCGGGGCCGGCATCGACGGGCTCAGCGCCCAGGCGATGTTCGGGATCGTGCACATGGATACGCCGGAGGCCGTCGCGGCCGGCGCCCGCACGCTGGACCTGTGCATGACGGACATGCTCACCGAGCAGGCGCTGAAGGCCCGTGACGCGGTCGAGCTGCCGGCCGAGATCATCACCGACGGCGCACTCTGAATCACCTCTGAGCCGGGTTCGGCGCTGCCGCGGAACCGGCTTCTGGACGGTCCGGGTCAGGCGCGCGGGCGGGCGGCGCTACTGTAGGCGCTGTGCGCATTCTCGTGATCGGATCCGGTGCCCGTGAGCACGCCCTTCTCGTAGCCCTCGCCGCGGACCCCGCGGTAGCGGAGCTCCACGTCGCCCCCGGCAACCCCGGCATGGTGCAGGCCACCCGGCACGACGTGTCGGTGACCGACCCCGAGGCGGTTACCGCGCTGGCCCGCAAGGTGGGGGCTGACCTCGTCGTCGTCGGACCCGAGGTTCCCCTCGTCGCCGGGGTGTGCGACGCCCTGCGCGCCGCATCGATCCCCGTCTTCGGCCCGGACGCCGAGGCCGCCCGCATCGAGGGCTCCAAGGCGTTCGCCAAGGACGTCATGGCCGCGGCCGGCGTGCGCACCGCGCGCGCCGAGATCGTCGACTCGCCCGCGGACCTCGACGAGGCGCTCGACCGCTTCGGCCCCACCTGGGTCGTCAAGGATGACGGCCTGGCCGCCGGCAAGGGTGTCGTGGTGACCGCCGACCGCGCCGCCGCCCACGCCCACGCGCTGGCCTGCCTCGACGACGGCCACCCCGTCCTGCTCGAGTCCTTCCTCGACGGCCCGGAGGTCTCCCTGTTCTGCCTCGTCGACGGCGAGACCGTCGTCCCGCTGCTGCCCGCGCAGGACCACAAGCGCGTCGGCGAGGGCGATCGCGGCCCCAACACCGGCGGCATGGGCGCCTACACGCCGCTGCCGTGGCTGCCCGAGGGCATGGTCTCCCGGATCGTCACCGAGGTGTGTGAGCCCGTCGCCCGCGAGATGGTGGCGCGCGGCTGCGGCTTCTCCGGCCTGCTGTACGCCGGCCTGGCGATCACCTCGAACGGTCCGGAGGTCGTGGAGTTCAACTGCCGCTTCGGCGACCCGGAGACGCAGGCCGTCCTGGCGCTGCTCGAGACCCCGCTCGCACAGACCCTCAATGCCGTGGCCACCGGCACGCTCGCCGAGCAGCCGCCGCTGGTCTGGCGTGACGGCGCGGCCGTGACCGTGGTGCTGGCCGCCGAGAACTACCCGGCCACCCCGCGCCGCGGCGACCTCATCACCGGAGCCGAGCAGCCGGGCGTCCTGCATGCCGGGACCGGCCGCGACGCCGACGGCAACCTCGTCTCCGCCGGCGGACGCGTCCTGTCGGTCGTGGGCACCGGCGCCGATCTGGCCGCCGCGCGTGCCGAGGCGTACCGGATCCTCGACGGCATCGAGCTGGCCGGCGGGCACTTCCGCCGCGACATCGGCCAGGCCGCGGAAGAGGGGCACATCAGCATCCCCGGCTGAACTGGCTCCGTCCGCGGAGGTGCGCTGCGTGTGCTCGCGCCGCGCAGCAAGATCGTGCGCTATCTGCCCATCGCGCCACGATCTGCCCATCTGTTGTCGTCTTGCCCATGTGAGGCTGACCTGCCTAGCGGGCCCGCTGTGCAACTCGGCATCGGATAGGCACGTTGACGAACGATGGGCAGATCAGCCGAACCGCCCCCTTGCGACCCATTGCAACGGATGTAGAGCACGCAGTGCAAAGTCTGGCTTGTCATCCCGCAATCCCGGCGCTCGCACTGGCGGCCTCAATGCCGCTCTTCCCGCCATTGGGTGAGTGGTCCCACTCTGTGGGACCCGAGCCGGTCAGTGCTACGTCAACAACGGATCCTGAGCAGCGGCGAAGAAACGGCCAGTTGCTGTTAAGGTTCCCGACTCCGGCAGGTCGCCGGGAGGGGCACCTTCCTCGAATACGTTCTGGAATCGCAAGTGACACAACCAGTTCCACTAGGAGTGGTGATGATTTCCAGAACTGAGAGCGTCGGCCGGGTCCGGCGTTCAGGACGAAAGATCGGCGTGGCCGGCCTGGCAGTGGCGGCCGCGGTCAGCATGAACGCGGCCCCCGCGACAGCTCAGGACGGCGACGCACTGCCTCTCGGCTCGCTTGGCGAAACCGGATCCGCGTCGGGCTCGGCGGGCTCGCTCGGCGACCTGATCCCCGGCGGCCCCGCGACCAACGACGGCCTTTACACCGGTGAAGTCGAGGTGGTCGACGGTGAGGCGGCCGACCCGCAGACCCTGCTCGGTCAGGTCTTTGACGACGCCAACAAGAACTCGCGGATTGACGGTGGGGAAGCCGGCATTCCGGGGGTCAGCGTCTCCAACGGCGTCGACGTGGTGCAGACCGACGACGAGGGCCGCTACGAGCTGCCCGTCCGCGGCGACTTCACCGCGTTCGTCACCCAGCCCGCCGGCTGGCAGGTGCCCGTCGACGAGCAGAACTTCGCGCAGTTCAGCTTCAACCACTACCCGCAGGGCTCGCCGGAGCTGAAGTTCGGCGGACTCGAGCCGACGGGCGACCTGCCGAAGGCCGTGAACTTCCCGATGGCCGCTTCCGAGGCCACGGCCGCTCCGCAGCAGTCCTGCGCCATCGCCTCCGACACCCAGGCCTACGACATGGAGGAGATGGAGTTCGCGCGTGCCGGCGCGATCGCCGACCTCATGTCGCGCGAGGACTACGCGAGCTGCGGCCTGCTGCTCCTGGGCGACAACGTGGGCGATGACCTGGCGCTCAACCCGGAGCTCCGTGCCTCCTATGCCGAGGCCAACGGTCCGGTGCGAGCCCTCCCGGGCAACCACGACATGGACTACGACGCCGAGACCGCGGCGAACTCGGCCGACACCTACCGTCGTGACTTCGGTGCGCCCTACTACTCTTACGACGTGGGCCAGACGCATTTCGTGGGCCTGTTCAACATCATCTACAAGGGCGCGACCTCAGACGGCGGCAACGGCGGCTACACCGAGGAGATCAGCGACGAGCAGCTCGAGTGGTTGCGCAACGACCTCGCGACGGTGGACAAGGACACGCCGATCGTCGTGGCCGCGCACGCCCCGATCGTCAGCTACACGGGCGCCGTGACGGACAACGCGGCGGAGCTCTACGACATCCTGGCGGAGTACCCGAACGCCGTGACCGTCGGCGGCCACACGCACACGCTCGAGAACCACATCGCGGGCGACAAGCGCGCGGAGTGGGCCGAGGCCGGCATCCCCGAGCTGACCCACGATCAGGTCGTCGCCGGCGCGGTGTCGGGTTCCTGGTACTCGGGCGAGCTCAACGCCGACGGCGTGCCGTACTCCTACACTTCTGACGCCGCGGAGCCGGGCGTGCTGACCTTCGAGTTCGACGGCACCGAGCGCACCGAGTACTACACGGTCCGTGGCGAGCCGCAGGACAAGCAGTTCCTCACCGGCATCAACAGTCCCACCTGGCGCACCTGGGCCGAGGAGGCGCAGCAGTGGCAGGACGACGACAGGGCCGGCGAGGGCCCCGGCCCCATCGCGACCGACACCGTGTCGCTCGAGGACGTCCGCTCCGGCGAGTCCTGGATCTCGAGCAGCTTCTTCGCCGGCTCCACCGCCGCGGACGTGACCTTCTCGCTCGACGGCGCCGACGCCGCGGCCGGCACGCACACCCAGCCGGCCACCGGCGAGGCCCTCAACAAGGGCTGGGAGTTCACCGACCCGGTGTCCGCCACGCACAACCTGTCGAGCAGCGGCGCGATGGCGCAGGCGAGCCCGCACATCTGGCAGCTCGCCCTGCCCACCGATCTCGAGGCCGGCGAGCACACCGTCGAGGTCACGGGCACCGACCGCTACGGCGTGACCTACACCGACACGCTCACCTTCACCGTCGAGGCTGAGGGCACCGCGTAACACCGCACGAGAAAACCCGGGGGGACGACGACGACAACGTCGTTCTCCCGGGGTTCGTGCGCTGCGGCTCGGTGGCCGTACTGATCTCTCAGCGGCTGTAGAGGGCCATCTTGGGGACCTGTGCGACCATCCACGGGCTGAATGCGAACGGGGTGGCGTCGACGGCAGCGCGCACATCCTGCGGCGTGGCCCAGTGGTGGGCGCAGATCTCGTCGGGCCGCGGGTTCAGGTCGGCGCGGATACGGGCGGTGAACACCGGGCAGATCTCGTTCTCCACCACTCCGGAATCGTCCACGGCGCGGTAGCGGAAGTCCGGGATCGCGGGCTCGATCGAGTCGACCCTCGTGCCCAGTTCCTGCTCGGCCCGCCGCACGATCGCCTCCACCGGGTCCTCGCCGGGGCCGGGATGCCCGCAGAACGAGTTGGTCCAGACGCCCGGCCAGGTCAGCTTTCCCAGTGCGCGGCGGGTCAGGAGTACGCGCCCGTCGTCGTCGACGAGGTGACATGAGAACGCCAGGTGCAGCGGGGTGTCCGCAGTGTGGATGACCGCCTTGTCGGCCGAGCCGATGGGCGTGCCCTCCTCATCGAGCAGGACGACGTACTCGGCGGCGCCTGGGTCGGCGGTGCCGGCGCGGGCGGCAGGGGAGTCAGAGTGCGGGGCCATGCCGCCACCATAGGCGCCGCGCCGGCGCCCGGCCCGCCTGCCCGCCCAGCTCAGTTCGTCAGTCCGCGCGCGATCACCAACCGCTGGATCTGGTTGGTGCCCTCGAAGATCTGCGTGATCTTGGCTTCGCGCATGTAGCGCTCGGCCGGGAACTCGCGGGTGTAGCCCACGCCGCCCAGCACCTGGACGGCGTCGGTCGTGACCTTCATGGCGGCGTCGGTGGCGGTGAGCTTGGCGATCGAGGCCTCGCGCGAGTACGGGCGGCCGGCGTCCTTGCGGCGTGCGGCGTCGAGGTAGGTGGCGCGGGCCGAGCCGACGGCGGCGGCCATGTCGGCGAGCAGGAATCCCAGGCCCTGGTGGCCGATGATGGTCTTGCCGAACGCCTCGCGCTCGTTGGCGTAGGCCACGGCGTCGTCGAGGGCGCGTTGGGCGATGCCGGTCGCCACCGCGGCGATCCCCAGGCGTCCCGAGTCGAGCGCGGAGAACGCGATCTTCAGGCCGTCCCCCTCAGCGCCGAGCAGTCGTCCGGCGTCCACGTGCGCGTCTTCGTATGAGGCGGTGGTGGTGGGCACGCCGTTGAGGCCCATCTTGTCCTCGGGCTTGCCGAAGT
>DHCMJ07802__coassemble_1162_pt1 | contig 17830 bp, 16 predicted proteins | sample DHCMJ07802__metabat2_low_PE_012 | metagenome-assembled genome bin DHCMJ07802
GAACCGTCCAGACCATCGAGGTCATCAGGACCAGCCGGAACATCATCACCGCCAGGCCCTCTAGCCGGCGACGATTCCCACACCGCCTGAGCGGAGCACTCCCCCACACCTCCGGCACCTCGCCGTCCCGTGTCACCTCGCGCCCCTCGCGCCTCCTCTTCGCTGCTCGCCGCAGCTCGCCGCAGCTCGCCGCAGCTCAAGGTCCGCCGCGAAGTGGCAGTCTGAACTCATGCTCTACCGGGTGATCGCCGACACCGCGATGATCGTCCACGCCGGGTTCCTCGTATACCTGACCGTGGGCGGCTTCCTCGCGTGGCGGCCCAAGTGGCACTGGGCCATCTGGCCACACCTGGCCACTGCCGCCTACGGGTTGGGAATCGTCGTCATCGGTTGGGACTGCCCCCTCACACACCTCGAGAACTGGGCCCGCGAGCACGCCGGCCAAGAACGGCTTCCGTCGACCGGCTTCATCGACCACTACATCACCGGCGTCGTCTACCCAGCCGACCATCTCCTCACCGCACAACTGGCAGTCGCCGCCACCGTGCTCGTCTCGTGGGCCGGATTCGCCGTACTGAACAAGCGGCGCCGGAAGATCCGGGCCTGACCCCACACGGCCGGGGCGCCAACGAGACGGTTCGACCGAGTCGGCCCACAGTCGATCAAGATCCGTACAGCAACGTGGCGGCACCGCCGGTCATCATCGCTGCCACGTGTCCGAACGACGGGCCACCTCATGGATCGCATCTATCTCACGTCGACCCAACCGAGGCGGTTGAGACCTCAGATATCGACCAAGACGGCGTCGGCCAAGCACCACGAACTCGGGCGGGTCGGCCGGCATGCAACACAATCACCTCCATCGCTTCGATTCGCCCTTCCAAATACGCGTCGCCCGCGGGGGCCCGCGAGCATCGGCGAATCGCGCGCGTAGCTGCGAATCCGGAGAGCAGATCGAGGTCAGCCCGGCGCGTATCTGCGAATCCGGAGGGCAGATCGAGGTATCGACGTCGGCCCGGCGCAGCTGGGGCTGGAGCGGCCGCGCGGAGTGACGGGGAATACTCGGCCACACACTTTTGTTTGACATGTCAGCAAGTTATGGTGGGGGCACAACCTCACCGGCGTGGGCCGGGGCCAAGTCAGAGACAGCGACAGCGCGACCGCTTCAGCGCGACAGTGACAGCGACAGCGACCCCGTCCCCTCGCCAACTGACAACACATAAAACGAGAGGCCACCACAATGCAGTTCGGAATCTTCAGCATCGCCGACATCACGCCGGACCCGGTTACCGGCGCTATCCCCACCGAGCATGAGCGGTTGGAGGCGATGGTCGAGTACGCGGTGCAGGCGGAGCAGGTCGGGCTGGACGTGTTCGCACTCGGCGAGCACCACAACCCGCCTTTTGTTACGTCCTCCCCCACCACGACCCTCGGCTACGTCGCCGGCAAGACCTCCGAGATCATCCTGTCGACGGCCACCACGCTGATCACCACCAACGACCCGGTGAAGATCGCCGAGGATTACGCCATGCTCCAGCACCTGTCCGGCGGGCGGGTCGACCTGACGATGGGCCGCGGCAACACCGGCCCCGTCTACCCGTGGTTCGGCCAGGACATCCGCCAGGGACTGCCGATCGCGATTGAGAACTACGAACTGCTGCACCGACTGTGGCACGAGGACGTCGTGGACTGGGAGGGCAAGTTCCGCACGCCGCTCCAGCAGTTCACCTCGACCCCGCGCCCGCTCGACGGCGTCGCCCCGTTCGTGTGGCACGGCTCAATCCGCTCGCCCCAGATCGCCGAGCAGGCCGCGTTCTACGGTGACGGCTTCTTCCACAACAACATCTTCTGGCCCATCAGCCACACCAAGCAGATGGTCGAGCTGTACCGCCGCCGCTACGAGCACTACGGCCACGGCACCGCGGACCAGGCGATCGTCGGCCTGGGCGGGCAGTTCTTCGCCCGGGCCAACAGCCAGGACGCCGTCAACGAGTTCCGCCCCTACTTCGACAACGCCCCGGTCTACGGCCACGGCCCGTCGATGGAGGACTTCACGGCGCAGACCCCGCTGACGGTGGGCTCGCCGGAGCAGGTCATCGACCGCTACATGACGATGCGCGAGCACGTCGGCGACTACCAGCGCCAACTGTTCCTCATCGACCACGCCGGCCTGCCCCGCAAGACGGTGCTCGAGCAGATCGAGATCCTGGGCACCGAGATCGTGCCCGTGCTGCGCCGCGAGCTCGACGCCCTGCGCCCGGCCCACGTGCCGGACGCCCCCACCCATGCAGCCCGGGTCGCCGCCCGCGACGCCGCACTTCTTGAGGCTGGCGAGCCCGCCTACGACGACGCCTACCGCTTCGGCACCGGCGACAACTGGACCGGCCTGACCGCCGAGGGTGGCCAGCGCGCGCAAGAGCAGTCGCTCGCCCGCGACCGCCGCAACCAGGCCCGCCTCGCCGAATCGCAGGCCGGAAAGGAATCCAAGTGAACGTCCCCGATGCAACTGCAGCCGGCGATCGGCCGCTGAACCTCGTCGTCGTCGCCGCAGGAACGTCCGTCCCCTCCTCGACCCGGATGCTCGCCGACCAGCTCACCAAGGCCACCCGTGGCGCGCTGGCGCGGCACGGCCAGGACGTGGCCGTGACGGTCCTGGAGGTGCGGGAGTTGGCGCACGAGATCGTCGACGCGACGTTCACGCGCTTCCCCGGCGAGAAACTCAAGGCGGCGCTGGAGGAGATCGGGCGCGCGGACGGGGTGATCGCGGTGACGCCGACGTACAACCAGTCGTACTCGGGCCTGTTCAAGGCGCTGTTCGACGTGATCGAGCCCGGCACGATCGCGGGCGTCCCGGTGGCGCTCGGCGCGACGGGCGGCACCGCGCGGCACTCGCTGGCGATCGACTACGCGCTGCGGCCGATGTTCGCCTACCTCAAGGCCGACGTCGTGCCCACCACGGTCTTCGCGGCGAGCGAGGATTTCGGCGCCGTCACCACCGCCGCCGACGAGAACTCGCTCGCCTCCCGGGCGGGGCGCGTCGGGACCGAACTGGCGGACTACATGATGCGGTTCGCGGGGGTCACCGCGGGCGCCGTGGCACCGACCCGCGCCGACGGTGGATCCGGTCGAAGGAGCGACGACGACGAGTTCGGCGACTTCGTGCCCATGGGTGATCTGTTGGGTCGCTGACCGGCCCCGGCCCGAAATCGACGGGTCGGCAATCAGGCCGAGTGATCAGGCCGAGCGGTCGGTGGCCTCGTCGACGGCGTCGTCACCGGCCGTGCCCTCGTCCACGCCGGCGCGGTCGGTGCCCTCATCGGCGAGCTGGTCGGCCTCGGGATGCTCGGTGTCGAAGCTCTCCGGCAGGTTCTTGATGTGCTTGTTCATGTTGCGGATCAGCAGGATCGTCGCGATCAGCAAGAGCAGCACCACCGGAATCCCGATCGGTGAGGCCTTACCGAACTCCGGGCCGAGGGGGCTGTCGTTGTACCCGGGGGTGCCCGGCGACTGGTTCTGCGCAAGCACCATCACCGACTCGTACGCCAGGATCTGGACGTCCGGTCCCAGGGTGATCATCGCGCGTCCTCACTCGTGCTCGGTCCGACGGGCAGATCAACATTCGGGTCGATGCCCTCGAACAGGTCTGCCTCGTATTGTCCCTCACCGAGCTCCGGAAAGCCCACCCGGCTGGCGGCCAGCTCGAACTCCTCGGTCGGCCACACCCGCTGCTGCATCTCCACCGGCGCCGCGAAGAACCAGCCATTCGGGTCGATCTGGGTGGCGTGCGCCAGCAGCGCCGAGTTGCGCTGCTCGAAATAGTCCGCGCACTCGACGCGCGTGGTGACCCGCTCCATGATGTCCGGACGGCTGCCCACCCGCTCCAGGAAATCCGCGAAATGATGAACGCCGTCGCGCGCGAACAGTTCCTCGTCGAGCAACTGCAGCCGGCGCAGGGGGAAACCGTGCGTGTAGTAGACCTTCGCGATCGCCCACGGCTCGCCGGCATCCGGATACCGGGTGGGATCAGCGGCGGCCTCATAGGCGGCCATCGACGACGAATGCACCTTCAGGTGATCCGGGTGGGGATACCCGCCGTTCTCGTCATAGGTGATGAGGACATGGGGACGAAACTCCCGGATCCTGCGGACCAGGGATTCGGTGACCTCGTCGTCGTCGACAAGCGCGAAACATCCCTCCGGCAGCGGCGGCTTGGGGTCACCCTCCGGTAACCCCGAGTCCTCGAACCCCAACCAATGGTGATCGACACCCAGGATGCCGGCGGCGCGCGCCATCTCCCGGCGCCGCACCGCGGGCAGGTCGGCGGTGACGTCCGGACGGTCCATCGCCGGGTTGAGGATGTCGCCACGCTCCCCACCGGTAGCGGTCTCCACCAGGACACGGTGACCCTCGGCCACATACCTGGCCATGGTCGCCGCCCCCTTGGACGACTCGTCGTCGGGATGGGCGTGGAACGCCATCAGCCGGAGACCGGCCATCGTGGCACCTGCCATTTCTGTACTCGCGCGTGATGTGACCGTCCCATTCTAGGGTCGCGCGCGCCGGAGGTGCCCCCGGGCGGGCCCGCGCCACCTCCCCCGATACGCTGGGCGCATGAGTGAGCCGAGGTCGGACGCCACATCGCCGCGTGTCCCGTCCCTTCCCGAGGGCCGGTATGACGACGCCGACGGGCAGTCCGGCGTCATGGGAAAGGTCGTCGCCGCGTTCCTGGTTGCGCTCGTCCTGGCGATCATCGGGGCCGGCGTCTACACGATGTACCGTCTCAACGCCACGCCCTCCATCTCCACCGAGGTGATCGGCGTCGAGGCCGTCGACGACTCCCAGCTCGACATGACGTTCACCGTCACCCGCGACGAGCCCGGCGACGCCGCTTACTGCATCGTCCGCGCGCAGGACCAGTCGAAGGGTGAACTGGGGCGCCGGGAGATCTACATCCCGCCGTCCGAGAACGGCACCGTCCAGATCACCACCTCGATCGCCACCACGGCGCGCGGATTCATGGGCGATGTCTACGGCTGCGGCAACGACATCCCCGCCTACCTGCAGCGGTAGGTGCCGCGGCGCAACGGCTGATGACCCAGGACAGGGTCCGCGCGAGGGCCCGCGCCACGCCTGATCAGGCGATCGAACTGTGTTAGCATCGCTATATCAGCACGGCTCCCTCGGCGGGGCCGTGTTTTTGTTACCTACACGGTGAAACACAGATAGGAGTGCGCCCCATGGCGAACGACACCCAGGTCCACTGGCTGACCCAGGACTCGTACGACCGCCTCTCGGCCGAGAAGGAGGCGCTCATCGCGAACCGCCCCGTCATCGCCGCCGAGATCAACGAGCGGCGCGAGGAGGGCGATCTCAAGGAGAACGCCGGCTACCACGCCGCGCGCGAGCAGCAGGGCCAGGAAGAGGCCCGCATCCGCACGATCGACGACCTGCTCGCCAACGCGCAGGTCGGCGAGGCTCCCACCGAGTCCGGCGTCGCGCTGATCGGTTCCGTCGTCCGCGCCTACTACAACGGCAACGAGGACACCAAGGAGACCTTCCTCATCGGCACCCGTGGCGAGGGCTCGGGCAAGGACGATCTGGAGATCTACTCCCCCGATTCGCCGCTCGGCAAGGCCATCCTCGGCGCCAAGACCGGCGAGACCCGCGAGTACACCGCGCCCAACGGTAAGTCGGTCTCCGTCACCGTCGTCACCGCGGAGCCTTACCAGAGCTGACACGTGTCCGACCACCTCCGGTGGTAGGTTTTGGACGAATGTCGGGCCGAACTACAAGGACCCGACTCCGCGCCGGTGTAGCAGGAGTTCCACGTGTCAGACGGTTCCCAGGACAGGCCACTCGGCCCCGCGCCGAAGATCGAAGCGGCGGCCGGGCGGGTCCTGGATCAGGCGCTGCGTACAGGTCAGTCGCCGTTCGAGGACGACCTGTACACGTGGACTCCCGAGGTCGCGGAAGAGCTCGCCCGTCGGCTCGACGCCGATCCCGACGAGGCGGCGGGCGAGTCCATGCGCTCCCCCGTCATGCAGGCGCTGCATGATCAGCTCGAGGGCGCGCCGCGGCCGGTGGTCCTGCTGGCCGCCGAGCTGCTCTACATCCAGCAGCTGCCGCTGTCCACGGTCACGGCCCGCCTCAAGCGCGGCCGTGTCCGGGACATCCTCTCGTGGACCGAGAACCCGCCCGAGATCCCCACCGACCTCGACGAGGTCCTCACCGAGCGCGGCCCGCTCACGGGCGGGCTCGGATTCAACGTCCAGATGCGCGAGCACCTGCGCTGGCTGTGCTCGTTCATCATCCACTGGGCCGAGCTCGAACCCGCCGCCCGCGATGCCGCCCTGAGCGACCCGTGGGAGTTTCAGCGCGCCGCCCGCTCCACGCCCGGTGACTGGCGCGCGATCCGCTACAGCCTGCAGTACCTCGTGTGGCCCGGCTACTTCCAGCCGATCGTCAAGCACGAGCACAAGACCCGCATCCGCGACGCGTTCGCCGACCTCATCGGTGGGCCGTCGGGGATCGACGAGCTGGACATCGACCAGGACCTGCACCGGATCTCCGAAGTCCTCTCGGCCCAGCTCGGTCAGCCCGTCGACTGGTACCGCGGGTCTGTTGCCAACCAGTGGCAGCGTCACCGCGACGACCACTCGCGTCGTGCCTGGCTCGTCCGGCCGGGCCGCGGCGGCGTGGGGCAGGCCGGCCAGTGGGTGGCGCAGAACCGCATCGCACTGCCCGCCTCGCACCTGCCGCGCATCCCCGCCCACGCCAGCCGCCTCGAGGTGTCCCAGGCGGTCGAGCAGGGCTACCCGCACCTGGACTACCAGGCCCGCTTCCAGCTCACCGCCGAGATGCACACGTTCCTGTCGCGGATGAGCCCGCAGGACGTGGTGGCCACCGTCGCCGATGCGCGACTGCACCTGGGCACGCTGACCGACGACCTCGGCTACGTGGAAGACGGCGGCCAGCAGCTCGAGCGCTCCGTGCTGTGGAGCGAGGTCACCCTCGACCTGGAATCGTTGCCCAGCCCCCTGTCCGAGTTGATCGGCGAGCCCGGCACGGTCGTGGACCTCACCGACGGACTCGACGCCCTGCTCACCGCCATGCACCCCGGCAGTCACTCGGCGGAGTCGCAGGTCGCCGAGGCGCCTGCCGCCGGTGCGGTACCGACGCTGCCGAAGGTGACCAAGGAGCTGGCCGAGAGCCTGCACATGCCCCGCAAGGAGCTGCAGGAGATCGTCGACACCCTGCAGTCGCGGCAGCAGATCGTCTTCTACGGTCCGCCCGGCACCGGCAAGACCTACCTCGCCCAGGAGCTGGCCCGGTTCCTCGCCGGTGTGGATGATCCGAGCCGCGTCCAGCTGGTGCAGTTCCATCCCAGCTACGCCTACGAGGACTTCTTCGAGGGCTACCGCCCCACGCTCACCGAGTCCGGCCAGCCGGGCTTCGCGCTGCAGGCCGGTCCGCTCCGGCGGCAGGCCGCCCGGGCCACCTCCGAGTCCGGTCGCGACCATCCGAGCTTCCTCATCATCGACGAGATGAACCGCGCGGACCTGGCGCGCGTCTTCGGCGAGATGTACTTCCTGCTCGAGTACCGCGACCGCACGGTGCTGCCGCAGTACAGCCCCGACACGTCGTTCCGGCTGCCGCGCAACCTGTTCATCATCGGCACCATGAACACCGCCGACCGCTCGATTGCGATGGTGGACGCCGCCATCCGTCGCCGGTTCGCGTTCATGGAACTGCACCCGGACACCCCGCCGGTCGCGGGGGTGCTGCGTCGCCACCTCGAGGCGCGCGGCGCCGACACCGAGTCCGCCGACCTGCTCGAGGCGCTCAACTCGGAGATGGACGACTCGGACCGCGACCTGCGCATCGGCCCCTCGTACTTCATGAAGGACGAGGCCACCGAGCCCGGCGGACTGGAAGCCATCTGGCGCTTCGACCTCATGCCGCTGCTCGAGGAGCACTACTACGGCCGACTGACCCGCGCCGAGGTCCACGAACGCTTCGGTCTGGCCGCGTTGCGCCGGAAGATCGGACGGGCATGACCGCACGCTCGACGGGTTCGACGGCCGCAGCGTCGCCGGCCCTCGAGTTCGACGAGTTCGACCGTCGCGGCAAGCTCGTCACCCTCGGCTGGGAGGGCGCCCAGCACCTGTCCCAGACCGGACTCGTCGAGGTACTGCCCGCAGGCCGCGACACCTGGCGGCTGATCCCCAGCGGAGCAGTCGGTTCCGTGCGCGTCGAAGGTCTGTCGGTGCGGGTCCTGCCCGCGGCGAGCCTGGGGCTGACGCAGCTGTTCTTCCTGCTCGACCACGCCGCCGACGACGCGTTCCTCCCCTCGGCGGTCCAGGCGCGTGACGACGACGAGCTGTGGGTCTCGGTTGCCGAATCGCTGGCCCAGCTCGCGCACGCGGCTCTCGCGCCCGGCCTGCTGCGCGGCTACCGGCGAGTGGACGAGGCCCTGACCACAGTGCGCGGGCGGATCCGCCTGGGTGATCAGATCCGCAGGCGTCCCGGCATGACCATCCCGCTCGAGGTCTCCTATTCCGAGTTCACCCCGGACATCGCCGAGAACCGCATCCTGCGCACCGCCGCGCACCGGCTGCAGTTCCTGCCCGACCTGCCCGACAGCACGCGTCGCAGGCTGGCGATGGTCGACGCCCGCCTGGCGGATGCGACCCTGATCCCGCAGGGCGCCCCGATCCCCACCTGGACGCCGTCCCGGCTCAACGCCCGCTTCCAGGACGTGCTGGCGCTCGCGGACCGCATCGTGCGCCGCATCTCGGTGGAGGTCGAGGACGGTCATGCCTCCTCGGCGGCGTTCGTCACGGAGATGCCCGCCCTGTTCGAGCGCTTCATCGAATCCGAGTTGACCGCGGCCCTGCACGGGCACGGCGGCCGGCTGCTGCAGAACCCCGTCGTCGACCTCTCCTCCGGCACCGAGACGGACATCGGCGACTCCGCCACGGACACCGACGCCACAGACTCGGGCACCGCCTCCCCCGGCAGGCACGTCTCCACCTCCGGCCGCCACCGCGCCCCCGCCGCCGAGGGCGAGAACATCTCGGTGCGCACGGGGCTGGTTTACGAGGTCGACGGCGACCCGGTCACCACCTTCGTCGCCACCTACCCCACCGACCGTCGGGCGCGCGCCGCGGAGCACTACCGGCTGCTGGCGGCCTGCACGGCGCTCGGCGTGGACCGCGCGTATCTGGTCTATCCGGCGCAGCGCCGCGACGACGCCCCGCAGCCCCGCCGGATCGTTCACACCGACATCTCGATCGTCGAATATCCCGTTGACCTGTCCGAAGGACCCGCGGCCAGCCGTCGGGCTATCGTCGAACTTGCGCAGCAGGCCCGGACCCTGGCGGCGACCCCCGCCGCCCGGCATCGCACCGAGGGGAGACGACACGCCAGATGAGCGAGACCGACGATCCGGCCCGACGACTCGTCGTGAGTCTGGCGCTGGTGGCCGTGGGAACGGTCGGCGCCTATCGCGGCGCGTACGAGGTCCTGGCGCAGCAGGCCAGGATCGCGCGGAAGGTGATCCCCAAACCCACCGACCGCGCCTTCGACGGTGACGGCCTCTACCGTCCCGGCGCCGAGTTCCCCGAGCCGTGGCGACCGGGGATGGACTGCGACATCCACATGATGGTGTTCGGCGACTCCCTCGCCGCGGGCCTGGGCGCCGATTCGGCCGCAGACATGCCCGGCGTGCTGCTGGCGCGCGGCCTGGCCGAGGAGTCGGGCCAGAATGTGCGCCTGTCCATCAAGGCGATCGTCGGCGCCACGTCCAAGGGCCTGCCCGGCCAGGTGGAGGCCATGCAGATCGCCCAGGGCCGGCCGGACATCTCGGTGATCCTCATCGGCGGCAACGACATCACGGCCCGCAACGCGATCGGCCCGTCGGCCCGTCGGGTCGGCGACGCCGTGGCCGCGCTGCGCGAGGGCGGCTCCGAGGTCGTCGTGGGAACGTGCCCGGACCTCGGCATCATCAAGCCGGTCCCCCAGCCGTTGCGGTCGGTGCTGGCCACGTTGAGTCGCCGCCTCGCCGCCGCGCAGGCGGTGCAGGTCCGCAAGGCCGGCGGGGTGCCGGTGTCGCTGGTGGAGACGCTCGCGCCCGAGTTCTACAAACGTGGAGAGAGCCTGTTCTCCCCCGACCGCTTCCACCCCAACTCGGCGGGGTACGAGCTCGCCGCGGGCCTGTTGTTGCCGTCCGTGTGTGTGGCGCTCGGCGTCTGGGACGAGCTGCCGGATGACGCGGAGAAGGCGCCCGAAGACGCCATCGACGCCGGTGACGCCGCCGACGCCGCCGAAGCCCTGGCCGAGGCCGCGCTCGAGGGCGCACCCGAGGGTGAGGACACCGCCGGCGCATCGGCACCCGGTGCGGATGTCGACGCGGGAGAAGATTCGGACGACGACGACGAGGCTTCACCCACCACCACCGCTCCCGGTGACGGGGTGGACGCGGATCCCGCGGACTCCGGTCAGGTCGGCGATCCTGCGGACGTCACATCCGATGCCGCCTCTAATTCCGATGCCGATGCCGATGCAGCCTCCGACTCCGAGCAGCAGCCGCGGTACTCGGTGGTGGCCCGGCTCAGCAAGCGTCTCACCGATTTCGTCCGCACCCACGAGGATGCGGATGGCGAGGATGAGAACACGTTCCTGCATAATGAGGACGTGGATAGTGATCCGGAGAACACGGGGGACGCGCGCGAAGCGGCGGCCACCCTCCGACGCCGCAGCCGCATCCTCAGGCTGGCCCGTCCCGTGCGGGACGACCCCGCCCCCGCCAACTGACCCGCCCGCAGGGGTACTCATTCGACTGGATGGGTGCCCACCCTCCAAACAAAGGAGTCTTCCATGCCGGAAGCCGTCATCGTCTCGTACGCCCGTTCCCCCATCGGGCGCGCCAACAAGGGTTCCCTCGCAGGTATCCGTTCGGATGACCTCACCGCCCAGATGGTCAAGGCCGCTCTGGCCAAGGTGCCCGAGCTCGACCCCACGCAGATCGACGACCTGATGCTGGGCAACGGACTGCCCGGTGGCCAGCAGGGCTTCAACATGGCCCGCGTGGTCTCCGTGCTCGCCGGAATGGACACCGTTCCCGGCACGACCGTCAACCGCTACTGCTCGTCCTCGCTGCAGACCACCCGCATGGCGCTGCACGCCATCAAGGCCGGCGAGGGCGACGTGTTCATTTCCGCAGGCGTGGAGACTGTCTCCAACTTCCAGTACGGCACCTCGGACCACATCCCGGACACCAAGAACCCGGTCTTCGCCGACGCGATGGCCCGCACCGAGGCACGCTCCCAGGAGGGCTCGGCCATCTGGACCGACCCGCGCGCCGAGGGCCTGGTGCCGGATGTCTACATCCCGATGGGCCAGACGGCCGAGAACGTCGCGCAGATGACCGGCATCACCCGCGAGGACCAGGATCACTGGGGCGTGCGCTCGCAGAACCGCGCCGTCGAGGCCGTCGAGCGTGGCCACTTCGCCAACGAGATCACCCCGGTCACGATGCCCGACGGCACCGTGGTCACCGCCGACGACGGACCGCGTCCCGGCACCACCTACGAGAAGGTCTCGCAGCTCAAGCCCGTCTTCCGCCCGGACGGCACCGTCAACGCCGGCAACTGCTGCCCGCTCAACGACGGCGCCGCCGCGCTGGTCATCATGTCCGACACCAAGGCCAAGGAGCTGGGCCTGACCCCGCTCGCGCGCGTCGTCTCCACCGGCGTGTCCGGCCTGTCGCCGGAGATCATGGGCCTCGGCCCGATCGAGGCCGTCAAGAACGCGCTGCGGATCGCCGGCAAGCAGATCTCGGACATCGACCTGTTCGAGATCAACGAGGCCTTTGCCGTGCAGGTGCTCGGATCGGCCCGCGAGCTGGGCATCGAGGAGGACAAGCTGAACGTCAACGGTGGCGCGATCGCGCTGGGCCACCCGTTCGGCATGACCGGCGCCCGCATCACCGCCTCGCTGATCAACAACCTGCAGGCCGAGGACAAGCAGTTCGGCGTCGAGACCATGTGTGTCGGCGGCGGCCAGGGCATGGCGATGGTGCTCGAGCGCCTCAGCTGATCCCCGCAGCGCCACGCCACGCCTGCCCCACGCGGGCGGGCACACCGGGCGCAACCGGGCCCTAGTCGCCGGGCGTCCACCTCCAGCATCGACAAGAGCGTTCCGCACACCCCCTTCTCGGGAAACGTGTGCGGGACGCTCTTCTCGTTGCGCCAATCTCAACAGCAACCGCAACTGCAACCGCAACCGCAACCGCGATCCAGGCCCAGAGACGTGTGCACCCTCGCCGTCGACGATGTGCCGCATAAGCGGCGGATTGTCGACCCCGAGGCCGCACACCTTATCCAGCGGCTTGTCCCGGCGATCCCGGCAATCCCGGCGATGTGTCCCCGGTAATCAGTTCTGATCGGATCGGACTCAGTCGGCGCCTGTGCCCTCGGCACACGACTCGGCCCCGGCCTCCCTTCGCAGGGTGGCCGGGGCCGAGTCGTTCGCGGCGACGACGCGGTGCGCGTTCGTCGGGGCGCGAAAGATCAGTCGCGGAAGTAGCTCATCAGGCGCAGGATCTCGACGTACAGCCAGACCAGGGTCACGGCCAGGCCGAGGGCGACGCCCCAGGCCATCTTCGAGGGGGCGCCGGCGCGCACGAGGCGGTCGGCGTTGTCGAAGTCCATCAGGAAGCTGAACGCGGCGAGGCCGATGCAGACCAGCGAGAAGATGATCGCGATCGGGCCGCCGTCACGCAGCGGGTTGAAGTCGAAGAAGATGGCGCCGACGAGGTTGCCGAGCATCATGACGACGACGCCGATGATCGCGGCGGTCATGAAGCGCGTGAACTTGGGCGTCACCCGCACGGCACCGGTCTTGTAGACGAACAGCATGCCGGCGAAAACGCCGAACGTGCCGAGGATCGCCTGGCCGATGACGACACCGGCGCTGGCACCCTGGATGTCCATGGTGAACACGTGCGAGACGGCGCCGATGAACAGGCCCTCGAACGCGGCGTAGATCAGGGTGACGACGGCCGAGTCCATCTTGCGGCCGAAGGTGGCGACGAGAACGGTGATGAACCCGCCGATGCCGCCGACGAGCAGCAGCGGCATGGCCAAGCCCGCCGAGAGCGACAGCCAGTAGGCGATGATGCCGATGACGGCGATGACACCGAGCGTGATGCCGGTCTTGGACACCACATCATCGATCGTCATGGGACGGTCGTCGGAGGCGAACTGCGGCTGCTGGGCCGCATATCCGGGCTGTGCGTAGCCGGACTGTGCGTAACCCTGCTGGGCACCGAAGCCCTGCTGGCCGTACTGCCCCTGGTGGAAGGCCGCACGGCTTGCGCCACCCAGCTGGGTCGCGCCACGCGCGGACTCGGAGGACAGGGAGCTGAAGACCGGATTGCTACTGCTGCGCATCGGGGTCCCTTCAAGAATTGGTGGGGAAGGTCGTTTACCGAGAGTCCCCGCCGGGCGACCGACGAATCACTCGTAATTGTGTAACGCGCAAAAACACCTGAGTGTTCCCGGCGCCCGCCCAATTCTGCCCGAACACCGGTTCACACGGTTCTCCAACACTCCCTGTCCGTCAACGCCACGCTGCCGGAAGTAAAGTCGTCCCCTCCGCGGCACCGGGACGGCGCGGCGCCGATCAGACCGACCCCGAGGAGAATCATGAGTGTCACCGCCGAGGAGCACCTCTTCGTCTACGGCACGCTCGCGCCGGGGCGACCGAACGAGCATGTCCTCGCAGATGTGCCGGGCACGTGGCGGGCGGCGACGGTCCGCGGCGTCCTCCGTGAACTCGGATGGGGTGCGGCTCAGGGCTACCCGGGCATCGTGCTCGACACCGAGACTGCCAACGACACCGACGCCACTGCTGAAGACGCTGCCGCCGATGATGCCGAGACGCACGGGCTCGTCGACGGAGTCGTGTTCTCCTCCCCCGAGCTGGCGGAGCACTGGGACCGACTTGACAGGTTTGAAGGACCCGAATACGAGCGGGTCACCGTTGACGCCTCCCTCGAGGACGGGACGACCGTGTCAGCCCAGATCTACGCGCTGCGCACGTGACCCGATTCCACACCGAATCCGCTAGCGTGGCGGCGCGAGGCATGACCGGCCGCTGAGTAGCGGCTATTCGCAGGCGACGCCGTCGTTGTCGCGGTCCAGCTTCGGGGCGTAGCCGGGCTGGCCCCGCTGTATCGGCGCCACGCCCGCGGCCCGAGCCGCGCTGCAGTTCGGGTAGTACGCCGAGGCCGGCGGAGCAGCCGCGACAGGCGCAGGCGCCGGCGCGGGAGCAGGCGCTGGAACATAGCTGGGCGCCGGAGCGACAGGCGCAGGCGCAGCGGCAGACGCCGATTCATAGCCGGGCACGGCGGCAACCGGTGCGTACTGGTGGTCGGAGGGCTGGTCGGCGAAGGGCTGGTACGGCCGTCCCGGGACATCGGCCTCGTCGGCGTCCGCGACCTCGGTGACCGTCACGACCGACGGCTCGGACGCAGCGGTACTGCTGGGTGGCGAGGACGGGGTCGTCGTCGTCACGGTTGTCTCTACCTGGTTCGTCACCGGCGACGGTGACGCTTCGGGCTCGGCCTCCACCGGCGGCAACACCACGACAGCGACGATGAACAGCGCCACCGAGATCGTGGCGACGATCGACCACCGTCGCTTGACCGGCGTGAGCGGGGTGTCCCAGGTGAGGGGCGTCAGCGCGCCGGGGGCGACGAACCCGGCCATCGACTGCTGCGCCCGGGCCGCCTGCTGGTCGAGCCGGTAGTCCTCCTCCGCGTGTGCTCGATCCTTGCGTTCGCAGTAGATCCACCAGGCGCCGGGGATGACCATCGCCAGGCCCAACAGGATGATGCCGGCCGACCCACGGACGCCGTCCCCCAGCGTGCCCACCGCCGCCGCCAGGAAGAGGACGCCGAGCACCACCCCGACCCAGGCCAGCACGGGCTTCCACACCGGCGGCTTGACGTATGTCGGCTCAGTGAGTTCCGGGCGTGACAGGGACGGCAGAACGATAGGCATGCGCGAGGGGCTTTCAGCGAAAGAAGCGGGAGGACGTCGGACAATGCAGACCGACTAAGAGTAGCCGAGCATTTGCTTATTTTTCCACTCAGGACCACTGCGTTGGTGCGCATTCGATATCCGCTAACCCCGATGGGAGCCGGCCTGGCAACGATAGTTAACGATATGTCGTTGACATTCTTTAGCGTGTCGTTGATACTTCTCATCAGTCGGCCGCCACGGAGGCGGCCATCCAGGAGAAGAGGAGACGATCGATGCACAGCCACGACGTCAACATCGGCCCCGACGGATTCGACCCGTCCGGGCACGGCAGCGGCCGCCCCTTCGGCGCGGGCCCTGCACCACACCGCCGCCGCGGCGGCCGCGGACACACCCGAGGCCACGACCACCCGAGAGGCCGGGGCGGGCGCGGAAGGCACGGCGGACCGGGCGCCCCGGGAGGACAGGGCGGACAGGGCGGCCGGTTCGGCGGCGAGGATCCGTTCGGCCCCGGCGGTCCGTTCGGACAGCGAGGTCCGTTCGGGCCGGGCGGCCCCTTCGGCCCCGGAGGTCCGTTCGGCCCCGAGGGGCCGTTCGGGGGCGGACCGGGAGGACCGGGCGGACCGGGGGGACGCGGTCGGGGTTCCCGGCGTGGCCCTTCGGGGGGACGACGACGACGAGGGGATGTCCGCCATGGAGCGCTACTCCTCCTCTCGGAGGGCCCCATGAACGGCTACGGGATCATTCGCGAACTGGCCGAGCGGAGCGGTGGCACATGGCGGCCGAGTTCGGGGGCGGTCTACCCGGCGCTCGCGCTGCTCGAGGATGAGCAGCTGATCGGCCCCGCCGAGGACGCGGGCCCCAAGCACTATCAACTGACCGACGCCGGCCGCGCCGAGGTCGACGCACTGACCGACCGGCCCGCCCCCTGGGAGGACGCCACCGAGGAGGCGGCCAGCAGACTCGGCGGGAACGCCGAACTGTGGAAGGCGTTCGGCGATGCGGCGATGGCTGTCCGCGCGGTCGTCCAGACCGGCGACGACGCCGCGTGTGCCGCCGCAACCGAGGAACTCGTGGCGCTACGCCGACGCCTGTACGGGATCCTGGCAGACGGACCCGACCAAGCCGGCGGAACAGACGGACCCGACCAGGCCGACGGAGACCACGACGTGTAGTGTTTCGAGCCTCACGGAAGGCATCGCGCACCTGACGCCGCGAATCACCCGGCCCCGCCACACCAAAAACCGTCACACCAGACCCCGCAGCCACAGCCGCAACAAAATATTGCCGACCCCGCCACCTGGACCCCGTTATGCGATATTTGTGATCTGAGTCATAGTCAGGGGCGGTGCATGGTCAATAGTTTTCGGGTGGGTGTGGCGGGCCTTGTCGTCGTCGCCATGTCGGTGGCAGGGACGGCGACGGTCCCCCTCCCCGGCGGGGCAGTCGGCGCCCCGGCGGGAAAGGCAGGACCAGCGGCAACCCTGGGCATCGCGGTGGCACCAGCCGCCCACGCCGCACCGGCGCCGCCCCAGCAGGTGGTCGAGGACAACCCCCACGGCGCCCTGGGCGGGGGCTTCTCCTCGCAGCTCCCCGTGGACAGCGCCACGCTGCGGCCGATGCTCGACCAGGCGCGGTCCTCCGGCGCCCCGCCCGCGAGCTACGCCACGCTGACCAGGCAGTACTGGCTCGCGGTGGGGGCCGAGAAGGCGGGCATCGACCTCAACGAGTGGGTCCCCGAGCGGGGGCTCGCGGCGAACCTCGACACCGTCGACAAGGTCTACGTCAACTATCTGCGGCTGGCGAACTCCGGGCGCGACTTCTACTGGTCCGGCATGGCGGGGCTGGCGGGGATGTCGTTCGCGGCCGGATTCTGGGACCTGGACATGGTCGGCACCCAACTGACCGTGCCGTTCGTGCACGACGTGGGCATCGCTGCCGGACATGCTCTCGCGGGGCTGCCGTGGGAACTCGCCCGCGACATGCCCACCGACGTCCACCTGCTGGCCACGGTCGGGCCGACGCTCACCCGCGCCGACATCGACTGGTACCTGCACCGTCTGCTCATGATGCAGCGCCACATCTTCATGGACATGATCCCCATGCACGAGGCCTACGCCGCCGAGGGCCTGCCCGCGATCGAGGAACTCTCGGCGGACGGTCGATACGACGACTACATCGTGGACGCCTGGCGCCTGCTCGACACCGGTGAGCCGGCGGCACTCGCCGAGGCGTTGGTTCGGATGGCCTCGCGGGAGCAGAACCAGATCATCGCGGACCAGTGGGATGACACCGCCGCCGGCCGGGGCGACATCGGGCGGGTCCTCACGTACATCACGACCGTCGGCGGCAACCCAGACGTTCCCGGCGCTCAGAGCATGGGCCGATTCCGCCCACTGACCGTTCGGGCCGAGGTGGGCGGCCGGCCGATGGCGGTACACACTCCCCTGCCGGCGTTCAACTGGGCCGACCGCGAGGCGCGCTGGGAGTACATCGAGCAGGATCTGGTGCCGCGGCATCGTGAGCTGGTCCAGGACCGCCCGGCGGAGGCCGAGCGGGTCCTGGGCGTGAACTTCCGGCAGCGCGCCGAGACCAACCAGATCCTGCAGCGCCTGCCCGGGTTCCTGGCGGAGGTGTTCAGCGGCTGGGCGGTGGTGCCCGCGTAGCGCGTCCCCGGTGGCGTGCCGGCGCGGGGCGGGCCCGGCGGCGTGCCGGCGCAGGTCAGGCCGTCAGCGCAGGGCGATCTTGTGGTTCCAGGAGCGGACCGAGCGCCACAGGCAGAC
>DHCMJ07802__coassemble_1163_pt1 | contig 17815 bp, 14 predicted proteins | sample DHCMJ07802__metabat2_low_PE_012 | metagenome-assembled genome bin DHCMJ07802
AGGTTTCGGGGAGTAAAGGGCATGTCGGCGGGGTGCGGTGCGGCGGCGCCGGGGGCGGAGTGGCCGCCGGGGTCCGCGCCGCGGTCGGCACCAGGCTGCGCCGCGGGTCCGGTGTGGGTGCGCGCGCGGACAGTGTCTGCCAGGCCTTCTGCGGTGACCTCGCCCAGCGGCACGTGCTCGGCGCCCAGGTGCGCGGCGAGCTCGACGGCCAGGCCCATCCGGAACCGCCCGGTCTCGCAGTCCACCACGACAGATGTAGTGCCGAGCGAGGCCAGCCCGGCCGCCGCGTGGCGGGACCGGGCGAGGGCGTCCGGGCCGTGGGTGGCGCGGCCGTCGGTGACGACGACAACGAGAGGCCGCCGGCGCGGATCCCGGACCTTCTCGATCCGCAGCACCTCCGCGGTGGCCAGGAGACCCTCCGCCAGCGGGGTGCGTCCCCCGGCGGGAAGCTCCGCCAGGCGGGTCGCGGCGATGTCGACCGACGAGGTGGCCGGCAGCGCCACCTCGGCGCCGGACCCGCGGAAGGTCACCAGGCCCACGGTGTCGCGGCGGCGGTAGGCGTCGAGCAGCAGGGAGAGGATGGCGGTCTTGACCTGCTCCATCCGACGCCGGGCGGCCATCGAGCCGGAGGCGTCCACGCAGAACAGGACGAGGTTGGATTCGCGGCCCTCCCGCACGGCCGAGCGTAGGTCGGTCGGCTCCAGCAGGAGCCGGCCGCCGCCTGTCCTGCCAGCGCTGCCGCCCTCCCCGCCGGCGGCGCGGCCGCGGCCGGCCTGCCATCGCGCGGCGGCCCGGATGGTGGCGGGAAGGTGCAGGTCGGAGCCGGTGAACGCGCCGGAGCCGATGCGGCGGCCCGAGCTGGTCACCGCCCGCGAGCGGCGGCCCGCGGCGCCGTCGCCGGTGCCTGCCACCGCGAGCAGCCGGGTCCGGTACGGGTCCGCCGCGGCGGTCACGGTGCCGGGTGGGACCGCGCCGGGCACACCGGACTCGCCTGCGTCGGCCTCGGACGGGGAACTGCCCTCGCCGGGGGCCTCCGGCCCGCGGTCGGTCGTGGGACCCGGGCGGTCTTCGTCGCCGCCGGCATCGTCCGCGTCGGTGGCATCCGCCGACGTCGTGGGGGCATCTGCGTCCGCGCGTGCGGGATCCTGCTCTGCCCCGCTGTGAGGGGCCCCGGAGTCCGCCTCCTGCCCGGCATCCGCCGGGGCGTCACCCTCGTCGTCGTGCTGATCCCGCGGGGTCTCCGCCGGATCAGTGGAGTCGGTGTCCGGATCCCCGTCGGGCTCGGGGTCGGGCTCGTCGTCGCCCAGCAGCCTCTCCAACAGGTCCTCGTCCAGGCCCGGCGCATCGAACGGGGCGCGCCGACGGCGGTGGGGCAGCGCCATGCGCGCGGCGACGCGGATGTCCTCGCGCGTGATCCGCGCCCGGCCCTGCCAGGCGGCGTGCGCGGCGGCGGTGCGGGCGGTGACGATATCGGCGCGCATGCCGTCCACGTCGAACCCGGCGCAGACCCGCGCGATGGTGGCCAGCGCCCACGGCGACATGGGCACCCGCCCGACCAGCTCGCGCGCGGCGACGATCCGCTCGGCCAGCGCGGCCTCGTCTGCGGCGAAGGACGCGGCGAACCCGGCCGGGTCGGACTCGAACGCGATCCGGCGACGCACCACCTCTGCCCGCAGCTCGGGGTCGCGCGGCGCGGCCACCTCCACGGTGAGCCCGAAGCGGTCCAGCAGCTGTGGCCGCAGCTCGCCCTCCTCGGGGTTCATGGTGCCGATGAGCACGAACCGCGCTGCGTGGTCCACCGAGACGCCGTCGCGCTCCACGGTGACCCGGCCCATCGCTGCGGCGTCTAGGAGCAGGTCCACCACGTGGTCGTGCAGGAGGTTGACCTCGTCCACGTACAGCAGCCCGCGGTGGGCGCGGGCGAGAAGGCCGGGTTCGAACACCGTCACCCCGTCACTCAGCGCGCTCTCCAGGTGTAGGGACCCGGTGATGCGGTCCTCGGCCACGCCGATCGGCAGCTCCACCAGCCGGACCGGGCGCTCCTCGGTGGGCGCGTCGGCGGGGATCCGGCCGTCAGGGGTCTCGGCGCCTCGGTCGTCGGGGGCCGAGGAGAAGCGGTCCCCGGAGACCACCTCGATGGGCGGCAGCACGCCGGTGAGCGCGCGCACCATGGTGGATTTGGCGGTGCCCTTCTCGCCGCGGATGAGGACGCCGCCGACCGCCGGGGACACCGCGGTGAGGATGAGGGCCAGCGCCATGTCGTCCGATCCGACGACCGCGCTGAACGGGTAGTGCTGTGGCATGGGGGCTCCCGCTCTCGTCTGCCAGGTGGGTCAGCGCGAGGCCGGTCTCCGGACTTCCCGGCTCAACTCGGTAGGCGTGCGCGGGGCACTGCCCTCCGAGAGGCGCGGGTCACCGTAGCGGGCCCTGTGCCGGATTCTCACCGGCTTCCCTGATTCTCCCCGTGCGCGCCGCCGTGGGCGGGGCGTGGGGCACCTCGTGCTGTGGGGTGTTGTGGAATTGTGGCGCGGCGGTTCCGGGGTGATTCCGCCGCCTGCGACCCAGGTTACCCACCTGCTCTCTCGTCGCGGCCCCGGGCCTCGGCGGTAGTCTTCCGGCTCATGAACGCACGGGTGGTCGTGGTGGGCGTCGGCGCCGACGGTTGGACAGGCCTCGACGAGGCGCGCCGGCGGGCCGTACGCGAGGCCGACGTGCTGCTCGGCGGGGAGCGTCACCTGGCGATGATGCCGGCCGAACTGGCCGCTCTTCGCGAGCCCTGGCCGCGGCCCCTGCGCGCCGGCCTCCCGGAGCTTCTGGCCCGGCACGCGGGGCAGCGGATCGTGGCCCTGGCCTCGGGCGATCCGCTGGTCGCGGGGGTCGGGACCACGCTGATCGAGCTGCTCGGCGCCGACGCCGTGACCGTCCTGCCGGCCGTGTCCTCAGTGGCGCTGGCGCGGGCGCGGATGGGCTGGCCCGCCGAGACCGCCGCCGTGCTGCGCGACCACCGCACGCTCCCGCGCGAGCTCGCCCCGGGCCGCCGGATCCTCGTCCTCTCCGCCGACCGCGACACCCCGGGCGAGGTGGCCCGGATGCTGCGCGACGCGGGCTTCGGGGCGAGCCGGCTGACGACCCTGTCCGACCTCGGCGCCCCCGAGGAGGCCCGCCTCGGTTCGCGCGCCCGGGACTGGCCGGCTGCCGGTGCAGGCGCCGGCGCCGGCGCCGAGGGTGCGGGCGACCGGGTGCCGCCGCTGCACGTGCTCGCGGTGGAGTGCGCGCCCGACGGCGCCCCGGGTGGACCGGGTGGCCACGAGGACGACGACAACACCGCCGCCCGCCTCCTGACACTGGGGCTGGCCCCCGGACTTCCTGACGAGGCATTTGAGAACGACGGCCAGCTCACCCGGCGCGACCTGCGGGCCTCCGCGCTCTCTCGGCTCGCCCCGGCGGCCGGGAAACTGCTGTGGGACGTGGGGGCGGGGGCCGGCTCGGTGGGGATCGAGTGGATGCGCACCCATCCCAGCTGCCGGGCCGTCGCCGTCGAGGCCGATCCCACCCGCGCCGCGCGGATCGCGCGCAACGCCTCCCGCCTGGGGGTTCCCGCTCTGGAGGTCGTGGAGGGCCGGGCGCCGGCGGCGCTGGACGGCCTGCCCCGGCCCGACGCGGTGTTCGTCGGCGGCGGGGGCACCGCACCCGGACTGCTCCGCCGGTGCTGGCACGCGCTCGCGCCTGGCGGCCGGCTCGTCGCGCACGCGGTGACCGTCGAGACCGAGCGGGCGTTGTGGGACGCCCACGCCGAGTTCGGCGGCGAGATGACCAGGTTCCACGTGGAACACGCCGATGCGATCGGCACCTTCACCGGGTGGGCGCCCGCCCGTGCCGTGGTCCAGTGGTCTGCCGTCAAACCGCTGGCGGCGGCCGGCGCGGGAGGGGCCGGAAGGCCCGGCGCCGGGGCGGATGACACCGGAACAGATGTAGCCGGAACAGATGTAAAGGAGCGCTCGTGACCGTTCACTTCGTGGGGGCCGGGCCCGGCGCCGCCGACCTGCTCACCCTCCGCGCGGCCGAGGCGCTCCGCCGGGCCGACGTGTGCCTGTACGCGGGCACCTATCTCGACGACGGCGTGCTCGAGCACTGCCGACCGGAGGCGCGGCTCGTGGACACCCAGCACCTGGACCTGGACGCGATCATCGCCGAGATCGTCGCCGCCCACTCCGAGAGCCTGGACGTCGTGCGCCTGTGTTCGGGGGACCCATCGCTGTACTCGGCGCTGGCCGAGCAGACCCGCCGCCTGGACGCCGCCGGCGTGCCGTGGGACGTGGTGCCGGGCGTGCCCGCCTACGCGGCGGCCGCGGCCGAGCTGGGGGTGGAGCTGACCGTGCCCGAGGTGGTGCAGTCCGTGGTGCTCACGCGCGTGCAGGCCCGGTCCACCGCCATGCCGTCGGCCGAGGCGCTGGAGAACTTCGCCGCCACCGGCGCCACCCTGGTACTACACCTGGCCATCACCCGAATCAGGGAGCTGGCCGAGCGGCTCACGCCCACGCACGGTGCGGATTGCCCGGTCGCGGTGGTGGCCCACGCGAGCCGCCCGCACCGGGTCGAGCTGCGGGGAACACTGGCCGACATCGCCGACTCCGTCGAGTCCGCCGACCTGCGCCAGGCGGCGGTCATCCTGGTCGGCCGCGCGCTGGAGCGGCCCGGCGCGGCCGAGTCATGGCTCTACGCGTCGGACCCGGAGCGCGAGTCGAAGCGGCGGGACGCGCGTGCGTAGGGGGGCTCGGGCGCTGGGGTGTCGACGGCCGTCTGGGGCCCGACCCCTGACGGCCGTAGCGGCCGGACCCCGACCGAACAGGGCCCGCTGCTCATCGGTGGCGAACAGGTGGAGGAGTTCCATGTTCCCGGTGTCGGGGGCCTGGCAGTTGAGGGCCTCCGGAGCCAGCTCGAGGGACCACCCGGAGACCTCGGCGAGGCTCGCGGAGTCGAGCTGAGAGATCCCCGACTTATCCGGGAGGAAGAGGTTCCACAGCCCGCGCTCGCGGGCCTTGGCCTTGAGATCCTCCACGACCGGCGGGAGCGTGTGATCGTCCTGCCCGCGCTCGGCGCGGTACGCGTGGTAGGCCACCTCGACGGGGAAGACCTCGGTGTTCATGAAGTCGACGTGCTTCGCGTGCAGCTCTTGCGCCTGGGGTGACGGGGTCAGTTGGAGCGGGCTCCCATCACCGTCGCCTCACGCGACATGTCGTGCGCGGACTGGAGGACCTCACCGTAGGGCGGCGGTCAGAGGTCTGCATCCCCACACTCTCGCGCACAAGTGATCAAGCGTTCGGTTAGCGTGTGGTCGTCGTCGTCGTTGTTTTGTTCTTGTTCTTGGTTGTGATCCGTGCCGTCGGGGTCAGCCGACGCGCGATCGCGTGTCCGCGCTGAGCCCGCGCTGCAGGGTCATGATGATCAGCCGGCTGCCGAGCACGTACGCGATGAGCAGCAGCACCATCCCCAGGTACGAGGTCATCAGCAGCCCGTCGGACCACCGGGGCCCGTCGCCGAACAGCAGCAGCGCGATCCCGCTGAACGCCGCGACCACCGTGAGCACCGACAGGGACAGGACCTGGGTGAAGTGGGCGGCCATCGCGCGGCTGGCGGGGTCGGTGAACGGGGAGAAGGTCATCCCCAGGTTCTGGCGGTCCAGGCGGCCGAGGATCGAGGACAGCCGGGCGGGCGCGTGCTCGACGATCGGCGCCACCAGCGCGGCCTGCTCGACGCCCGAGCGCAGGGAATGACCGGGTGAGAGGCTCTCGCGGAACACCGAGGAGGCGACCGACCGGGTGGTGGCGATGACGTCCATGTCGGGGGCCAGCAGCGCGAGGGTGCCCTCGAGCGCGCCCAGGCAGCGGAACGCCGCGGCGATGGAGGCGGGGACCTTGTAGCCGGTGGAGACCACCGCCCTCAGCAGTTCGTTGAACAGCGCGTCGGCGGGCATGCCGTCGATCCGCATGATGAGGTCGCCGATGACCCACTGCGTGGACACCAGGTCGAGGTCGGGCGGCGGGATGAGGATGCTGTTCAGTGCGGTGGTCGCGGCGGCGCCGTCCTGCCGGTCGATCGCGATGAGCAGGGAGCGCAGCCCCAGCCTGGCCTGGCGGTCCAGGCGGCCGACGGAGCCGAAGTCGAGGAGGGCGAAGCGCCCGTCGGGCAGGAGCAGGATGTTCCCGCCGTGGAGGTCGGCGTGGAAGACGCCGTCCACGAGGACCTGGCGCAGGATCACCTCGAGGATCGACCGGGTGAGCTTCTCCCGCTCCGTGGCGGTGAGGGCCTCGATCTGCTCGCCCGCGCGGGACAGGGGCACGCCGTCGATGTGGTCCATCGTGAGGACCCGCTTGGTGGAGAACCGCTGGTGGGCGGCGGGGATCACCACCTCGGAGGTGCCACGCAGCGAGGTGAGGTTGCGCAGCTCGGTGCGGTAGTCCATCTCCTCGGTCAGCGAGGCGCCGAACCCCTCGGCCAGGTCGACCGCGCCCAGCTGCCGCGCCCAGGCGGCCCGGCGCTCCATGAGGCGGGCGATGTGCGTGATGATGTCCAGATCGGCCCGGACCGTCGCCTCGGCGGAGGGGCGCTGGATCTTGACCACCACCTTCTCGCCGGTGGTGAGGGTGGCCCGGTGGACCTGGCCGAGGGAGGCGGCCGCAAGCGGCTCCCGGGAGAACTCGGCGAACAGGGTCTCGGGCTCGCCGCCCAGCTCCTCGGTGAGCCTGGCCCGGATGTCCTCCCACGGCTCGGGCGGGACCTGGCACTGCAGCTGCGAGAGCTCGGCCAAGTAGGCCGGCGGCAGCAGGTCGGGGCGGGTGGAGAGCATCTGGCCGAGCTTGACAAAGGTCACCCCGCCCTCGGTGAGGGCGACGCGGAGCGCGGCGGCGGTGCCGGGCCGCTCGGGGAGGTCGGAGGCGTTGCGGGACCGGCTGAAGTACCCGATGAGGCCCTGGCGGGTGGTGATGGCGAAGATCTGCCGGAACCGCCGGGTCCGCCGGAACCAGGCGGGCAGGCCACGGACCATCTCGACGGGGCCGGGCACGCTGCCGGTGGGTAGCAGGATCTCGGCCACCACGAGGATGCTGATCTCCACCGCGATCACCCAGGCGATGAACAGCGCGGAGATGGCCGTGGTGAGGCCGGCGGAATCCGGGTCGGCGGGGTCCTGGATCCCGGCGTGCTCGAGGGTGCTGGCCAGGAGGGGGTTGGCGATGATCGCCACGACGAACGAGAACAGGATGATCCGCGGCCACCCCACCGGGCCGCCCATGAGGCGCCGGACCGTCCACGCGGTCAGCGCCGTGTTGATGACGACGGCGAGGGCGATCAACAGCGTCTGCACGCCCTTACTCTAGGGTCGGCCCCTACCGCACCGCGACGAGCCCGGCGGTCCCGGCTGGACGTAGCGCCGCAGCGGGCGCGGCCGAGGCCGCCGGCCCGGCGGTCAGGGAGTCCCACAGCAGCTTCGCACCGAACCCGATGAGCACCAGACCGGTCCCGCGGTCGATCCACTGCAGGGTCCGCGGGTTCATGAGGTGTCGCCGCGCGACCGCCCCGGCCGTGATGAGGAGCGCGAACCAGGCGAGGGTGAGCGCGCCGTGCACCGAGGCCAGGGCCGCGCCCATCGGCAGTAGCGCCACGCCATCCGGCAGGAACTGGGGAATGGTGGCGATGTAGAACACGCCGACCTTGGGGTTGAGCAGGTTGGTCCCGGCGCCGAGGAGGAGGCCGTGCCACGGCGAACCGTCGGCGGCGCCGTGCGTGCCGGCCTCCGCGCCGTTCGTGCCGACCTCCGCGTCCGCGCCTGGCACCGCCACGCCGCCCCCGCGCACCGAGCGCCGGATCATGGAGACGCCGAGCCAGCACATGTACGCCGCGCCGGCCAGGGTGAGCACCCGGTAGGCGGTCTGGCTCGCGGTGAGCAGCGCGGAGACGCCCACGGCGGCGGCCACGCCCCAGATCATGGCGCCGAGCGCGATCCCCGCGGCCGTGCCCCAGGCGTAGGCGCGGGACCGGGTGAGGGAGGACCGCAGGACCAGCGCCGTGTCGAGTCCGGGCACGAGGGTGAGGAGCCCGGCGACGACGACGAAGGAGAGCATCGCGTCGAGAGGGGTCATGATCCCAGGTTAAAACGGTTCACGCGGGAAGCCGAACGGGCTCCCATGACCGTGGGGACGGGCTCCCCGCTCGGTGACGGGGAGCCCGTGGCCCTATCGGTTGCCTGCGCTCACCGGGAACTGACCGGGCTGGTGGTCGCCACCGCGGCGCGGGTCCTGCGGGCGCGCAGGGTGACGATGATGTCGACGACGACGAAGACGGCCACCGACACCCCGAACACCGGCAGGACCAGCCCGACCCCCAGGGCACCGGCGGCCGCGATCGCGTAGGCCGTCCACGAGTGCCCGGTGGTCCTACCGAGTGCGGCGGGAGCACCACCCCGGGTCGGGCGGCGCCGCCACCACATGCGGTATCCCGTGACGGCCAGCCACACGACGCCCAGGGCGGTGATGGCCAGCGCGATCTGGAGTGGCAGCCCGAACATGATGCCCATGTGCAGGTAGATGCCCCACGAAGACAGCTTGGAGTACGGGGACAGGTCGGCGAACGGCAGCGCGTCCACGATCTGTCCGTCGGCGCCGTTGACGGCGACCGCGTCCGAGCTGAACACCCACGGCTCCCACCGCTGGCTGACCGACCAGGCCGTGTGGCCGTCGGTGGGCGCGATCATGCGCAGCGGGCCGTCGAGGCCGGCCTGCCGGGCGGAGACCAGCACGGTCGGAGCCTGCGCGGTGAGGGTCACTGGGTCTGTCTCGAGGCCCGGGTGCCCGCCGTGGCCGGCGTGTGCGTCCGCGCTCCCCTCGTCTCCGTTGTCACTGACGCCGTCGCCGGCACCGTCGCCGGGGAGCGCGGTCCGGAGCGGCTCGGAACGCCAGCCCATGGCCTCGACCACCGAGTCGATGTTCCCGCCCGCGTACGTGGACCAGGTCAGGCCGGTGGCCGCGATGCCCAGCATCGCCACGGCGAGCCACGTGCCGACGGTTGCGTGCAGGGACATCATCTTCCGGCGGGAGCCGGGTCGTGCGACCAGGCCCGTCAGCATCGGCAGTCGGCGCCGGGGTCGGCCGGCGTCGCCCGTCCGGCCGGCGCCTTCCAGTCGGCCGGCGCCGCCCGCACCGCCGCCGCGGCCACCCCGGGTACGGCGCCACCAGAGGAACAGCCCGCTGAGCACGAGGACGAACAGCCAGGACGCCGCGAGCTCGGCGTAGACCTCGCCCGGCGCGCCCAGGTGAAGGCTGCGGTGCAGACCGGAGATCCAGCTGCGCACGGGGAGTTCGCCGAGCCCGGAGTAGCTGGTGAGCTCTCCGGTGACCGAGGCGTCCGCCGGGTCGACGAACACCACCCGGCTCTGGCCGTCGGGCAGGGAGTCGTCACGGAACAGGACGCGGGTGGTGGTCCCGGGATCGTCGGCGGGCCACACCTCCACCAGGGACAGGCCGGGGACGCGGTCCCGGGCCGCCTCGATCTGGGTGGCCAGCGCGGCCGGCGACTCTGTCGGGGTCGCGCTGAGTTCGTCCTGGTAGACCAGTGTCTCCAGGGTCGGTGCCAGCGCGTAGAGCGCGCCGGACACGGCGGCGATCACTAGGGACGGGGCGACGAACAGGCCTGCGTAGAAATGCAGGCGGGCCGTGAGTCCGCGCAGTTGATCACCGATTCGGGCGGTCCGGTCCGGGGGCCCGGTGGGCCCGTTGTTGTCGTCGTCGGATCTAGAGGGCGTCCCCGTCTGCCGACGGTCGGTTTCCGGTGGACGGGTGGGGTCGTGGGTCGTGGATGCCATGGACATGGCCGGGTCCTCTCACGGGTGTGGCGGTGCCAGGTGTTGCGAGGCGGGCGTGATCCCGGTCGGGTCGGCCCGATGACCAGGGCGGACGGCACGCTCGGCCGGGACCCGGGTCGGCGTGGCGAACTCGGCGAGACGGCATGCTCGGCCGGGGCCTGGGTGGGCGTGATGGACACGGGGGACCGCGCGCCGGAACGCGACACGTGACACCGGTGATGAACCCCGCGCCGCTTCGGGGCGGGGAAAGAAGTGTGCTTGCCGCGGGAGGGGGTCGGCGTGCGGTTGTGGCGGTGCGTCGGCCGTGCGTCTACGGCCGTGCGGCTACGCCGGTGCGGACACGGGTGACGGCACGTCGACGGCGCGCCCGCCCTGCCTATCAGGCAGGAACCGCGCGTGACCTGGCAGCCCTCTCACGACGTGCGGTGTCGGCGGCCCGCGGACGAGTCCCCGCGACAGCAGGAATCGTCCGGCGCTCGCGCGGGGGCGGCGCTCCGGCGGAGTGGTGCGGGCGCGGTCGGCGGCCGGGATACGGCCGAGGACCAGCTGCTCGACGTTCGCGGCCAGCCAGCCCAGAACGCTGACGACCAGGGCCAGCGCACCGGCGGTGACCAGGGTGGCAATGGCGTGGGCGGTCAGCATCGGCCAGCCCGGTGCGCCGTGGGTCATCATTTCGCCGTGCGACATCATGTCAGCGCCGGCAGTCATCGCGGCGCGGGTCATCGCGGCCCGCTCGGCCGGGGTGTGCAGCAGGTGAGCGGCGTGGCCGGACATGGTGCCGGTGACGGAGTGTGAGCCGGAACCGTGGCCGGCGCCGTGCCCCGAACCGTGGAGCCGGTGCGACCAGTCGAGCGCGTGGTGGACCGCGCCTTGGGCGGCGACGAGACCGGCGGGCACGACCAGCGCGGGGTGAAACCGGCCGACGCCGGCAGTGGTGAGGAGCCCGACGCCGGCGCACGCGGCCACGGTGCCGACCACGGCATCGAGTGTGACCGGCATCGGGGCGGGCATCGCCAGCCAGTGCGCGATGACGCCGGTGGCGCCGCTGACCACAGCCACCACGAACCCGCACAGCGAGGCCACCATCCAGGGGAAGCCCTGCGCGGTACGGGTCGGGTTCACAGACGGAGCGTACCGCGGCCCCCGTGCCGGTCCGTTCCCGCTTCAGCGGATCGGGTCGGGTCTATTGCCTGGTCAGCCTCCTGAGGGGCCACCTGACGCCGGACGGTGGCCTGGGATGATGTGGGAATGGTGGTTCAGTCGCGATGGTTGACGGCGCTCGGATCAGTCTTCGTGATCCTGGGCGGCGTGGTCGCGGCGGTTACCGGTCCGCTGGAGTTCGCCAAGGGGAGTTGGCTCGCGGCCTACCTCGTCCTGGTGTGCGGCGTACCCCAGAACGCGGTGGGGTGGATCGCCGGAGGCCGTCTGACCGTATCCCGGGGCTGGGTGCTGGTGGCCGGGTGGAACATCGGCAACGGTGCGGTGATCGCCGGCACTCTGACCGGTTTGCCCTACGTCGTGGACCTGGGCGGGCTAGTTCTGCTCGTCCCACTGGTCGTCCTGCTGTGGGTGCTGCTCCGGGATCGCGGTGTGGACGGTGTGCCGTCGGACCGGGCGGAATCGGGTGCGGAGCGTGCCGCGCGCTGGGCGCTCATCGTGCTGTCGGTGGTGCTGATCGTGAGTATCCCGATCGGGCTCGCGCTGGCACACCTCCGGGCGGGCTGACGCTCAGATCTTTGACGCCGTCACTGCGGAGATCCGGCTGAATTTCCGCCGTGGTGGCGTCAAGGATCGACATGGTGGCGTCAAGATTCGGGCTGCTGTCGGCAATGGCAGGACGACCCGGCGCGGCCTCATCGAAGGTCGGCGCCTACCTCCAGCCGGATCTCGCGGTCCGCGCGGGCGATGAGGGCAGCGTCGTGCGTCGCGTACGCGACCGCGACGCCGCGACCGTGCGCCTGCTCCACTAGCAGATCGTGGATGCGGACCCGGCCCGGCCACGTGGTGCGGCACGCCGGCAAGACGGTCCTGTACGCCGACGGCACCAGCGACACGACCATCGTCGACACCGCCGCGCTGGCCGGCGCCGACACCCTGCCGCCAGCCGAGGTCATCCCCGGCACCACCGCGCATCACGGGGTGTCGATCGTGTTGTCCGACGGGACACTGCTCACCACGATCGGCGACGACGACGGGCGGACCGGCGCCCGGGCCGTCGACACCGGCGGGGAGGAGATCGCCCGCGCCGAGAACTGCCCCGGCATCCACGGCGAGGGCACCGCGGCCGGCGAGACCGTGGTGTTCGGCTGCGAGGACGGCGCGCTGATGTACCACCACGGGCGGTTCGAGAAGCTCGACGCACCCGACGAGTACGGGCGGATGGGCAACGCGTACGTCTCGGAGTCCAGCCCGCTGATCGTGGGCGATTACAAGGACGACCCCGACGCCGAGGGCGTGCTGCTCACGCAGATCGCGCTGATCGACCCCGACGCCCACACCCTGGAGGTGGTGGACCTGCCGGACGGCCTGGGCTACACGTGGCGCGGCGTCGTGCGCGGTCCCGGCGACAAGGCCTACCTGCTGGGCACCGACGGCGCCATGCACGTGGTGGACCCGGCGACCGGCGAGATCAGCGAGAGCTATGACGTGATCGACGCCTGGGAGCCGCCCGCCGAGTGGCAGGACCCGCATCCCGGCATGGTGGTCGACGGGGACATCTCCTACATCAACGAGCCCGCCACCAGCACGATTCACGCGGTGGACCTGACCACCGGCGAGGTGGTGGCGTCCGGGCAGACTCCGGGCGTGCCGAACGAGATGGCCGTGGCGCTGGGCTGACCTCCGCGCCACTGCGCTGGGCTGCGCCGCGGCTTCGCGCCGCCGCGCTCGGTGCCCGCGCCGCGCCTCCGCACCGCCGCACCGCCGCGCCGCCGCGCCGCCGCGCTGGGCGATTGGGCTGCCACCAGGGTGAAGTTGGACGCCGTCACTGCGGAAATCCGAGAGGATTTCCGCAGTGACGGCGTCAAGAATCGACATGGTGGCGTCAAGATTCGGGCCGGCGTCAGCAAGGGCCGGAGGATCCGGCGCGGCCTCACCCGGGGGTCGGCGCCCGCCATCCGGATCTCGCGGGCTGTGCTACTTTTCAGGCAAGAGTTCGGCCCGCACCCGGAGTCTTCTCGGGAGCGGGCCGGAGTTCTTTGCCGGTAGGGCCGCAGGTCATGCCGGGGTGGCGACGAGCTACGCGGCGGCGACGGACCTACGCCACGCGCCACCGCGTCCGCCGGGCTACGACTCCGCTCGCACGCTCTCTCCCGGCCGCAACTCCTTGGCGTGTTCCGGCTCCAGCTCGCCCTCATTCTCCTGCTCGGCGGAGTTCGTGCCAAGCCGGTTGGCGATCACAGCGCAGACCAGGAGCTGGATGAGGTGGAAGACCATAAGCGGCAGCACCATGACGCCCACCTCGGCGGCGGGGAACAGCAGGAACGCCATCGGCAGCCCGCTGACCTGGCTCTTTTTGGAGCCACAGAAGAACAGGACGATCTTGTCGGCACGGGGGAGTCCAGAGGCGGCCCCCACGCCGGCGAACAGGGCCATCACCACGGCCAGCAGGACCACGGAGACGCCCACCACGGTGAGTAACTGCACCGGCGGGACAACGGTCCACAACCCCTGGGTGACGCCGGTGCTGAACGCCACGTACACCACGAGCAGCACCGACCCCTGGTCGACGATCGACACCAGCACCTTGTTGCGCGCCAGCCAGTCGCCGATGCGGCGGTGCAGCAGCTGGCCCGCGACGAACGGCACGATGAGCTGCCCCACGATCCCGAGGATCGACTCCGGGGTGATGTGCACCTGCGAGCCGATGAGGAGCGCGGCGAGCAGCGGGGTGATGATCACGCCGAGGACGTTCGAGATCGACGCCGAGCTCACCGCCAACGCCACGTTGCCGCGCGCGACCGAGGTGAACGCAATGGACGACTGCACGGTGGACGGCAGGATGCACAGGAAGAGGAACCCCGTGGCCAGCGCCGGGCTGAGCAGGGACGACGGGGCGGCCGTGATGACGAGCCCGAGGATCGGGAACACCACGAACGTGGCGCCGAGCACCAGCAGCTGGAACCGCCACCGCTTGAAGCCGGCCGCGGTCTGGGACGGGGCCAGCTTGGCACCGTGGAGGAAGAAGAGCAGGCAGATTGCCGCGATCGTCGCCGTGTCGAGCGCCTCGGCTACGCCGCCCCGGGCCGGCAGCACCGTCGCGAGAACGGGCAGCAGGATCAGCGCGGTGAGGAACGGATCGGGTCGGACCTTGCGTAGAAATGCCACGGTGCGAGGATTCCACGACCGCGCACAGTGGGAAAGTTCATCGCCGTGCTCATTGTTATCATCACTTCCGATGACCAGTGAGCGAGATCTTGACCTCCGTCTCGTCCGGAGCTTCCTCGCCGTGGCCTCCGAGCTGAGCTTCACCCGCGCCGCGCGCCGGCTGGGCCTGAGCCAGTCGACCATCAGCGCCCGCGTCCGCCAGCTCGAGGAACACTTTTCGCAGCCGCTGTTGGACCGGGACACCCACTCGGTCCGGCTCACGCCCGCGGGCGAGCGCTTCCTCACCTACGGGCACCGCATCATCGCGCTGGCCGACGAGGCTCTGGACGACACCGGCCTCCGGCATCGTCGGCACACCGTCCGGTTCGGGGTCTCCGAGGACTTCGCCTTCACCCACCTGCCGGCGTTCCTCGACCGGCTCCGGACCGAACAGCCGCTGCTTGATGTGGAGCTGTCCATCCACCTCAGCGCCGAGTTGCATCGGCGGCTGAGGTCGGCGGAGCTGGACCTCATCCTGGCCATGCGGCCCGGTCCCTCACGCGGGGTGGACGCGCTCGAGGTGGAGCCCCTGTTCACCGATCGCCTGGTCTGGGCGGGTCAAGCCGGCTACGAGCGGCCCCGGGGCGAGCCGCTGCCGCTGGTGCTCTACCCGGCGCCGTCGGTCACCAGGGACGCCGCCGTGGGCGCGCTCGAGAGCCACGGCGTCCCGTATCGCACCGCGGCGACCTCGACCGGACTGGCCGGACTGCGCGCCGCCACGCTGAGCGGTATCGGGGTGATGCCGTTCGCCGAGTCCCTCATCCCCGGCGGCCTGGCGGAGGTGGACGACCCGGACCTGCCGCCCATGCCCGGCGTCGTGTTTGCCCTCGCCACCCGGCGCTCGCCCACGCGAGCCACACGGAACCTGGCGCACGCGCTGCGGGACCGCCGCGCGGACTTCACCGCCGACACCCGCTAACGGGCGTCTGCGCGATAGCCCTCCGCCCGACGGCTGCCCATGTGACGACCGAGCGCGGGCCGCTACATCCAGTCCACCGCCAGTGGCCGGCGCCGCCCCCAGCCGACCGACTGCAGGAGCGGCTCGTTTAGGTCGAGCGCCGGGTGGCCGAGGCACAGGTACGCCATCGGCCGGGCGCCGGGTGGCAGCGGGACGGCGCCCGAGAGGTGGGCCGGGTCGACCAGGCTCACCCAGCCCATTCCCAGGCCCTCGGCGGTGGCGGCCAGCCAGAGCAGTGTGATCGCGGAGACGACACTGTACTCGGACGCCGCGGGCATCGACGTGGTCCCCAGCACGGGCCCGCCGGGCGGAAGGTGGCTCACCACCAGCCCGACGGGAGCCTGGAGGATCCCCTCCAGCCGCAGCGAGTCGTACAGCGTGCGCCGCTCGCCGGTGAAGCGGTCGGCCTCGGCCGCGCGGACCTGCCGGAATCCGGCGTGGACGGACTCCCGGACCGCGCGGTCCCGCACCACCGTGACGTGCCAGGGCTGGCTGAGGCCGACGCTCGGGGCCACGGCAAAGGCGTCCAGGAGGCGGGCGACAGTCTCGTCCGGGACCGGTGTGGGAAGAAAATGTCGGTGATCGCGCCGGGTCCGGAGGACGCGCCACAGGGCGGCGTTGTCGTCGTCGTGTCCCCGGCGGCTCCCCGACCCGGGCTCCCCGCCCGCCGCGGAGCCGCCCGCTGAGCTGCCACCGAGCACACTCACGCCCGCACGAACCTCGGCGACCACACGCGTCCGTCCCCGGTCACCCGGGTCGCGGACGCACCCACGATGAGCAGGCATTTCATGTCGATCGCGTCGCAGTCGAGCTCGCCGAGGGTGGTGACGGTGAGGGACTCCTCGGCGCGGCCCACGTCGCGACCCACCACGACGGGCGTAGAGAGATCGCGGTGGCGGAGAAGCACGTCGCGCGCGTCGCGGACCTGGTGAGTGCGCGAGCGGGAGGCCGGGTTGTAGACCGCGAGCACCAGGTCGGCGGCGGCGATCGCCTCGAGACGCCGCTCGATGACGTCCCACGGCTTGAGCCGGTCGGACAGGCTCACCACGGCGAAGTCGGCACCGATCGGCGCGCCCGCCCGCGCGGCCACCGCCTGCACCGCCGACACCCCGGGCACCACGCGGATCTCCACGCCCGCGAACGCCGGGTCCTCGACGGCCTCGAACACCGCCGACGCCATGCCGAAGATGCCCGCGTCGCCGCCGGAGACCACCGCGACGCGCTCGCCGCCGGTCGCCAACTCGAGCGCCAATCCGGCCCGGTCCACCTCGACGGTGTTGCCGGAAGCGTGTCGCCGCAGGCCGGGCCGCTGCGGCACCCGGTTCACGTACGGCGCGTAGCCCACCACGTGGTCCACCTCGGCGAGCACGGCCGCGGCCTCCGGGGTGAGCCACTCGTCCGGCCCGGGGCCCAGGCCCACCACATGCACGACGCCGCGCGGGGCGGGGCCGCTGGACGGGCCGGTGTGGCCGGAGGGGCGGGCGTCATCATCGGCGGTGCCGCCGGGGGAGGGGGCCGACGCGGCCAGGGGGACGGGGCGGCGGCCGGTGGGATCGTGGTGGTGGGAGTCCCCAGGGACGACGACGAGGGAGAAGTACGGCACGGTCTCCGGGTCGACGTCCCGGGCGGGGCGATGCGCCTCTGCATCGGTAGAGGCACGCTCCACGTATACCGCCCCGTCCAGCCGGCCGGCCGCCTCGAGTGCCCTGCGGACGCCCGGGAAGTTGCGGCCCAGCTTCATGATGATCGCGCCGTCGGTGTCGGCCAGTCGCCGCGCGAGCTCGGGCTCGGGCAGGGTGCCGGGCAGGACGGTGAGCACGTCGGTCTGGCGGACCAGCGGTGTCGCGGCGGCGGCGGTGGCGGCGGCGAAGGCGGGCACCCCGGGAACGATCTCCGTGGCGAACTCCCCGGACAGCCGGTCGTGCATGTACATGAAGGAGCCGTAGAACAGCGGGTCGCCCTCGGACAGCAGCGCCACGTCCCGGCCGGCGGCCAGGTGCTCGGCCAGACGCCGCGCGCTCCGTTCGTAGAAGTCGGCGATCGCGCCCGCGTACCCGCCGGGGTGCTCGGTCAGGCCCGTGGTGACGGGGTACTCGAGTACCTCCTCGATCGCCGTGGCCGGGATGAGGTCGGCCGCGATACGGCGGGCGTTGGACTGCTTGCCCCGCCCGGCGTGGAACGCCACCACGTCGGCGGCGCCGATCAGCCGCGCGGCCTTGAGGGTCAGGAGTTCGGGGTCGCCGGGGCCCACGCCCACGCCGTAGAGCGTGCCCGAGCCCGCGGTGCCGCTCATTCGGCGTCCTGCGCCAGGGCGTTGAGCGCGGAGGCGGTCATCGCCGAGCCGCCGCGCCGGCCGTGCACGGTGACAAAGGGGATGTCGATCCCGTGGTCGCGGGCGAATGCGGCCAGGGCGACCTTGGACTCCGCCGCGCCGATGAAGCCCACGGGGCAGCCGACGATCGCGGCGGGCCGGGGTGCGCCGTCGAGCAACATCTCCAGCAGGTGGAACAGGGCGGTAGGAGCGTTGCCGATCGCCACCACCGCGCCGCCCAGCCGCTCTCCCCACAGCGAGAGCGCGGCCGCGGAGCGGGTGGTGCCCATCTCGGTGGCCAACTCGCGGACCCTCTGATCGGACA
>DHCMJ07802__coassemble_1316_pt1 | contig 14958 bp, 10 predicted proteins | sample DHCMJ07802__metabat2_low_PE_012 | metagenome-assembled genome bin DHCMJ07802
CCACCGAAGGTTCCTTCGACTGACCTCAGCGGACATCGGCGCGGTCCCGGCTGGCTCCGGCCCGTTCGGCCGCTCGCCGGTCAGCCCGGCGGAAGAGCACTCGCCCGGGTGCCGCGGTGACGCCATGGGTGACGGTGCTGGCCGCCACGATCAGCGTGCCCAGCCCCAACAGCACGGGGTCCGGGCCCGCCCTGGACGCCTCCTCGGTCAGATAGAACACCGCCGCGACGCCGACGGGGCCGAACCAGCCGAGAAATGCGGCGTTGTGCGCACGCAGCCCCAACGGCCGCATGAGCGCGAAGATCACGGGTGGGCGCCGGAGCACCAGAACGGCGACGGTCAGCCCGACCGCAGTCCACCCGAGCTGACCCCACTGCTCCCAGGGCAGCATCGCGCCGAAGGCGATGAAGAACGGCAGGACGGCGAACTGGTTGACCGCCTCGTCGATCTCCACCTCGACCCGCCGCTCCTCACCGGCGCTGGTGCGGTTGAAGGCGAGACCGGCGACAAACGCCGCGAACACGCCGTTGACGCTGATCAAGCCCGAGACGCCGAGCACCAGGAGTGTCAACAGCAGGGTGAACATGAGCACGGGGCCGTTCTCGACGCTGTGGTGGCGTTCGGAGAAATGCAGCGCCTTGGCGGCGGACACCCCGGCGACGACGCCCACCACGAGGGCGCCGATGATCTGCCACCCGATCTCCGAGGCGGCCGATCCCGCGGTCAGCGGGGTCGCCACCACCAGCGCGACGAGGACCAGCGGCAGGGCCAGTCCGTCGTTGGCGCCCGACTCCAGGGACAGCAATTGCCGGTCCTGCTCAGGGAGGTCCTTCTCGGCGTCGTCGCCGGTGACGGCACTGGAGGCCAGGACCGGGTCGGTGGGACAGATCGCCGTCCCCAGCAGCAGGGCCGCCGCGAGCGGGAGTCCGACGGTCCACATGGCCAGGCCGGTGGAGATCAGTGCCATTGCGGGTAAGGCCACGACGAGCAGCAGGGTCAGCTTCTTCCAGTGCTGCCGGATCGCGGAGAAGGGGTAGCGCAGTGCCACGCCCATGACGGAGATGCCCAGCAGGATCTCCGCGCCGGTGTGGAGGGTGGACTGGTCGCGGACGATGTCGGGCAGGTCCAGCACGCCAGTGACTGCCGGCCCCAGAATCACACCCGCGACGAGCGCGATCAGGGGTTCGGATACGGGCCAGCGGTGAATGCGCGCCGACAGGGCGACGATCACCACCCCGAGCGCACCGACGGCGGCGAGCAACAGGTCAAGTGTGGACAACGGCCCTCCTGGCTGGGTCGGATCACCCGCACCATAGGCACGGCCAGGTCGTTGTGCATCCGGCTCCCGCACGTCGGGGGCGCGGGCCTGCAAGAGTGATCGCATGACCGTCGAGCGCGAGATCACCGCCATCACCGACCTTGCCCACGGCCGCCGCCTCAACCCGGCAGCCGTGGGCTGGTCCCGTTCACCGGTGTTCCGGACCGCGATCTCGGGTTGGGGCCGTACCAAGCGGTGGGAGTACTGGGGGGTCGTCACCGAGCACTTCGTGGTGGGACTGACCGTCGCCGGGCTCGATTACCTCGCCAACTGCGCCGTGTATGTGCTGGACCGCGCCACGGGCGTGGAGACGGTGCGTAGCGGCATCACGCCGTTCGGCGCGCCGGGCTTCAGCGATGTGCCGGGCGACGGAACGATCCACGCCGCAGCGGGACCCGGGTCGTCGCGGGTGGAAATAAAGATTGACGACGACGACAACGCCGCCGACCGCATCACCTCGATCAGTGTGCGGGCGACGGGACTTCAGGTGGATCTGGCGGTTCGTCGGCAGGATCACGACAGTCTCGGGGTGGTCGTGCCCTGGGGCGAGAAGCGGTTCCAGTACACGCTCAAGGACCTGGCCAATCCGGTCACGGGCACGGTGACCCTCGACGGGGCGGTTCGCGACCTGGGGCCGGGCTGGGCCGTGCTGGACCGGGGACGCGGCCGGTGGCGGTACTCGAACGTCTGGAACTGGGGCGCGGGCAGCGGCGTGGTGGACGGCTCCACGCGCGCGATCCAGGTGGGCGGCAAGTGGACCGACGGCACCGCGTGCACGGAGAACGGGATCCTCGTGGACGGCCGGATGCACAAGATCGGCGAGGACCTCCGCTGGAGCTACGACGTGCTCGACCGGGCCGGGCCATGGCGAGTCCAGGGGGAGCGGTTGGACGCCACCCTCACGCCGTTCCACCAGCGGCGCGACCTCACCGAGCTCGGAGTGCTGGCGGTCAAGACCTGGCAGGCCTTCGGCGTCTGGAGCGGTAGCGGGGTCCTGGACGATGGCACATCTGTCTCGTTGGACGGGCTGGTCGGCTGGGCGGAGGAGTCCCGCAACCGCTGGTAGGGCAGTCGCCGACGGCAGCTGGGATCGGCTCCTGAGAGCCGGTTTAACCGGCGGTTTCAATTCGCCCCCACGCGATCGTGTCGGTGAAAGTCGCGGGGTTGCTTGCGGAATCCCGATATTGCGACATGGTGCAGGGCAACATCGAATCCGGGGTGGGGTCGCCTCGTTAATGGGTGTTCGTCAGAGCGACCGAGTACGCTAAGCAGGAATTAATCCTATGGGTGAGATCACGTCTGTCCTGGGATTGTGTTGCGGCCCCGGTGACAGGTGAGTCACCTGGGCCGTCCGTTCGCGCTGTGCTCAGCGTGGATCGAGCTTGAGTGACAGTGAAGGGGAGGTACATGCGCAACGCCTTCAAGGTGCTTCGTCGCGACCTCACGCGCATCCGTCGTGCGCCGAAGTCGTGGGCGATCATCATCGGCCTACTCGTGTTGCCCTCCCTGTATGCCTGGGTCAACATCATCGCGTTCTGGGACCCGTACGGTAACGCCGATCACATCAAGGTGGCCATCGTCAACCAGGACGAGGGCGCGAGCACGGAGCTCACCGGTGAGGTCAACGTCGGCGAGCAGGTGGTTGATCAGCTCAAGACCAACGACCAGCTCGGCTGGCAGTTCATGGATCATGATGCCGCGATGGACGCCGTCAGATCCGGTGAGAGCTACGCCGCGATCGTCATGCCGCCGGACTTCTCCAAAGACCTGTTGACGATCATGACCGGCGATTTCATCCAGCCGGAGTTGGAGTACTACACCAACGAGAAGGCGAACGCGATCGCCCCCAAGATCACCGAGGTCGGAGCGTCGACCCTGGATACGCAGATCAACTCGAACTTCGCCGCGACCGTCGCCCAGACGATCGCGGAGCAGGCGGAAAAGGCGGGGGTCGACACGGGGGATTGGCTGATCGACTCCCGCAACGAGACGCTGTCGGCGTTGGATCAGGCTCTGGCGACGGTGCAGGCCACCCGCATGAGCCTGACCGAACTGGGGGACGCGCTCGGGCCCGGGAAGGACGCCATCGGCGATGCCAAGAGCGCCCTGCAGCGCGTGGATTCCGCGATGGACGATGTCTCCGCTGCCGCGACCGATACGCAAGCACTGGTCAACGAGGTTCAGCGGGACCTGGTCGGTTTCTCGGAGAACCTGTCGGATGCCTATGTCTCCGGCGCATCTAACCTCACCAGCGCGACCTCGCGCCTGAACGAGAGCGTCGGGCAGGTCTCCGCCGGCGCTGACGCAGCCCGCACCGCCCTGTCGTCCGCGCAGCGTGACGTGCAGGCGGTCATCGCCGCCAACGAGGCACTGCTGGCCACCTTGCGCCCGGTCGCGGCCGCGATTCCCGCCGGGGTTCCGGCAAAGGCCCAGGCCGAGCAGGTGATCAGCGACCTGGAGGCGCAGACCGCCCGCGACCGCGAACTTCTCGCAGCACTCGACGCCGCGCACGCCGGGGTGTCCAACATCTCGGGGCAGACGGCCGCGGCCTCCGAGGCGGTGCGCGCCGTCGAGAGGTCGTCGGCGGGACTGCACGCCCTGCTGGCCGATGCGTTCCCGGGCCTCAACCAGTCCATGGCGTCGCTGTCCGCGAGCGTGGGCGCCCTGACCACCGCACTGGATTCACAGCAGACGCTCGTCGGCGAAGCCGTGGACCTGCTCACCGAGCTCGAGTCGCTTCTCGACGAGACCGGCACGGCCGTGTCCTCGCTCGACGGCAATCTCGGGGACATCCAATCGGACCTGAACACCCTGCAGACGGACCTGGACGCGATCAGTGCGGCGGACATCTGGAACCAGGTGAGCTTGCTGACCGACCTGGATCCCGAGTCGATCGCCGCGTTCATGGGTGGGCCGGTCACGGTGCACGAGAACGACCTCTTCCCGGTTCCGGCATACGGGTCGTCGATGGCGCCGCTGTTCACCAACCTGTCCCTGTGGATCGCCGGCTTCGTGTTGATGGTGCTGTTCAAGCTGGAGGTCGACACCGAGGACGTCGAGGGACTGACCGTCAGGCAGGCCTACTTCGGTCGTTGGTTGCTGTTCGCGGTGATGAACGTCATCCAGGCACTGCTGGTGAGCATCGGCAACGTCCTGATCGGTGTGCAGACGGCGAACGCGGTCGTGTTCGTGGTGACATGCGTCTTCATCGGACTCGTCTATATGTCGATCATCTATGCCCTGTCGGTGTCATTCGGCTATATCGGTAAGGGCATCGCGGTGCTGCTGGTGATCATGCAGATCCCGGGTGCCTCCGGCATCTATCCGATCGAGATGATGCCGGAGTTCTTCCGGGCGCTGTTCCCGTTCTTCCCGTTCACCTACGGGATCGATGCACTCCGCGAGACCATCGGCGGCTTCTACCACCTGTACTACTTCAAGTACCTGGCCGTTCTCCTCCTCTTCGCCGCGCTGGCCTTCTTCCTGGGGCTCTTCCTGCGGCAACGCCTGGGGAACTTCTCGCGACTGTTCAACACCAAGTTGGCCAGCACCGGGCTGTTCCTCAGCGAGGACGTGCAAACCCTGGGGTCGCGTCGTCGCCTGACGCAGCTCGTGCAGGCCCTGACGGACAAAGAGAAGCTCCGCGAGGTCAACGCTAAGCGCCGGCACTGGCTCGATGCCAACCACAAGACCGTTCAGCGCGGTGCGGTGCTCATCGGGCTCATCGGAACCGCGGTGCTGTGCGCCATCGGTTTGGTGTTCCCGGACGCCAAGGCCACCGTGCTCGGCATCTGGGGTCTGCTGCTCCTGCTCGTGATGGGTGCGATCGTCGCGATCGAGTACATCAACCAGAGCGTCATGTTCGGTACCGAAGTTCTCGATCTCCCCGAGGACGAGGTGAGGCGGGTGCTGGCGGCGGAAGAAGCAGCCATCCGACCCGATGCACGACTTGACCAGCTCGAGAAGCGGGGGCAGCACGCGTGAACAACGTCTTCACCCTGATTCGTCAGGACTTCAAGCAGGCCATCAGCAATCCGATCTCGGTGATCGTGCTGGTCGGAGTCGTACTGATCCCGTCGTTCTTCGCGTGGTTCAACGTCCTCTCGAGCTGGAAGCCGTTCGACAATGTCGACAACCTCAAGGTCGCGGTCGCCAGCTCCGACGAGGGGTACGAGAGCCCGCTGTTCCCCATGCGGATCAATGTCGGCGACACGGTGGTGTCACAGTTGCGGGCCAACAGTGACATCGACTGGCAGTTCGTCTCCGAAGAGGAAGCCGTGGAAGGCACCAAGTCGGAGGAGTACTACGCGGCGATCGTGCTGCCCGCCGATTTCAGCCAGAAGATGCTGACCTTCATCTCCCCGGGTGCGACGCCGGTGGAGATCGACCTCTACGTCAACGAGAAGAAGAACGCTCTCTCATCGCTGATCACCGGTGAAGCCGCCACAGATGTGTCGACTCAGATCAACACGAGCTTCACGCAGACACTCGACGAGGTCGGACTGGCCCTGGTGTCGTCCCTGTCCACGTACCTCGAGGACTCCGACGCACAGGCGACCCTGGATCGCATGGAGTCCGAAGTCGGCAACATCTCGGCGCAACTGAGCTCCGGGGCGACTACCGCCGAGTCCTTCGCCGTGGTGCTCTCGTCTGCCGACTCCCTCCTGGCCAGCGCGGACTCGCTCGCCTCGTCCACCTCGGAGGCGGTCCGAGACACGTCCGGGGCGATCGGCGAGGGCGCCGAGGCCGTGAACTCCGCGCAGGGCGTCCTCGGGTCGGCGGCGAATCAGCTGTCCAATGCCTTCGCCATGAGTGCCCAGAGCTTTGAGACCCTCCGCGCGGAGGTCAATCGGATCCTCGGTCCCGGAGCGACGGGCCAGCAGACCGGAAACGGTCTTTCGCAGGCCTCCGACGGGGTGTCCCAGCAGATCACCGCCTACTCCGGCATGCGTGATCAGTTGCGGAGCCAGGCATCGACCCCCGGCCTCGACCCGGTGACGCGGGATGCGATGAACCTGCTCGCAGACCGGCTCGACGCCGTCGTGGATCGCCAGCAGGCTCTCAAGCAGCGTCTCGACGCGGCCGCCTCGCCCGCGTCGCAGGGCGGGCTCGATCGAGGCGCCGCCCGCCAGGGGATCCTGCAGGACGTGGACGCCGCACAGGCCGCCATCAACGGGGCCCGTGACCAGTACACGAACAGCCTGCGCCCGAAGCTGGAGCAGCTGGGGACCGACCTGCGCGCGGTGGGAACAGAATTCGCCGGGATCGGACAGGACCTGCAGGCGGCCGAGCAGTCGTTGGCCGCGGGCGGGGGATCGCTGTCCCAGGGGCTGTCGGACGGGGAGACCGCACTGCGGTTGCTCGCGAGCGACCTGCGCGACTCCTCGGACACCTTCAGTGAGCTCGAGGACGCCCTGCAGCGGGCCGCCGAGACCGGCGACATGAGCGAGATCACCGAGATCATCGGCTCGGATCCGTCGAAGTTCGCCGCCGAGCTCGCCTCACCGGTGGCGCTCAATACGATCCCGGTGTTCAAGGTCGACAACTTCGGCTCCCAGATGGCGCCGCTGTACACGGTCCTCGGACTCTGGGTGGGCGCGCTGCTTCTGTCCGTGCTCATCCGCACGGAGATCGACCGGGATTCCCTGCCGCCGTCGGCGCGTTCCCTCAAGCCGTGGCAGGAGTACTTCGGTCGCTACCCGATCTTCGGTGGACTGGCCCTGATGCAGAGCACGATCCTCTTCGTGGGTCTCATCGGCTTCGTCGGTGTCCGTCCCGCACACCCGTTCCTGCTGATCCTTGCCGGCTGGGTGATGTCGTTCGTCTTCTCACTGATCACGTACACACTCGTATTGACCCTGGGCGAGGCGGGTAAGGCGGTCGGCGTGCTCCTGCTCGTCGTCCAGATCTCGGCGGGTGGGGGAGCGTATCCGCTGTCGGTGCTGCCGCAGTGGTTCCAGAACATCAGTCCGTTCGTCCCCGTGTCCCACGCGACCACAGCGGTGCGTGCGGCTATCGGCGGAATCTACGACGCCGACTACTGGAAGGCACTGGGCTGGCTGCTGCTGTTCACAGTGCCGTTCCTGTTCCTCGGACTGGTTCTCCGCCTGGGTGTCCGGAAGTTCAACGACGATCTCAACTCGTCGCTGGAGGGCACCAAGCTCATGAGCGTGTGACCGCTGGGTAGAACGGTGGCCTGACAGGTGGGCGCTGGTAAAGACACATGTGCGGTGTCGGATTCGCAAGAGTCCGACACCGCACGTTTTTTTGCGGGCATGTTCAACGATGCCCCGCGGACTCAACTCGGGAGGGCGAGCACGAAAAGGGGCGAGGCCCACATCCGATCGGAGTCGATGCTCTGACCGAGGATGTGGGCCTCGCCCTCTCGGGGTGGCTGACGGGACTCGAACCCGCGACAACCAGAATCACAATCTGGTGCTCTACCAGCTGAACTACAGCCACCATTGCCGCCCTCGCGGACAGCGCCCACGACTTTACCTCCTCGCGCCCCGGGCGAGAAATCGGGCCGCCGGGATCAGTCCAGCGGGGGCAGGTCGGCGGCAGCCTGGGTGACCTCGTCGGTGGTGGGGCCGGGCTGAGCCACGAATGCGGTGGCGCGGTAGTACTGCAGCTCGCGGATCGACTCCTTGATGTCCGCCAGGGCGCGGTGCGACATGCCCTTCTCGGGCTGACCGAAGTAGATGCGCGGGTACCACCGCTTGCACAGTTCCTTGATGGAGCTGACGTCGATCATCCGGTAGTGCAGGTACGAGTTAAGGTCCGGCATATCGCGGGCGATGAACGCGCGATCGGTGGCGATCGAGTTGCCGGCCAGGGGAGCGGACCCACCCACGGGCACCCACTCGCGGATGTACTCCAGCACCGCCTTCTCGGCCTCGGCCAGCGTCACGGTGGAGGTGCGGATCTCCTCGGTCAGACCGGATGAGGCATGCATGTCCCGGACGACGGGCAGCATGGCGTCGAGCTTGGCATCGGGGGCATGAATGACGATGTCCACGCCCTCGCCGAGGATGTTCAATTCGGAGTCGGTCACCAGCGCCGCGATCTCGACCAGCGCATCGGAGTTCGTCTCCAGTCCGGTCATCTCGCAGTCGATCCAGACGATCCGATCGTTCTTGGACTCCTGGTGGGGAGTCGGTGTGGACGTGGAAGACGGTGAGGACGCGGGGGCGGCGGGGGTCGGCTCTGGCATTATTCGACTATATCGCCGACCACCGACACCACGCCCTACTGCCGAAACCCGCTCGACACCGACACTCTCACCGCAGACCACAAAGGAGCGCAGCGCATGACCCAGACCGACGCACAGCAGAAGATCGCCGCCGGCTACGCGACCGACTCGCCCGCGATCACTCTCGGCTCGGTGATGGTCGACGGCACGGCCGACCCCACGGCCCGGGTGGCGCTGCCCCTGTCGATGGTGAACCGCCACGGCCTGATCGCCGGCGCGACAGGAACAGGGAAGACCAAGACGATCCAGCTGCTGGTGGAACAACTGTCGGGAAATGGTGTCCCCGTCGTCGTCGCCGATATCAAGGGTGATGTGTCCGGCCTCGCCGCGCCAGGTCAGGTCAACCCCAAGGTCACCGACCGCGCCGCGCGCACGGGTGTCGAGTGGGAGGCCCAGGCCTTCCCCGTGGAGTTCGTCTCGCTGGGCACCGGCGGGATCGGCGTGCCGGTCCGTGCGACGATCACCGACTTCGGGCCCATCCTGCTGTCCAAGGTGCTCGGCCTCAACGCGACCCAGGAGTCGACGCTCGGCCTGATCTTCTACTGGGCCGACCAGCAGGGGCTGGAGCTGTTCGACCTCAAGGACCTGCGCGCGGTGATTTCGCACCTGACCAGCGACGAGGGCAAGGACGACCTCGAGGGCATCGGCGGCGTCTCCAAGGCCACGGCGGGCGTGATCCTGCGCGCGCTGGTGACCCTCGAATCGCAGGGCGGCGACACGTTCTTCGGCGACCCCGCCCTCGACCCGGCCGACCTCATGCGCACCCGCGACGGCCGCGGCGTGGTGACCGCCATCGAGCTCGGCGACCAGGCCTCCCGTCCGGCGCTGTTCTCGACGTTCCTCATGTGGATCCTCGCCGAGTTGTTCCAGGAGCTGCCCGAGAAGGGCGACGTGGACAAGCCCGAGCTGGTGTTCGTCTTTGACGAGGCGCACCTGCTGTTCAACGGCGCGTCCAAGGCGTTCGGAGAGCAGGTCGTGCAGACCGTCAAACTCATCCGCTCCAAGGGTGTGGGCGTGTACTTCTGCTCGCAGCAGCCCACCGATATCCCGTCGGAGGTGCTCTCGCAGCTCGGCGCGCGCGTCCAGCACGCCCTGCGCGCGTTCACACCGGAGGATCAGGCGGCGCTGTCCAAGACCGTCAAGACGTACCCGAAGTCGGACGTGTACGACATCGCCTCGGCGCTGACCTCGCTGGGCACGGGTGAGGCGCTGGTGACGGTGCTGTCCGAGCGCGGGGCGCCGACTCCGGTGGCGTGGACGCTCATGGCGCCGCCGCGCTCGCTCATGAACACCATTGGTGAGGAGGCCGTGACCGAGCAGGCGCGCGCCTCGGAGCTGTTCGCCAAGTACGGCGAGACCGTGGATCCGGTGTCCGCGTACGAGAAGCTGGAGCAGAAGGCCACCGCTGCGGAGCAGGGGCAGGTGGATGCCGAGGAGGCGGCGCGGCAGGCGGACCAGGCGCGGGAGGAGTCGCGGGAGCAGGCGCGTGGTGGCGCTGGTAGCGCGGCCGGCGGCGCCGGCGGTGGTGACGGTCGGGGTGGCGACGACGACGAGGGGTTCATCGCCAAGTCCCTGAGCAATCCCGCGGTTCGCAGCTTCATGCGTTCTGCCGCGTCGGCGGCGGGCCGGGAGATCACGCGCAGCCTCTTCGGGACCCGGCGGCGCCGGCGCTGAGGCGGGTGGAGGCGGGTTGAGGCGGGCTGAGGCGCGCGTTGGCTGGCGGCTGATTCTGTGCGGCTATTCCGCGCTTCATCGGCCGCCAGTGCGTGCTGCAAGCTTGTCTTGAGTCAGTTCGCCCGCCCGAAGACGAAACGCCTGCACGATTGCGCAGGTCTTTCGCCTTCGGAAATGTCAGCTGTAATTCGGCAGGTCATCCAGCCCGAGGCCGGCTCGCTCAGTTCTCGGCCTGCCCCTCGCCGAGCTTGGCGTAGAAGCGGCCCACGATCGGGGCCATGACCCCGCGCGGGGTGTAGTTGCCGGCCACGGACATGGCCTGGCCCAGCGGCCCGGGGACGACGCGCATCTTGTTGCGGGCCAGGGCGTCCAGCGAGATGCGGGCGGTGTAGGCGGTGTCCACCCAAAGTCGGTCGGGGACGATCCGGTCGACGAAGGTCTTGTCCTCCTCGGCGATCTCCTCGGTGCGCACGGGCCCGGGCGCGAGCAGGGTCACGGCCACGCCGGTGCCCTTGAGTTCGCCGCGCAGTGACTCGGAGAAGGTGTTGAGGAAGGCCTTGGATGCGGCGTAGGTGGCGTTGTTGGGGATCGGCATGTTGCCGGCCGCGGAACCCACGTTGAGGATCGCGCCACTTCCGCGCGAGGTCATGCCCGGGAGGACCGCCAGCACGAGGTCGTGGCAGGCGACAGCGTTGACCTGAACCTGGTGCTTCTCGTACTGCGGGTCGAGCGCGGCGATGGGCCCGAAGGTCGCGATGCCGGCGTTATTGCACAGGATCGAGATCTCCCGCCCGGCCAGCTCGTCGAGCAGCGGCTGCCGTGCAGCGGGGTCGGCGAGGTCGCAGGCCCGCACCTCGACGGTCACGCTGAACTCGGATTCGAGTCGCGTTTTCAGCTCGGCCAGGACCTCTTCGCGTCGCGCCACCACGATCAGCGAGTGTCCGCGCCGCGCGAGCTCGGTGGCCAGGGCCATGCCGATCCCGGACGAGGCTCCGGTGACGACGGCGCGGTTCGACGCGGTGGGCAGGGGGAGCGGCATGGTGCGTCCTTCAGGTCTCAAGGCGATGGGCGGGGCCGAGGATGAGCTTACCGGTGGGGTGGGTGCCCGGCGGGTGGCGCCGATGTCGGTTCGCGCGGCGGTGGCTTCGAGGGCGGGTGCGGGGGAGGGCGAAGGACACAACAACGACGACGAACGCGACCCCCGGCCACCTGTGCGGTGGCCGGGGGTCACGAATTCCACGTCGACGCGCGGGGCGCCGCCGGGGGGGAGGGTCAGCTGCCGAGCGAGCCGGTGCTCACGGAGCCCGACGAACCGCTCCCGCCGCCATTGCCGTTGCCGTTCTCGTCCTCTTCCTCGTACCCGGCGAAGGCGTACCACTGGTCGTTCTCATCGGTACAAGTGATCAGTGCGGCCGCGTCGAAGTCGGTGCGATCGCCACTCGGGACGGACAGGGTCACCTCCCAGGGCTCCGTGGCCCCGGCGGCGACGGTGAAGCCGGCCGCGGTGCCGTAGTGCCCGGCCAGGCGCGCCTGGTCTTGGGCCTGCTGGATCGCATCCAACTCGATGGCGGCCGGATCGCCCAGTCCCAGCGAGCCGAGGCTGCCGGTTCCGAGCCGCACGTCGAGCGACCCCGGGTTGAGGCCCGGGAGGAGGCCTCCACCGCCCGTGACGAGATTTCCGGTGAGGTAGTTCAGCGATCGATCCACCAGGTCCGCGTTGGTGACGGTGACGGCATTCGCGTCGCCCACGCCTGTGCACGAGAGGGGACTGTCCGAGGTGTTCTCGAACGTCCCGGTGATCGTGGGCGAGTCCGCATCGGCCTCGTCGACGATGACCGTGGCGAGGTCGTCGTGTCCCACGGCGATCTGAGTCGTCGAGTCGTCGGTTCCGGGGAGGGACTTTGGGACGATCTGGGCGCCGGCGATGCCGCTGCCCGCGATCAGGCCGGCTGCGCTGAGCAGGGCTGCGATGGTGTGTCGTCGTCCGGTACGCAACTGCATGGGGATCCTCCTGGGTTGAGGGAGACCTCGAGCCAGCTGGTGGGCATCCGGTCGGCGCGAGGGTCAAACTCCTTAATGTGAGCGTGACACACACCATAGTAAATTCTCAGTTATGTCTGCGGGGCGAAACGCCGAAATCATTTTGTGATCTCAAAGAGATGCGGAGCAGGCGGGCTTCCCGGTGTGCCGCCCGCGTGTCTGACCGGCCGGATAGCGTAGGGCTCGTGAACTCCTCGAACCCTGCGGGATCGTCGCCTGCGACCGCCTCCGCCGCTGATGCCTCGTCGTCGTCACACCCCGGGGCGCGCCCCGCGACCCGCGGTCAGGTCACGGCGTGGGCGTTGTGGGACTGGGGTTCGGCCGCGTTCAACGCGGTGATCGTCACGTTCGTGTTCTCCGTCTACCTCACCGACTCGGTCGGAAAGGACCTGGAGGAGCCGTTCTCCGCGGCGACGTGGCTGTCGATCGCCATCGCGCTGGCGGGCCTGGTCATCGCGCTCACTGCGCCGGTCATGGGGCAGCGCGCGGACCGGGGCGGGCGTCGCAAGCGGTCGCTGGCCGTCTGGACGTATCTGACCATCGCGCTCACGGCGCTGATGTTCTTCGTCGACTCGGGCTCGCCGCAGCCCTGGTTCTGGGTGGGGCTGGTCTTGCTCGCGGTCGGCTCCATCACGTTCGAGTTCGCCGAGGTCTCGTATTTCGCGATGCTGCGGCAGGTGTCCACGCCGGCCACCGTCGGTCGGGTGTCCGGATTCGGCTGGGCCATGGGCTACTTCGGCGGGATATTCCTGCTGCTCGCGGCGTTCCTCGGGTTCATCTCCGGAGAGGGCGACGAGCGCGGCCTGCTGGGTATCCCTATCGAGGGCGGCCTCAACGTGCGGATGGTGTGTCTGATCGCCGCCGTGTGGTTCGCGGTGTTCGCGCTGCCGGTGCTGTTGAAGGTTCCCGAGAACCGGCCGCGCGGGGCGGCGGGGAAGAAGGGCGGAAGTGACGACGACAACGACGCCGACGACTCCGCTGACAAGGCCAGCTTCGTCGAGTCCTACCGCATCCTCTGGGCCGACCTGAAGGCACTGTGGCGGCGGGATCCGCGGACGGTGAAGTTCCTCGTCGCCAGCGCGATCTTCCGGGACGGGCTGGCCGGGGTGTTCACCTTCGGGGCGATCCTCGCGGTGACCGTCTACGGGCTCGCGCCCGGGGACGTGCTGATCTTCGGCGTGGCGGCGAACGTGGTGGCGGCGCTCGGTGCGGTGGCGGCCGGGTACCTCGACGACAAGCTGGGGCCCAAGGTTGTGATCATCGGGTCACTGGTCGCGATGCTCGTGACGATGGCTGTGCTGCTGTTCGTCGACGGCACCACCATGTTCTGGATCTTCGGACTGCTCATGTGCCTGTTCGTGGGGCCGGCGCAGTCGGCGTCGCGCTCGTTCCTCGCGCGACTGGTGCCGCCGGAGAGCGACGGCCAGATGTTTGGGCTGTACGCCACCACCGGCCGTGCCGTCTCATTCCTCGCCCCGGCCCTGTTCGCGGTGTTCACGGCGGTGTTCGCCACCGACCGCGCGGGCATCGCCGGGATCGCGCTCGTACTGCTGGTGGGGCTGCTGCTCCTGCTGCCCGTGCGCACGCCGAGCAGTGCGGAAACCCGCGAGCACTGGGCCGAGGACCCCTCGGTGCCGACTGCCTGACGGCCGCCGCGCCGGGCCAGCCGCTCCGCGACGTCGGTCTCCCGCCGCGTTCCAGGGGCGGTTCGCGTCGAGTGGTCGCAGATCATGCTCACGGGGAACGGTGACGTGGGAGGACGTGAGCGGGTCCGACCAGTCGGCGGGAGCGCGGCGCCCTCAGGGGAGGTCGTCGAGGAGGTCCAGCACGGCCGCGGCGTCGTCGACGATGTGGGAGAAGCCGGCGTCGGACAGTTCGGCGTCGCCGATCCCGCCCGTACGCACGGCGACCGACCGGATCCCGAGCTTGGTGGCGGCGATCGCGTCCCACGTGGCGTCGCCCACCATGACAGCGTCCGCCGCGTCGACCCCCGCGCGCTCGAGGGCGATGCCGACGATGGTCGGGTCCGGCTTCGCTTGGTCGACGTCCTCGCCCGTGGTCACGGCGTCCACGAAGTCGTCCACGTCCAGCAACGCGCGCGCCTCGCGGAACTCGGACGGGGGAGCGGAGGTGGCCAACACCGTGATCCAGCCCCGTTGACGAGCTCCTCGCACGAGCTCGCGCGCCCCCGGCAGCAGCCGCAGCGAGCCCGCGGCCTCGGCGTAGTACCGACTGTGCAGATCCTTCGCCCGGTCGGCGATGGTGCCGGCGTTGTCGTCGTTGTTGTCGTCGTCGTCGACCCCCGCGACCTCGAGTAGCTCGGCGACGAGCGTGGCGCCGTCCTTACCCACGCGGCTGTGCACCTCCACGTGGGGAACGGTCGCGCCCGCCTCGTCCAGGGCACGGTGCCACGTCGACACGTGCACGTACGTCGAGTCGACCAGGGTGCCGTCGACATCCAGGAGCAGGGCGCGGCGGGGGCCGGACGTGGACTCGCTGCGGTGTGTGGCGGACATGCCCCGACAGTGCCGCCGAGGGGGCACCGCGGCAACCGGTGGAACGGTGCCAGTGGCGCGTGGACCGGTGGCGCCCCGGACCAGGTGCGCGCACGCTCGCGGCCATGACACGTTTCGGCTACACCCTCATGACCGAACAGTCCGGCCCGAAGGACCTC
>DHCMJ07802__coassemble_1448_pt1 | contig 13377 bp, 13 predicted proteins | sample DHCMJ07802__metabat2_low_PE_012 | metagenome-assembled genome bin DHCMJ07802
GCGTCGCCGGCGTGCAGGCGCATCAGCGCGGCCGCCATCTGGGACTTGCCGCCGTTCTTGACGCAGACGAACAGGACGCTCGGGACTGTCGTGGCGGTGCTGGCGATGCTCGCGTTGCTGGAGTTCGTGGTGTCAGGGGCGTTGCTCATGACTGGGCTCCGGTGGTCGAACGGCTCGGGAGGGTGGGGTCGCCGGGGAACAGGCGCGGGCCGAGCCACAGGGCGACGTAGACCAGGCCGACCAGCACCGGGACCTCGATGAGCGGTCCCACCACGCCCGCGAGCGCCTGGCCCGACGCGATGCCGAACGTGCCGATGGACACCGCGATCGCGAGCTCGAAGTTGTTGCCGGCCGCCGTGAACGCCACCGACGTGGACTTGGCGTAGTTCAGGCCCACGCCGCGGGAGAGCGCCAGGCTGACGAAGAACATCAGCACGAAATACAGAAGTAGAGGAATGGCCATCCGGGCCACGTCGAGCGGCTGCGAGGTGATGGCCTCGCCCTGCATCGAGAACAGCAGCACGATCGTGAACAGCAGGCCGTACAGTGCCCACGGGCCGATCTTCGGCAGGAACGTCTCCTCGTACCACTCGCGGCCCTTCGCGCGCTCGCCCAGCACGCGGGTGAGGAAGCCGGCGAGCAGCGGGATGCCGAGGAATACCAGCACGGACAGCACGATCGCCCACACCGAGAACTCCGCCGACACCGTCTCCAGGCCGAGCCAGCCGGGCAGGATCTGCAGGTAGAACCAGCCGAGCGCGCCAAAGGCGATGACCTGGAACACCGAGTTGATGGCCACCAGGACGGCGGCGGCCTCGCGATCGCCGCACGCCAGGTCGTTCCAGATGAACACCATCGCGATGCACCGCGCCAGCCCGACGATGATCAGCCCCGTGCGGTATTCGGGCAGGTCGGGCAGGAAAATCCAGGCGAGCGTGAACATGAACGCCGGCCCGACCAGCCAGTTGAGGACCAGCGAGAGCGTGAGGAGCGTGCGGTCGCCGGTCACGCGGTGGGTCTCGTCGTACCGGACCTTCGCGAGCACGGGGTACATCATCACGAGCAGCCCGATCGCGATCGGCAGCGAGATCCCGCCGACCTGCATCGAGTCCAGGAACGTGTTGAGGCCGGGCACGAACCGGCCGAGCAGCAGCCCGAGCGCCATCGCCGCGAGAATCCAGATGGCCAGGTAGCGGTCGAGGAACGACATCTCCTTGGCAACGGGCGTGGCCTGCCGGGGCGGCTGGGCCGACGTTGCGTCCCTGGGCGGCGTACTGCCGGACCCCGTGCCGCCGGAGGTGGTGGTGCTCATCGGATGCGTCGGCTCCCCATGTATCGATGGATGTCGATGTGTCTGGGGGTTAGACTATGGGCACGTATCGATGATCGTCAATCTATTGTGGCGGTGAAGGTGGGAGAATTTATGACGACGACGACAACGACGTCACCAGCCCCCACGCGCGCGGCCACCCGGTCGACGATTCCGGTCTCCCTCGTCGGGGAGCCCGTTCCGAGCGACTGCTGCTCCGGCGAGCGCGCGCCGGTCGATGCGGCCACGGCGGAGTCGATGGCGGCCCGATTCAAGGTGCTGGCCGACCCCACGCGGATCCGGCTGCTCTCGCACATCGCGGCCCAGGGCTGTGAGTCGGTGTGCGCCTGCGACCTGATTGAGGTGGTGAACCTGAGTCAGCCGACCGTCAGCCACCACCTCAAGAAGCTCGTCGAGGCGGGCCTGCTCACGCGCGAGCAGCGGGGCAAGTGGGCGCACTACACGGTGGTGGCCAGCGCGCTGGACGATCTGCGCGGCTTCCTCGACCTGTCCTGACGTTTTCTGCGTCTGGGCGCCCGGATGGTCGTCACCACTGCGGCGAATCCCGTGTGTCGCCGCAGCCACGGCGACCATGTCCGCAGCCATGACGACCATCGCAGCCGCAGCCGCAGCCGCAGCCGAGCGCGGGGGCGAGGGCGCGGGCGAAGGAGGGCCACCGGAGTGGAACGGCTCGTAGTCTGAAGCTCCGCGATGGTGGCTGCGAGCGAGGGGAATCCGATGGACATCTGGGCGGCGACGCACCGGGCACGCAAGGAGCTGGCCGACGACCTGGCCGGGCTCGACGGCGCGCAGTGGAAGCACGCGACCCTGTGCGGCGAATGGGACGTCGAGCACGTGGTCGCGCACCTCACCGCGGCGGCGTCGGTCGGCAGGTGGGCGTGGATGCGCAGTATCGCCGCGGCCGGATTCCGGCCTGCCGTGCACAACGAGCGGCGCCTGCGTGAGCATCTCGGCGCCACGCCGCAGGAGACCCTGGATCGCTTTCGCGCGGTGATCGACTCGACCGTCGCGCCGACCGGGGATCTGCCCGCGTACCTGGGCGAGGCGATCGTGCACTCGGAGGATATCCGCCGGCCCCTGGATCTACCGAGCCGCGCCGACGCGGACGCCGTCACCGAGGTCGCCAAGTTTTATGCCTCCCGCGACTTCACGGTGAACAGCAAGACCGCGGTCAAGGGGCTGTCGTTGCGGGCGACCGACAGTGACTTCTCTGCCGGTGACGGCCCCGAGGTCGCGGGCCCGGTGCTCGCGTTGGTCATGGCGATGGCCGGTCGGCCCGACTATCTCGACCAGCTCTCCGGGGACGGGGTGGCTACGCTCGCGGAGCGGATTCGCTAGGCCGAGGAGAGGCCATAGGGAGCAGGGTTCCCCGAGGCTCGATGCTCGCGCATGGCGCGGACGTACTCGGCGGCACTCAGTTCTGAACGATTTCCCTGCGTCGCAGCGAGGTTGCCTCCGGCGAGGTCGGCAGCCGGATGCACGGCATGCAGAAGCTGGTTGGCAAGGTAGTCGGGCCGGTTGTAGACGGACACGTGCCCGGCGGCGTGCGCGGCAGCGGCGTCGACGTTCGCCCAGTCCAATGCCCAGCCTGCATGTCGGAACATCTGGTCAAAGAACACGCGTTGGCTGCGACTGTTGCCGTCGCGGAAGGGATGCACCAGCGTGAGCTCGGACCAGTGCGCCGCGATGGTGCCGGTGGCGGCGTCACGGTCAGTTGTACTTGGAGGCCGAGCGGCGATCTGTGCGAGCGCGTCAGGATCGGTAAGTCCGAGGCGGTTTCGCAGAACCCCTGAGGTATCCGCGTACGGATCACTGGGATTCATCGGTGGAGGTCAGTGACCTGTAGCGGCGGCGATTGCCTCGCGCACCGCTTCGTCGGCAGTCAATTCGCCGGAAAGCTGACGGCGAGCGATCTCGATATCAGCGTCAGTCGGCTCCATCCCGGCCATCCGGTGGCCGGCGGTGGCACCCGCGAGCGCCTGCTCGGTGGTGGGTCTGATGCGAGCCGACATCCTGCGCTCCTTGCCTTGTCGTGCGGCCGATTCTACCTGATCAGCGGTCCATAATGCCGATTCGACAGGGGTGGGGAATCTGATACTCGCGGGCAGTCCTTGGTCCGTGTGAACGTCCGATAAATGGCATACGTTGGGTCCGTGAAAGGCGATGCGAAGCCCAATGCGACTGGCGTGAGGCGGCGAGTCCGTGCCATTCGTTCGGCCCGACGGAGTACCGAATTGGAAGGTGGGGCAAGCACGGCCGCGACACGCAATGACCAGCTCGCATACGCACGGGGGACCATTAGCGTGACTGAGCTCGGCGAGCGCGTCCGTCGTCGCTACAGCGTCCGCGATACAGATAGCTGAGCTCCATCCAGAAGTACGTGTAGAACGCTACGGCTGCGCAGCCCCCGCATCCACCCCGAACCACTCCGGAACCCGCCGCGCGAACTCCTCCGGTGAGAGCTTCCCGGCGCCCACGGGGATCCGCCCGATCACCGGCACCCCGGTCAATCGCGGCAGGTCCCCGAGGTTGCAGCGCTCGGCCAGCGACGGCTCCACCGGCCACGAACCGACCACGATCCCCGCACACGCCAGCCCCGCGGACCTGATCGCGCGCACGGTGAGTTCGGTGTCCGAGAGCGTCCCGAGTCCGGCTCGCGCCACCACCACGAGCGGAGCCTCGAGCGCGGCGGCCAGGTCGAGAATCGTCAAGTCGGTGCCCAGTCGCACCAGCACACCGCCGGCACCCTCGATGAGATCCAGCCGGCCCGGCGCCGACGGATCGCCGGGGGAGTCGAGCCACTCCTGAATCGGCGTCACCAGTTCGTCGAGCGTGGACTGCGGCAACCCGGCCACGCGGGCGGCGGTCTCGGGTGCCAGCGGATCGGCCAGCCGCCGCACCTCCAGCACGCGGCTCACGCCGGACAGCCGCGCGGCCTCATCGGCATCGCCGGGTTCGCCGGGCGCGAGACCGGTTTGGATCGGCTTGCAGATGCCCACATCCACACGTTGCAGGCGCGCGAAAGCAGCCATCGCCGCGGTGGCGACGGTCTTGCCCACGTCGGTGCCGGTGCCCGTGATGATGGTCGGCCCGAGGTCCGCGACGGTCACGCGCGCACCTCGGCAGCCGCTGCGGCCCCTGCGAGCGCGGAGTCCGCCACGCCCGACCAGTGCTCGGTCAGCACCCGGGTGAGTACGTCGCTCGCGGCGTCGAGGTCGGCGCCGGAGATGTCGGCGCGCGCGGTCAGCCGCAGCCGCGCAGTGCCCTCGGGCACCGACGGCGGCCTAAAACAGCCCACCCGAAGCCCCAGCTCAGCGCACCGAACCGACGCGGCATAGGCGCGTTCGGCATCGCCGAGGATCACCGACACCACCGCCGACGACGGCCTGTCCGCCCCCGTCACGGCGGCCAGGTGCTCGGCCACCTCCAGCACTCGCGCGGCCCGCTCGGGTTCGCGCCGCAGCACCGCCAGCGCCGCCCTCGCCGCGCCTACACTCGCCGGGGCGAGGCCGGTGTCAAAGATGAAGGTCCGCGCGGTGTCGATGAGGTGATCGCGCACCCGCTCAGATCCCAGCACCACGCCTCCCTGCGCGCCGAGCGCCTTGGACAGCGTCGCCGTGACCACCACGTTCTCGTGCCGCGTCAGCCCCACCTCGTCCACGAGCCCCCGTCCGCCGGCGCCGCGCACGCCCAGCCCGTGCGCCTCGTCGACCAGCAGGACCGCGCCGTGCCGCTCGCACGCGGCGTGCAGCGCGACCAGCGGTGCGAGGTCGCCGTCGGCGCTGTACACCGAGTCGGTGACGACCAGCACCCGCTCCACCGATCGCCCCCGTAGCGCCCGTTCCACGGCCGCGGCGTCACCCCTGGGGACGACGACGACGTCGGCCCTCGACAACCGGCACGCATCTACTAACGATGCGTGCGAACCTCCATCGGAGACGATGAGCGATCCTTTCCCCGACAGCGCCACCACGGCCCCGAGGTTGGCCGTATAGCCGGAGGAGAAGACCAGTCCGCTGGTGTGGCCGGTGAAAGCGGCGAGCTCGGACTCCAGAGCCAGGTGGTCGGCGGTCGTGCCGGTGACCAGGCGCGATCCGGTCGCACCGGCGCCGAACCGGTGGGTCGCGTCGATCGCCCCCTGCACCACCTCGGGGTGCGTGCCCAGGCCGAGGTAGTCGTTGGAGGCCAGGTCGATCACGCCGTCGCTGGCCGCGCGCGGCCGGAGTTCGCGATGCAGGTGCCGTGCCCGCCGGTCCGCGGCGGCGGCGTCGAGCCAGTCCAGGGCAGGGGAGGGATTATGCATGGGCGAAGGCTCCTGAGTTGGCGGCCGCCCCGGCCAGCGCGGCAGCACAGATCGCCTCGATCTCCGCGTCGCTACAGATGTAGGGCGGCATGGTGTAGATGAGATCGCGGAAGGGTCGCAGCCAGACCCCGTGGGAGGTGATGGCCGACGTCGTCGTCGTCATATCTACGGGGCGGTCCAGTTGCACGACGCCGATCGCTCCGCGCACCCGCACGTCCACCACGCCCGGCAGGTCACGCGCGGGGGCCAGGCCGCGGCGCAGGGCGGCTTCGATGCGTGGCACCTGGGTGCGCCAGGCGCCGGTCCCGATGACATCGAGCGAGGCGTTCGCGACCGCGCAGGCCAGCGGATTCCCCATGAACGTGGGCCCGTGGGCGAGCCCGCCCGCCTCGCCGGCGCTGATGACCTCGGCCACGTGATCGGTGGTGAGCGTGGCCGCGAGCGTCAGATATCCGCCGGTCAGGGCCTTGCCGAGGCAGAGGATGTCCGGCGCGATGGCGGGCTGGCCAGGGCTCGCGGTGTGCTCGGAGGCGAAGAGCGTGCCGGTGCGGCCGAAGGCGGTGGCGATCTCGTCGAAGATGAGCAGGGTGCCGGTCTCATCCGCCAGGCGGCGCAGGTCGCGTAGGTAGGCGGGGTGGTGGAAGCGCATGCCGCCCGCGCCCTGGACGACCGGCTCCACGATGATCCCGGCGAGCTCGTGGGCGTGCGTGCGGATGATGCGCTCGAGTTCGGCGATGTAGGCGGGGTCGTACTCGGCGGGCGGGGTGGGCGCGAACACCTGCTCGCGCACCACCCCGCGCCACAGGCTGTGCATGCCGCCCTCGGGGTCGCAGACGCTCATCGGGCTGAGCGTGTCGCCGTGGTAGCCGCCGCGCCACGTGGCCAGGCGCGTGCGCTCGGGCCGGCCCAGCGAGCGCTGGTACTGGAGGGCCATCTTGGCCGCGACCTCAACCGACACCGAGCCCGAGTCCGCGAGGAACACCTTGTTGAGCTCGCCCGGGGCCATCGCCGCGAGCCGCTGCGCGAGCTCCGCCGCCGGGGCGTGCGTGAGCCCGCCGAACATCACGTGGCTCATCGTGTCGACCTGCCGATGCGCCGCCGCGTCGAGGTGCGGGTGGCGGTAGCCGTGGATCGCCGCCCACCACGAACTCATGCCGTCGATCAGCTCGCGGCCGTCGGTCAGGCGGAGGCGCGCGCCCTCGGCCGAGGCGACCGGCAGCGGCTGTGTGGACGCCGGGAAGCCGCCGTAGGGGTGCCAGACGTGCTCGGCATCGGCGGCCAGTAGGGCGTTCGCGGCCAGCGGGGCTCGTTCGGTGAGAGAGGCGGCTGCCTGGGCATGAGCGGGCTGCTGGGTGCCTGCTGTCAGGCCACTGCGAGGGGAGTGGTCGACCATGTCAGGCGTTCGCGGGCTCGCTGGTGCCGGCGCCTCGTGTGCGGATGGCCACCGGATCCTGGCGGGTGGAGGCGGGCGCGGTGTTGTCGTCGTCCTGGTTTTGGGGGTCGTGACCCTCTACGGCCGTATCCATCTGCAGGACCTCGAGCCCCGCATCGGCGATCATCTCCAGGTCCGCGGCGCCGGGCTGGCCCTCGGACGTCAGGTAGTCGCCCAGGAACAGCGAGTTGGCGACGTACAGCGCGATGCCCTGCAGGTTGCCGAGGTGACGCTCGCGGCCGGCGGCGACGCGGATCTCGACGTCCGGCGCGACGAATCGGACCATCGACAGGATGCGCAGGCAGTCGCGCGGGTTGAGGGTGTCCACGCCCTCGAGCGGGGTGCCGTCGAAGGGGAGCAGGAAGTTGACCGGGATCGAGTCAACGCCCTTTGCGCGCAGGTCAAAGGCCAGTTCGACCAGCTGCTCGTGGGTCTCGCCCATGCCCGCGATGAAGCCCGAGCACGCCGACAGGCCGGCGCCGTGGGCCTGGGCGACGGTGTGCTCGCGGTCGGCGTAGGTGTGGGTGGTGCAGATGTCCTCGTAGTGGCTCTCGGCCGTGTTGAGGTTGTGGTTGTAGGCGTCGGCGCCCGACGCGCACAGCGACTCGGCCTGCCCGTCCTTGAGCGCACCCAGGCATGCGCAGACCTCGACGCCCGGGGTGTCGGACTTGATGGCCTCGATGATGTCGGTGACCTTGCCGACCTCGCGGTTGCTCGGGCCCGTGCCGCTCGCGACCAGGCACACGCGCGAGGCTCCGGCGGCGATGCCGGCCTTGGCCGCGGTGACTGCCTCCTCGGTGTTCAGCCACGTGTAGCGCAGGATGCCGGCCGTGGAGTTGAGGCGCTGCGAGCAGTAGAAGCAGTCCTCCGGGCACAGGCCCGACTTGAGGTTGACCAGGTAGTTGACCTTGACCTTGTTGCCGAAGTGCTCGAAGCGCAGGCGGGAGGCGGCGGCCACGACCTCCATGAGCTGGGTGTCCGGGGCGCGCAGCACGGCCAGCGCCTCCTCGGCGGTGACCTGCCGGCCGGCCAGGACGGCATCGGCGAGCTCGTGCCAGCGCGGGGCGGCGGGCGCCGCGGTGGGCGTGCCGGTGGGCTCGGCAGCGGGCGTGGCCGGAGCGGATGCGGCCTCGGGGGCACTGGTCATGACTTCCTCCTGAACGGCGTTCATTGAACGGTGTTCAAGCTAGCGGGTGTGATGCGGCTTGTACAGCGTTCAGGTGCGGGGGTGGCGGGCCGGTAGGATCGGCGGCCGTGGCCCTTTCCAAGACGTCGGTCGTCGACACCGCGCTCGCCCTGCTGGGTGAGGCGGGCCTGCCGGGGATGTCGATGCGCACGCTCGCGACGCGGCTCGGAGTTCAGCCGAGCGCCCTGTACTGGCACTTCCCGTCCAAGCAGGTCCTGCTCACGGCCGTTGCCGAGCGGGTGCTCGCGACCGTGCCCAGCGTAGAGCCCACGGGGTCGGCGGCGGATGAGCTCCGCGCCATCGGAGAGGGCTTGCGCGAGGCCGTGACGGGTGTGCCCGACGGCGCCGAGATCGTGGCGCTCGGCCTGGCTGCCGGAGCCCGGAACCCGGTGGCGGAGGCGGTGGCCGCCACGTGTGAGCGGCACGGGATGGGCGACCGCACTGCCGGGCTGGCCACCGCGTTGACCGGCTACGTCATCGGGCTGGGGCTCGAGGAACAGACACACCACAATCTCCGGGTAGCTGATCCGGAGCTGCCCGCGGTCGACTTCGGGCCGCGGTTTGATGGCGGCCTGGGCGCGCTGCTCGCGGGAGTCGCGGCGGGCTGACGACTGACGCTGCCGATTGGGGCGTCAGTCTGGTTGGTTCAGGCAGGTCAGCAGGTCAGGCAACCTGGACGCGTTCGTCGCCGCTTACGTAGTCAAGGGTGAGGCCTCCGCCGACTGCCTCGAGGTATCCGCGAATCGTCCCGACCTTCGCGTTGTCGATATCTCCGTGTTCGATCTTGGAGACTTGGCGCTGGGAGACGCCGATGCGATCTGCGAGTTGCTGCTGGGTCAATCCGGCCTGCTCGCGGAGTTCCCGCAGTCGGTAGGCGCGCACCTCGGCGAGCATCCGCTCCTTGTGCGCGTCGACTCGCTCGCGGTCTACCGGATGTTCCGCGACGAAGTCCTTCAGGGTCATTGCCATGGTGATCAATCTCCTCTCAAGGTGCGAACTCGAGAATCCTGCTCCGACGAGGCGATTCGGACGGCTGCGAGCGGGATGTCGACGATCGGCATGAAGCGATTGTAGAACCTGTGGGTTCTGTCGGCGATGGCCGCGCTGTTGCCTGTGTCCGGTCGAGGATGGTCCACAAATGAACGCACCCCTCGCCGTCCACCGGCGCGGGGCCGATCGGGCGAGGGGTGCTGAGCGAGCCGGCGGGTCAGCCGCGAGAGAACTCCTGCACCACATGGACGGTGCCGTCCTCGGCAGTGGCGACGCCCACGCCGACCTTCGTGAACTCGCCGTCGAGCATGCGCTCGCGCATCCCCGTATCGCCGATGAGGGTGGCCACCGCGTTCTGCGGAGTCGACCCGGCGGGCAGGGCGAGAGTCGTGCGGTCGGTGTCTGCGGATGCCTCGGGCACGGCATCCTCGGGCACCGTGACCTCGCCGGTCGTCGAGTTGCCGCTGGCCAGTTCCGCGGCGCGCTCGCGAGCGGAGGCCTCCAGCGCGGGGTCGGTGACCAGACGGCCGGCGCCCACCGCGAAGCGCGCATCGTTGACCGCCGCCACGACACTTCCCTCGAAGGCCATTGCCCGGAGCTCGGCCGGGGCGAAGTCGGCAGGCGAGGGGATGCCGGCCGTGGCGGCGTCGGCGGGCGCGAGCCCGGCGTCCGCGGCCAGCGAGGACAGGCCGGGGATGGCCAGAGGGAACGGTAGCTCGAACTGCAGGGACCCCTGGGCGGCCGCGGTGCCGGCGCCCGAGCCGAGCAGAAGGGCGGAGGCGGTAATGACGAAGGCTGAACGGAGCTGATGGCGCACGCGATGGGTCCTTTCCTGAAGGCTCCGACTCCCGCCGGTGCCTGGTTGCGGTGAGGAGACGAGTGCGGCGGAACAGCCCGCCACAGTCGTCACTCCTGCATCTGTCGCCACTTTAGTCACATGCGTTACAGGGGTGTTAGTCGTGGGGGCGGCGAGAGAAGCGCGGCAATCGATTTTTCTTACTCTCGAGTAAGTTCGGGCCGCACCAGTTAAAATTCCCACCATGAGCGCGAGCCATCCGCACCTCCTCAGTCCCCTCGACGTAGGACCCTTCACGCTGCGAAACCGCCTGGTCATGGGGTCGATGCACACCGGCCTCGAGGACCGGGCCAAGCACATCCCCGAGCTCACCGCCTACTTCGTCGAGCGTGCGCGCGGTGGCGCCGCGATGCTCGTGACGGGAGGATTTTCACCGAACGTCGAGGGCTGGCTCCTGCCGGCGGGGTCGACCATGGCCACGCGACGCAGGGCGGACAAGCACCGCGGACTCACGGATGCCGTCCACGCCGAGGGATCGCGCATCCTGCTCCAGGTGCTCCACGCCGGACGGTACGGCTATCAGCCGATGGTGCGTTCGGCCTCGTCCACCAAGTCACCCATCAGCATGTTCAAGGCCCGTGGGCTGAGCGCGAAGGGCGTCGAGCGGACTATCGGCGACTGGGCTCGCGCGGCCCGGCTGGCCAAGCGGGCGGGCTACGACGGCATCGAGATCATGGGCTCCGAGGGCTACCTCATCAACCAGTTCCTCGCCGCCCGCACCAACCACCGTGACGACGCCTGGGGCGGCACCGCCAGCAAACGCATGCGGTTCCCGGAGGAGATCGTGCGTCGCGTCCGGGGCGAGGTCGGCCCCGACTTCCTCATCCAGTACCGCATCAGTCTTCTCGACCTGGTTGACGGCGGCCAGACCTGGGCCGAGACCGCCGAACTCGCCCAGCGTCTGGAGGCGGCGGGCGTCAACGTGTTCAACACCGGAATCGGCTGGCACGAGTCCCGCATTCCCACCATCGTCACCTCGGTGCCGCGCGCCGCGTTCGCCGACCTCGCGGGCCGCCTCAAGTCCGAGGTCGGTGTGCCGGTCATCGCCTCCAACCGCATCAACACCCCCGACGCGGCCGAGCAGATCCTCGCCGGCGGCCAGGCAGATCTGGTGTCGATGGCGCGGCCGCTGCTCGCCGACCCCGCCTTCATGTCGAAGGTCGCCGAGGGCCGGGCCGATGAAATCAACATCTGTATTGCGTGCAACCAGGCGTGCCTCGACCACACCTTTGCCAATAAGCGCGCGTCCTGCCTGGTCAACCCGCGCGCAGGCCGCGAGACCGACCTCGTGCTCACCGTGGCGCCCGCCCGTCAGCGGGTCGCCGTGGTGGGGGCCGGGCCGGCGGGGCTCGCCTGCGCCGAGGCGGCCGCGTCGCGCGGGTTGGCGGTGGAGGTCTTCGAGGCCGAGTCCGAGCTCGGCGGCCAGTTCCGCTACGCCATGCGCGTGCCCGGCAAGGAGGAGTTCGCCGCCTCCCTCGAGTATTTCCGACGCCGCCTCGAGGTGCTGGACGTGCCCGTTCACCTGGGACGACGTGCCCAGGCCGCCGACCTCACCGATTTTGACCATGTCGTCATCGCCACCGGCGTCCGCCCCCGCGAGCTCGACCTGCCGGGCGCCGATCATCCGATGGTCATGACCTACCCGCAGCTGCTCACCGGCGCGCGCACGCCCGGCCGCCGCGTGGCCGTGATCGGCGCTGGCGGGATCGGCGTGGACGTGTCCGAGTTCCTGCTCGCGGGCGGCCCCGGCATCGCCATCGACGGCCGCGAGCCCCACGGCCACTCGACAGATGTAGGGGAGTGGAAGCGGCACTGGGGCGTGACCGATCCCGCGATCGACCGCGCCGGTCTGGGCACCGCGGTGCTCGACGAACCCGCCCACGAGGTGCACCTGCTCCAGCGCAAGACCACCAAGATCGGCAAGGGGCTCGGGAAAACCACGGGGTGGGTGCATCGCGCCGAGCTCGACGCCGGCGGCGTCCGCAAGTACACCGGAGTGAGCTACGTGAAGGTCGACGACGACGGGCTGCACATTCTCGATTCCGACGGCCAAGCCCGGGTGGTCGAGGTCGACTCGATCGTCGTATGCGCCGGCCAGGAGTCGGTGCGCGATCTCGCGGATGAGCTATCCAGAATGCACGGTGCCGCAGATGCCCGCGGCGGCGCCGTGGCCGGACCTCGAGTGCACGTGATCGGCGGGGCGGACGTGGCTGCTGAGCTGGATGCCAAGCGGGCGATCAAGCAGGGCGTCGAGCTCGCGGCAGCCCTCTGACCCCACGGAGTTCCCGGTATATGCCCCCGGAAGTTCTGCGGCGAAGGGGTGTTCGGCCTCTCTCCGGGAGCCCTGCCGCTCAGGGCCAGTGCCAGTGCCAGTGCCGGCGCGACTCAATTCTTCCGAAGAGGAGAGGCCAGGTGCCGGCCTTTCAGGTCCCCGGGAGCTCAGGCTGGTGCGGAGGATGCGGCGGCAGCGGCGCGCACCTCGCGGCGGCGGTCCACCACCGCGACCGCCAGCGCCATCGCGGCGAGCAGTGCGATCAGCCCGATCGAGGACCGGAAGGCCAGCACCCAGTCGCCGGACGTCGCAACGATCCAGAACAGCACGCCCGGAACGATCGCGGTGCCGACCGCAGTGCCCATGCGCTGGCCCAGCGAGATGATGCTGCCCGCGACGCCGCCGAACTCCGGGTTCACCGCGCGCAGCGTGAGGGTCTGGTTGGGGGAGATGGTCATGCCCTGGGCGATCCCCACCATCGCTGCGGGAACCATGAAGAACAGGTAGTTCAGGTCGCCGGAGTCCACGAATCCGGCCAGCACGATGAACGTGAGCAGAGCCGTGATGGTCAGCGAGAAGCCGGCGATCACCATCCGCCGTCCGGCCCTCAGCACGAACCGGCCCGCCACCTGTGCCGACACCGCCGCGCAGATGGAGGCGGGGAGGCTGATCCACGCCGAGTCGATGGGCGCGTACCCGAGATGGAACTGCAGGTAGATCGGCATGACGATCCACAGGCTGGTGCCGCCCACGAAGTAGATGGACACGATCATCATGCCGTTGCGGAACGCTGTGTCCCGGAAAATCTCCGGGTTCACCAGCGGCTCGCTGCCGATGCGCTCGTAGCGGCGCTCCCACCACACGAACGCCGCCATGAACCCCAGCCCCACGGGCACGAGCAGCCACATCAACGCGCTGTCGCCGCCCGAGAGGAACGGCAGCATCAGCGACAGCACCGCCACGCCGAGCAGCACGATGCCGACCGGGTCGAGGTCGAGCCGCGCCCGC
>DHCMJ07802__coassemble_1475_pt1 | contig 13122 bp, 12 predicted proteins | sample DHCMJ07802__metabat2_low_PE_012 | metagenome-assembled genome bin DHCMJ07802
CTCTTATTAAGCCATTCCCCTATGACGCCCGTCGCGGTTTGCGGTGCGGAACGGGTGCGGAACGGGTGCGGGGCGCGGGTGCGGGTGTGGGTGCAGGTGCAGGTGCAGGTGCGGGTCAGGATCCCGTCGGTCCGTGAATGGGGGCGATGGCCTCGCACCGCGGCTCGCGGGGGTTGTCCGGGTCGAGTGCGTTCAGAACGAAGTCCGCGGCGCGCGGGTCGGCGGCCACGGCGACGTGCTCGGACAGGTTCTGCTCACAGCCGTCCTGGACCACCACGTTGGTCGTCATCGGGCCGTCCACGATGCCGGAGGTGTACGGGATGATGGCCTCGTCGTAGCGGGTCGCCACGTTGAGGTACCGCACGCCCGGCGCATACGGGGTGCCGCCGGCCCAGAGGTCCCGCAGCAGCGGAGAGCCCGGCAGCATCTGGGTGACGGGCATCCACGCCGTCTCGGCGAGGCCCGGGTCGCCACCGGTGGAGGCGGTCATCATCTGATCTGCCAGTGAACCGCCGGCGCCGTGCCACAGCGGAGCGAGGGAGGCCACCGTGTGGACGCGTCCGGGTCGCTCGAGTTTGGCCACCAGTCCCGATACGAGCGTGCCCTGGGAGTGTCCGACCAGGTCGACCTGCTCGGCACCCGTGGACTCCAGCACGCGATCGACGAACTCGGCGACCTGCGGCACGGAGACCCGACGGATGTCCGAGATTCCACCGAGTTCACTCAGCGGCCATGCCGCGCCGGGAATCGCACCGTAGGTGAGCGTGTAGACGCAATAGCCCTCGTTGTGCAGGAGCGGACCGTAGGTGGCCCAGTTGGTGGTGCCGCCGCCCATCGTGCCGTGGACGAGCACCACCGGGCGGGGCTTGTCGACGCTCGGCCGGCAGTTCCAGTCGTTGGTGCCGGGCAGCGTAGCCCCCGGCGTGCCCAGTGCGAGTGCGGCTCCGGACAGGAAGTGATGGGTGACGGGCAGGGGCTTCCACTCCGACGGGTCGGTGGCGCGGGCGTCGGGCGCGGAGACCAACGCGAGCGCGACTGCGGTGAGCGCGACCGTGAGGGCCAGCAGGAGTCTCGTCAGCCGACCGGCGGCAATTGTGGTGGAGGTCACCGTGCGATTAGACCATTCCGCGCCGGGGAATGGGTCGGCCTTCAGGCCCTCCGCCGGCAGCCCGATCCGCCGCCCGCCGGCCGCTTCGCCGAATCGGCCCCGTCAGCCCGGGCTCATGCCGGTCAGTTCAGCAGGCCGCGCCCGGTGATCATCGGCAGGTCCTTGGCGTAGACGATTCCCGGTTCGGCCGCGACGACCGCTTCCACAGCGTTGACCAATCGCATCGCGGTGATGAGCATTCCGGCGACGTTGTGGTCGCCGCTGGCATCGTCGTAGCTCAGCTCGAGGTGCATCTTCGGGGAGCCCTCGATCTCCACCATGTAACAGCCGCCCCCACGATCGGGTCGCGGCCAGTCGGGCGCCTGATCGTCTGCGGTGCGGGTGACGTGCTCCAGGATGATGCGGTCCTTGCCGTCGACCTGCCCCACCACCTCGAATCGCATGGCCGCCTGGGTCCCCGCGGGGATCTCCATCGCCAGCACCGACAAGTCCTGCTCGGCGGCGAGACGCTCGTGCCGCTCCACCAGCGGTTCGTCCAGGGTCACGTCCAGCGCGGCCGCGATCTGCCGGACGACCGAGCCCCAGCCTGCGGCGAGCATGCCCGGCCGCAGCAGTGGCGGCAGTGTCTCCATGGACTGGCCGAACCCGAACAGTCGCCGCATGGTCTCGCCCTGGTGGTACACCGAATAGTCGGCGATCTCACCGACCCGGATGAGGTCGATGTTCCGCGACAGGCTGGTCAGCGCCAGCGGCAGGACATCGTTGGCGAAGCCCGGATCGATGCCGTTGACGTGGAGTGACGCCCCGCCTTCGCGGCCGGCGTCGGCCAGGGACGTGATCATCTCGTCGGGGATGATCCCGTGCGGGAACTGCAGGAGCACCGGCCCGGACGCCACCACGTTGATCCCGGCGCGCAGGAACTGAGTGAAGTCCTCGATGCCGTCCATGAAGCGCGTCTCGGTTTCCGCGGTGTACACGATCGCGTCGGGCTGCAGCGCGAGCAGCGCGTCCCTGTCGTCGGTGGCGGCGACGCCGAGGTCTCGGTCCATCCCGGCCAGGCGGCCGGCGTCCTGCCCGACTTTCGCGGGGTCGGAGACGAACACGCCGACCAGCTCGAGTTCCGGTCGGGCATCGATCGCGTCGACCGCCATCCGTCCGAGGAAACCTGTCGACCACTCCACTACTCGAATCGTCATGGGTGGACCCTAACCGCCCACAGAGGTCGGTAGAACCTGTTTCACCTATGCGGTGTTGGCCCCCGGTCCGCAACGTCCTTGGCCGTCCGGGGATCAGTGGATTTCCGTCGGCCCCCCACGTGGGATTCGGCGCGCATGCGCTCGCTCATGTGCGGATAGTGCAACTCGAACGCCGGCCGTTCGGAACGGATCCGGGGCAGGGTGTCGAAGTTATGGCGCGGCGGCGGGCAGGACGTGGCCCACTCGAGCGAGTTACCGGCACCCCACGGGTCGTCGACGGTGACGATCTCGCCGTAGCGCCAGCTCTTGATGACGTTCCAGATGAACGGCAGCATCGCGATGCCCAGGATGAACGAGCCGACGGTCGAGATCTGGTTGAGGACGGTGAAGTTGTCCGTGGCCAGGTAGTCGGCGTAGCGCCGCGGCATGCCCTGATTTCCGAGCCAGTGCTGGACCAGGAAGGTCGAGTGGAAGCCGATGAACATCAGCCAGAAATGCCACTTGCCCAGACGCTCGTCGTACATGCGGCCGGTGACCTTGGGGAACCAGAAGTACACGCCGGCGAAGGTGGCGAACACGATCGTGCCGAACAGCGTGTAGTGGAAGTGCGCCACGATGAAGTACGAATCGTGGATGTGGAAGTCGATCGGCGCCGAGGCCATCATGATGCCGGTCAGGCCGCCGAACAGGAAGGTGACGATGAAGCCGAGGGCGAACAACATCGGCGTCTCGAACGTCATCTTCCCGCGCCACATGGTGCCGATCCAGTTGAAGAACTTCACGCCCGTGGGCACCGCGATCAGATAGGACATGAACGAGAAGAACGGCAACAGCACCGAGCCGGTGGCGAACATGTGGTGCGCCCACACCGCCATCGACAGCGCCGCGATGGCCAGGGTCGCGAACACCAGGCCGGCGTAACCGAACAGCGGCTTGCGGGAGAAGACCGGGAAGACCTCGGAGACGATGCCGAAGAACGGCAACGCCACCACGTAGACCTCGGGATGGCCGAAGAACCAGAACAGGTGTTGCCACATGATGGCCCCACCGTTGCCCGCGCTGTAGATGTGGCCGCCGAAGGTGCGGTCGTAGAACACGCCCATCGCCGCGGCGGTGAGCAGCGGGAAGATCAGCAGGATGAGCACCGAGGTGATGAGGATGTTCCACGTGAAGATGGGCATCCGGAACATCGTCATCCCCGGTGCACGCAGGCAGACGATGGTGGTGACGAAGTTGACCGCACCGAGGATGGTCCCGATGCCGCCGATCGCGACACCGAGGATCCACAGGTCGGCACCGACGTTCGGTGAGTGGATCTTGTCCGCCAGCGGCATGTACATCGTCCAGCCGAAGGAGGCCGCGCCGCCCGGGGTGAGGAAGCCCGACAGTGCCACGATGCCGCCGAAGGTGAACAGCCAGAACCCGTAGGCGTTCAGACGCGGGAACGCCACGTCCGGGGCGCCGATCTGCAGCGGCATCACGTAGTTGCCGATCCCGATCACGATCGGGGTGGCGTAGAACAGCAGCATCACCGTGCCGTGCATGGTGAACAGCTGGTTGTACTGCTCATTCGACAGGAACTGCATGCCGGGGAAGAACAGTTCCGCGCGGACGAGCAGCGCCATAAGCCCGCCGATGAAGAAGAACACGAAGCAGGTGATGACATACATCACGCCGATCTGCTTGTGATCGGTCGTGGTGAGCATCTGCCACGGGGTCTGCCCGGTCCGTGGACGGAGCACCGGGGCCCGGCCCGCTTCCTCTCCACTGCTCGTGGGGACCAGCGTTGATGACATAGCACTCCCTAGCGAAGACGTGCCTCCGACGCTAGGCACCCCTGTCACGGAATGCATTGACGCAGATCAAGTTCTGTCGGCGGTGGCCCGCCGCTGACCAGCCGGGGACAATGAGGGCATGTCCGGTATTCACGATCTGCAGGCGGTCACCGGGTCATTGCTATTCGCTGGCACCCCAGCGACATGCAGAGATCAGCTCGTCGCGTCCTCCCACATCGTGGAGGTCGAGGCGGGGACGGTGGTGCAGTCGCCGGGGGAGACAATCTCACGACTCTTCCTCGTCATGTCAGGAACACTGCACGTCGTCCACAGTGATCGTGCCGGGCACCGCCGGATCGTGCGGATCATCGGCCGCGAGGATCACTACGGACTGACCGAACTCGCCCTCGACTGCCCTGCCCGCCACCTGGTGGAGGCCGCCGAGCCCTGCGTCCTGGCCGAGATTCCCTTCGACGTATTGAGAAGGCTGTCCGTCGAGTGTCCCGAACTCCAGCGCTCGCTCAACCAGGCGCTGGCCAGAAAGAACGCCGAGTGCGAGCACCTGCTGATCTCCCTCACCTCGGAGGATGTGGTCACCCGGGTCGTGTCCTATCTGCTCTCGCTGCCGCGGCTGCCCGACCCGGAGGGCCACGGCCGATCCCTGGTCCGGCTGCCCGTGTCGCAGGCCGACCTCGCCTCCCACCTGGGGACCACCCCGGAATCGGTGAGCAGGCGGCTGCACGACCTCATCGGCCGAGGCGAGATCGAGCGCACGGGGTCCCGCGAATTCGCCCTCGACGAGGAACTGCTCGCCGAATACTGAGCCTCCCCCGGATCCGGTTTTCCGAACCGTATCCGGATCGAGACCTGCACTGGCGTAACCGAACTCGGCGGACACTCGATATCCATGGTGTCGCCCGGCGCGGGTGACCTCACCCAGACACTTGCCCGTGACGACCGATCGTCAGGAGTACCCATGTCGACTTCCGCCCATACCCGACTGCCCGTCGCCATCTCAGCGTTGGCCCTGCTCGCGATCCCTCTGACCGCCTGCTCCGGTGATGACTCCTCCGGGGATATGGCGACCTCGTCGTCGTCCTCGTCGTCGTCACATACTTCTGGCGCGGCTCCCACCTCGCCGGGCGATCAGGCCGGGGCCACGGCAACCACTGCGAACGCCGGGGTCACGGCGACAACCACCGTGTCCGGCGCCGATGGTGGCGGTGACCAGGCGGGCGGCGCGGGTGGCGGCCACGGCTCGGGCCCCAACGGCGACTCCGCCCCGCCCGCGCCCGACCACGGCGGCTCCGTTCCGGTCGACCCGGCGGCCTTCCAGTCCGGCGACGGGTTCTTCTTCCTCTCCCCGGACTCCGGTGCCCACTGCGCGATCTTCGGCGACGGCGCGGCCGGGAACTACTCGGCGGGCTGCCAGGGCGAGATGCCGCCACCGCCCGAACTGCCGGACTGCGTCGGCGGCGGGGCAGCGAACGTGGCGGTGTGGCTCGGCGCCGACGGGGCCGGCGGGACCGAGTGCTTCACCCAGGGGATCTTCGTCAGCGAACCCACCTCCCGCGGTGAACAGGTGCTGCAACCCGGGCAGACGCTCGCTGCCCGCGGCTACACCTGCACCGCCTCGGACGCGGCGGTCACATGCAACTCGGATGCCTCGGGCCGGGGGTTCACCGCCTCCGGCGCGGGCGTGCAGCTGGTCGGCTGACCCGCGCGCCGGAGTCGGCGACACCGTCACCTCACCGCGCCCTCACCGCACCGTGCCCGCGGCGACGCGGGCGCCGGGATGGATCACCAGATGCTGACGCGCTCCTCGGGTGCCATCCACATGCCGTCGCCCTCGGTCACGCCGAACGCCTCGTGGAAGTCGTCGATGTTCTTGACGACCTGGTTGCAGCGGAACTCCGGCGGCGAGTGCGGGTCCACGGCCAGGCGGCGGGCGGCCTCCTCCTCGCGGGTCTTGGTGCGCCACACGATCGCCCAGGAGGAGATGAGCCGCTGGATACCGGTGAGCCCGTCGATCTCCGGGCCCACGTCGTTGCCCTCGGCCGGCTCCCCGTCGGCGCCCAGGGCGAGTCGGTAGGCCAGCAGCGCGATGGTCAGGCCACCCAGGTCACCGATGTTCTCGCCGACGGTGAACGCGCCGTTGACGTGGTCGGACTCGGGGTCCAGGCCGTCGGGGGTGAGGCCCTGGTACTGCTCGATGAGTGCGTCGACGCGGGTGCTGAACGCCGAGCGGTCCTCGTCGGTCCACCAGTCCACGAGGTTGCCGTCGCCGTCGTACTTGGAGCCCTGGTCGTCGAAGCCGTGGCCGATCTCGTGACCGATCACCGCGCCGATCGCGCCGTAGTTCGCGGCGTCGTCGGCCTCGGCGTCGAAGAACGGGGGCTGCAGGATCGCGGCGGGGAACACGATCTCGTTCATGACCGGGTTGTAGTAGGCGTTGACCGTCTGCGGCGTCATGTGCCACTCGCCGCGGTCGACGGGCCCGCCGAGCTTGCCCAGCTCATAGTCGTGTTCGAAGGCGGCCGAGCGGCGGACGTTGCCGAGCAGGTCGTCGGCCTGCACCGTCAGCCCGGAGTAGTCGCGCCACTCGTCGGGGTAGCCGATCTTGGGCACGAACGCCTCGAGCTTGGCGAGCGCGCGCTCCTGGGTGGCGGGGGTCATCCAGGGCAGCCGGTTGATCGAGTACCGGTAGGCGGCGGTGAGGTTGGCGACGAGCTCCTCCATGCGCGCCTTGTGGCCGGGCGGGAAGTGGCGGGCCACGTACTCCTTGCCCACCTCCTCGCCGAGTGCCGCCTCGACGGCCGCGACGCCGCGCTTCCATCGCGCCTTGATCTCCTCGGTGCCGGACATGGCCGTGCCGAAGAAGCGGAAGTTCTCGTCCACCAGGTCGGAGGTCAGGTAGGGCGCACGCGAGGTGACGACGCGCCAGCGCAGCCATTCGGTCCAGGTCTCGAGCGGTTCGGTGGCCCACAGGTCGGCCACGGCGGTGAGAAAGTCGGGCTGCATGGCGACGAGCCGGCCGAAGGTCTCCTCGGTGCCGCCTACCTCGCGCGCCCAGTCGTGCCACGGGAATCCGGGGGCGAGGGTGGGCAGTTCGTCCCAGGTGACGGGGTTGTAGGTCTTGTCGGCGTCGCGACGCGCCACCACGTCCCAGTGGGCGGCGGCGATGCGGGTTTCCAGCGCGACGATCTTCTCGGCGCGCCCGCGGGAGTCGTCGGACGTGGCGAGTCCGGCCAGTTCAAGCATCCGGGCGATGTGCTCGGTGTACTGCTCGCGGATGGGGCCGTACTGCTCTTCGCGGTAGTACGACTCGTCCGGCAGCCCGATGCCGTATTGCACCAGGTAGAGGATGTATTCGGTGGAGTTCTTGGCGTCGTTGTTGACGTAGGCGCCGATCAGTCCACCGATCCCGGATCGTTCGAGCCGCGCCATGGCCAGGGCCAGCGCGTCGGTGTCGGTGGCGGCGTCGATCTCGGCCAGGTCCGGCCCGAGTGCGGCCACGCCGGCGGCCTCGACGGCGTCGGTGTCCATGAAGGAGGCGTAGAACGCACCGATCTGGGAGTCGGCGGGCGCGTCGGTGATGATGTCGCGCACCCGCTCCTCGGAGAGGTCACGGAGGGCGAGGAACGCGCCGTCGATGGGGCGGTCGGCGGGGATCACGTGGTCGCGGATCCAGGTGCCGTTGACGTGCTGGTACAGGTCGTCCTGCGAGCGCACGTCGGTGTTGATGTACCGCAGGTCCAGGCCGGAGGGGCGCTGGGTGTCGGTGCTGGGATTGTCGGTCGCAGTCATATGTCCAGGTTACGGAAACGGTGCGCCGGGGCGGTGGGGACCGCGGTAGAGAAAAATCCTACGACGACGACAACATGCACCGGCCCCGTCGACACTGACTGGTCGACGGGGCCGGGTGCCCGGCGGGCAGCCGGGCTCGGTCTGACATTGTTCGGTCGGGCGGCGCGTCAGGTCATGCCGTGCGTCCGGCCCTGCCGCGCGTCAGGCCATGCCGTGGCGGGCGTTGTATTCCTTGGCGCCGTTGTAGGCGTCGACCATGCCCCAGATCCAGAAGCCGAGGGCGATGAGGAATCCGATGAGGATGATGGTCAGGACCCAGCCGACGACGTAGCCGACGAGGATGCCGACGCCCTTGTTGGTCTCACCGTTGAGGATGGTGCCCAGGCCTGGGATGAAGAACGAGGCCAGCAGCATGATCGCGGGATCCTTGCGCGACACGGGCTTGCCGTACTGGTCGACGGGCTGGACCGCGCCGTACCCCGGTGCGCCGAAGCCCTGTCCGGCGAAGGGCTGGGCACCGTACTGTTGCTGGCCGTACTGCTGGTCCGCACCGTACTGCTGCTGGCCGTATTGCTGCTCGCCGTACTGCGGCGCGGCACCATACGACTGGCCGTACTGCTGCTCGCCACCGGTCTGGGGCTGGCCGTACTGCTGTCCGGCGCCGAACTGCTGCTGGCCGGCGCCATACTGCTGCTCGCCGTACTGCGGCGCGGCACCATACGACTGGCCGTACTGCTGCTCGCCGCCGGCCTGGGGCTGGCCGTACTGCTGTCCGGCCCCGTACTGCTGCTCGCCGTACTGCGGCGCGGCACCGTACGACTGTGCTGCACCGGAGTCGAATCCCTGGGCACCGGCACCTGAGGCAGCATCGGCACTGGTCGCGTCTCCGGACGCGCCTTCGGGGCTCGAGCCGTAGCTGCCCGAATCGAATCCGGGGACATCGGACGACGCCGAGTCCGACGAGGCTGCCGAACCTGCATCCACCGTGTCGCCCGAGCCGGATTCCGCCCCGGCAGGGGCGGTACCCGGCGAGGGCTCGTTCTGCCAGCTACTCGAGGGAGTGGACGTACCGTCTCCGCTGAACTCGCTGGAGGAGAAACCGTCTGAATTGTCGGTGCCGTCGCCGTTGCCGTCTGCGGGGTATGTCATGGCTGCATACTAACCCTCAAGTACGACACCGGTGGACCGCTGATTCAGGCGTAGGAGACGTCACGCACGGTCGCCGGTGCCCACTGCCCGGCGGCCCGGCGGCTCGGGGGCTGCTACTCGTAACCGAAGTACTCGTTGTGCTCCTTGGTGCGCTTGTACGCCTCGATCATTCCCCAGATCCAGGTTCCGACGTACACCACGAAGAAGAGCACCATCGTCGAGATGCCGACGACCATCATGCCGGTATCCGAGCCGAACGAGAACATCCCGAAGAACAGCACCGCCAGGAAGACGAACGGCGTGAGGTAGTGGATACCCATGATCGTGAGTCCGCCACGGATGTCCTCGTTGAGCAGGGATCCCAGGCCCGGGATGAAGAACGACGCCAGGACGTAGCCGGTCGGGTCGCGGCGAGGCTCACGGTGAACCTGCGGCATACCCAGACCCTCGAACCCCTCCTGACGGGCCTGGAGTCGAGACAGCGGGCCGTCCTGCGGCTGCCATCCGGGGTTCGGCTGCGCCCCGTACACGGGCTGCTGCCCCATGGGCGGCTGCGCACCCGACAACGCCTGATCACCACGCGGCGCATACGGGTTCTCAGAAAGTCCGCCGGACTGACGCCAATGATCATCAGGAGTAGTCACGGCGGTCAGACTAACCCCGCGCACGTGGAAATTGGTACTGCTCACTTCAGTTGCGGGCCCGCATCTCCGGGCGCGCCCAGATGTCGGCGCAGTCGACGCAGGCATCCTCCGAGACCACTCCGGCACGCTGCAGCTGTCCATAGATCCAGCACCCGAGACAGAAGCCGAGCGCAGCCTCGGCCAGCGCCGCCAGCACCAGGACACCGAGCACCACGGAGGCGGCGGTGGCCTGCCCTGCGAGGAACAGCCCGAACGCCACACCGGACATCACCAGGCCGATCGACTGCGCGAACCGCTTGGGCGCACCGGCCACCATCTTCGGCTCGGCACTGACCCGGGGCGCCAGCACATGCACCGAGAGTCGACCGAAGGGCGAGTAGCGGGGACCGCCGGCCACACGGAGCGCGAAGCCCACGACCAGCGCGCCGGCGAGCCAGGTCTGCACGGGCGCGGGCACGGCGATGGTGATCACCGCGAGCGCGACCACGAGGCCTGCCGTGCACCTGGCCGCGTAATCGTTGACGATCTCGGGGAAGGCGAACACCTCGCGCACACTCATCAGTACCTCATCTCAGCCACCGGTAGACCGATCTGTCTACCCATTGACTTCAGACTAGTCGTCATCAGCACGAATTCACAGACGGATGACTTAGGGTCGGCCCATGAGCTTCCGGAACGCCCCGGCCAGCCGCGCCGCAGTCGTCGTCGCCCTATTTTCGGCAGCAACCCTCGCACTCGGCGCCACGGGCTGCGGACAGTCCGATTCCGCGCGGGACACCGGCGCGGACCAGACCTCCTCCCCCGGCTCCACGCCCGACGGCCCCTCCGGCACCGCCGCCCCGGACGGGGACGCCGGCGAGGGCGCGGTAGTCCCGACCCCGGGCCCGGACGCGACGCCCGGCTGCGACGTCCTCACCGAGCCCGTCTTCCGCCTGGTCCACGACAGCGACCCCGACGACCCCGCCGGCGACCAGTCCGATCGCAGCGCCGAGCGCGCCGCCGCGTCCGAGGAGGTGGCGCGACTCGCCGACGGGGTCCGGGACAACGCGCTGTCCGCGGTGGCGAGCCGTCTGTCCGGCCTGGCGGCCCAGCCGGAGGTCGACGACGACGCCATCGGCGCGCAATGGGCCCAGTTCCGGCAGTTGTGCGACCTCGACTGACCGAACTGCGGTGGTACGGCTGAGGCGAATTCGCGCCGACGGCCCGGAGGCCGGAGGCGGTGCCGGCGCGGGTGTCGGAGCTGGAATCTAGGGTGGGCTCGTGCCTCCGCCTCTTCGTCGTCGATCCGAGAACCCCCGTCCCCCGGCCGCGCCGAGCATGCCTCGTCGCGAGCAGCTGGACGCCCCGACCTCCGAGCTCGAGGCCGACGGCCTGTGGGACGGCGTCCTTGCCGGTGCCGCTGACGGCCCGGATCCCGCCGACGGACCGGCCGACCTCGGCGGGATGGAGATCCGCGAGTCCGTCATCGAGGGCCTGCGCCTGAGCGGCGCCCGCGCGGACAGCCTCCGCCTCACCGACGTGGAGCTGCGCGATTGCGACCTGTCCGGGCTGGTCGCCGACGGCGCGTCACTGACCCGCGTGCGGTTCGTGGACTGTCGGCTGACCGGACTGGTGCTGTCGGCGGCGCGATTGACGGATGTGTCGTTCGAGGACTGCCACGCCGACATGCTCAACATGCGGATGGCGCGCCTGCAGCGGATCCGCCTGTCCGGCACGCGCTGCCGCCAGGCCGACCTTCACGAGGCGCAGGTGGCGGACCTGTCGACCGAGGGCGCCGACCTTCGCGGGGCGACCGTCGAGCGGGCACAGTTCTCGGCAGCCGACCTGCGTGGCGCCGACCTCGAAGATCTCCGTGGCGCGTCCGCGCTTCGGGGCGCGATCATCTCCTCGGAACAGGTGCTGGGCGTCGGGCTGGCACTGATCGGCGAGACCGGAATCCGGGTGCTCTGAGTCGGCACGGCCGACATGCCGAGCCGGGTCCGCTCCAGCGGGCTAGGGCAGGTGAGAGGCGGCTTCACGCCATTGGTTGGCGGCCCGGTTGATCACGGCCTGCAGCCTCAGGACCTGATCCCTGTCGGTGAGAACGATCCCTTCGGCACCGGTCCGTAGCCGCAACTCCGGAACCCCGCGACCGGCACCATCCTCGTCCAGCACGACGGTGTCGGCTACGAGCACCTCGAGAAATGGGTCATCATCAGGCCCGTCTATCTCGGCGACGAGGCTCTGCTGAAAACGAGGGGTGGTGAGATCGATGGCATCGGTCATGAGGGGCACTCCCGACTGGATTTGGTGATTACTCCCACAAGGGTAGGCGCGAAAATCGGCCAATCGCACGCGTGGGGCAGCGTGTTACGGGTTGTTGTGAATCCGTGACTTTCTGAGCGCTTCCTGAGAGTTCGTGGATGCCTGATTTAGCAGCAATCGGCCGAGCACGACGCACGGTGAGGCAAGGCGCGGAACATATTCTTCGACTTTCTGGACCAAAGTTGCCGAAGTTGCTTGTGTGACAGTTGTTACTAAATAATACTCGCCGCCATGACTCCTGCCGGTCCACCCGCCCGAGCCACACCCCCAGCCACCACGAGCGCGCGTCGCAGGCCTGACCGCGGCCCGCACTCTCGCAACAGCCCCCTGAACAGCGCACAATTGCCTGGCCGGTCGTCGCAGACCGCGTCAGTCCCGCACGCAGTCGTGGTGCGGATTGCGGTTGCCCTGGCGTCGATCGCGGCGTTGGTGGCCGGCCTCGTCGTCGTCGCCCTCTCCTCCCCCCGTGCCGACGCCGCGGCACCCCTGGACCCGGTTTTCCACGGCCTCGCGGAGGGCCTCGACACCTCCAGCTGGCAGCACCCCCACGGTGCCCCCGTGGACTGGCGCCAGGCCGCCGCTTCAGGGCAGACCTACGCGTTCATCAAGGCCACCGAGGGGACCGGGCCCGCCAACCGCTACTACGAGTCGGACGTGCGGGACGCGCGCGCCGCGGGCATGGTGATCGGCAGCTACCACATGGCCCGACCTGCGATGGAGCCCGCGCAACAGGCCCACGCTTTTGCCGACCGAATCCAGTCCGTGGGCGGCCCGCAGCTCCCGCCCGTCCTGGACCTCGAGTACGCCGAGGATCTGGATCCGGCGGAGCTCGCCGCGTGGGCGCAGGTCTTCCTCGACACCCTCCAGCAGCGCACCGGTCGCATGCCGATTCTCTACACGTACCGCTATTTCTGGATCGACCGGATGGCCAACACGACCCGCTTCGCCGAGTACCCGCTGTGGCTGGCCGAGTACGGCGTGTCGCAGCCGACGCGTCCGATGATCGGCGGCTGGGACGAATGGACCTTCTGGCAGCGCGCCGAGACCGGTCGGGTGCCCGGATTCGCCGACCACGTCGACCTCAACGTCTTTGCCGGCACCCGCGCGGATCTGGACGCTTGGTTGGGGCCCGTCGAGCC
>DHCMJ07802__coassemble_1533_pt1 | contig 12594 bp, 11 predicted proteins | sample DHCMJ07802__metabat2_low_PE_012 | metagenome-assembled genome bin DHCMJ07802
GCATGGAAACTCCGTGCATGGAAACGCAGTGCATCGAGATGCATCACGCGGGCCGGGAGGAATTGTGCAGTCGTCTCGTGGGGGAGATCACGTGAACCAGATCAACACCGTCGATGTGCTCGTGGTGGGCGCCGGATTCTCCGGGCTCGGCGCGGCCATCCGACTGACGCAGGAGGGGTTCGACGATCTCGTCGTGCTCGAACGGGGCTCGGATGTCGGCGGCACCTGGCGCGACAACAGTTACCCGGGCGCGGCGTGCGATGTCCCGTCACACCTCTACTCGTTCTCGTTCGCACCCAACCCGGACTGGTCGCGGGCGTTCTCCCCGCAGGGCGAGATCTACGACTACATCCGCCGAGTCACCGCCGAGGCCGGGGTGCGCGAGAAGATCCGCTTCGGCGTCGAGGTGACCGCGGTCGACTACGACGAGGATCGCGGCCGCTGGACCGTCGAGTCCAGCGAGGGCACCTACGACGCCCGCGTGGTCGTGCTGGGCGTCGGCGCACTGTGCGAGCCCAAGAACCCCGACATCGATGGGTTTGCGGACTTCACCGGTGAGGTCTTCCACACCGCGCGCTGGGACCACTCGGTAATGCTGGCGGACAAGAACGTCGCGGTGATCGGCACCGGCGCCTCGGCGATCCAGGTGGTGCCGTCCATCGCCCCTACCGTGGCCCACCTGGATGTCTATCAGCGCACTGCACCGTGGGTTCTGCCGCGCATGGACCGGACCTACCCGGCCATCGAACGCAAGGCGTACCGGACGATCCCCGGGTTGCAGCGCGCGATGCGTGCGCTGCAGTGGGCGAGCCGCGAGTTCCAGGTGGTGGGTCTGACCCGCAGTCGCGCGGCGCTGGCCCCGATAAAGGTCCTCGGGCGCGCGCACCTGGCGCTACAGGTGCGGGACAAGACACTGCGGGAGAAGGTCATGCCGCGGTTCGAGATCGGCTGCAAGCGCATCCTGCTCTCCAACACCTGGTACCCGGCGCTGTCCCGCGACAACGTCGACCTGGTCACCTCGCCGATCGAGCGGGTCACCTCCGGCGGCATCACCACCGCCGACGGCACCGAGCACCCCGCGGACGTCCTGGTGGTGGCCACGGGCTTCCATGTCACCGACTCGCCGTTCTTCGAGCGGGTCCGCGGCTCCGACGGGCAGGCCCTGGCCGATAAGTGGGCCACCGAGGGCATGGAGGCGTACAAGGGCACGACCGTGGCCGGCTACCCCAACCTGTTCGTGCTGGTCGGCCCCGCGACGGGGCTGGGACACTCGTCGATGATCTACATGATCGAGTCGCAGCTGAACTACCTCGCGGACGCCATGCGCACGATGCGCGAGCGGAACCTGCAGACCGTCGACGTGCGCGAAGTCGTCCAGGACGCCTACAACGACGACCTGCGCGCCTCGACCGGCGAGACCGTGTGGACCACCGGCTGCAGCAGTTGGTACCTCGACGACAAGGGCAACGCGCCCGCCGTGTGGCCCGACTTCACGTTCTCCTTCCGCAGGGAGACACGCGAGTTCGACCTGAGCGCGTACCGCCGCACCCCGGCGGCGCCCACCGCCCCGGCCGGTGCCGCCATTCCTGCCGGCGGGGCAACAGCAGCTGGAGCAGGGACCGCAACCTCGGTAACGTCTGCCGCCTCGCCCTCTGCCGCCTCGGCCGGGGCCCAGGGATTGCCGACCGGGCACGAGGGCCGGTGATGAGCGGGGTCATCGGAAGGACGCGTGACACGGTCGGCGGGCTGCTGGGCCGCCGCTCCCGCTGGCAGATGGACGGCAAGGTCGTCGTCGTCACCGGAGCAGGTTCCGGAATCGGGCGGGAACTGGCGCGCGAGGCCGCCCGGCGCGGCGCCCGGTTGGCGCTGAGCGACATCGACGTCGACGGACTCGCGACCACCGTCGCACTCGCCCGCGGCGATGGCGCCACCGACGTGCACTCCCAGCGCCTGGACGTGACCGAACAGGCAATGGTCGCCGAATATGCGGGAGCGGTCGCCGAGCACTTCGGCCAGGTCAACCTGGTGATCAACAACGCCGGGATCGCGTTCACCGGCCGCGTCGAGGAATCGGCCTACAAGGACATCGCCCGCGTGATGGACGTGGACTACTGGGGCGTGGTGCACGGCACCAAGGAGTTCCTGCCGCACCTCATCGCGTCCGGCGACGGACACCTGGCGAACCTGTCCAGCGTCTTCGCGTTCCTGTCCGTGCCCACCCAGAATTCGTACAACGCCGCCAAGGCCGCGGTGCAGCAGTTCACCGAGTCTCTACGGATGGAGATGCTCGCCGCCGGCCACCCCGTCGACGTCAGCTGCATCCACCCGGGCGGCATCAAGACGGCGGTCGCCCGCAACGCCACCGCCGCCGAGGGGCTCGACAGCGCGGACTTCGCCACGGTCTTCGACGAGAAGTTCGCCCGCACCGAGGCCTCGACGGCCGCGCGCGTGATCCTCGACGGGATCGAGCGGCGGCGCGCCCGCATCCTGGTCGGCCCGGACGCCTACGTGATCGACGCGTTCGTCCGGCTGTTCCCGTCCGGCTACCAGCGCGGCACGGTGGCCATGTCGCGCCGGTTCGGCGTCATCTGACGCCCGCCGCCTGCCCGAGCCAGCCCCGCCGCCTGGCCCGCCCGGCCCGGCGCCGCCTGCCCGACCGGCCCCGACGCCGCACCCCGTCCATAAGTGGGTTTGGCGCACCTGGTCTCGCTAAACGTGTGCCGAATGCTCTGCTCGATGCGCGAGCCGGCGCACCGGGCCGAGGTGCCCGGCCGCCTGCACGGCCCGGCGGTGCCGTCACGGCTCAGGGATCAGCCCCGGAAGCTGTCCGTTGCCTCGAGCAGGTGGTGCGTGATCCCGGGCTCGGCCATAGCGTGGCCGGCGTCGGGAACGATGTGCAGCGTCGAGCCCGGCCACGCCGCGTGCAGCTCCCAGGCATTGGCGACCGGGCACACCACGTCGTAGCGACCGTGCACGATCACCACCGGTAGATGGGCGATCCGGTCCATCCGGTCCAGGATCGCTCTGCCGGTGAGGAAGGCGTCGTTGACGAAGTAGTGGTTCTCGATCCTGGCAAACGCCAGGGCGAACCGGTCGCCGACGCCGTCCGAGTCGCCGGAACCGTCGGAGGCGGCGCGGCGGGGGAGTAGCTGGGAGGTCGAGGTCTCCCACGTGGTCCACGCGCGCGCGGCGGCGAGCTCGGTGGCCGGGTCGCCACAGTGCAGGAGCCGGTGATAGGCGGCCACGTGGTCATACCCGGCAGCGTGCACCGCCTCGGCGCCGTCCGCAGCGATCAGTGGCGCCAGGTATCCCTCCCAGACGTCGGGGAACAGGTGCGCCGCGCCGCCGCGGTAGAACCAGTCGATCTCCGAGGGTCGGCACAGGAAGATCCCGCGCAGGACCAGACCGCGAACCCGCTCGGGGTGCTCCTGGGCGTAAGAGAGGGCCAGCGTCGAGCCCCACGACCCGCCGAAGAGCAGCCACGTCTCGATCCCGAGGTGCTCGCGCAGGCGCTCGAGGTCGGCGACCAGGCTCCAGGTGGTGTTGACCGCCAGGTCGGCGCCGTCGGCGACATGTGGGGAGCTGCGACCGCAGCCGCGCTGGTCGACAAGGATGATCCGGTAGGCAGCCGGGTCGTACATCCGCCGGTGCGCGGGGTTGGTGCCGCCGCCGGGACCGCCGTGGATGAAGACCACGGGCGTACCGTCCGGGTTGCCGCAGCATTCCCAGTACAGTCGCTGGCCTTCACCCACATCGAGCATCCCGGTCTCGTAGGGCTCGATGTCCGGATACGGCATCCGGCGCGGCGCGGTCCCGGCGGTCGACATCAGAAGGAGTGCTCCGCCCCGGGGAAGGCCCGCGACCGGACCTCGGTGCCGTACTCGCGGGCGGCATCACGCAGTTCGTCGGCCAGGGCCGCGTACTTCTTGACGAACTTGGCGGTGCGGCCGGTGCCGTATCCGGCCATGTCCTGCCACACCAGCACCTGGGCATCGCAGCCGTTGCCGGCGCCGATGCCGACGGTCGCGATCTCCAGCTCGTCGGTGACCTCCTTGGCCAGGTCGGCGGGGACCATCTCCATCACCACGGAGAACGCGCCGGCCTCCTGCACGGCCCGGGCGTCCGCGCGGAGCTCGTCGGCGGCGTCGCCTCGGCCCTGGACGCGGAAACCGCCCAGGCCGTTGACGGACTGCGGGGTGAAGCCGATGTGGGCCATCACGGGGATGCCGGCATCGACGATCGCCCGGATCTGCGGCGCCATGCGCACGCCGCCCTCGAGCTTGACGGCCTGGGCGCCACCCTCCTTCATCATGCGGGTGGCAGCGGCGACGGCCATCTCGGGCGAGCCCTCGTAGGAGCCGAAGACCAGGTCCGCCACGACGAGGGCCTTGGGGGCGCCACGGGTGACGGCCCGCACCAGCGGGATCATCTCGTCCTCGGTGACGGGAACGGTGGTGTCGTATCCGTAGACGACGTTGGCGGCGGAGTCGCCCACCAGCAGCACCGGGATCCCGGCCTCCTGGAACAGGCGGGCGGAGACGAAGTCGTACGCGGTGAGCATCGGCCAGGCCTCGCCGGCCGCCTTGAGCTCGGCGAGGTGATGGATGCGCGTGACCCGGGTCAGACCCTGCTGATCGGTGTCTGCCGCGCCGCCGGATCCGTAGACCGGGGTGTCGGGGTTGTCGCTCATATCGGTGTGGCCTTCCTTCGGTGACCTCGAGGCCGGAATGCGCTCCGGTCCCCGGGTGGACAGGGGGCGGTGACGTGCGCGGCCGCGGCCGTGCGGTGTCGCGAACGAGTCTGCCACGGGCGCCTTCCGGGCGCGGGTTCGGTGCTCGAGGCGGCGCGTCGGCGCGTCGACGACGGGATGTCACACGGACGTAATGGGGGAGGCACTAGGTTGGACGGCATGAACCGCCAGCAGGAGTACGTTCTCAGGACCCTAGAGGAACGCGACATCCGGTTCGTCCGGCTCTGGTTCACCGATGTGCTGGGGACGCTCAAGTCCGTGGCCGTCGCCCCCGCCGAACTCGAGGGGGCGTTCGGTGAGGGCATCGGCTTCGACGGATCGGCGATCGAGGGCTTCTCGCGCGTCTCGGAGGCGGATACGGTAGCCAAGCCGGATCCGTCGACGTTTCAGGTGCTGCCGTGGGCGCATGCCGACGGCGGCCAGCACACGGCCCGCATCTTCTGCGACATCTTCAACCCGGACGGCGGCCCGAGCTGGGCCGATCCGCGCCACGTGCTGCGTCGCCAGCTCAACAAGGCCGCCGACCTCGGCTTCTCCTGCTACGTGCACCCGGAGATCGAGTTCTTCCTGTTCCACAGCTTGGACACCGACGGCGCGGAGCCGGTGCCCACGGACAACGGCGGCTACTTCGACCAGGCGGTCCACGACACGGCGCCGCATTTCCGCCGCCACGCGATCGAGGCACTGGAGGCGATGGGGATCTCGGTGGAGTTCTCCCACCACGAGGGCGCGCCGGGCCAGCAGGAGATCGACCTGCGCTACGCGGACGCGCTGAGCATGGCGGACAACATCATGACCTTCCGCTACATCGTCAAGGAGGTCGCGTTGAACAACGGGGTGCGGGCGTCGTTCATGCCCAAGCCCCTGCGCGACCACCCGGGCTCGGCCATGCACACGCACATGAGCCTGTTTGAGGGCGACACCAACGCGTTCCACGATCCGGATGACGAGTACCAGATGTCGTCCACGGCCAAGTCGTTCGTCGCCGGGATCCTCACGCATGCGCCGGAGTTCTCGGCGGTGACCAACCAGTGGGTCAATTCCTACAAGCGGCTCATCGGCGGCGGCGAGGCGCCCACGGCGGCCACGTGGGGGCGGGCCAACCGGTCGGCGCTGGTGCGCGTTCCCATGTACACGCCCAACAAGGCCTCGTCGCGCCGGATCGAGGTCCGCAGTCCGGACTCGGCGTGCAACCCGTACCTGGCGTTCGCGGTGATGTTCGCCGCCGGCATCAAGGGCGTGCAGGAGGGCTACGAGCTGCCGCCGGAGTCGGAGGACGACGTGTGGACCATGAGCCGGCGCGAGCGTCGGGCGATGGGCTACACCGACCTGCCGGGCAGTCTCGAGCAGGCGCTGGACGCGATGGAGGAGTCGGAGCTGGTTGCCGAGGCCCTCGGCGAGCATGTCTTCGAGTTCTTCCTGCGCAACAAGCGTCGCGAGTGGCGCGACTACCGCAGCGACGTCACCCCGTTCGAGCTGCGGAACTACCTGGCGCTGTGAGCAGGGACTCGTCCCGTCGGCGGATCCCCAGCCCCGGCCGGCTCGGGCTCCTCGACGACAGGGCGGCGGAACACCTCGAGTACCTGGGGTGGGACGACGACGACGCCGTTCCCGTTCTCCGGGCCCTGTCTCGAGCTCCGGATCCGGATCTGGCCCTGACCGCTCTGGTCCGCATCCGTGAGTCGCTCGCGGCCCTGTCCCATGCCCGAAGTGGCGGCACCATCGCTGTCGACAGTGGCGTGGCCGCGCTGGACGAGACATTGCGGACGGACCCGCGGGTGCGGGCGCGTCTGCTCGCGCTGCTGGGATCGTCGAGCCAGCTCGGGGATCACATCGTCGCCGAGCCGACCCGCTGGACCCTGATGCGGGAGTCGCTCCCGGAGCCCGGCGACGTCCTGGCCGACATGCTCGGTGCGGTCGAGGCCGTGCCCGAGGAGCCGGCGGAGGACGCCCCGGAACCCACCCAGAGCGAGGACCTGCGCACCCCCGGCACCTACCGGGCCGCGATCACGGGCGGTGCCGCGGTGAACGTCCTGAGGGTGACATACCGCAACCATGTGGCACTGCTGGCAGCCCACGACCTGGCGTCGACCGTGGAGCCGGACGAGCCGCTCGTGCCGTTCGACGAGGTCGGCCACCGGCTGTCCGACCTTGCCGACGCGGCCCTGACCGCCGCGCTGGCGGTGGCCGTGACAACCGTCTACCCGGAGTCGCCGATGCCCGCCAGGCTGGCCGTGGTGGCCATGGGCAAGGGCGGAGCCCGCGAGCTCAACTACATCTCGGACGTGGACGTCATCTTCGTCGCCGAGCCGTCGGACGCCAAGACCACGCGGGTGGCGGGCGAGATGATGCGCATCGGCTCGATGGCCTTCTTCGAGGTGGACGCCGCCCTGCGTCCCGAGGGCAAGGCCGGCGAGCTCGTGCGCACGCTCGAGTCCCACACCACCTACTACAAACGTTGGGCCAAGACGTGGGAGTTCCAGGCCCTGCTCAAGGCGCGGCCCATGACCGGTGACTTCGCGCTGGCGACCGCCTACCACGAGGCCGTGCACCCCATGGTGTGGACGGCGGCCGAGCGCGAGGACTTCGTGCACGACGTGCAGGCCATGCGGCGCCGGGTCGAGGAGAACGTGCCGGAGACCCTGCGCGACCGCGAGCTCAAGCTCGGCCGCGGCGGACTGCGGGACGTGGAGTTCGCCGTTCAGCTCCTGCAGATGGTGCACGGACGCACCGACGAGGACCTGCGCGTGCTCAGCACGATCGAGGCGCTCGGCGCGCTGCGCGACGGCGGCTACATCGCCCGCGAGGACGGCGCCGACCTGATCTCCGCCTACGAGTTCCTCCGGCTCCTGGAGCACCGACTCCAGCTCGAGCGCTACAAGCGCACCCACCTGCTGCCGGAGGAGGACGACGACGAGGGGTACCGCTGGCTCGCCCGCGCCGCGGGCATCCGCCCCGACGGCCCCCACGACGCGGCGCAGGTGCTGCGCAAGAGCCTGCGGGAGATCCGCCGGCGGGTGCGGCGCCTGCACTCGAAACTGTTCTACCGCCCGCTGCTGGACTCGATCGCCTCCTACGACGCGGAGGCGCTCTCGCTGAGCCCCGCGGCGATGGAGCGGCAGCTCGGCGCGCTGGGTTTCGGTTCCCCTCGCAATGCGCTGGGACATCTGCGGGCGCTCGCCGGGCAGAACAACCGTCGGGGCCGGATCCAGGCGCTGCTCCTGCCGACCTTCATGGAGTGGCTGGCCGACACCCCCGACCCCGACGCGGGCCTGCTCGCCTACCGGAAGCTGTGCGAGGAGAACGAGGAGATCACCTGGTTCCTGCGCACCCTGCGCGACGACAGCATCGTCGCCCGCCGCCTGATCCGGGTGCTGGGCACCTCGGTGTTCGTCGCCGAATTGCTCATGCGCAACCCGGAGGTGATCCCCGACCTCACCGACGGGGCGGAGGGGCCCCTGCTCGTCGCCTCCCAGGTCTCCGACATCGCCTCGGCCCTCACCGCCTCCGCCGCCCGCCACCGCACTCCCGAGAAGGTCATCGCCGCGGCCCGGTCCCTGCGCCGTGCCGAACTGGCGCGGATCGGCGCGGCCGACGTCCTGGGCATGATCAGTCTGCCCGACGTGGGCCGGCGCCTGACCTCAGTGTGGAAGGCGGTGCTCGAAGCGGCACTCGCGGCCGTGAGTCGTGACATGCTGCCCGGCGGCGGCCCGCAGCCGGCTCGCCTGGCCTACATCGGCCTGGGCAGACTCGGCGGGAATGAGTTGTCGTACGGCTCGGACGCCGACGTGATGATCGTGTGCGAGCCCGCCGAGGGGGTGCCCGAGGAGGACGCCCTGAAGTGGGCCACACAGGTCGCGGAACGGATCGGCCGGCTGTTGTCGTCGCCGTCGTCGGATCCTCCTTTGGACCTCGACACCGACCTGCGTCCCGAGGGGCGCAGTGGTCCCCTCGTGCGGACCCTGTCCTCCTACCGCGCCTACTACTCCACGTGGGCCGAGACCTGGGAGCTCCAGGCGCTGCTCCGCGCCTCGTTCGTGGCGGGCGACCCCGACCTGGGTCTCGACTTCCTCCACATGATCGACGACTACCGCTACCCGGCCGACGGCGTCCCACCCAAGGTCGTGCAGGAGATCCGCCGCATGAAGGCACGCATCGACGCCGAGCGGCTCCCGCGCGGCGCCGATCCGGCGACCCACACCAAACTCGGACGCGGGGGACTGGCGGACGTCGAGTGGTGCGCGCAGCTGCTCACCATGCAGCACGCGTCCACCGTGCCTGCCCTGCACACCACCTCCACCCTCGAGGCACTGGACGCCGCCGCCTCCGCGGAGCTGCTCAGCGAGGCCGAGCGGGACGCGCTCGTGCAGTCGTGGCTCATGGCCGGCCATGCCCGCAACGCGCTCGTGCTGGCGCGCGGGAAGGCGATGGACCAGTTGCCCGGCCAGGGCAAGGTGCTGGCCGCGGTCGCGTCGATCTGCACCGGGTCCTCCGACGGCGCCGAGTTTCTCAACGAATACCTGCGCGTGACCCGCCACGGTCGCAAGGCCGTGGACCACGTGTTCTGGGGCGAGATCTGATCTCGGGGTCGAACCGGGGGTCGTCACCGATGCGCACCCGGCGCGACCGGCACTAACCTGGGCGCATGCCAGTAACGATGAACCTCACCCTCACCCTCGACGGGGTCACCTACGGCGAGCTGTACGAGTTCGTCGACGCCGTCCGCGCCGCCGGGGTTCCCGCCGACGAACGTGTCCGCTGTATCGGCTCCGATGACAAAGGCGACCGCTTCGAGGTCGAGCTCGGCCCGGATCGTCGTCGTCCCGGGGCCGCCCGCTCCGCCTCCCGCGCCCTTGCGGAGCCGGGGTCCGTGCCCGACGGCCCGGCCGGCACGCCGGGTGCGCCGTCCACGCCGACCGTGGCGTCGGTCGCCGAGACGGTCCGGTCGATGGTCCGCAACGGCGATGATCTGGACCGCGTGATCGCCGCGCTGGGGGATCTGCGCAAATTCCTGCGGTGACGGCCCGCCCAACCGCCGGCCGTGCTTCTTCTGGTCGCCCGTCCGCCGGTCGGCCCCCTCGCGGGCGCCGTCCGATCGCGCGGGCGGTGTCCGTCCTCGCCGCGCTCATCGCCGTCGCCGGGATCGCCCTGCACCATTCCCGCTCCGACGATCCACGGATCCTGGTCCTGGCCACGTTCGCGTTCGCGGCGTGGCTGCTGAGCCTGGTCGCGCTGCTCGCGGCGCTGCGCGCCCGCTCGGTCGTGCTGTCCGTGGTGGCGTTGGTGCTGGTCGGCGCGGGTGTTTTCCAGTACGGCCCGCTGGTGGGACCGTCCGGAATTTTCGACGACGACGACAACGCCCACCCCGCTGTTCCCCTGCGGGTGATGGTGCAGAACCTCGAGTTCGGGCGCGCTGCTCCGCACGACGTGGTGCGCGCGGTTCGCGGCGACGAGGTGGACCTGCTGATGACCGTGGAGGCCACCCCCGAGTCGGCGGACGCACTGCGCACCGCCGGCCTCACGGAGCTGCTGCCGCACGAGGCCACGGCAACAGCACCCGGAACCGAGGGGGTGGCGGTGTTCTCGCGCTACCCCCTGTCACCGGCCGACCGGATCCCGGGGTTCAGCCTCGGCGTGCTCCGAACCGAGATGGCCGGACCGTCCGGACCGGTCACGGTGGTGGCTGTCCACCCGGTGGCGCCGGTGTTCGACGGGCCCCGCTCGGTCGAGGAGGCCGACCGTCTTCGCTCCTATCTCGGCGGGCTCCCCGGCCCCGCGCCGGTGGTGGTCGGCGGCGACTTCAACGCCACCTGGGACCACGTCCGGTTCCGGAAGCTGCGTGAGCTCGGCTACTCCGATTCGGTGTCGGCGGGCGGGGACGGCTGGGTGCCCACGTGGCCGGCCGACCGGAGTTTCCCGCCGGTCCTGGGCATCGACCACATCCTGGCCCGCGGCGCTGTCGCTGTGGGCCGGACCAGCACCGTTGAGGTGGGCCGGACAGACCATCTCGGGGTTTTGGCGACGGTACAGCTGCCAGACGGGCGGTAGCATTCCCACCATGAGTTCACGTTCGCGGATGACACGGTCGCGTCTTGTCGCCCCCGGCGCGGTCGCGATCGCGCTTGCGGCGGCGTTGGCCGGCTGCGGCGGTGCGACGGTCGAGGGGGAGGCGCCTGAGGTTCAGGCGCAGGACTCGCAGTCCACGGCTCCCACGTCCACCCCGTTCGCAGACGAGCACCCGGTGAAGCCGTCAGAGCCGGTGCCGCCGCCCCCTCCGCAGGCTCCACCGGCCGAGCCGGCGCCGGGCGAGGCAGTGCCGCCTCCGGCTCCCGAGCCCGCCCCGGAGGGGGAGCCCGCACCGGAGCCCGCCCCGGGCGAACCCGCTCCGCCGCCACCGGTTCCCGGCGCCGGCGATTTCCTGGGACTGCTGGACGGGAGCGGCATCGTGATGCCGGAGGGCGTGGACCCGGTGGCGGTGGCGCACGAGTCCTGCGGCCGGTTCGACGGCGGGCAGCAGATGGACGAGGTGTCGGGTTGGTTGGGTGACCATGCTCAACTCGATGCCAATGGCCAGGGCTACTTCCTCGGCATGGCCGTGATGACGTACTGCCCGCAGAACTTCCCCAAGTTGGGCTGAGGCACTTGGCGCTGAGTCCTGGGGCTTGCTACCAGTCGATATCGCCCAGGACGTCGTTCCGGCGGCGCAGTTCGGCCACGCGCAGTTCGGCCGCCCGGTGCTCTTCGAGTCGGCGGCGGGCCTGCTCGGCCAATGCGTCCGCCTCGACCTCGGCCAGGAGCAGTTGCAGGCGTTCTTTCTGTTCGCGCACGGTCTCCACGGTGGTGTCCATGGCGATGAGTTTTCGTGACCCGGCGCTGGCGTGGAGGAACGGATTGCGGTCGAGGATGAGACGAGCTTCCTCTGGGTCGAGAACCCGGGACAGCTTGAGCAGCACGGGATAGCCCTGGCCCTCCTTGTCGATCTCCGGGTCGTGGTCCGGATCGAGGGCGGCCGCGACCACCTTCAGCGGCCGGGCTCGTGGGGATGCGCTCCGGAAGTCGATCTCGTCGGCGTCCATGATCCCCGGATCCTCCTGTCGCCACGTCGGATTGTCTCTGTGAGCCAACCGTAAACGCCCCGGCCGAGTAGCCGGGGCGTTTAGAGGATTCGAGTTCGTCTGTAGGCGGAGACGCGTGGCCGAGTTTCAGTTCGCCACGAGCGGGATGACCTTGGCGAGTTCATCGCCGCGCCGCGCGAGTTCGACCTCAAGGTCAAAATCGGTCTGGATAGTGATCCAGAATCGGTCATCGACTCCTAGTGCCTTGGACAGGCGCAGGGCGGTGTCGGTGGTGATGGCTCGCTTGCCGCGCACGATCTCACTGATCCGGACCTGGGGGAGCCTGGTGGCCTCGGCGAGGCGGAAGTGACTGATGCCCAGTGGATCCAGGAACTCTGTTGCCAGGAGTTCGCTCGGTGTGATCGGGTCGTGGGCCTTCGATGGTGTGGCCATGATCTGGTTTCTCCTCCTCGCTCGCTCAATAGTTCTCGGTGATCTCGATGTTGCGGGCCAGTCGCAGGCGCGCTGGGAAACGACAACGGCCCCTGACGCTGACAGGCGACGAAAGTCACCTGATCAGGTCAGAGGCCATTATCGACCATCACTGGTCTCGAAGGAAGAATCCTCGGATCAGCAGTCGTAGTAGAGCTCGAACTCGTGCGGGTGCGGCCGCAGGTTGACCGGGGCGATCTCATGGTCACGCTTGTACGAGATCCAGTTCTCGATGAGGTCCTCGGTGAACACGCCACCCTCGGTGAGGTACTCGTGGTCCTGCTCGAGACGGTCGAT
>DHCMJ07802__coassemble_1720_pt1 | contig 10967 bp, 8 predicted proteins | sample DHCMJ07802__metabat2_low_PE_012 | metagenome-assembled genome bin DHCMJ07802
ACGCCGCCGGGGCGAGCAGCCAAAGACCGCGGCCCGGCCTGGCACGAGAAGTTCGTGCCGAGCCGGGCCGTGACAGGCCCCTAGTGGGGCCGTTGCGGGTCAGAAGCGGGCGTGGGAGCCCTCGAGGATGACGCGGGGAGCGTCGGCGTCCTCGCCGGACTTCTCCACGTGGCCGATCACCCAGTTGTCCACGTGGCGGGCCGTCAGCACCGCCTGCGCGCGGTCGACGTCCTCGGCGGGCAGGACCGCGACCATGCCGACGCCCATGTTGAAGGTGCGCTCCATCTCTGCCTGCTCGACGCGGCCGTGGTGGGCGATGGTGCCGAACACGGCCGGCACCGCCCAGCGGCCGCGATCCAGACGGGCGACGAGGCCACGCGGCATGACGCGGGCCAGGTTCTCCGCCAGGCCACCGCCGGTGACGTGGCTGAACACCCGCACGTCGGTCTCCGCGATGAGGCTGAGGCAGTCGAGCGCGTAGATGCGGGTCGGCTCGAGGAGCTCCTCGCCGAGCGTGCGACCGAACTCCTCGACGTGACCCTCCAGCGGCAGCCGGGCGAGGTCGAGCAGGACGTGGCGGGCCAGCGAGTAGCCGTTCGAGTGCAGGCCGGACGAGGCCATACCGAGGATGACGTCGCCGGGCTTGACGTTCTCGGCCGACAGGACCTCGTCGGACTCCACGATGCCGACGCCGGTGCCCGAGATGTCGTACTCCCCCGGCGCCATGAGGCCCGGGTGCTCCGCGGTCTCGCCCCCGAGCAGCGCGCAGCCGGCACGGACGCAGCCCTCGGCGATGCCCTCGACGATGCTCGCCACGTGCTCGGGAACGACCTTGCCGATCGCGATGTAGTCCTGCAGGAACAGGGGCTCGGCGCCGCAGACCACCAGGTCGTCGACGATCATCGCCACGAGATCGATGCCGACCGTGTTGTGGACGTCCATCGCCTGGGCGACCGCGATCTTGGTCCCGACGCCGTCCGTGGACGAGGCCAGCAGCGGCTGACGGTAGGTGTTCTTCAGCGAGAACAGTCCGGCGAAGCCGCCGAGACCACCCATCACCTCCGGTCGGGTCGCCCGCTTGGCGTGGGGAGCGAACAGCTCGACGGCACGCTCACCGGCGTCGATGTCGACACCGGCGGCGGCGTACGACGCGCCGGACGGGAGGTGAGAGTTGTCGGTCATGGGTTTCTCCTCGTGGGCCCCTACTCGGGTGCCCGGTCAGGGACGGCAGACAGCGTCCACGTCAGGTGCGGCGGACGACGCCAACGCTGTCGTTCGGGGCCTGGTTCAGGGCATTCCGGGCATTCCGGGAATCGGTGGTCGGTGCTCCGACGGGCGGAGGGGTGGAACTGGCCGGCGCGGCATCGGCGGGGCCGACAGCCAACGAGGGTCCCTCGGACTCCTCGTCGACCTCAGCGGCGAGCGCGCGCACGGCCGCACTCATGGGCGAGTCGTCCGGCAGCGCGATCGGGTAGTGGCCATCGAAACAGGCCGCGCACAACTCATTGCGAGCCTGGCCGCTGGCCTCGATCATCCCGTCCACCGAGACGTACCCCAGGCTGTCGGCACCGATCGCGCGACGGACGCCCTCGAGCATGCCGTCGGTCGCGTCGACCCCGTTGGCGATGAGCTCGGCGGGGCTGGCGAAGTCGATCCCGTAGAAACATGGCCAGCGCACCGGCGGGGACGCGATCCGCACGTGCACCTCGGCCGCGCCCGCCTCGCGGAGCATCCGGATCAGCGCACGCTGCGTGTTGCCGCGGACGATCGAGTCGTCCACCACCACGAGCTTGCGTCCGCGGATCACCTCACGCAGCGGGTTGAGCTTGAGCCGGATCCCCAGCTGACGGATGGTCTGGGAGGGCTGGATGAATGTCCGGCCGACGTAGGCGTTCTTGGTCAGGCCCTGGGCGAACGGGATGCCCGAGCCCTGCGCATATCCGACCGCGGCCGGCGTGCCCGACTCGGGCACCGGGATCACCAGATCGCCGTCGACCGGATGCTCCTGCGCCAGACGCCGCCCGATCTCGACCCGGGCCGAGTTGACCGACTGCTGGTTGATCACCGAGTCGGGACGGGCCAGGTAGACGTACTCGAACACGCAGGTCTTGGGCGTGGCCTCGGCGAACCGCCGCGACCGGACGCCGTCGCCGTCGATCGCGATGAGTTCACCGGGCTCGATGTCCCGCACGAACGCAGCGCCCACGATGTCCAGCGCGGACGTCTCCGACGCGACAACCCAGCCGCGCTCCAGCCGGCCGAGGACCAGCGGCCGGACGCCGTGCGGATCGCGGGCGGCGTACAGCGTGTGCTCATCGCTGAAAGCCAGGCAGTAGGCGCCACGCAGGTGGGGCAGCAGTCTGGCCGCCGCCTCCTCGAGGCCGTCCTCGCTCGCCTCGTGCGCCAACAGGGTGGTGACGATGTCCGAATCGGAATGCGAGCTCTCCTCCGAGTACCCCTGGATGCCCAGTGAAGCGGCGTGGCGCTTGAGCTCCATGGTGTTCACGAGGTTGCCGTTGTGGCCGAGGACCACCGAGCCACCGTCGACCGTCGGGCGGAACATCGGCTGGGCGTTGTCCCAGGTGGCCGCGCCGGTCGTGGAATAGCGGCAGTGCCCCACCGCGATGTGGCCGTGCATCGAATCGAGCGTCTTCTCGTCGAAGACCTGACTGACGAGGCCGAGATCCTTGTAGACCAGCACCTGCTCGCCGTCGGCCACCGCGATTCCCGCGGCCTCCTGGCCACGGTGCTGCAGCGCGTACAGGCCGTAGTAGGTGAGCTTGGCGACGTCCTCACCCGGCGCCCACACACCGAAGACGCCGCACTCCTCGACCGGACCGATGCGCTCGGTGTCGATCGGCAGACCTGTCGGACCGGGCGCCGACGGGTCGGGAAGACCCAGCCCCACGGCGGCGCTACGGCCACCGGTGCGGCAGAGTGATCCGGTCGGTGCCGGACGTGACGACAAACTCTCCACCAGCTGGCGCTCCCTCAAGGCTTCAGGGCAGTCCGCACGGACGCCCCCTCGGCGGTACCGCCCAAGTCTACGTACACATGCCCCCTTCACCCCAAGTCCCCGGGGTAGCCCGCCCCTCGGCAGTCACGGCACACGCACCACCGGCAGGCCCGCCGCCACCTCGGACACCCGCGTCCCCGAGGCCCGCACCCGGCCCGAGTCCACCGCCGCCTCCCAGGACACGCGGCCGGTCGCCAGCAGAAGCCACGTCCGCGGATCGGTCTCCACCACGTTCGGCGGAGTACCGCGGGTGTGCCGGGGCCCCTCCACACACTGGGCCGCGGCGAACGGGGGCACACGCAGCTCCACCGCATGCCCGGGCAACTCCTGGGCCAGAAGTCCGACCGTGCCGCGCACCGCAGCAGCAATGGCCGACCTTCCGGGCTTGGAGGCCTGTCCGTCCCCCGGGCCGGTGCCGGCGGTGGCGCCGGGGCGGGTGTCGTCGTCGTTGTCGTCGTCAAGCCAGGGGGCAACCACCTCGACGGCCGCGCGCACCTGCGCCGCGTCGGGGACCCGGCTCACGTCCGGGCCCCGTTCCCGGATGCGTTGCGGGACGCGTTCCGGGCGGCGCGGCGACGCTCCCGCCGGTCCAGCGCGGTGCGGCGACTCCACGTCCGGGAGGTCTCACTGGTCAGAAGCAGCATGATGAGCACGTTAACCGCCAGGACCGGGTACCCGCCCAGAAAGGTGTCGGGCTCGGCGTCGGTGGTCAGGCGCCCGTACTCGGTCGAGACGGTACTGAGCACCGACATCGCGAGCAGCCACACGCGCGGCCGCCCGTACCCCCGATAGGTGAGCAACGCCAGCACCCCCATCGCGCCGTAGATCGCGCCGATGAACACCGCCAGCGCGATCATCGCCGGCACGACCTCGGACGGCTCGAGCCCCGCGAACTCGTCCAGATCCACCCCGTCGACCAGGTCCCGCACCGCGAACACCAGCAGCACCAGCACCGAGATCCCTACCAGCGCGCACGCGGCGGTGATGGCGAGCGGACGCGGTAGGTGGCCGGGGTCGGGTGCGACGTCGTCGGCGGGACGATCGCCGTCCCCGGAGGCCACGCCGCCCTCGGTCTGCGGATCGTCATACCCGCGCGCGGCGCGCACCACCCCGAACGGCAGCTCCGCCGCCGGGACCTCGGGCACCGCGACTGCGTCCAGGTCGATGACCGGCATGTCGCCGTCCGTGTGGATCGCGTCCCCGCCGCCGTTGCGGTGGTGATAGCCGGTGGAGAAATTCTCCAGCACCCGCACCTGCGAGGCGGGCACGTTGTAGAGGATGGAGTCGACGATGTAGTCGCGCTCCACGTCGATATCCGCGTCGATCTTGTGCGTGACCTGCAGCGTGAACAGCGACAGCCCCACCGAGCGGTCGTAGGTTCCCGCGCCGAGCCACTGGACCCGGTGCCCGCCCGGCAACAGCCAGCCGTCGGGGCAGCGCCAGAACCGGACATGATGCCGCTGGGCCGCGTTGCCCTCGACCTCCTGCTGATACGCCAGGCACTGCTTCCGCCCGAACAGCCGCAGCGGACTCACCGGCGCCGCCGGATAGGACCTGCGGAACACCGACGAGACGATGATCCCCCACGAGGAACGCGCCGTGATGTCATCGGCCAACACCCAGCCGCACGCCGTCATGGCCTCGTGGATCTGGCGGGCCGTGCCGTCGACCGCCAGGTTCACCGGGTCGCCCAGCAGCCCGTCGGAGGTCCTGGTCCGCGCGATGAAATAGCCCGGCACGTACACCCGCGCGAGCAACGACTGCAGCCGCGGCAACACCAGATAGGCCACCAGCAGCCAGAACGGCACGAGCAGCGTCACCGACCACCACGTGCGGTGCCACGCATCATCCATGAGCCGCACCGCCAACCACACCGCCGAGACCGTCGCCACGACGAAGAACGCCGTGTCCACCACCTGGCCGGGCAGTGGACGCCGGACCGCGTCGTCACGGACCTTCGACGGCAGGCGGGCGTAGACGGGCGGCGAGGTGGGGCGGGCCCTGGTGTCGTAGCGGGCGCCGGTGTCGTGGGAAGCGACGGCAGGCACGTCGCGGCGCCCGGGCCGCGCGCGCTCGCTGGTGGACATGACCCGACGATAGTCCCCGGTCCGCCCCCTCGACCCACTGTTGCCCTGCGAGAATGTCACCGTGTCCCCGTCCGATCCCTCCGCCTCCTCCGCCGCCCCGGGGCCGACCCCCGCCAGCAGCCTGTCCGCCCACGAAGATCACCTCCGGGCGCTCGGGCTGCCGATGATGCTCGCCCCCGCCACCCGGCTCCGCGAGCTACTGCCCCGCAGCGCCGGGTTCGCGGCCGGGCTCGCCCTCCTCGGGGTCGCGTTGGCCGCGCTCGACCGGTCCAACGATCTGGCGATCGAGGTCATGGACCGGTACGACCTGACGGACGTAGAGGCGGGCGGGGCGGGCGCGGACCTTCCGGACGACGACACCTTCTGGGCCGAACTGGCCGACGCGGCGGAGCCGATCATCGAACTCCTCGCTCTATCGATTGCCCTCGCGGTGGTCGCTCCCCTCCTGGGATGGGTCGTGGCGAAGATCGCGAGAAACGTCTCCCGGGGAGCCGCCACCGCCCTTGGGCTCGGATCGATGCTCGCCCTCGTCGTCGTCCCCGTACTGACCTTCACCTCCGACAACGGTCCCGACCTTGCCGACACCCTCCTCGCGGCGGCGCTGGTCCTGGTCGGGACCTACCTGGGCGCCGGATCGCTGCTGCGGTGGTCCGCGCGGCGGGTGAGGCTCGAGCTCGGCACGATGGGGCCGATGGTGGCGCGCGTGCTGCCGCTGGTGATGCTCGCGGTGCTGTTCCTGTTCTTCAGCGTCGAGCTGTGGCAGGTGATGGTGGCGCTGTCGTGGCCGCGGACGTTCGCCGTGATCGGCGTGATCCTCGCCCTGACGGTGCTGCTGGTGGGGATCACGACCCGCGATGACGTCCGGCACGAGTTGCGCGAACGCTACAGCGAGACGCCGCTGCGGTGGACCGAGCGCGCCAATATCCTGCTCGTGCCGGTGCTCGCCACGCTCATCCAGGCCGCGCTGTTCGCGATTCTTGTGTTCGCGTTCTTCCTGTTCCTCGGGTGGACCGCGGTGCCGGAGACGACCGAGGCGCGATGGACGCAGACGCCCGACAACGAGCCTCAGGGGCTGATGTTCGGCCTGCCGATCTCCGTGACCCTGGTCCGGGTGGCCCTGACGCTGGCGGCGTTCTCCGCGCTCAACCTCGCCGCGGCCGCGGCCTCCGACGCCGCCCACCGCGCGCGATTCGTGCGGCCGATGATCGACGAGGTGGTGCGGGGCCTCGACGCGCGGGAGGCGTACCTGGTGGCGCGGTCGCGTCAGGCGCGGCGGTGAGTCCGGCGGCGTCAGGCCCGGCGGTAGGCCCGCTTGCGCAGGAGGACCGTGGCGGCGAGCGCGGCGAGCACGATCGCGGCCGCCACGCCCAGCGCCGCCACCCCGATATACACCTGTAGTACCGCGCCGATCACTCCCCCGGTGACCAGCGCCGACCACAGCGCGACCTGCTGACGGTACGGCGCCCACGAGCCCCCGAACAGCGCGTCGACCAGGCGATGCGCGGACTTGACCACCGCGCCCGTCATATAGGTGACCCCGAGGGAGACCTCGCCCCGGGAGTGGAACACCGAGTTCATGGAACCCATCGCCGCCGCGACCACCGCGATCCCCACGGGCACGGTGAAGATCTGGGCCGTGGTGGTCAGCTGCAGGACCAACGCCAGGAGCAGGAGCATCGACACGAGGGTGAGCACCGCCGGGCGGTCGTCGAGATTGCGGCGGCGGGTGACGAGCGCGCCGCCGACCGCGCCGAGGAAAAACGACACGAGCACGACGGCGGCGATGCCCGCCCCGCCGAGGTCGCCCTCCGCGAGGTCGACGACCATGCGCGTGGAGTTGCCGCTCATGAACGACACGAAGTAGCCGCCCACCTCGAGGAACCCGACGGCGTCGACGAACCCCGCCGTGCCGGCCAGCACCACGGCCAGCACCCTTTCCCGCCTGCGCAGATTCAGCATCTGGTGCGCTTTCTGGCGGCCGGCCCGGTCAGGGCTGTCAGGCCTGGTCGACGCCGAACAACGCCGGCAGGGTTCCCTCGTGCGCGGCGCGCAGCTCGTCCATGCTCAGGCTGAACTGGTCCTGGACCTCGAACGTGCCCGAGTCGGTGTCGGTGACGCCGATGCGGGTGTGCGGGATGGCCTGCGCGGTGAGCATCTGCTGGAAGCGGATCTCCTCGCTGCGGGGCACCGAGACGATGACGCGGCCCGAGGACTCCGAGAACAGCCACACGAACGGGTCGGCGTTCGCGGGCAGCACGACCCGCAGGCCGCACTCCCCCGCCAGCGCCGACTCGACGAGAGCCTGCGCCAGGCCGCCCTCCGACAGGTCGTGGGCGCTGGAGATGAGGCCGTCCTTGGACGAGGTGGCCAGGATGCGGGCGAGAGTGGCCTCCCACTTCAGATCCACCTTCGGCGGCAGGCCACCGAGGTGATCGTGGGCGACCTGCGCCCAGATCGACCCGTCCAGCTCGTCGCGGGTCTCGCCCAGCAGGTAGACGCTCTCGCCGGGGGTCTCGCCGAACGCGGTCGGGGTGCGGCGGGCCACGTCGTCGATCACGCCGAGCACACCCACGACGGGAGTCGGCAGGATCGGCGTGGTGCCGGTCTGGTTGTAGAAGCTCACGTTGCCGCCGGTGACGGGGATGCCGAGCTCGGCGCAGCCGTCCGCCAGACCGTGCACGGCCTCACGGAACTGCCACATCACGCCCGGATCCTCCGGCGAGCCGAAGTTGAGACAGTTGGTGACGGCTACGGGGCCGGCGCCGGTGACGGCGACGTTCCGGTAGGCCTCGGCCAGCGCCAGCTGGGCACCGGTGTACGGGTCGAGGCGGGTGTACCGGCCCGACGCGTCCGTCGACAGGGCGATGCCGCGTCCGGTCTCCTCGTCGATGCGGAGCACGCCACCGTCGGCGTTCTCGGCGAGGATCGTGTTGCCGCGCACGTAGCGGTCGTACTGCTCGGTGATGAAGCCGCGCGAGCACAGGGCCGGGCTGGCGACCATGTCCAGGAGGGTCTGGCGGAGCTCGTCGCCGGTGGCGGGGCGCTTCAGGTTCGCGGTGGTGTCGGCCTGGAGGGCGTCCTGGTCCGCCGGACGCTCGACGGGCCGCTCGTAGACCGGGCCGTCGTCGGCGATGGTGCCGGGAGGGGCGTCCAGGACGGTCTCGCCCTGGAACTCGATGGTGAGCTGGTCACCGTCGGTGACCTCCCCGATGTCGGTGGCCAGCACGTCCCAGCGGCGGCACACCTCCATGAACGCGTCGACGTTCTCCGGGGCCACGACGGCGCACATGCGCTCCTGCGACTCACTGGACAGGATCTCGGCCGCGGTCATGCCCTCGGCGCGCAGCGGCACGTTGTCCAGGACGATGTGCATTCCGCCGTCGCCGGCCGCGGCCAGCTCGGACGTGGCGCACGCCAGTCCGGCACCGCCGAGGTCCTGGATGCCCACCACGAGCTTCTCGCGGTACAGCTCGAGGCAGCACTCGATGAGGACCTTCTCCGCAAACGGGTCACCCACCTGCACGCTGGGCAGCTTGCGCGGCTTGACCGGGTTCCCGTCCTCATCCACGTCGAAGCTCTCCGACGCCAGAACCGAGACGCCACCGATCCCGTCGAGTCCGGTGCGGGCACCGAACAGGATGATGCGGTTGCCCGTACCGGAAGCAAACGCCAGGTGCAGGTCCTCGACCCGCATGACACCGGCACACAGTGCGTTGACCAGCGGGTTACCCACGTAGGAGCTGTCGAAGACCGTCTCGCCGCCGATATTGGGCAGGCCGAGGCAGTTGCCGTATCCGCCGATACCGGCGACCACACCGGGGAGGACACGCTGCGTGTCCTCCGCGTCGGCCGCGCCGAAACGCAGCTGGTCCATCACGGCCACCGGGCGCGCGCCCATCGCCATGATGTCGCGGACGATCCCGCCCACGCCGGTCGCGGCACCCTGGTACGGCTCGATGTACGAGGGGCTGTTGTGCGACTCCGCCTTGAAGGTCACGGCCCAGCCGTCGCCGATGTCCACCACCCCGGCGTTCTCGCCTATGCCGGCGAGCATGCGCGACCGCATCTCCGGCGTGGTGGTCTCACCGAAGTAGCGCAGGTGCACCTTGGAGGACTTGTACGAGCAGTGCTCCGACCACATGACGGAGTACACGGCCAGCTCGGCGTCCGTGGGACGGCGGCCGAGGATCTCCCTGATGCGGAGGTACTCGTCTTCCTTCAGACCGAGCTCGGCCCAGGGCTGCTCCAGGTCGGGGGTGGCTGCGGCGTTCGCGGTGGAATCGACAGGAGTGGTCACGACGGCGAGTCTAGTCGGGATCCGCGCACCGACGAATCCACTCCCTGGCTTGGGCCTCCGCGGGACCTTTCCGGGGCTGGTGGGCGGTCGCTGGCGCCGCTACGACGAGAGGATCTCGAACGTCAGGCCACCACGCTCGACACGCTCCAGGAGCGCATCCCCCATCGCCTGCGCGGTGGTGAGCTGACCGGACAGATCCGGCAGGTCGTCGAATGCCAGACACAGTCCGGACTCGGCGAGCATCATCGACGTCTCCGTGTAGCCGGGGTCGCCTCCGGAGACCCGCGAGAGGACCCTGCGCCCACCGGCCATCGCGACAAAGGTGACATCGAACGAGGACTGAGCACGCCGCGCCTCATCCGGCCCGGCGCCCCGGTCGATGCGCCGCAGGATCTGCGACCGGATGGGCGGCAGCTGTGAGCCGAGGGCAATGGCGCCGACCCCGACCATGCCGACCGTGGCCGTGACGGGCGAGCCCACCGACGCGTAGTGGGAGTAGGTGAAGTCCGGTCCGTAGCTCTCCAGCGCGGCGGCGGAACGCAGCACGATCTGGGGATCGATCGTGGGCAGCGGGACCAGGTATCGCTCCAGCACCTCGTCGCGGTGGGGTTTGCCCTGGATCGACTTGATCCGTCGACCGGGCGCGTTGCCCTCCTTCTTCCTGCGCTGCTTGGCCGACTTGGCGGCCTCACGCAGTCGCGCGAACTGGCCAATCGCCGAGTGGAAGGTCCCGCCCGAGAAGCGTGCATCCGCCCGGACCGCGCCGTAGACCACCGCCGGCACACCCTCCGGCACGTGCTTCATAGTGTAGAAAACGCCCAGGTCGTGCGGGATCGAATCGAAACCACACGCGTGAACGATCCGCGCCCCGGATGCCACGGCGGCGTCGTTGTAGGCGAGGTACATCTTGTCGACGAACTCGGGCTCGCCGGTCAGGTCCACATAGTCCGTGCCCGCCTCGGCGCACGCAGCCACCAGCGGCTCGCCGTATTCGAGGTACGGCCCGACGGTCGTGATGATCACGCGGGTCGACCGGGCCATCTCGGCCAGGGACTCCGCGTCCTCGGTGTCCGCCACTACGATGCCCGGCGCCGGCACCTCCGGCATCTCCGCCGCGAGCCGCGCGGCCACGGCGTCCAACTTGGTGCGGTTACGCCCGGCGACTGCCCACGCGCCACCCTCCGGCATGTTCCGCAGCAGGTAATCGGCGACGAGACCCCCGGTGAAACCGGTCGCCCCGTACAGGACGATGTCGAACGGTCGCTCGGCCTTGGCCACCTGGGATTCGGACTGACTAGTGGATTCGCTCACCACACGGTTCTACCGCAAACTGCGGCGCTGGTACGGCCACTCGCCGTCGACCTGAGTCGTCGGCGGACTTCCGACGTGGATAGTCGGCTGACCGCACTGCCGTCAGCCGGCATTCAGCCCGCCCGGGGAAACGTCACAGATGACTCGATTTGGACGCCCGAACGACTTCACCACCCCCGCCAACAGTCCAAGAGTGAAGTCGCCGACCTCGGCGCCGACGCGGGAAGCACGGGCGGCAGCCTGGATGCTCTCGGCA
>DHCMJ07802__coassemble_1801_pt1 | contig 10526 bp, 8 predicted proteins | sample DHCMJ07802__metabat2_low_PE_012 | metagenome-assembled genome bin DHCMJ07802
TCACCGACTCCGAGGGCGGCGAGGTCACGCCCAAGGCGATGTGGGACATCTTCTCCCTGGAGTACCTGGACCGCGTCTCCCCCATGGAGCGCATGTCGCAGAACCTGGTCCCCGCCGAGACCGACGACGGCGAGGATTCCATCGAGGCCGTCGTCAAGTGGAAGGGCGAGACCAAGGAGCTGACCGGCTCCGGCAACGGTCCGCTGGCCGCGTTCGTCGCCGCGCTCAACGACTCGTTCGACGACGAGATCCGCATCCTTGACTACTCCGAGCACGCCATGACCGCCGGCGACGACGCCACCGCCGCCGCCTACGTCGAGGTGCAGTTCGGCAATCGCGTGTTCTGGGGCGTCGGCCGGGCCGGGTCCATCACCACCGCGTCGCTGCGGGCCGTGGTCTCCGCCGTGAACCGCGCCTACGCCGACGAGGCCGACCAGCCCGAGACCATCGGCTCCACGGAGGGCGCCCGCACCTGGGCTCCCTGACGCCGGGGGCGGTTCAGCGCCGGGGCCGGTCCCCGGGCCTGAGCGCTGGCTGACTGGCTAGCTGGCCGAGTGGCTGGCCGGCTGGCCCAAAGTTCATCGCCGAGAGGGTTTCGCACACATCGCTCGAGTAGCAGTGTGCGAAACCCTCGGTTTCTCGGGCCGGCCGAAGCAGACCGTCGGGCTCATCGCCAAGAGAGTTCTGCACACATCGCCCGAGATGCAGGTGCGCCAAACCCACTTGTAGATGCACGGGGAGGGGTGCGCGGGCCAACGCCGGCCACGGTGGCGCGGGCAGGTCGCGAACCCGGCCGCGACTGGTGGTGAAGTCTGCACTCGGATAACGGCTTTGACGACTCCCGGCAGGGGCGACCGAGGGCGCAGGAGCGCCCCCGGGCGGAAGCCGGATGCGGGCGGCGCAACCGGTCAGCTGGGGCCGAGGAGGGCGCACTCAGCCTGAGTAGAAGCTGTGCGTTTTTCCCGGAAGTGCCGCATTTGGCGCCTCATGAACCACACCCGTCACAGATATCACTTCGGTAACGAAGGTCTCGATTTGGTTACGCTAAGGGCGTAATGTGGCTGCCGTTCGCGCCGATATGCCAGGCGAAAACTCATTGCGCACTCTGTCTGGAGACCCTGTTATGCCCGTGTCACGTCGTGGCTTCCTCACCGCCGCATCGGTCGGCGTGGGTGCTGCTGTCACCTCGACCATCCGCGGCCCCATCGCCGGCGCCAACCCGTTCGACACCGGATCCCTCGGTGGCGTCGCCCAGGACATGATGCAGTCGATCTCCACCGGCAGCGGGATGATCCAGCCCAACGGCCCGCTCGGCTACGTCGGCGTCACGTTCCCCAGCCCCGAGGACATCGCCGGACGCATCCGGTTCGCCTTCCCCGACGGCTCCGTGGGCGACTGGCAGCCGCTCGAGCTCATGGACTCCGCTCCCGACTCCGGCAGCGTGCCCGCCTCCGAGCTCGTGGCCGCACCGGACGGTGCCGTGAGCTACGAGGTCGACGCACCCAAGGGCGCCGAGGCCACCGTCTTCGATGACGGCCGTGGCGGCAATCGCAACTACAACCTCGGCAGTGTGGGCACGCTCGGACTGCCCATCATCCCGCGTGCAGCGTGGGGCGCCGACGACGTCGCGGGCAACTGGTGGGGCACCCCGCAGTTCCACGCCGCACAGGGCATCACGATCCACCACACCGCCTCGGTTCCCGGCGGCAACCGCTCCGCAGCAGTCAAGGCGATCTACAACTACCACGCCAAGACCCTGGGCTGGGGCGACGTGGGCTACCACCTCCTCATCGACCCCGAGGGCCGCATCTACCAGGGCCGCGGCGGCACCCCGCTCGGCACCCCGGTTTTCCAGGCCCCGCCCGTCCTCGGTGTCGCACCGCCCATCGTCACCGGTGGCCACGTCGGTGGTTACAACAACGGCAACATCGGCATCAGCCTGCTCGGCAACTTCACCAACCACCCGCCGACCCCGGCCGCCGTGGGTGCCACGATCGACGCCGTCCGCGCGCTGTGCAACGCCACCGGCATCAATCCGCGTGGCGGCATCAACTACCGCAACCCCCAGGGCGGGGCCACGCGCCCGATGCCCGCGGTCTCCGGCCACCTCGACTGGGGCGGCACCGCCTGCCCCGGCGGCGCGTTCTACCCGCAGATGCAGTTCATCCGGGACCACGCCGCCAACGGCTGGACCCCGCGTGCGGTCTCCTCGGCCACCTTCGGTTCCTGATCCAGACAGCGCCGCCGCCTGATCGCGTGACCGCCGGCCCCTGAACCGGCGAACGCCGAGCGCCCCGCCCTTGCCGCACCCGCGGATAAGGGTCGGGGCGCTCGCCGCATTTCCGGGCGTCGCGCCCCGGAGCCCACCCAGCGCCCCACACCCGCGATCGCACCGCGCCCAGTCGACACCGAGCATTCACCTCGGCGTAGGTCACTCGACTTCAGCGCCACCTACTCTCACCGGGAGAGCGGGATCGGACAACCTCGCCGGATGCCCGCCACAGGAACCTGGCACCACATTTCTGGTCCTCCCACCGACGAAAGTGCGCGCATGCGACTGCCCCGTGTCATCGCCGCCGCCGGAGCCACCGCGCTCGGCTGCCTGCTCACCTCCCCCGCACTGGCTGCCGCGGCCCCCGCGCCCGCATCCGGCTCGCTCGGAGCCGATGGCCCGCTAGGGTCACTTGATGTGGCCGGGTCACTGAACTCCGCAGGCGACGACTTCGACCTCCAGGCACATCGGGGCGGCCTCGGCCTGCACACCGAAAGCAGCCCGCAGGCGTTCGCCCATGCGCTGGAAATGGGCGTGACAACGCTCGAGCTCGACACCCAGGTGACTGCGGACGGTGTCGTCGTCGTCACCCACGACCGCAAGCCCAGCCACGACGTCTGTCGGGACACCGCCCCCGTCGAGGCCGGCGACCCGATGTTCCCGTACATGGACCACTACATCCATGAACTGACGATCGCGCAGGTCCGGACGCTGGACTGCGGTTCAATCCAGCGGCCCGGGCACCCCGATCAGCAGACCCACCCGGGCGAGAAGATGATGCTCCTGTCGGAGGTGTTCGACCTGGTCAAGGCCCACGGCGCGGACGGGCCCGGCGGCGTGATGATGAACATCGAGACCAAGGTCGAGGCCGGGGCGCCCGACGAGACCGCCCCGCGCGAGGAGTTCGTCGCCGCGGTACACGAGCAGATCGCCGCGTCAGGGCTGGCGCAGCAGGTCACCGTGCAGTCCTTCGACTGGGGCGCGCTTATGGCCATGCACGAACTCGCCCCCGACCTGCCGCTCGTCGCGCTCACCAACCACGACTTCCTGGGGATCGGCGCCGACGCGCCCTCACCGTGGCTGGGCGGGATCGACATCAAAGATTTTGACGACGACGGCGTCGCCGCGGCCGCATCGATCGAGGGCGTGGTCGCGTACTCCCCGGTCGCTACCTACCCCGATCAGAGCTGCACCGTCGGCGAGGACGACTGCACGCCCTACCTCACGCAGGAGATGGTCGACAGCGCGCACGCGCACGGCCTGACCATGATCCCGTGGACCGTGGATGCCGCGCCGACCATGGAGTACCTGCTGGACCTGGGCGTGGACGGGATCATCACCAACTACCCGAACGTGCTGCGCGACCTCATGGCCGAGCGCGGCATGCCCCTGCCGAAGGGCTACGCCGCCGAGGGCTGAGCGGGCGGCCCGGCCAGCTCCCCCGGCAGCGCTGGCAGCGCCGGCATCGTCCCCGGACAGTCCCGGCCAACGAGAAGAGCCTTCCGCACACTTCCTCTCGGGAAACGTGTGCGGAAGGCTCTTGACGATGAACGGGGCCAGCGGCGCGGCGTTCGGCGGTGGCCGGCGGCGGCTACTCCCAGGTCTTGTCGCGCGTGACCAGGCTGGAGACCCAGTTGACCAGGCCGATCACGATCGCCCCGAAGAACGCCGCCCAGAAGCCACTGACCACGTACTCGGCGCCGAACAGGTCGAAGTTCGTGGTGATCCAGCTGGTGAGCATGAGCATCAGCGCGTTGACGACCAGCAGGAACAACCCGAGCGTGATGATCGTCAGCGGCAGCGACAGGAACTGCACGATCGGCTTGACCACCGCGTTGACCAGCGTGAATACCACCGCCACCACGAGTAGGGCCGCGATGGTGGGCACACTGATCTGTTCCTGGAAACCGCCGGGGTCAGAGGAGATCCCACTGATCCCGTCCTGAACGGCGTCGATGCCCGGGACAGCGGCGCCGGCGCTCTCGCCCAGGGAGATGCCGGGGATGATCAGTGTGGCCACCCAGAGGGCGAGCGCGTTGACGATCAGCCTGAGCACCAGCCCCATCACCGATCAACTCCTCACATATGAGTCCGCGACGTCGAGCGCGCGGTCGAAGATGTCCAGTCCCTCGCCTGCCTCGTCCGCAGTGATGGTGCACGGCGGGACCACGTGGAAACGGTTGTAGTTCATGAACAGCAGCAGGCCGTCCTTCTTGGCCGCTCCGAACGTCTTGGCCATGGCCTCCGAGGACCCACCGTACGGGGCGAGCGGCTCGCGGGTCTCGCGGTCGGCCACCATTTCGACGGCCCAGAACACGCCCAGGCCGCGGACCTCGCCGATCGACGGGTGCTTCTCCGCGAGTTCGCGCAGCCGCGGGCCGATGACGTCCTCGCCGATCGTGCGCGCGTTCTCGACGATCTTCTCGTCGCGCATGAGGTTGATGGTCGCCACCACGGACGCGGCCGCGAGCGGGTGGCCGGCGTAGGTCAGGCCGCCGGTGTAGGGGGTCTTCTCGAAGGACGCGGCGATCCGGTCGTGGAGGATCACGCCGCCGATCGGCACGTAGCCGGAGTTGGAGCCCTTGGCGAAGGTGATGAGATCGGGCGCCCAGTCGTCGTCGCCCGAGCGGAAGTTGTCCAGGGCCAGCCACTCGCCGGTGCGGCCGAAGCCGGACATGACCTCGTCGCAGATCATGACGATGCCGTACTTGTCGCAGATCTCGCGCACGCCGCGCAGGTAGTCGGCCGGCGGGACCATGATGCCGACGGTGCCGGGCACGGACTCGATGATCAGGGCCGCGAAGTGGTCGGGCCCCTCGAGGCCGATGAGGGTGTCGAGGTGCTCGAGCGCGCGGTCGCACTCCTGCTTGTCGTTCTCGGCGTAGAACTGCGAGCGGTACAGGAACGGGGCGTGGAAGTGCACGGCGCCGGTGTTGCCGAGGTCGTTGGCCCAGCGGCGGGTGTCGCCGGTGAGGTTCATCGAGGTGGTGGTGGCGCCGTGGTAGCTGCGGAACGCCGACAGGGTCTTGTGGCGGCCGGTGTGCTTGCGGGCCATGCGGATGGCGTGCTCGACGGCCTCGGTGCCGGCGTTGGTGAAGAACACGCGGTTCATGCCGGCGGGCGCGACCTCGGCGACCAGGCGGGCGGCCTCGGCGCGGGCGGCGTTGGCGTGCGCCGGGTTGATGGTGCACAGCTCGGCGGCCTGGTCCTGGATGGCCTTGACCACCACGGGGTGCTGGTGTCCGATGTTGGTGTTGACCAGCTGAGAGGTGAAGTCGAGGAGACGGTTTCCGTCGCCGTCGGTGAGGTAGCTGCCCTCGGCGGCGGTGATGACCATCGGGTCGGAGGCGCCCCAGGCCGACCAGGGGGCCAGGACGTGGGCGCGCTCCTTGTCATAGACCTCGCGGGCGGCGGCGTTCTGCGGAGCGGGCACGGGTTTCCTCTCGGTCGACAGCGGTGGAAAGTGCCCCCATCATGTCAGTTTCCGCCCCACCCCTCCCTGTTCCCGCTCCACGATGCGGAAAACCGGGCGGGCCGTCCCGCGCGACGCACACTGGCGGTCCCGTGCGACGCACGCTGGCGGCACCGCAGGTGCCGTCCGCCGGTCGCCCTGCCATCCGCAGCGCCACGGCTAGAAAAGCGCCCCCTGTGCGTCGTCGACGGGCCGGGCCGACGCGACGGGCCGGCCGGGCGCGACGTCCGCGAGCAGCTCCACTAACCGGTCCGACCCCACCAGTTCGAGTCCCTTCTTCCGGGCGAACGCGGTGCGTCCCCGCACCGCGGTGGGTGCGTCGCACACCGCCAGTGAGGTGCGGGAGGTGATCCGGTCGGCCACGTAAAGACCTTTGACGACGACGAGACCGACGATCTCTTCGGGATCGCGATCCACGTCCTGGGTGAACACCACCTCCATGCCCTGGACCAGCCCGCCGTCCCGCTTCAGCCTCCCGGCGGGACGCCACAGCCGGGGAGCGCCCACGGCCTCGGCCCAGACGGTGGAGACGAGGAATCCGGTCTCGGGGTGCGGCACCATCGCCTCGAGCTGCCGGACCGAGGGCACCGCGCCCTTCTCCTCGGCCACCCCGCGCAACCCGGTGAACACCCCGGCGAGCACCAGCGCGTCGTCATGCGCGTCGTGCGCGGACCGCTGCTCCACCCCGAAGTGCTCGGCCAGGGTCGAGAGCTTGAGGTCGCGGGTCGACAGGTGCAGCCGCCCGGCGAAATCGAGGGTGCACACGTACTGCGTCAGCGGCGGCTCCAGTCCGGCACGCCGGGCTTCGGCGGCCAGGAACGAGGCATCGAACGCCGCATTGTGTGCCACGACCGTCCGCCCTGCGAGAATCCTGCCGAGCTCCGGCGCGATGTCCTGGTATCGCGGCTTTCCGGCCAGCAATGCCGGCGTGAGTCCGTGTACGTGGACGGGGCCCGGATCGACCCCCGGGTTGAGCAGGCTCACGAATTCTTCGATGACCTCGCCGTCGTCGTCAATAACGACCGCAGCCACCGACAACACCCGGTCGACCGCGGGGGTCATCCCCGAGGTCTCGACGTCCACCACCACCCAGCCTGCCATGCGCTCCATCGTGGCACGCCGCACCGACATCCCGGCCTCCCGCCGCCGGACACCCGCTCACGCCGCGCCGCACGCCCGCCGCGCCGACTCCCGTTCACCGGCCTGATCCCCGCGTGTCGGACCGATTGGCTAGTCTCGACGCCGATCGATCAGCGCCGGCATCACACCCGGCCCATAATCAGGGGGATGCAGTGGCGAGCTACAGGGCTGACACGCCCGCGGCCCGACTCCGCGATGCGCCGATCCGCGCCCGGCGTCGCACGCGGCGGTGGGTCGTGGGGGGCGTCAGCACCTATGTCGTCGTGTGCCTGGTCGCCCTCGCGGGCCTGGTCCTCACCGCCCCCGGCACCACTCTCACCCACGCCGGCGCCGCGCAGGCCGCGGAAGGGACGCCGCGCGAGGCCGGGGTGGTGCCCGCCTCCGCGCGCTCGGTTCCGGACGGCCGCGTCGAGGACCCGGGTCGCACCGTCCGGCCCCTGCCCAGCGGCTGGGCCGAGGTGGGCCCGCTGCTGGCCGACACCGTCACCGAGGCGCGCGACGAGGGCTTCACGATGGGCGCGTGTGTGCTGGCGATCGACTCCGCGGACGAGCGGATCGTGTGCGCAGGCGAGGAGGAGCCCCGCTATGCGGCGTCGGTGATCAAGGTCGCCTACGCGGTGGGGGCGCTCGAGGCCTACCGCGGCAATCCCAGGGCCACGACGCCGTACGGGACGCTCGGGGACCTGCTCGAAGACGCGATCACCGTCTCGGACAACGACGCCGCGAACCTGCTGTACGACCTCACCGTCGACGGGCCCGCCGCGCCCAGGACCGACGAGCCGATCACGGCCCTCAACACCATCGCCGACCGCGTGGGGTTGGCCGACGGTTTCCACACCGGCGGCGCGTTCCGCGAGGTGTGGACCGGCGACTTGAGCCAGGTCAGCGCGCGCGGCAGCGTCAACTACCTGAACGAGTTGGTGCGGGCCGCCGACGGTCGCGCGGAGTCGGATGAGGCCCTGACCTCGCAGCCGGTGGCGCGGCAGGTGCTGGCGTTGATGTTGCGCCAGGAGCGGGACTGGAAGCTCCCCGATCAACTGCCGTCGGGGGCCGCCGCCAACAAGACCGGCGAGACGGACACCGAATCGCACGACATCGCGGTGGTCAACACCGCGAGCGGGCGGTACGCGATCGCGGTGATCGCCACGGCCAACGGCATGTACTCGACGCCCGACCACCTGATGTCGCAGCTCGGGTACGACGTGACGGACGCGCTCGGCGGCGCGGCGAAGTTCTGACGGTGGTGAGGGTTGGCGCTGACGGCGGTGCGGCTGGGTTCTCGCGTGGTGGGCCTGCCTAGACTCGTCCCATGAGTTCGCAGTCTCCCACCGCTCTCACTCCCCGCGGCCGTGCGGCCGTCGCCGTCGCGGGTCTGGCCACCTGGGCGTCGCGCGTGTCGGGTCGCGGGTCGGGCGGGATGATCGGCGGTCTGGTCGCGCTGAAGTTGGATCCGGGCCTCATGGCCCAACTCGCCGCCGGCCGCCGGACGGCGCTGGTCACGGGGACCAACGGCAAGTCGACGACGACGAGGATGCTCGCCGCCGCCCTGTCGACGGTCGCGCCTGTCGCGTCCAACGCTAACGGCGACAATATGGATGCCGGGATCGTGTCCGCACTCGTGGCCGACCGTGGGGCGATGCTGGCCGCGATCGAGGTCGACGAACTGCACACCCCGGCGGTCGCCGAGAACACGCGGCCCGAGGCGATCGTGCTGCTCAACCTCTCCCGCGACCAGCTGGACCGGGTGGGCGAGATCAACTCGATCGAGCGGCGACTGCGGGCCGGGGTTGCCGCGCAGCCGCAGGCCACGCTGGTCGCGAACTGCGACGACGTGATGATCACCTCCATCGCCTATGACAATCCGAAGGTCGTCTGGGTGGCCGCCGGCGCCCCGTGGTCCGGCGACTCGGTGAGCTGCCCGCGGACCGGCGAGCCCATCACCCGCACCGTCGACTCCAGCGGTGCCTCGCGCTGGGCGTCGGTCGCGCCCCTGCCGGACGGTCGCGAGTTCGCCCGGCCGGAGCCGGACTGGTGGGTCGACGACGAGACCATCTACGGCCCCGACGGTTTCTCCGCGCCGATGCGCCTGGCTCTGCCCGGTCGGGCCAATCGCGGCAACGCGGCCCAGGCTGTGGCCGCGGCGGTGTCGATGGGCGCTGACCCGGCCGCCGCGGTCCGGGCGGTCGAGCGGATCGACGATGTCGCCGGCCGCTACTCGACTGTCGACGTGGACGGGCGTGCCGCGCATCTGCTGCTGGCCAAGAACCCGGCCGGCTGGCAGGAGGCGCTGAGCATGGTCGACACTGCCGCCGATGGCCTGGTGATCGCGGTGAACGGTCAGGTCGGCGACGGTGTGGACCTGTCCTGGCTGTGGGACGTGCGCTTCGAGTCGTTCGAGGGCGTGTCCGTGTTCGCTTCGGGCGAGCGGGCCGCCGACCTCTCGGTGCGGCTGACCTATGCCGGCATCGAGCACGTCCTCGAACCCGACCCGCTCGCCGCGATCCGCCGCTGCCCACCCGGACGTGTCGAGGTGCTGGCCAACTACACCGCGCTCCGCGACCTCAACCGGGCGATCTCCGCGGCCGGCTACAGCTCCGCCGACGCGGAGTCCAACGGCACCGCCAACGGAAAGGCACAGGCATGACCGCTCAGGATACCTCCGCCGGCTCGACTGTCTCCTCCCCCGGCGGCGCCCCGGCCGACGGCTTGTCGGCCGGCGCCGACGCGTCCCCGCTCGACACCGTCGCCCCCGACTCGCGGCGGCCCTCCGAGTCCACGATCCGGATCGGCCTGGTCCTGCCGGATGTCATGGGGACCTACGGCGACGACGGCAACTCGCTCGTCCTCCGCCAGCGCCTGCGGTGGCGCGGCCACGATGCTGAGATCGTCCGCATCACCCTCGACGACGAGGTCCCCGACTCGTGCGACATCTACACGGTCGGCGGTGGCGAGGACGCGGCCCAGAAGTTGGCAGCCCGGCACCTGTCTGACTCGCCGGGTCTGCAGCGTGCGGTCTCCCGCGGAGTCCCGGTGCTCGCGATCTGCGCCGGGATGCAGGTGTTCGGCGAGTGGTTCCTGGCCTCCGACGGTTCCCGCTCGCGCGGCCTCGGATTGCTCGACATCACCACATCTCCGCAGGCCAGCAGGTCGATCGGTGAGCTAGTGGTGGAGCCGCAGCTCGCCGGACTCACCCAGTCGCTCACCGGTTTCGAGAACCACATGGGCGCCACCGTGCTCGGCTCCGACGCCGCGGCCCTGGGCCGCGTCCTCCACGGAGTCGGCAACGGCGTCCCGGCTGACCCCTCGGCCGCGCCGAATGCCGCCTCCACCACCGCTCCGGGCGACAGCGCTTCCACCGGCGCTTCCTCCACCGGTTCGCGCATCGAGGGCGTGGTGCAGGGCTCAATCATCGCGACCTACATGCACGGCCCTGTCCTGGCTCGGAATCCCGAGTTCGCGGACCTGCTGCTGTGCCGTGCGCTGGGCGTGGACTCGCTTCCGCCGGTCGACGTGCCGGCGGTGGAGCAGCTGCGGCGGGAGCGCATCGCCACCGCCCGTCGCTGAGCCCTCCACTTCAGCAGTTGCCTGACATCGCATCGCGGCTGCCTGACAATTTGTGCGAATCTGATGCGAGATTTCGCT
>DHCMJ07802__coassemble_1873_pt1 | contig 10066 bp, 7 predicted proteins | sample DHCMJ07802__metabat2_low_PE_012 | metagenome-assembled genome bin DHCMJ07802
GCAGGTAGGACAGCGCCACGTCGGCGCCCTCCCGGGCGAAGGCGATCGCGGCGGCCCGGCCGATCCCCGAGTCGCCGCCTGTGATGAGCGCCCGCAATCCCTCCAGCCGGCCGGACCCCCGGTAGCTGTGCTCGCCGTGGTCGGGCAGCGGGTCCATCCGCGACGTCAGGCCTGGCGGCTCCTGCTCCTGCGCCGGGAAGCCACCGGAGTCGTTGACCATCCGCTGCGCATTGTCTGCGATCTCGCTCGTGGTAACCATGCCCCGAACGTAACGGCGGCCCCCCGGAGCCAGGCCCGTCCCCAGCAACACGCGGGGCAGCCCGGCTTCCCGGTCCACCGAGGTCACCCCGCGCATGTCGTCGACCGAGAGCATCACGTCGCCCGTGGTCACCAACGGCATCGACGAGTGCCCGGAGCCCACCGGGCGGACCGTCAGCCCGTCGGCGGCAGCCCGGCGGAGCGTGGCCGCCACCTCGTCGCCACTGGTGGCGCGGACGCGATCACGCGGAGTGCAGGCGAGGCTCCCTGACCAGTTGGTGAACGCCTCCGCCACACCGGCTCACTCCTCCTTCAGGGCGTCGGTGCAGCGCAGCCGCAGCTCCTCCAGCCGCTCGCCGTGCTCGCGGGCCCGGGCGGCCAGCTTCTCCAGCGTGGCGCGGGGCAGCCGCGGGACGTCGATGTCCAGCAGCGCCTTCCAGCCGATCTCTTTGCCGGTCAGCGCGAGCGTCAGTGCCTCGAGCTCGAGCAAATCGCTGAGGGGCGATCGCTCGGCGACCCGCTGGTTGGGCTTGAGCTGCCCGAACTTCTCCGCGGCCCTGGCCGGCAGGTCCTTGAGCAGTGACGGGGAGGTACCCGCCAGCTCCATGAGCTCCTCGAGAGTCTTCAGGTCCTCTACCGTCTCGTCACCGACCCGCGACACGACCTCACGGGTGTGCGGATCGGTGTGGCTCTCCGCCACGCGGCGGAACAGGTCGACGCCCGCCGCCGCCCCGGCATGGTGGTCCTGCATGTACGTGTGCAACATCTCGGTGGCCATGTACCGACGGTACGAGCGGACGGCGCCGGGGCAACCGGTTGATCAGCTGAGGAGCCCGGCTCGGGTGAGGAACGCCGTCGCGGCGTCGACCCCGGACGTCTGGACCATCAGGTTCACCCCGGTCGTGCCGTTGGAGTACGAGGTCTGGAACGACTCGCCCGGGTCTCCGCTGATGCTGGCCGCCGCCGTCCGCGCGGTGTTCTCGACGATCTCGTTGATCTCCACCGCGGTGCTGTCCCGCATCCGCTGGCGGATGCTCACCACACTGCGCTGCGCCTGCTTCTGGTCGACGTTGAAGGTGAAGATGGGGTACTCGGGCGTGAACAGACCCTCGACGAGCGGGGAGTCCGGATCGAGCTCACAGAGCAGCTCGACCGCGCCGTCTCCCGTCTCGCCCATCCGCCTGCACGTCGTGACGGCGGATCCCAGTGCGGTGGGCAGCGCGGCCCGTGCCGCGTCCTCGGTGTCCACTGCTCCGGAACCGGTCGGCGCGGCCGCCTGGGCGGCGTCCGGAGTACCGGCACCCTGCCCGCCTGTCTGCGCACCACCCTGCCCGGTGGCGTCCTGCCCGCCGCCGACGTCCTCCCGGCCAGGCGCTTCCTGCTGCGAGTTCGCGATGAGGTCGGTGGCGGAGGAGTCGTCGTCGGCGAGGAACAGGTACCCGCCGACCCCCACCGCGGCGAGCACCACCACCGCGGCGGCGGCCGCGAGACCGAGGCCGAGCCGGCGGCGTGAGCTCCCGACGGTGGGGTCGAACCCGGCGGTGGGCGCGTCCTGTCGGCGGTCAGCGGGGATCTCCATCTGGAGGGTGGGCCGAGCGGCGGCGGTCTGGGCCGGGGCCGGTGTTGTGGTCGGCGCCCCGGGAGGAATGGCGCCGCGGGGATCGGCGGCAGGCGCTGCGGAACCGGCGTGCAGCTGCAGGGTCTCGGCCCCGAGAGCGCCGCGGGAGACGACCGTTTTGGGATCGTCGAGGGTCGCGATCTCGGCGAGGCCCTTGAGGCGCTCGTGCACGATCGGGATCCGCGACGAGCCGCCGGTGAGATAGAGGGCCTCGACCGGGCCGGCGCCCGAGAGGGCGGACCGGGTCAGGGACAGGGCCCGCTCGAGCGCCGGCTCGATGACCTCCTCGAACTCCTCGCGCGTGATGTGGAAGTGCTCGGGACCGCCCGGCCCGGGGACCGTGATGGTGGCAGACGGCGCCTCCGACAGCAGCTCCTTGGCCCGCCGGATCGACTCGTCCAGGGCGAGCCGTTCGTGCATCGGGGCCGCGGACCGCACATGGGTGAGGAGGTCGGGATCCCGGTTGTCGACCTGCTCGTCCAGCCAGCGGCGCAGCGCGGCGTCGAAATTCTTGCCGCCGAGCCCGTTGTCGCCGCGGGCGGCCACCACCTCGAAATCCCCGTCGTCACCGGCACTGAGCACGGCCACGTCGAGGGTGCCGCCGCCGAAGTCGAACACGGCGATCCGGGAACCGGGAGCAACCGTCCGGGAGCGCGCGTAGTAATGCGCCGCGGCCCGCGGCTCGGACACGGCCTCGACAGACGTCGAGGGGAGCGCGAGTCGCGCCGCGGCATCGCGCAGGACCCCGATCTCGCGGGGCGACCAGTCCTCGGGGTGGGTGAGGACCAGGCGCGACGGCAGGGCACCGTTGTGCGCCGCCACCGCCCGACGCAGCACCGCGTCCAGCACGGCGGCGACCGGAACCGAGGCGGGGAGGTCGTAGCCGTTGACCGTGACCTCCCCGTGGGGGATCGCCCGCTTCGGTGAGGCCAGGAAGCCGGCGGGGTTGGCCTGGGCCCTGTCCGCCGCCACGTCCCCCACGTCGATCCGGTCGGGGGACTCCACGTAGACGGCCGAGGGGATGGTCGCGCCCCGGTGCTGCAGAGCCAGGGTCTCGACCTGCCCGTCCACCGGGTTGGTGTGGGCCGCCGAGGTGTTGGAGGTGCCGAAATCCACCGCCAGGGACCACCCCGGGGTGTTCGCGGCGCCGGGGCCGGTGGGGCGCTGGGACTGGTGCATGTTCTCTCCGGTGGGGTCTCGGTGGCGGCCACCCCACGGCCTGCGGGACGGGCTGTGGGTCGGCCTGAGGGACGGGCCGTAGGATGGCCGGTGCGATGGCGCGCCGGGGTCAGGCGTCCTGGTCGGCCCGGGTGAGGATCAGGTACTGGGCCGAGATGAGCTGGCTGGCCTCCTCCGCCGAGTCCGCCATGGCCTCGCCCACGTAGCGGCCGTTCGAGACGTAACACAGGTGCTGCTCGCCCAGGGCGGTGACCCGCATGAGGCAGCTCGCCTCCGGCAGTCCCGCCGGCGCCGCGCTCGGGGCGAAGCCCTGGTTCGGCAGGTCACCGGTGAGCGCCGTGAGGATCGACTCGGCGCCCTCGTCGTCCTCCGCGCGGTAGACGATCGTCCGCCCCACCGCGTTGTGCTCCGATCCGGCCTCCGTGAGCACGCGGTGGGTCAGTTCCGGATTGGTGGACCCGTGGGCCAGCCCGCGCGGGCCGTAGACCGCCATGTCGATCCCGTGGGCGTCACCGGCCTCCCCCGGCACCGCGTAGATGAGGATGTCGTCCTGGTCCATCATCGGCAGTTCCGGCATCACGCCGCCGTTCTGCGTCCGGGTCGGGGTCGCGGGGAACCGGTCGATCAGCGGCTTCTGCAGCTCGACGGCGCGGCCCGGGGTCTTCTCGGCCCACGGCGCGTCGTCGGCGGAGGTCGAGGCCCAGTCGTAGATCACGTAGTCGCCGTGCGCGGTGAAGGACTGCCGGATCGCCATCTCCCCGGCCAGGCCCTCGAAGCTGCCCTGGACGGTGCGGGCGCCGTCGAGTCGTGAGTCGAGCGGGACCCACGGCGTTCCCGGGGTGTCGTACTCGTCGGCCGAGTCCAGCGCCGCCTGGTACATGTCGTCCGCGAGGACCCGGGCATCCTCCGGGGTGGCGGCCCGCAACACGATGTGGACCAGCTCACGCGGGGCCTCGCCGGCGTCGAGGGTGGCGGTCTCGGCGGCGGTCGCGTAGCCGTAGAGGATGCCGGTCCGGTCCACCGCCTCCCGCATGTCGGCGGACACCAGGTAGGAGAGCTGCCCCGGGTGCAGGACCACGGTGGGGTTGGCGTTCGCCACGAGGGCCGGGTCCACCTCGAACGGCAGGGTGACGAACTCGGCCAGGCGCTGACCGTCGATCTCGATGATGTTCTCGTCCGTCGCGCGCCCGAACGGCGCCGAGGGTGAGGTCGGGAAGTCGCCCGTGTCCAGCGCGGCCGGATCGACGGCGACGGCCGAGGCGTCCGCCGGCACCGTGTCGTCAGCGGCCGCGTGGTCCACCTCGACCGCGTCAGTCCCGCAGCCCGCCAGCAGTGTGCCCGCGCAGGCCAGGGCCGTCGCGCGGACCAGCCAGGTTCGCACCGTCGTCATGGTTCTCCCTCTCGTCGACTGCCGGACCGACTGCCCGGCGTTCTCTCCCGGTCTGATGCGGTGGTGGGGAGAAATGTTCCCTGGCGGTCTCCAGCAGCGCGCGGGGCCGTGGGACGGGCCGGGTCAGACAAGACCGGTCGAGCGGCGGCGCACCGTGGAGGCGTTCAGGGGAATAGCAGCAATGGTGCCGCACCCACCGGGGACTTTGGGGTGCTTACATGGTGGCGAACCGGTAGCGGGAGGGGGAGGACGTGGACGGCACTGACACGGAGGTCGACGTGGCCCCGGCACCCGACCGCGCCCGCACCCTCCTCGGCACCATGGGCGAGATCCTGCGTCGCTACGGTCGCCACGAGGTGGCCGACCTGGTCGAATTGCGGGCCTCCGGGGCGACGCAGGTCCGTTCCGTCGTGGTGGTGGGCGAGGTCAAGCGGGGCAAGAGTTACCTGGTCAACGCGCTCGTCGGCGTGCGCGACGCCTCCCCGGTCGGGGTCGAGGTGACCACCGTGACGACGCTGGCCGTGGGGCCGCCGGCGGACGGGGTGGAGGCGGGGACCGACACCCTGTGGTTCCCGGACCGCACCGAGGCCGTTCCCCACGCCGAACTCCCGGACTGGATCACCCGCGACGGCCGACGGGTCACCGACCCGACGGTCGACCGGGTGCCCACCCGGGCCCACGTCCCGGTCGGCGACAGCAGGATGGGCGACGTCGTCGTCGTCGACACCCCCGGGGTGGGCGGCCTCGACCCGTCGTTCGCCCCACTCGCGGCGACCAGCGCCGAACAGGCGCGCGTCCTGGTGGTGGTGTGCGACGCCACCACACCCCTCACCGCACCCGAGATGGACTTCATCCGCCGCACCGGCGCCCAGGTAGAGGCGCTGATCGTCGCGGTGACCAAAACGGACAAGAACCTGCGCCGGTGGCGCCCGATCGTCGACCAGAACCGCGCCCTGCTGCGCCAGCACATCGGGCGCGACATCCCGGTCGTGGGGGTCTCCAGCCTGCGCGCCGTCGCCGCGGCCGAGCTCCCCGCCGGACCGGACCGCGACGCCGCCGAGGAACGCGCCGGCATCGCGCGCCTGCGCCACGAGATCGACGCCCGGATGGCCGGCGCCGAGAACCTCCCCGTGGCCAACGGACTGCGCACCGCCGCCGAGACCCTCCGGACCCTCGCGGCCGCCGAGGCGGACAAGGCCGCCGCGCTGGCCGACACCGCGCGCGCCCTGCCCCGGCTCACCGCCCAGGCCGACGAGCTCGAGCGCCTGCGCGCCGACACCAACCAGTGGGAACTGCACCTGCAGCGCGACCTCACCCTGATCCGGCAGCAGGCCACCGACGAACTGGACCGGCGGCTGGCCGCCCTGCGGGAGGAGTGGACCACCCGCATCGGCAAGAGCGGCATGGCAGTCCTGCGCCGGGACCCGCAGCACTTCACCGCCAAGATGGAGAGTGACCACCGGGAGGCCATCGCGGCGTCAGTTGCCGTGTTCCTCGAGGAGCTGTACTCGCGGATCGTCCACCCGCGGTTCGGCTCCGACGTGGTGTGGGAGGAGATCCTGCCCACCCTGGAGGCCGGGCTCGCGGGCACCGACCTCACCACCCACAAGGTCGCGTCCAAGACCGAGAACATGCTCGACCCGTCGGTTCTCACGATGGGCGTCGTGGGCTCCTCGGCGATCGCCGGCGTCGTGGGACTGTCGACGATCGTCGGGGTGGGCGTGGTGGTGGGCGTGGCCTGGGTGGGCGTCAACCTGGGCTTTCGCGTCATGCGGTCGGGCAAGACCAACCTGCTGCAGTGGATGCGGGAGACCAGCACGGCCACCAAGGCGTCCACCGCCCGCCGGTTCGAGGCCGCCATCGCCCAGGCCCGACCCGAGATCGTCATCCGCTACCGCGAGCACCTGAAGACCTCGATCGCCGAGCTGCAGCAACAGATCGCCGAGACCGAGGAGGCGGCCCGCGCCGACTCGGCCGAGCGGCTGGCCACCGCCGAGCGGCACCGCCGGAACGGGGCGATCCTCACCAAGTACGTCGAGCGCGGCGAGGAGCTCATCGCCGAGCTCACCGCGGTGCCGGTCGCGGAGGTCGCCCGGTGAACGCCCCCGATCCGTTGACCGCGCGCCTGGACCGCGCCCTGCACGAGCTGGCGGCGATCGGCCCGGACCTGGTCGAGCACGCCGACCGCATCGGCCGGATCCTGTGGGCACCGCCGCGCGTGGTTATCGTCGGACGCCTCAAGGCCGGCAAATCGACGCTGGTCAACGCGCTCGTCGGGGCCCGGGTGGCGGAGACGGCCGCCCTCGAGGCCACCGCCGTGGTGTCCGTGTTCCAGGAGGGCAGTCCCGCCCGCGCCGAGGCGGTCCTGCTCGACGGTCGGCGCGTGCCGGTCCCCACCGACCGCGGCACCGTCACCGCGCTGCCCGTGGAGGCCGACGAGGTCAGCCACCTGCACCGGTGGCTGCCGTCGGCCTCGATCCGCGGCCACACCCTCATCGACACCCCGGGCCTGGGGACCCTCACCGCCGAGAACGAGCGGCGGACCCGCCGGGTGCTCATCGACGGCTTCGAGCAGACCCGCACGGCCTCGGTCGACGCGGACGCGGCCGTCTTCCTCTTCGACTCCACCCCCCGGGCCGATGAGGCCGAGTTCCTCCGCCGGCTCGGGTTCACCCCGCTCAACACGCTCGGCGTGCTCTCCCGCGCCGACGGGTTCGGCGAGGGCGCGCTCGGCGCCCGGGACCCGATCGAGCACGCGGGCGCGCACTCGGCGCACCTGGCCCGGCAGCTGGAGGACACGGTGATGACGGTCCTGCCCGTCGCCGGCCTCCTGGCCGAGACCACTCACACCGGCGCGCTCACCGAGCACGACGCCCGGGCGCTGGCGGGGCTGGCCGGGTACACGCCGCTCGAGCTGATCGACCTGCTCGACCGTCCGGACCCCGCGCCGATCCCGGCGGCGGTGCGCGAACGGCTGCTCGACCTGCTCGGCGAGGACGGCGTGGTCCGCGGCCGCGAGGTGGCGAGCCAGGGGGCGGCCGCGCTCAACGAGTGGCTCTCGCAGCGGTCGGGGGTGCCGGCGCTGCGCCGCGTGCTGGGGGAGCGGCTCGACGGTTTCGCCCGACTCCACCGCGCGGGACGCCTCATCCGCGAGCTCGAGACGCTGGCCTACACCCACCCCGCGCGGGACCGGATCCGGACCGTCGTGGACGGGCTGCGCACGGATCCGGCGATCTACGACGTGCTGCTGTTCGGCCATCTCAGCTCGATGCTCGAGGCGGACCCGGGTTCGGAGGTCACGGCGGAGCTGCGGCGGATGGTCGAGAACCCGCTCCTGCCCGCGAAGTTGGGGCTGGCGGCGCACGCGGGGCCGGAGGAGGTCCGCGAGGCCGCCCGGGAGCTGCAGTCGCGGGCGCAGGGGCGGGCGATGTCGACGCTCACGGCCGCCGAGGACGCCGCGTTGTCCACGCTGGTGCACGTCTACGGTCGTGTCGGGGCCCGGGGATGACCGGCCCGGACCGGGAACCCCGACGCCCGCTCGCGCATCCCACCCGAGGAGCGGTGGGCGCACCCGCCCGCCCCGGACGGAAGGACTGACATGACCGACCCCTCGCACGACCTGGTGGGCCTCGCGGATCTGGATCCCGTGGAGCCGCCGGAGGGTCTCTTCGAGCGGCTGCTCGGGGTGGCACTGGACCCGGCGACCCCGCCCGTCGACGACTCCCTGTTGCCCGGCGTGGGCGCGGGGTCCGACGGGGATGTGGACCTGGCGGACCTCGACCTCGACGGTGGAGAAACCGACGAGAACCACGACAACGACGACGACAACGCCGACCGCGGCAGCACCGACCCCCGTGACCCGGAGGGCGGCAGCGCGTTCTCCGGCGGCCCGGCCGCGGGAGGCGGGGCGGCTGACGGGTACGGCCGCGACATCGACGGCCTCGACCCGGACGGTGACCTCGGACCTGACGACCTCGGCCCGGGCTTCGACGACCTCGACCCGGGGGTGTGACCGACTGATGACGAGCCGTCCGGATCGGGAAGAGGAAGCGCTGCTGCTCGCTGCCGCGCGCGGCGGTGACCAGCAGGCGTTCGCGCAGCTGGTCACCGCGAGCAGGTCCAGGCTGTGGGCGGTGTGCCTGCAGATCTGTGGGAACGCCCACGACGCGGAGGACGCGCTGCAGGACGCGCTGATCTCGGCGTGGCAGCACCTCGACCGGTTCGACGGCCGCGCCCGGTTCTCCACGTGGGCGTACCGGATCGCCGCCAACGCGGCGCTCTCGCGCGTGCGCAGGCGTCGGGACGTCCCGGAGGAGGACGCGGGTGTCGACGAGGCCTCGCCGGCCTCGGGCGTGGGGGAGCAGGTCACCACCGTGATGGTGGTCCGGCGCGCGCTCGCCGACCTGCCCCCCGCGTTCCGCGAGGCGATCGTGCTGCGCGAGTACGGCGGACTGGACTACCAGGAGATCGCCGAGCACCAGGGGATCCCGGTGCAGACGGTCAAGAGTCGACTGAGCCGCGCCCGCTCGGCCCTCCGGGAGTCCCTCGCGAGCGCGGTGTGACCGGGATGTAGACCCACTACGGGACGTGCTGGCGAGGGTACGGTTCGCAGGCATGTGAACGCCGTCAATGAGGTCGTTTGCGATGCCCTGGAAAAATAATTCAGAAAACCCGGGAACCTTTCCCCACCCCGCCGCCTCCTATGTACGACCGGCACGCGAGAAGCGCCGCCGGAGACGACCAGAGACGCGGCGCCGTAGCGCTGCACGACAACGGAGGATCACATCATGTCCGGTACCGACACCGCCGCCCAGAACCCCACCACCTGCGCCGCCCCCGAGAACGTCGCCGTCCCGGCCTCGACCACCGAGGCCCCCGCCACGGAGGAGCGCACCCTGCCCGAGGGCAGCGCGATCCTGGGCGCCGCCGACACCGACGGTGACGGGCTCATCGACATGCGGCAGTACGACACGGATGGGGACGGCTCCGTGGACGTGGTGCTGCGGGACTTGGACGGCGACGGCAAGGTCGACGTGGCCGAGTCGGACACCGACGGCGACGGGATCATCAACAGCGTGGCCGGCGACCTGGACGGCGACGGCTGGGTGGACACCAAGGCGGTCGACACCACCAACGATGGCATGCTCGACACCCGGTACACCGATGTCGACGGTGACGGTGTGGTGGACGCGACGCAGGTCGACACCAACGCCGACGGCCGCCCGGACGTCATCGCCGTGGACGTCGACGGCGACGGGATCGCCGACGAGATCATGTACGACACCAACGGTGACGGTCACGTCGACCACCGGGAGATCGTGGACAAGAACGGCGTGGTCAACGCCACCGGCGGCTCGTCTGCGGCGGTCTCGGAGGAGCAGTACGCCGCCGGTGAGGCGCTGCGCGGACAGATGGCGTCGGAGGACGCGCTCCGGGTGGACCACCTCGGTGCCGAGCAGCCGGCCGCCGCCGCGGACCCGGCCCCGGCGGACGCCGCCACCGCCACGGATCCGGCGGATGCCGCCACCGACCCGGCCGCCGCCGGCGCCCCGGTGCAGGCCCCCGAGCAGCCCCTGGCGCCCGGCTCCACCACCGCGAACGGTGGGGAGATCCTGGACCTC
>DHCMJ07802__coassemble_1902_pt1 | contig 9933 bp, 10 predicted proteins | sample DHCMJ07802__metabat2_low_PE_012 | metagenome-assembled genome bin DHCMJ07802
TCGTTGCCTTCTGCACCTACAGGAATGACTCGGTAGTCAGTGATGGCGACCTTGAAGTCAGGAGTTGTTAAGACTCCATCTTGAAAGGTCTCTTCTGCAATGGGCTCTGATTCGGGAACGTCTACTTCCACGACGTTGCTCTTCAAGACCTGATTTGAGGGAGTGAACTCGCCGCATCCAGTCAGGGCGATTGTGGCGGTGAGGGCGAGGGGAGCTAAAAGTGCGAGGTTTTTCTTCACTGGAGCATGATGCCTTGGCTCCATCGGAGCACTTCCGACGGGGTGGGAGTTGAGAGTTTCGATCTGCCCTTCTGTTTCACTGATGCGCGCGGGGCCCCGAGTGCGTCGCGTTCCCCGAGGGGTCGATCGCAATGGGGAGGGCAGATCGCGTGCGGGCGGGCAGATCGCACTATGAGGGGCAACTCGGGAATTGATGGGCGGATTCGATCTGCCCTCGCGATTCGCTGATGCGCGCGGGGCCCCGAGTGCGTCGCGTTCCCCGAGGGGTCGATCGCAATGGGGAGGGCAGATCGTGTTCGGGTGAGCAGATCGTGTGCTGGGCGGCGGATCGAATTCCGGAGAGCGGGTCGCGCGGCGGTACGCTGACCTCGTGCTTGTCCTCGCTATCGACACCTCCACGCCCGCAGTCACCGCGGGAGTGTGCAGCCTCGAACCCGCCGGTGCGGGGGATGGCGCAGGTGGCCCGGGTGGCTCAGGTGGCGAGGGGAGCGGAAGCGGCACTGGCCCGCGGATCGAGACGCTCGCGACGCGCGTGACCGAGGACGCCCGCGCTCACGCCGAGCTGCTCACCCCGCACATCCTCGAGTGTCTGGACTCGGCCGGCATCACGGCCGCCGAGCTCGATGCCGTGGTGGTGGGCGTCGGACCCGGACCCTTCACCGGACTCCGTGTTGGGATGGCCACCGCGGCAGCATTCGCCGACGCCATCGGCGTGGCAGTCCACGGGGTGTGCTCCCTGGACGGTCTGGCTGCAAGGGCGCGGTCGGCTGGGGTGGATGGCGACGTCGTCGTCGTCACCGATGCCCGACGCCGCGAGGCGTACCACGCCCGCTACGACGGCGAGGGCGTGCGGACGTCGGGGCCGATCGTGGGGCCGGCCGCCGAGATCGAGGTGGGCGGAGCCGCGGTGGTGGGGGATGCGGCGCGGTTGGCCGAGATCCCGGGAGTGGGGTCTGCGACAGATGTAGAGGGTGCGGCTGGCTTTGCTGTGTTGACGTCGCCGGATCCGGCCGGGCTCGTGGCGGTGGCGGCCACCGGTGTGCTCGCGGGTGCCGAGCCTGCGCCGCTCGAGCCGCTCTACCTGCGACGACCCGATGCGGTGCCGCCGAAGCGCGTGGAGCCGTCGCGGGCGTTGCGCGGGGTGCAGCGATGAGCGCGGAAGGCGGCGGCTCGGTGGGCGGCGATCCGGCGGGCGCGCGCTCGGATGGCGGCGGCTCGGTGGGGCCGCGGTACGGTTCGACGCCGACCGGTGTGCAGTACGGGCCGCTCGTGGCCGACGATGCGATGTGCTGCGCGGACCTCGAGAAGGTGCTGTTCGCGGGGGACGGGCCGTGGTCGGCGACGGCGTTCCTGTCCGAGATCGCGTCGCGTCACAACAGGTGTTTTGCGGCGCGGCTGCATGGTGAGCTCGTGGGCTATGCGGTGCTCGCGAGGCTCGGGCCGGCCGGCGATCGCGAGTTCGAGGTGCATACGATCGGCGTGGATCCGCAGCGGCAGGGGCTCGGCATCGGGCGGACGCTGCTGCGGCAGATGCTGGACGTCGCCGATCGCGAGGGCGCGCCCGTCGTGCTGGACGTGCGCACCGACAACGTGCCCGCGCGGACGCTGTACGAGGCGCACGGGTTCGAGATCGTGGGGCTGCGGCCGCGCTACTACCGGCCGAGCGGGGCCGATGCCTACCTGATGACGCGGCCGGGGCGGTCGGTGTCGGGTGGGGCTGGCGAGGGTGCTGGTGCTGGCCCGGGTGAGCGGCCGACGACCGGGCCGGGTGCGGCGCCCGGAGTGCATGAGAGCAGGGGAGAGGTGGGCGGCTCGTGAAGACCGTGCTGGGGATCGAGAGTTCGTGCGACGAGACCGGCGTAGCCGTGGCGCGCATCCACGACGACGGGCGGGCCGAGCTGCTGTCGGATGTGGTGGCGTCGTCGATGAGCGAGCACGCCCGGTTTGGCGGGGTGGTTCCCGAGATCGCGTCGCGCGCGCACCTCGAGGCGCTCGTGCCGACGGTCCGTGCGGCGTTGGCGGAGGCGGGCATCGAGCGGCCCGACGCGGTGGCGACGACGATCGGGCCGGGCCTGTCGGGCGCGCTGCTCGTCGGCTCGTCCGGCGCGAAGGCGTACGCGGCCGCGTGGGGAGTGCCGTTCTACGCGGTCAACCACCTTGTCGGGCATGTGGCCGTGGCCGGATTCGACGGCGGGCCGCTGCCCGAGTGCGTGGCGCTGCTCGTCTCCGGCGGACACACGCAGTTGCTGCATGTGCGGTCGCTGACCGAGCCCGTCGTGGAGCTCGGCTCGACCGTCGACGACGCCGCCGGCGAGGCGTACGACAAGGTCGCGAGGCTACTGGGCCTGGGATATCCGGGCGGGCCGGTGATCGACAGGCTGGCCGCGACCGGCGATCCGACGGCGATCGCGTTCCCGCGCGGGATGACCGGGCCGCGCGATGCCCGGCATGACTTCTCGTTCTCGGGGCTCAAGACCGCGGTCGCGCGGCGGATCGAGGCGGCCGAGCGCGACGGCGTTCAGCTCGAGGTGGCGGACGTGGCGGCGTCGTTCCAGGAGGCCGTGTCGGATGTGCTGACGATGAAGGCCGTGCGCGCGTGCACCGACCTCGGCGTGGACACCCTGCTCATCGGCGGTGGGGTGGCGGCGAACTCGCGGCTGCGGGAGCTGGCTGCCGAGCGTTGCGCTGCTGCGGGTATCACTCTGCGCGTGCCTCGGCCGCGGCTGTGCACCGACAACGGCGCGATGGTCGTGGGCGTGGCCTCCGCGCTGCTGGCCGACGGGGTCGCTGCGAGTCCGCTGACCGTGGCCGCCGATCCCGGGCTGCCGGTGGAGACGACGCAGGTGGTGTGAGGGCGGCTCGCTCGCGTAGATGTGGGTTGTCAGGCCGCTGGCCATCCACATAGTTCACTAGGTGCTGTACAGTTCAGTGAATGCTGACCATAGCTTCGCGTCTCGACGTCATGAACCGATTAGGTCGGGCAATGTCCGATCCGACGAGATCGCGAATCCTGCTGTCGTTGCTCGAGACTCCGGGCTACCCGGCCGAGATTGCGCGGGATCTAGAGCTGACGAGGTCGAATGTGTCCAATCACCTCGCGTGTCTTCGAGGTTGCGGGATCGTCGTCGGTCAGCTCGAAGGGCGGCAGACTCGCTATGAGATCGCCGATCCGCATCTGACCGCCGCGCTGACATCGCTGGTGGAGGTCACTCTCGCGGTAGACGAGAACACTCCGTGCATCGATCCCGGCTGCACAGTGGCAGGGTGCTGCGATGCAGTGCAGGAATCGGATGCTGCCGAGGTGCAGGCATGAGCGCTGAATGCTGTTCCCCGGGCGAGGTCACGGGCGCGGGTGCGGACCCGCAGAACGCCGAGGCCGTGCCGTGGTGGAAGGACCGCGCAATCGTGGTCCCGGTGCTCTCGGGCGTCTCCTTTGCTGCGGGCCTCATCTGCGAATGGTCCGGAGCGGAACTGGCGGGGCAGGCGCTGTTCTGGGTGGGCCTGTTGCTCGGCGGGTCGACGTTCGTCCCCGGAGCCCTGCGGGCATTGGTGACCAAGCGCAAGCTCGGGATCGGGCTGCTCATGACGATCAGCGCGATCGGGGCAGTGATTCTCGGTTACGTGGAGGAAGCCGCTGCGCTGGCTTTTCTCTACTCCATCGCCGAAGCGCTGGAGGACAAGGCGATGGATCGTGCCCGCTCGGGGCTGCGTTCACTGCTGAAGCTGGTGCCGGAGACCGCGACCGTCAAGGCCGGCTCGACCACCGTCGACATCCCTGCCTCTGACCTGACCGCAGGACAGGTGCTGATGATCCGCGCCGGCGAACGGGTCGCCACCGACGGCATCGTGAGGCGAGGGCGCAGCAGTGTGGACATTTCCGCGGTGACCGGCGAGTCGATTCCGGTAGAGGTGGAACCAGGTGATGACATACTGGCCGGCTCGATCAACAACTCCGGGGTGCTCGAGGTCGAGGCCACCGCATCAGGCACCGACAACTCGCTGACCACAATCGTGCAGCTGGTCGAGCAAGCACAGGCAGAGAAGGGGGAGCGGGCCAGGCTCGCGGATCGAATCGCGCGCCCCCTGGTACCGGGTGTGCTCGTGCTTGCCGTTCTGGTCGCCGGCATCGGCGCGCTGCTTGGAGACCCGGAACTGTGGATCACCCGCGCTCTTGTGGTTCTGGTGGCCGCCTCGCCCTGTGCGTTGGCGATCTCGGTGCCGGTTACCGTCATCTCAGCGATCGGGGCGGCAAGCAAGCTCGGAGTGGTCATCAAGTCCGGGGCGGCGTTCGAGCGACTCGGCACCATTAGGCATCTCGCGATCGACAAGACTGGCACGCTCACCCGCAATGAGCCGACCGTTCGGGAGATTCTGACGATTTCCGAAGGACCGGAGATTTCCGAAGAACAGGTTCTGGGTTGGGCAGCGAGCCTGGAACGCCACAGCACCCATCCACTTGCCACCGCGATCACGCAGGCCTCCCCCGAGGCGACAGTGGCGACGGATATCACTGAAACAGCCGGACACGGAGTCACCGGCACGGTCGACGGGGCCACCATCACGGTGGGCAGCCCGCGGTGGCTGGACCCAGGCTCGCTTGCCGGCCGGGTCGCAGAGTTGGAGAGCCGCGGCATGACTGTGGTGATGGTTCACCGCGACGACCTTCCCGCCGGTGCCATCGGTGTACGCGATGAGCTCCGCCCGGAAGTCCCCGAGGCGATCGATGCTCTGACGCAGCAGCGAATCGGCGTGACCATGCTGACCGGCGACAATGCCCGGACCGCCGACGCGCTGGCAGTGCAGGCCGGGATCGACGCGGTACGGGCTGAACTGAAGCCGCAGGACAAGGCCGCCGAAGTCGCACGTCTGAGCCGCCCACAGCCCACGGCCATGATCGGTGACGGCATCAACGACGCCCCGGCCCTGGCAACTGCAGACGTGGGCATCGCGATGGGGGCGACCGGATCGGATGCGGCGATCGAGTCAGCCGACGTCGCCTTCACCGGCAACGACCTCCGCCTGATTCCGCGGGCCCTTGCGCACGCCCGCCGCGGCCGGAGCATCATCAACCAGAACATCGTTCTCTCGCTGCTGATCATCGTTGTCCTCCTGCCACTGGCGATCACCGGAGTGCTCGGACTGGCAGCAGTGGTCCTGGTGCATGAGCTCGCCGAAGTCCTCGTGATCGGCAACGGGCTCCGAACGGCACGCACTCCGAAGCGCGAACGGGTTGGACGCGATCGAACTGGAGTTGACCGGTTCGGTCACGCGGGAAATGAAGTGTCAGGCGACCGGCCAGAGCGTAGTCGAATGACGACGGCATTGTCGTCGTGATCTCGTAATCTGCCCGGGAGCCGAGCCGGCAATATTGCTCACCTTTTACTCGACAGGATTGGTGCGTTTTCGGAGGATCACGCAAATCCTGTCGAGTGAATGGTGTCGTTGTCGTTGTCGTTGTCGTCGTCGTGGATGTGGGGTGGTTCGTCCGGGGACGGGTGGATCTTCGTGGGGCAGGTGGTGCGGTGCGGGGGAGTCAGAGGCCGCCGTCGTCGGTGGGCTCGGTGGTGGTGGGGATCGGATGCGACAGTGTGCGGGCCCAGCTGCGGGCGCGCATCAGCCGCGGGTCGTCGAAGACCATCGGGGTGAAGGGGGCGTCGGGGTCGGGGAGGACTTCGGACACGGTCACCGAGGTCAGGCCCACCGTGAGTTCGAGCATCGCCAGGCGCACGAACAGCACGGCCTCGTCCTGCGTGGCCGCGTCGATGAGCATCGCCGCCTCCGACGTGCCATCCGCGAACTGGATGAGCGCCGACCCGGGAACCGTGCCGAGGACCTCCTCGTGCGGCGCGTCGGTAGTGGTGGACAGCGCGGCGAAGATCTGCCAATGACGCTCGGGCATCGCGGGCCTCCCTCGTTGTGGGCGCCGCCTTGTCGGGGTGCCTCGGGGTGGATTGTGCCGCGTGGGTCCGACAGTGCAGTAGGGGTGGGTTGGGGCGGGTCGGTCTGCGGGTGGGGGCGCGGCGTCAGAGTGAGTCGATGAGTCCGCGCATCAGATCCGAGATAGTGGTGTTGCGTTCCTTGGCCACCTTGTCGAGCTTCGCGCGACGATTCGCATCGAGCCGCAGGGTAAACGGCTTGGCTTCCACCCCCACGCTAACCGGACGACCCGGAACCGCGGGCCCGATGTGGCCTCCGGTGTAGCCGCGCTCGTGCTCGTCAGCCCAACGCTCAATGTCGGAGTCGGTGAACTCTGTGCCATCGACCGCTGTGTACTTACCCATGTGAACTATCTCCCTAGCCCGATTTCGTTCAAGACCTTTGTGGTCGCAACCATCGCGTGGAAAACCAACCAACCGGCCGGCTCATCCTCTACAGCCACGAACTCCAGTAGTCGGCCCTGGCGATCCATCCCGACACCAACCCATTGGAAAGGAGTGGTGTCCCGACCGCGAGACCGTAACGCTCCCTCGAATGCCGTGACCACGTCCTCTTCGGAAATCTCGGGACGCTTCGTGGACACCCTCGGATGCACTCGAACTCTCAATCGCAACGCACCTCACTAGTTTCGTACTTCGCAGTGTAGTACGAAATTGATTGCCGGGTGGTGAGGGATTTTCGGTGGGCGTCGCAAGTCGGCGGGCGACCGCGTCCGCACACGCCATGTGAGATAGTTGCGTTAAAGTGCAACTCGAGAAAAAGGGGGTGACATGCCACTTCCGCATATGACTACTGAGCAGCGCCTCGCGCTCGCATTGGCTCAGGCCGAGCGTGGTCTGGTTGAGGAATTGATCGAGCTTCGGAAGCAGGCCGACCTCAGTGCGACCGAGGTTGCGAAGAGGATCAACCGCCACAAATCGTCGATCTCGAAGTTCGAGGCACGCAAGACCGACCCTCAGATGTCGACAGTGCTGCGATATGCGCACGCGATCGGCGCGATGGTTGAGATTCGGGTGCTCCCGTTTTCCGAATGGGAGGAGGCGAAGGGGGTGCAGGCTTCGAGGGAGGAGCCGAACTCCGGGTAGACGTTGTCGTCGTCGTCCTCGTCTTTTGATCTTCACCTGCGTCGAGCACGGTCTGGCGTGGAAGCGGTGGGGGGAGGGTGAGTGACCCGGGCGCGTCGTGTTCGCCCGCCGCGAACGGCCGCGAATTGGGCACCCAGGACACTTGAGTGCTGGCACTCGCGCGTATAGAGTGCCAATAGGCATGGACCCCGGCCGCGTCACCCGCGACGACGCCCTCCGGAGCCCGACGCCCCCAAAACACCAGTCATCTACACACGGAGGATCCATCGTGGCGATCAAGCCGCTTGAGGACAAGATTCTCGTCGAGGCCACTGCTGCCGAGACCACCACGGCGTCCGGACTCGTCATCCCGGACACCGCCAAGGAGAAGCCCCAGGAGGGCACAGTCGTCGCGGTCGGCGAGGGCCGCTTCGACGAGGACGGCGACCGTATCCCCATGGACATCAAGCAGGGGGACAAGGTCATCTACTCGAAGTACGGCGGCACCGAGATCAAGTACGAGGGCAAGGAGTACCTGATCCTCTCCTCGCGTGACGTCCTCGCGGTCATCGACTGACGTGAGCAACTGACCCCGCCCCGGCGGCGTCGGCCCCGATGCCGGCCCGCCGGGGCGGTGGTGTCTCACGCACCGCGCGTTGGGGCGCCCGGCGTCCGCCTGAGGGTGGCGCCCGTCGCCCGCCGCGCCGCACGCTATCGATAGACCCCCTATAACTTTTCCTTCCAGGAGCTGAATCAATGTCCAAGTTGATCGCATTCGACGAGGAGGCCCGTAAGGGCATGCTCGCCGGTGTCGACGAGCTCGCCGACACCGTCAAGGTCACGCTCGGCCCCAAGGGTCGCCACGTCGTGCTCGCCAAGGCCTTCGGCGGCCCCACCGTCACCAACGACGGCGTGTCCATCGCCCGCGAGATCGAGCTCGAGGATCCGTTCGCGAACCTCGGCGCCCAGCTGGTCAAGTCCGTCGCGACCAAAACCAACGACATCGCCGGCGACGGCACCACCACCGCCACCGTGCTGGCCCAGGCGCTCATCCGCGAGGGCCTGCGCAACGTCGTGGCCGGCGCCAACCCCATGGCCATGGGCAAGGGCATCGAGAAGGCCTCCGCCGCCGCCGTGGAGTACCTGCGCGCCGCCGCCACCCCCGTGTCCGGCTCCGAGGCCGTGGCGCAGGTCGCCACCGTGTCCTCGCGTGACCCCGAGATCGGCCGCATGGTCTCCGAGGCCATGGACGCCGTTGGCGTGAACGGCGTTGTCTCCGTCGAGGAGTCGCAGGGCCTGCACACCGACGTCTCGGTCACCGAGGGCATCGCCTTCGACAAGGGCTACCTCTCGCCGTACTTCGTCACCGATCCGGACGAGCAGAAGGCCATCTACGAGGACGTCCTGATCCTCCTCCACCGCGAGAAGATCAGCTCCCTGCCGGACCTGCTGCCGCTGCTGGAGAAGGTCGCCGAGACCGGCAAGCCGCTGCTCATCATCGCCGAGGACGTCGAGGGCGAGGCCCTGTCCACCCTCGTGGTGAACTCGATCCGCAAGACCCTCAAGGTCGTCGCCATCAAGTCCCCGTACTTCGGCGACCGTCGCAAGGCGTTCCAGGACGACCTGGCGATCGTCACCAAGGGTCAGGTCGTCAACGCCGACCTGGGCATGAAGCTGTCCGAGGCCGGCATCGACGTGCTGGGCCAGGCCCGCCGCGTCACCGTCTCCAAGGACGAGACGATCATCGTGGACGGCGCCGGCGACCAGGCCGACGTCGACGCCCGCGTCGCCCAGCTCCGCAAGGAGGCCGAGGCCACCGATTCGGACTGGGACCGCGAGAAGCTCGAGGAGCGCATCGCCAAGCTCGCCGGCGGCGTCGCCGTGATCCGCGTGGGTGCCGCGACCGAGACCGAGCTCACCGAGCGCAAGCTCCGCGTCGAGGACGCGGTCAACTCGGCCAAGGCCGCGGTTGAAGAGGGAGTTATCGCAGGTGGCGGGTCGGTGCTGGTGCAGGCCGCCGCCGCCCTGGAGCGACTCGCCGCAGATATGGACGACGACGACGAGATCGTCGGCGTGAACGTAGTCCGTAAGGCGCTGTCGTCTCCGCTGTTCTGGATTGCCGCGAACGCCGGCGAGGACGGCTCTGTCGTGGTGAGCAAGGTCTCCGAGATGGGCGCCCGCGACGGCTTCAACGCCGCCACCGGCGAGTACGGTGACCTGCTGTCGGCCGGCATCATCGACCCGGTCAAGGTCACCTCCTCGGCCGTCGTCAATGCCTGCTCGGTGGCCCGCATGGTGCTGACCACCGAGACCGCGATCGTGGAGAAGCCGGCCGAGCCGGACGCCGCGGCCGGCCACGGGCACCACGGCCACGCGCACTGATCTGAATCACGCGCTGTGCCTCGGATGCCCTGACACGGGCTCCCTGACTCGGATGCACTGACCCGGGCGCTCTGGCCCGATTGAGTGCTCCTGCGCGGTCACCCGTACAGGCCGAGTTAGGGTTCCGGACCCCGTTCCCCGCGCGCCGGGGGACGGGGTCGGTGCCGTCTGGGGCCTGTTATCTGGTCTCACGGCACCCCCAACAGTTACGCTTGGCGCTCAGCAGTACTCCTACGACCCAGGGGTCACGCGCCTCACATGGGTGCGTACCGCGTCGGTGGCACCATGCCCCCGGCACCGTCCCCGCCGCG
>DHCMJ07802__coassemble_2111_pt1 | contig 8894 bp, 8 predicted proteins | sample DHCMJ07802__metabat2_low_PE_012 | metagenome-assembled genome bin DHCMJ07802
GCGTGCTGGACTCGCCGCTGGTCATCGCGGGTGAAGAGATCTCCTCGCGGCTCATCACCGGCACCGGCGGGTCCGGCAACCAGGAGGTGCTGCGCGAGGCGCTCATCGCGTCCGGCACGGCGCTGACGACGGTGTCCATCCGCAAGGTCGACATGCGTCTGGGCTCGGACGGGCCGGGTCTGCTCGGGATGCTGCGCGAGCTCGGGATCCGTCCCCTGCCCAACACGGCCGGCTGCCGGGGCGCCGCCGAGGCGGTCAAGACGGCCCGCCTGGCCCGCGAGGCGCTGGGGACGAACTGGGTCAAGCTCGAGGTGATCGCCGACGAGCGCACCCTGCTGCCCGACGCGATCGAACTCGTCGAGGCGGCGGAAGACCTGGTCGACGACGGTTTCGTCGTCCTGCCCTACACCACTGACGACCCCGTCCTCGCGCGCCGGCTCGAGGACGTGGGCTGCGCGGCGGTCATGCCGTTGGGCGCGCCGATCGGCACCGGGCTGGGCATCTCCAACCCGCACAACCTGGAGATGATCGTGGAACGCGCCGGGGTGCCGGTGATCTGCGACGCCGGGATCGGCACCGCCTCCGACGCCGCCCTGGCCATGGAGCTCGGCTGCGACGGCGTGCTGCTCGCGACAGCCGTGACCCGCGCCGAGAACCCGCCGCTCATGGCCGCCGCGATGCGCGAGGCCGTCCGCGCAGGACACGCCGCCCGGCTGGCGGGGCGTATCCCCAAGCGGTTCTGGGCGCAGGCGTCGAGCCCGCCGGTGGATTAGCCGCCCGATGAGCCGGTAGACGAGCCGGTAGATGTGCCGGTGGACGAGCCGGTGGATAGCTGCTGGGCTATCCGGCGGTGGATCGACCTCAGGGGCTGGGCGAGCGCCGCACCCCGACGCCGCCCATCACCGCCAGTCCGGTGACCCGGACGACCGGAGCGCCGGGCTGGGCCTGCCTGACCGGCCGCGGATCCTGCTTCCAGGTGCTGCGGTCTTCGGCGAAGCCGCCCATGAAGCCGACACCGTCCATGATGAGGACGACGTCGTCGGGGACGATGATCTCGATTCCGCCCCAGAAGGCGAACGCCCGGATGGTGGTCTCCTGTGACTGCAGGTCCGCCTCGCGCAGGTCGATGTTGACCCCACCCATCACGGCCACCGCGGTGTGGGTCTCGGCGATCGTCCACACGCCCGAGCGGTCTGAGCCGCTCATCACGGCGATGGACGTGCCGGTGCCGGGCTGGCCGGTGACGCGTCGGGCGGGGGAGCGGTGGCCCGGGCCGTGGTGGGCCGGTCCGCGGTGGGCTCCGGGGTCGTGCCAGTCGGCGCCCCGCACGTCCGGTTCGCGGCTGAACTGCTGCCGGGCGACGGAGAGGTCGGTGGTCAGCTTGGCGAGATCCTGCTGGAAGGTGGCCTGGTAGGCCTGCGCGGTGCGGTCGTCGAACTCGGTCATCGTGAGCCGACCCTCCGAGAAGGCCTGCTGCAGGATGCGGGCGGTCTCGTGTCGTTCGGCATCCGAGGCGCGCAGTGCGGGCAGATTCTGGTCCGGGTCGCCGGTGCCGTGGTCCATGACCGTCAGCGTAGTGCCCTCGCGGCGCCGGATCGCGCAACTGTGTTCGGCATCTGCGGTGTGCGGCGGCGGCAATGGAGGCGCCCACGGAGCCAGCGGAAGCCCGTCGCCGCCCGACGACTGTGCCGGATGACACACCACCCTGAGGAGAAATCAGGGATAAATCGGGGGAGGTGCTGCCACGCTGGCAGGCCCGCGCCAGGCACACTGGAGCGCATGATCGAGGTACGGAATCTCACCAAACGCTTCGGCGAGTCCACCGCCGTCGACGATCTCACCTTCTCGGTGCGACCCGGCGTCGTGACCGGATTCCTCGGGCCCAACGGCGCCGGCAAGTCCACCACGATGCGGATGATCGTCGGCCTGGACACCCCGACCTCGGGAGAAGCACTGGTCAACGGCGTCCCGTTCCGCCAGTTGGACGATCCGGCGCGGACGGTCGGCTGCCTGCTGGACGCCACCTGGACCCACGCCAATCGCTCGGCCGGCTCGCACCTGAAGATGCTCGCCGCCGCGGCCAAGATCCCCAATTCTCGCGTCGACGACGTCCTGGGCCTGGTCGGCCTCACCGACGTCGCCGGCCGCAAGGTGGGCGGCTATTCGCTGGGCATGCGCCAGCGGCTGGGCCTGGCCACCGCCATGCTCGGCGATCCCCAGATCCTCATGTTCGACGAGCCCGTCAACGGCCTCGACCCCGAGGGCATCCTGTGGATCCGCCGCTTCATGCACGCCCGCGCCGCGGAGGGACGCACCGTGCTGGTGTCGTCCCACCTGCTGTCGGAGATGGCACAGACCGCCCAGGACCTCGTTGTGATCGGCCGCGGTCAGCTGCGCGCTCAGACCTCGGTCGAGCAGTTCCTCTCCTCCGCCAACTCCTCGGTCATCCTGCGCACCCCGCACGTTGATGAGTTCGGGGCGGCGGCCCGCGAGGAGACGATCAACGCCATCTTCGATCCGCAGCAGGGGGTGTTCGTGATCGAGGGCCTGTCGGCTCAGCAGGTCGGTGACTTCTCGGCCAGCATCGGCATCACGATCCACGAGTTGCAGGAGAAGCGGGCGTCGCTGGAGGAGGCCTTCATGGCCCTCACCGATCAGGACGTCGAGTACCACGGTCAGGAGTCCGCCCGATGAACCTTCTCAAGTCCGAGTGGATCAAGGTCACCACTACCAAGAGCGCCTACTGGCTGTACGGCATCGGCATCGCGCTGGCGGTGGGCATGGCCGCCCTGTTCGGCCAGCTCGAGCAGTCCATGTCCGGCGATCCGATGGCGGGCGAGCCGGGCCCGGGTGGTGACGCGCTGTTCGCCCTCGCCGGCGTCAGCGCCTTCACCGTGCTGCTGGCGTGGATCGCCGCGATCGTGGCCGTGACCGGCGAATACCGGTACCACACCATCCGATCGTCGTTCCTGGTCACGCCCTCGCGGTGGCCGGTGATAGCCGCTAAAACCGGGCTGTTCGTGGTCCTGTCGATGGTGGTGGTCGCCGTCGCCGTCGTCGCCTCTCTTCTCGTGGGCGGCGCGTTGTCCGGCAACGAGGCCTGGACACCGTTCTCGGGTGACGGCCTGAATCTGCTGTGGCGATTCCCGGTCTACACCGGCATCGGCACGCTCGCGGTGATCGGGCTGGCGTACATCATGCGCAATGCGGCCGGTACGATCTCGTTGTTCCTGGTGTGGGTGCTGGCAGTCGAGGGCATGATCTCGATGATCCCCAAGGTCGGTCAGGACATCGCGGCGTGGATGCCGTTCGCCAACGGCGACTTCTGGACGCAGGGCGAGCAGGCGCGCGGGTTCGTCACCTGGGGTGAGTGGCCGGCGTTCTTCTGGTACCTCGGCGTCTGTGTGGCGCTGTGGGTCGTGGGGCTGGTCATCACGCTGCGCCGGGACGCCTGATCCCCGGCTCGGCGTCGGGGGTCTGACAGACCTCGGCGCCGGGCGATCGGCGCCGTGAGACCGCGGCGCCCCCAGGTGGCGCCGCCCGACGTGAAATGAGTGACGCGAGTTGGCCGCCTTCTCCACCCCTGCCTCCCGGGCGCGGGACGCCGCCGCACGCGCCGAGCGCGTCGAGGCCAGGCGCCGCGCGATGCGGGGGCCGGGTGCCCGCCGCGGGATGGCGGTCGGGACGGTCGTGGGGCTGGTCGTGGGCCTGTCCGCAGGGCTGTTGGGCGGCGTGGCGTTGGGTAGTGGCGCGGCGTCGCCGGGCGCGTCACCGTCGGTGGGTTTCTTTTCCGGGGGCGACGACGACAACACCGCAGACACCGCCGACACCGACACTCCCAACGGGCCCGTTCGCCCGGCGGAGCAGATAACCCTGGCCTTTGCCGGGGATGTGCATTTTGAGAACCATCTCGCCTCCCTGGCCGACGATCCCGATTCCCTGTCCGAGCTGCAGTCCAGTCTCGGGGCCGCGGACCTGGGGATGGTCAACCTGGAGACGGCGCTGACCCAGGGCGGTTCTCCGGTTCCCGGCAAGCCGTTCACGTGGCGGGCGCATTCCGGCGCGCTGGATGCGGTGGCCGGGGCGGGCGTCGACCTGGTGACGATGGCCAACAATCACGCTGTCGACTACGGCGAGGTGGGGCTCGCCGACACCTTCGACGCGATCGATGCCTCCCCGATCCCGGTGATCGGCATCGGCCGCGATGAGTCCGAGGCATTCGCGCCCGAGATCCTCGAGGTCCGGGGCGTGAAGGTCGCGTTCGTCAGTGCCTCCCAGGTGTACGAGGAGACCACGTCCTACTACGCAGCCGGGCCCGGCACGCCGGGGATCGCGTCGGCGTTGCCGCGGGACCGCATCCTGCAGGCGGTGCGCGAGGCTCGCGAGCAGGCCGACGTGGTGGTGGCCTACATGCACTGGGGCCTCGAGGGATACACCTGCCCCGGCGACGAGGCGATCGCCTCCGCCCACGATCTCGAGGCGGCCGGCGCGGACGTGATCCTCGGCGACCACGCGCACCGCGTCAACGGCGCCGGCTGGGTGGGCGACGCCTACGTGCACTTCGGCCTCGGCAACTTCGTCTACTACCTCAACCGCGAGCCCGCCGGGCACACGGGCGTGCTGACCGTGACCGTCGACGTGCCGGCCTCGGACGAGCCGCGCCCCGACCGGCCGCTGGTGACGAACGCGGACTGGGACGCGATGCTCATCTCGGGCGACGGCATCCCGCGCCGCCAGGACGCCGCCACCACGGCCCGCCTCCAGCAGGTTTTCGAGGCCTCGCGCGAGTGCACCCCGGCCCGCGCGACGCCGTAGCTCCCGGCTGACCCCGCCCCGGCCCAGGCCCCCGCCAGGCCCCCGGCCCTGGCCCCGGCCCCGGCCCCCGCCTAGGCCCTGGCCCAGGCCCTGTCCGCACCTCGCCCCACACGAGTTGCACGACATCACAGGTCAGTGGCAAGACACCAGGTGCGAAAACTTCGCCGTGATTCGAACCAGATGTCTTGCGACTGCAGAGCGGTGTCGTGCAACCGCGCAGGTTCGGCGCCGAGTAGGTGCCGAGTCGGATGGAGTCGGTGTCGGAGTCGGAGTCGGGCTGGGCTCGGGCTGGGCTTTTGCTGGCTTCGGTCAGTTCGTGCTGATCGGCAGGTAGACGCGCCCGCCGGCGTCCGCGAACTCGGCCGACTTCTCGGCCATCCCCGCCTCGATCGCCTGGACGGTCTCCAGTCCGTGTTCGGCGGCGTAGTCGCGGATGTCCTGCGAGATGCGCATCGAGCAGAACTTCGGCCCGCACATCGAGCAGAAGTGAGCGGTCTTGGCGGGCTCGGCCGGCAGGGTCTCGTCGTGGAACTCGCGGGCGGTGTCCGGGTCGAGGGCCAGCGCGAACTGGTCGCGCCACCGGAACTCGAAGCGTGCCTTGCTCAGGGCGTCGTCGCGATCCTGCGCCCGAGGATGTCTCTTGGCCAGGTCAGCGGAGTGGGCGGCGATCTTGTAGGTGATCACGCCGGTCTTGACGTCGTCCCGGTTCGGTAGCCCGAGGTGTTCTTTGGGCGTGACGTAGCAGAGCATGGCGGTGCCGGCCTCGGCGATGCGGGCGGCGCCGATCGCGCTGGTGATGTGGTCGTAGCCCGGCGCGATGTCGGTGGCCAGCGGCCCGAGCGTGTAGAACGGGGCCTCCTCACACCACTCCTCTTCGAGCCGCACGTTCTCGACGATCTTGTCCATCGGCACGTGACCGGGGCCCTCGATCATCACCTGCACGCCGTGCGACTTGGCGATGCGCGTCAGCTCGCCGAGCGTGCGCAGCTCCGCGAACTGGGCCTCGTCGTTGGCGTCGGCGATTGAGCCGGGACGCAGTCCGTCGCCGAGGGAGAAGGTCACGTCGTAGGCCGCAAGGATCTCGCACAGCTCGGCGAAGTGGGTGTAGAGGAACGACTCCCGGTGATGGGCGAGGCACCAGGCCGCCATGATCGAGCCGCCGCGCGAGACGATGCCGGTCACCCGCTTGGCCGCAAGCGGCACGTAGCGCAGCAGCACCCCGGCGTGAACGGTCATGTAGTCCACGCCTTGTTCGCACTGCTCGATGATGGTGTCGCGGTACAGCTCCCACGTCAGCTTGGCCGGGTCGCCGCCGACCTTCTCCAGCGCCTGGTAGATCGGCACCGTGCCCACCGGGACCGGCGAGTTACGCAGGATCCACTCACGGGTGGCGTGGATGTCGGAGCCGGTGGACAGGTCCATGATCGTGTCGGCGCCCCAGCGGGTGGCCCACACCATCTTCTCGACCTCCTCGGCGATCGAGCTGGTCACCGCCGAGTTGCCGATGTTCGCGTTGATCTTGGTCATGAAGCGCTTGCCGATGATCATCGGTTCGCACTCGGGGTGCCGGTGGTTGGCCGGGATCACCGCGCGGCCGGCGGCCACCTCCGAGCGGACCAGTTCCTCGTCGACGCCCTCGCGTGCGGCGATGAACCGCATCTCGGGCGTGACCAGGCCGGCCCGTGCCCACGCGAGTTGGGTGCGGACCAGGGGAGGCTGGTCGGAACCGGTACCGCATGCAGAAGCGGAAGCGGAAGCGGTCGCGGAGGCCGGGACCGGGCCCGGGTGAGCCCAGTCGTCGCGGGTGCGGGGCAGGCCGATGGCCAGATCGTGGCATTCCGCCGCGGAGGCGTAGCCGGTATAGGGGCCGGAGGTGTCGTAGACGTCGAACGAGGTGTTGTCGGTCAGATCGATCCGGCGTACCGGCACCTGCATGGCGGCACCGGGTGAGATGGCGGACTTTGCGGAGAGAGAGCCGGCGACGGCCCCGGAGGAGGTGCCGGTCTGGGCGGAGTTGATGGTGGTGTTGTCGTCGTCGTCAAAAACTGGGGCCTCTACACCCACGTAGGTCTTGCGGCTCGAATAGATCGGCCCGCACGTCACGGTGTCGACCGGTGCTTCCGACTCGACCGGGGCCTCGGCCTCGACAGAGGTAGCGGCCTCGATGGATGTGGAAAGGCGTGCGTCAGTAGATGCGTGTTGTGCCATGAGAATTCCAGAACTCCCTACGCCGGCATGATCCGGACAGGTTCTACGGTCGACGACCCGGCCGGTCGTCCTCTCAGCCCACGCTCCGAAGCGGGCTCCCGTGTGGATGGGTTATGAAGTTGTGCCGTCGCAGCCTAACCCGCGGAGTAGTGTCAGGGAAGTAGCACCGTCGGCCTGAAGGAGTCGAGATGTCCACCGGAACGTCGTTGAAGCTGGTCCACAACTCCGACCGGGATCGGTTCGAATTGTGGGACGACGAGACGTTCATGGGGCTCGTCGGCTATGAGATGGACGGTGATGTGTTCATCCTGCTCCACACCGTCATCGAGGAGCGTTTCGGACAGCAGGGGATCGCTCGACTGCTGGTCAGCCTCGTGCTGACGCGCATGCGACTGGATGGGTCGAAGATTCGTCCCGTGTGCAGCTACGTGCGTCGATTCCTCGTCCGGTTCCCGGAGTATCAGCTGCTCGTCGCGGCCCAGTAGTCCGCTGGGTGAGGGGCTCGTCGGTTGCTGCTGAGTTCGCCCCGGCGGGTTGCCGGCTGCGCTCCGGCGGGGTGGTGGCGGCGGGGCTGACGCAGGGGCGACGTGGCGGTTGGGCATGTTGATCCGGCTCAGTTCGGCGATAGCATCGGCCTCATGACGAACCCGAACTTCCCCGACTCCTCCGGCACCGACTCCACCTCGAATTCCGGCGCAAGTTCCTCGTACGGGAGCGGATCCGGCTACGGGTCGCAGGCCGGTTACGGCGCGCAGCCGAGCTATGACTCCCAGGCCGGATACGGCGGGCAGTCGAGCTATGGGGGCCAGTCGAGCTACGGGAGCCAGTCGACTTACGGCGCGCAGCAGAACTACGGCGCGCAGTCGAACTTTGGCGCGCAGTCGAACTTCGGGGCCCAGGGCGCGGCCGGCTCGGATGGCGAGGTCGGGAATTACGGGCCGCAGGGCCCGCCGTCCAACGTGGGCTGGGCCGTGGTCTCGATCCTGTTCTTTTGGCCACTGTCGTTCGTCGCGATGACCCGTGCGCTGCAGGTCTACCCTCTGTGGGCGAGCGGACAGTACTCCGAGGCGATGGCGGCGAGTGCCTCCGCGAAGAAGCTCGGGATGATCTCGCTGGGGATCATCGCGGTGATCTTCGTGCTGTACATCCTGTTCATCATCATTATGGTGGCCGTCGCGGGCACGGCGGCCAACAACTACTGACCACTCCGGCACGGTGGTCCGGTCGGGTGCAGGGATAGCATCGGCCCCATGACGAACCCGAACTTCCCCGACTCGTCCAGCTCCACCTCGAATTCCGGCTCCGACTCCTCATACGGGAGCGGTTCCGCCTATGGTGACCAGTCCGCCTACGGTGCCCAGTCCGGTTACAGCGCTCAGCCCGACTACAGTGCGCAGTCCGGTTATGGTGCACAGCCCAGCTACGGCGGACAGCAGAGCTATGGGGGACAGTCGACCTACGGCGCGCAGCAGAACTACGGGGCTCAGGCTTCTGCGGGTTCGACCGGGAGTCTCGGGACCTACGGTCCTCAGGGCCCGCCGTCCAACGTGGGCTGGGCTGTAGCCGCGGCCATTTTCTTCTGGCCGTTGGCATTCGTCGCGATGACCCGTGCACTGCAGGTCTACCCGCTCTGGGCGACCGGACAGTACGCCGAGGCCGAGGCGGCCAGCGCTACGGCGAAGAAGTTCGGGGTCATCGCGCTTGTGGTGTTCGCCGTGCTCATCGTGCTCTACATCGTCTTTTACGTCGTGTTCATCGTCTTCATCATGAGCATGTCCGAATCCATGTACTGACGGTCCCTCACCACCGGGTGGGCCGCTTCGCTCGGTCTCACCGCTCGGGCGCGGCTGCACCTCCTCGGTGCGGCCGCG
>DHCMJ07802__coassemble_2443_pt1 | contig 7593 bp, 4 predicted proteins | sample DHCMJ07802__metabat2_low_PE_012 | metagenome-assembled genome bin DHCMJ07802
GCGTCCCGGCCAAGGGCTGGATGATCGGCGGCGACGAGCTCAACCAGGGCATCCGTCAGATGTTCGACGTCATCGAGCACGCCCGCATGATGGTCGGCACCAAGGCCATCTCCACGCTGTCGACCGGCTACCTCAACGCCCTCGAGTTCGCCAAGGAGCGCGTCCAGGGCGGCGACATGGCGGAGATGGCGGACAAGAACGCCCCGCGCGTCACCATCACCCACCACCCGGACGTCCGCCGTGCGCTGATCCGCCAGAAGGCGTTCGCCGAGGGCCTGCGCGCCGTGTACATGTACACCGCCGCCCACCAGGACGTGACCATCGCCGAGCGCGTCTCCGGCGCGGACGCCGAGATGGCCCACCGCGTCAACGACCTGCTGCTGCCGATCGTCAAGGGCGTCGGTTCGGAGCGGGCCTACGAGCTGCTCACCGAGTCGCTGCAGACCTTCGGCGGCTCCGGCTTCCTGCAGGATTACCCGATCGAGCAGTACATCCGTGACGCCAAGATCGACTCGCTGTACGAGGGCACCACGGCCATCCAGGCGCAGGACTTCTTCTTCCGCAAGATCGCCCGTGACCGCGGCACCGCCGTGGGCCACGTGTCGGCGCAGCTCAAGAAGTTCCTGGAGAACGACGCCTCGAACGGCCAGCTGGCCGCCGAGCGCGAGCTCCTCGCGACCGCCATGGCCGATGTCGAGGCCATGATCGCCACCTGCTTCGAGCACCTTATGGCCGCGCAGGAGGACCCCAAGCGCCTCTACACCATCGGCCTCGCGTCGGTGCGCGTGCTGATGGGCTTCGGCGACCTGGTCATGGGCTGGCGTCTGCTGGAGGGCGCGGAGGTCGCGCTCGGTGCCCTCGAGGGTGCCGACGACGACGACAAGGCCTTCTACAACGGCAAGATTGCGGCCGCCCGCTGGTTCGCCGCGAACGAGCTCCCGCTGCTCACCGCCACGCGCGGAATTGTCGCCGGCATGGGCAACGACCTCATGGAGCTGGACGAGGCCGCGTTCTGATCCAGCGCACCCTGCTCAGGCCCCGCGACTGAGCGAGCCACCGGGCCCCGCGTCGACACCGACGCGGGGCCCGCTGCTATCTCACGCCCACTGCCGCCTCACTCCCGCACCGCTGACCCAGCGCCCTCACATCCCGCGATGCCCACCGCGCCCAGCGGTTGCACGACATCACCTCCCAGTCGCAAGACATTTGGTATGAAATCCAAGCCTGACATCGCGCCAAATGACATGCAGCCCGCGGTGCATGTCTTGCAGCTGAGGCCGGACGGGACGGGGCGCGACCCAACGCGACCCAGTGCGGCCCGGCGCGGCGGAAGGACTCGCGGGGCGAAGCGAGGCGAGCGTCAGTTACCGGGCATGCCCGGGATTCCGGGGATCTCGATTCCCGGCAGGCCCGGGATCTGGATGGGCGGCGGGCCCGGCGCGGGGGCATCGTCGTCGTCGCGCCCGGGCGCCGGCGGGGCTTCCACCCGGCACTCGATCCGGTCGCTCGGCGGGTAGGTCGAGCTGAAATTGTCGGTGCTGACCCGGTCCTCGCCACGCATCACGACGCGGGTCACGTTCACTGTGAAGCCCTCCTCGCCGTCCGTCGGCGTACATCCGGCGGTGGTGACGATCCGTGTCCGCGGCGGCTGGATGTCGGTGCGCGGGGAGGTGGAGATCGTGACGTCGTACTCGGGCGTGCCCCAGAGCTTGACGGTCACCGAACTGCCGGTGGCGTAGGCGTCAATGACCAGGGCGGTGCCCTGCGCATTGCGGAACGACACGTCCGACGAGGCGGTGGCGTCACGGCCGACGGGGAATGCCGGGTTGTCGACCCCGCGGTCGTTGCTCTGAATGTCCTGGGTGCCGGCCTCCAGTGCTGCGTTGAACAGTGCGGTGGCCACGGCGTCGGCGGAGGTGTTCCCGGACACGAGCCCGGTGACGTCCTTCATGGAGAACGTCTCGCCGGCGGGGATGAACTGTCCGGCCAGGGCGGCGATCATCGACTGGGCCTGGCCGTTGGCGCCCACAGCGACGGTGAACTCGCCGACGGGGGCGCGGATGCCGGCCTTCTCGGCGTCCTCGGTGCTCAGTTCCGGATCGCGGCCCACGTAGCTGACGGGCATGACCCGCGGGCCCTCGACGTCGGTGAGCTGGCCCGGAAGTGCTCCGAGCAGTGGCCCCCACTCGACGGTGCGGCCCTTGACGGCGGGCACGACCGAGGCCGAGTTGCCGCTGAAGGAGAAGGAGGCGTCCTTGCCCTCCTGCTCGGTGTCGGCGAGCAGCGGTTCGAGAAGTCCCTTCGCGGCGTCGGCGTCGAAGCGCGGCGCGAGCACCGAGCCGTCGCGGACGAAGGTCAGGTACTCGCCGATCCGGTCCCGCGGGAAGACGACCGGCACGGCGTTCGGATCGTCGCGCTCGATCATCTCGATCTCGCGCTCGGACGGGTTGGCGGCGGGCTGCCCGGGGGCGGGCGGCGGGGCCGGCATCCGGGTGGTGATGGTCTCGAGAGGCGGTTCGGTGCCGTCCGGCGCGAGCCGCGACGCCATGAGGGTGACGTCCTCGGAGGCCGCGGGTTCGGCGATGTCCCGGATGAGGGCTCGCACCTGGTCGGCGTCGGTCTCGGTGGGGGTGTAGATGACCGGCAGGTCCACGCCGTCGTCGTTGAGCCAGTTCTCCAGCACGGCCTCGCGGGAGTTCTCGATCTCCAGGCGCTGCCCGTCGAGCGGGATCGCCGACTTGACCTCGGCCTGGTCGAACCAGATGGCACCCTCGCGGGGCTCGAAGTCCGCCTGCAGCGCCAGGCGCTCGAGGAAGCTGGTGAGTCGCTCGTCCGGGATGACGCTCGCGATGCCCACCTCATGCTTGAAGAACAGGCTGAAGAAACGCGTGAACGGGTTGAGCGGTTGTTCGCCCGCCCGGTCGAGGGTGCCCTGCCAGTCGACGCTCAGTCCGACGGCCTGGGGGTCCAGCGTCGTCGACACCACTCCGGCGCGAAGGTCCACCTCGTCGTCGACCTTCGGGCCCAGTTCCCTGATCAGTAGTTGTTCGGCGTCGGCGGTCTTCATCCCACCTACGTCGATTCCGGCGACCTCGGTGCCGCGTGGAACGCGGCCGATGGAGTGGACCAGGTCGAATCCGTAGAGGACCGCCAGTCCCATGAAGATTCCGACGGCGGTGTAAATCCAGCGTGAGCGCATCCGATAGCCGCGCCGTTCGGACGCACCAGGCATCGGGGCCGCACCCTCGATCTCGACGGGGCGGGCCGAGCCCTCGTCGTGGGTGGTGGAATCATCCACGCGCTCTCACGCTCCTCACGGGTGGCAGCACCTGCCGGGCGCAGCTCCGGCGTCGACGATGTTCGTCGGCGGCGGTAGCTGTGTGAGCCGACCGGCACTCCCCCAATACCACTGTGGGTCCACTATGGCGGACCCGTACCGATGAGCGCAGCCCCCGCGCCGGACGCGGGGGCTGCACAGTGCCACGTGTTATGCCCGTGGCCTCCTCGGCTGAGGATACTTTCATCCTGCCTGTCGATGGGGTCGACAGGCCGTGCGTTCAGGTCAGATCTCGGCTCAGAGCCCGACCCGGCGCCCTACTCAGCGCTCACTCGAGCGCCCTACTCAGCGCTCACTCGAGCGACTGACTCAGCGCTCGACGATCGCGGTGACGCCCTGGCCGCCGGCGGCGCAGATGGAGATGAGCGCGCGGCCCGACCCCTTCTGCTCCAGCAGCTTGGCGGCGGCGGCCAGGATGCGGCCGCCGGTCGCGGCGAACGGGTGGCCGGCCGCCAGCGAGGAGCCGTTGACGTTGAGCTTGCTGCGGTCGATCGAGCCCAGCGCCGAGTCCAGGCCGAGACGCTCGGTGCAGTACTCGTCGGACTCCCAGGCGGCCAGGGTGGCCAGGACCTGCGAGGCGAAGGCCTCGTGGATCTCGTAGAAGTCGAAGTCCTGCAGGGTCAGGCCGTTGCGCTCGAGCAGGCGCGGCACCGCGTAGGTGGGGGCCATGAGCAGGCCGTCCGGGGTGCGTCCGTCGTGGCCGTGGATGAAGTCGACGGCGGCGGTCTCGGAGTCCACCAGGTAGGCGCGGACCGGGAGTTTGTTCTCGGCGGCCCACTCCTCGCTGGCCAGCAGCACCGCGGAGGCGCCGTCGGTGAGCGGGGTGGAGTTACCGGCCGTCATGGTGGCCTCGGTGCCGTGGGCCTCGGCGTCGCGCTTACCGAAGACCGGCTTCAGCTTGGCGAGCTTCTCCTCGGAGGAGTCGGGACGCAGGTTGTCGTCACGCTGCACGCCCAGGTACGGGGTGACCAGGTCGTCCTGGAAGCCGGAGTCGTAGGAGGCGGCGAGGTTCTTGTGGCTCTCCGCGGCCAGGGCGTCCTGGTCCTCACGGGTGACGCCGAGCTCGCGGGCGGTGATGGCGGCGTGCTCGCCCATCGACAGGCCGGTGCGCGGCTCGGCGTTCTGCGGCTGCTCGGGGACGATCGCCTGCGGGCGGATGTCACCGAGAAGCTTGATCCGGTCAAGGTTGGTCTTGGCGGCGGAGACCTTGATGAGGATCTTGCGCAGGTCGTCATTGACGGCGAGCGGGGCATCCGAGGTGGTGTCGGAGCCGCCGGCGATACCGGAGTCGATGCGGCCCATGGCGATCTGGTCGCCGATCTGAATGGCGGTGGCCAGGCCGGTGCCGCAGGCCTGCTGCACGTCGTAGGCCGGGGTGGAGGAGTCGAGCACGGAGCCGATGACCGACTCACGAGTGAGGTTGAAGTCGCGCGCGTGCTTGAGCACGGCGCCGGCGGCGACGGCGCCGAGGCGCTTGCCCTGCAGGTTGTAGCGGGCGGCCAGGCCGTCGATCGTGGCAGTGAGCATGTCCTGGTTGGAGGCGTCCGCGTACTTGCCGTTCGAGCGCGCGAAGGGAATTCGGTTGCCGCCGACGATGGCGACCTTGCGGGGGCTGGTGGTCACGTGTGTCACTCCCGTTTTTCTTCTCGGTATCCGTTGGCCCAAAGCGCGGCCCAACGAGTATTGTTACTCGGGAGTAAGTTACTTGTCGACCCCGCACTACCGAAACTCCCCAGGAGATGATCGCCATGGCACAGGGCAACCTCGACCTCTACTCCCAGTTCGTCACCTCGGCCCCCGGGTCATTCATCGCCGGCAAGGTCGGTCTCCCGCAGCCCGAGCAGCTCCGCCGCCACGAGGTGGGCCAGCCCGCGCTCCACGGCCCGGTACTGGTCGGCGGTGAGGGTCGCCTCGTCGAGCCCGTGCGCGACATGCTGCAGGGCGACTACGAGATCGCCGGCGCGGACGCCGAGGGCAAGCTCGCCGGCCTGGTCTTCGACGCCACGGGCATCCGCTCCCCCGAGGAACTCAGGTCCCTGTTCGACTTCTTCAACCCCGTCGTGCGTCGCGTCGCCCCGAGCGGCCGAATCGTGGTGCTGGGCACCACCCCCGAGGAGACGGGCGCGGTCGACGAGCGCATCGCCCAGCGCGCGCTCGAGGGCTTCACCCGGTCGCTCGGCAAGGAGATGAAGCGCGGCGCCACCGTGCAGCTGGTGTACGTGTCCGCGGATGCCGACACCGGCGCCTCGGGCCTGGAGTCCACCCTTCGCTTCATCCTGTCCGGCAAGTCGGCCTACGTCGACGGCCAGGTGTTCACCGTGGGCGCCGGCGCAGCGAGCGCCCCCGCCTCGTGGGACCGTCCGCTCGAGGGCAAGGTCGCCGTCGTCACCGGCGCGGCCCGGGGTATCGGTGCCGAGATCGCGGCGGTCCTGTCGCGCGACGGCGCGCACGTGATCTGCTGCGACATCCCGGCCGCCGGCGAGTCGCTCGCGGCCACCGCCAACAAGGTCGGCGGCACCTCCTTGCCGCTGGACGTCACGGCCGCCGACGCCGCCGAGGTCCTGGCCCAGCACGTCAAGGACCGTCACGACGGCACGATCGACATCCTGGTCCACAATGCCGGTATCACCCGCGACAAGACCCTGGCCGGCATGGACGCCGCCCGCTGGGACTCGGTCATGTCCGTCAACCTGATCGCCCCCGAGCGCATCACCGCCGAGCTCGCCGAGAACGGCGTGCTGGGCGAGGGCTCGCGCGTGGTGGGCGTGTCCTCGATGGCCGGCATCGCCGGTAACCGCGGCCAGACCAACTACGCGGCCTCCAAGGCGGGCGTGATCGGCTTCGTGGACGGCGCCTCCGCCGAGCTGGCGTCCAAGAAGATCACGGTCAACGCCGTGGCCCCGGGCTTCATCGAGACCCAGATGACCGCCGCGATCCCCTTCGCCACGCGCGAGGCCGGCCGCCGTATGAACTCGATGCAGCAGGGTGGCCTCCCGGTCGACGTGGCCGAGACGATCGCCTACTTCGCCAGCCCCGCCTCCTCCGCGGTCACGGGCAACGTGATCCGCGTGTGTGGCCAGTCGCTGCTGGGCGCGTGATCTGACATGGAGTACAGGAAGCTCCCCGGGATCCCCAACCTGCTGTCGCAGTACGGCAGGGCCGCGCTCGGCTCGGTGCCCGTCGTGGGTGGCAGCCGTGACGCCACGTCGCTGCCTGCGAAGGGCGTCGAGGTGTCGGGTGTGAAGGTCGACGTGGCCAACCTCGCCGCGTACACCCGCGTCTGCGGCCTGCGCCTGAGCGACGCCCTACCGCTGACGTACCCGTTCACGCTGTCGTTCCCGTTGACGATGCAGCTCATGCTGGACCCGGGTTTCCCGTTCCCGGCCATGGGGTCGGTGCACCTGCTCAACGAGATCTCCTCCCGCCGCGCCCTGCGCGTCGGTGACGAGCTGTCCATCCGGTCGCACGCCGAGAACCTGCGCGAGCACCCGTCGGGGCTGCTGGTGGAAGTGGTCACGGAGATCCGGACGGGCGACGACGACGAGCCCGCGTGGCTCCAGCGTTCCAGCATGCTGTCCAAGCGCCGGACGTCTCTGACCCCGGCCAAGGACGCGCCGCGTCCGCCGCGGCCCGAGCCGCCGACCGCCGAGGAGATCGGCGATCCCACGGTGGTCAAGTCCGTCACCGAGGCGCAGATCGCGGAGTACGCGTCCGTCTCGGGTGACCGCAACCCGATCCACGTCTCCGGTCTGGGCGCCAAGGCGTTCGGCTTCCCGAACGTGATCGCCCACGGCATGTGGACGGCGGCGACGCTGCTCGGATCGGTCGAGGGCGAGATCCCGGAGCGGGCCCGCTACTCGGTCGAGTTCGGCAAGCCCGTGGTCCTGCCGGCCAAGCTGGGCGTCTACGCCCGGCGTGCGGTGGCCGCAGGCGATCCGGCCTGGACGATCACCGCGCGCAATCCCCGCAAGCTGGGCACCGTGCACGCCACGGCGACGCTCGAGGAGCTCTAGCCTCACTCCACTCGCGGTTTCCACACTGAACCCCGGTCATCTGCTGGCTCATCCGGCAGGTGGCCGGGGTTTCTGTCGGTTGCCAAACGGGCATTGCACCCTGGTGCGCCATCGGCCAACCACGCCACGATCTGGCCCGACGACGAGGCCAAGAAACCCTTCCCCACCAGCCGGGACACCCACGCCGGTAACTTATATTACGTAAAGTCAAGCCCTGCGTATTGCATCAGATGATTCATCGCC
>DHCMJ07802__coassemble_2896_pt1 | contig 6454 bp, 5 predicted proteins | sample DHCMJ07802__metabat2_low_PE_012 | metagenome-assembled genome bin DHCMJ07802
ACTCGCCCGCTTCCCTACGTCGGTTCACGCACGCGGCGCGCAAGGACTGAGCGGTCGCCAGTAGTGCCCAATAGAGTGTGCTGTCCCGGGAGTTTCGGACACCGGATCAGGCGGATCATGGCGGGCACCTCGTCATCCTTGTCTCTCCATCGAGGAGGCAGGACGTGATGAGGCCGTCCCGAAGAACGCTCAATCCGGCTCTTCGCATCTGAGCGTGGGGTCAGGTCCGTAGCCCGCCGGCGATGAGGAGCATCCGCAGGCGATAGTTGTCGCGGTTGCGGTAGCCGCGGGCCAGGCGCCGGTGGAGTTCGATGAGGCCATTGATCGCTTCGGTTCCTCCGTTGTTGGAGCGGCCGGTGGTCCAGTACGCGAGGAAGGCGGCCTTCCACTTGCGGAGCGTTCGTCCTAGTCGGGCGAGTTCCGGGATCGGGCAGGATGGCAAGGTCGCGAGTACCTTCTCCGCAGCGCTGCGCCCGGCTGGCAGGTCTTTGTGGTGGTAGGCCTGTCGGAGTTCGTGGGCGACTTGCCAGGCGATGAACAGTTCCTCGTGTCGGGGGTCGGCGGCCAGGGCCTCGTCGAACCGCCGCCACTGGCGCTCGGTGAGCCTGTCGGGGTCGCAGCGGATGATGGTGCGGATCCCGTAGAGCGGGTCGCCTTTACGTCCGCGGTGGCCGCAGATCTGCTGCTGCAACCTCCGGCGGACCTCGTCCACGGCGCCAAGGGCGAGCTTTGCCGCGCAAAGGCTGGTTTGGGATTGTGACCGTGCTAATCCCCGGAGCTGGGACGCTTCCGGGGCCGCGATTTGAAACTCAGGCGCATAGGGCAGCCTTAGCTCTTTATTTTTGCCTGGGGCCCTTTCGTTCCAGATCAAGTGCAGTAGCTGTTGAGGTGCCCGATTCGTCGACGGTGCTGGCGTTCCAATTCATGCCGGGGGCACTTCCGGGGATGGCCTCGTTCACGACGTTGCTCCAGGTGGTCTGCCACTGGGACGGGAAGCAGGTTTGGAGTAGGTCGAGCATGATTGGGACTGCCGTCGAGGCCCCGGGGGATGCCCCGAGTAGGCCCGCAATTGTTCCGTCGCCGCCGACGATGAGTTCAGTTCCCTGCTGAAGTACACCAATGTGACGTCGGTCGGGGGTTACCAGTTGGGCGCGCTGACCGGCGGGCACGAGGTTCCAATGGTTGATGTCTGCGGCCGGGTAGAAACGTTGTAGCTTGGCGAACTTCTTTCGGGGTCGGGCGGCGAGTTCGACGAGAAGGTAGCGCATCAGTGGAAGGTTCTGGATGAGTGCTGCCGCGATGACGTGCAGGTTGTGCCAGCGCAGCGTGGTGAAGAAGTCTGTGAGTCGTCCCTTCTTGAGTAGCTTGGTGCTGAAGGTCGCGTAGGGGCCGAACATCAGGTGTTCGGTCCCGTCGATGAAACGCCTGTCTAAATGGGGCACAGACATCGGTGGCGCTCCGGTCTCCGCTTGCCCGTAGACCTTGGCTTCGTGGCGGGCAACGACCTCTGGTTCCGAGCAGCGGAAGAAGGCTGCACCAACGGGCAACACGGCGTATCCGCGAATCTCGGGTAGGCGAGCGCGCTGCAGCAGGCGTAGTGCCATTCCGCCGGCCCCGACGAAGACCCGTCGCCCACGAAGCTCGAACGTGCTGCCATGTGCGTGTCCCCCGACGACCCATGCTCCATCCGGGGACCGGCGCAGCGAGCGCACCTCGTGCTCGAGCAGTACCTGCCCTCCGGCGTCAGAGACGATCTGAGTCAACCCTTCCGTCAGTGTGCCGAAATCGACGTCGGTTCCCCCAGGATGGCGGGTGGCCGCCATCGGCTGATGATCGGTCCGTCCCTCCATCATCAGTGGTGCCCACTCGCTGATAGTGGTGGGATTTTCGGAGTACGCCATCCCGTCAAACAGGGGATCTGTCGTCAGCGTTTGGAATCGCTGCCGAAGGTAGTCGACGTCGCGATGGCCGAAGACGACGTCCATGTGTGGGGTGGAGTGGACGAACGTTTCTGGAGAAAGCAGTCCCGTGCGTACCAGGTGTGCCCACCACTGGCGGCTGAGGTGAAACTGCCGCGCAACCTTCGACGCTTTGTGTCCGTCTGAGGGGTCGGGCATGTAGTTGAGCTCGCAGAATCCGAAGTGTCCAGTGCCGGCATTGTTCCATGGCCCACTGCTCTCAGAAGCCAACTCGGATGCCCTCTCAAGCAGGACAATTCGCCAGTCAGGCTGCAGAACCGCCAGCATTGATCCCAACGTTGCGGACATGATTCCGCCGCCGATCAAGATCATGTCGGCGTCGAGCTTCGTGCCCGAATCCGGTCCAGCTTTCGATGCTTCCCTCATGAGTCACACGCTCCCGATGTAGTGGGTCCAGTGCTGTCAGGATCGCCTCGGCTGAATCGTTCCGTCCAATGAATGATTAGGGCATTACAATCCGATAATGGATCAATGGACAAATCGGCTGGCCCCCCACTTGCGTGCCCTGGTGGCACTTTCCGCTCACGATGGACATATGACGCAGGCCGCCGAGGAGCTCGGCGTGCCGCAATCGTCGATGAGCCGTCGCGTTCACGCGTTGGAAAAGGAACTAGGCATTCCGCTTCTCATCCACGATGGACGAATCGTCCGCCTCACTGCTGCAGCCCAGCGACTGGCCAAGCAGATGCGCGAGCCATTGCGCGAGCTTGATTCGGTCATTGGTGAAGTAACCGGAGAAGCCGACCCCGATCAGGGAACAGTGCGATTCGGCTTCCCCCTGACGATGGGCTCAGGGCGCATCCCCGACCTACTCGCCGAGTTCCGACACCACCACCCCGGCATCAAAGTGCTCCTCAAGCAAGCGCACGGCTCCGCCCTGACTGCGGAGCTTCTCGCCGGCGATCTGGACCTGGCTGTCGTCATACCCGCTCCCGAACGGCTCAGGCACGTGCGAATCGGCACGCAGCGAATCCAAGTCGCTGTCCCCAGCAATCATCCGCTCGCTGCGCTAGAGCAAGTCGAGCTCGCAGACCTCAAGCACGAGACCTTCATTGCCAACCCACCCAGCTACAACCTCCGCCAATTGACCGAGACCTGGTGCAGGGAAGCGGGCTACACACCGGACATCGCGTTCGAGGTAACCGAATTCGCGACTATCCGTGAACTGGTCAGCCGTGGACTCGGAATCGCTCTGCTGCCCAACGACAAACGGATACCTCCAAACATGATCGAACTGCCGCTGGTCGGCTCCCAGTACCGCCGAGACATCACGCTCGTCTGGAGCGCTACAACCGAAGCGCCCGCCACCCGCCGCCTAAGCAGCTTCCTCCTCCACCAGCCCGGCTGACACCACAACTCTCTGCCTACTGTCTGCAGGCAACCCGACTGCCGATGGGTTCAGATCGTGGCCTCAATCTCACGGACGTCAGCAACTGTCCTCGAGACCCACTCGGCACCCCCGGCTAGATCAGACCGCGCTACGGCGGCGGATTGCCCGGACTATTCCGCAGAAGGCTCAGCTGACTCTCAGCAGTCCCAAGCACTTCCTTCAAAACGGCCCCAAAATCCCAGAATCCCAACTTCACGCCCGAAAATCCCAAGTTTCGCCTTGCGCGGCAGCAATCACAGCCCCCGTGCCATGTCCACGAACCGCGAGTAGTGCAGCTGATGCGCCACCGTGATGGTCGAGGTTGGACCACCACGATGCTTACCCAGAATTAGGTCGGCCTCGCCGGCTCGCGGGTCATCTCGCTCGGTGGAGTCCGGGCGGTGCAGCAGCATGACGATGTCCGCGTCCTGCTCCAGTGAGCCCGACTCTCGAAGGTCCGAGACCTGCGGCCGCTTGTCCGTACGCTGCTCGGGCCCACGGTTCAGCTGCGAGATCGCGATGAGTGGCACGTCGATTTCCTTGGCCAGCAGCTTGAGCTGACGTGAGAACTCCGAGACCTCCTGCTGACGCGACTCGACCTTCTTGCCCGAGGACATCAGCTGCAGGTAGTCCACCACGATCAGCCGCAGGTCGTGCTTCTGCTTGAGCCGACGGGCCTTGGCACGGATCTCCATCATCGTGAGGTTTGGCGAATCGTCGATGAACAGCGGCGCCTCGGAGATCTCGCCCATCCGTCGCGCCAGTCGCGTCCAGTCCTCATCGCTCATCGAGCCCGACTTCATGTCCGACAGCTTCACGCGTGCCTCGGCACTCATGAGGCGCATGACGATCTCGGTCTTACTCATCTCCAGTGAGAACATGACCGAGGACAGTCCGTTCTTGATGGAGCAGGACCGCATGATATCCAGGCCGATGGTGGAGTTGTGCGTGGGAATCCCGGTGGGACCGGCCAGGTACAGGTGGTCGGCTGCGGCCACCTCGATGCACCGCACCGGCACACTGTCCGCGGTGCGTACGTCGGTGATGATCCGCGCCAACCGTCCGGTTTCGGGATTCTCGGGCACGAGAATCCCGAAGTCAGACACCAGCATCAGGGTATCGAGCGACTTGGTGGTAACCACCTGGTCGGTTCCACCCATTTCGATGCGCCACTCATGCTCAGCATCGGCAACGATCTCGGTGCCGTCACTGAACCGCACGACAAAACAGGGGCGGTCGTGCCACACCTCCGTCACGCCCGTGACCTTCGTGGGCTTTCCGTCCACGCCGAGAACCTCATCGCCCACGGCGACGTCACCCATAGTGGTCTGCCCTTCAGGCGTGGGCAGGACCGTATCCAACGCGAGCGCCTTACCGACGCCTGGGCGGGCGGCGATGATGATCATCTGCCCGCCGTGCAGGCCGTTGGTAATGGCATCGAGGTCCGCGAAGCCGGTGGGCACGCCCTTGCTGAGTCCGCCGGCAGTGTGGATGGCGTCGATCTCGTCCATCGTGGGCTGCAGCAGCTCCTCGATGATCACAAAATCCTCGGTGGTCCGACGCTCTGTCACGTCGAAGATCTCGGCCTGCGCCCGGTCCACCACCTCCGCCACGTCCGCGCCCTCGGAGCCCGAGTAGCCGTACTGCACGATCCGCGTGCCGGCATCGACGAGACGGCGCAGCACGGCCTTTTCCGAGACGATCTGCGCGTAGTAGCCGGCGTTCGCCGCCGTGGGCACGGTGGAGATGAGCGTGTGGAGGTACGGAGCGCCCCCGGCACGACGGAGATCCCCCCGGCGGTCCAACTCAGCCGCAACGGTCACCGCATCGGCGGGCTCGCCACGAGCGTAGAGATCCAGGATGACGTCGTAGATCGCCTGGTGCGCCGGCTTGTAGAAGTCGTTCGGCTGAATCTCCTCCACGACATCAGCGATGGCGTCCTTACTCAGCAGCATTCCGCCGAGCACAGATTGCTCCGCGGTGAGGTCCTGTGGCGGCGTCCGGCCGAACTCGCCGCCCCCGCCGTCCTCGGGAGGTGGCATATCGCCGGGATCGTCGAATCCCCCCTGCGTCATGACCGCTCCTCTCCGCTGTAGTGGTGTTGTTCACGCCGTATGCTGTCGCGTCCATCGCGCCCGACGCCCGCCGGGGCCGCCTGCTGGACCTCTCCACTGTAGGTCACCGCGACGACACCTCCGCCGGTGAACCCCCTGAGTTATCCACAGGGTTGTCCACAATCGCGGGTGCGTGGTTGTGGAGAACTGTGGATGCTTGTGAGTTATGCAGGCGTGATCCGGCTCCAACTGTGAATAAACAGTGGAAATCCCAGGTCATTCGGCATAAACCTGCAGGTCACCCCTATCGATGCAGGTAGAGCGCTCGGTGGATTACTGCCGATACCACGTCAAGATTGGGTACACAATGGGTAACGAAAGATGAACCCGAGCAATCGTCCAATCGTCGAGAACCTAGCTTTCCTACCGAGTTATCCACAGGCCGTCCACACGCCCTGCCCTAGCGCAGGTCGTCCCGCTGAGCCGGCGAATAACCAGGTACTCGGCCGCATTGCGCCGGACAAAAGCGAGGGCCCCGGCCGTCGTGATGACGGGCGGGACCCTCGCAGGCCTGGTCCGGGTGGGTCAGGCGGGGACGACCTCGACCGCGACGCGCGCGGTGGTGTCGTGACCCAGGTCGACGACGACGCTGTGCGAGCCGGTCGACTTGATGTGCTCCTTGGGCATCTGCACGTTGCGCTTGTCGAGCGCGGGGCCGCCGGCGGCCTTCACGGCCGACGTGACGTCGCCCGCGGTGACCGAGCCGAACAGCTTGCCGGTGTCAGAGGTCTTGACCGCGACCTTGACGTCGGCCAGCGACTCGAGCTTCTGCTTCAGCTCATTGGCGTGGTCCGAGTCGCGCACCTCACGAGCCTCCTGGGCCCGCTTGATGGACTCGATCTGGCGCTCGGCGCCCGGGGTGGCCACAATCGCCAGCCCGCGCGGGAGCAGGAAGTTACGTCCGTATCCGCCCTTGACCTCGACGATGTCGCCCGGTGCACCGAGCTTGTCGACGTCGGCGGTGAGGATCAGCTTCATGATCCGTCTACCTT
>DHCMJ07802__coassemble_3084_pt1 | contig 6009 bp, 5 predicted proteins | sample DHCMJ07802__metabat2_low_PE_012 | metagenome-assembled genome bin DHCMJ07802
TCGAGGAGCGCCACGAGCAGGTGGCCCGGACGCACATCCGGGTTGCCCGCTGCGGAGGCGGATTGGACTGCGGCCGACAGAGCCGCCTGGGTCTTGGTCGTGGGGTTGAACTGGCTCACCGACCGGTCCTTTCTTCGACGTATGGTTGAGCGTACTGGAATCAAGACCGGAGCGCTTCCGGCCAGACACCCCATACAACCCACAATGCCTTGAGCCTATTCCGCTCAAGTTTGCCCCGAGTGTGTGAACAATCTCACAACTGGGTAGATTCCAACGCAAGCGCCACCCCTTCCAGACGCCCTCCCCTCCCGGGCGCCGACCCCTCCCCTCCTTCCATCACCCCGCCAGATCGGCCCATTCCTTGACCCGCACCGTCCCCTCCGCTGCGTCCGCCCGCCCAGGCCAGCGCCGACGCCACCGCGCCCGACCATGACGTACTGGCGCCCGCATCCGGCGATCACCGCCGTCATCTACCTGTTCGCGATCGCCGTCCCCATCGCGATCGGGCTCGCCGTGGTCGGGTCCTCGCCGACGCTGCTGGCCAAGGTTCCCGAGGAACACCGCGACACGGTGGCGGCGTTCGGTGACGGTGCCGCCCGCCTGTCCGGTTCGGATGGTGGGATCTTTGGTTTCGACGACGCCCACGCCGCGAACACCACCGTCCAGGGCCTGCCCCTGCCCAGCCACGGCGAGTGGTCTCCCCGAAGCCCCAATAATTTCCCGCCCCCGGCAGGCCTGATCCCGGGCCGGGACTTTTCGGTCGAGACCACCTCATCCGGCCTGATCGCGCACTGGCCCTGCGGGCACGAGATCCCGGTCCGCTCGTTCGGGGCACCACCGGGCAGCGAGGGCGATCTCATCTGGGCGGTCGAGACGCTCGCCTTCGCCAGCGGTCTGTCGATGCACTATGCGGGTCCGGGTTCGGACGACCAGCGGGATGCCGAGGGCGCGATCTCCGTCTATTACGGCGACCACCCGATGTTCGTCGACCCCCAGATCGCCGGCGTGGGCGGGGTCTCGACGTACCAGAACGGTCTGGCGGTCCGCGGTTCGGTGACGTTGCGACCGGACCAGATCACACCGTTCCCCGGCGACCCCTGGAGCCGCAGCCTGACGTTGCACGAGTTGATGCACGCCGTGGGCATCGATCACGCCATGCCGTACGGCCCCGAGGTGATGGCTGAGCGCCCCGGCTATCCGCCCCCGACGATCCTCGGCCACGGCGACCAGTTCGCCCTGCATATGGTCGGGTGCCGATAGCCGAGCAGGCCTGTGATCCCACCCTCTAAATAAGGAACCGCTCGCCGAGGAAACACGAAATGTCAGAGCTGTCGACTATGGTCATCACGACGGCATTACACGGCGGCGCTCCGCCAGAGGCAAGTAGGGTGGGAACTGGTGTCTGAGGCGGACGATAGCCGAGCTAAGCAGGGACGATCCTCTCGCGCCGCAGGCAAGGGCACCTTCCGCACCTTCCTGCCGGGGGCGCTCGCCACCGTGGCCGCCACCGGCGTCGCCGTGACCCTCGTGAACCGCCGGCGCGCCTCGAACGCCGAGCGTCTCACACCTTCTTCGCAGCCTTTTGCGCCCACGCTCAATCCTGACTCGGCCACCGCCCCTGCCGAACTCCCGGCCACCGAGTCCGCACCGTCGACGCCCACGAAGCCGGCAAAGGGTCCCGCCACGGTGCCGGCCGCTGATGCTGCAGTCGCCAAGGTCCCCGCCGACAAGCCCGCCACCAAGACCCCTCTCAAGCCAACCGCAGCCAAGGCACCGTCACCCAAGACCCCCCTCAAGCCAACCGCAGCCAAGGCACCCACCGCGAAGACTCCTCCCGCGAAGGCCCCGACGGTCACGCCCCCTGCCGCCGACAAGCCCGAGGCGCACAAGCCCGAGGCAAAGAAGCTCGAGGTAAAGAAGCCGGAGCCGACGAAGCCGGAGCCTAAGAAGGCCGACGCCAAGACACCCGCAGCCACGCCCTCCGCCGACAAGGTCCGGGCGGCCGGCGCGGGTGACCGCGCAAAAGAACAAGACCGAAACGACGACGACGAGGCGGCCGTCTCCACCGCCAGCGCCGCCGTCGGCACGCGGACCGATCAGGTCTCCCACCCCGAGTCCGGCGACGAGAAGGCGGCCCCGGCCAAGGTCGGCAATCGCAAGCAGAGGCGGGGCTGGCGTCATCGGGCGACGACCCGCGGGGCGCTGGCCGCGAGCCTGCTGTCCATGCTCGCTATTGCCGCGGTGATGGTGTCCGGCATCGCGCCCGCCACGTTCACCATCGCGTCGGCCTCCAGCTCCGACAGCCCCATCCAGCTGCCGCCGGCGATCGCCACGATCATCGAGGAGCCCGCACCGGACTGCAACGTCCTCAAGTGCGTGGCCCTGACCTTCGACGACGGCCCGGACCGCTACTCGACCACCGCGCTGCTCGACATCCTCGAGTCCCGTGGGGTCAAGGCGAACTTCTTCGTCCTGGGCACCCTCATCCAGGGCAACGAGGACATCATCCTGCGCATGCAGCGGCTCGGGATGGGCGTGGAGAACCACACCTGGGACCACCCCAACCTGGGAGCGATGTCGCACGCCGGAGTGATCGACCAGCTCCAGCGCACCAACCAGGAGCTCGCGCGGGTGCTCGGGTACACGCCGAAGTACATGCGACCCCCGTACGGTTCGTGGACACCCGGCGTCACGCCGACCTACGGGATGCGCCCGGTGATGTGGGAGGTCGACCCGCAGGACTGGCTGTACCGGAGCTCGCCGACGGTCACCCAGAACGTGGTCAACGGTGCCGGCGCCGGTGACGTGATCCTCCTGCACGACATCCACCAGACCTCCGTCGACGCGGTGCCCGGGATCATCGACTCGCTCCACAATCAGGGCTTCACGTTCGTGACGCTCGACGACCTGTACGCGGCCCGGCCCAACTGTCCGGTCGAGATCTACTGCGCACCGGCGTCTCCCGTCACGGGGGTCTCGGCCACAGCCACCGCTCCGATGGTGGTCACTCCGTCACCGGCGCTCCCGAACTCCTGATCCCCAGGCGGGGATAGCGGCATCGCCGTCGTCGTCGTCGTAAAAATCTTCGTCCCGGCGGTGCACCGCGCGGCGGTCCCGTGTCATACGAACGTGTGATTTCTCGTCGGTGGCGTGAACTGAAAGATGCTGCCACGCGGATGCCCCGGCGCGCGCCACGACCCACAAGCGAGGAGTGAGCACGTGGATGAGCCTCTCGTCGTGCCCGGTCACCCGGTCGACAATCCGCCGACCGACGACTTCTGGCCGCACCTCTCGCCCGGTCCCACACCCGCGTTCACCCCGGATGACGGTCCCGTCACCGGCCCGGTCCGCATCATCAACGCGCAATGGTTCTCGCAGAGTGCCACACCGACCCGGTTCGGCGACCTGCCCCCGATCACGGACCCACTGATCGCGCTCACCGACACCCGTCTGGTCATCCTGGGCCAGCCCGGCGTCAACGCACCGCCCGACCGTCGCCTCATCAGCCAGTTCCGACACGTGTGGTGTTCCTCCGTGACCTGGGATTTCACCTCGCGAAAAGGTCCCGGGGTCGTCGGCCTGCAGGGGATGTCCGGGCCCGATGGGCAGATCATCCAGCGGGGTCTCCAACTCACGATGCCGCCGGCGTTCGACTCGCGCGCATTCGTCCAGGACCTCCTGCAGCGGATCGCGCGGAACTACCTGCGGCTGGACCTCGCCGACTCCACCGGTTTCGTGGACAGTCACACCACGGAGAAGCAGTATCTGGAGAACCTGGCGTCGTCGCCGATCAACCCCTCCGAACGTCAGTCCGCGGTGCCGTTCCCACGATTCCGGTGGATCAGGCACGGCGACGACTACCGCACCGGCGGCGCAGATGTCCGGACGCAGATGGTCCACGCGCAACTCAGCAGCAATTGACCGCGAGGAGCAGGTGCTTCGACGGCGTACGCACCCTCGGGGTCGATGAACACATCTGGCACCACGTTTCTCGCCGCAAACGCGGACCCAAAGAGCTGACAGGGATGGTCGATCTCACCCGCAACGAAGACGGGAAAGTGCAGGCCAGGCTGTTGGATCTCGTGCCAGGGGCGATCCGGGGCGGTGTTCGCAAAGCGGCTCAACGACCGCGGCGAAACCTTCACCTCAGGTGTAGAGATCGCCGCTCTGGATCCGTTCCAAGGCTACAAGCGGGCCATCGATGACGAGCTCGAAGACGCCACCGCTGTGCTCGATGCTTTCCACGTCGTCAAGCTCGCTCTCGGCGCCGTCGATGAGATCCGTCGACGGCTCCAGCAACGGATCTGCGGGCACCGCGGACGCAAAGGCGACCCGCTCTTTGGGATCCGCACCATCGTGCGCTGCGACCCCGACAGGCTCACCGAACGGCAATGGCAGCGATTCAACGACGACATCGCCGCCGACCCCCTCCACGAGGAGTTGTTCATCGCCTGGCAGGTCGCCCACGAACTCCGAGCGGCCTACCACCACACAGACCTTGGGGCCGGACGCAAGGCAGCCGAGAAGGCACTGGCCTCGATGCCGTCCTGCCCGATCCCCGAGATCGCACGCCTCGGGCGGACACTGCGAAAGTGGAAGAAAGAGTTCCTGGCCTACTGGGACACCGACCGAGCCAACAATGGCGGAACAGAAGCCATCAACGGTCTCATCGAGCTCCACCGCCGCCTTGCCCGCGGCTACCGCAACCGCCTACCGCCTCAGAATGCTCCTCATCGCCGGAGGATTACGCCCCTGACCCCACACTCAGATACGAAGGGCCCGAAATCCACTCGACACCCCTCTGGCCTGTCGTCTCCTGCAATTCCCGGACGCGGTGCACGGGAGGCATCCGTTGGGACGATAGTGAGAAAATATCAATCTGCCTGTCGGCCAAACGTATGACAGCGGCCGCCCAGAGGGCAGGTGGGCCGCGGCATCTGGCGTTTTCCAGGACCGGCTACCTGGTCAGACGTCCGGCGGCCGGTGCCGACCGGGTCGGCCGTCCGACGGCCGGCGCTGGCCAAGGTGAGGTCTGGGGCCGCCGGCGATTACCGGGTGAGTTGGCCGGCCACCACGTAGTCGTCGCCGGCCGGGCGGTACTCCGCGGCCACCGAGGTGTCCGATCCGCGGGTGACTAGCCAGGTTCCCGGGCTGTCGCATCCGCCCGAGGTGATGTGCTCGCGGTAGACGCGGGCCCCGTTCTGGTTGCCGGTCGGGGTGAGAGTGCCTCTGCAGCCCAGGGCCGGGTAGCTGACGGTGGAGCCTGTCGAGGAGAAGGTCATCTGCACCTCGTAATCCCGGTCCGACTGCCGGGTCCCACGCTGGACGAGCGTTCCCGAGTAGGTGCCCGCGGCCGGGGCGACCTCGTTGGAGTTTTCCCCGTCCGGCGCATCCTGCCCGGTGGTGGCGGGCTCGGACGACGCGGGATCGGAGGGTTCCGCCGCAGGATTGCCATCCTCTTGGTCCGAGCCGGGGGCCGTGCTCTGATCCGGGGCGTTCGTGGGGGTGGGGGCGGCGTTGTCGTCGTCACCGGGACCGTCACCACCGGCCCCGCCGGAACCCTCCTCCGACGGCGCCGCGGTGGTCACGCCCGCGGGGTCCGAGGCGTCGCCGGAATCGCGATCGAGCACGACGAACGCGAGCAGGGCGATCAGCGCGCCCGCGAGGACGCCGATCAGCGTGATGAGCAGCCACTTCGGCGGGCCGCCGTTGCCCTTGGGCGGCGGGGCGTCGGTGCTGTCCCAGTCCTGCCAGTCGCCCGGGTGCTGGCCGCCTTGCCACTGGCCGCCGTGTCCCTGGCCACCGTGGGCGCCCTGCCAACCGGCCGGGCCCGCTGCGGTGGTGTCGCCCCACGCCTGGTTATGGCCCTGTGGTTTCTGGCCGCCGGAAGCGCCCTGCCATCCGCCGCCGTCCCACGTCTGGTCCTGCCACCCGTCGGAGGACGGATTGCCCTCGCCACCACGCCAACCACCCATGAACGCCTCCTCGACAACCGGTCGACCACCCGAG
>DHCMJ07802__coassemble_3516_pt1 | contig 5297 bp, 4 predicted proteins | sample DHCMJ07802__metabat2_low_PE_012 | metagenome-assembled genome bin DHCMJ07802
AGCGCTCAATGCCCTGGTCGGTGAACTCTGTGGCGTCGACTGCCGGGTACTTGTCCATGCGATCTACGTCCCTAGCCCGATTTCGTTGAGGGCCTTCGTGGCCGCGACCATGGCGTGCTCCCTTCTGACCGGTAGCCCATGCGGGGCAATGAGCCTACGTTCGCCCCAAAGACTCGGTTCCATACGAATTCGAACCCGAAGGGGGAGCTGATCAATGCGTGCACTGACCTGGCAGGGGCGTGGCGACGTACGGGTAGAGGACGTTCGTGACCCACAGATGATCAAGCCCACCGACGCGATCATCCGGATCACCTCGACCGCCATCTGTGGTTCGGATCTACATCTGTATAACGTGCTGGGGCCGTTCCTCGAACCCGGCGACATCCTGGGGCATGAGCCCATGGGCATCGTGGAAGAGGTCGGCAACGATGTGACCAAACTGAAGCGGGGCGATCGTGTCGTCGTGCCGTTCGTCATCGCCTGCGGTTCCTGCTGGATGTGTGACCGGGGCCTGTATAGCCAGTGCGAGACCACGCAGGTCTCCGAGCAGGGCAAGGGTGCCTCACTCTTCGGCTATACGAAGCTATACGGACAGGTTCCGGGCGCGCAGGCCGAATATCTGAGGGTTCCTCATGCAGATGTCGGGCCGATCGTCGTCCCCGACGACGGCGAACCGGACGAACGGTACCTCTACCTTTCTGATGTCGTGCCGACCGCATGGCAGGGGGTCGAGTATGCGCAGATTCCGCCCGGCGGTACCGCGGTGGTCCTCGGACTCGGGCCTGTCGGGCAGATGTGCGCGAGGATCGCCCGACACAGGGGGGCCGGGACCGTGATCGGCGTCGATCTGGTCGACGAACGACTGGCCATGGCGCGGCGGCACTCGATCACCACCGTGGACCTCAGGGAGGTGGACGATCTCGCCACCGCGATCCGTGACCTCACGGGGGGTCGCGGTCCGGATTCGGTGATCGACGCGGTCGGCATGGAGGCGCACGGCTCGCCAGCGGCCGAGGCGGCACAGACCGCCGCCGGAATGCTGCCGGACCGGCTGGCGCAGCCGATCTTCAAGAAGGTCGGGGTCGACAGGCTCGCCGCATTGCACTCCGCGGTCGAGCTGGTTCGCCGCGGTGGCACTCTCTCACTGTCGGGCGTGTACGGCGGGATGGCTGACCCGATGCCGCTGTTGGAGATGTTCGACAAGCAACTCACCGTCCGGATGGGGCAGGCGAACGTCCACCACTGGATTCCCGAGTTGCTGCCTCTGGTCAGCGATCCCGCAGATCCTCTCGGTGTTCTCGATCTACGCACCCACCGCATCCCGCTCGAGGACGCACCTCACGGGTACGACATCTTCACCCGCAAGGACGACGGGGCGATCAAGGTCATCCTCGACCCATCGCTGCCGGCTGGCAGTGGAGCATAAGGGTCGCACCATTTCTGTACGACCGGTTGCATTCTCGGGAGTTCTCGGCCTTGGCTTTGGCGTCAGCCTGAGCGGATCTGACCGGTGGTACGGCGGCAGGTAGGGGCATCGACGTCCTGGTCAATGAGGTGATCCGACACAAGAAGGCCATCGCACGGCTGGGCTCGGCTGATCTCACCGAATTCGGGATCGCCGCCGATACGCCGGGCATCGTGACGAGCCCAAATCCGGAAGGGGTCGTCGACGCCCTGATCCCGCTTCTGGCCACCCACCGCGTGTGGGAGCGTCCAGACCCTGAGCGAGTGTGAAGCAGAACGCCCGCGAGGCCAGGGCTCAGGGGTGTGGTGCCGTCCGGTGGTTTACCGGAAAGAGCGCCGCAATGACGACTTCGTGTCCGTCCGGAGATCAGGTCCAGAACTTTTCCTTAGTGCCCATCGGCTCATCCGCTGTCTCGAGTCGCGAGGCGTAGTCGGAAGAGCCCCAAGGGTCGATCGACTCGACTCGCCATTGCTCACCCATGGGGATACCACGATCACTTCTGCTGGGCATCCAGCTGTAGGTTCTCATCCGATCTGTCAGCCGGACGGTAGCCGGCCTGGCCGTTCTCACTCGGTTGTCACGTTCGGATTCTCACGCAACTGGCATATTCCTCGTCGTTGGCACCGGGTTGAGAACAGCCGAAGCCAGAACTCGGGCCGAAAAGATGGTGGATCTTCGTCGACAGGCCGCCACAAGAACGACCCAATCCGTGGTCAAGTGGTTCGTCGGGCCGATTGTTGTGATTCCACCGAGCCCCCTGTGTGGCGCGGCAGGGTCGCCGAATCCTGATGGGCACGGCAGACGGTGGAATCCCCAGCCACCGTCCAGTCCAGGCGCCCCTCGGCGTCGGCACGCACCTGAAGAGCGGCCAGGACCTTGTCCCAGGTACCGTCGGCCGACCAGCGGCGGTGCCGCTTCCACGCCGTCTGCCACGGCCCGAACCCCTCGGGCAGATCACGCCACGCCAGGCCACAGCGGTACCGGTAGACGATCCCGTCGACCACCTGCCGATTCGACCGCCGCGGCCGCCACAACCTCGGGCGTTCCGGCGACAACAGCTCCGCAATCGTCTCCCACTGGGCATCCGAGAGCACCGTCATACGCACCATGCAGACGACCCTCCCGTGCCCCCACCGGAGAACTTGGGAGACGCGCCCTACGTGCGATCGAGGTGGCAGCCAGACAGGATCCTCATGCTCATCGCCTTGACGTAGCCGATGGTGAATTCGGCACCAAGCCCGTCCAGGATCACAAAGCGACGTCCGCCGTCCCCTATCCCCGTATCCATCAACACCTCTTCGAAACCTCGGTCACGCAGGAGCGGTTCGAGCCTTGCCCTGATCTGAGACCACTGCTCTGGGGTCGGACGGATACTGACAACCCATCCGGGGTACGACTGCCGTTTGGCCGCCTGAACGTGCTCTTCGGAATCGACCTCCGACGAACACCCGATCTTCATCGGCTCTCTCGACTGGATCATCTCGGCATCCGGAAGGACCTCGTGGATCGCCTTCCTCACGTCGGCGAGAAGCTGTTCGTACCGCGGTGCGACCTCACTCAAGGTGGGTCGTTCTTGCATTTCGGCGATGGACAGCTGGCCGCCGGGCCCGCCGAGGTATTTGTCCTCGCTCATGTCACCGCACCCCGCGCAGGTCATCGCCAATAGAGTGATGGAAGCTGCGGCCCCGGTACTGAAGATCCGACTCGTACGCAATGGCATTCTCCGGTGCTCCCGTCGCAATCGCGGCCATGTTCCACTGACTGGTGGTCCTGTAACCGTCGTACTCACTGTGGCCGGACGAGGCTCCCAGCCTGACTTCGTCGCCATCGATGATCACCTTGTGCGAGTTCGTATCCAGCCTCGTCAGTCCAGGTGTATCCGCCGGCGGGCCACCGAAGGGCGAAAAGTAACCGCCAGGCGCGATGGGATCGCCCTTCGCCAGCATGATGTACCGGTTGCCGTCTGGCACTCCGGTACTCGCGGGATCAAACTCTTCACCCGAGGATTCAAGGCCTGGAGAGCCGTAGAACACCACGTTGTCTGCCCTCCCTCCGGCCTGTAGTGCCTCACTGGAGGTCAGTGACCCATACGAGTGACCTAGGAGCGTCAGATTGGTCTCGCCTGCCGCCGTCGACTTGATTCCGTTCAACATCCCCGCAAGGTCGGGCGCTGCCGCGTCCGCATAATCCGGAGTCCGCGCCTGGGGAAGGAAGTCAGGGTAGTCCATGTTCATGTAGGCCACGGCCGCGACTCTCTCGCCTCTGCGGCCCGCGTACTCGAGTGAATCATCCATGGCGAGTTGGAGTCGTTCGATCTTCTCAATCTCTCCGGGCAAGTCCCCGCCCGAGTCGAGCTTGTCCGCCGTCTCGGTTCCCATACCCGGGACATGGACCGCGACGTGGTCCGCGGCTGCTATGTCGCCTTGGGCAACAACTGCGCCCACCCCATTTTCGTGGGGGCGCAGCCCTAGGAGGTGAAGACCCTCGGATCCCTTCACAGATGTCTCGATCTGATCCAGGTCACGGAGTTTCTGCCGAACGGTCTGCAGGTCGGTCCACGCCCGAGTTTTCTCATGCATCATCTGTGCCGCACCGTGCTGCTCTTCGAGCAGCGCGGCCTGCGAGGTCAGCTCATCGCGGAGCTTCGGTAGGTAGTTCCATGCCGCGCGTTCTCGCGCCCACGGCGCGATCTGGTAAGCGTTGGCCAACTCGGCCGGGTAATTGTCGGCGGCCTCCCCGAGCTGGTCCGGGCTCAAACTCTCCGCCCACGCGCGCTGACCGGCAGGGGTGGACGGCGGAGGTGGTGCGGCGAACATCCCGTCCGCCTCGATCTGGCCCTTCTCGCTGGCATCCTCGACGGACATCCCGTCGCCGGTGAAGCCGCCTTCGGCGGCTTTGGTGAGGATCGCGGTGGTGTCGGCTTCGACGTCGGCGGCTGTGGCCAGGATCGCTTGGACTTGGGCGGTGATCTCGGCGCGGGCGGCTTCCTTCGCGGCCTTGGCGGCGGCCGCGGCGGCCGGCCCTCCGAGTGCCCCGGCGACCGCCTCGGCAGTGCCGGTTCCAGGTCCGTCGATCACCGCGCCGTCGTCGGTGATCACCAGTCCGAACTCGGCGGCGTGGTCCCGGGCGTCGTCGAGGGCCTTCTTGAGGGCTTTGACCTGGTCGATCAGACTGGTGACTAGCTCGGTGATCGCGCCGACGGTCGCGGCCCGGTCGGAGATCTCAGACGACAGCCGCGAGAAGCTCACGTGTGCGGCGTCGGCGCCCTGGCCCATCCATCCGGGGATCTTCGCCGCGTCCTGCACACTCGTCCCGAGACCCTCAAGGGTTCGTGAACGTCGGCCGAGCTGATGGGAGAACTCCTCCAGCGCACCGGTATCCCAGGAATCGATCTCCCCCAGGCTCAGTGTCACCTCGCCCCTCCCGCTTCCTCGACGCCGCTGTGGCCGAATGCTAACCGACCTCGACAGCAGGTGGGTGCGTTAACATCCCAGGCGAACAGCCCTCACACACCACACGTCTCGGAGAGGTGAGAACCGATGTCGGGACTGGAAGTCGACCCCGTCGAGCTGCACCTGTCCGGCGGCACACTCGCGACCGCCGCCGACGACTGCGGCCCCGCACTGGCGGCGACCACCGGCCAGGACTGCGGGCGTGGCTTCCCCGGCACCTCGAGCGCCGCCCACGCGGCACTGTCCTCCGCCTGGCAGGAGCAAAACCGCGCCCTGACCGCCGCGCTGCACTCGACCGCGGCACTGCTGCACGAGACCGCCGCGTCCTACGTCGCCACCGACGAGACCAACGCCGCCGGCATCCAGAAACACTCGCCCGC
>DHCMJ07802__coassemble_3801_pt1 | contig 4907 bp, 4 predicted proteins | sample DHCMJ07802__metabat2_low_PE_012 | metagenome-assembled genome bin DHCMJ07802
TCGTCGCGCTTCTTGGACGACACGCGGATCTCCTCGCCCTGGATCTGCGCCTTGATGCCCTTGGGGCCCTCGTCGCGCAGGAGCTTGGTGATCTTCTTGGCGTTCTCCTTGTCGATACCCTGCTTGAGCGAGCCGACCAGGCGGTAGCCCTTGCCCGACGGCATCGGGTCGCCCACCTCGAGCGCCTTCATGCTCAGCCCGCGACGCACGAGCTTCTCGACGAACACGTCCTTGGCGGCCATGACGCGGTCCTCGGAGTTCGCGGTGATCTCCACCGCGTCCTCGCCCTTCCACTCGATCCCGGTGTCGGTGCCGCGGAAGTCGTAGCGGGTGCCCAGTTCCTTGGCGGCCTGGTTGAGGGCGTTGTCCACCTCCTGGCGGTCGAACTCCGAGACGATGTCGAACGAGGACTCCGAGGCCATGGGCGCGCTCTCCTTCACTGGTGGCGGGGCTTGCTGAGGTCGATCCAGGCCAGGCTACCCGTCTCCGGAGACCCCCGATTTGGTACCCGGGGGGAGGGGCGTTGTACTGTAGCTCTGCGCCCTGCGGGGTGCACGCCAGATTGCCCGAGCGGCCAAAGGGAGCGGATTGTAAATCCGTCGGCTTAGCCTTCGTTGGTTCGAATCCATCATCTGGCACTCGGAGACCCCTGCCACAAGCGGGGGTCTTCGTGCATTTCAGGGACAGCCCCTCAGTGCTGGCGGTCGCCGCGGCGCGCCGCGATAGGCTGGCGGCGTGCATACGTGGGTGGCGACGACAGGCTCGGACTCGACTGGCCGCGGTCAGGACCCATCCGCGTTCGCCTCCGCTCCGAACACGGGGCATGACCCTGTGTTCTGTGACCGCAGTCCCTCGGATGGCCGTGCGTGACGTGCCCGCGGGGCTCGGCTCCGCCGTCGACGACTGGGTTGCGGATATCGACGCCACGACGCGCACCGGTAAGGGGATACGGTCCGCTTTGCTCGAGGCCGTGTACGTCGCCGCCGGGGGCGATGACCCCGCAGTGCGGGTCGCGGTGGGCGAGGCGCTCGAACTGCTCCACGAGGCATTTCTCATCCACGACGACGTCGTTGACGGCGACGACCACCGCCGTGGTCAGGCCAATCTCCAAGGCCGGACGCGGGATCGGGTGGCGGCTCGGGGCGCCGCCCCGGCGGTCGCGGAGGGCGTCGGCAGGGCCGGCGGGCTGCTGGGAGGCGACATGCTGCTGGTCGCTGCGATGAGCGGCTTCGCGCGCCTACCGGTGCCCGCACCGACGGTGCACCGGGTCCTCGACGAGGTCGAGCGGGCGGTCACGGCCTCCGTAGCCGGCGAGTACGCCGACATCCACTATTCCGCTGACGCCCGTCCGCCGAGCCGGGAGCGTGCCCTGGCGATCGGCCAGGCCAAGACCGCCGCCTACTCGGTCTCCCTTCCGCTCGTGCTGGGCGCGATCCTCGCAGGTGCCGAGGGCCAGACCATCGAGTCGTTGCGTGAGGTGGGCGCTCACTTGGGCACGGCCTATCAGGTCGTCGACGATCTACTAGGGGTCTTCGGCGACCCGGCCGTGACGGGCAAGTCCAACGAGGGCGATCTCCTGCGCGGTGCGCCCACCGTCCTACTGGCGTTCGCCGCCACCACCGACGCGTGGCCCCGCATCGACGCCGCGCTCGGGGGCCACGGCCACGGAGACCCCGACCCGGATACCGCGCGTGATCTCCTGTACGAGTGCGGCGCCCGGGACCACGCGCAGCGGGTCGCAGAGGATCTGGTCGCCGCGGCCCGCACCGCGCTGGACCGTCCGACCATCCCGGCCGCGATCCGGGCCGCCCTCGCACCCCACCTGGCCGCCGCCCTGGAGAGGACCCGATGACCCCGACGAAACCCCACGCGGAGTTCACCGAGGCCGCGCGGGCGTGCGCGCAGGTGCTGCTGCGCCGCTACTCCACGTCCTTCGCCCTGGCCTGCCGACTGTTGTCGCCGGCCACCAGGCCGCATGTCGCTGCGATCTACGCGTGGGCGAGGGTCGCCGACGAGGTGGTCGACGGCGCGATGGACGACCCGGCCGCCGCGCGCGAGCTCATCGCCGAGGCACGCCGCCGCACCCACCGCGCGATCGAGCAGGGGCTGGACCCGGACCCCGTCACCCACGCCTTCGCCGACACCGCACGCCGGTTCGGGATCGGCGCACGCCTGGTGGACCCGTTCTACGACTCGATGGAGGCGGACCTGGACGTCACCGCGCACAGCGACGAGTCGCTGCGCCGGTACATCCACGGGTCCGCGGAGGTGATCGGGGAGATGTGCCTGCGGACGTTCGCGGGTGGCGGATTGGGCGACAACGACGAGCTCGCATCCGGTGCACGAGCACTGGGATCGGCGTTCCAGAAGGTCAATTTCCTCCGGGACGTCCGTGAGGATTCCGGAGAGCTCGGCCGCAACTATCTGCCCGGTCGGGATCCGCTCGCACTGACCGACCGCGATGTCCGGGAGTTGGCGGACGACGTGGACGTCGACCTGCGGCTGGCCCGCATCGCGATCGACCGGATCCCCGGCCGGGACCGCCTCGCGGTGTTGGCCGCGCACGATCTGTTCGCGGAGCTCAACGAGCGGCTGCGCGCCGCGGGCGCCGCCGGAGTGAGCTCCGGACGGGTCCGCGTGCCCGACGCGGTGAAGCTGAAGATCATCGCCCGCGCCGCGGCCACCGGTCGCCGGGTCTCCCAACGGTCGGGGGAGTCCCGATGAGTGGTGAGTTCGAGCGGCTGCGACTGCGGCTGCGTCGGGGTCGACCCGTCGCCCCCGACGGTCCTGTCGTGGTGGTGGGCGGCGGTATCGCCGGGCTGGCCACTGCCGCGCTACTCGCCCGGGAGGGCCGTGACGTCACGCTCGTCGAGGCCACCGAGGAGGTCGGCGGCCGGGCGGGTAGCTGGTCGTCCGGAGGGTTCCGCTTCGACACGGGCCCGTCGTGGTTCCTCATGCCGGAGGTGTTCGACCACTTCTTCCGACTCTGCGGCACCTCGTCCGCCGAGCAGCTCGACCTGGTCCGCCTCGACCCCGGCTACCGCGTCTACTTCGAGAACCAGTCCGAGCCGGTCGACGTCCGCTCGGACCGGGCCGCCTCCACCGCGCTGTTCGAGTCGCTCGAGCCGGGGGCCGGCGCGGCCCTGGAGAAGTATCTCGACTCGGCCCGCATGACCTACGATCTCGCACTGCGGCGGTTCCTCTACACGAACTTCACCTCGTACCCGGCCCTGGTGCGGCGGGAGGTCGTGGCCCGCGCGGGGACGCTTCTCGCGCGGCTCGCCCAACCGCTGCAGTCGTACGTGGCCCGCCGCTTCCGGGACCGCCGCATCCAGCAGATCCTCGGCTACCCGGCGGTGTTCCTGGGCTCCTCGCCGTACCTCGCGCCGTCGATCTATCACCTCATGAGTCACCTCGACCTGGCCGACGGGGTGCTCTACCCGCGCGGCGGTTTCGCCGAGCTCATCGCGGCCGTCCGGAGGGTGGCCGAGCAGCAGGGCGTGCGCATCCACACCGGCACCGAGGCGATCGCCCTCACGGTCTCCGACCCCGGCCCGGAAAGGCCCTCCGTGACGGGGGTCCGGGTACGTGACCGGGCAGGAGCCGAGCGGACGCTGCCGGCCGGCCTCGTCGTCGGCGCCGCGGACCTGCACCACCTCGAGACCCGGTGGCTGCCGGACCACCTCCGCACCTACCCGCAGTCCTACTGGGACCGGCGTATGCCGGGGCCCGGTGCGTTGCTCGTGCTGCTCGGCGTGCGCGGCGAGCTGCCGCAGCTGGCGCACCACACGCTGTTGTTCACCGAGCGCTGGGAGGAGGGGTTCGACGCCATCTTCGGCGGCGAGCCGCACATCCCCGATCCCGCCTCCCTCTACGTCTGTAGGCCGAGCGCGACCGACACCGACCCGAATGCCGGGATCGCGCCGGAGGGTCACGAGAACCTCTTCGTCCTGGTGCCGATCCCCGCCGACCCCGCGTCGGGGCGTGGCGGTGTCGACGGTGCCGGTGACGCGACGATCGAGGCGGCCGCCGACCAGGCGATCGCGCAGATCGCCGACTGGACCGGCATCCCGGACCTCGCCGAGCGGATCGTCGTACGCCGCACCATCGCGCCGGCCGATCTCGAGGCGGATCTGGGCGCCTGGCGCGGTACCGCACTCGGCCCGGCACATACCCTGGCGCAGAGCGCGTTCTTCCGCACCCGCAACGTCAGCAGGCACGTCGACGGGCTGTTCTACGCGGGCGCCTCGACCATTCCGGGGATCGGGCTGCCGATGTGCCTCATCAGTGCGGAGTTGGTGCTCAAGCACGTGCGCGGCGACACCGGCACCGCCCCGGTGGCCGAGCCGGGCGGAGGCACGGTGTTCAGCGGGTGATCGGGCTGGCGTACCTGGCTGTCCAGGCCCTCTCGTTCGCGGGGATCCTCGTGATCGACCACCGCTGGCGTCTCGCCGCATTCCGCGCCCCGGCCGCCACCGCGCTGGCCGTCACCGCCGCAGTGGCGTTGTTCCTGACCTGGGACGTACTCGGCGTGCGCAGCGGTGTGTTCTTCCGCGGCACGACCGACTTCATGACCGGACTGCTCATCGCGCCGGAGATCCCTGTCGAAGAGGTGGTGTTCCTGGCGTTCCTGTCGTACCTGGCGCTGGTCTGTGCGACCGGGGTGACGGCCGCGGCCGAGCACCTCCGCGCACGGCGGACAGGGAACGACCCGGCCCGTACCGACGAAACGGGGGAGCACCCGTGACCGGTATCTACACGACCATCAACCTCACCATGTCGATCCCGGTGCTCGGCGCCGCGGCGATCGCCCTGTGGCGACTGCGCGGGGCCGAGCGACGGCGGTGGTTGCTCGGCGTCGGCGGCTCGCTGGTGGTGCTGCTCGTCCTCACCGCGATCTTCGACAA
>DHCMJ07802__coassemble_4347_pt1 | contig 4329 bp, 4 predicted proteins | sample DHCMJ07802__metabat2_low_PE_012 | metagenome-assembled genome bin DHCMJ07802
GAGGCCGACGAGACCACCCGCGAGACCACGCTCGAGAAGATGGCCTCGCTGCCCGTGCTGGCTGAGGGTGGCTCGCTCACCGCGGCCGTGGCCTCGCAGATCTGCGACGGCGCCTCCGCCGGCCTGCTCGCCTCCGCCGAGGCCGTCGAGAAGTATGGGCTCAAGCCGCGCGCCCGCATCCACAACCTCACCGTTCGCGGCGACGACCCGGTGATGATGCTCTCCGCGCCCATTCCCGCCACCAGGTACGCGCTGGAGAAGACTGGTCTGTCGATCGACGACATCGACGTCGTCGAGATCAACGAGGCCTTCGCCCCGGTCGTGCTGGCGTGGATCAAGGAAATCGGAGCCGACCCGGCCCGCGTCAACCCCAACGGTGGCGGTATCGCGCTGGGCCACCCGCTCGGCGCCACCGGCGCCAAGCTGTTCGCCACCCTGCTCAATGAGCTCGAGCGCACCGGCGGCCGTTACGGCCTGCAGACCATGTGCGAGGGCGGCGGCACCGCCAACGTGACGATCATCGAGCGGCTCGACAGCTGACGCTGACGCAGCCCCGGCCAGCGAAGAGCCCCGCACCATCAATGTGGTGCGGGGCTCTTGCTTGTGCGTAGCGGGGCTGTCAGGAGCCGGGGAAACTCAGGTCACCGACGCTGCCGGCGATGTCGGTGGCGATCGGGATGACGCTGCCGGCGTCGATGCTGCTGCCGTTGCTCGAACCCTCGGGGAGTTCGACACTGTCGGACATGCTGCCGGTCAGGCTGGCCGTGTCGAGCTCGCCACCGCTGCCGGTCTCGAGACTGCCGCGGCCGGCCTCGATTCCCGCAGCGCTGCCGGTGCTGCCGACGTCGATCCCGGCCTCGGTGCTCCCGCTCGTGACGTCGGCGATGCTGCCGTGGAATCCGAGGTCCACGGTGCTGCCCTGGTTCGAGCCGGAGGTGCTGCCGAGGTCGATCATCCCGTTCTCCGAGCCGATGCCCAGTTCGGCGCTGCCGAGGCCGATGCTGCTGCCTTCGGCGCTGCCGGAGCCGCCGACACTGCCGGTGACGCTGCCCTCGAACGCGCCCAGAGGATTGCCGACCTGGGTGAGGAAGAGGTTGGTCTCCATCGGAGCGTTACCGCCGTTGCAGATGACGGCGGTGGCATAGAAGTCATCGGCGACGTCGTTGGCGAGTAGGGTGCCGGACTTTCCAGCCACAGTCGCGATTAGCAGGGGTGAGCCGGGAAGGTGGAGAAGAGTTACGTCATCACCGTCTGCGAGCAACGAGAGGATGTCCGCTGTCCCGCCTTCGAGCAGCGGACCAACGAGGCCAGGGACAGCGTGAAGAGGAACCAGCGCTCCAGAACAGGTCTGGCCAACTACCAGCGGGCGCAACGAGTTGGGGATCGGGTCCGTGACCTGAGCGGACACGGTGCCGTCCGCGACAGTCGGCGGCGCGACCGTAGCGGCATTGGCGCTTGCCATTCCGGTGAGCGCCAGCGCCACAGCGACGGATGCGGCTGCTGTCGGACGAGCGATTCTTGCGAGGGACTTCATGTGATCTCCCGAGCGGGTAGGCGACTTCAAGTGAAGATACTCATATTTTCGCCAGTCGGGGCGTGAACGCCGCGAGCCCCACACCTGGTGGGGTGCGGGGCTCGCGGACGATGGTTCGTCAACGCGTCAACGCGTCAACGCGTCAATGCGCTGACGCGGGTGTTGATCAGGAGCCGGAGCTGCCGGCCGATCCGCTGTTGCCGTTGTCGGTCGGGGCGGCGGGGCCGCCGCCCATGCTGCCAGCGGCCGCTTCGAGCGGGTTGCCGACCACTGCCGGGAAGATGTGCGGCTCCATGGGGGCGCCGCCGCCCAGGCAGACCACGGCGAGAGCGTAGACGTTGGAGGGCACGTTGGTGGCGGTCAGCCAGCCCTCTTGACCGGGGAGGGTCGCCGGGAGGTTGAAGCCGAAGGCGCCGAGACCGTCGAGCTCGATCACGTCGCTGCGGTCACCGAGTGCGCTGAGGATCGGCAGGATGTCGCCACCGCCGGCGATGGCGGCGCCGCCGACGGCTGCCATTGCGGCCGGCGGGACGAGCATGCCGATGCAGGTCTGGCCGTCGAGCGGCTGGGTGACGTGCACGTTCACGGTGTTGCCCGCGATGTTATGGACGGGGACGGCGGCGTTGGCGGCACCAGTGCCGGCGACGGTGATGCCGGCGGCTGCGGTGGCGGCAACGGCGAAGCTGGCTGCGGCCTTCTTCAGGATGGTCATACGGAGTGCTCCTCACAGACGTGCCTAGATTTGGTGGTCTACCTCACTGTGTCGCTCAGCGGACTGTAAGTGTTACATCAGCGAGAGCAACGTATCTGACGTTTCGGTGGGTTCCCTTGGTTAATTGGTGCCCATATAACCCCGCCCGTCCCGGTGACCAGCAGTTCGTCAATTGTGAAGCGCTGCAATCGACGAACAGCGCCCGGCCGAAATGTTTGGCCGGGCGCTGCGTGAATGCGGTGTGCGTTGAGTGTTCTTACTCGGCCTCGGTCTCGCCGCCGCCGAGGGCCGACGACAGGATTGCGCCCATGTCACCCTCGCCGCCGCCGGAGATCAGCGCGGAGGCGGTGTCGAGCAGGCCGTCCGAGCTCATCGCGCTGAGGGCCTCAAGCGGGTTGCCAACCAGGACGGGGCTGACGGCAGGCGCGAACGACTCATCGGCCAGTTCGCTGGCGCAGAAGCTGGCCTGGAGGTAGAGGTTCGACGGCACTGCCTCGGCGGACACGGTTCCCTCATCGCCGGCACCGGCCAAGGTCGTGAAGGGGAGGGCCCCATCTTCCAGGATCACGACGCCCGGCACGTTCTTCAGGGGCGCGAGGATCCCGTCGATAATCCCTCCGAGGTTGGGTACGTCTAGCAGGGTCGGCTCGCTGGCGTCCCCGCCGAGGGCGCCGAGGAGTTCCGCAGCGGCGGCCGGCGGCACAAGCACGGCGGCGCAGGCGTCGGCGAGGTCGCCGTCCTCGAGGGTGAAGGTGACGGACACGGTGTTGCCGTCGACCGAACTCTCAGAGGTGGTCGCGGAGGCGATACCGGCGCCGGCGAGGGCGAGGCCGGAGGCGGCGGCAATGACGCCGAGGCTGCGGAAGGCGGTGCGGGAGATCGACATGTAGAGGGCTCCATTCAGGGGCGGGAGTGAGGGGTGGGGGCTTGCGCCAGGAATGCCGAACACTGGTCGGCATCCGCTTGCACCGTGATCTTAACCTCCCTCTCAGGCTCCTGAAAAGGTTTGGAGTACATGTCATCTGCGGAGGGGGTGGCCAGTCAGGTGGCCATTTCACTGCGGTGAAACGACGAAACCCAGCCGTGAGTGCGGCTGGGTTTTGTGGACGAGCTTCGAGAAAAGGCTTACTCGGTGTCCCCGCCGATTGCGGACGACAGGAGACCGCCGAGGGGGCCGTCGCCACCCTGGAGGATGGAGGACATGGCGCCGAGGCCCTCCTCCGAGCTGCCCATCGACACGGAGCCCATGACCGCCTCAAGCGGGTTGCCGACGATCACGGCCGGGTTGATCTCGGGGTCCTCAAGCGTGCACTTGGTGATGAGCGTGTACACGTTCGGGTCGAGCTCGGCATAGACGGTGTTCTTGCCGACGGCGACGGAGATCAGACCGACGCCGGTTCCGTCACCGCTCTCGTTGGTGGTGAGCGTAGTGACGGCGGTATCGCCCTTGAGGATGTCGAAGAGAGCCCTGATGTCGCCCGTGGCGGCATCCTGGGCCTGGGACACGACGCCGGCCGCACCTGCGGTGGGAACGGCTACGGCGAAGCAGAGTGCGCCGTCCAACCAGTGGTCCTGGGTAAAGGTGACGGACAACAGGTTGCCCTCGACCTCGTGGGTGGTGGCAGCCATCGCGGCACCGGCGCCAGCGAAGGTCAGGGCGGTGGCGGCGCCGATCACGGCGGCCGAGCGGGTGAACGTGCGAACAGCGGTCAAGAGGACCTCCGGGGAGTGGGCGGGACAGCGACCATCCCGAAACCAAAAAAATAAGTCGTTGCTCATGGTACCCGGGCCCTATGAACGGTGGGGACTCCTTTCTTCCTGTGAAACGCCACAGCCGCCCGGCTCTGTCGAGCCGGGCGGCCGTGGTGCGCTCGCGTGTGAGCAGTCGTTCGGATCAGCCCAGATCGCGCAGGGCTCCCAGGCGCTCGTGCGCCTGCGTCATGACGCGCTGGATGAGCTCGTCACAGCTGGGCAGGTCGTCGATCATGCCCACGACCTGGCCGGACGCGAGCACGCCGGCCTCGGTGTTGCCCTCGACCAGCCCGGCCTTGAGCAGCATCGGCGTATTGGCGGCCATGACGAT
>DHCMJ07802__coassemble_4360_pt1 | contig 4317 bp, 3 predicted proteins | sample DHCMJ07802__metabat2_low_PE_012 | metagenome-assembled genome bin DHCMJ07802
TCCGACCCGCGTGCGGATCATCCTCGCGCTGCGTCGGGCCGGCGAACTGTCCGTGAACGCCCTGGCCGAGACCGTTGACAAGAAGCCGTCGGGGGTGTCGCAGCACCTCGCCCGACTCCGGATGGCCCGCATGGTCACCACCAGGCAGGAGGGCACCAGCGTGCTCTACAAATTGACCGACGAGCACGCGATCGCGCTGGTCGTCGAAGCCGTCAAGCAGGCCGAGCACGCGGTCGCGAACGGCCAGGCCCCCCGGCACCACCACGCGCCCGGATAGGGCATCACCCATGCTCCGCGTCCTGAGGAATCCCACCTACGCGAAGCTGTTCGGCGCCCAGATCATCGCGCTGATCGGCACGGGCCTGCTCACCGTCGCCCTCGGCCTTCTCGCGTTCGACATCGCGGGCGGCGATGCCGGCGTCGTGATGGGCGTGGCCATGTCCATCAAGATGATCGCCTACGTGGCCGTGTCGCCGGTAATGATCGCCCTGGTCGCGCGCCTGCCGAAGCGCCCGGTGCTCATCGCCGCCGACCTCGTCCGCGCGGGCACGGCCGTCGCGCTGCCGTTCGTCACCGAGGTCTGGCAGATCTACGTCCTGATCTTCATCCTCCAGTCCGCATCCGCCACGTTCACCCCCACCTTCCAGGCGGTCATCCCCTCGATCCTGCCCGACGAAGGTGAGTACACCCGAGCCCTCTCGCTCTCGCGCCTGGCATACGACCTCGAATCAGTAGTCAGCCCGATGCTCGCCGCCGCCCTCCTCACGGTGATCAGCTACAACAACCTCTTCGTCGGCACCGTGGTCGGCTTCGTCGTCTCCGCCATCCTGGTGACCGCCGCCCGGTTCCCCGTCATCGCCACCCCCTCCGAGGCGCCGTTCCTCGACCGACTCACCGGCGGCACCCGACTGTTCTGGCGGGAGCGCGAACTGCGGGGCCTGATGGCGCTCAACCTGGTCGTGGCCACCACCACCGCGATGGTCGTCGTCAACACGGTCGTCCTCGTGCAGGGCCTGCTCGGTCGCTCGCAGACCGACGTCGCCCTGATGCTCGCCGTGTACGGCGCCGGGTCGATGGTCGTCGCCCTCGCCGTTCCGAGCCTCCTGGACCGGATCTCGGATCACCCCGTGATGCTCACCGGCGGCATGGCACTGCCCGTCCTCCTGGCCAGCGCGGCTGGCGTGATCGCGTGGACGGACGGCACCGTCAGGTGGGCCGGCCTGCTGATCCTCTGGTTCCTCATCGGGTCCGCGACGTCGGCAGTGCTCACGCCGTCGGCCAGGCTCCTGCGCAGGAACAGCACGGAGGCCACGCGGCCGGCCGTATTCGCCTCGCAGTTCTCCCTCTCGCACCTGTGTTTCCTCGTGGCCTACCCGGTCGCGGGCACGCTCGGCGCGGCGCTCGGCCTCGGCGCTGTCGCGCTGGTGCTCACCGTCCTCGGCGCGGTCGGCGCCGTGGTCGCCGCGGCGACCTGGCTACGAGGAGAAAAACCCGGGGTCGACGACGACGACACCGTCGCCCCGGCCACGCTGGTCGGCTGACGCCGTCGGACCGACACGGGCGTCAGGCCAGGCGCAGCGACGTCAGGCAGGTGAGGTCGTCCGGGTTCGACGTCGAGATGGGGGCCGTAGCCCGGCGCCCGTCGTGCTCGACGGTGATCTCGCCGTCCAGTCCGCGTGGGAGCCAGATCCCGACGAAGCCGTTGTCGAACGTGGTCACGTCGTCGTCGACGACCGTCGCTCCCGTCGCCCGGTCGGTGACGGTGACCTGCACCTGTTCGTTCCGCAGTTCGCCGAGGCATGTGGTGAGGCTGTGGAAGTAGCACTCGTGGGTCCGGCTGTCGTACGGCGCCACCGCGAGGTAGAACTCCTCGTTTGGCATCGGCACCGACTGTGTGCGGTCCCCGCTGGTCAGGACCAGCTCGTCGGGTTGAACGGAGGCGATGAGGTCGGTCGACCGCTGCGCGACGGGCGTCGCGTCGAGGCGCTCGATCATCTGCCGCGCATCGAGCCCGGCGAGGCCGTGCTCGTCGGCGATCGTGGACCCCGCCGCGTCCGCCGATCGCGCGGACCCCGCCGACCCCGCCGACTGGTCAGCCTGCGGCGCCTGGGCCGTGCACCCGGCGGCTGCGACTGCTACAGCAGCCAGCGCCGCGACCGTCATCCGGATCGTGCTCATGCGTGAACTCCTGTCTCGTTGCGGCTCGTTACGCTCGCCTCCGGGCCGGACGCGGTGACCGCCTCCGGCCGCAGGTCCAGGCGGCGCAGCAACTGGGCGTTGGCCGCCACGACCACCGTGGACAGTGACATGAGGATCGCGCCGACGGACATCGGCATCACGAAGCCGATCGGTGCCAGCACGCCCGCGGCCAGCGGCACGGAGACGAGGTTGTACCCGCCGGCCCACCACAGGTTCTGGACCATCTTCCGGTAGGTCGCCGACGACAATTCGCGGACGCTGACCACCGCGCGCGGATCGTCGGAGGCCAACACCACGCCCGCCGACGCGATCGCCACGTCGGTGCCGGCGCCGATCGCGATGCCGACATCGGCCTGAGCCAGCGCGGGGGCGTCGTTGACGCCGTCGCCGACCATCGCGACCGAACGCCCCTCCGCCTGGAGTTCGCTGACCTTCGCGGCCTTGTCCTCGGGCCGGACGCCCGCGAAGTATCGGTCGATGCCCAACTCGTCCGAGACGGAGGCGGCCACCGCCTCGGCGTCGCCGGTGATCATCACGACCTCCACGCCACGCTCGTGCAGCGCGTCGATCGCGGCGCGTGATTCGGGGCGGACCTCGTCGACGAGCTTGAGCGCCCCGGCGACCTCGCCGTCCACGAGGACGTGCAGGATGATCGCGCCGTCCAGCCGCCACTCGTCGGCGATCGCGAGTTCGCGCCCGTTCTCCTGCTCCAGCAGGTAGGGGCCTCCCACCTGGACCTTCGCCCCGTTCACGGTGGCCTCGACGCCGACCGCCGGCGACGAGCTGAAGTCGGTGGCTGGCGGCACGGTCAGCCCACGCTCCTTCGCGGCGGCGACGATCGCCTTGGCCAGCGGATGCTCGGAGTCCGACTCCGCGGCGGCGGCGAGCGCCAGCAGGCGGTCCCGGTCCTGATCGCCGGCGGCACCGGCGGCCCCGACAGCCCCTGCAGCCCCGGTTGCGCCAGCAGCCCCGGCAGCGGCGTGCACCGCGGTGACGGCGGGCGCGCCCTTGGTCAGGGTGCCGGTCTTGTCGAACAGGACGGCGTCGACCGTGCGCATGCTCTCCAGCGCGAGCCGGTCCTTGATGAGCACGCCGCCGCGGGCCGCGCGCTCGGTGGCGATCGAGACGACCAGCGGGATCGCCAGCCCCAGCGCGTGCGGACACGCGATGACCAACACCGTGATCACGCGGATCACGGCCTGCTCCGGGGTGCCGACGAGCAGCCAGACGACGACAGTGATCAGTGCCGCGCCGAGCGCGAACCAGAACAGCCACGCCGCCGCCTTGTCGGCGATCCGCTGCGCACGGGAGGAGGAGTTCTGGGCGTCCTCGACGAGTTTCTGAATACCGGCCAGCGCGGTGTCGCTGCCGACCGCGCTGATCCGCACGCGCATCCCGGAGTCGGTGGCGACCGTGCCGGCGACCACGGTGTCCCCCTCGGAGCGCCGAACGGTCTGCGATTCGCCGGTGATCATCGACTCGTCCATGCTTGCCGTGCCCTGCACCACCACACCGTCGGCGGGAACGCTGCCACCGGGTCGGATGATCACAACGTCCCCCACGCGGAGGTCGGCGGGCGAGACGATGACGACGTCGTCGTCGTCAACCTTCTCGGCTTCATCCGGCAACAGTGCTGCCAGGGAGTCGAGGGCCGAGCTGGTCTGGGCGAGGGAGCGCATTTCCACCCAGTGGCCGAGCAGCATGATGACGATCAGCAGCGCGAGTTCCCACCAGAATTCGAGCTCGTGACCGAGCAGGCCGAGCGTCGAGCCCCACGAGGCGACGAACGCGACTGTGATGCCGAGGCTGATCAGCAGCATCATCCCCGGTTGGCGGGCCTTGATCTCGTCCCAGCCGCCAGTGAGGAAGGGTTGGCCGCCCCAGACGTACATGACGGTGCCCAGGATCGGCGCGACCCACAGGCCCCAGCCTGTGACCTCGTAGCCGAGCAGCATGGCGAACATCGGCGAGAACGCGACGGTCGGGATGCCCAGCGCGAGCATGATCCAGAACAGGCGCCGGAACACCTGGACGTGGTGGCCGTGGTGGCCGTGGCCGCCGTGACCAGCATGATCACTGTGTCCCGCATGCCCCGCGTGCGGGTCGTGCCCCGCGTGC
>DHCMJ07802__coassemble_5064_pt1 | contig 3747 bp, 2 predicted proteins | sample DHCMJ07802__metabat2_low_PE_012 | metagenome-assembled genome bin DHCMJ07802
AGTAGATCGAGAACGCGGCGTCCCGGCGGTCGTCGGTCCGGCGGTACATGTCGCCGACGACGGTCGAGGTGGTGGCCTTGAGCGTGCCGGCGCCGACGCCGACGAACACCAGACCGATGCCGAGTCCGATGGCATCGGGGATCAATGCCAGGGACAGGTGCCCCAGCATGATCAACACGGCCGAACCGAAGAGGGTGCGTTCCGCGCCGAAGAGCCGGTCGGAGACCCAGCCGCCGAGGATCGCGGAGGCGTAGACGAGACCGCCGTACGCGCCGACGATCGAGGTGGCGATTTGCTCGGAGTAGCCCAGGCCACCCTCGCCGACCGAGTAATAGATGTAGTAGGCCAGAAGGCCCTGCATGCCGTAGAAGCTGAAGCGCTCCCACAGTTCGATGCCAGAGAGGTTGGCCAGACCGAGAGGGTGACCGAAGAATCTACGGTCGGAATCGGCGAGAGCCACCTCGGGGTTCCGAGTTGTCATGTCAGACAGTGATACTCCTGCAAAGCACAAGTGACAAACCAGTGTTCTTCGCCACCCGCGCAAGGTGGGAGTCGACAATCCCGCGCGTGGACGGGAGAATAGGCGATTCAGCCCGAGAACTTCCACTCGGGAACCCCATGAGAGAAGCGCAGGAGCACCTCCAGTGAGCCGAGCCGACACCCCGGCCCGATCTAGCCGCCCCCTTCACGGAAGGGGGCACACCGGATGAGCATCGCGCTCTCACTACTCATTGGCGTCGTAGTGGTCCTCGCGATCACCGCGATGACGGGCTACTTCGTGGCCCAGGAATTCGCATTCATGGCGGTAGACCGCTCCCGCATGGGCGCCGCCGCCGACAAGGGCGACGCGGCCGCGAAGCGGGTTCTCGGCGTCACCCGCCGCACCTCATTCATGCTCTCGGGCGCGCAGCTCGGCATCACCATCACCACCCTGGTCGTGGGCTATGTGGCCGAACCGCTCATCGGCCGGGCGCTCGGCGAACTGCTCGGCCTCGCATCCGTCCCGCAGGGGGTCGGCGTGGCCGTGGGCACCGTGCTGGCACTGCTGTTCTCGACCGTGGTCCAGATGATCTTCGGCGAGCTGGTCCCCAAGAACCTGGCGATCGCCCGGCCCGAGCCTGTCGCCCGCTGGCTGGCCCGCTCCACCACCATCTACCTGGCCGTGTTCGGCTGGCTCATTAGCCTGTTCGACAAGGCCGCGGCGGGCCTGCTGCGGGCCGTCGGGATCGAGCCCGTCGAGGACAAGGAACACTCGGCCACCGCCCGCGACCTCGAGCACATCGTCGCCGAGTCCGGTGAGGCCGGCGAGCTCTCCCCCGAGCTGAGCCGGCTGCTCGACCGCATGCTCGACTTCCCCGGCCAGCCCGCCGAGCACGCGATGGTGCCCCGCTCCCGTACCGACGTGGTGCGCGGCGAGGACACCGTGGCAGACGTGCTGTCGAAGATGGCGACCGGCCACACCCGCTACCCGGTGGTCGGTACGGATTCCGACGACGTGATCGGCGTGGTGGACATGCACGACCTGCTCACCGTGTGTGACGGGCAGGACACCTCCCTGCTCTCGGTGTCCGGGCTGATGCGCGCCCCGATCATCGTGCCCACGTCGCTGCCGCTCCCCGAGGTGGCGAACCGTCTCGCCGCCGAGCACGCGGAGATGGCCGTGGTGGTGGACGAGTACGGCGGGTTCGCCGGCGTGGTGACCATGGAGGACATGGCCGAGGAGATCGTCGGTGAGATCAACGACGAGCACGACTCGCTGGCCGAGGCGGGGATCCCGGTCAGCGTGGGCGACGGCTGGCTGTTCAGCGGCGACACCCATCTCGACGAGGTGGAGCGTCTGCTCGACATCACGCTGCCCGACACCGACGCCGAGACCCTCGGTGGCCTGGTCATCGAGACCTCCGGCGACCTGCCCGACGTGGGCGACCGCGTTGACGTGGACCTGCCGGACACCGACGTGTTCGAGGAACTGTCCCGCTCGCGGATCCTGCACACCGAGGTCCGTCAGATCGAACGCCGTGTGCCCTCCCGGCTGTACGTGGCGGTCGAGGAGGCCACCCGATGACTGTCACCCACCTCGCCGCCGGGTCCACCTCGGGGATCATGAACAACCCGTGGGTCGTGCTCGGCGCCACGACACTGTTGATCATCGCGTCGGCGTTCTTCGTGGCCGTGGAGTTCTCGCTCATCTCCGCGCGTCGCCACCGGCTGGAGGACGCGGCCGCCACGAGCGTCGCCGCGCGCGCCGCCCTGCGTAACGCCTCCGAGCTCACCCTGCTGCTGGCCGGCGCGCAGCTCGGCATCACCCTGTGTGCGCTCGCGCTCGGTTCGATCACCAAGCCGGCCGTGCACCACTGGCTCACCCCCGTGTTCACCGGATTGGGCCTTCCGCCGTGGACCGCCGACGTGATCGCGTTCATCCTCGCGCTGATCATCGTGACGTTCCTGCACCTGGTGGTGGGCGAGATGGCCCCGAAGTCGTGGTCCATCTCCCACCCCGAGTACTCGGCCACGCTGCTGGCGTTGCCGATGCGCGGCTTCCTGTGGCTCACCCGGCCGCTGCTGCTCCTGCTCAACAGCACCGCCAACGCGATCCTGCACAAGCTCGGGGTGGAGGCGAGGGACGAGGTCTCCGCCGGCCAGGACGCCGACTCGTTGCGCGAGTTGGTCCGTCACTCCGGCGAGACCGGCACGCTGGACGACACGCGTCAGCGTCAGCTGCTCAGCGCGCTCGAGCTCCAGGAACTCACCGTGGGCGATCTGCTCGGTGAGCGCGAAGCCCACACGCCCGCGTCGGAGTCCGAGATGTCCTCGGTCGACGTGGACGCCGGCCCCGAGGAGATCCGCGAGACCGCCCGCCGCACCGGGCACCTGCGTCTGCTGGTGCTGGAGAACGACACGGCCGCCGGCGTGGTGCACGCACGCGACTCGATCGGGGTGGCCGACACCGCCACCGCCCGCGACCTCATGCGCCCGTGCCTTTCCCTGGAGCAAGATCTGTCCGTCGCCGAGGCATTCCGCCGGATGCGTGATTCGCGGGCACACCTCGTCGTCGTCGAACAATCCGGCGACCACCCGGGCACCCGCGTCTCCGAGGTGCGCGGCGTCGTCACCCTCGACGACGTGGTCCGGCGCCTCCTCCCGGTGACCTCCGGCTAGCGGCGCGGCGCGCAGCGAGGCCGGCCTTCTAGAACAGCCCGATCAGCTTGAGCAGGCCCCACAGCGCCAGGCCGGCCATGCCGAGCAGGATCAGCAGCATCAGCGCCACCGCGCCCACCGCCCGCAGGATGTAGCCGCGGGCGGTGGTGTCGATGGTCTTGCCCTCGGCGATCGTGCGGTTGACCAGGCGCAGGTTCTTGGACGTGGCCTTGTGCGCCACATCGGCCACGTCGCCGACGAACGGGATCGTGCCCAGCACCGCGTCGACCAGGTAATTCCAGCCGATGCGGAACAGGATCCGCACCGGCACGCGGTTGCGGACGGCCTCCACCATCACGACCCCCGCCACCACGATTCCCACCGCGTCGCCGACGCCGGGCACGAGCCCGATCACCGGGTCGACGCCCACGCGGTAGCGGGTGCCGGGGATGCGGACGAGGTCGTCGAGGACGCGCGCGATGCCGGAGGTCAGGGGCGAGCTCGGCACGCGGGCGGCGGGGGCTGCATCCGCGGGCGCCGGGGCGGGGCCGGGGCGGGCATCGTTCATACCGGCCGAGGGTACGGGCTGCGGGCGCGCGGTGCGGTGCG
>DHCMJ07802__coassemble_5223_pt1 | contig 3645 bp, 3 predicted proteins | sample DHCMJ07802__metabat2_low_PE_012 | metagenome-assembled genome bin DHCMJ07802
CAGGAGGATCCGCATGTGGTCGGTGCGCGCGGCCGCGTCCTGCACCTGCTCCACCGTGGCGTCCGGCGCGACGGCGGTGGGGGCGCGGCCGGTGTCCACGAGCGAGCCGACGGTCAGGTATTCCAGGTCCAGCGCCCCGGCGAGCGGGGAGTGGATGGACGATTCCAGCGCCCCGACCGACGCGGAATGCTCGACCAGGTGCCGGATCGTGTCGGCGTCCTGCCCACCGACGGCAGCGCTGTCCACGGGCTCCACGCCACTGGCCGCGACCAGCCGGTTGGCCATGCGGTTGACCCACACCAGCAGCGGCCTAAACACCCAGATGAACGCGCGCGAGGGCAGCCCGATCAGCCGCGCGGCCCGCTCCGGCGCGGCGATCACCCACGACTTGGGCGCCATCTCGCCCACGACCAGGTGCAGGAACGTCACCAGCAGCAGCGACAGGATGAACGCCGCGGTGTCCGCGATCCCGCCGGGCACCCCGAGCGAGCCCAGCGCGGGTCCGAGCCACGCGTCGACGGCGGGTTTGGTCACCGCGCCCAGCGCGAAGGTGCAGGCGGTGATGCCGAGCTGCGCGCCGGCCAACATGACGGTCAGCTCGTCGATCCCGCGGATGGCGGCCCGGGCCGAGGCGCTGCGGTCGGCGTCCACCTCGAGCCGGTGCCTCCGCGCCCCGAGCAGGGAGAACTCGATCATGACGAAGAATGCGCTCGCCACGATAAGAGCAAGGGTTACGACGACGACAACACCGGGATTGCTCATAGTCAACGGCCCGCCTCGTCGCCGGATTCATCTCGGGCGTCGGGCTCGCCTGGAAGATCGCTCATGCCGTGGGCGTCGCTGCTGCGGTCGGCCGGGGCATCGCGGTCGGCGTTGTCGTCGTCGTCATGGTTGTGGTCGGCACCGTTGTTGTCGGCTGTGCTGACGGGGTTGTCGTCGTCGTCCAGTTCGACCACGTGGACCAGCACCTTCGCCGGCACCCGGTTGGCCACCTCGAGCACCTCGATGTCAAGCGCGTGGCGGCGCGGATCGTCGGTGACCACCTCGCGCGGCTCCACCGGCAGTTCCACCCGCACGACCTGGCCGGCGTCGGGGAGTTCGCGGTGCGTGGCGATGACCAGGCCCGCGATGGTCTGGAAATCGCCGTGGGGGAGCTGGTGGCCGAGGGCGCGCTCGATCTCGTCGATGTGCACGTGGCCGTCGATGCGCCAGATGCCGGCGTCCTCGTCGTCGGCGACGATGACGTTGTCGAAGTCGTCGTCGTGCTCGTCGGTGAGCTCGCCGACCAGTTCCTCGGCCATGTCCTCGACCGTGAGGATTCCGGCGAACCCGCCGTACTCGTCCACCACCGCCGCGAGCTGCGTGCGGGCTTCGGTGAGCGTGGACAGCGCGTCCGGCAGCGGCATCAGCGTGGGCAGCACGACCGGCGGGCGCATGAGCTCCGAGACCGGGGTGTTCGGCTCGGCGCGCGTGCGCAGGAGGTCGGCGAGCTGGATGACGCCCAGCGGCTCGAACTCCGCGGAGACCACCGGGTAGCGGGAATGCTCGCGGGCCATGAGCTCGCGGACCTCGGCGACCGTGCGGTCGGGGGCCACCGTGCGGGTCTGGGTGAGGGGGATCATCGCGTGCTCGACGTTGCGGTCGGGAAAGTCGAGGATCCGGTCGATGAGCATCGACAGCTGCTCGGGCAGCTCGCCGCTCGCGCGGGAGTCCGCCACGATCCGTTCCAGATCCTCCGCCGTGGCCGAGGAATCCAGGTCCTCGGCGGGCTCCACCTTGACCAGCCGCAGCAGCCCGTTGGAGGCGCGGTCGAACACCACGATCAGCCACCCGAACAGCGCGAGGTAGATGGTGGTGGAGCGGGCCAGCGCGCGGGCCAGGGGATCGGGGGCCGCGATGGCGAGGTTCTTGGGGTAGAGCTCGCCGAAGATCATCTGCACGATCGTCGCCACCGCGAGCGCGAGCACCGTGCCGACGCTGACGCTGACCGCCGTGGGCACGCCCGCGACCCCCAGCAGCTCGCCGAGCGAAGCGCCGATCATCGGCTCGGCCACGTAGCCCACGAGCAGGCCCGTCACGGTGATGCCGAGTTGGGCACCCGACAGCATGAACGAGGTGCGTTCGGTGACCTTGAGAACGCGCGCGGCGGCCGCGTCCCCGGCGTCGGCCTGGGCGGCCATCTTGTTGCGGTCGACGGACATGTAGGCGAACTCTTGCGCCACGAAGTAGCCGTTCGCCGCGATGATCGCGAGGATCGTCACGATTCCCAGCAGGAGAACCAGAATCGTCGTGAGCATGGTGGGGCCGAGCGTACGTGCCCGACCGGCCCGGGCTCACCGGTTCAGGTCGCGGCGCCCAGAACGACCAGGCCCACGGCCCCGCAGGCGGCCGCCACCAGCAGAGAGGCGAGGGTGCCGATGATGAAGCGCTCACTCACCGCCGGGTTCTCCCGGATCTCGGGATAGCGGCCCAGGGCCTTGATCGCCACCACCACGGCGGCCAGCTCGAACCGGCCCGCGAGGATCGCGGCGGTCAGGCCCACCCGTTCGAGGATCCCGATCCACATCCCGCCGCGCAGCACCTCGCGGACCTCGCCGTCCGCGGGTGCGCTCTCGCGTCGGCTCACCACGGGGCTGCGCTTGTCTCCGCTGATCTCGACCGTGGGCGGCTCGGGCACGCGCGCCGAGCGCAGGACGAGCGAGGCGATGGGCGAGCCGATCGCCGCCGAGACGACCAGCGTCGACAGCACCACCACGGCCACGGCGAGCCAGTCCGGCCAGGCGCTCATCGGTCGGCTCCTGTTTCCGGCGTGGCATCGGATCCGACGCGGGCGCGGGTGCCGTCGCCCGGGCCGGCCCCGGTCGCGGCGGCGTGGGCGCCCGCCAGGAGCCGGTCGAGCGCGGGATAGGCGGCCCGCTCCTGTCGGATGTGTGCCAGGCGTAGGGCCCCCGCGACGGAGGTCGGCGTGATGCCCAACTCCTCGGCGGCTGCGGCCTGGGTGGGGGAGCGGTCGACCGCGTCCACGGCGCGCCACTGCGCCTCGGTCCGCTCGAGCACGAGCCCGGCGACGAGCGTCCACACGGCTTCGCAGTCGGCGGCCCAGGCGGTCGACTCCTCGCCGGAATCGCCCGGGACCCGCACCGCGACGGAGCCTGGCATCGACTTGGCCGCTTCCACTGCTTCACGCGCGGCCAGGTAGGCGGGCCCCCGGCCGGCGCGGGTGCCGGTGGCGAACGAGTCGTCGTCGACCTCTCCCACCCCGACCCCGCAGTGCCAGTCGCCGTCACGCAGTGTCGTGAGTAGCGCGGCGCGGACGGCGGCCGGCTCGTCGAGCAGCCCCTGGACCTCGTCGCCGGCGGTGCGCTCGAACGCGGCGACGCAGGGCACCTCCGCTTCTGCGAGTGCCTCGAGGAGCCGCGGCACGCGGTCCTGGCTGGTGCGGCTGTGTCGCTGGTCGATCGTCAGCACGTACATGCGGTGATCGTGCCACACATCGCCGACATGAGGTGAAAAAGCCACATAGTTGTGAATGTGGCGAAATCGCCTCATTGTGGGAACTGTGGCTCGGAGGCCTCTGCCCGCATGCGCCCTCCACGCGCACCGCACCCGTCGACACGCACCGCGCCTCGCAACGCCCCGCGCCAA
>DHCMJ07802__coassemble_9649_pt1 | contig 2104 bp, 1 predicted proteins | sample DHCMJ07802__metabat2_low_PE_012 | metagenome-assembled genome bin DHCMJ07802
GCCCCGCCCGGCTCGAGCCCGGCCCCGCGCCGCCCCGCCCCCGGCCGCACGCCCGACCCCACGCCCCTCCCGCATCGAGAAGTGGGTTCGGCGCAGGTGGTTCTCGGGTTTCGTGTGCGGAAGGCTCTTGGGGATGGGGATGGGGATCGGGGATAGGGGATTGGCAGAGGTGTGGTTGGGGGCGACGGTGGCGGTGACGGTGGCGGCGGACCAGGTCGATCGGGTGGCGGCGGTATCGTCACCGCCGTGATCACCGACCCCGTCCATCGCTCGGACGTCCTGTCCCACGTCGCCCGCCGCGCCACGTTCGGCCGGTCGCTGGGCCTGCTGCGCTCGTTCCCGCAGGAGCAGTCCGACCCCGACGTCTTCTACTCCGGCCTCGCCCGCGACACCGTCGAACTGGTGGGGGACCTGTGGGAAGGCGCCGGTGGTAAGACCGGAGCGGGTGGGGGCGGCAGGGCCGTCGGGGCAGTCGGGGCTGGGGCAGGCGGGGGCGGTCGGCTGCAGGGGCTGACCGTCCTCGACGTGGGCGGCGGGCCCGGCTACTTCTCCGAGGCGTACGCCGCGGAGGGGGCGCGGTACGTGTCGGTGGAGCCCGACGTCGGGGAGATGGCGGCCGCCGGCATCACCCAGGCGGGCTCGGTCCGGGGAAGTGGCATGGCGCTTCCGATCCGCTCGGACAGCGTCGATGTGTGTATTTCCAGCAATGTCGCCGAGCACGTGCCCGAGCCCTGGACGATGGCGGAGGAGATGTGTCGGGTGACGCGGCCCGGCGGCGTCGTCGTCGTCTCCTACACGCTCTGGTACGGACCCTTCGGCGGCCACGAAATGGGCCTGACCCATTACCTCGGCGGGGACCGGGCGCGGCGGATGTACGAGCGCAAGCACGGGCACCGACCCAAGAACTACTACGGCGAGTCGCTGTTCGAGGTGGGCTGCGCCGAGGGCCTGGAGTGGGCGCGGTCGACGCGCTCGGCCGACCTGCTGGCCGCGTTCCCGCGCTACCACCCGCGGTGGGCGTGGTGGCTCGTGCGTGTGCCCGGCGTGCGCGAGGCGCTGGTGTCGAATCTGGTGTTGGTGCTGCGCGCGCGGTAGGCAGCCGGCGGGAAAGTTGACGCACCTCCGAGGCCGGGAACTCGTCTAGAGTGGATTGGAACACGTTCTTGTTTCCCACTCACGGAGGTCACCGTGGTCGTCGTCCATGACAAGCTCTTCTCCGGCTCACGCTGGGCCGATCCCCTCACCACCGGTGTGCTGGAGGTGACCTCGCCGGCCACGCGGGCCGTGGTGGGGCGCGTCGCGGAGACCACCACCGAAGACCTCGACGAGATGATCAGCCAGGCGCGCGACTCGTTCGAGTCCGGGGTCTGGAGGGGCACCCCGCCCGCCGAGCGCGGCGCCCTCCTCGGCCGTGTGGCCGACATGCTCGAGGAGCGTCAGGCGGAGGTCTGCAAGATCCTGTCCGACGAGATGGGCACGCCCGCCTCGACCGCCGCCATGATCCAGGTGACCCCGACCCTCGGCGTGTTGCGCTACTACGCGAAGCTGGCCGCGGATTTCCCGTGGAGCGAGGTCCGTCAGGGTGACTTCGGTGCGTCTGTGGTGACGCGGCAGCCCGTCGGCGTGGTCGCCGCCATCACCGCCTGGAACGTGCCGCTCTACCTCAACGCCGCCAAGCTCGCCCCGGCACTGCTTTCCGGCAGCTCGGTGGTGCTCAAGCCGTCGTCCGCGACCCCGCTGTCCGCGCTGTGGCTGGCGGACCTCTTCCGCGAGGCCGGGCTGCCCGAGGGCGTGCTCTCGATCGTGACCGGCCCCAGCTCCGTCGGCGACCACCTGGTGGCGAGCCCGGAGATCGACAAGATCTCCTTCACCGGCTCCACCGGCGTCGGCAAGCACATCGCCAAGATCGCCGCCGAGAACCTCACCCGGTGCTCGCTCGAGCTCGGCGGCAAGAGCGCCGCCATCGTGCTCGAGGACGCCGACCTGGCCTCCGCCGGCGGCACCATGGTGTTCTCCGCACTCATGAACTCCGGCCAGGCCTGCGTGTCGCAGAACCGCATCCTCGCGCCGCGCTCGCGCTACGACGAGGTGGTGAACGCGCTGG
>DHCMJ07802__coassemble_9996_pt1 | contig 2041 bp, 1 predicted proteins | sample DHCMJ07802__metabat2_low_PE_012 | metagenome-assembled genome bin DHCMJ07802
TCATCAGCTCGGGCATCATGACGCCCTCGAACAGGTCGGGGGCCTTGCCCACGACCACCGCGTCGATGTCGTCCCAGCCCACCCCGGCGTCGGTCATGGCGGCGTCGATCGCCTCGCGGCAGAGGCCGGCCATGGAGACGTCGGTGCGGCGGGAGACGTGGTGGGTCTGGCCGGTGCCGAGGACGGCGGCGGGCAGACCGGAGCTGTGGGTTCCAGAGGCGGGGGCGCTCATGCGGTGCGTCCTTCCAGGAGGCAGATGAGGTTCTGCTGCAGCAGGTGTCCGCTGGTCGCGTGGGCCAGGGCGCGCTCGGTGCGGCCGGACCAGATGGCCTCGGCGGCGTAGCCGATGCGCTCGAGCCCCGCGGAGAACAGTGGGTCGGCGACCAGCGAGCCGCCCGACGGGGTCACCGCGACGTCGTCGGCCAGGCCCAGCGCCGCGCGCAGGAGCAGTTCCTGATGGGAGTACTGGGTGTGCAGTTCGGCGACGCTGACACCGCCCAGGTCGGGACGATCCGACGACGACGAGCCCGTCGCCCGCACCGCAGCGGCACGGGCCGAGGGCGAGTCGGTGAGGTCGCGGGCCCCGAACTCGGCGGAGTCGGCGATGTGCTCGATCCCCGAGATGTAGGCGGGGTCGGAGACCAGCTCACGGGCGCGCTCGCCCGAGGCGAGGATGATCGCGCCGGCGCCGTCGGTGACCGGCGGGCAGTCGTGGCGGCGCAGCGGGTCGGCGACGTACGGCTCGGCCAGCAGGTCGGCGACGGCGCGGTCACCGTCCCGGCCGTGCGCGCGGGCGGCGACGGCGGCCATCTCGGACTCCGACCAGCGCCCGGCGTCGATGCCGGACCGGGCCTGCAGCGCGGCCACGTGGTGGCGGCCCGGCCACAGCGGGGCCACCGTGTACGGGTCGAGCTGCAGCGCGAGCGCGCTGTCGAGGTCGGCGCTGGCGGAGGGCTTGCCGAAGCCGTAGACGAGCGCGGTGTCGGCGTGGCCTGCGGCGATCTTGAGGTACGCCTCGAACAGGGCCCAGGCGGCGTCCTGCTCGACGTGGGACTCGGATATCGGCGGTACGGCGCCGATCGAGTCGACGGCGGAGATGAAGGAGAAGGCGCGGCCGGCCAGGTAGTCGGAGGAGCCGGAGCACCAGAACTCGATGTCGGTGCGCGTCAGGCCGGTCTGCCGGTAGCACTCGGCGAAGACCGGGGCGAGCATCTCGACGCCGTTGGTGGTGCCGAATGTGGACTCGGTGTGGCGGGCGTGGGCGAAACCGATGACGGCCACGTCCCGGGGAGCAGTGTGGGTCACGAGGTGTCCTCTACAGGTGTGTGGCGAAGGTGGAGGGGTCGACGTCGGGCTCACCGTTGGGTTCGAAGTGCGTGATGGCCTTCATGGTGGCGGGCCGTTCGGCTTCCGGCGCCCACACCGCGCGCACGCGCATCCCGATGCGTACCTCTGAGGCCTCGCAGCCCAGGACGAGGTGCTGGATGGGCACGTCGGAGCGGTCGAGGAGGATGTAGGCGGTGACGTACGGGGGCTTGATCTGTTGCCCGGCGAACGGCACGTTGACGATCCCGAACGTGGTGACGGTGCCGACGTCGGCGACCTCCACGTACTCGCCCATCGGGGCGCCGTCGGAGGGGCAGTAGTCGCGCGGCGGGACGTAGACCTCGGGACCGTTGGAGCGACGACGCCCCAGCATCCGGCCCTGCACGATGGCGCGCAGGAACTCGCTCTCCGCGGGGGCGGCCGTGTGGGTCACCGCCAGGCCGATGGGCGTGACGATCCCGGTGACGGGCTCGGTGGCAGTGGGCTCGGTGGAGGAGGTATCGGTTCCGGTGGACGCGGTGCCGGTGGCGGCGTTGTCGTCGTCGTACCCCTCGGGGACCACGCACGCGATGTCGTGGACGTCGCCACGTCGCTCGGCCGCCCACCGCACGCGCACGCGCATCCCGGTGCTGACGGCCGCGGGACCGTCGGCGGCCAGGGCCAGGAGCATGGTGGTGTCCGCGCCGTCGAACCGCACGAGCGCCCAGGCGAACGG
>DHCMJ07802__coassemble_10830_pt1 | contig 1909 bp, 1 predicted proteins | sample DHCMJ07802__metabat2_low_PE_012 | metagenome-assembled genome bin DHCMJ07802
ACACGTCCCAGACCTCGGCGGAGATCATCATCGGCGGCACCAACACGATCGGCGGACGCGGGCGCTGGTCCGCCCCGCCGGGGTCGCCATCGACGGCGCCTGCGGCCACGTCTGCGTCCCCGGCCGTGGGGTAGTAGCGGCGCAGTCGGAACATCGGACGCCGGACGACGATCTCGAACGGGGCCGGTTCCTCGTCGGTCTGGAGACCGCCGAACCGCACCACCTCGACCGCGTTCACGACGAACGATGTGGCGGTCTTGATCGCGGCCGCGAGGGTGCCGGGTGTGGGAATCATGGTGCCAATGAGGATAGAACGGTCGCCGGCGGTGCGGTGTCGGTACGGCCGCGTTGCGTGTGAGGTCGGCGGCGTGGTGGCCACCTTCGAGGCGGTGCCGTATCCCGGATCGGCGTCGCCGTTCGCGGGCGACTACACGCTCGTCGACAGCGTCGACGCCCCGACCACGAGTACCCGGCCGCCCGCGTCGCCCACATCACGCACCGGCTCGACGCACGTTCCGGGGGATAGCGATCCTGGCCGGCTGACCGGTAGGAGGCCCTACGACTCTGCTGGCGGACAGCGGGCAGCTACCCTGAGCGCAGCCCCACACGGCGCCGCCATCTGGCGCGACGCCGACCAGCGAGAGGACCCCCTGTGAGCGCCCGTGCCGCCCGGTGTGCCGGACCAGCGAGGCGGCCGTGACCACGGTCTCCTGGAGCGAGGGCGGCCGCGAGCGCCGCGCGGGGTGGCGTCCGGGAAACGGGGCACCGCCGCCGCGGGAGATCACGGTGGTCGACGACGACATCGCCGCCGACTCGGCACTACGCATGGCCCGGGACGGCACAGCGCTGCTATGGCGCGGCGACTTCCACAACGCCCGGCAGTTGCTCAGCGCGCTGGACCGGCGGCTGGAGAAGCAGGCCTCGCGCCGAGCGGCGAGGCGATCCGCGCGTGCGCAGGACCAGACCTCGCTGCGGGAGCGCTTCCACGCCACCCGGCTCGCCCGGTCACAACGCGCGGCGATCCTCGGCAAGGTCCTCATCGAACTGGGACCGGACCACACCATCGCGCTACGCCGCGCCCCCGACGTGGCGGACGCGTGCGAGCACGCCTACGGGTCAGCGGCGGGCTCCGACTGCTCGTCGCGACTCGTGTCGCTGCCAGAGTTGCTGGGCGTCATGAGCGCGCACCAGTGGCACCTCACCGGTATCGAGGTGTCGGCGCTGGGGGAGAAGATCCACCCCGCCTACGGGGTGTTCGCGCCTACTCGGCAGGAGTATCTCGATCTGGTGGCACAGGCCCGGTTTCCTGAAGGGGTCGGCGAGCCCGTCGTCGTCGACATAGGAACCGGCACCGGAGTACTCGCCGTCCTGATGGCGCGGCGCGGGGCCCGCGCGGTGGTGGCGACCGACGTCAACCCGCGCGCCGTGGCCTGCGCGGCCGACAACGTCCGGCGCCTCGGGGTGGCCGACCGGGTGCGCGTCGTGGAGGCGGACCTGTGGCCGGCCGAGCCCGTGCGCGCCGACGTGGTGGTGTGCAACCCGCCGTGGATCCCCGGCCGCCCCACGTCCGCGCTGGAGCAGGGCATCTACGACCCCCGATCGGACGTGCTGCACCGTTTCCTCGACGGGTTGCCGCATCACCTCGCCCCGGGCGGGCAGGGGTGGCTCATCCTTTCCGACCTGGCTGAACGGCTGGGGCTGCGCACGCGGGAGGACCTGCTCGGGCGGATCGCCGACGCCGGACTCGAGGTGGTGGACACACACGAGGTGGCGCCGCGGCACCCGCGGGCGGGTGACGCCGACGACCCGCTCCACGTGGCCCGGGCCGCCGAGCGCACCGCGCTGTGGCGGCTCGCGGTGAGGTGACGAGACCGCCGAGTCGGCCGCCCCGGGCCGCGGCATCGCACGG